>Ga0233446_1000020_pt1 | contig 235019 bp, 208 predicted proteins | sample SI_124_October20_4_FD_182780 | JGI IMG/M metagenome (GOLD analysis project Ga0233446, IMG submission 182780) | Seawater microbial communities from Saanich Inlet, British Columbia, Canada - SI_124_October2016_120_MG | ecosystem: Environmental > Aquatic > Marine > Inlet | place: Canada: British...
TCAAAGGCCTGATTGAACGGTTCGAAAAAAAATCCTATGGCTGGTACTATGCTGCGATATTGTGCATCCTGGCAAAACTCTGCGCGGCAGGAAAGGTCGAGTTAAATTCCGACAGTAATATCCTGGAAGACGATCAGCTTGAGAAAGCATTGTTGAATACCCATGGTCATGCAAACCTGGTTATTGAACCCTTAAGTGACTTTACCGCTGGTCAGATCCGTAGTCTAAAACAATTCTATGAAGAATTCTTTGACAATCCAACATCTGCAACAGAGGCCAAAGCCCTTGGAAAAGAAACCACATCAGCCATCAAAGAAAAAATTGATGCCTTATCGCAGCTTGTTGCAGACAAGCAGAGATATCCATTCCTGGCTGAATTGGATAAAATAATTGAAACGCTCAATGAACTAAAAGGAAAACCCTATACCTTTTTCTTAACCGACCTGCATAAAATTGAAGATGGTCTCCTGGATTTGAAAGAGGAGATAGTTGACCCCATTCAAAGGTTCATGAGTGGTCCCTTGAAAACCATATATGATGATGCAGTCAGCTTTTTAAAGCATCAGGAACATAACCTTTCCTATGCTGATGGAGATGAATCCGATCAGATTCTTGATATCCTCAAAGACATCACTTGTTATAAGAACAATAAAATGCAGCAGGTCAAATCCCTGGTTGAAACGGTTTCCGATAAAGTTGATGAGAAGCTTAAAACAACCAAAGAGAATGCATCTGAAAAGATAAAGACTCTGTTAAATAAAGTGACCGGTATGGAGGGTTTTCAAAAGCTTTCTGCTGAACACCAGGATGAATTGAAAAAGCCCTTTGAGAGTCAAATTGAGAAAATAAATGATCAGACTCTGATTGCTGTAATCAGTGCTGAACTCCAACGTTTTGAAGATGATGAGTATCATAAGATCCTCAGTCGATTGAGCTATCTCTGCAGACCGAAACCGGAGCCCCCTATATCTAAGCCTTCTGAACCGGAAAAATCCAAACCGGATAAACCAGAATATGATAATAATATTGAGGATAGTGACCTTGGAAAAGGGGATGTAAAAGAAGACCAGGTTAAACCAGAAAAAAAAGAACCGGTTAAAGAAATGGTTGGGATAAAAAAAATTGAGGTGAATTATTCTAAGGCTTGGATCGAAAATGAATCCGAAGTAGAAGACTATTTGTCCGTACTGAAAAAAGCCATACTTAAAGAAATCAATGATGGGAAACGGATACAGGTATAACGGAATCGAACAGCAGAAAATTTTAACGGAGCCTATAAAAATTGAATACTTCTCAACTAAAACAGTTTGCACAGAATGCACGTAGACAATTGATAGAACTGGTATCCACAAAATTGACCATAGTCTTAGATGCCAGCAGTGCCGCCAGAAGAGAGAATGAAAAGGCCGTCAAAGACCTTAAAAAAGAAATATCCCGGACGTCCGAGGACCAGGTGATAGAAAAAGTGGCCTATATCTGGTTCAACAGGTTCTGTGCATTAAGATTCATGGATGTAAACAGATATACCAGCATCGGTGTCGTATCTCCTTCTGAAGGATTCTCCCAACCTGAAATATTAATGGAAGCAAAACAGGGCCATATTGATGCTGGATTGAGAATAGATAAAGACAGAGTGTTTGGACTTTTGAATGAAACCATTCCAAGCCCTGAACCGCAACAGGAAGCATACCGGATGATTTTGGTGGCAGTCTGTAACGATTACAACAGCATTATGCCGTTCTTATTTGAAAAAATTGCAGATTATACTGAACTATTGATGCCGGATGATTTGTTATCGGACAGTTCAATTCTGACTGCTACCCGTGAAGCCCTTTCTGAAGAAGCCTGTGCTGATGTTGAAGTGATTGGCTGGTTGTACCAGTTTTATATCTCTGAAAAAAAGGATGAGGTTTTTGCAGAACTCAAAAAGAATAAAAAGGTGACACCAGAGAATATACCAGCAGCCACACAGTTATTTACACCCAATTGGATCGTTCGTTACCTGGTGGAAAATTCTCTTGGACGGTTGTGGATGTTAAATAATCCAGGCTCCAATCTAATTGACAGGATGGAGTACTATATAAAACCGGAACAGGAAGAGACAGACTTTCTGGTAATTAATTCTCCAGAAGAAATAAAAATCTGTGACCCTGCCTGTGGTTCCGGTCACATGCTGGTGTATGCGTTTGAGATTCTTTATGCCATCTATGAAGAAGAAGGGTATGATGCGCCTAAAATTCCACAACTCATCCTTGAAAAGAATCTATATGGCATTGAGATTGACGAACGAGCCGGAGAACTCGCAGCATTCTCACTCTTTATGAAGGCTAGGGAAAAGTACCGTCGTTTCTTTCGAAAGACTATCCAACCTAACATTTGTGTCCTTGAGAATATTTCATTTGAAAGTCATGAAATTAAAAATTATCTGAATACGGTTAACCCAGATCTCTTTACCATGGATCTTCAAACCTTGCTCTATCAGTTTAAGGAAGCAGACAACTTTGGATCACTGATTCGTCCAGAGTTAACAAATATACCTGATGTGTTACGTCTTTTGGATGAGAAAAAAGTATCCGATGATATGTTCCTTCAAGATACTCATAAGAGAGTTTTAAAAATATTAAATCAAGCTGACTACCTAAGTCCTAAATATCATATTGTTGTTGCTAACCCACCTTATATGGGTGGTGGTGGCATGAATGGACGTTTAGGGAAATGGGTGCAAGATAACTACCCTGAAAGTAAAGCAGATCTGTTTGCTATCTTTATTGATCGTAATTTGAATATGGTATTAGCCAAAGGTCTTGTAGCAATGATCACTATGCAAAGTTGGATGTTTCTTTCATCATTTGCAAAACTTCGTTTTCGAATGATTAATGAACATACAATATTATCAATGATGCACCTCGGGGCAAGAGCCTTTGATAGCATTGGTGGTGAAGTAGTATCGACAACAGCTTTTATAATGAAAAAATATTTCCTTTCTGAATACGAAGGTAATTATCTTCGGCTAATTCATGGTAATTCCGAATCAGAAAAAAAGATGCTTTTTTTTCAAACCGTCGCTGGAAAGAACAAATCGCATTCCTTCCATGTTTCATCTTCAAATTTTAAAGCTATTCCAGGGTCACCTATCGCCTATTGGATAGGAGAAGATTTCATAGCACCATTTAAAAAGTGTAAAAAGAGTATTTATGACCTAACAATTTCTGATGGACAGACGAAAACCGGGAATAACGACAAATATTTAAGGCAACATTGGGAAGTATCAAGATCTGACGTTGGTATTAAAAAGAAGTGGTTACAACATCCGAAAGGAGGACCTTATAGAAAGTGGTATGGAAATTTAGATTGGGTTATTGATTGGTCTGACAATGCAAGAAAGCACTACAGAAAAGATAGAGTGGCAAGAATTTTACCTGAATATTTATGGGGGAGAAGAGGAGTTTCATGGACTCTTATAACGACTGGAGCGGCCTCATTCAGGATTCTTGAATCTGATCAAATATTTAATTTAGCTGCACCATCGCTCTTTTTTCACGATGACGAAGAGCTTGAAGTGTGCTTAGGATTTTTAAATACTCAGTATTCTGTCAAATTGTTGAACGTTATGAATCCTACATTAAATTTAAATGTTGGTGAGGTGCGAAGCCTGCCTATGTTGGAAGCTATCAATGCAGAAAAGAGTAGAATAAAAGAAATTGTTCGCAAATGTGTTAATTTATCGAAGATAGACTGGAATGAATCTGAACTATCGTTACATTTTAGCAATTTTAATTTAATAACTGTTTCTAATCAGAGATCTACAATCAAAGAGTCTTATGGCTTGCTCAAAGAAGGTTGGTACAATAGAGTCAAAGAAATAAAATACTTGGAAGAGGATAACAACCGAATCTTTATTAAGGCTTACAATCTGGAGAATGTATTAGTACCGGATATTCCTATTTCTGATATAACATTAAATTGCAATCCTCATTATCGTTATAGTGATAAAAAAAAAGAAATTGAACGCGATAAATTGTTGCGATCGGATACAGTAAAAGATTTTTTATCATACTCAGTAGGCTGTATGTTTGGGCGTTATTCTTTGGATAAGCCAGGCATAATAATAGCTGATCGAGGTGCTACAATTGAAGATTATTATTCGAGAATACCAAAACCAACCTTCGAACCAGACGATGATAACGTTATCCCAATCATGGATGTTGATTGGTTTTCAGATGATATAGCAGAACGATTTAAAAGATTTTTAAAAGTTACATTCGGAGAAGAACACTACACAGAAAACCTTGGGTTCATTGAAAAAGCGATTGGTAAAAACCTAAGAAAATACTTTCTAAAAGATTTTTATACGTATCATTTAAGAATGTATAAAAAACGCCCCATATACTGGATGTTTTCATCGCCGAAAGGTAATTTCAATGCTTTGATCTATATGCACAGATACAGGCCAGATACGGTTTCCATTATTCTCAATGATTACCTACGTGAATTTAGAACCAAACTCACCGCAAGGAAGGATAATCTTGAAAATATAAGTAACAGCACATCGGCTTCTCAAGGAGAAAAAACAAAGGCGTTAAAAGAGATCGAAAATATAAAAAAAATTATAGAAGAAGTGAATGAATATGAAAGAGATATTCTTTATCCGCTTGCAACCAAACAAGTAGAAATCGAACTTGATGATGGGATAAAGACGAATTACAAAAAGTTTGGGAAGGCTTTGAAAGAAGTGACTGGATTAAGTAAAAAATGATTAATAAAATAGATCACAGTTACTTTATAGGAGGGATGCTATGCCAAAAGGAGTAAGGAAAAAAAGAAAAATACCAGCAGTAGGAACCACTTTTGAAAGAAATTTTAAAGGTACTGTATATACATTAGCTGTTGCTGAGGAGGATGGAACAATAAAATATGCCATAGGAGATGAAATGTTTAACTCTCCAACAGCAGCGGCTCAATCATTAGTGAAGTATAAATATGAAGTTAATGGTTGGGTTTTTTGGGGAATGAAAAACTATTAATTCAATTAGAAATGCACCCATATTAAAAAATACCTGAGATGATTGTTTGAATATGACAAAAATAGCAGAAGCATTAAAAACGGTTTTCAAGAAGCACAGAATAGTATTCTGGTATGATTCGAAAAAAGAACTGCGAGAAGACTATGAACAACTCAATGTCGCTGACGTTGAAAAGATTGAACTGAAAAATAACGAATTCAGGGTCAAGCATAGAATTCTTCGAGAAGAACCAGATAAAAAGTTTCTTCTATACTATGAAGGAGAAGCTCCTTCAGACCTGGATAATTGGTTGCTGGATATTCAACTGGCATCTGGAGAATTCAGAACGGACCAGTTTGCTATCTGGCTCAATGAACTCGGTTTAGGGCTTGAATTTACAGATATAGTCAATGACCACGCTACCTTCTTTAATGTTACAAAGAGAAGAGAAAGTCTGAAAAAATTACTGAGTTCGGATGATACACAAAATGCCGTCAGAACAAAAATGCTGGCAGTATGCGCCTCTTCAGATCCACGGATAGATAATATTCTTGAAAATCTTTTGACTGAATCTGCCTTTAACAAGGATGAGAAATTAAAACTGGTTGAGAACTGTAAGCTTGAATCATTTCTTTGGGGCCGGTTAGAAGTCAGTTACGGTTACACTTCAGATTCACCAGGATTAAGGGATTTTATTATTCAGTTATTCAAATCATGCTATGACATGAGCCTGGGTAATGATTCTCAACTCAACCCTGATGCTTTAGTCTTCCTTAAACGATGGAAGGATAGCGTTAAACATCAGAAGGCATTTGAGGATCTTTCAAAAGAATGTTCAGATATCCTGGCCATAGAAAAAGACCTCCAGAAAAGGGATATCTCGGCCCTTGAAGAGATTGACTATTTTGAACTGGTGGATCGGAAAATATTAAGCGATCTGGCTAAAAATGTAGTGGACCAGACCATTTCGGCAGGTGCCCGGGAATCCTTAATCAGACAAAGAAAAGTAAGCCACTGGTACAAACAATATGAAGACCTCTACCAGGCAATTGATTACGGAGCGCGGTTTATCAAAATCCTGGAAGAGGCTGAACTTAATATCGAATCCATGGACGATGGACTTACCAAATATACAAAATACTGGTACCTGGTTGATCAACTTTACCGCAAATATATTTATCATACCAAAAAATCCGGCCAGGTCTCAATGCTCAAGACCCTTTCTGATAAGGTTGAGAACCTGTATTCAAATAATTATCTGTTGACCATTAATAACAATTGGCAAAAGCAGGTTGATGATTGCAACAGCTGGGGCAAAACTAATATAGAATTCCAAAGACATTTCTTTAAACGGAATGTGCTTCCATTTCTTAGCGACAAAAAGAAGGTGTTTGTTATTATCTCCGATGCCCTACGGTATGAGATTGGGCATGAACTTCACAGTCGTATAAGACAGGAAGACCGGTTTGATGCTGAGATCACCCCCATGTTGTCCACACTACCCAGCTTTACCCAGCTTGGAATGGCATCGCTGCTGCCAAATAAGGAAATACTGTTTTCAGATGATCATTCAACTACCGTCTTTGTGGATGGAAAGAGCACTCAAGGCACTGAAAACAGATCTAAGATCCTCCAGGATTCTGTAAACGGTGCTGCCAAAGCCATGAGAGCAGACGAACTGATGGGGATGAATAAAACCGAATGCAGGGAACTGTTCAAGGAACATGACGTTGTTTATGTTTACCATAATCAGATTGATGCCACCGGTGATAAAAAAGAATCAGAAGGCCGGGTTTTTGATGCGGTTGAAGATACCCTTGAAGAGTTGATTAAAATTATAAAGAAACTGGTTGCAGCCAATGCCACCAACCTACTGGTGACCTCGGATCATGGGTTTATATATCAGGATCGAGTTCTTGAAGACAGTGACTTTCTTGGCGCTGATATTACTGGAATAGATGCATTACACCGGGACAGGCGGTTCCTCCTTGGTAAGGGTTTACCTCAGAACACTGGAATGAAGTCCTTGACTGCAAAAGAAGCAGGTATAGAAGGGGACATGGAGATCCAGATACCGAAATCCATTAATAGATTACGGTTAAAAGGATCTGGTTCAAGGTTTGTGCATGGTGGTGCTTCGTTACAGGAAGTAGTTATCCCGGTCATTAAAATTCATAAGAAACGGCAAAGTGATGTCTCCAAGGTCGGTATTGACATCCTTGGCGGGTCCACTTCCTTTATCACCACCGGTCAATTCTCCGTCACTTTTTATCAAGCCCAGCAGGTAACAGATAAAGTTCAATCAAGAACGCTTCGAGCTGGGATCTATTCAAAAGATAACGAGTTGATATCAGACAGCCACAATCTGAACTTTGAATTTGTTTCTGGAAATCCGAGAGAAAGAGAATTGAAAATACGGTTTGTACTGACCAAAAAGGCTGATGATCTGAACGAGCAGGAAGTCTATCTGCGACTCGAAGAACAGGAGCCTGGGACAGCATATTATAAAGAATACAAATCAACACGGTATGTGATAAGAAGGTCATTTACCAGTGATTTTGACTTTTAGGAATAAAAATTATGACAGCACTTGATAACAAGATAAATGAACATTTCTCAGGACTAGTTGTCCGTAAAGATCTGGTTAAAATCGTTAAAGGCAATGCCATCGTCCCTTCATATGTTCTTGAATATTTATTGGGGCAGTATTGCGCTACAGCAGATGAAGAAAGCATAAAAACCGGTATTGATACTGTTAAAGATGTTCTGCGGCAACACTATGTCCATAGAAATGAATCAGGATTGATCAAGTCTGTTATCAAGGAAAAAGGCCGTCATAAAGTCATCGATAAGGTCAGCGTTGCTCTGAATGATAAAAAAGATGTTTATGAAGCAGCCTTTGCTAATCTCGGTATCAAACAGGTTTTAGTTGATTCGGATACAGTAAAAAAGCACCCAAAACTTCTTGTAAGCGGTGTATGGTCTATCGTGGATCTCGAATATGAACATTTTGAAGACAATTCGGTATCACCCTGGATAATCAATACCCTTAAACCGATTCAGCTTTCTCATTTCGATTATGATCATTATATTTCAGCAAGAAAAAAATTTAGTACCGATGAATGGATTGACCTTTTAATACAGAGTATAGGGTTTAATCCTGAAATGCTGGGTAAAAGAAGCAAATTGCTTCAATTGGTTCGTCTCATCCCCTTTTGTGAACGTAATTATAACCTCATTGAACTTGGCCCTAAAGGCACAGGTAAATCACATATTTTTTCAGAATTCTCCCCCCACGGAATTTTAATATCTGGAGGAGAGATAACAGTGCCAAAGTTATTCGTAAACAACAGCAATGGTAAAATAGGTCTGGTAGGATATTGGGATACCGTTGCTTTTGATGAGTTTGCCGGTAAGAAGAAACGAATAAATAACGCTCTTGTGGATATCATGAAAAATTACATGGCAAACAAGTCCTTTTCCAGGGGTGTTGAAATCATTGGTGCGGAAGCAGCCATGGTTTTTATCGGAAACACCAGACACACATTGCCTTATATGTTGAAGCATACGGACCTTTTTGATGAACTACCGGAACAGTATTATGATTCTGCATTTCTGGATAGAATCCATTTTTATCTCCCTGGCTGGGAAGTGGACATTATTCGTGGAGAAATGTTTTCCGATGGATATGGATTTGTTGTGGACTACCTTGCTGAAATCTTAAGATCACTTAGGAACAATGATTATTCAGATCAATATGATCAACACTTTAATTTGGTAAGTGATATTTCAACCAGGGATAAAGATGGAATAAATAAGACGTTTTCAGGCCTGATGAAAATTTTATTCCCTCACAAAGAGGCAACAAAAAAAGAAATAGAAGAAGTCCTACAGTTTGCCATTGAAGGCAGGAAAAGGGTTAAAGATCAGTTAATGAAAATTGATTCAACCTATGCTGCAGTAAGATTCGCATATACGCAAAATGATGGTAATAAAACTATTCTTGTGAAGAGTCTTGAAGAAGAGGAATATCCCCAGTATTTCAGTTCATCTCCAGATGAAGAATCCGATTTGGACAAGGATGAACAAGGATCAGATCAGTCTCAAATTTCAGATGTCGTTATCGAAAAGCCAACAGAACTAAAAGAAAGACAGGTCATTGTAAAAGAGAATCAGCGTGGCGTAACATATGACAAATTGTTCGGTCAATATCTTCAGGATGCCAAAAAGATAACCGTGACGGATTCATATATCCGAATTTTCTATCAGATCAGAAACTTGATGGAGTTCCTTGAAACCGTAGCAAAGTTCAAACCTAAAGACGATGAGGTTGAAGTCCATCTCATAACGGTAGAGGATGAATTTAAGGGTCCACAGCAGATAGAGTTTTTTATAAAGATCCAGGAGAATTGTGCCATCGCTGGAGTTCAGTTTACATGGGAATTTGACGAGACCCAGACCCTCCATGCACGGCATATTGTAACTGATCATGGATGGAAGGTCCTATTAGACCGGGGCCTGGATATCTTCCAGCATTATGAGATGAATGATTCGTTTTCTTTGAGCAACCGTCTTCAGCAGTATCGGTCCTGTAAAGCGTTTGAAATAACATATTTGAAGGTTGAGGGCTGATAATTTCTATCGCATTAAGAGTAAGCCTTTCCTCCAATTCATAATTCGGAAATAAAAATTCACCATTCTGAATTCAATGAAATGTTGCTGATTACCTCAAAGGTTTATGGAAAATCCCTGGAAAGCTTTGGGATGTTTTAGGGACGTTTTGGGACGATAGTCAAAAAGATAAACCATTGATTTTATAAATATAAATGGCGGAAGTGCATGGGGATCGAACTCAATTATAAATCTAATATTAATTTATATCTTCCAAATATTATAGCTCCCTTTTTTTAAGATGGAATATCTTTTTTGCCGTTGATGGTTGGTTCGTTTTTTAAAACCTGTATTTGTACAAAAAAAGGTAAATAATCACTTAGATAGTATTTGTACGATTGAAAATAAATGAGAATAGAAATAATTAAAAAGATGATACTTAATATAAAATCGATATAATATTTTAGAGCTAATGATAAACAGCCCAAAATTGATAAACTGAATAAAGTCTCTCCGATAGATGCTAATCTTCTTATGTGTTTCATTTTATCAGAAAGCTGACTCTCAAGATTAATCGCAACAATTGTATTAAAATAAAAATTTTCAGATTTATTATGGACAGCTTTTTCTTGGAGCTCTTTTATGTATTCTGAATATTTAGCACTTTTCGAAAATAGAATATATAATCCTTTTCTTAGAGATCGATAAAGAAAGTGAAGAATAGTCAATAAGCCTATAACACTGAGAATAATAGCGATAGAAATTTTAGCTATTATTCCTGTGTCTGTTGAAAATATTTCTTTTAATTTTTTTTTGGATAACTGTATCCATATGCTCTTAGGTTGATCCCAAAAACTATTGATGGGTTCAAATTTCTTTTCTTTTCTTGGTGCTTGTTGTAAAAGCTTCTTTTCAGTAAATTTTTCTTTAATAGAAATGATTTTGTTGTTCTCTTTTGAAAGAGATTCAGTTGTAATTTCTCTTGTATAGTCAACAGAAATCATAGGTTCTTTAATTAATACATGAAATTGAAATAAGAATAGTGAAAAAATCACAAAAATAAAAAGCTTGTGAAGAGAAACCGTATTTGTGAGCTCTTCGATAAATCTATCTTTTATGGCACTAAATATATCCATGGTGAATCTATTCTTTGCGCAACATTAAAAAATAGATGTCACCGGCGTAGAGATCGTATGAACCATATTCAATAACTGGCGAACCATAAAACTCAAAGTCCTGTTTGCCGCCTAAAAATTCTCTAATTGAAAAAATATCATTTTCTGATCTAAAACGAAGATTGTGAGTCTTTTTTGTTGAACTATTGATAAACTTTCCAATTTTTGTACCCGAATCTAACATTCTTAATGTCCCTTTATAAATCATTGGATTACCGATAGATTTTTTGGTTATTATAGAATGAAAATTGTTGCTTTTATCTCGGTTGAATGAATATTCTTTTTTTCCGTCAACATCCAGAGATAAACTGAAGTAATTTTCTCCTAATTCTTCTTTTCGGATAATAGCTAAAATTTGATCAATTTCTTTTAAAATTGATTTGTCTCCATATTGTCGAACTATTTTAGGATCGGGGTATAATAACTCTTTATCAAAAATCTTTGGAAGTATTAGATTTTTAACTAATTTGCTTTTTTGAACATCGATGTCCGAATCCAAATTTTCCATTCTTGTAAGGCCTTCTTCTTTTGCTTTTTCAAATGCAGGATTTAACGCATCCGCAATTCTTTTTGTTATTTCTGAAGCAAGGCTGGTGTTTGATAGAAAATCAAGGATATATCCTCCTTCTCTAGCATCACCAACCAAGAAAATTGAACTCTCAAAGTCTTTAGAAGTCATCCGTGCGTGTTTGAAAACACCATGTGATCTTGTGATATCCAAATATGATCTATTAACTGCTTTTTGTATATGATCTAAAGTTAAAGCGAGTGCTCTTAGAGGAATCCTATGGTTTGTAACCATTTCGCCCGAGAAATGAATTTCAATTGATGACATGATAAAGTCCTTTTTAGAGATAAGACTTACATTAAATATTAAAGCGTAGAGTAATTTATCTTTGTGAAGCCTTATATAATGATTACAGGATAGTCAAGTTGATATTTTTATTGCTCATAATTTTTAAGCTGATTAGTTAAGCGATTTGATAACAACTCACTATTTGGCTATTACATTTTGAAGAATAGTTTGAATGGTGCACAAATGGTGCGGCCCTATGAAAATTTTTAATGATTTCAGGCATGGAGAGGGGTTCGAATCCCCCAAGGTATAATTCTAAAAACCCAGCAGTTCTTACCACGTTTTGCCACGAATTACCACGAATACACGGAAGTTAACCTACTGATTTTATTATTAAAAATGGCGGAAGTGCATGGGAGTCGAAACCAACCGGCCAAAAAATTTATGTTTTTTGAAAGTGGTTGCGGATTTTGGTTGCGGCTTTGGGGTGATTCTATGTAAAAAAGGGGGAAGGTGTAGAATGATAACCCCTGTAATTAAGCATCTATGGGGCTTCTAAAAACTCGACGTCTGTTCTGTCACGCAAGAGGTCGCGAGTTCGAGTCTCGTCACTCCCGCCAAACATAATAAAGGCTTTCAGCATTTTGTTGAAAGCCTTTTTTGTTTATTGGGAAAAGATGGGATTAATTATGCCATGTTTTCAAGTTCTTTAATAATCGCATCTCCCATGGCGCAAGTCCCAATAGTTTTGTCTTTTTGATTAGTAAGATCAGCCGTGAAAATATTTTTTTCAAGAACATTTGAAATTGCTTTTTCAATGGTATTGGCAGCATCTGAAAGATCAAAGCTATATTTTAGCATCATGGCAAAGGACAGGATTTGGGCAATGGGATTGGCAATACCTTTGCCTGCAATATCAGGGGCAGATCCTCCTGCAGGTTCATAAAGACCAAATTTTTTTTCATTCAGGCTGGCGGAAGCCAGAAGACCCATTGAGCCTGTAATCATGGCACATTCATCAGAAATAATATCCCCGAACATATTGCCGCAGAGAAGTACATCAAATTGATGGGGGTTTTTAACAAGCTGCATGGTTGCATTGTCAACATATATATGATTTAAGGTGGCATCGGGAAATTCTTTCGCAATCTGTGTAACCGTCTCTCTCCAGAGAACCATGGAAAACAAAACATTTGCCTTATCAACTGATGTCACGATATGGTTTCTTTTCTGTGCAGCCTTGAAGGCCATCCTGGCAATCCGTTCAATTTCAAATCGGCTATATACCATAGTATCAAAAGCTTTTTCATTAGGGCCTTCACCTATTCTTCCTTTTGGTTCGCCAAAATAAATTCCACCGGTTAACTCTCGTACACATAGAATATCAAACCCGTCTTTAACAATTTCGGGTTTTAAAGGTGAGGCAGATGCCAGACAAGGAAAGACCTTTGCCGGCCTGAGATTGCAATATAGGCCAAAATGTTTTCTTAAAGGCAAAAGAGCCCCTCTTTCCGGCTGCTCTTTTGGTGGAAGGTGTTCCCATTTGGGGCCGCCGACTGACCCAAATAAAATAGCATCGCTTTGTTCACAAAGGGCTAAGGTTTTATCTGGTAAGGCTTTGCCATGGTTATCAATGGCTGCGCCTCCAATGTCTGCAAATTCATATTCAAAATCAAACCCATAAAGGCTTGACGTTTTTTTAAGAACTTTAATGGCCTGATCCATTACTTCGGGCCCGATTCCATCACCTGGAAGTACAGCAATTTTGTTCAAAATTACGATCTCCTAATTATTTTAGTTAAACATATTATGAGGTTAATTTTATATTAATTTTAACAATATGCAATAGTTTATTTAGTTTTTATAAATAAAGTTTAGATATACTGGATAAAGTTGAAAGACCAGCAAGGCCGGTCCACCGAGATTTAAAAGACTGTTCACATAGAATTCCGGTAAGAAATGTATTGAAAATAATAGAATCAGGCAGGGTCAAGCTCTGCCTTTATGTGCCTGCTTTAGACTTTTATAACTTTCTTTGCTGAAAGTCCTTTGTCATTTTCTTCTACTTCGAATTGTACGTTTTCTCCTTCTGACAATGTTTTGAAACCTGACATCTCAATGGCGGAAAAATGAACGAATACATCCTCGCCGGTTTCCTGCTCAATAAAACCAAAACCTTTTTTTGAATTAAACCATTTGATAGTTCCTTCTGCCAAAGTCTTTCCTCCCTAATAAGTATTTATCAAACAAGCAGATTAAAAGTCTGTCTTAAAAAATTTTGCGGTAAGAAATCTGTTAACCATTTTGGGTTCATGTAATAATGCCTTATTACTTCATTTTCAAAAATGCAAGGAAAAAAAAGGGGGCTGATAAAAAAATCAGCCCCCCAATACAAATTTTATGTAGTTCTATTTATTTTCGGTTCCCATACTCGGCATAAGCCATTGCAGTCAGTCTGTAAACCAGATGTGCCATTTTTGAAAATGGCAAAAATGCAAACAATTCAAAGATGGCAATAAGATGCAGGTAGTAAAAGAAATAAGAAATATATTCCATATGGGCAATACGTGCCATCTCTGTCAGCATACCTGTTAAACCGAGTGCAAAAACTACACCAAGAATAAACCAGTCTTTATAAAAGGTTATTTGATCATCTTTTTTATCCAGTCTGTTTTTTATCATTAAGCCACTGCCAATAACTAAAGCGGGTCCTGCAATATTTGCCAGCCATTTTATCGGATTGACAAAGGTGTATGGTCCGGGCAAGTTCCCTAAATAAAGGAGAGAACCTGCTACAGCTGTTACAATGAAGAGGCCGATAAATGAAAACAGGACCATCATATGGGGGGTGGCCCTGTCTTTATTGGATTCACATTCATTGAACTTATCATGTTTGAGAACGGTTGGAATGACCCGTATAAGGGCTTGGAAAAGCTCTTTGTAATTTATAGTTGTTTTATCTGTTTTGCCTTCCAGAACAGCATTGCTATGAATGTCATTCAAGAACCGTTTCAAACCAAGAAAGAAAACGATGGTCGCGAATAATGCTGTGGGGACAAAGGTAATATCAACAAACCAGGTGGAGAAAAAGTTGGCGTGTGAAATAACATGTTCCGCACCGTCATGGGCATGAGACCATTGAAGCCGGCCGCCAAGAATATTCCCAAACACAGCATCAAATAATTTTGTCATGGTGTCGCCGGCATTCATGGTAATAAAGGCCAGTATTGCAAACCAGATAGCAGGGATTCCAAGCAGTAAAGGTAGTTTTTTGGGATCATTGACGGCATTTGCCAATGCCTTGGGTGTTGCATATTCAGTAATGGCTGCAGACCTGACGGCGGACAGAACATCTCCTGGTGCTGCGCCCCGCGGGCAAAGATCAGTACAGTCTCCGCACTGGTGACACAACCAGATGTCACCACTATTTAGAAGTCTGTCCTTAAGACCCCAGGAAGCGGCGATCATTTCTTTTCTTGGAAAGGGGCTGTCTTCAGGAGCAATGGGACATGCAACCGAACAAGTTGCGCACTGATAACACTTTTTCAGTGTTTCACCACCAAGATTTCTTACTTGAGCTATAAAGTCAAGATCAGGTTGAGCAAGATATTTTTCAGTCATACTTATATACCTCCTAAACTATTTTGAAATAGTTTTGATTAGAATCCTTTGAACGGGTTTGGACCAAGGTTTTCAACTTCTTCAACAAAAGCATTTATTATTTCAGGAAGTTTGTCATATTCATCAATGGCAACTTCTGCAAATGCCACCCGCTCTTCTTCAAGTGCAAGACTTGTCAGTGCATCACCGATTTTCTTTACACGTACTTCTGCAAGTTCTGAACCTTTCATAAAATGACACTGGTAATCATCTCCATGTTTACAGCCAATGAGGATAACACCGTCCATACCTTGAGCTAGAGCATCTTTAATCCAGATGGTGTTAACAGAACCCAGGCACCTGACGGGGATAAACCGGACATTGGGGGAGTAATCAATTCTGTTCAATCCCACCATGTCAAGGGCAGGAAAAGCATCATTCTCGCAGATCAGTGCCAGGAATCTGAAGGGGGGCTCATCATAGTCATCTTCCGATGGTACGCCAACCGCTTTAACCTGGGAACCAATAGAATCAATTGTATAGTCAGAAAAAGAGATGATCCTTTCAGGGCAAGCACCCATACAGGTCCCGCATCTTCTGCATCTTGTCGGATTTGCTTTTGGTGTTCCTTTTTCATCATCATCAAGTGCTCCAAAAGGACATTCAACAGTACACCTTTTACACTGGGTACATCTTTGAAAGAAGAAGTCCGGATATGTCATATCACCTGATCGTGGGTGTACAGCCATACCTCTGTTAGCACTTTCAATACATTGAATCGCTTTAAGGGCAGCCCCTGTTGCGTCTTCCATTGATTCTTCAATGGTCATGGCACGTCTGATGGCACCGGCAGCATAAATACCGGTTCTCTGGGTTTCATAGGGGAAGCAGATATAATTGGAGTCTGCATATTGTCCAAAAATATCGTTATCCCTGAATCCCGGTCCCTGTCTATAAGCAAGGTTGATAATAGGATCATCTTTGGTTACAGGAACCATACCCGAGGCCACAACAACCATGTCGGCTTTAATGGCCAGATTTTCACCCAGAAGCGTATTTTTAGCAGTGACTGCAAGTCCGTTACCCTGCTGGACAACTTCAGTAACAGCGCCTTTTGTCATGAAAACACCATCTTCCTGCTGCATGCTTTTGTAAAAATATTCCTGAAGGCCGGGAGTTCTCATATGCTGGTAAATCACATAGGCTTTACCATCAGAATAATCTTCTCTCACATATCTTGCCTGTTTTAAAGCTACCTGGCTTGTAACCGAGCCTGAGTATTCAAAATCGGCATCATCTTCATCTTTGCCGGGAGACTGAATAAATACAACGTTTTTGGCTGCCTTGCCATCTGAAGGTCTGATAACTTTACCTTTAGCTGCAATTTTTTCAAATTCGTCATTGGTTATAACATTGGGAAGATCAATGCCAAGATGTGCATATTCTTTGCCTTCTATTTTAGAAGGTCGCCAGCCGGCCGCCAGAACAACAGCTCCATACAGCTCTCCATCAGGATCAAGTACAAGGATATCGTTTTTACCTTCATTAAATTCAAGGTATTTGGCGTGGGCGTCTTCTGCGGTCAGGTCTTTACCCTTTTCATCCACCAGCATTTCTTCAGGAAGTGGAAAAGGAACATCAAAGGGAATTTTTTCACCCGGTTTTTTGAAAGTTACGGTAAATTCACCTGGCTGGCCGGCAATACGCGCAACTTCAGTGGAAGTTCTGACATCAATATTGGAAAAGTTTTCAATTTCAGAGATCAAATCATTGACAACCGGTGCCCTTAACTCTTCAAAAGGCTCTGCAACAGGCATCTGGCTTCTCAAGTTGGCAGCATAGCCGCCAAGTTTGTCTTGTTTTTCAACGATTGTTACCTCATATCCGGTTTTGGCTGCATCAAGTGCTGCTGACATGCCGGTTACACCACCACCCAGAACCAGAATTTTTTTAGAGAACGTTTCTGTTTTGTAAGGTTCTGGAAGGTTTACTTTTTCAATTCTGATCATGCCCATTTTGATATAATCTTCAGCTTTCATCTGAATGGGATCAAAATGTTCTTCATCATCCTTTTGGTCTTCTTCAAGCTTAGGGTATGTTTCCCTTGAGTGGGGCCATACAACTCCTTCTCTTAAGTTTGCTCTTTCCACGATACATCCGTCAAATCTGAATACGTCAAAGTTAACCCGCCTGGAACATGCACCGATAACCATGGCATTTACTTTTCCATCATCAACATCTTTCTGAATTAAATCCACACCTTCTTTGGAGCACAGAAACGGATGGGTGGTACAATTTACACCTTCTTCATCAGGAACATCTACCAGATCTTCCATGTCGAGGGTATCACCGATTCCACAGCCTGTGCAGATATATACTCCATATTTTTTATCCATGATTTTCCTCTACCTCCTTACAAGGGTCTGAATGGCTTTAAGAGCCATACCTGTAGCATTCTGGTTAGATGTAACAACATCAGCAGGCTTATTGGCACAACCGGCCGCAAACATACCGCCTTTTTTAAAGTCGTTCACAATGAAGCCATCAGCATTGTAGGTCAGATCAGCATTGGGTTTGTCAATGGCGCAGGTTGGCTGCATTCCAGTTGCAAGTACGAGCATGCCCACAACCTGTCTGACTTTTTCACCGGTAATGGTGTCTTCGGCAACCAGGTTGATATTTCCTGAATTCGCTTCTTCAGATACTTCTGCAACTTTACCTTTTACAAAAAAGACATTTTCATCTGCTTTAAGTTTTGCATAGAAGTTCTCATATTTTCTGCCCGGTGTTCTTAAGTCAATATAATAGATGTAGATTTTAGCATCGGGATATTGTGCCCGCAGATATGTGGCATGTTTTAAAGACGCCATACAGCAAATGTAAGAGCAGTAGGGTAGATGATTCTCATCCCTTGATCCCGCACATTGTGCAAATGCAATGGTTTCAGGTGCCTTGTCATCAGAGGGACGAAGAATTTTTCCTGCTGTGGGACCATTTAGGGATGCCATTCTTTCAAGCATCATGTTGGTCACGATATTCTGGTATCTGCCAAATCCAAGGTTGTCAATTTTAGTTGCATCATAGGGTACCCATCCTGTATTCCAGACAACAGCCCCGACTTTAAGATCAATGGTTTTTTCTTCCATATCAAAATCAACAGCATTGTATTTGCAGGCTTCTTTTACCTTGTCACGGTCATCTGTGCTCATGGCAGGATCCATTATATACCGCTGTGGGAATGCCATATTGTGTGGAAGGTAAGCTGCCTTCCTGCGGTCCATGCCAAAGTTGAAATCATTTGAGATTTCAGTTTCACAAACCTTTTCACATTCACCACAGACTGTACAATTTTCATTTACATATCGAGGCGATGTTTTAATGGTTACAGTATAGTCACCAGCATCACCTGCAACATTCTGTACCTCTGACATGGTGAATACTTTAATTTTTTTATTGTCTCTGAGTCTTTTATAGTTAATTTCAAGTCCACAAGTTGGCGGACAAAGTTTTGGAAAGTATTGTTTTAACTGGGATACTCGTCCTCCAAGAGATGCTTCTTTTTCCACAAGGAAGACCTCATACCCCACTTCGGCAGCTTCCAAAGCAGTTGTAAGGCCGCTGATTCCACCACCAACCACCATTAAGCTGGAACTTTTCGGGGCTGAATTATCTGTTGACATGCTGTCCCTCCGTGCATTTGAGTTATAATATTTGAATTAATTAATATTTATGCCAAATCTTAATGCTGCTGATTTAAGATTAAAAATTTTTTGGCGTCCTCTCTCCTATTTTGTAAAGGCACAAACGTAAAAGGTTTATACCGCTACAAAAGAGGGGACAGGAAAAAGATTCAAACCCTTCATAATTGGAAAAAACCCCCAGGCACTATCGCTAGCACCTGGAGGTTATTTTTCTAAGACCGTACGTTAAAAATTATTTTCAGCACTAGTCGGCAATAATTTTAATATATGGTACTTTTTTCAAACTCCACTCATTTGTTTCTTTGTTATAAGTTGAGTTTGTGAAACAGAACCATTCATCATCGTTCTGACCCATGAAGTCACCTCTGTAGTAAAATCCTGGGTATCTTGATTCTTCACGGAACTGGATATGACGTGTGTGAGCCTCAACTGTGTAGAGACGATGGTTAATTTCCCATGCTCTCATAAGTTCATGAAGGTCACCGGCAGCAATTTTCTCAAGATCTTCCTGAAACATTTCAAAGTTTTCCATGAGGATTTCAAGAGATTTTCCACCAGTCATGTAGTAAGTAGCAGTACCGCCACCATACTCATTGGTCATCTTCATCAGACGCATTGCCATACCAGCAGGTTTGCAATAGTGGGGGTTAACGGTTTCATCAGTTGTATATTCACAATTGTCAAGATAAGTTCTGACAGGTTTGTAAACCATATCAACCAGTTCTTCATCAGTTTCTTTGAAACTTACTTCTTCAGGATTGTCTCTGATGTATCTGACCATTTCTTTTGCAACAATACGGCCTTCAGCATGAGAACCGGATGAGAATTTATGACCGGAACAACCCACACCGTCACCAGCAGTAAACAGACCTTTGACGGTTGTCATTCTGTTATAACCCCATTTGTATTCATCGGGAACCCAGTCTTCATTAGGACCTGAACACCAGATACCGCAGCAGCCTGAATGAGAACCTAACAGATACGGTTCGGTGGGCATTACTTCTGAGTCTTTTTTCTCAGGCTCAGTATTTGTTGCGCACCAGAGACCCGCCTGACCAACTGACATGTCAAGGAAATCTTCCCAGGCTTCTGACTCAAGATGCTTGAGCTCTTTTTTGCTCATGGTTTCGCCAAGTTTGGCAAGTGCATCAGATGTTTTCATGATGATGGGACCACGGCCTTCTTTGTACTCTTTCATCATGAGATGGTTTCTCAGGCAAGTCGGAGTAACAGCAGCAGTTCCATAAGGAGCATATTTTTCAAGTTCTGCTTTTGCTTCGTCAGACGCAGCATAGTTCTCACCAAGACCATTAACGGTCTGAGCTTTAAAAAGAAGGAACCATGCACCAACAGGTCCATAACCATCTTTAAAACGAGCTGGGGTGAAACGATTTTCCATCATGGAAAGTTCAGCACCTGCTCTAACAGCCATTGTGTAAGTGGAACCTGCATTCCATACTGGATACCAGGCACGACCTTTACCCTCGCCGACTGAACGGGGCTGGTAAACGTTAACCGCGCCACCACAGGCTACCATCATAACTTTAGCTTTGATGATGTAAACTTTGTTTTCACGAACAGAGAAACCAACTGCACCGGCAATTTTTGTAGGATCATTTTCGTCATTGAGGAGCTCAACAATGAAACATCTTTCAATAATGTTGTCATCGCCCAAAGCTTTTTTACCGGCTTCAGCAACTATTCTCTTATAAGATTCACCATTGATCATGATCTGCCATTTACCAGTACGAACTGGAGTGGCGCCGCTTTTAAGAGTACCGGCTTTCATGCCTTGTTTACCATTCAGGTTTTTACCGTCATCGGTTTTTTTCCAAACGGGAAGTCCCCATTCTTCGAAAAGATGGACGGAATCATCAACATGACGGCCAAGGTCAAAGATCAAGTCTTCACGAACAATACCCATGAGGTCATTTCTGACCATGCGGACGTAATCTTCAGGTTTGTTATCGCCAATGTAAGTATTGATAGCAGAAAGACCCTGGGCTACTGCGCCTGATCTTTCAAGAGCTGCTTTGTCACAAAGAAGAATTTTTGTGTCATCACTTGCCCATTTTTTAACTTCAAATGCTGTTCCGCAGGCAGCCATTCCGCCACCAACGATCAGAATATCAACGTCTCTTTTATCAACCTCTGGATCTCTTACAGCTTTAAGTTCTCCAATAGGTTTGTTAGGTAATGCCATTATATACCTCCAAAATTATATATAAAGTATCAAAATTAAATGGTTGACAGTGAAAAATTATGCAAGCTCTGTTGGAGCTACGAGTACATAACCATCTGCTTCCTGGGTAGAAAGAAGTCCACTGTCAAGGTCTTTACCTTTAAGATCAGCATAATCGTTAGCTTCACCTTCGGGAGTAGTTCTAATTGGGAACTTAAAGCGTTTTACAACACCGTTTCTAAACTTACATGTCCACATAACATCCTCAGTACCCATCATAGGAACAGTAGAACCCCCCATGGGTACAAAGTCAGAATATCCTCTGACTTCAATTGCCTGGGAAGGACAGATTTTTACACATGAAAAGCATTCCCAGCACTGATCTGGTTCCTGATTGTATGCTTTCATTTCATTAGGTTCAAGAACCATCAGGTCATTGGGACAGATGTACATGCATGCTGTCTTGTCCCCACCTTTGCAGCCGTCACATTTTTCTGCAATTACAAAAGATGGCATTTAAAATACCTCCACTAATTTAAGTTAATCAAATTGCACAATACCGTTGTGCTACTATTTTTTATCACATCATAACAGGCCGTAACCTTTACTGTTCAGCCTGATAAGTCTTAATACAGCTTGAAGATCAAAAAAATTAAAATCAAATAATCATCCAAGCTCACTACAAATTGTTATCGAAATAGCACTCTCTATCTATTTTTGTCAAGAATTTTTCAAAAAAGATTGGTCTTGTTTTTTAATTGTTTCCTTTATTCCATGGAATTACAATATATATTAAATATCAATAAGATAAGACACAATATATAGTAAGCAGTCCAGAATAAAAAGAGACTGGAAATCTAAAAAGATTATTGATACTCTAAACAAAATAAAAAATAGTGTCTTTTTAATAATAAGGAAAACAAATGACAGAAGAAATGATACCGGTTACAATTCAAAGCTTGATGAGTTTTAATTGTAATTGTGAAAATGAGTGCTTTAATGAATGCTGCCGTGACCTGAATCAGGCACTTACTCCCTATGACGTTCTGCGATTGAAAAATAGCCTTGGGATATCTTCACAGGATTTTTTAAAGACATATACTGCTTTGCATTACGGGCCTGAATCCGGTTTGCCTGTAATAGAATTTAAGCCCAACCCGGATAAGGGGTATGAATGCCCCTTTGTTACGCCTCAAGGATGCTCAGTCTATGAAGACAGGCCTGGTTCATGCCGGATGTACCCTCTGGCAAGAGCCATCACAAGATCAAGACAGACAGGTGAAATCAACCAATACTTTGCCTTGATTGAAGAACCCCATTGTAAAGGATTTGGCAAAGGAAAAGGGCAATCTGTAGAACAATGGCTGAAAGGCCAGAATGTTGATAGGCATAATAAAGAAAATGACAAACTCATGGAATTGATAAGCCTGAAAAACAAAATTATGCCGGGCAAGCTTGAAGGGTTGCAGACTGATATATTTTACCTGGCCCTTTATGATTTGGATGAATTCCGGGCACAGATTTTTGAAAAAGACCTTTTAAAATCATTTTCTATCCCTGATGGTATCTTAAGAATAATTACAACAGATGATGAAGCATTGCTGAACCTGGGTATTGACTGGGTGAAATACAGGCTGTTTGGGGTAGAGTTGTTATTGGGAGAATAAATCTTATGCAGGTCAAAGGAAAAGTGGCCCTGGTTCTGGGGGCAGTCAAAGGCATCGGTAAAGGCATTGGTATTGCCCTTGCCAATGAAGGCGCAGAACTTGTCTTAACCCGGCATGACTGGAAAGATGCCTTTGAGAGAATGGAAAAAGATTTTTCGGCATCTGCAGCCGAACACATGATCATCACAGCTGATTTGCGCCGTATTAAAGATATTGAAATGCTGGCCTTATCCATTAAAGAAAAGTACGGGAGTCTGGATATCCTGGTCAATAATATTGAACGTGGCGGCTGGCCAACAGTTCATGGTGAATATGTTGAAGATCAATGGGATCTTGAAATTGAAACCACACTTAAGGCCAAACAATGGGTGTTTTCTTCTGTGTTTCCCCTGTTGAAAAAGGCCCGGGAAGCTGTTGTCATTAATATCTCTTCAATTGCAGGCATTGTCGGGCGATCCGGTCCTGCTGCACTGGTGTTTAATGATGGGTATGCAGCTGCCAACAGGGGTGTTTCAAGTCTGACTGAAACCTGGGCCCGCCTGGGTGCGCCTAATATCAGGGTTAATGAGATTATGCTGGGTATGTTTGATACCCGGCATGCAAAAGATACCAGGGGGTGGAGTCAGGTTTTAACAAAAGAGGAAAAACAGTCTTTGATTGATCATACCTTGTTGAAAAGGACAGGAACCATTGAAGATGCGGTTAAAGCCTGCTTGTTTCTGATCAAAGATGCCCCTTACATGACAGGAAGTGTTTTGCGGCTTGATGGTGGATATGTGCTTGCTGGGGAAAATATCCCTCCCATGCCCAAAGGGATTGTTTAAATTCAGCATAGTAAATGATAGTCATCGATTTCAGATACCAAGGTCGTTCTGATCTTTGAAAATTTTATTGTCCGGATCAAAGGGGATGTTTGGGAATATGGGTGGCAAAATCTTTAATTATAATTTTTTACTCGCTCATTTAAATATCCTTATCAATTCTTCGACATTTAGTATACCATTGATCAGCAGATAGAGGCATAAAATCAACACAATACTTCCGAAAAAATAGTAGAGCCCATTCCAAGAAACTGGAGTTTTTTTAACAATTAAGCCAGGCAGTAATCTTTTTGCTTCTATACGTTCAATCCAGGAAGGCCTTTCATGCTTGAGTCTTTGTAAATCAATGCCGCCTTCAAACATGACAAGATCCATGGGGAAATGTTGTCGTCTCAGATGTCCGATAAAAAAGTGTATGATAAAGACATGTCCCATGGCCAGAACAGCTTCAATACGATGAATCCACAGAAAAATATTAATTGTCCAACCTGGTATAAAACGGCTTGAAAACACTGGGGTATAAAGAATCAGGCCGGTGGTGCCAAGAATAGTGATGCCCCAGAAAACAGCCCAGTAATCAAATTTTTCCCAATAGGTCCAGCGATCAAATTTAGGGCATTCCCCAAGCCCCACAATCCATGCAGCGTGCTTAACCGCTTGCCTGGCATCTTCTATCCGGGGGAGGAGGGAATCAGGACCATACAAACTATTTAATAAATTTTTCAAGTTAATTTTCTTAATAATATAAATCAGATGAAAAGCAAGAGATACAAGCATGAAAATCCCTGTTATTTTATGAATAAAAAGTGCTCGTGTATAACCGCCGAATAAAAATATTAAAAAATGTCCCCAATCCGTACCCGCATACATTCGGGAAAGGCCTGTTCCTGCCTGGATGACAAAAGAGAGCATCAGAACAAGGTGAAATGCCCGTTGTTCCTTGGTAAACCGTTCTATCCGGTTCATTTTTTCAGGAGGGTTTTTGGATTTATTTTTTTTTTGAGGCCAAAATTCACGTATCCCCCATAATATAGTATGGGGAATAAAGGCTGCAAAAGTAACTGTAGCAAGGGCAGCCATGGCCCAAAATACATAAAATAATAATGGAAAACTTTTTTGTGTTGTTTTAAGTGCAGGATTAGGTTCGTGAACCACATAAGAAGCAAAAGATGCACTGGCACCTTTGTGGCATTTGGCGCATACAAAGGCATACCGGCGGATAGGATTCATTGAAGAATAATAATGCTTTATTCCGGCAATGGGCTCCCCGCCGTGGCACTGACGGCATGTGATTTTGGACCTGATCCTGTGCAGGTTTCTGGCATTCCGTGGATGGCAATCAACGCAGGAACGAGATTGATAAAATCTGAGTCCCAGATGTGAATCTTTCATGTACCTGCGATGTTTTATTTTGTCAGCAAAAGGAGAGACATCAAGCAACTTATTTTTATCTATAGGTACTAAGGCTGTGGATGGGTGCGATATTATGGGTCTGGTTTCATGTGCGCTATACTGTCTCTTTATGGTTTCCCCCTGATGATAAAGGTAGATCTTAGTTGTGGCCTCCTTTTGTGCTTGTGAGGGATCAGAGGTAAATAAAATCAACAGGACAAATCCTGTTACAGCCCATTTGTATTTTATTGAATCCTCCATAATTTACCATCTTGGAGGGGTTTGATGAACCCTTAGCAGGGTCTTTTGAGATAGACTGTCAAAAAGTTTTTGCAAGGTCATAAGATCAGTTTCTTTATGTTTATGACAATTCTGGCATGCATTGGGAATCTCTGGATTTTTCAAAGTATCTTTTGGCAAAATAGTTTTAAATACATGGGAATGTGTTATCCCGGCGCCTCCGTTTTGAGAAATTTTGGGCATATGGCAGCCAATACAATTGGCAAACGAGTGGATGGAATGTGACATGTTGTTATTGATCATTTTGTGGCATAAAAGACATTGTTGGGAGCCTGCCCCTCTGGTCTGATATTGGTTAGGAGGTACTCCCAATCGATGGACATAGTGACAGGAAGTACAGGAAACTCCCTCTCTTGCGTGGGCCGACTTTTTCCAGTCATTGAATTGCATATAGCGGCCCTTGGCAAAATCATTGGGATAAAAAAATTCATTCCCCCCTGAACCAGGGGAAACAGGTTCATAATATATGTCCAGACTTCGCCCGGGCAGATATTGTACCGGCCATTCAACTCCTTTTACTTTGGTTGATCTGCCCCTGCTGTGACAGGAACCGCAAATTTGAGTTCTGAAAGCGGCAGGAAGATGAGATGGATTCACTATGGTACGATGCTTTTGGAAAACTGCTGTCTCAGGTAAGGCGATATGGTGTGAGCCTGGGCCATGGCAGGCTTCACAACCTACGCGTGGTTCAGAAAATTTATTTTCTTTTAAGTCTACGCCTGTTGCATGACATCCTCCGCATTTTTCTATCCAGGGCTCTTTATCCCATTTGTCTTCATTGCGGCTATACCACTTGTTATCTCTTGCATTGTATAAAATTGGAGCCACATACAAAATTTTGTTTTTCTCGATGAGGAAAGCTTGCTCCCATTGCATTCCCATTGTATATTTTACATCTTCTATTTTTGGGATATAGATTTTGTCTATTGAAACTTTGAGCTTTTCTTCAGATTGTTTAAGATCGGCTCTGATAACTTCAGGTTCGAACTCTACAATCAAGGCGTCTCGATTTTCTGTTACATCCTGAAGTGTGCGGCTGTGAAGGGTAGTTTCCCAAGAGTGATTGTGTTCCAAATGGCAGAATTTGCACTCTGAGGAGCCAACATACATTTTCGATTTTGACAGAATTTTTTCAAGGTCAAATGATTTTTGACTTGAATCCGTCCCACAATTAACTACAAACAATGATAATAAAATGAGTACTGCAATTAGAATCCATGAATGTGTTTTCATTGCATCTCCTTTGAATGGAAAATTGACTTAAAATGTCAAGATCCATGGGGAGCTTTAAAAATGGGTTTATTATGTGCTTATCCCATGATGCAAGGTTTGATATTCAATTCCGGTTCATTGGCTGTAAATAAGTTCAGGTTTTAGATCATAAGTCCAGGGTGCATTAGCATTTTTCCACCCATTGATTACTCGCTTACCATAGTTGGAACTGTCAGGATTTTTAAGTTTATCACCTTCAAATCCATCTATGATACTATATATTCTTTCAAATCCTGCGGTTGCCAGAATATTTACGGCCAAGGCGCTCCTTACCCCTGAACGGCACATTAATAATATAGTATCTGTTTCTTTAAATTTCTTTTTTACATCAGACACAAAATTTTCATTAAGCGTCAAAACAGATCCAGGTTTTCGTTTTGGGCCTAGAAATTTGACAGGGATATTGTATGCCATTGATCCATGGCCGACAAAAAAATATTCGCCAATGGTACGGGTATCTATGATTTTAATTTTATCAGGATTTTTCTTCCATTTCTCATAACCTGCCTTAGCAGTCAAATAGAGACCCAAAACAGTCTGTTTTTTACGAGGGATATGGGAAAGAGCAAAGGATTGTTCTGCTTTTTCAATTGCCTTTGTATCCATAGCGGGTTTGACCATCTCAAGGGATTTTTCACTGGATTCTTCTCCGTGCATGGCGGCAAGTTTCCACCATTTATAGGCCTGGATATTATTTTTTAAAACTCCGTGACCTTCCCAGAACATGTTTGCAATCTTTTTCATAGCGGAAACATGCCCATTTTGAGCAGATTTTAAAATCCATTTTGATGCCTGATGAATATTTGATGATATGCCACGGCCTTCAAGGTACATCTGGCCCAGGCTGTGCTGTGCTTTTCCATTTCCCTGATCCGCTGCCAGGCGATACCACTGAGCTGCGAATGGTTCACTTTTGGCAATGCCCAGACCTTGTTCGTACATGGCTGCCAAATTATTCTGTGCAGATTCAAACCCTTGTGAGGCTGCTTTTCTATACCATCCAATTGCCTGAATATAATCTTTGCCTTTTCTAAAGATATTGCCCAGTCTGTTTTGAAATTCAGGATCTTCCAAAGGCGTTGTTTGCTCTACAAGTGCACTGCCGTCAGCACCCACCCAGATGGTATCATCATCGTCATCAGCTTCCCCGTCCCCGGCCCAACCGCAAGCACCTGCAATCTCAGGCAATAAGATTAAAGAACAGATGAGACTAATTATAATAATAGATTTTATAGTCAGTATGAATTTATTTTCTTTGTGATAAGAATTTATAATCAACAAAAAGGGTGCAGTAACCCATGATATAAATTTAGACCCCATAATTCACCTATAGGTATTATAATTATTTAAAGGAATCAAACACCTTTGCCAAAAGGACAATGTGGGAATGAACATTCCTTGCAATCCATGCAAAGTCCGCCATGACCGAAAAATGCCAGCTCTTTTTTCCCGATATGTTCACCTGCCATGATTCTTGGCAGAACGAGATCCAGCACGGTAATTCTATGGTGAAGTCCACAGGCCGGTACACCTAAAAGCGGTATGTCATCAATGTAAGCTGAAAGGAACATGGCTCCCGGCAGAACTGCGGTCCCATAGTTCATCTCGGTTGCGCCGGCCTGGCTGATCCCCGAACGCGTAACATCATCGGGATCAACACTCATCCCGCCGGTTAATAAGATAAGCTCGCATCCTGAATCCAGACATTTTAGTATGGCCTGTTTAATAAGGACTGAGTCATCCGGTGCATATTCCACGCTTCGTATTTGAGATCCAAGATCCTCAATTTTTTTGGACAGCAATGGAGCAAACCCGTCTTCAATTAGTCCGCTATAGACCTCACTTCCTGTTATAATCAAACCGGTTTTAAGGTTATTAACCGGTTTGACACCAATCGTTCCCCCATTACCTGCCGCTATCATGGCAGCCCGTTCAATGGGAGCTCGTTTCATTACTAAAGGAATCGCACGTGTGGCCGCCACAAGATCCCCCTTTTTAACAAGGCGATGATTATGCTGGGTGGCGCACATGACTTCATCAATCATATTAAATGCTGCCAATGATGCAATGTTGATGGAGATAATACCATCAATTGCTGCATGCAAGGTGATTTTCCCTTCTTTGGGGTCATTTTTCCAATGTATGCCTTTACCTGCCAGACCTTTTGCCAAAATTTTTGCAGCCTGGTTTTCATGGATTTCATCGTCTTCAAGGTCTATCAGATAAAGATGATTCTTGCCAAGCTTTTGAAGACGGCAGATATCATCGTCACAGACTATATGTCCTTTCCTAAATGCCGCACCTTTGAATTCTCCGGGTCTTATTTCAGTTATATCATGTGCGAGGCGAGTACCAACCGCTTTTTGAACACGAATTTTTTTAAGCATGGCAATGTCTCCTTTGGTCTATTATAAATTGTGTTTTTGAAAAAAATTGTTATCAGAAACATTGGTCCCATTGATAGGAGTCCAATCCATATGATCCCAGGTGATTTCATGGGCATCTGAAAAGTATGTATCCTCAGTGCATGGCCTGCAGACCGGCTTCTTATCAATTATCACTTCTCTTTGATCACGCACCACCTGGCCACATCTCGAGCAGGTCATTTTTTTCCGGGTTGGACCCGGCATGTCATAGTCGTTTAATTTTACACTGACCTTCTGGACCCGGAACAGAACACTGTCCGGCATGAGTTTATATGCTTCCAGCTGCTGGGCGGATTTGCCTGCAACTTCCGGTGCATAATAAGGTGCAAGTGCACGGGCTTCTTCTGTTGAAATAATCCGAAAAACACTATTGGTTGAAAGGTTAATGAACGTGGCTGCCATTATCCCGTAATCGGCAAATTTCAGACTCCGTCTGCCCAGTTTTACCCCGGTCACATGGGCCACGGCATCACCAGCACAACGGTCCATTTCAATGTAGACAATCAGTTTTTTAATCTGATCGTGACATGTGGGATCATCCAGTCCTATCAGGCGACAGCCTAATATTGCCATGCGAACTCCGATGATCTGCCCCGGACATAAATGTCCGTGCACTTTTGCCGATTCACTGACAAGGGTTTTAAAGTCTTTCATTTACCACTCCTGATTTAATAATGTGTTCCTCAATTAGGTCATTGCTTTTTTCCGGTAAAGATGAAGAAGATGTTTCTTTTAATGCAAGGACCTTTTCTCCCATAGTATAAACCAGGAGAAACGTGGCAAAAACACCCAGTAAAACAAAAATCTCCATCAGGGTCGGCAGATAGGTCGGCAGATCTTTTGAGATATTAGGAAAAATTTGACCTGCAACAACGAATAGATACCGCATCACAAAGGCCCCGGTAAGTACCATTATACAACCTGCAAAAACAGATGGCAGGCTTTTTCTTTGGGCACCCCAAAGCAGAAAAAAGACCGGAAGAATACTCATGAGAAAAATTTCAAACCCCCAGAATCCAACCATAAAAGGTCCCTTTAATAACAAAAGTAAAGGACCCTGCTGCAATGGATTGAAAAGTCCCAGAGTAATCCGGCATGTTATAAAAAGCAGGCCGACTGCTAAAAGCAGGGCCAGAACCTGTGCCATCTCAAATATCAGAGACATAACCTGGGCCGGCATGGGATCATCACCTGTTTTATGGGAAATGATTGTCATTATAATAAGAAAAGCATAGCCGCAGAAAATGGCAGAGACAATAAAATAGGCTGGATAATAGGGCCCGTACCAAAGTGTTCGGGATTCAGAGTGGGCAAAAACCGACCCCAGCATGGATAGAGCAGAAATTCCAGCCAGAAAAGCAAGAGTACCGATCACTTTATGAAACCCCGGGTTTTCCAAAAGTTTGACTAAAACTGAATTTTTAAATTTTTCCAAAGTCAACAGTGTTAAAATGGTTCTGATACGGCCGGTTGATGCAAGAGATCTTTTGAAAAGATCAGGCCTTATAAGCAAGTATAATTCCAAACCGACAAACAAAAGATATCCTGAATATAAAGCTCCCATCCATGAAATAGCTGATCGAAAATTCGGGGAAATGGCATTGTAGATAGGCATTCGCTCAGGATGCCCTAAGTGGAGCACAATACACAGCATACCAAATACAATCAGGGTCAGGGATAAAAATGCGATGCGTTTACCTAAAATTTCATAACGGTGCATACCAAAAACAGCCCCCAGGGCATTGATGATGCAAAGGCCCGATCCAGCCGCAACCAGAAATACATAAGTTGAAATCATACCGGCCCAGGGAATTTTAATAGAGAATTCTAAAATTTCCAGGCTCGTTACAAAAGAGGCCAACAAAGCAAAGCCGCACAAAAGGATCATGGAAAGCAGACAAGTGATCCATATATAAAAACTTTTTTTTTTTCCCATGGCATCCAGGGCTGAGTGGCTTTTATATTTAATTTGTTGAATCATTGTTTTCCTTGTCTGGATTTATAATTATGCCGGAATACAAATACATGGCATAAGCAATGATGGAAGCTCCCATAAAACCGCCCGAAGTAATCCTTATTTTATCAAGGTCTTGATTTATTATTTTTTTCGGAGCCTGGATTAGTCCCATATTTTCCGGCCTGGCAGGCAATAGAGTAATCATTGCCGTACCCCCAGCCTCTTCAATACCCATGATATAGCCGGGCTTTTTAAGATCATGAAGTCTTTTTTTTGCTTCTCTTATAATTTCATGACGATATCCAAATGCCAGTGCCCCAACCGGGCAGGCCGCCACACAGGCAGGTTTTTTATAATTTAGAGGGAATCTGTTATAACAAAGCGTGCATTTCCGGGTCACCCGTTTCTCAAAATCAAACCTCGGCACTTTAAATGGACATGCCTGATAGCAATAACGGCAGCCGATGCATTTTTTTTCGTTGATGACCACAGGTCCGGAGTCTAATTTTTTAATAGCGGAAACCGGGCAAACTCCAGCACAGGCAGGTTCCTGACAATGCTGGCAGGCCCAGTGCATATAGTTTCTTTGTGTTTTGTTTTTTTTATCAGATCTAAGATTGACCACCACCCAGTTATTACCGCTTAAATCCGTATTTTTATCACTGACCAGTTCATTCCTTTCAACCTTCAGGCTGTTCCAACGCTTGCAGGCAGACATGCATCTTTTGCAGCCAATACAAGTAAATGTGTCTGCAAGTTTGCCAAATTGGTTGATATCAGCTCCGGCAGCAGAGGTCAGGCCTATAGCAGGGGCAATGGACAACCCGGCCATCGCTTTGATAAACTGTCGCCTGTTTATGAATGATTTTTTTTTCATCCTGACCCTCTGGTTATTTTTTATGAGCCGTAAAGGGTTTGGGCATATCATTCTTTCGGGCGGCCTCTAGAAATCCCGCCAGAGTTTCTGTAGGCGTATCCTTATGGTGATGACAAGCGTTACAGGCATTGGGTTGTTTTTCTATACCTCCGGCTTTAAGGGTATCCAAAGGAGACATAAAACTGAATGTATGGCTGTGAGCATCTCCAGCTTCACCAATACCGGCGACTTTGGGCATATGACACTTCACACAGCTGCCAAAGGTATGAATCCTGTGCACTGATCGATACTGGGAAGCATTGTGGCAACTTTTGCACAATTGATCCTCAAAGAGCCGGGTCTTGGAACTTATGGCTGTTAATAAATTACTTGTATCTGCATTGGCGTTAATGGAAGTTTTTCTCTGATGCACACTGTGGCAGGTGGCACAGGTCACCCCTGCCTTGGCATGTTCGCTCTGCTTCCAGTCAAGATATTGCTGGTTGCTGTATTTAGATTCTCCACTAGGCCAGAAATACTTGGATTCATGACCATTACTTTTTTTAACTTCATCAAAGTGAAGCCGCAAATTGGCCTCTCCTTTGTGCTTTTGGTATGAGAATGGATAGGCATACCCGCCTTCCTTGTCCCGGCCTCGTGTATGGCATGATCCGCAAATCTGTGATGCCTGTGCCGGGGTCAATCGCCCGGCTTGAGTGATCGTCTCAATCTCAAATCCTGGAACTGCCTCAACATGGTTGCTGCCGGGGCCATGGCAGGCTTCACATCCGATTCCCATTTCCACAAACTCTTTTTTTTCAGGATCAAAGCCTGTGCTGTGGCAACCGGCACATTCTGTGATCCAGTCTCTTTTTTTCTCATCTGTGGTGGAATATTTTTTCCATTCCCCTTTTGTTACATTGTACTGGGCGGGTAAAACAATGATTCGATCCCCGGTTTTTTGAAGATACATCTGCTTCCACTGACTGCCCAGAGTATAATCCACGTCAGTTTTAGAAAAGGTTCTGATTTTACTTTCAGATTCAAAGTCGCCGATATTTGAATAGGGTTCAAGTTTGACATCCTTCATCATGCGTGAATGCAAAGATGTTCGCCAGTTTAAATACGTTCGTTCATGACAGTTTTTGCACGTCTTTGAACCAACAAATGTAGCATTATACCGATTTTCATATTTGCCCTCTAATTTTATGCCCTGTTCATGCAGCAAATCTTTTTTCAACATAAAAGTAGTGGCAATGATAACAATCAGTGATAAAGTAAATATTACACCAATAACTATCGGTATAATGGGAATCTTTTTCATGCTCTTTCCCCTTTTGCTTAGGACTCGCTCAAAAATTATCCGCTAAGTTTTATCTGTGAGCTGAAGCTCAAATTCAATAAATTCTTTGGTTAGACACACTATTTCTTTGTAAAAAACATGTTCAGCAGTGGCCAGGACCTTGACGCAAAAATCGGGAACCCAGCTGCCTATATGTTCCTTTAAAAATTTTCTCTGAATGGATACAAAATACTCAATCTGTTCTTCATCATTTATTTCCCGTGCATCTTTTTCCTGGAATGTCAGTTGTTTCATGAATTCAAATTCAACTGAGATATGATCCGGAATGCCTTTAAAATCATCTATATATGTCATGCCCGCTGATTTGATGAACTTTTGCACTGCCACGGTAGACTCCCCCCACAGCTTTCCCCAGTCACCTCCGTCAAGCTTGTGATGCACTGATTCATGGGGAGAGATATGTTTTCCCGGCCCTATAAAGAGCCGGGAATATTCACATGCAAGTTCTTCTGTTAATTCATCTATATCGCCTTGGAAATGAAGATTCAGCTCTTTTGAGCCGCTTTCAGATATTATTTCCAAAAACCCTGATGCTTTAATCTGCTCAAGGAGGTCTCTTGAAACTTCATTCATATAAATTTCAGATAGAAGTCCGTAGATTACACTTCTCTGTTCTGCATCTAATTTTTCAATTGTTTTTTCCATAAGATTCAATAAACCTCCTTTTACATTTATGCTTTGGTCACAGTGACCACTGTATCCATCCAAGCCTGCTGACCACTGATGGGATCAGGTTTGTTAGGAATAATCCAGTTGGGATGTACGCCATAGGTATCCCAGGTTTTGAGTTTAAGGTCAGGATCATTATCCCCGGCCAGGGGTGCTTTTTTACCAGAGGCATACCGGCCGTACTCCCAGTGACCCAAATGATGGGAAATCGCAATCGCGCCAGGCACTAACCCTTCTGTAACATTGGCTTTTGTTATGATCTCTCCGATAGATGACCTAACTTTTATCTTGTCCCCGGTTTTAATACCCAGTTGTTTGGCCGTAGCCGAATTGATCTCAGCCGGGTTATCATGATAGATTTCCGTCAGCCATTTACAATTCGTGGATCTGGAATGAATATGAACTGCAACCTTGTAGGTTGTTAGTATCAATTCATTGGATTTCAAGTTTTCATGTTCTTTATTTGGATAATAATGGGGTAAAGGAGAAAGTCCTTTGAGTTCCAGAAGATCTGAATAGATCTCAAAAAAACCAGACTTATTCAGTTTGTCCGGTTTAAAACCTTTAAAAACTTCATCCCCTATTTTAAGAGCAACATATCCTTTATAGGCATTCTTTGTTTTGGTGTAGCCTTTTTCCATGGCTTCGGCCTCTGTCTTTGCCTTGGATTTATGCCAGTTCCAATATGTTCCGATGCTCTCATCAAGGATAACGCCATCCTTTTTCAGATCGCCATCTTTGACTGCCTTTTTATAAGAATAAAACCTGGGTTTCGCCTTTGGATCATGCCATACCCCATGTTTTTTCATATACTCAAATCCACCGGCTTCTTTAACTCCAGGTGTTTTTTCGCAGGACAGCTTCACAAATTCCTCGGCAGAGCTAAAGCCTAAGGGAAATCCCATACGTTCACCAAGTTCACAAACAACATCCTTAAAATCACGACTTTCACCTAAAGGTTTCACAAATGGCTGGCGAATATAAAATTCTGCAATCTGGTCGGGCGATACCATATCTTCCCAGTCCCACCATTCAAGATAGGATGGATTAGGAAGAATCAAATCGGCCAGGGCCGCTGATTCATCATAGTATGCATTGACGCAAACAGAAAATGGAATTAGGCTCTCATCTTTTAAAATATCAATATTTTCCTGGCACTCTCCATTGGCATAAACAGGCGTATAGCAATACCACATATAAATTTCAGGGCGGCCAGCTTTTCCGTCTTTTATGACTTTTAGTACCTGATGATTGGCGCCATGTGAAGGATAGGCAATATCCCCTTTAAACCCTTTTGCAACATTCAAGGCTTTTGCTTTAGGTTTTTCCTTAGGCCCTTTAGGGTATTTCCATTTGGCTCCCACAGCAAGGCAGCGTCCACCGGGGTTGTCAATATTTCCGGTAATGGCTGCCAGCATCTGGACGGATCTTTCAGTCTCCGCTCCATATGCATGGGCCACGGCCCCTCTGTAACTGATCAGGCAGGCAGGTTTGGCTTTGGCAAATTCCAAAGCAATTTCTTTGATTTTAGCTGCCGGTACACCACTGATTTTTTCGGCCCAGGCCGGAGTATATTGATCCAGGTGTTTTTTTAAAGTACTGATTTTTTCATCAAAACTTGCATCAATATCTTTTGTGACTTTAAGATATTTGAAAAAATCCTTATCATAGAGTCCTGCCTCAAGTACTACATTGCACATGGCAAGGACAACTGCATTGTCTGTTCCAGGTTTGATAGGCACCCATTCTGTTGATTTTGCAGCAGTGTTGGAAATGCGGACATCAAAGGTGACAAGTTTTACCTTGCGATCCACAATGGCTGACGACAACCGTAGCATACCGGGAATGGAGTTGGTGCCGGCTTCAAGGCAGTTAGATCCGAAATTGAGCACATATTTTGTATTGTCAAAATCCCAGTTGTCATAATGTTTGCCCCAGGTTAATTCCTGTGCAGTCCACTTACCGCCTTCACAGATAGAGGTATGATTTCCAACTGTTTTTGTTCCGTAATTTGCCAGGAAAACACTTTTGACTATTTTACTGGAAGACCCTTTCATACGGCCATAATGAAACATAAATTTTTCAGGATGACCGTCATCTCTTAATTTTTTTAGTCGGCCTGAAAGATCGGTCAATGCATCATCCCATGAAATACGCTTCCATTTTCCCTCGCCCCTTTTTCCAACCCGTTTCATTGGATAAAGGATTCTGTCCGGATCATAAAGCTGGTTGATGCCGGCAGCACCCTTTGAACATATTTTACCCCTTCCCCGGATGGAGTTGGGTTGGCCTTCTAATTTTACCAACCTCCCATCTTCAACATACCCCACCATGGAGTCCCTTGTGACGCAGTTCCAGCAGGCACTTGCAATCATCTGTCTTTCTTTGCTCGTTTTGGGAGAAAAATCCTTCCCTCCTTCCACGAAACTAACAGTTCCGGCCAGGGCTTTTGACTCAAACCCCTTGCCAATGGCAAGGGCTGCAGCACCCACTGCACCAAGTCGGAAAAAATCCCGGCGATTAAAATCTTTTGTCATGGTTATTCCTCCTTTGTTTAGCCAATGGTATCGAGCCAGGCATCATTCTTTTCAAATTTCTTTTTTGCGGTAGCCATTTTTTCCAAAGCCCCATCCTGGTCTATGTAAAACACCATGGGTTGAGTATTTTCACCGGGTAGAAGAGTTGTAGAATCTGATTTCTCCAAAAGGCCAAATTCCTTTACAAGTTTGGCAACTTCACTTGAAGGATCATTTAAATCCCCGAATTTCCTGGCTTGTGTGGGGCAGATATTGACACATGCCGGCACAACGCCTTTATCAATACGATGCTGGCAAAGACTACATTTGGTGATACCGTTTTTGGTTGCATCTTTCCCTGCGACCAGGAGTTTGTCAAAATTTCGGGCACCATATGGACAGGCATTTATACATTTGCCGCAACCTGTGCAATACTGATTGTCAAATAAGACTAATCCGTCAGGGCGTTTATAAGTAGCTCCGCCGCGATAACGAATTGTTTTACCGTCTTTATCAATAAATTCACGCCTGTCTTTTGGATATTCCGGGCACTCTTTTATGCATGGAGGAATATCATCTTCTTTGTTTCCCTCACAATGATTGCACAGCCTTGGTAAAAATAATTTTGTGGAATTTGGATACTTGCCTGTAACTTCTTCGTATACGGCTGTTTGAAATGCACCCAGGGGTGTCTGGTATTCGGCTTTACAAGCCACTGTACAGGCCCTGCAGCCCACACAACGTCTTAAATCTACAATAAAAGCCCAGCGAGGTGCGTTCCCTTTACGGGCAGCCAAAGCTGTCCCAGCCGGAATCATACCGGCTGTTGAGCTGAGAGCTGCAAGACCTGCTCCCTTAAGCAGTTGCCGTCTTGTGACGGATGTCCTTTGACTCATGATCCTCTCCTTTTCATAAAGTTAAAATTGCTATTGCCTATCCTCTACGTAATCCATAACGTCTTCAAAGGACGAGATGGCAGCATCGATCAACATGATTGAATATTTCTTATTGTGAACCCCGTTGCCGTGAATAACGATATCCATAAAATCTTGACCCTGCTTCAACATCGTCTTTGCAGTCTCCAGGTCTGTTTTAGACAGTTTGGGCTCAGTGTCAGTTAATATGTCAACGGCCTCCTGCAGGATTTCACGGGAATATTCAATTTCTTTCTTTAATTCTTTTTTCCAGTCCTCAAGCATTTTGTCATGTCCTTTGACATGACATTGCACGCATGTTTTGCCCGAGGCACCCAGAACCCTTTGACCTTTAGCAGTGGTTTTCATTTCATTATGGCATCCAAAACAATTGGTTCTCACCTTGTACATGGGCTCAATAGCATCCAAAACACCTTTTCTTTTTTCTCCCTTTGCAAGCATAACCTGGTATTGATGAGGCTCAGGGTGGCAGGCAGCACAACCTTTTTTAATAGTTGATTTTAAGGCAAGTTGACCAAAAGGTTCTTTTTCTGACGCCGCTTTTCCAGATTTCGCATGGGTAATGGGTCTGTGGCAGTCAAAACAGCGTGCATTTTTAACAGTGACATGTTTTTCATGCATCAGTTTCTTGTTAGTGTCTTCTTTTAATCGTTCGGCCCGGTCATGGCAGGACCGGCAGTTTTCTTTTTTAATGGTATCCGTTCCCAGAGTTAGAGCAGTCTGAAGCATACCATTCTCAAAGTAGGCTTCAACGCTACCTCCGCCTGTGGCCTGGATCAGGTCTATGTGGCAACTTACGCAGGAAACCGCTGCTTTTTGAAGCATTTCATGGGTAATTGGCTTTTCCCCGGAAGTTTGAATGGGTTTTTTGGGGAGCTCGTGGCACAAAATGCATTTGGCACGGTCCTGATTAAATGTCTCATTTGTAAAATGACACTGGTGGCAGGAAGCTTTTGTGACTTCAAATTTTTTTTGATTGGTTTCATGCTGATGACAGGAAGTGCATTGGAGCTTCTGGCCTTCTATTTGGTTTTTTAGGTCAAGATGAGAAAGGTGAACAAATGTAACTTTTTCAGTAAATTTAATTTTTTTGGTTTTAAATTTGTCATCAGGTTTGCCATGACAGGCTGATGTCATACAACTGTCATCAATTATTCTTGGACGGGTTTGAACTGATTCCCCTCCCAGATTCAGATAAGAAAAACGATCAGGAGCAACCGCCGGAATATGGTTTTGAATCAACCCTGCCGGCATTTTGGTCAGTTGTTTTCCGGGAGGGTAATGGCATTGCGCGCAACCAATATCTTTGTGTTTATCCTTTTTTAAGAGTTCATAGCTTTTTTGAACAATATTCGGATAGGTGATCACATGGCAATAACCGCAGAAAAATTGAGGCTTTGGAGGTTCTGGAGATGGTAAATTATTTGGATTTTGACTATTTTGTTGTGCACCTAACACAATAGATCCAAATGTTTGAATCCCCAAAGAACATAAAAGAAAAAGAAAAATCTTGAAATGGTTTTTCATCGAGTCTTTACTGGCTGTCATCTCTTATGCTCCTAAGTAAATAAAATAGTTCATCAGGGTCAATGGATTTGTTGATACATGCATATACGTGGTAGCATATCGTTTCTTTAAGCTTTGGATGGTAGTTTTTGTCCGACATACACAAAAACGGGGTATGGGAATATTGTACAGTTAATTCTCTCACCTTTCTGTTCTCAACAGGGACGGTATCGATATCTATTAAAACTGCCATACATTCTTCCCAGGATAAATACGCTTCTAATTTCTTAATCGATTTTATGGTAATTCCTTTATACTCCTCCTCCATGAGCAGCTGAATCAAGGACTTGTATCCGTCGTCACTTTTGCCCACAATAACAATCAAAGTTTCAGCACAATCTTTATCCATGACAATCTTTATCCATGACAATCACCTTTGATTTGATCTGTAAATTATAGCAAAAAGACCGAAATGATTAGATATTGATACTCAAATAGCTACTTTAAATACTCATACCCATCATTTGTGATAATCAATATTTGTGCCAAAACGTGTGACTTGTCTGAACGACATAGGAATGTGTCTATTTGTAAATGCTGTAAAGACTAAGAATAAAAGGTTATCAGGATAACTTAAAAATCTGAAATTGATATTCCATAAAGATGGTAATAGAAATTAAGATTAGGATAAAATGTCCTGTTTATGGGGCATAAAAAGCATATCAAAAATGATTATTCAATTAATTCAAACAATTAAGTGTGTCCAGTATATAGACACGCTTTGCCTCCTTTGAGAATGAAATAGAATTACAAGAATATTAATGAATGCCTTAGGAAGGAGAAGAAATATTATGATTTTTAAGTTTTACATATAATGTGGATCGGCCAATTCCTAATGCCTTTGCTGCGGCTTTTTTATTCCAGCTGCATGCTTCCAGAGTCTCAATCAGATGTTGTTTTTCAATATCTTTAAGTAGACTTCCATTAGAATTGTTATTATTTTGTTTAGAGGAATCAGAACACTGAATTGCAAAAGGAAGGTCTGAGAAATGAACATATTGATCCTTTGCAAGGACAACGGCATGTTCCACACTGTTTTGCAGTTCTCTGACATTTCCGGGCCAGAAATGCCCGAGCAAAACCCGCATTGCATTGGAGGTAAAATGCTTGATTGTTTTATTTTCTTGGCCTGCAAAATATTGTAAAAAATGGCGTGCCAGCAAAGGAATATCATTACGCCGTGTTCTAAGGGGAGGCAGATTAATAGGAATAACATTGAGCCTATAGAAAAGGTCTTCACGAAACAGACCTATTTTAACCTGGCTAAGAAGGTCTTTATTGGTAGCCGCTAGTATCCGGACATCAATATCCAGTGAATTGGCTCCGCCAATACGTTCGAATTTTTTAGCTTGCAATACCCTGAGTAATTTAACCTGGGCTGAAAGATCTATCTCGCCAATTTCATCTAGGAAAACTGTTCCTTTATCAGCTTGTTCAAAACGGCCGGGCTTTTTTTGATCTGCCCCGGTAAAACTACCTTTTTCATGCCCAAAAAGTTCACTCTCTAAAAGGGTAGCAGGGTATGCCGAACAATTTATGACAATAAAAGGCTTATCCTTTCTGGGGCTGTTGTCATGAATAGCCTTGGCAACAAGCTCCTTACCTGTCCCACTCTCTCCCTGTATAAGAATAGTTGCATCGGAAACGCAGACATCTTTTATAAGCCTGTATATAACTTGCATCTGTGGGGCTTTGCCTAAAATTCCGCTAAACCCTGTTGTCAAACCTGTCCTTTCTTCTAAATCACGGATTTCATCTCCATGGGAGACCGCCCTTATAATAGAAGAAGTTGTCTGATTTAAAATCAGTTCAATGACTTCTAATTCTTTTGTAACACATTGACAGTCCCCCGGGCATCCAATACAGATGGCTCCCAGAATAGTGTCTTTATGCCGTAATGGAAAAGAGGCTATTTTTTTTGCAGAATCAAAATCTGCAATATTCAGGGGAAAAGATTTTTTTTCTTTAAAGTCATGAACTTGAAGACTTGCAAGGTAATTTTGAAATGTATCAATATTTTTTCCTTCAAGCGTAAGATTTCCATTTTCCGAATGTATGAAAAGAATTTTGCGGTTGGTACTAAAAACAAGCATGATTATCTTCCGGCACGTCACAATATCCTGAAGCTTTTGAATCAAATAGATACAGATCTCATCTAACTTCAAAAGCCCCCCTGTCTCCTTGGCTATCTCAAAAGATGTCCGGGTTTGACGATAGGATCGGTCAAGCTCGATATTTTTATCCTTGAGCTTTTGTGTGCTGGTATTGATTCTTCTAAGCATATTTGAAAAAGAGACGGATAAAAGACCGACTTCACCATCCCCGTTCATATTGATTTCGACTTCAGCATCACCATGATCAATTTTTTCAACAGTCTGTGTCAGTTCTTGCAATGGTCTAGTAATGCGTTTGATAAAAATATGAGCAACAAAAAGAGAAGTGATTAAAAGACCAAGGATGATGAGACTCATCTGATACCAGAGTCTGAATGCCTTTTCCATATAAGGTTTTTCAGAAATCCCCAGGCGTAAGACACCCGCTTTTCCTTCAAATATTGGCCATGCCACATCAATATATTTGTTGCCGTCATTTGAAATGATCTTTTGCATGTGGCCCCGGGAGTTATCCTCGGGTTGATTTGCTTTGATCAAATCAAAAGGAAAGTCATCTTCAAAAGTATGGGCAAGAAGTTGGGAGTTGTTCACAATAAAAAGGTAACCCACTGTGGGGTTGCTTTTTTTCCTGTAATCCAGCAACTTTTGTAAAGCCATTCGATCATTGATAAGAACGATATCAGCAGCTTCAAGAGCCAGGCTGTGGGCAATGTTATCGGCCTGGATCATGGCAACTTGAAACAGACTGTTTTTATACCGGTGGGTGACCAATAAAGTGATAATAATACCGCTTGTAATGACAATAGTTGTAATGATTAATGTCAGTTTCTTTCTAAGACTTGCCGGTCCCATTAGTCCTCTTTTTTTTATATCGCTCAATTTCTTGTTTCAATTTTGTGATGGGTCGATACCATGACTCCCGGGGAGTTACAAATTTATCAACAAATAAAGACTCCTGGATCTGTTTGCCTTCAGGATCTAAATGCATATTCAACAAAATATCTTTGATCTTGTTTTTCAAAACCAGGGGCAGTGAACTGGAAGAGACAAAGGGCGGACTCCCAAAGGGAATAGATTTTTTTATTATCCGTGTATTGGCAGTATATTCTGGATTTGTTTTATGATAATATTCCCAGATATGACTGTCAACAGCAGCACCATCCACTAGAGATTTTGCCACGGCAATAATGGAATTGTCATGGGAATAAGTATAGGTGGTTTCTTTAAAAAATAATTGAGGTGTTTCTCCTTTCATGGCCAACCAATAGTTGGGAACAAGAGTGCCGGTATTGGAATCAGGGTCAGTAAAAGCAAAGGTTTTTCCCCTTAAATCTTCCAGTGTTTTATTTGAGCTTTTTTTATTGACGATCAAGTATGACTGGTAATAGGGTTCACCTCGAACAAGGGGAACTGCCAAGGCCTCTATCTGGAATATATCTTTCCCGTTTGCATAGGGACCCGAACAGATGAGTGCAAGATCGATTTGCTGTTTTTGAAAAAGTTCATTGATCTCCCCATATGTTTTCCGCTGTATGAGAAGAATCTGATAGCCCATCTTTTTGCCTATATAATCCATTAAGGATTTGTATTTTGAAATAGTTTCCTTTGGGGAAATCATGGCAGCAATTGCTACTCGCAGGTTTGAATGATCAGTTACCTTGTCTGTTAGTGAAGGAGCTGATAATGTTTTGGAAAAATCAACTTGTTTATATTCTGAATCAGTTGAACAAGCCGGGAAAAATAAAATTGAGATAAGAAAGAAAATAACTATTAAATTTTTTTTATAAATAATATTCATCAAAATCCTTTTGCAAACAAGTTGAAAAAAAATTATAGATTTTTATTTTGATTACCACAATGGTATACAACATTTAACAAAAGATCAAACAGCTTAAACAGAGATGATTTCCATGATAACTCGGGCAAGCTTTTCCGGGTCATGCCGGGCAATTTTTGCTTTAGCATCTAAAATATCAACCTGGTGCAGGTTTCGATGATCCCAGAAAGAATCTGCCATATCGATTTTTACAAAATCTGATTTTTGCTTGGAATAAACATCAAGGATTTTTTGCATTGGTTTTGTATCGTTGCCGATAAGACCGTCAATTTTTCGTCCGAGACAATCTTCCAATTTGACCACAAAATCTTTCCCTGAAAAATTGTGGGTTTCTCCAAATTTTGTCATAATATTAATGGTGAAATAAATTTTTGCTGATGTATTTTGAAGGGCCTCCTTTACTCCTGGCACAATCAGATTTGGGATAATGCTGGTAAACAGGTCGCCTGGTCCGATAAAAACAAAATCAGCCTTGGCAATTGCATCTAAAACCGGGGGGAATACAGAAATTGTTGCATGGTGATGGGGAACCAGAAATACATCTCTTATCTGTTCGCGCTGTGTTCCCCGGGGCAGATCAATAGCTTCTTCGCCATAGATTCTTTTTCCGTCCGTGAGTTCTGCAACCAGGGTTGCCCTGTCTATTGTAACAGGAAGGATAGTGCCGTCTACTTCAAGTATTTCAGCAAGGGCAGAAACACCTGCTGGAAAATTTCCTGTATATCTTGAGAGCATTGTTAAAAGCATGTTGCCGGCGCTATGGCCTGCCAGATTACGATCTTTCTTAAAACGTTTTAACAGAATGGAGCGGCAGGCATCCTGATATGGAGACAAGGCAAGGATGCATTTTAGAATATCTCCCGGGGGCAATATTCCAAGTTCATCCCTTAATCTGCCCGTGCTCCCGCCTGAATCCACCATGGAGACTATGGCAGTTGTTTGTATGTTTTTTAAATCTCTTAATCCGGATAATAATATGAATTGACCACTGCCACCGCCGATGGTAACAATTTCTTTACCTTTTATTTCCATAAAATTCCCTTTGATACAAAATTGGTCCCTGGCATAACACCATTCACTTCTTAATTTAAAGGATATGTGCCAAATAAACTATTAAAAGAATTATGACAAAATCAACATTTGCGCAATGGATTCTTTTATTTTACCGGTTTTATTGAAGTCCTGTCGAAACCTTGTTTCAATTAAGGCCATTTGTTGATAAAAAGGTGTTCTGTCAAATTTGATATATGGCTTATCATCAAATAAGCCTGCATCACAACCAGGGGCTTTGACAGGTTCAAATCCAGGCTTGCACAGCTCATGGGGCAACCCATGAAGCCTGCAAATCATAGGTCTGTATGTGTATAGAAGACATCGGCCATTTTCATTTACAGGGCAGAAAATTGTTGAAGTATTGATTTTTAAGTTTTCAGAAAAAGTCTTTTTAATATAAATATCCGCTCTGTTCAATATGTTTTTTTTTAGGTCTTGATCAAGTCTGTTAAAGCCATGAATTAAATAGGTTTTTTCAATATAAGTATGGTGAAAAAATAAAGAGTTACAGCAATTGTCTTTACACCCGTTACAAATAAAATTATAGCCGGCGGCAATTTTGCCCCAGGTTTGATCCATGTCTTTATAAAGGTCTTTGAGGGCTTTAAAGGGGTTTTGAGTCATGGGAGAAAATCAGACCAGGGGTTTGGGTAGAAAAATTTTGGTATAAAGTCCTAAAGCATACCGGTCAGTCATGCTTGCAATCAGATCACAAACAGAGCGTTTAAGGGCATTTTTTGAAGCATTCCAAGGGGCCATTTCCATTTTTTCCAATTCTATCTGCAGGTGGTCTGGCTTTTTTATAAAGTAATTATAAAGACTGATGATTACTTTTTTAGCTTTCATAAATTCATTATGGACGGCTGGTGAACGATATACTTTATCATATAGAAATTTTCTTAATATGATCATGGCCTGGAAAGTGTCTTTGCCCATGTCAAGGATGAATTTTCCATTATCAGGGCCACTGTTATACACCAATTGCTCAATCATGATGCTGGCTCTCTGGGCATGTGTTTCACCCAGTTTTTTTATGCAAATGGCCGGAACATCTGATGATAAGATAACCTTGCCTCGCAAGGCATCATCAAGGTCATGGTTTAAATAGGCTATAATATCAGCCACTCGGACGAGTCTTCCTTCCACTGTGATTGATGTCTCACCAAGAGTTGCCGGGAAAATATTGCCGAATCCTTTGGAGTGTTTGAGTATACCATCCCTGACTTCCCGGGTCAGATTAAGGCCTTCCCCTCTGTTTTCAAGAGAATCCACCACTCTTAAACTTTGGTCAGAGTGTGTAAAATGGGGTGAATGAACCTCCATCAGAGCTGTTTCACCACCATGGCCAAAGGGTGTATGACCCAGGTCGTGGCCCAGTGCAATGGTTTCGGCAAGATCCTCATTCAGGCGCATGGCTCTGGCAATATTTCTTGAAATTTCAGCCACCTCAAGGGTATGGGTAAGTCGGGTACGATAATGGTCTCCTAAGGGAGAAAGAAAAACCTGGGTTTTGTGTTTTAAACGTCTAAAGGCATTTGAATAAACTATCCTGTCCCTGTCAAGCTGGAAAGGTGTTCTAATATTACAGGTGGTTGCTTCGATTCGCCGCCTTTTGGCAGAGGAACTTAAGGTGCCATAAGTCGAAAGAAAGTTTTTTTCTCTGATCTGGAATTGCTCCCGGATACAAAGATTTTTATCTAAAGTTTTTTTTTGTATATGTTTTTTCTTTTTTGCTTCCATAAATAATTATTGAATAATTATTAAAATTTAATACACTGCACTTATATTATACAAAAAACCCCATTGAATCTCAATTGACTCTATTTGGTCATATGGCAAAGGGTTTGTAAAGGAATATTTAATTTGGGAGAGATGAATAAAATTGGATTATGAATATTACATGGGATTTGCATTGGAACAGGCCCAAAAAGCATTTGATCGTGGTGAATTCCCAGTGGGATGTGTGATTGTGCAGGAGCAAAAACTGATTGCAAGCGGTGCAAGGAAGGGAACAACACAAGATAATCCTTTTTTCAGTGAAATTGATCATGCCGAGATAAGGGCGTTAAAAAATCTTGAGAAAAACAAGATTAAATTTGACCCCCAAAAAGCAATTATTTTTTGTACCATGGAGCCATGCCTGATGTGTTTTAGCGCTATTATCCTGTCCAAGATAAAAAAAATAGTATTTGCCTATGAAGACCCCATGGGAGGTGGAACGACATGTGATTTAAAAAAAATGCCTCCTTTATATCAACAATGCTCAATAAAGATTGTTTCTGGGGTGTCACGTCAAAAAAGTCTTGATCTTTTTTATGATTTCTTTAATAAAGAGAATAATTTGTATTGGAAAAGCAGTTATTTGGAAGAATATACCTTTGATCAGAAAAAAGAGAAGAATTCAAAATAAATAATGCTTGCATTTTGTTGTGCAAGCCATTATAATCGCTGGGTTATACTTGTTCTATCAAAGATAAATAGAGAATCACGTTTTTGCAGGAGGTGCAGGATATCTAAGCGGGGAAGACAGGATCAGACAAGTGTGAATAAGGGAATCAGGGCCAGCCAGGTTAGGGTTGTCGGTTCTGACGGTTCGCAGATAGGAATTATGCCCATTGAAGAGGCATTAAAAATTGCCGGGGAAGAGACCCTTGATTTGGTCGAGGTTTCGCCGGATGCAAATCCACCTGTCTGTAAAATAATGGATTTTGGGAAATTTAAGTATGAGCTGACCAAAAAAAAACAAGAGGCTAAACGAAAGCAGAAAACGACTCAGATTAAAGAAATAAAGGTCAGACCAAAGACGGATGTCCATGATCTTGAAACAAAGGTAAAGCATATTGAGAAGTTTTTAAGTAAAAACGATAAAGTTAAGGTCACACTGTTTTTCAGAGGAAGGGAGATTATACTCAAGGAACAGGCCAATAAGGTTTTGGAAAAAATTGTTACCATGACTGAATCATTTGCCCAGGTTGAGCAGTATCCTAAATATGAGGGTCGTGTTATCACAATGCTTTTAGGGCCTAAATAATATAGTTTTATAACAATAGCAAAATTGCTTAAAAATACATAGTAAATGTATGGTGGTACATTGTTTCTTTCAATTGTGTACCACCATATTTTTTAGAAATTGTAATACAAGAGAGGATAAAATGCCAAAAATTAAAACATGCAGAGCAGCTGCCAAGCGGTTTAAAAAAACAGGATCAGGGAAATATAAATTCCGTAAATCCCACGCAAGTCATATATTAACCAAGAAAAGCACTAAAAGAAAAAGATCTTTAAGATTAGATAATATAATTGATCAGGATAATATGAAAGAGGTCAGGCGTTTGTTACCCAACGGATAGGTATTATCCAGGCCAAAAATTGATTAGGACTTTTATTCAAAAGAATAGATAGTTGAGGAGTTTGAGAAAATGAGAGTTACGAGAGGTTTTAAAGCTAGAAGGCGTAGAAATAAGGTACTAAAGCTTGCAAAAGGGTTTAGAGGCGGAAGAAGTAAATTATACCGCACAGCTGCAGACGCTGTTGATAAGGCGCTGATGTATGCATACCGGGACAGAAGGGTACGTAAAAGAGATTTCAGAAAACTTTGGATCGTTAGAATTAATGCTGCAGCAAGGATGAATGATCTGTCTTACAGTAAATTTATCAATGGTCTTAAATTGGCAGGCAGTGAATTGGATAGAAAGGTATTGGCTGATCTGGCAATATGTGATCCAGCAGCTTTCTCCCAATTGGCATCACTTGCCAGTGCAAAAGTTTAACCAGATTAAAAGTTTAACTGTTTTAAACGATTTGCGAGGGTATTTTGCAAAATAGTATTATTGATATTGAAAAACAAGCCCTTGAAAGTATAGAAAAAGCCAATGATTCAGAGCAGCTTGATCAGTTCTCCATTAAATATCTTGGCAGAAAGGGCGAGCTCACAAAATTTTTAAGAAATATTTCCTCTCTTCCTGAGAATGAACGTCCCAGTGCCGGAAAGAATGCGAATATTCTGAAGGCAAAACTTGAAAAAGCATTTAAGGTGGCTTTATCAAAATTTGAGGCTCATGATGATAGGCAGTTCACTGGTATTGATGTGACTCTTCCGGGGCGATTCGCCCAAAGAGGATCTCTTCATCCGATAACCCAGGTGGCAAAAGAAATTTCCGATATTTTTTTAAGACTTGGGTTTGATATTGCTGAAGGTCCGGAAGTTGAAACGGATTATTATAATTTTGAAGCCTTGAATATTCCCAAATACCATCCTGCAAGAGATATGCAGGACACCTTTTATGTGTCGGAAAATATAGTTTTAAGAACGCATACATCTCCATCACAACCCCGTGCAATGGAAAAAACCCAGCCCCCATTGAGAATTATTGCACCGGGAAAGGTGTTCAGGTGTGATTCAGACATTACTCATACGCCCATGTTTTATCAAATTGAAGGTCTGATGGTGGATAAAAATATTTCTTTTGGTGATTTAAAAGGGATTCTGGCCACCTTTGTCCATCAGTTTTTTGACGCAGAAACCTCTTTAAGATTCAGACCCAGTTTTTTCCCGTTTACCGAACCCAGTGCTGAAGTTGATATTCGCTGTGTCATGTGCAAAGGAAAAGGATGTCGAATCTGTTCAAAAACAGGATGGCTTGAAGTGTTGGGATCGGGTATGGTTCATCCCGCAGTTTTTGAAAATGTAGGGTATGATACCAAAAAATATACCGGGTTTGCCTTTGGCATTGGCATCGAGCGAATGGCCATGCTTAAATATGGTATTGATGATATCAGAAAATTTTATGAAAACGATGTGCGTTTTTTAGGGCAGTTTTAATATGAAAGTCAGTTTAAGCTGGTTAAAAGAATATATCAGTGTCGACCTAGAACCATCCGTGATCGCAGAAAAATTGACCATGGCAGGCCTTGAAGTTGATGCAGTTGAAGAAAGATATGATTATCTTGCCAATATTGTTGTCGCAAAAGTTATTGACGTTAAACAACATCCCAATGCAGACAAGCTGTCTGTCTGCAGTGTTGACGCGGGCGGGGATAAGCTGGTTCAGATTGTCTGTGGCGCACCCAATGTAAAAAAAGGAATGTTTGTTCCCTGTGCGCTTCCCGGAGCTGTGCTGCCGGGAGATGTGAAAATAAAAAAAAGCAAACTTCGTGGAGAAATTTCTTACGGTATGTTATGCAGTGCTGCAGAATTAAGGCTCAATACAGATGCTTCAGGAATTATGGATCTGGACCTTGAAGATGGATTCCTGCCGGGAACTCCCCTTGAAGAAGCTTTGAATATTTCTGATACTGTGTTTGAAATTGATTTGACCCCAAACAGACCTGATTGTTTGAGTTATATCGGTGTAGCCCGTGAAATCGGTGCTTTTACAGAACCGAAACAAAAGGTTATGCTCCCTGATTATACACTGCCAAAAGATAAAATCGGTAAACAATCTATTCACGATTTTGCAAAAGTTGAAATTATTGATCCGGATCTTTGCCCAAGATACTCTGCAGGTCTTTTATTTGATGTTAAAATCAAACCCTCTCCATTCTGGCTGCAGGAAAAACTCGAATCCATAGGCCTGACCCCTATTAATAACGTGGTTGATATTACAAATTTTGTTATGATGGAAACGGGTCAACCTCTCCATGCCTTTGATTTTGATGAAGTTGCAAAGGGTAAAATTATCGTTAGAAGAGCAGGCGTTGATACAGATTTTAAGACCCTTGACAGTAAAGATCACAAGTTGGAATCAGATATGCTTTTGATTTGTGATGGAGAACGACCAGTAGGGCTTGCCGGGGTAATGGGGGGTGAAAATTCTGAAATTTTAGATTCCACCACCAGGGTGCTTGTGGAAAGCGCATATTTTAATCCTGTCTCAATCAGGAAAACAGCTAAAAAAACCGGGATTGCCTCGGATGCTTCTCACAGGTTTGAACGTGGCGCTGATCCGGAAGGAACCGTCAAAGCATTAACCCGGGCAGTTTCCCTGATTGCTCAACTAGGCGATGCAACCATTGCTAAAAATTATATTGATGAATATCCAAAAAAGGCTGTTCCCATTGAGATTGACTTAAATACCAAAGCTTTGAATTCCAGGTTGGGAACAAAATTAGATAGTGATGCAATCTGTGATATTCTCAGGTCAGTGGAGTTTGATGTTGAAAAAATAAGTGATATTCATCTGAAGATTGGCATACCATTTTTCAGGGTGGATGTTACAAGACCTGAAGACCTTTCTGAAGAAGTGGCAAGGCTTTGGGGATATAACAATATTGAGACAAGCTATCCCTTGGTACCGGCAAAAGGCAGGCTTTTGGACCAAAGGATCGTTCTCAGGGGAAAAATCCGGGATATAATGACAGGATTTTCTTTTTTTGAGGTCATCAATTATAATTTTATTAATGAAAATTCATGTGACAGGCTAAACCTTTCAGATACAGATACAAGACGGAAAGTTGAAACCATTTTAAACCCGATTTCAGATCAGATGTCTGTTTTAAGGAGTTCCTTGATTCCAGGTCTTCTTGAAACAATGAAAAAAAATCTTTCCCAACAGACAGATACATTAAAATTGTTTGAAATTGGCAAGGTATTTTTTGCCACACAAAAGGGGTCTTTGCCTGAAGAAAAAGAAAGGGTTGCCGGACTGATTACAGGTAACCGATCTGATCAGTCATGGTATTCAAAAAAGATCAAGAATGATTTTTTTGATTTAAAAGGTGTTATTGAAGGTTTTATTAAAGGGCTGATGATAAAAGATTTAAGATTTGAAAAGATTGAAAATGATGATTACCCCTATTATAAAAATGGATATGCAGCTGTTGTTAAATCAGGTGATACCCTGTTGGGTTCTCTTGGAAGAATTGGTGGAAAGACTTTAAAAAATTACGGATTAAAACAGGATGCCTTTGTTTTTGATTTCAGTCTTAAAGCAATAAGGAATATGCTTCCTGATTCTTTGATTGCCGAGCCCTTGCCAAGATTTCCTTCCATTTCAAGGGATATTACCATTATTGTGGACAGATCAATACCTGTGGGAGAAATCCTGGAACAGATTGAAAGCATTTCTAAAAAGCAATCTCTGATTGAAAAAACTTTTCTTTTTGATGCCTTTGAAGGTAAGCCGCTGCCTGAAGGTAAAAAGTCTTTGTCATTCAGGGTTGTTTATAGATCGGCAGCTAAGACCTTGAAAGAAAAAAATATTAAAAAGCTGCATGTAAATATTTCAAGGTCCATTGTTGACCTGTTTCATGCAGACCTGCCAGAAGCGCAGGAGCCTTGATTGAGCATTTTTTTAATATCCTGCCTAGTTAAAAGTATTATTGACAAACTCAATAGGTGTTGGTATATTATGCCGCTAATGCGGGCATAACTCAGCTGGTAGAGTGCAAGCTTCCCAAGCTTGATGTCGCGAGTTCGAGTCTCGTTGCCCGCTCCATCTTTAAAAGGAAGGATGGCAGATTTGTTCCACTGATATTATTTAGTGAAGATTTAGTTATTGCTGTACTAGGAACGGGCGTCTGCCCGTTTTTGTATTTGAGGATGTATTAAAAAGTGAGTATTAAGGCAGTATATGGTTTTAAGGCGGAAGAAAGATAATAGCAGCTTAGTTGAAAAAATCAAAGAAGTGGTTCAGCCATTGTGCCAGGCTGAGAATTTTGAGCTTGTTCATTTGGAATATGTTCCTGGTGATCGGGAAAATATGGTCCGCCTTTTTATGGACAAATCAGGCGGTATTACTTTGGATGATTGTATTTATATGAGCCGCCAGCTTGGAGACTTGATAGATGTCCATATCGAGGATATCGGCAGCTACAGGTTAGAAGTTTCTTCTCCCGGGCCCAACCGGCCTTTGAATAAAAAAGAAGACTTTCATCGTTTCAAGGGTGAAAGGGTAAAAATTGAGACTGTTGAGTTGATTGAGAACAAAAAAAAGTTTACCGGAATTCTTGAGATAATTAATGATGATTCTGTTGTGATTGCTGTTGATGGGGAAAAGGTTGAGATAAAAGATCATGCGATCAGCAAAGCAATACTTGCAGGTCAGTAATATGGAGAACGCTTAGTAATGTTTATCACAGATATTAAAAGGGTTATTGACCAGGTAAGCCGAGAAAAGGGTATTGAACCGGAAGTTCTTATTAACACATTGAAAGAGGCCATTATTTCAGCTGCAAGAAAGAAAATAGGGCCAAGGGCTGATATTGAGGTCCACTACGATAATAAGACCGGTGACGTAGAGGTCTTTCATTTTAAAGAGGTGGTAGAAGAAGTTGAATATTCTGACAGTGAGCTGACCCTTGAAGCAGGATATGAATATGACCCTGAATGTGAGATTGGTGACAGTCTGGGTATTAGGATTGATACAGAAGAATTTGGTCGAATTGCTGCTCAGTCTGCTAAACAGGTCATTATTCAGAAAATGCGGGAAGCGGAGAGAAATGCCATTTATGAAAATTTTATACAGAAAAAAGGTAAAATTATTAATGGTATTGTTCAACGTTTCGACAGGGGCAGTATTATTGTCAACCTTGGGCAGACAGAGGCAGTTTTAAGGCCCAGAGATCAGATGCCGAGAGAAAATTACAAGCGCGGAGACAGGATCAGAGCATATGTTTTAGATGTATTAGAAGAATCAAAGGGCGCCCAGATTATCTTGTCCCGAACACACCCTGAATTTTTAGTCGAGTTGTTCAAAACCGAGGTTCCGGAAGTTTCAGAAGGAATTGTAACCCTGCGCGGGGCTGCAAGAGTACCAGGTCTGAGGTCTAAGGTTGCTGTCTCTTCGATGGATTCGGATGTTGACCCTGTTGGTGCATGTGTGGGTATGAAGGGAAACAGAGTTCAAAATATTGTTCAGGAACTTCGAGGTGAAAAAATTGATATTGTTCAATGGAGTCCTGATATAGCAAGATTTGTCTGTAATGCTTTGTCTCCTGCTGAGATTGCCAGGGTGATTATTGATGAAGATAATCGTTCCATGGAAGTTATTGTTAACGATGAATACCTTTCCATTGCAATCGGAAAGGGTGGCCAAAATGTTTCTCTTGCCTGTGAAATAACAGGCTGGCATTTGGAAGTGAGCAGTGAAGAGGAATACAGCCGGGAATTAAAAGAAGGGTACGACAGCCTGATGAAATTGGAAGGGGTGGGCTTGTCAATGGCAGAAGTTCTGTTTAAAAGTGGATATTCTTCTGTCCTGGATATATCTGAAGCAGAAATTGAGGATCTTATTTCAATCACTGAATCAGATGAAATTCAAGCTCAAAAAATGATTGAAGAGGCAAAAGTCATTCTGGAAAAAGAATTACAGGAAAAAGAGTTACAGGAAAAAGAGTTACAGGAAAAAATGCAGGCTCAGGAACAAGAGCAAGAACAAGAGCAAGAGCAAGAAGATGAACCGGAAAATGAACAGAATAAAGACCTGAAAGATAATGAAGAAATTCAAAAAGATTAAGGGTTAGGTCATATAGACAAAACAGGTAGCAGGCGAAAAAAGAATATAAAAAGAGACTTACTTGGGGGCAATAAATGGCGAAGATCAGAGTATATGAGTTGGCTAAAGATCTGAACATGACTAACAGAGCGCTTCTTAATAAAATGAAAGAGTTGAAGATTGAAGTTAAAAGCCATATGAGTTCTCTGGAAAACGGTGCTGTTAGCGCAATCAAAAGAGGTCTTTTTGGAAAAGCTAAAAGGAATAAGGATGTTAAAGTTAAACCATCTGTTATCCGAAGGCGCAGGAAGGATTCTGAAGAGATTATTGCACCGGAAATTGAGGAAGAAAGTATAACACCGGTGGAAGAAAAAATAGAAAAAATAGTTGTTCGTAAAAAGAATGAGCCTGTTGCAGAAAAAGACGCAAAAGTGGTGCTACCTGATATTGAACAAGAGGAGACAAAAGATATACCCAAAGACCAGGATATTGAAAAGGTGTCAAAAAAAATAGAACCCGCGCCCAAAAAAAAGAAATTGAAAGCTAAAAAGACTACACCAGCCAAAATCATCAAACCCATGAAAACTGATCAGCCTGAAACAATTGAGCCTGAAACAATTGATACTAAAAAGTCAAAAGAATTCCCCCGGGCTGAAGAGATAGAAATTCCTTCTGCAAACACTAAAGTTCCAAAAGCTGAAGAATTAATTGTGGAAAAAGAAGAAAAACAGATTGTCGAGAATAAAATTGATCCGATTATTAAAGAGGATAAAGAGAAAAAAGACAAAAAGAAGAAGAAAAAGAAAAAATCCACACCTGCAAAAATTGTCAAAATCGCAGATCCTTTAGTGCTTGAAAATTTAAAAAAATCCAAGCCGGGTGAAGATAAGAAACGGGGCGGGATAAAAAAAGACAGCAGCAAGGAGGGTGTTAAGAAAAGGCCTTATAAAAAGAAAGGGCCTGCTGCACCATCACCTGCTTTTCATGGAAAGAAGGTGCCGGCAGCGGATATTTCAGCGGTCAATGAAATAGATACGTCAAAAAATAAAAAAGAAAAAAGAAAAGTCGTGTTTGGTGATGACAAGCCTGCTGCGGGAAAAAGAAAGCACCGCAAGAAAAAATCTGTGATCGAAGGGGATGCAATATACTCTAAAGGCCGAGGTAGAAAAAAACGAGGCAAAAAGGACACAAGAAGCAAAAAGGGAAATAAGACCCAGATTACCACACCAAAAGCCATTAAAAGACGTATTAAGATTGATGATGCAATTGAACTTGCTGAACTTGCAAAGAGAATGGGTATCAAAGCAAATGAGATGATAGCAAAATTGATGACCCTGGGCGTTATGGCAACTGTGAACCAGACTATTGATTTTGATACTGCGGTGCTTGTCGCCACTGAATTCGACTTTGAGGTGGAAAAAGCATCTTTTGAGGAAGAAACCCTTCTCAATATTGAAGAAGGGGATGATGATGAAGATAAAATGACTGGAAGAGCTCCGGTCGTGACTATCATGGGGCACGTAGACCATGGAAAAACTTCACTTTTAGACGTTATCAGGAAATCTAAGATTACCAGTGGAGAAGCTGGCGGAATCACCCAGCATATTGGTGCTTATAATGTTGAAACACCCAATGGAGGTCGGATCACATTCCTTGATACGCCTGGACATGCTGCCTTTACAGCAATGCGATCCAGGGGCGCCCAGATTACAGATATTGTTATCCTTGTGGTTGCTGCTGATGACGGGGTGATGCCCCAGACAATAGAAGCAATCAATCATTCAAAAGCCGCTGGAGTACCCGTTGTTGTTGCTGTAAATAAAATGGATAAAGTCGGAGCTGATCCTGACAGAATTATGAGAGAACTATCCGAGCTTGATCTTTTAGCTGAAGACTGGGGTGGAAATGTCATATTTGTAAAAGTATCAGCAAAGACAGGAGAAGGTATTGATGATCTTCTTGAAATGATTCTGCTGCAGTCTGAAGTTCTGGAACTCAAGGCCAATCCAGACAGAAAAGCCACGGGTTATGTTGTGGAATCAAGGTTAGATACCGGGCGTGGTGCTGTTGCAACCATCCTTGTAAAACAGGGAACTTTGAGAGATGGTGATCCAATTGTCTGCGGGTATTATTCGGGTCGACTAAGAGCAATGATTGATGATTCCGGGGCCAGAATTGATGCAGCAGGCCCGAGTACTCCAGCTGAAATAGTTGGGTTAAACGGTGTGCCCGATGCCGGGGATGAGTTTATAGCAGTTGCCTCTGATAAGGATGCAAAACAGATTGCCGGTCACCGAATGCAGAAACAAAGGGCAAAAGAGCTGGCCAAAAAGAGCCGTGCAAATCTTGAGAAAATGTTTGAAAATCTTGGTTCTGCTGAAGTCAAGGAACTCAAGCTCATCGTTAAAGCCGATGTTCAAGGATCTATTGAAGCACTGAATGATTCATTAAAAGATCTGGCCAAAGAAGAAGTGGAGATTAAAATTGTTCATTCCGGTGTTGGCACCATTAATGATTCAGATGTAGCTCTTGCAGCAGTGTCTGATGCCATTATTGTCGGGTTTAATGTCCGACCGACAACACAGATTCGAAAGTTTGCCAAGGATGAAAATGTGGATATGCGGTTTTATGATATTATTTATAATGTTATCAATGATATTAAAGCGGCACTGGATGGCATGATGCCCTCCACATTTCATGAAATTATCATCGGCCGTGCAGAGGTACGCGATACTTTTGTCGTGCCTAAGATGGGAACCATTGCTGGATGCCATATTTCAGAAGGTAAAGTTATTCGAGGCAAGAAAGTAAGACTCTTGAGAGATGGTATTATCAAATGTGATACAGAATTGTCATCCCTGCGGCGGTTTAAGGATGATGTCAAAGAGGTGGAACAGGGATTTGAATGCGGTATCGGTCTTCAAAAATATAATGATATCAAGGTTGGCGATGCCATTGAGTGTTATGAAGTTGAAGAAAGAAAGTACCAGGGATAAATAATTAAGAAATGAAACCCTATACAAGAGCCGACAGGATCAGTGGCAAGATCCAATATGCCATTACTGAACTTCTAAGCAAAAAAATGCAGGACCCGAGAATTGAGATGGCCACGGTGAGTGGTGTGAAAATGACGCCGGATCTGAGGGTTGCCGATGTGTATATTGCTGTTTTTGGAGATAAAAAGCGAATTTCAGATGTTATGAATGGATTTAAGAATTCCAAGGGATTTATCAAGAAAAGTATTGCACCGAAACTGGGATTAAAATATATGCCGGATATAAAATTTGTCTATGATGATTCCTTTGACAAGGCTGCTAAAATGGATGCCCTCATAAAATCCGCTTCAACGGGAACTTCAGACGAACAACCATCCTAAAAACAAATAAATGAAAAGTGGTATTATAGCAATTCATAAGCCTTGCGGCATCTCTTCAGCCCGTGTGGTGGCCCGTGTAAAAAAGGCTTTGGGAGCTAAAAAAGTAGGTCATACAGGCACCTTGGACCCTTTTGCTTCAGGATTGATGCTTTGCGCAATTAACAAAGGAACCCGGATATCCGGGTTTTTTCTTGGCGGTAAGAAAAGATATCTTGCCAGGATTTGTCTGGGTATTGAAACAGATACCTATGATCTGACCGGCAAAACGGTTTTTTGCGCCCCAAAGGCGGTTATGGATGACCTCAAAAACCAGGATATTGTGGAAACCATAAAATCTTTTGTCGGGATACAGGATCAGCGACCGCCGGCATTTTCTGCTTTGAAACATAAAGGGCAGCCATTGTATAAACTGGCACGCCAGGGGATAAAAATACAAAAACCACCAAGGCAGATCGAGTTTTTTGATATCAGCATCAATCAAATTGAGTTGCCCAATGTTGATATAGATGTTTTTTGTTCATCAGGAACCTATATCAGAAGCCTTGCCTTTGATTTAGGTCAAAAGCTTGGATGCGGCGCCCATTTATCAAAACTTTGCAGAACACAGTCAAGCAACTTTTTATTGGAAAATGCCATTGAATTGGAAGCTTTTGAAAGTCTTGATAAAACACTTGCTGAACAAAGAATACTTTCATTATCAAATTGTCTTGAATTTTTGCCAAAGGTTGTTGCCAGCAAATCCATTGCCCAAAAAATTAAATTCGGACAAAAGCTTTTAAAAAAAGAATTTGAAGTTACCCCAAAAACAAAATCAGGGCTTTTCAGAGTGACTGATGATGAAAATGATCTTCTGGCAATTCTTCAACTCAATGAAAACAGCCCGGAATATATTTATTCTTGTGTTTTTTCAAGTTAACTGGTATTTATAAAAGCTTATACATATTGGTAATGGTATTGTGATCTGCTTTGCGTTTCTTTTTTCTGAATGGAATATCGGATGGGAAATCATAAAAAATCAGGTTAACAAAAAATACCATGTTTTATTTATTCCAACTAAAGGAGTTATAAAGTGGTTCTATTAGTAGAAAACAAAGAGGAGATGATTAATCAATTCAAGCTCCACGAGTCTGACACGGGCTCACCAGAGGTGCAGGTTGCTATTTTAACCCACCGCATCAGCTATCTTACAGAGCATCTTAAAGCTCACAAGAAAGACCATCATTCAAGACGTGGTCTGTTGATTCTTGTTGGCCGACGCAGAAGTCTTTTAGATTATGTTAAGAAAAAAGATGTGAACAGATACCGTTCTTTAATTGAAAGACTCGGACTGAGAAGATAACAATGGCATTCAGCTGGTTTTTGACAACTTGCATGTCAAAAACCAGCTTTTTATTTTTATCACGTTTATTTTTACCAAGTTTATTATCGGGGCGGCAAATTTCAAGGAATTTTTTAAATAAGTTCGCATGTTTGCCATTAAGTTTATATTTAATGGCAAACATGCGGGTTTATTATTTTTTAAAAAATTTTTTTATCATTCGCTGTCTTTTTTATTACAGGAGAAGTTATGGAAAAAAAATTTACAACAACCCTTAACGGGAAAGAATTTTCTATCAGTGGGGGCAAAATTGCCAAACAGGCATCCGGATCAGTAATTGTGCAGTATGGGGAAACAACTGTGCTTGTTACAGCAGTTTCTTCAAAAGATCCGAAACCTGAGATCAGTTTTCTGCCTCTAACTGTTGAATACCAGGAAAAAATTTATTCAGCAGGAAGAATTCCGGGAAATTACTTCAGGCGGGAGATCGGCAGACCTTCTGAAAAAGAAACCCTGACAGCCAGATTAATCGACAGACCCATTCGTCCTCTTTTTGTGGATGACTATAATTTTGAGACCCAGGTCATTGCCACTGTTCTTTCAATGGATAAGATTCATGAGCCTGATACCCTTGCCATAGTGGGGGCATCTGCTGCCCTGCAAATTTCTGATATTCCTTTTGCAGGTCCCATTGCCGGTATTAAAGTCGGCAGAATTAATGGCCAATTTGTTGCAAATCCAACCATAGAAGAGATGGAAGAAAGTGATATCGAGCTGGTTGTAGCAGGTTCGAAAACCGGTGTTGTCATGGTTGAAGGTGGAGCAGATATTGTTTCTGAAAAAGATATGCTGGATGCTATCTTTTTTGGACATCAAGCCATGCAGCCCATCATTGATCTACAGGCTCAGATAAAAGAAGCCCTTGGAAAAGAAAAACGTGTATTTGTACCGCCTGTCAGAAATGAAGAACTGGTTGCCAAGGTGGTTGAATACTCAAAAGATAAAATTTATAAAGAAGTTCAGATCAAAACAAAGATAGAGCGGCAGAATGCACTGGGCAATTTAAAAGACCAGGTTGTAGACCATTTTAGCGAAGCCTATCCCGAACAGACAAAAGGGATAAAAGAAGCCTTTTCCAAGTGTGTGAAAAAGGTTAGTCGAGATATTGTTTTAAAAGAAGATAAAAGAATTGACGGCAGGGCTTTTGAAGAAGTCAGGCAGATTGACTGTGAAGTTGGACTTCTTGCCATGCCCCATGGCTCAGCTCTTTTTACAAGGGGTGAAACCCAGGTCTTAGGTGTTTTGACCCTTGGTTCCGGCATGGATGAACAACGGGTTGAAACGCTGATGGGAAATGAAACCCGCGCCTTTATGTTACATTATAATTTTCCTGCTTTTTCAGTGGGAGAGGTCAGACGGGCAGGCGGACCCAGCAGACGGGATGTTGGCCATGGAAATCTGGCAACCCGTGCTATTCAAAGAGTCCTTCCTTCACCTGAAGATTTTGAATATACCATTCGTCTGGTGGGAGAAGTTATGGAGTCCAATGGGAGTTCGTCCATGGGAACCATATGTTCAGGTATCCTGGCATTAATGGATGGCGGTGTTCCCATAAAAGCGCCGGTTTCCGGGATAGCCATGGGACTTGTAAAAGAAGGCGATAAAACGGCTGTGCTTTCTGATATTTTGGGTGATGAAGATCATTTCGGGGATATGGATTTTAAGGTGGCTGGAACGGCTGAAGGGATTACGGCTCTCCAGATGGACATTAAGATTAAAGAACTCTCCAGGGAGATTATGGAAAAAGCCCTTAATCAGGCCAATGGAGGCAGGATACACATCTTGAACAAGATGCTGGAAACCCTTAAGGTTGCAAGACCGGAAGTTTCTCCACGTGCACCCAAAATTGTCAGTATTAAAATTAATTCCGATAAAATCAGAGATATCATCGGTCCTGGCGGAAAAGTGATCAGAGCGCTTCAGGCAGAAACTAATACTGTAATTGAGGTAAATGACGAAGGCATTGTAAAGATTGCTGCACAAAATGAGGAAGATTCGGCCCTTGCATTAAAAATGGTATCAGATATCGCGCTTGATCCTGAGATTGGTGAAATTTATGAAGGGACTGTTGTAAAAATAATGGATTTTGGCGCTTTTGTAAATATTAAAACAGGCACTGACGGGCTGGTACATATTTCAGAACTGGCTAATTACAGAGTCAAAAAAGTAACTGATGTGGTGAAAGAAGGAGATGTAATCCCTGTTAAAGTTTTGGATGTTACAAGGGATGGTAAGATAAAGTTGAGTTACAAAGCCACACAAACCGAAAAAACCGATGACAAATAAGTCATTTTGTATCTGTCCCCTTGCCAGTGGCAGCAAGGGGAACAGTCTTTTTGTGTCATGCTGCAACTCTTCCATTTTGATTGATGCAGGACTTTCCGGAATCGAAATTGAACGACGGTTAAAGGCAGTGGATATAAGTCCTGAAAGTCTGACTGCCATCATCATCACCCATGAACATTCTGATCATGTAAAAGGTGCCGGGATATTGAGCCGTCGTTTTAATCTGCCTGTTTATATTACAAAAAAAACATATGAAGCCTGCCGGGGCCTTGGCAAAATTGAAGCCTTATGTCTTTTTGAGTGCGGTAAACCATTTCAAATAGGTAAAATTCTGGTCAGCCCTTTTTCCATCTCCCATGATGCAACAGATCCTTCCGGACTGACCATGGAATACAATGGTGAAAAAATAGGAATTGCAACTGACCTGGGTATTGTTACAAGTCTTGTAAAAGAGCATTTGAAAAACTCCAATATTTTATACCTTGAATCAAACCATGATCCTGACATGCTTATTAATGGCTCCTATCCATGGCATCTCAAACAACGAATAAAAGGAAGGACCGGCCATTTGTCCAATCTGGATGCAGCCGGACTCTTGTCGGAACTTGAGACAGACGCCTTAAAACACGTCATTCTCGCGCATTTGAGTGAAGAAAATAATTGCCCTGAAAAAGCGGTTCAGGAGATTTCAAAAACCTTGAACGGTTCAAATATTGCCTTACACGTTGCAGGACCGGATAAGGTCGGAGCAATCATAAAATTATGAGCACTTCAATATAAAAGGAGACAAATATGAATCCAGTCATTAAAGCCTTAAATTTTCGTCATGCCTGTAAACAATTTGATCCAAAAAAGAAAATTCCAAAAGAGATATTGGATGTGATTCTTACTGCAGCTCATCTTTCACCCAGCTCCTTTGGACTGGAGGCATGGAAATTTCTTGTGATCTCTTCTGAAAAGGTAAGAAAGATTCTTCGACCGGCCTGCTGGAATCAACCCCAGATCACAGATGCAAGCCAGGTTATTGTCATCCTTTCAAAGCCGAGTGTGGCTGATCCATCCCATGACTATATCAAAAGCAATTTTAAAAGGCGGGATCTGCCCGAAGATCTCACTAAAGCTTATATTGAAAAATATAAGCATCACATGGAAACAGAGGTTTTTCCTAAGATGAGTGCCTATGCCTGGTGCTCCAAACAATGCTATATCGCCCTTGCAAACATCATGACAACAGCGGCATCAGAAGGAATAGATTCCTGCCCCATTGAAGGGTTTGAAAAAGAATGGGTGGAAAAGGTGCTCAATATTGATACAGACCAGTATGAAGTGGCAGTTGTAGTGGCCCTGGGATACCGTGCCAAAGAGCAGCCCCCAAGAAAACGTCATCCCCTGGAAAATATTGTAGAGTACAGATAAATATTAAATTCTCTCTTTTTTCAAAAGATGGTAATATTCACCCTTTAAACGTACAAGTTTCCGGTGAGATCCCTGTTCCCTGATCTTTTTATCCCTTAAAAGAAGGATGGTATCACAATTTCTTACAGTGGACAGCCTGTGGGCGATGATGATGGAAAGCCTCCCTTTCATGAGTTTGTTCATTGCATCATGAACCTTTTGTTCTGACTGGGAATCCATATATGATGTTGCTTCATCAAAAATGATCAGGTCCGGGTTAAAGGCAAAGGCCCTAGCAATGCATACAAGTTGTTTCTGGCCGGAGGACAGAGGACGTCCCCCCTCTTTTATCATTGTGTCAAGCCCTGAAAATGTTTCAAATAAAAAATCACAGTTTCCATTATGTAACGCTTTTTCAAGCCGGGCATTATCCATATCCATTCCAGAAGGCGCAATATTTTCCCGGATAGTGCCGGAAAAGAGAACGGGGTCCTGCATGACAAGGGCAGTCTTATTCCTGATATCTTTTATATTGATTGAATTGGTGTTGATATGGTTGATAAAAATATTTCCATCATATGCTTTATAGAACCCTGTGATCAGGTTTATAATGGAGCTTTTGCCTGATCCTGTCTGACCTACGATACCAATGGATTCTCCTTTTCCCAGATGAAAACTGATATTTTTTAATACCATTGTTTTCTGATCGTAGGAAAAATTCACCTGGTCAAAAGTAATACTGGAAATTTTATCAATCCTCTGTCTTGTTTTACTGATTCGCTGTTTTGCCTTGTCATTGTTGAGTACATTGACAATCCGTTCTGCCGAAGCCATGGCACTCTGGAGCAGATTAAATTTTTCAGACAGCTCTCTTAACGGCCTGAAAAAAAGTTTCATATAAGTTAAAAAAGCCACAAGTTCCCCTAAGGTCAGAGATTTTTCAACAACCCCAAAGCTTCCACCCCAGATAATGATGGCAACACTTAATACGCCTAAAAAACCAATAAAAGGCATAAATATGGAAAATATTTTAATCTGAAACACAGCAGCCGTGAAATGTTCAAAATTAAGATCCTTAAACCGTTGCAGAAAACTGTTCTGGCTTGCGGTTGTCTGGATGATTTTTATCCCTGTAAGGGCTTCTGAAAAACTGTGGTTGATTTCAGCTAATTTTTGCCGGATCGTTCTAAACGCATTGCGAAGAATTTTTGAAAACAGAACAATACTGATCACAATAAAAGGAACAAGCAGGGTCAGATAAAAAGCAAGCTTAATGTCAATGAAGTAAAGAATCAAAAGAATGCCTGCCATCATCATAAGATCTTTAAAAATAAAGATCAGAACACTGGTAAACATCTCATTCATGTTTTCAACATCACCGGCCACACGGGAGACCAGTCGTCCGCTTGAGTTTTTATCATAAAAAGCCACGGGCAGGAATGTCATGTGGGAAAACAGAGTGCAGCGCAGGTTCAGTATGATTTTTTGACCCGTGTATTCCATGAAAAGGCTCTGGAAAAAATCAATTACAAAGGAAGTCAGGATAAACATGGAAAAAAACATGCAAAAAGTTTTAAAAGATTCAATTTTAAAACCCAGAATCTGGATGCCCTTTTCAAGGCCCACAGGAACGATAAATCCATCAAAGGCCTTTTGAATAAAAAGCGGCATGAGCAGCTCAAAGCAGGTGACCAGGGTAACCAGAAAAGTTGACAGGATCAGCATCCATGCAAAGGGCCTGATAAAGGGCCATAATTTTTTGACCACGTTAAAATCTGCAAGCCTGATCTCTTTTTCCTGAAGATTCATATCAGTCTCCATATCTCTCCTCATACTGCTGCACCTGATAAGATTCTTTATAAAAACGATCTGTCTGAATGAGGTTTTCATGGGTTCCAGAATGATTGATCCCACCGTTTTTCATTATAAAAATGGTGTTGCAGGATGCCAGGGCTGAGATCCTGTGGGATATGATAATAAAAGTGGCATTTAAATTCATCTGGTTCAATTGTGAAATAATTTTGGATGCCGTATGGGTATCCACCTGACTGATAGGATCATCCAGAATGATGATGGGCTTTTGGTGCATCAATGTCCGGGCAAGGGCAATTCTTTGTTTTTGTCCTCCGGAAAGGGTGATACCCCTTTCGCCAACAAGGGTATCAAGGCCGTCAGGCATTTTTTCCAGGGTATCTTTAAGACAGCAGACCTGTATAATCTGATCAAGTCTCTCTTTATCCACATTTTTTCCCATGAGAATATTTTCTTTTATCGTACCTGAAAAAAGAAAAGATTCCTGGGGCATAAAGGCAATATTGCCCCTTAGAAAATCAAGATCCAGGGTGTTCAGATCAAAGCCATCTATAGTGATTTTTCCAGCAGTCGTATTGTAAAGCCTTGGAATCAACTGGATCAGGCTGCTTTTCCCGGAACCCGGAGGACCGCTGATACCGATGGAACTTCCCGGATTTATCTTAAAATTAATATTTGAAAGAATGGCTTTGCCTTTATCATAGCCAAAGCCGACATTTTTAAAACCAATGTTTCCCTTTATTTTTGAAAGGATATTTGGATTTTCAGGAGAGCTTACCCCCGGCATTGAATCTAAAAGCGTATTAATCCTTTTTAAGGATGCCATCCCCCTTTGAAACAGATTGGTCATCCATCCAAGAGCAATGACAGGCCATGCCAGTATTCCAAGATATTGAAAAAAGGCCACAAGCTCACCTGGAGTTATAACCCGTTTCATCACAAGAAAGCCGCCATAAAATATAACCACCAGGGTGGACAGATTTAAAAAAAATACCAGTAAGGGTTTTATCAGGGCGGTAACAAAAGCCCGCTTCAGATTTTTTTTAAAATAATCTGTTGACGCATCTTCAACCTTATTGCTTATGATGCTTTCAAAATTGAACACTTTGATAATACGAATGCCAAAAAAACTCTCCCTTACCAGTTCAGTCAGTTGAGAAAAGGATTCCTGGGCTGTTTTATGAAAAGCATGCATTTTTTTCCCCAGAATGCGTGTGGCAAGAATAAGAAAAGGCATAGGTATCATGGCAAGTGCTGTCAGTTTTGGATGGGTCCAGATCATGATGGCAAGGGTGGCACCTCCAAGAAGAATGGTATCCACAATTACGATCAGGCCAAAACCAAATGCCATCCTGATATGATTGATATCGCTTGTGGCATGGGCCATGATATCCCCTGTTTTGACCTTGTCCAGATAGGCCATGTCCAGGCTCAGGATATGTTTGAAAAGATCATCTCTTATGCCTTGTTCAACATTTCTTGCACTTGTCATGAGAAGATTGCGCCAGCCATACCTGAAGACTGCCATGAAAAGGCCTAAAAAAACAATATAACCACACTGAAAAATCAGGATTTTATTGTCAAAAGAGCCTGTGCTTAAGGTGTCAATGGCATTTTTAATGATCTGGGGAATGACAAGTTGCAATGCATCCACAATGATCATGCACAAAATACCGACAAGTATTTTATAAAAATTTTTTCTAAAATATGGATAGATCAGTTTCAATTTTTTTAAGCTCCAGATGTCAAAATAGACACTTTTTTTTCTATTGCAATGCTTAAACCCTATCTATCATACTTTTAACACTAAATTCAAAATGGAAATCATTATATTTCCCCCTGCTGCCATGAAAATACTGTCAAATAAGATGTGCCTTCCCGGGCATGGATTGCAACTCATCTGATTGAACTTCCCACAGGCTCTAAACTCCTTTTCGCTAACCGCCAAAACTCGCTGTCGCTCAAACACTTGGCGGTCTTAACGCTCCACTGCGTTAAGACCCTGTACAAAAAGTCCAATCAACAATTCCCTGCAACCCATACCCCGACTTCCCCGCCAGGATTCAACACCAGCAGTGACATCTAATCATGTTCATTTTTTAATTTGTATGTTTTTCTCCTATATAGTGCCCGACCGAAAACCCCGAAATATAGTTTTCCAGTTTTGGTTAGAGATTTGCAACTATCCGAGATTGTTTTTTGCTTAAAACTTAAAACCTAAAACTTAAAACCGTGCCTGAACGTGGTTTTCGTTCAGGCACTATATAATTGAATTTAAAAATTATTTACACAAAGCATAAATGCTGATACTGAGTAACATATTAAGATTTTAAACATTTCAGGTCAGATAATAAACAATTTTACATGGTACCCAGACCTGTTCAATTACTTGTTCTGTGTAGGGAGGGGAATGACAACATTCACTGAATATTTTCAGATACATAAAAATCAGGCTGAACTTGATTTCGTGGATATTCCTGTTGATAGTGACATCCCTTTATTTATTGATCCCTTTGCAATATCTCAAAGGCCGGACAACTGGTCACATAATTGTCATAGAACAATAGTGTCTTTTTTTCAAAATCTCATTAATTGTATTAGAAATGACGCTGATAGCCAAGCCTATCAAATGCTAAGATTTCTAAAGGAGCCCAATGAAACCAGATTTGGTTTTTCTCGTGGTCGTCCACAAGGTGCTGGTGTTGGCAGTTTTCAAGCTGCTCAAATTTTAGAAGCGTTGCGAGCCTCAGAAGCTTTCCGTACTGGCTTTTTGAATTCTTTAGGTGAGTGTGAACTCATGATTGTTGGAGTCGGGCGTGATAAAATTTCAGACCTGACGACAAACCTTATTCGGTTTCATTTAGCGAACTATACCCTTTCACAGTGCCAGTTATGGAACATTCCCGTTCGACAGATGCCGTTACCTCCATTTTACAATGCTCAATCGGGGGAGTGGAATACGACGTATTTTGATTTGCCTATGACGAGCACAGGTCCTGTCCTTTTGGTTCCTAAAGCTATTGCAAGATATGATATCGCACACGATCACAATGAATACTATAATAAATTTGTTATTGAATATTTACAAACAGAACATCTTACCGCCGGATCGAGCCTAGTTACAACATTGAAAAATGGGAAAAAACGAGTCTATAAAAAGGATCTCAAGGCTGCATATCCAAAAACCAAGCAAAGGCTTTATGAATTTTCCCGAGAACATCCTGAGGTGTTGGAAACTTACAGAGAACATTTAGAAAGAGCTGAAAAGGAAGATTTAAGTTCTGCTTTAAGTTCAGAAGATGAACAAATTCTTGCAGAAGTTTTGATTGAAGCATTAAAGTCAATACAACCTGGAAATAAAATGGCAAGTGATTTTCACAATCTTGTAATTGGGCTTATGGAATTTTTATTTTTCCCCAACTTATTATGCCCAATTAAAGAGCAGGAAATCCACCAAGGTAGAAAAAGAATAGATATTGTTATGGAAAATGGTGCAAGAGCAGGAGTTTTTCATCGCCTGCACAATATCCGTCATCTGCCATGTTCATTTGTACCAATAGAATGCAAAAATTATGGCAATGAAATTTCAAATCCGGAACTTGACCAACTTGCAGGAAGATTTTCTCCCAATCGTGGCAAATTTGGTATTCTTTGCTGTCGTAACTTTCAGGATAGGTCCCTTTTCATCGAAAGATGTAGAGATACTTTCAAAGATGACAGAGGTTTAATCATACCATTAGATGATGCCACAATTATTAGAATGCTTATCTATATTTCAGATGGGCAAAGGGAGATAATTGACACTGAGTTAAATCAAATTATAAATGAAGTGTGGATAGCCTAAAACTTTTATATAAATCTATAATGTAAAAATAAAGTTTCCCGTGAATTAGATGTCATAAATGAAAAATATTTTAAATATCTTTAAAAATTTTGAGGGACAAAAACTTGGACTAGTTCCTGATGATAAAATGAAAGAATATCTTATCCCAATGTCTACCCCTCACTTTAAAACTAAAGAGGATTTATTTGAAAAAGCGAAGGAAGAGTTGAAAATTTTGAGTCAGCATAGAGTTCCGGCGACATGATACTTAATTCCAACAATCAAAATGCACCGGCCGAGCCGGTGATTTAGGTTCTATATCAAAAGGGCATTTATGATCGAACAGAATGTAATAAACCGAAACATACCAGAACCAATTTTTTATCCTTCAGTTTCAAGTGTTTCAAAAAACATTTGGTCGGTTATAGATCATGTCGAGCTATTAGTATCAATTGATTATCCGCAATTTTTAGTCTCTTGTTTTGATATTTATGAAAATCAAAGAGATCAGCGTATTTCCTGTGCTTTGGATAAAGCGAAAGAGCAGTGCCAGGTGGTTTTATGGGATTCCGGTATTTATGAGGTGGTTTGGTCGCGGTCAAATAAATGGAGCAAAAAGCAATATATTGAAACCTTAAAAAGGAATAGCTTCTCCCAAGCTTTCAGCTTTGATGATTACTGCCTAAAAAAAAAGGAACAAGCCCCCTCATCAATTGCGCACTCTGTTCTAAAGGATACCAAGGATGTTGGTAAATCAATCATTTCTCCCATAATTCATTGCAAAAACCCAAAAAATTATCCTACAACCTGTTTTGAAATTAATCAAATTTGCAAACCAAAGCTGATAGCTATACCGGAGAGAGAACTTGGGGAAGGGGTCTTAGAAATTTCTATGAATATTAGAAAAATTAGATCTAAACTCAATAAATTGGATAAATATCAACCTCTACACATCCTTGGAACTGGGAATCCGATTTCTATGATGCTATATACCTTTGCGGGAGCAGACTCATTTGATGGACTTGATTGGTGCCAGACTGTTGTGGATTTTGAAAGTGGAACACTGCACCATCCATTGCATTTGGATTTATACAAGCATCAAAGTAATTGGGGGAATGATAAAGCTATTAGCTTTTTTTCGAGATGCTATCTTCATAATCTTGAGTTTTATAAGAATTGGATGCTCTCACTCCATAATTCATTAGTAAATAATCAAGCAGAAAAAATGATGCAAAAATATTTATCTTCGATGTTTTTTGATCAAGTAGTACCAGTTATACTCGATACGAATAAAATTGAGGTGATAGATGAAATTGTGGCAAATTGATAGAGCTGTAAACGGTCTATGCGAAGAAGTCGAGAAAGTTGTTTGCCGTATTGACTTTCTTGAAATGACAGAGGCTCAGCTTGTTAATGAATTGTTGGTTTGTGTTTTAGGTAGCGGTGTCCGTTATGAAATTAGTGTTGCCTACGCTGCCGAAATTATGAAATCGAAACTATATTATAAAAAGAAAATCCTAAATAATGAGATCCAATTAGCAATCAAAGAATTGTTACGTTCTCCGGTTCGATCCTCCACTGGAAAATCAATCTATAAACGATATCGATATCCTGAACGAGGTGCAAAGTTTATCTCACAGTCTTTATTCAATCTTTACCGTGAATATGGCTCATTAAAAAAATTCATCAGTCCAAATTTGGATAAGGACGATTTGAGGAGAGAATTAATTCGTTTGTGTCCAGGAATTGGTCCAAAGCAAGCAAGCCATTTTTTTAAGAATGTTGGATATACGGATGAGTTTGCTATCCTTGATAGGCATATTATCAAATATATGGAATTAGCAGAAGAAAATGATTCTATAAAAATCAAAATAGGCTCAATCGATAAATATGAAGAAATAGAGAATCGCTTCATATCGATAATTAATAAATTTCAATATTCTGTTTCTGTTGTTGATCAGGCTATGTGGTTTGTAATGAGAGCGATAGGCAGGGAGGTATTAGCTTGAGTATCGTAACATTGCTCTCAGGCGGTATGGATTCCTGCTTGATGTCTGTATTAACCAAGGAAACGGGGCGTGATCAAAAACCGTTATTTATTAACTACGGCCAGCTAAATTATAACTATGAATATAAAAGTGTAATGGCTCATGCCAGTCAATTTGGTTTTCAAAAGCCTACTGTGATTGATGTTTCTGGATATGGCAAGATCATATCTTCAGGACTCACAGATTCATCTAAGCATATTGTTGACGAGGCGTTTTTACCAGGCCGCAATATGTTATTTTTGCTTATAGCCAGTTCTTTTGCTCTGCAAAATAAATGCTCAGCCATTTCGATTGGGTTACTCAGAGAGGATACAGCAATTTTCCCTGACCAAACCAATGATTTTATTTACTCTGCTGAACAGACTATTGCTAAAGCCCTTGGTCAAAAGATAGAGATTGCTGCCCCCTTGAGAGATTTTTACAAAAAGGATGTTATTGAACTGGCTCGTGAAAAGGGTATTGTGGCATCTTATTCATGCCATGCCGGTGGGGAAGTCCCTTGCGGTATGTGTATCTCTTGTATGGAATTTAAAATATAAGGAGTTCGATATGGGCGGTGGCGGTGGTTACGGTTTTTCTCCAAGCGACAAAAAGCATCTTGAAGAAAGTGCCAAAAAAAGAATTCAAGAAGCTGGTGAAGTCAAAATGCGTAATGTGTTTATCAGCTTTGCACATGAAGATATGGCTGAGGTTAACCTTCTCCGTGGTCAGTCAAAAAATGATACCGCAGAATTAGAGTTTTCAGACTATTCTGTAAAAAAGGCATTTAACAGTGAAGATTCAGATTACATTAGACGACAAATTCGAGAAAAAATAAAGGATACTTCTGTTACTATGGTTTATTTGTCAGAAAAAAGTATGAAAAGCAGTTGGGTTAAATGGGAAATTGAGCAGAGTAAAAAAATGGGAAAAGGAATTGTTGGCGTTTACAAAGGAGACATACCTCCCGCTCAAATTCCTTCCTATATAAAAGATAATGTTAATTCTATAGTTCGTTGGAGCCACAATGAAATTATGACGGCTGTAAATAAAGCATCAGAGGAAAGGTAGATATTGATGGGATTACCAAGGACATTCGTTGGCTTTAGTAGCACAGATATCCACTACTACAGACTGATGCAGGCGTGGAAAGCCAACCAAAATATTGATTTTAATTTTACGGACTGCCAGCTAAACAGCGAAATTAACTCTGAAAATGAACTGTATATTAAACGAAAGTGTCGAGAACGAATTAATATGGCCGGTAAATACATTCTTCTAATAGGCCAAGATACAAAAAGCAAACACAAGTATGTTCGTTGGGAAGCTGAAATTGCAATTGAAAAAAAGTGTACAATTATTGGAGTGAATCTTGATGGTTCAAAAAATATGCAAAATATTACATGTCCGCCAATAATTCGGGATATTGGTGCAATATTTGTCCCCTTCTCTCCTCAAATCATTGCATATGCGATTGGAAACTATCAAATGAATAATGATAGCGATAACTATCACTATAAAAATTCTGTCTATGAGAATCTCAGATATGAATAATATGAAACTTGAAGAAAAAAATTTTCCTGCACTCTACCAAGCTGCTGATAAAGCGTCTATTGATGCCCAGTGTGTTTATTACTTTGCATTGCGCTGTTATTTAATTTTATTAATCGTGGCTGCTTTTGTTTCTTTTTATTGGCCTAAGGGTGTATATGGTGCGCTATTATCAGCTATACTTTTTTTGGTAACATTAGGAATTCTAATATGGCTAAAAGTTCAAAAACCAGAAGATATCTGGTACAATGGTCGAGCCGTTGCCGAATCCATTAAAACCCGCACCTGGCGCTGGATGATGAAAGCAGAACCATATGAAAATGATTTCTCTGAAGAGCAGACCCAAAAAGAATTCCTTTCAGACTTAAAAGCGATACTTAGGCAAAATAGATCTCTTTCAAGTTTTTTAGAATGGAATCCAGATTTGGGAGAAGCTATCTCTGTTGAAATGAAAGTTGTTCGTAGCCTTTCATTAGCTGAACGTCTTGATATTTATAAAAATGAAAGAGTAGATAATCAATCCATTTGGTACTCTAAAAAATCTCAATTCAATAAACGAAAATCAAAACAATGGTTCATTGTTTCGATCGTTCTTCATTCGGCTGCCGTTTTAATGTTACTTTATAGGATAAAAGAACCTGGAGCCACACTCCCTATAGAAATAATGGCCACGGCCGCCAGTGCTGTACTGACATGGTTGCAGGCAAAAAAACACAATGAGCTAAAATCCTCTTATACTTTGGCTGCTCACGAAATTGTATTAATTAAAAGTGAATATGCCTCGATAAACACAGATAATCAACTGTCAGATTTTGTTGTAAATAGTGAAGCAGCTTTTTCCAGGGAGCATACTCAATGGACAGCCAGAAAGAATGACTAATGGATTAAGAACTCAACAAGCAACCTGCTGCGGACAAGCCGCAGATGTTCAAAGTTATGTATAGGGGAAAAAAGACTTGCCCATCAAAGATGCTTGTCAGCGAAGGAGATTGGAAGAGAAAAAAGAGATGAGAACAAATGAATGAATCAGAAGCAGTCACCCGGAAAAATAGAATTGATTTAAAACTCAAATCTTCATTATTGAATTGGACAATCATTCATAATGATAAGGCTAAGGATACATCAAAACTTAACCGGCATGCCGTTTAAGAATACCAGACAGAAACCGGGCCGGCTGATATACTATGTTTAAACCTTTTGGACCATATTATCTTTAATACCAGGGGGTATTATTCTTTTGCTGAAAAAGATGAGATATAGAGATACGATGTTCAATAAATAAAATGAAATGGCTGTGACCAGTGATTTGGGGGCGAAGTCATTCGGGCGAACTAATGAAAAACGAAATAGAAAATTCAAAAGGACAGTTTTTAGTCTATAAAGCAGAAAACGGCACTGTCAAAATAGATGTGCGATTGTCCGATGAAACAGTCTGGCTGACACAGCAGCTTATGGCAGAGCTTTTTCAAACCACAAAGCAAAATATAAGTCTGCATGTAAACAATATTTATAAAGAACAGGAGTTGTCTTCAAAAACAACTGTCAAGGAATACTTGACAGTTCGAAAAGAAGGAAGTCGTGAGGTAAAAAGGTTTCTTGATTATTATAATCTGGATGTCATTATTTCAGTGGGTTACAGGGTGAAATCACTACAGGGAACAAGGTTCCGCCAGTGGGCGACTAAACGGATTCATGAATACATTGTAAAAGGATTTACAATGGATGATGACCGGTTGAAACAGGAGGGAGCAAGATCAAGATATTTTGAAGAGCTTCTCCAAAGAATCCGGGATATCAGAAGCAGTGAAAGAAATTTTTACCAGAAAGTAACGGATATTTATGCAACCAGCATTGATTATAAAAATGATGCCGCTCTAACCAAAGAATTCTTTGCAACCGTCCAGAATAAAATGCACTATGCCATCCATGGGCAGACGGCCGCAGAGATGATAAGCCAAAGAGTTGATGCAGACAAACCTTTCTTAGGGCTTACCGGTTTTCAAGGCAAATATATAACCACAAGAGATATTTCAATTGCAAAAAATTATCTTTTAGAAGATGAACTCAAACAGCTTAATCTCATCGTCTCCATGTATCTTGACTTTGCTGAACTCCAGGCAACAAACGGCCGGTTAATGAAAATGCACGACTGGATTCAAAAACTTGATGATTTTCTGCGAGTCAGTGAAAAAGAGCTCCTGGCAGATGCCGGGAAAGTCAGTCATAAAAAAGCGGTCGAAAAAGCAATAACTGAATATGAGAAATACAGAAAAGCTGCGGATACAAAATATATCTCTGATTTTGATCGTGAGATGAAAAAGCTATTGAAAGATGAGAAAAATACATAAAAAAATGATAGATCGGAGATCAAGGGGCACCGCCATTAAAAATCTCTATGATTTTGACTTTCTTACTATCAGAGAAAAACATGATGAAAAAAATGATTGAAAAAGGACTGATTGATGGGGAACTATGCTTCACTATGAGCACGAAGGTGAACTTAAAGAAAGTTCAACTATTAAGGATTTCTTAATAGTTCAACAAGAGGGTGCAAGAGAGGTAAAACGCAAACAGGTTTTTTATAATCTTGATGCAATTATATCTGTAGGTTATCGGATAAAAAGTCATTGAGTGATTTTGATAAAGCCATTAAACAGATAGAAAGCAAAAGCAAAAAGAAAAGCCGTTTGATCAAGCGGTTTCAGAAAGTTCCGTTATGACCCTAGCAGAAAATGGTAATAGGGTCATAAGCTTGGGTCATAACACTGAGAGCTTGGGTCATAGCAGGTACCGTGAATCAGGCTGCCTGATTATCAAAGATCTCGAAAAACCCTTGATAGATAACCTTGATAAACTATCGGAAGATATAGCAGGCAGTCTTATGACCCAAGCGCAAAAAGCAAGGGATAAAAAAATAAGGTAGGTTATTTGATTAATCCATAAAGGTTTAAGGGAAACGATGATATGGATACTTTGGACAAGATAATTGAGCAGATCTCTACAGTAACATCTGATGATGATGAGATATTTCGGGCCTTTCAAAAGCTCATAAAGGATAATGCCGGGCTGCCGGCTGATGGCTTTGTTATTGGTGAGCCGGTTTCAGTGACAGCTATTGAGTATAATGGTAATGTACGACGCGGATTGACGGCAAGATGCAGTCGTGATGATGGTTCCGTGCATGAGCTTGCACTGGTGGAGGTCGTATTTCCCAAGACTTTTAAAGGGGGGCGATATATCGCTGCTTACCGTAAGTGGCTCGATTTGGACCCCTTTCCGGCTGAAAGTCAGGTTTCTTACCTGCACAGGCGGCATCACAAGGTAACTGCTGATGACATTGACTTGACCAAACCCGTCGAGCTAGTTGTACTCTCTGTCAAAGACCGAACCGCCCGGTGCCGGTTGCTGGAAAGTGGCAGGATCATCACGCTGCGTGCAGGTGATCTTTCCCATGTCGTACCTGGCCAGATTATCACGATCAAGCCTAAAAAGCAGTGGCGCTATGGCGGTCACCCTTATCTCTCAGGAGAGATTCAATCTGCCCGGCTTGAAGCCCGGGCTCTGGGACTTGTACCCCTTGGCCTTGCAGATATGGGAATTTGGGATCCAGAGGAACACTATTGGGGAGAAGAAGATGACCCTTTGGAAGAATGGGAAAAATTGATCATTGCCAAGGGACCCCGTCCAATGTTTGAGATGGAGCAGGTGCTGCCCGGTGAATATGATGATGCTCCTTTTAATGATCCCATCTTACAGGCTGTTGATCTTAAGAATACCGGGAAAAATGCAGAAGCTAAAAAGCTTTTGATGGATTTATGTCAGGCAGATCTGCGCTGTCTTGATGCCCATTTCCATCTGGGCGGTCTTGTCTTTGATTATTATCCCAGGGATGCAATTGGACACTATGAAACCGGTCTGCGTATCGGCCAATTTTCACTGGGAGATGATTTCACCGGCGTGCTGCTGTGGGGATTTACTGACAACCGCCCGTTTCTTCGCTGCATGCATGGCTATGGTTTGTGCCTGTGGCGTATGGGTCGTTTTGAGGAAGCTGAACATGTCTTTGACCAGATGCTTTGGCTGAACCCGTCAGACAATCAGGGAGCAAGGTTTATTTTAGATGAAGTGAAAGAAAAGATAACCTGGGAGGACAGTGAAAACAGGTAATCATCAACCAGGACTATAACAAAAACATACTGCCGACAGGCCGCAGATTTTGGTTGTTGGGCTGATCTGAAAGAGGTTTTTATGATTAATAAGAATACAATTGGTGTAAAAAATCATGACTCAACAGACAAGTAAAATTCCCATTTCTTCAATTATCCTTGATGAAGATATTTATCCCAGAAAGGGGATTGATCACAAGCGGGTGGCTATATTTTCCGAAAACATCAGGGATGGGTTCAGGTTTGATCCCATTGAGGTGGAGCCCTGCCCTGACAGGCCAGGTTGGTATCGCCTGCTGGATGGGGCTCACAGATGGAGCGCTTTCAAATCAACCGGGGTTGAAGAGGTAGAAGCCATCATAAAGGATCTGGATGGAAATGATCCTTTGCTGTATGCTGCAAAAAAAGCCATCGGCCCGAGACAATTGACGGAAGATGAATCAAGGGATACTGCCCGGCGGGCCTATTCGGGAAATGCAAGTCTCAGTTCTGTGGATATTGGGAAGGCTATTGGCCGGGCAAGACGAACTGTGGATTCCTACATAGCTGATCTTCGCGCTGTGAATCAGATGGGACTGGATATCAAGATATTCCGCATGAACCGCCTTGGCATCCCCCAGGACAGGATTGCCGAGAGATTGGGTCTGGCTCGGACATCGTTCCAATACCATTTGCCGAAAATGGCAACATTGCCAGATTCGGCAAATGGCGATTTAGCCAGTGGGTTCACTGTTGCCCAGGTGGCGCAAAAGCATGGCTGGGCAGATCCAATGGTCTGGTCTTTGGCCCTGGAAGGCAAAAATGATCATGATCGATTTAAGGAACTTGGCTGGGGATTTTGCACCTGGGATAACCTGAAGGTCACACGTAAGTGGGAATGGAATGATTGTGATAAACAATTCGGGGATGACTGGCCCGGACGTATCCCGGCCCAGCTCATCGCACATATTCTTCGTTATTTTACAAAGCCGGATGATCTGGTCCTTGATCCCATGGCCGGAGGCGGAGTTACCCCGGACGCCTGCCTTGCCCTGGGCCGCAGATGCTGGGCCTTTGATATGATGGACCGGCCTGAAACCCGCCCTGAGATCGAACCATTCACATGGGATATTTCATCTGATCAAGGGCTTTTATGGCCTGTCAGCGCAAAGGAAAAACCTGATCTTGTCATCTTTGATCCGCCCTATTTTGACAAAAAAGCGGATAGCTATGATAAAAAAAGCATTTCCGGTTTATCCAGAAAAGCATACCTTGAATTTCTTGAGGCTTTTTTTATTCTGCTGAAACTCAATGTGAAAAAAAAGACACGACTTGCTTTTATCAATGCAGACTGGAGGGATTTTCAGAATACTTCGGCAGCAGAAGAAAAATATAAAGGCGGCATCCTGATAGATGACTATATTGATATCCTGAAAAGAACGGGATGGTATCATACGCATATCATCCAGGCCCCCATATCATCCCAGCGTTTCAATGCCGGGGTGGTTTGTGCAATGCAGAAAAAAAACATTTTGGGCGTTATCAGCAGGTATGTGATTATCCTGGGTACTTACCATTGACAATCAGACCAGACCTGACTAAACTATAAAGAGGTGATAATGGCTTATGAATACTCAAAGGAGTCTGTTATGCAAATAACCAATATTTCAGAAGCAAAGGCCAATTTGTCTTTTTTGATTAAAACAGTTCAGGAAACAAATGAGCCTATAATAATCGGTAAGGCAGGAAAACCTGTGGCGATTCTTTCCGCTTTTAAGGAAAACAATTGTCCCCGTCAACTTGGTGGAAGTTGGGAAGGGAAGGTCAAAATTAGCTCAGACTTTGATGACGCTGATCAGGAGATTGAAGACAGTTTTTACAATTCATCTATTTTCCCGGATGAATCATGAATATCCTGCTTGATACCCATGTATTAATATGGGCGTTAGAAAATAATCCCACGCTGACTGAGCGTGCTGTAAATGCAATTGTTGATGGCAACAATATGGTTTTTGTCAGTTCTGCCTCGGTTTGGGAAATAAGCATTAAACAGAAACTTGGAAAGCTGGATGCCCCGGACAACCTGCTGGAAGAAATCAGAGTGCATAGATTTACCCCGCTCCATATCAATGCAGATCATGCACAACTTGCTGGACAACTACCCTATATTCACAAAGATCCCTTTGATCGGATGCTTATTGCCCAGGCCATTATAGAAAAACTGGTGTTGCTGACTCGGGATGAATCAATAGCCAAGTATGATGTAAACATACTCAAAGCATAGTAAAATAGTAATTCTGGGGACACCTTACTTAATTAATGTCAAGTGTATTTTTCTTTTAAAGATATTCCTTGCAGAGAGCATAGAAAAAGAGCTTGGCGCATAAGGTTTGACGAACTCTATACATCAAAACAGACATTTATTTTTTCATTGCAATGCTTAAAGTCGGTCTGTTAACCTTTAATCATAGTTTTAAAATGTAAATTTAAGATAATAAAGGAGGGCGACTATGGCCATATTTTTGGTTCAACACGGTATATGCCTGACAAAAGATCAGGATTCTGAAAAAGGACTTACCGAAAAAGGACGTTCTGATACTTTAAAAATTGCTGAAGTTGCGAAAGCCTATAAAATCCCCGTATTAAAAATTGTTCACAGTGGTAAGAAAAGAGCGGTGCAGACAGCTAATATTTTCAATAAGACGCTGGGTTTAAACAATCCTTGCGAACAAATTTTTGGAATTAAACCCTTAGATGGGGTCAAAGTGTTTGGTGATGAAATTGATCGTTTGTCAAATATCATGGTGGTTGGACATTTGCCATTTATGGAGAGGCTGGTCTCATATCTGACAGCTGGTTCCGAGGATTTGAGGGTAATAAAGTTTCAGAATTCAGGAATAGTCTGCCTTGATGATGAAGATGGAAGTTGGTTCATAAAATGGACTCTTAATCCCAATATTTCATAAGCTTGGAATCAATAGCTTTTTGCTTGGTATGTAATGAATTTAAGGTTGACTTTGGGAGGTTGAAGCATCTATAGATAAGGTCTGTGAATTTATAGACTTATTTTGGAGATAAATAAATGAAAATACTTAAAATAGATCATCTTGGAATTGCTGTCTCAAGCATTGATGAAAAGAAAAATTTCTGGACGGATGCTTTGGGACTGACCCTTGAGGGAACAGAAACAATTGAAGAACAGAAAGTGACAACCGCTTTTTTGCCCGTTGGGGAAAGTGAAGTGGAACTTTTGGAATCAACATCTAAAGAAGGCCCTGTTGCCAAATATATTGAAAAAAAAGGAGAAGGGATCCAGCATGTGGCCTTTAGGGTTGAAAATATAGAAGAAGCCCTGGCAGAACTCAAAGAAAAAGGGATTAAACTTATCGACCAAAAACCCAGAATAGGAGCAGGTGGAGCTAAAATTGCATTTTTACATCCCAAGTCTACTTCAGGGGTTTTAGTTGAATTGTGTGAAAGATAATTTGTGCCCAACCGAAAATTGCCAATTTTTTCGATTACTGCGTTGGCCAATAATTTTATATTATAAATTTGATGTACCGGAGGATAACCATGTCTCAAATGTCAGATCTGAATGAGTGGGAAGCGCTTGCTAAAAAAGAGCTGAGGGGAAAACCCCTGGAATCTTTAAATAAGAAAACCCCGGAAGGGATAGATATCAAGCCCTTATATTCGGCAAAAGACCTTGAACGAGTAGAGTTCATCGATAATCTTCCAGGGTTTGAGCCCTTTGTCAGGGGGCCAAAGGCCACCATGTATGCCGGCCGCCCCTGGACCATTCGTCAGTATGCCGGGTTTTCAACTGCAACGGAATCCAATGCCTTTTATCGTAAAAACCTTGCGGCAGGGCAGAAGGGGTTGTCTGTTGCCTTTGATCTGGCCACTCACAGAGGATATGATTCCGATCACCCAAGGGTGGCCGGAGATGTTGGAAAAGCAGGAGTTGCCATTGATTCAGTAGAAGATATGAAGATTTTATTTGATAAGATCCCCTTAGATCAGATGTCTGTTTCCATGACCATGAACGGTGCGGTTCTGCCGATTCTTGCAGGGTATATTGTTGCTGCAGAAGAGCAGGGTGTCAAACATGATCAGCTCATGGGAACTATTCAAAATGATATATTAAAAGAATATTTGACCCGGAATACCTATATTTATCCGCCAACTCCTTCCATGAGGATTGTATCCGATATTATCGCTTTTTGTTCGGGAAATATGCCCAAATTTAATACCATCAGTATCAGCGGGTATCACATGATGGAGGCAGGGGCTGATTCCGTTCTCCAGACGGCATTTACCCTGGCCGATGGTCTTGAGTATGTTAAAGCGGCGCTTTCAACGGGCCTTGATATAGATAAGTTTGCCCCAAGACTCTCTTTCTTTTTTGGGATCGGCATGAATTTTTTCATGGATATTGCCATGCTCAGAGCTGCCAGATTTCTGTGGGCAGAGCTTATGAGTCAGTTCAACCCGAAAAATATAAAATCAACCATGCTTCGAACCCATTGCCAGACATCGGGCTGGAGTCTGACTCAACAGGATCCTTATAATAATGTTGTCAGGACCACCCTTGAATGCCTTTCCGCAGTTCTTGGCGGCACACAGAGCCTTCATACCAACTCCTTTGACGAGGCAGTGGGACTGCCCACTGAATTATCCGCCAGGATTTCCAGAAATACCCAGATTCTTGTTCAGGAAGAATCTCATATCTGTGATGTGGTGGATCCTTTGGGCGGGTCATACTATGTTGAAACCCTGACCCAGAATATTATTGATGAAGTTAGAAAAATTCTGGCTGAAATAGAGGGTCTGGGAGGCATGGCCAAAGCCATTGAGTCTGGGATGCCGAAAATGAGAATTGAAGAAGTAGCTGCCAGACGACAGGCCAGGATCGACCAGGGCAGTGATGTGATTGTGGGGGTAAATAAGTATAAGATAGAAGATGAAACCCCCATCCCCGTGCGTGAAGTCTCTGAAGAGGTCAGGAATGAACAGGTGGCACGGCTTGTACAGATAAAAAAAGAACGGGATAATAAAGCTGTTCAAAAGGCTTTGGACGATATTACAAAGGCCTGTGAATCAGGTGAAAATCTTTTGGAAACCTGCCTGCCGGCCGTAAGGGCAAGGGCAACGGTTGGGGAAATTTGTGATGCCATGGAAAAAGTGTTTACACGGTTTGTGGCCACCACCCAGTGTATAGCAGGGGTATATGCTGCAGAACATTCTGATCCCGAAATCATTGAGTCTTTAAGAAAACGCTCGGAAGATTTTGAAAAAAAGACGGGACGCAGACCCAGGATTTTATTGTCTAAAATGGGACAGGATGGGCATGACAGGGGTGTTAAGGTCATTGCCACGGCTTTTGCCGATTTTGGGTTTGATGTGGATTTAGGCCCCTTGTTCCAGACCCCGGAAGAAGCTGCAAGAATGGCCATTGAAAATGATGTTCATGTGATCGGGGTGTCAAGCCTTGCAGCCGGGCATAAAACTTTGGTGCCCATGGTTATTGAAGAGTTGAAAAATCAGGGTGCTTCTGATATTAAAGTGATGGTGGGCGGCATCATTCCACCAGGTGATTATGAATTTTTAAGAAACGCGGGTGCTGCTGAAATTTTTGGTCCCGGAACAGTGGTAACGGATTCTGCAAACAGGATGCTTAATATCATAGGTGCATAAAGGTTATGATTCAAACCGACCCTGAAAGTGAGAGCTTTGTACAGGGTATTTTAGACGGCAATCGGAGGATGATTGCCAAGACAATAACATTGATAGAAAGCAGTCTTAAAACGCATCAGAAAAAAGCGTTCACTGTTATGGAAAAGATCCTGCCCCATACTGGTAACAGTATCCGGTTAGGTGTCACAGGTGTACCCGGAGTCGGTAAGAGTACCTTTATTGAGAATTTAGGCGTATATCTGGCAGATATGGGTCATAAAGTTGCTGTTCTGACCATAGATCCCACAAGCCGGAGGAGCGGAGGGTCTATTCTGGGAGACAAAACCCGGATGGAAAAGCTGGCTGCCCATAAAAATGCGTTTATACGGCCGTCTCCTGCAGGGGAAACCTTAGGCGGTGTTGCCGCAAAAACCCGTGAAATCATGCTCACCTGTGAAGCAGCCGGGTTTGATGTGATCCTCATTGAAACGGTGGGGGTGGGACAGTCTGAAACCAGTGTGGCCTCCATGGTGGATTTTTTTCTGGTCCTGATGATTGCAGGGGCGGGTGATGAGCTACAGGGGATTAAAAAAGGGGTATTGGAACTGGCGGACGGAATTGCCATTAACAAGGCAGACGGAGATAATCTTAAAGCCGTTGAAAAAGCCAAGGCAGATCTTGATATTGCCATGCATCTGATCCGTCCTGAATCTTCCAACTGGACCACACCTGTTTTAACCTGTTCATCCGTTGTTGAAGGAGGGACACAATCTGTCTGGGAAACGATTCTTGATCATCACGAGAAATTTAAAGATTCAGGAGAGTTTTTGCTGAGACGGAAAAAGCAAACTCTGGAGTGGATGTGGACCCTTGTTGAAGAGGGCTTAAAACAGCGGTTTAAAGAGAACCAGAAAATTAATAAAGAGATACCCGTTATTTCCCGGCAGGTAGAAGATGAGAAAATTTCGCCTTCAGCAGCCGCTGAAATGCTGTTATCATATTTATAGATAGTTGTGTGACATGAATATTGAGCCATAAAAAAATAAACGGTTCTGTTTTTTGATTTTTGTAAAGTTGAAAGGACATATAAATGAAAATACATGAATATCAGGCAAAACAATTGTTTAAGGCATACAATGTTCCCGTCCCTGATGGAAATGTTGCTTTTTCAGTGGATGAGGCAAAAAAGACGGCCGCTGATCTGGGCGGCTTTCCAGTGGTGGTGAAAGCCCAGATCCATGCCGGTGGAAGGGGCAAAGGCGGTGGGGTAAAGCTTGCGGCTTCAATGGAAGAAGTTGAAACCCATGCCCGTGAAATACTCGGCATGACCCTTTTCACCCATCAAACCGGTCCTGAAGGCAGGCTTGTGAAAAAACTTTTGGTTGAAGCGGGCCAGAAAATTAAAAAAGAGTTGTACTTAAGTCTTCTTGTAGACCGTGCCACTGCATCTATTGTAATCATGATAAGCCAGGACGGGGGCATGGATATTGAGGAAGTAGCAGCAAAAACCCCTGAGAGAATAATAAAAATTCATGTAGACCCTCTAATGGGGATTCAGGGATACCAGCTTCGACAGGCAGGCTTTGCTCTTGAACTTCCTTCTGCTGCTATGAAACTATTTTCAGGCCTTCTTTTAAACCTGTACAAGTTTTTTATTGCTAATGACTGCTCCATGGTAGAAATCAACCCATTGATTTTAACTTCAGATGATAAGGTGCTGGCCCTGGATGCCAAAGTGGACTTTGATTCAAATGCTCTTTATCGTCACAGGGAATTGATGGATTTAAGAGACCTTGATGAAGAAAATCCTCTGGAAGTTGAAGCATCAAAATATAATTTAAATTATATCAATCTTGATGGGAATGTGGGGAATATCGTAAATGGTGCAGGTCTTGCCATGGCCACCATGGATATCATCAAGAATGCCGGTGCAACTCCTGCCAATTTCATGGATGTAGGAGGCGGAGCCACTTCCGAACAGGTTGAAAATGCATTCAGGATCATCCTGGCAGACGACAAGGTTAAAGCGATTTTGATCAATATTTTTGGCGGTATTTTACGGTGCGATAACTTTGCCCAGGGGGTAGTAGATGCAGCTAAGAAAACCGGTATAAATATCCCTGTTGTGGTTCGCATGGAAGGCACAAATGTGGAAAAAGGAAAGAAAATTTTAAGTGATGCAAAGCTTAATTTAACCACAGCTGTTGACCTTTTTGATGCAGCTCAAAAAATTGCCGCGGCCGTCAATTAGAGGAGACTAAAAGTGAGTATATTCATAAATAAAGACACAAAGGTTCTTGTACAGGGGATTACCGGCAATGAGGGCAGTTTCCATACAAGAGGGTGTTTGGAATATGGAACAAATATTGTGGCCGGAGTAACGCCTGGTAAAGGCGGGCAGAAAATGGATGATGTGTCCGTATTTAATACGGTTCAAAAAGCAGTTGAAGAAACCGGTGCAACAGCATCCCTTATCTTTGTTCCCCCGCCATTCGGAGCAGATGCCATTATGGAGGCTGCAGATTCGGGTGTAGACCTGATTGTTGCCATAACTGAAGGGATTCCCATTTTAGATATGGTCAAGGTTAAACATTTTCTTGCCACAAAGAACTGCCGTCTTATCGGCCCCAACTGCCCGGGCATTATCACACCGGACGAGTGCAAAATAGGTATTATGCCGGGTAAGATCCATAAACGAGGAAATATAGGCGTAGTTTCACGATCCGGCACCCTTACCTATGAAGTAGTTGATCAGCTGACAAAACTTGGAATGGGGCAGTCAACCTGCATTGGTATCGGCGGCGACCCTGTGAACGGAACAAATTTTATCGATGTGCTTGACGCTTTTCAAAAAGATGATGAAACTCATGGGATTGTCATGGTGGGTGAAATCGGTGGAAGCGCAGAAGAAGAGGCAGCTTGTTTTATTAAAGAAAAACTGACCAAACCCGTTGTCGGTTTTATTGCAGGCCTTACGGCACCTCCCGGCAGGAGAATGGGACACGCCGGAGCCATTATTTCAGGATCCAGCGGTACAGGTACAGCAAAGATTGCAGCATTCAAAGAAAATGGAATTTTTGTCTGCGAAAATTTAGGACAGATCGGCCAGGTTTGTAAGGATATATTTTAAGGAGGTTAAAAATTGGATAGTTATATTATCGAATCAAATAAAAAAAAGAGCAGAATACCTGCACGGCTTGATTTTGTCCAGAGTGGCACCGGCCTGATTCTGGGGCTGTTCATGTGGGTGCATATGCTTCTGGTTGGAAGCATCATCCTGGGGAAAGGCTCTTTTAATTTTGTGGCAAAAAACATGGAGCTTGCCTTTTTGTCTGATACCGGGCATGGCTTTCCCATAGCAGTCTTTTTTGCCGTGTTCACCATTTTCACACTTTTTATCATTCATGCATTGCTGGGGGTCAGGAAATTCCCCATTTCCTGGAAACAGCACAGAATTATCAGAGACCAGATGCAGATGATGAATCATAGCGATACCAACTTATGGTATATCCAGGTAGTCACTGGATTTCTCATGTTTTTTCTTGGTTCAGTCCATCTGTATATCATGATGACCAACCCCGGTTCCATTGGCCCTTATATGTCGGCGGACAGGGTAGTGTCCGGTAATATGTGGCCCCTTTATCTCATCCTTTTGATCTGTGTTGAACTCCACGGAACCATCGGCCTTTACCGGCTGTGCATGAAATGGGGATGGTTCACAGGTAAAGATGCCAAAAAATCAAGACAAGCCCTTAAAAAAATCAAAAACAGGGCCACCATCTTCTTTTTAACTATTGGTATCCTTGCTTTGCTCGTATTTGTTGTGATTGGAATCAAGCACAGGGATAAAGCCGGTGAAAAATATAGTAAAAATGATACAGTGATTGAACAGGTCCAGGCAGATAGAAAGACCCTTGCAGCGGTCATGAAACTGGAAAAAGATCAAACAGCTGACCTAACACATCAATAAGGGGTAACCTAAATGAAAGTCATATATACGGATTCACTTGTAATTGGTGGCGGCCTGGCAGGGCTTAGAGTTGCCATTGCATCCATGCAGAGAGGACTTGATACTATTGTCCTGTCTCTGGTTCCTGCCAAAAGATCTCATTCTGCTGCAGCCCAGGGTGGCATGCAGGCAAGCCTTGGCGCTACTATTAAAGGTGATGGGGATGATGAAGAAGTCCATTTTGCAGACACGGTAAAGGGAAGCGACTGGGGATGTGATCAGGATGTCGCCAGAATGTTCGTCAATACCTCTCCCAAGGCCATCCGGCAGTTATCTGCCTGGGGTGTTCCCTGGTCAAGAGTCAGGCGGGGGGACAGGGAAGTTGTAATTAATGGCGAAAAAGTCACCATTACTGAAAAAGATGAAGCCCATGGCCTGATTACAGCCAGGGATTTTGGTGGTACAAAGAAATGGAGAACCTGCTATACATCTGACGGTGCCGGTCACACAATGCTGTATGCCATGGACAACAAGGCCATCCAGATGGGCATTCCGGTTCATGAGAGAAAAGAAGCCATTGCTCTGATCCATGAAGACGCAGTTTGTTATGGAGCCATTGTAAGAGACCTTATCACAGGCGAGCTCATAGCCTATGTGGCAAAAGCCACAACAATTGCCACGGGAGGCTATGGAAGGCTTTACGCTATTTCCACGAACGCTGTTATCTCCGAAGGGATCGGAAATGCCATTGCCCTTGAAACGGGAATCGCAAGCCTTGGAAACATGGAAGCGGTACAATTCCATCCAACGGCCATTGTACCGGTTGGAATCCTCACCACTGAAGGATGCCGCGGTGACGGGGGCCTGCTCCTGGACAAAGACGGATACAGGTTTATGCCGGATTATGAACCAGACAAAAAGGAATTGGCATCAAGGGATGTTGTATCCCGCAGAATGACAGAGCACATGAGAAAAGGCAAGGGTATCACGTCTCGTTACGGGGATCACCTCTGGCTGGATATTACTCTGCTTGGCCGAAAACATATTGAAAAGAATTTAAGGGAAGTTAAAGAGATCTGTGAATATTTCCTTGGTATTGATCCTGTTGAAGAGTATATACCGGTCAGACCGACCCAGCATTACTCCATGGGTGGAATAAGAACTAAAGCCACGGGTGAGAGCCCGAACCTGAAAGGTCTTTTTTCCGCAGGCGAGGCTGCCTGCTGGGATATGCATGGATTTAACCGGCTGGGTGGCAATTCGGTTGCTGAAACAGTTGTGGCAGGAATGATCGTGGGAGAATACGTTGCAGATTATTGTGCCCAAAATTCATTAAATGTCAGCACATCCACCATCCAGCATTTTATGAAGCAGGAGGAAAAGAAAATCACTGATATTCTGGTCAGAGATTTTGGTGAGAATCCCTTCGAGTTAAAGGCTGAAATGCAGAAAATAATGATGGACAAGGTTGGTATATTTAGAAATGGTGATGATCTTGAAAAGGCAGTTGAAGAGTTAAAAGTGTTGAACCAGCGGGCTAAGCATGTTGCCTTAAGAAACAGGATCAGCTCTTCCAACCCGGAACTGGTGGAAGCCATCCGGGTACCTAAGATGATCAAACTTGCACAATGCGTAGCTTATGGAGCGCAGCTTAGAACTGAAAGCCGCGGTGCCCATGCCAGGGAAGATTATCCGGAAAGAAATGACAGGGACTGGTTAAAAAGAACGCTTACCACATGGAAAGATGAATCAGCCGATCTTCCTGAACTAACTTATGAAGACCTGGATGTAATGAAAATGGAGATGCCTCCGGGATCAAGGGGATATGGTGTGGATAATACTATTCATCATCCAGATACGGGAAGGCGGGAAAAACAGATTGAAGAGATTAAAGAAGCCAATCCAGGTGTGGACAGGTTTGAACTGCAAAAGCTTCTCAATCCAATCGCGATTCCGGAAAAATTTAAAGGTAAAAATGAGCGTATAGGCAGGGGGTTTAAATAATGAGCGACCAGGAAAGAGTCTTAAAATTTCAAATCTTTAGATATAATCCCCAGAAAAAGGGTGACAAGCCACGTATGGTAACCTATGAGCTTAAAGAAGCCCCTGGGATGACAATTTTTATTGCATTAAATGATATCAGAGAACAGCAGGACCCTTCACTGCAGTTTGATTTTGTATGCCGGGCCGGAATATGCGGTTCCTGTGCCATGGTTGTCAACGGTCAGCCAACCCTTGCGTGCAGGACCCTTACCTCAAATTATGAAAATGGGGAAATTAAACTTTTACCATTGCCTGGATTTGAGCTTATTGGTGATCTTTCTGTGAATACTGGTAAATTCATGCGGGCTATGTCAGAGCGGGTGGAATCCTGGATTCATGATCACAATGCAGATGAGGTTAATTTTGAAATGCTTGAGGAACGCATGGATCCGGATGTGGCTGATAAGATTTATGAACTGGAACGATGTGTGGAATGCGGGGCATGTGTATCTGCCTGTGCCACAAAGCGAATGAGACCCGATTTTCTTTCTGCAGTCGGGTTTATGCGGCTTGCCAGGTTTGCCCTGGACCCCCGGGATAAAAGAACGGATGAAGAGTTCTATGAAATCATGGGTGATGATGATGGCGTGTTTGGCTGCATGACCCTTTTGGGGTGTGAGGACTATTGTCCCAAAGACCTGCCGCATCAGACCCAGATTGCATATCTCAGGCGGAAGATGGTTTTGATAAAATAATGGTAAATGGTGAATGGTAAATGAGGGTACATACGGTTTTTTTTTAGCAGGGCAGAATTGCACCATTGCACATATCAAGGCAAGGAAAAGGGTAGTCAAAAGTTCACTGCCGGATGGTTTATGAAAGGGTAATAAAATGAGTGAATTTAAATTTGAAACCATGTTTCCACTGGGAGAAGATACAACACAATATCGTCGTCTCACCAAAGAACATGTCAGGGTAAAAGATTTTGAAGGAAAAGAAGTTCTCATGGTGGAGCCGCAAGCGATAACTTTGCTTTCAACCAAGGCTTTTAAAGATGTAGCCCATCTTTACCGGTCAGAACATCTTGAAAGTTTAAAAAAGATTATAGATGACCCTGAAAGTAGTGATAATGACCGGTATGTGGCCATAGAATTGCTGAAAAATGCTGTTATTGCTTCGGATAAGATTTATCCCATGTGCCAGGATACGGGAACAGCCATTGTAATGGCCAAAAAAGGTCAGCAGGTCTGGACCTGGACAAATGATGAAGAAGAACTGTCAAAAGGGGTTTTCAAGGCCTATACTGAAAATTTTCTAAGATATTCCCAAAATGCCCCCCTGACCATGTACAAGGAAATAAATACAAAGACCAACCTTCCTGCCCAGATTGAAATTGCAGCTGTTCAGGGTGAGGCATATAGGTTCTTGTTCATGGCCAAAGGAGGAGGCTCTGCCAATAAAACAAGTCTTTTCCAGATGACAAAAGCCGTATTGAACACCCAAGAGACTCTGATCAATTTCATGCTGGAAAAAATGAAGGGTCTTGGAACTGCAGCCTGCCCACCATATCATATTGCTTTTGTCATAGGCGGAACTTCAGCAGAACTCAATTTAAAAGCAGTTAAACTGGCCTCGGCAAGATATCTTGATTCCTTGCCCACAAAGGGCAGTGAGACGGCCCACGCCTTCAGGGATATTGATATTGAAGAAAAAGTACGAATCAGATCACAGGGGCTTGGGCTGGGTGCCCAGTTTGGCGGTAAACATTTTGCTCTGGACGTAAGGGTGATCCGCCTGCCGCGTCACGGGGCTTCCTGTCCCATCGGCATAGGCGTTTCCTGTTCCGCCGACCGCCAGATCAAGGGTAAAATTACAAAGGATGGTGTTTTCCTGGAACAGCTGGAAGAAAATCCTGCCCAATATCTACCTGTAAGAGAACCTGAAATGAAAGAGGCTGTGAAGATTGATTTGAACAGGCCCATGGAAGATATTCGGGCTGAACTCTCCAAATATGAAGTTTCCACAAGATTGGCCCTGACCGGTAAAATTATCGTGGCAAGGGATATTGCCCATGCAAAATTCATGGAAGGTTTTGAAGCAGGCAATGGTCTTCCCGAATATTTGAAAAATCATATTATTTATTATGCCGGCCCTGCTAAAACACCGGTTGGAGAGGCCTCGGGAGCATTTGGCCCCACCACTGCCGGAAGAATGGACCCCTATGTGCCCATCTTCCAGAAAGAGGGGGCTTCCATGATCATGCTGGCAAAAGGAAACAGAACGCAACAGGTGACTGATGCCTGCAAAGAACACGGTGGATTTTATCTGGGGTCCCCGGGCGGTCCGGCTGCCCGCCTTGGAAAAGACTTTATCAAGAAAGTAGAGCTGGTCGAATATGAAGAGCTCGGAATGGAAGCAGTCTATATGATAACCGTTGAAAATTTTCCAGCCTTTATCATTGTAGATGATAAAGGTAATGATTTTTATGCAGACCTTATCTAAATAAATTAAAAGGAGAGATATTAACCATGAGTAATAAAAAATACACTATCTATAGCGGCGGGCTTAAGGGTGCAGAAGAAACCTTTGGTGAATGCGCGGAAAAGTATGGTGTCATTGAAACAAATTTTTCATTTGAAGGACATAAGTGTTCCAGGAACAAGAATATTACCATGCTAAGCGATGCAGAGTTGAAAAAAGGCAATATCAGTATGGAGATAGTCTCTGCAAGAATGGGCAGAAGATATGCACAGGCAGATAAAATCAGAAAAGTTTTTCAGACGATCTTTCATATGGTGAACAAGGGATATCAGGTGTTTGCAATCGGCTGGATTCAATCTGATAAAACAGTTAAAGGCGGGACGGGATGGGGTGTTGAACTTGCAAAATTTTTTAACAGGCCGGTAAGTGTTTTTGATCAGGGTGAAAATAAATGGTATACATGGGAAAAAGATGAATGGAAGGAAGATGAGCCTGTAATTTTACATGAAACTTTTTGCGGAACCGGAACCAGAAATCTTTCCCCTGAAGGTAAAAAAGCTATTGAAGATCTTTTTGGCCGTTCATTTTCAGCATAAATACTCTATACATATAGGTGTTGACCGCTTTATACGTCAAAATTAAATGTAATTATTCAGCTCTTACGCTTGACCCCGCCCTGTCTGATGGATATTTGTTTCGATGCTAAACGCTTAACCTCCTGCAAATATCCATCAGACAGGGCTTTGGGGATAATTTTTTTTAACGGGCTGAACAATTACAATTAAAGAAAGATCTTTTGTGCATCCATAATAATCTGGAGATTTCCATGAAGACAAGAATAGAAACAGATACCATGGGTGAGATTGATGTGCCTTTTGATAAATACTGGGGTGCACAGACCCAGAGATCTTTAGGTAATTTTAAAATCGGAAGCCAGAAGATGCCGCTTGAGATCATCAGGGCTTTCGGGATATTAAAGAAAGCGGCAGCTTTGGTAAATTGTGACCTGGGCGTATTATCCCGGGAAAAAACAGATACCATAGGCAAGGTCTGTGATGAAATTTTTGCCGGTACGCTCGATGATCATTTCCCTTTGAAGGTCTGGCAGACGGGCTCGGGTACCCAGTCCAACATGAATGTAAATGAAGTCATTGCCAACAGGGCGCACGTGCTGATGGGCAACCGGCTGGGACAAGGAAAGCGCCTGGTTCATCCCAATGATGATGTAAATAAATCCCAGTCTTCAAACGATACCTTCCCAACGGCCATGAATATGGCGGCCTGCAGCATGATAACAGATCATACCATGCCTTGCTTAAAGGCATTGAAAACATCTCTGGAAAAGAAATCCTGCGATTGGCAAAAGATTGTAAAAATAGGCCGCACACACTTGATGGATGCAATTCCTTTGACACTGGGCCAGGAATTTTCAGGATATTCATCCATGCTGGAGTATGGCATTAACGCCTTGGAGCGAACATTGCCCCATCTGTCTGAGCTGGCACTGGGGGGAACCGCTGTGGGAACCGGCCTGAATGCACCTGAAGGGTATGACAAAAAGGTGGCAGGGACAATTGCAGACCTGACAGGTTATCCATTTGTGACAGCACCCAATAAATTTGAATCTCTTGCAGCTCATGATGCCATTGTTGCCTCCCACGGGGCTTTAAAAACCCTGGCAGTCAGTTGTATGAAAATCGCCAATGATATCAGGCTTCTTGGCTCTGGGCCCAGATGCGGTATAGGCGAGCTTTTGCTGCCGGAGAATGAACCAGGGTCATCCATCATGCCTGGAAAAGTCAACCCCACCCAGGTAGAAGCTCTGACAATGGTGTGTGCCCAGGTCATGGGTAATGATGTCGCCATTAACGTTAGCGGATCAAATGGACATTTTGAACTCAACGTGTTTAAACCCGTGATCATTTATAATTTTCTGGAATCAGCAAGGCTTTTAGGGGATGCAGCATTGTCGTTTAGCAATAATTGTGTGAAAGGCCTGGAACCGGATCATGAAAAAATTGAAAAATATCTTCAGCAGTCCCTTATGCTGGTGACTGCTTTGAATCCCTACATCGGTTATGAACAGGCGGCAAAGATAGCCAGAAAAGCTCATCAGGAGAATAAAACCCTTAAACAGGCAGCCCTTGAACTGAAACTTGTATCAAAGGATCAATTCGACCAATGGGTGGACCCTTCAAAAATGACGGGAAATGTATAAAAATAGGAGACAAATGCCATGGATCATGATGTGATCGTGTTTAAACCATATCCTTTTAAAAAGGGCCAGAAGATAAATATAGATGGGTCCAGGCGATCCGGAGACTGGGAAGTTGTAGATGTGAGTGAGATCAAGGTTACCCTTCGATGTCCCATTTCAAAAAAAGAAGTTACCTGGGACAGGTTCTGTTATTTTGTCGAAGATAAAAACATGAAATGGCCGGGCGACTGAGATATGAATAAAGGATATAAATAATGAAAGTCATACTTTTGATGGCTGTTACAGCAGATGGAATGATTGCAAGAAATTCAATGGAACTAATAGACTGGACCGGAAAAGGGGATAAGAAATATTTTGTCCGTGTCACCCGGAAAGCAGGTGTCATGATCATGGGTTCCAAAACATTTGATACCATTGGAAAAGTATTGCCGGGTCGTAAAAATATTGTAATGACAAGGGATAAAACACGGATAAGCCGGGATGAGAATTTATTATTTACCAGTCAAACTCCAGAAGAGATATTAAATGACCTTCAGACAAAAGGATTTAAATCTGCAGCGCTTATTGGTGGATCAATAGTGAACACGCTTTTTATGAAACAAAATCTGGTAGATGAAATTCATGTTACAATTGTACCAAGGATTTTTGGAAGGGGGTTGTCCTTATTTCACGAAAGCCTGGATAAGCTACTGGAATTGATTGATATGGAAAAAATTGATCAAGGCTATGTTTTGTTAAAATACAGGGTTAAATAATAAATTTTTAAAAAGGGAAACCCATGCTGGACACAGAGGAAAGGCAGAAAATCATAGCACTTATCAACCGTGAAGTTATTCCTGCTCTTGGTTGTACAGAGCCTGTGGCAGTTGCCCTGGCAACAGCTAGAGCAAGGGAAACCCTTGAAGGGGATCCAAAAAAAATTGAGGTCTTTGTCAGCAGTAATATCTGCAAGAATGGAATGGGGGTGGGTATTCCTGGTACGGGCATGGTTGGCCTTCCTATTGCTGCTGCTCTCGGATCTGTCTGCGGCAATTCAAAGGACGGGCTTGAGGTGCTGAAACATGTGAACCCTGAGAACCTTAAAAAAGCTCGCTGGATGGTGGATGAAAAACTGGTTGAGATCAAGATTAAAGAAGGAACTGATAAGTTATACATTGAAAGCATTTGCAAGGATGAGACCAACACCAGTCGAGCCATTATTTCCCATCGTCATAACAATATCATATATGTTGAAAAAAATGGAAAGGCTGTTTTTCATGGGCTTGAAACTCCTTCCTCCGTGGAAGAATCAGATACTAAAATAGATCTTTGTGTTGCAAAGGTTTATGAATTTGCAAGCAGGACTCCTCTTGATGAAATTAAATTTATTCTTGAAGGTGTCAAACTTAATGAAGCTATTTCAAAGGAAGGCATGACAGGAAAATACGGTCTTAAAACAGGTGCTACAATAAAGACAAATATCACAAAGAAATTTATTGCCGATGATCTTGCATCCCATGCCATGGCTCTGACTGCTGCTGCCTCAGATGCCAGAATGGATGGCTGTGATCTGCCGGTTATGAGCAATTCAGGTAGCGGAAACCAGGGGATCACCACAATTCTTCCAGTGGTTGCCGTGGCACAAAAGACAGGGGCCTCCGAGGAAAAATTGATCCGGGCGCTTATCCTGAGTAATTTGATGGCCATTTACTTCAAACAGTATATTGGCCAGCTAACTGCATTGTGTGGTGTCCTGACAGCTGCAACGGGAGCGGCATGTGGAATCTGCTATCTTTTGGGTGGAGATCTGGATCAGATCAGCGGCACCATAAAAAATATGGCTGCCAGTATTACCGGTATGATATGTGACGGAGCCAAACAGGGATGTGCCCTTAAAGTATCAGCAGGTGTCAGCTCTGCGGTTTATTGTGCACTTTTGGCCATGGAAGGCAGCTATGCTGCTAATACAGATGGAATTATTGATGAAGATGTGGATCTGACTCTTAAAAATATTGGTGAACTTGCTAGAAAGGGAATGCTTGAAACCGATCGCCATATAATTAACACTATGATTTCAAAATAATGATTTTTAAAAGTTTATATACCTTTGATTTGTAAATTTTAAAGGGGTTAAAAAATGTTCAATACAGATTTTTTGCTAACATCACTTGTCGTGGTTCTGATACCGGGAACAGGAGTTATTTATACTGTTTCAACAGGCCTTTTCCTGGGTTGGCGGGCAAGCATTGCTGCAGCATTTGGTTGCACTGCCGGAATTATCCCGCATCTTTTTGCAAGCATACTTGGCTTATCTGCCCTCCTTCATTTGAGTGCTGTTGCCTTCCAATGTGTCAAATTTGCCGGAGCCGCCTATTTACTTTATCTTGCCTGGTCAATGTGGCGTGATACAGGTGCCATGAAATTTAATTCGCCTTCCTCAAAGAATGGCCTTTGGCAAATCGTTATGAAAGGTTTTTTGCTCAATATTCTTAATCCCAAACTGTCCATATTTTTCCTGGCCTTTCTACCATTGTTTGTCAATCCAAACACAATATCTCCAATGTTTGATATGTTTATTCTGAGCATTGTGTTCATGGGTATGACCTTAATTGTTTTTATTTTGTATGGTATTTTAGCCAATTCAGTTCGCAGACACGTAATTAATTCACCAAGGGTTATTGTTTGGCTGCAACGATCATTTGCTGCAACATTTGCACTTCTTGGTGTTAAACTTGCCATGACGGATCAATAGGTGGACCAATAGACGGACCAATAGCTGATTTGATATTATTTACAGACGGCAGTGTGAACCCCCAGACAAAGATCGGATATGGGGCATATCTGATTGTTTCTGAACAAGAACATTCACAGGATCTGTTAAGACAGAGGGTAAAAGTAAAAAAATTTGACCAGACCTCTTCAACAAAACTGGAATTACAGACCTTATTATGGGCCATGGTTGATATTCAACCACTTGTCGGGCAAAGGGTGACTGTGTACACGGATTCTCAAAATATCATGGGACTGCCGAAAAGGCGTGATCGGTTTGAGAAAAATGATTATCAATCAAAGAAGCATAAGCGAATTGCAAATTATAAGTTGTATCAGGAGTTTTATCGGATCATTGATGAATTGGACTGTGAATTTGTTAAGGTCCAAGGTCATAAAGTATCCAGCCAGAAAAATGAGATAGATAAGCTTTTCACACTTGTGGACAGAGCTTCAAGAGATGCACTCAGGAGGGATAATCAATGATCTTCACGTGATAATGGCTCACAGGTCTCTTGACATTATGATGGAATTGATGGAAGCTTGAAAAAATTTTAAAATAATAAAGAAGAGTGATATATGAGTGTTGAGATAAAAGGGCTGTTACAAAAAATTAATTTTATTGAAACTGATATGGAACTGCATAAACAGATTCTGGCCTCCATACCATCTGATAATAAATCGGAAATAAAAACTATTATTTCCAAGATCGCAGATCAGAAACAACAGATCAATGAGTTAAGAGGGCAAATTAAAAAACTAGATGAAGATGAATATAACAAGATCATTAAAATTGAAAAGGCGGCACAGGTTTTCCGGCAAATTGCAAAGGACAAAAAATTTGTCCAGGTAAACACTTTAAATGAGTCAGGCGTTTGTTTTATTACATTTAATGACGGAACTCGCCTTGACTGCCTGGTCACTGCAAAAGAAGAAAACGGGAACTGGACTATACTCACTTTGGAGGGAGAAACTAAAGAATATCCTGGGGGATTTATTAAATAAGGGGATAAAATGTTGAAATTTAAAACAAGGTTAAAAATATACTTGGGTTTGTCTGCAGGAATTATTGTATTGTTTGGTGCAACCATTGCATTATCCCAGGATAAGATAGATATTGAGCAATTTATCTCGCCAGAGACCTGCGGCGGGTGTCATGCTGAAATTTTTGAACAATGGGAAAACTCCATGCATAACCTGGCCCATAAAGATCCTGTTTATTCCCGGGTGTCCCAGTTCCTCAGAAAAGGCCTGATAAATGAAGGGGAAATTCAAGAGGCTGAATCCTGTGTGAAATGCCATACCCCTGTGGGACATCTCACAGGTTTCCCTGAAAAGCTTTCAGATGATTTATCAAAAACACCTGAGATTGCAACAAAGGGGATTCAATGCGATTACTGCCATTCTGTTGAAACTGTAAAAAGGATGTATAATAACGGCCTTGTACTGAAACCGGGTCAGGGTGAAGATGATCCTGGAATAAAGTACGGCCCATTTGACGATGCAGAGCCTGATTTTCATGAAGCACTATATTCTAAACTGCATACGCAATCACAGATTTGTGGAACCTGCCATAATGTAAAGCATGTGTCGTTTGGAACAGATCTTGAAACTACTTACACTGAATGGCAGAACAGCCCATACAATTCAAAAGATCCTGCAAAAAGAATTGAATGCCAGGGCTGCCATATGTACCAGAGACCGGGTATTCCTTCCACGGGATCCACACCACGGCCTGAAAATCCGGGTTCTGCAACGGAATACAGTGAGGAAAGACCCCATATTTTTACCCATTATTTTGTGGGAGGCAATTCATCGGTTCCTGGAACCTTTGATGGCCATGACAAAGATCAGATGGCTGTTGAACGGCTTCAAAATGCCGCAACCATATCTGTTGATATATCCTTGATCGAGCAAAAAAAATTGAATATCATTGTGACCAATACGGGTGCCGGGCATTCCATTCCAACAGGGGTTGGCGATCTTCGCCAGGTATGGCTTGAAGTTACAATCCAGGATAAAGCAAATAAAACAAGTTTTCAGACGGGTGTCATGAATGATAAGCATGAGCTGTCAAAAGATGCTGTGATATTCCGCACGGTTTTTGGAGATGAAAAAGGAAATCCGGTTGTCAATATTGCAAAGGCAAAAAAGGTTCTCAAAGACAACAGGATAAAGGCAAAACAGAGCGTGATCAAAACAATGGATCTTCCTTTTATACCCAAAAAAGATGCCACAATCATCGCCCGTTTATTATACCGCGGTATGCCCCAGAAAATTTTAAACCTGATCCCGGGAAAACCATTTAAACCCTTGCCAATAGTCGTGATGGCAAAGGTTGAGAAACGCATTTAAGCCCCTTGCTTAAATATTCAGGGCTGAGTCCTTTAGTAGCTAAAATTTCCAATTCTTCTGTAACAGGGTTCACTTGTAACAGGGTTCACTACAAAAATGCTTGCTCCTCTTAAGCCCATGGCTGTTAAAAGGAGCCTGGTCAGGTAGGAGCCCAAAATTCTAATGCGCAAAGCATTTTACCGGAAGAATTAATCTTTTATTGCCAGGCAAACTATTAAAATTGTAAAAGAAGAATTTTTTTTATAGGCTGCACTATTTTAATAGACAAATAAAAATATATGACAACACTAGAAATTATTATAATTGCTGTTGGACTTGCCATGGATGCCTCGGCTGTCTCTCTTGCATCAGCTGCCGCAGGATTTGCAAAGGATGCCAGGGCAAAATTCCGTCTTTCTTTCCATTTTGGACTGTTCCAGTTTTTAATGCCGGTTTTAGGCTGGCTTATTGGTATCAGCTTTGTATCCCATTTTAAAGCCTTTGATCACTGGATCGCTTTTTTTCTTCTGGCCTTTGTAGGTATCAGGATGATTTTAGAAGGCATGGACACTTCCAATGAGAGACAAAAAAAAGATCCTTCCCGAGGCATGACAATGGTTTTGCTCAGTGTGGCCACAAGTATTGATGCCCTGGCAGTGGGTTTAAGCCTTGCCATGCTGGATGTAAAAATATGGTACCCCAGCGTTATGATCGGTGTAATTACAGCCGGCATGTCCCTTTTGGCCATCAAGATCGGCACAAAACTGGGGACTATGTTTGGCAAGCGAATGGAAATTTTCGGGGGGGCTGTCCTGATCCTGATCGGTTCCAGGATACTTTTCTCCCATTTGATTGTATGAAACTTAAAAAATAAAAGGTTTTATTGATGCTGCATCCTGAACTTCCGATTATTAACGATAAAGAGGGCGGTTTCATACCGGATGAATTTTCAAGAGTGATAGATTCTCATGTTCACATTTTTCCGGGTAAAATATTTTCATCCATCTGGTCCTGGTTTGATCATCATGCCTGGAAAATTAGATACCAGATGGATACCTCAAACTTCATCAAATATCTCTTGGATCATGGGGTCGGTCATGTTGTGGCATTACAATATGCTCATAAACCGGGTATATCGGAAATGCTGAATTCATACATGCTAAAAAAGTGTAATGAATTTAAAGGGCGGGTCACAGGAATGGCAACGGTGTTTCCAGGGGAACCAGGGGCTGATAAGATATTAATTAATGCATTTGCCAATGGATTAAAAGGGGTAAAACTTCATGCCCATGTCCAGTGTTTTGACATGAACAGCCATGATATGGAAGTTATTTATGATATCTGTGAAAAAAATAGCAAACCTATTATTATACATGCGGGAAGGGAACCCAAAAGCGAGGCTTATGACTGCGATCCATATGAAATATGTAAAGCAGACAAGGTTGAAGCCGCGCTTAAAAATTTTCCAAAGCTCAATATCTGTGTTCCCCATCTGGGATTTGATGAAATAAAGGAATACAAAAATTTAATTGAAAGATATGATACTCTCTGGCTGGATACTGCCATGGCAATAACCGACTATTTTCCCTTGGATAACAGAATCGGCCTTGAACACTACAGGGCTGACCGGATTATGTATGGATCTGATTTTCCCAATATTCCCTATGCCTGGGACCGGGAACTTAAATGGCTGAATCAATCTTCACTACCTTTTGAAAATCTTGAATGGATTTTACATAAAAGTGCTGAAATATTTTTTGACATGCCAGTTCCCATTGAAACAAGGTAGGAAAAAATAATTTAGAATTAATTAGAGAATATGGTATAGTGCTTTGAAAAAATCGAATTGAAAATTCGTTTCATTCTATTAAAGGAATTTGGAGTTTTTGGATTATGGAATCACTTAATTATCACCATTTGTATTTTTTCTGGATTGTCATGAATACGGGTAGCATAAAAGCGGCTAGTGTTCGGTTAAAATTGGCTCAATCCACAATCAGTGCTCAATTGAGTGCATTGGAAAAATCGTTCAAAGGTAAACTCTTTAGCCGGGTCGGACGTAACCTCGAACCTACTGATTTAGGCCACATGGTGTTCGGCTATGCGGATAAAATTTTTACTATTGGTCAGGAATTGATGAATTCAGTCCATAGCCTTCAGGCAAAAGCTCCATTGTTATTGAGAGTTGGAATCGTGGATGTTGTTCCTAAGCTTCTGACACGTAAATTTCTTTTGCCGGCAATGGAACTTTCTGAAAAGATCCACCTGGTTTGTCAAGAAGGGAAGGAAGATAAGCTATTATCGGAGCTTTCAGTTCATAACCTTGATGTTGTGTTTACAGATGTCCCAATTCGATCGGGTTTAAGTGTTAAAGCGTATAGTCATCTGCTATTTGAGTGTGGCGTTACTTTTTTTGGTAAAAAAGAATTTGTAAACTCGTTCAAGGAAAAATTTCCCTATTCACTTGATAAAGCCCCCATGCTTCTTCCAATGAAAAATACGGCATTGCGGGGTAGGCTTGATCAATGGTTTGAAAATCTTAATATTTTACCTAATATTATTGGAGAATTTGATGACAGTGCTTTGTTAAAAGTGTTTGGACAGGCTGGAGATGGTGTTTTTGCATCACCTCAAGTTATTGAAAAGGAAATTCAACAACAATATGAAGTAGAGATAATTGGTAGATCAAATGAAATTATAGAAAGATTCTATGCTATTTCTATCGAACGAATTATAAAACATCCCGCAATAGTTGCTATTTCTGAAGCGACACAGCACGATTTGTTTTCTTTAGGAAAGCAATCAAAAAAATAAACAATTCGCATGTTTTAAATTTCAGGTAATAAAATCGTTAGACGTCATCATTTTTATTGCTTGTTTTAGGAAAACAAATGTGGGTGGCATTTTTCGCTAAAACAATCACAACACGGATGTTTGTTCGTGACCCTCCCTGTTCGACTCGTAAATATACCATTATTCGGTTATTACGAACAATAACTTTGAATAGTTAGCCTTGACCGAAGATGATTTTTAATTTATTTATAGTTTGAAAATAAAATTAATTAATTTGAATCTGGTTAATAAGACAGAGCAAAAGTAATAATAAATATGAGAGAGAGGAACATTTAAATGAGCCAGTTAAAAAAGCTGAACGATAGAATTGTTAGTAGGGTTAATGCTAATTTATCCGAATTTGATTTTGATACCGAGAGTTTTGTAACGAATTCTCTTGAACATGATAAAATGTTGAAGTTTTATGCCTTTTATGGCATCACATCTCAGCATCCTCTATATTTTCACTTCAGAAATTCTAATATTGCAGGTAGTTATTTTCTTGGCAAATGTTATGTTGGAAGATCTGCTATTTATAAAAGTGATATTAGGGGGGATGAATTAAAAAGACGAGGAGATGAAATTCGTGGTGCAATGAATATTCCTCTTGTTGAAGATGAAATGATCACAATCAAAGATAGTCTTCTTTATAAAACACTTGTTCACAGCAACTCACATAATCTTGAGAGTCCGGAAGAATTCGGTATTCGAAATACGATTTCCGCACATTATGCAAATATTCATGGATCAACCCTTGAAGGATGTTTTTTAGGGCCCTTTGCAACTGTGGATTTGATGAATCTTCATTCCTGCATTGTCGGTAATTTTTCATATGTTCAGGCGGGCGAGTTGTTTCATAGAAAAATTGATCATGGCACAGTGTGGATACGAAGCCAAAACTTTGAGTTTAAATATAGATTTAGAAAAGAAATTCTGGACAATTTTGTTGGGGTAAATTCTTTATACCAGCCTCGCGGAATCATCTATGATTTTGTTAAGGATCGTGAACAAGAATTTGAAAAACTGTTTGATGTGATGAATCTTGAACCGATAGAAGCACCTTCCACATCTGCTGTTAATAGATATGCTGTCGTCAGGGGTAAAACACGCATCGGTGAGAATGTTCTTGTGTCCCAAAAAGCCTTTTTAGAGAATGCTGTGATTGGGGATGGATCAAATGCTCAGGAGAACACATATATTATCGATTCAACACTGGCAGGAAATTGTATAACAGCCCATGGTGGAAAAATTATCCATGCAGAGATTGGGCGTGAATCTTTTGTTGGATTTAACTCATTTTTAAATGGGAAGGCTGATGCACGAATTGAAATTGGAGAAGGGTGTATCGTTATGCCTCACACCATAATTGATCCTAAAATTCCGATCAAAATACCCAGCGATCATTTGATCTGGGGGTTTATTGGATCCAAGGACGATATCAAAAATCATACAATCGCATTAGATGATCTTGCAGAAGTTCGGGAAGTTTTGAAAATAGGAAAAATGACTTTTTCTGGGTTAGGGTCGGTATTTATTGAGGGATTTAAAAAAAGACTTGACCAGATTCTATTGTTAAATGGAGCTTTTTTTAACGATGGTGAAAACCGAGGGCATGCCCAGGATGATCAAAACATATCATTTAATCTCATTCAACCGTACAGAACAGGAGAACGCAAAGGATTGTATCCATCTATTAGGATAAAACCATAGCTTGTCAAAGAACAAATAAATATAGGAAGATTTGGCAGTTCTCGGCTATGCAGTACAAAGTAAAATTGGTATAACTTTGTATTAAAGGGTTAAGCATGAGGGTTACCTCCATTGAGGTGAATTGATTTTCGGTGGAATTATCGTTTCAATAGTTTTTAGTATCCTGAAGAATTTGGGGATAAAAAATCTTCTGACAGGGACAATTAATCATAACTCAGGCATTCCAGAATTCATTCTACCACTTTTTCTATTAAGGCGGTTCTGTTTGGGCGGGTTCCTAAACCTTATCTGTAATTTTCAAAAATTTTTTGCAGGGTCTGGTTTCCGGGGCATAACTCCTTTTTTGTCAATGTGTTCAACGGTTTATCCGTGGTCTCGAGAATATCATGGGTGTCCTTAAGGGTTTCGTTGACATGAAGAATTCCCGTGAGGATCTGTCCCTTTTCCCGGTGGTGTTCCAGTGCATTGACTGCCACGCGTTTTTTGGTGACATCAAAAGAATTGTCGCTTTTGTGAAGATGGATAGCACTGCCGTCATGCAGTGACACCGACTGGGTTGCCCCCTGTTCATATTGGGCAGTTATTTCCTTTTGTTGGGGGATAAAGTCAACGGTGGCGGTGGCCTCCATATGGTCACGGATCCAGTGGTAGCTCTTGGTGGAGGTTTGGGTATTGTTAAAGGTGACACAGGGGGAGATCACATCAACCAGGGCAAATCCTTTGTGCCCTATGGCTGCCTTTAAAAGCGGGACCAGTTGTTCCTTGTCCCCTGAAAATCCCCGGGCTACAAAACTAGCCCCCAGTTGAACCGCCATTTCGCATAGATCAATGGCTTCAAATGGATTTGGCTGTCCTTTCCTGCTGGAGGACCCCTTGTCTGCCGTGGCCGAATCCTGGCCCTTGGTGAGCCCGTAACAGCCGTTGTTCATGACAATATAGACCATGTTCAGATTTCGCCGGGCAACGTGGACAAATTGTCCCATGCCGATGGAGGCGGTATCTCCGTCGCCGGAAACCCCGATATAGAGTAGGTCTTTATTGGCCATGTTGGCGCCGGTGGCAACCGAGGGCATCCGGCCGTGGACCGAGTTGAACCCGTGGGATCTGCCTAAGAAATAGGCAGGTGTCTTGGAGGAACACCCGATCCCGGACAATTTAGCCACCCTATGGGGTTCTATAGACAGTTCAAAGCAGGCCTGGATAATGGAATTACTGATGGAATCATGGCCGCAACCGGCACACAGGGTGGAGTCCAAGCCTTCATAATCCCGGCGGGTATATCCCAGGTTATTTTTCGGCAGGTCTGGATGGCGGAATACAGGACGTTTCGAATTCATGCCGCACCTCCTTTGGGGGTCTTTGCCAGCACCGCTTCAATGGACTGGCTGATATATCTTGCATCAATGGGTGTGCCGTCGATATGGGTAACTGAAACCAGCTTGTTCAGGACAATACCCAGTTCATTGATCAACAGAGTTCGCATCTGTCCGTCCCGGTTCTGTTCGATCACAAAAAGTTTTTTGTGCTGGTCAATAAACTCCAAGACCTCGTCCTGGAAGGGAAAGCCTCTCAGACGCATGGTGTCCAGGGCAATCCCCTTTTTGTCGAGCATCTCTATGGCCTCATAGGTGGCATAGGTGCTGGTGCCGAAAAAGATGGCGCCCCAGGTCGCAGGCTTGCCACTGCGTTTAATCCGGGGGGCCGGCACAAGGGTTCTGGCGGTGACCCATTTTCTGGACAGCCGCTCCATACACCGTTTATAGGCGTCGGTATCCTCGGTATATACCGCATATTCGTCATGGGAGGACCCCCGGGTGAAATAGGCACCTTTTTCCGGGTGAGTCCCAGGATAGGTCCGGTAGCAGATCCCGTCGCCGTCACGGTCCAGATACCTGCCCCAGTCTTCGGTCATGGATTCAAGCTGATCTTTATCAAGGACTTTTCCCCGGCGGTAGTTGCGCTTGTCATCCCATTCCATGGGAAGACAGACATGGTCATTCATGCCAAGATCCAGATCGCTCATGAGAATTACCGGGGTCTGAAGTGTTTCGGCTATATCAAAGCTGTCCCCAGCCATTTCAAAGCATTCTTTGGGGTCACAGGGAAACAGCAGCACATGTTTGGTGTCGCCGTGGGAGGCATAGGCACAGGCCAGGGTGTCTGACTGCTGGGTCCGTGTGGGCATGCCTGTACTGGGGCCTGCTCTCTGGACATTCACCACCACCACGGGAATTTCGGCAAAATAGGCCAGGCCCAGCAATTCATTCATTAACGAGATTCCGGGTCCTGAGGTAGCAGTAAAGGACCGGGCGCCGTTCCAGGCACCTCCCACAGCAATCCCAAGGGCAGCCAACTCATCTTCTGCCTGGATAATGGCGGCTTTTCTTTTTCCGGATTCATCCAGCCTATGCTGCCGGGTAAACTTGTCAAAAGCTTCAATCACGGAGGTGGAAGGGGTGATGGGATACCACCCGGCAACAGTTGCCCCGCCGTACACAGCCCCCAGGGCCGTGGCACTGTTGCCGTCCATCAGGATATGGGTGGAAAGTTTGTTGCTGCGCTTTACGGAAAGCTTGCACGCACCGGGAAAATGGTCTGATGCGTATTTAAAGCCCAGTTCCAGGGCACGGATATTGGGGACTGCCAGCTTGGGTTTTTTGCTGAACTGTTTTGCAATGGAATCGGTGAGAACGGAAAAATCCATATCCAGCAGGTGGGCCAGCGCCCCCACATAAATGATGTTTTTCAGCAGGGGCCGCAGTTTGGGATTCTCGATCTCCCGGTTGCAGATATCGGTCAGGGGCATGCCGAGAAGGGTGATATCCTTGCGTTTGTAATGACCGGACAACGCCCGTGTGGAATCGTAGAAAAAATATCCCCCGGGCAGAAGGTCGTCGTAATCCTTTTCAAGGGTCTGGCCATTGACTGCAACAATGAAGTCATACCCGCCCCTACGGCCCTGATAGCCTTGTTCGCTGACCCGGACTTCATACCAGGTGGGCAGGCCCTGTATGTTGGAGGGGAAAATATTTTTGGGGCTCACCGGAACCCCCAGCCTGAAAACCGCCTTTGCAAACAAATTGTTGGCACTGGCAGAACCGGACCCGTTCACATTGGCAAATCGGATAACAAAATCATTTATACGTTTGAGATTTTTCATCTTTGCCCTGCCTTTGAGGGGTTATAGGTGTATTTTTGCATGTCCCAGGCAGCCGTTGGACACCGTTCTGCACACAGCCCGCAATGAAGGCACAGGTCTTCATCTTTTACCATCACCCGTCCGGTGGGAAGCGTATCAGACACATACAGGGGCTGGGTTTTGTTTTTTGCAGGAATTAAAAGACGGGATCTTAAGTCCTCTTCCTCCCCGTTTTTAAGAAAATTGATGCAGGTGGTGGGACAGACATCAACACAGGCATCGCATTCAATGCACTCTTTCACGGCAAAAACAGTCTGGATATCACAATTGAGGCAGCGCAGGGATTCCTTTAAACCGACTTTCGGGTTGAACCCCAGCTCCACTTCCAGGAGACGGTCCTTTATGGACTTCACCTTTGGCACCATGGGAACCTTCTGTCGCATCTCATCGGAGACCTGGCTGTTGTACATCCAGTCATGGAGTCCCATTTTCTGACCGGCAAGTGTGGTAAAGGGCAAAGGTCGCTTTTTAAGTTCTTTTCCATTGCAGAACAGGTCAATGGAGACGGCTGCCTCGTGACCATGGGCCACTGCAGTGATCACATTCCTGGGTCCAAAGGCGGCATCACCGCCGAAAAAAACATGGCCAAGGCCAGACTGGAAGGTGAGTTCATCCACCCGGGGCCTGCCCTGATCATCAAAGGTTATTCCGATATCGGTTTCAATCCAGGGAAAGGCATTCTGCTGTCCCACGGCCAGCAGGACTTCATCGCAGGGGATGAAAACTATTTCCTGATCGGCCTTGTCTGACTGCTGCTTTTTGAAATTAATCCCCTTTAACTGGGTACCCTTCATGATAAATTCTATTGGGGAGAGGTGCTCTAAAATGGGGATATCCTCTCTGATGGCATCTTCAATCTCCCAGGGGGAGGCTTTCATGTTTTCACGGGTTCCCCGGATGATCACCTTGACCTGTTTCCCCCCAAGCCTGCGGGCGGTCCTGCAGCAGTCCATGGCTGTGTTGCCCCCGCCGATCACAAGGGTTGTTTTGCCGGTTTTTTTGGTATGGCCATATTGAACCCCGGCCAACCATTCAATGCCCACATGTACAAAATCCTTTGCCGCCTGCCTGCCGGGAAGGTCAAGGTCCCGGCCCCTTGGCGCACCGGTTCCCACAAAAACGGCATCATGGCCCTTGGCAAGAAAGTCCTTCATGCTGGGGATATAGGTATTCAAATGGGCGTTCACCCCCATGGAAAGAATGGCGTTCACCTCTTCATCCAGCACTTTTTTGGGCAGCCTGAAAGAGGGCACCTGGCTTCGGACAAACCCGCCGGCCTCGGGCTGATCATCATAGAGATCAATGCTGTAGCCCAGGCGCAAAAGATCCCTGGCCACGGTAAGAGAGGCCGGTCCCCCGCCTATAAGGGCTATTTTCTTCCCATTTTTTTGGGTTGAAGGCCCGGGCATACGACTTTTCACATCCCCCTTGTTATCTGCACAAACCCGCTTGAGCCGGCAGATGGCCACAGCCTTTTCTTCTACCCGGTCTCTTCGACAGGCCGGTTCGCAGGGCCTGTCACAGACACGGCCCAGAATCCCCGGAAAAACATTGGATTCCCAGTTGATCATATAGGCATCGGCATATCTTTTTTCAGCAATCAGCCTTATGTATTCGGGTACAGGGGTGTGTGCCGGACATGCAAACTGGCAGTCGATGACGCGATGAAAATATTCAGAGTCTTTAATATCCGTTGGTTTCAATGCCTTTTCTCTCTTTTTTAAAGGTGTTTTAAAATATGGTTATATATATAAACCATACTAGCGTTCTTGGAAAGCACCTTGTTCAGTCTTTAATATCCCTTACCGGCCTTACACGGTTGCCCATGGTGTGAGATCTGCGGGATCTGCGGGATCAGGCGGGGTAAACTCGCAACAAAATAAACTGGCTACATAATTGGAGATACATTTTATAGTCATTGGAATCCAGGAAAATAATTTTCAGGATTTTTCTAAAACGTGATCAGTATTATGTATGCTAGTAGGGAAGGATGCCTTATGATGTTTTTTGTATCATAAAAATCACAGTACAATAAATAGTGGTGTACGACAAATATATTTTCAAACTGGAAAACCGGTTAAATATCGGCTATATTATTAAAACAATCGAGATTCCTTCAAGGACGATTCAAAAAAATAAAGGATTGGATTATAGGATGTATCAATGAAAATAATTAATAGTATAAGCTTGGAAATGAAATTGGGGCAAGCACAGGTTTCAGCAGTTGCGCAATTGCTGGAACAGGGTGCCACAATTCCTTTTATTGCCCGGTATCGAAAAGAAAAGACCGGATCCCTTGATGAAGTCGTAATTGCGGCCATTCGAGACCGGATTGAACAATTGAATGCTTTAAATGATAGAAAAGAGTCCATACTCAAGTCTTTAAAAGAACGTGAACTTTTAACACCAGGCCTGTTGGCAGACATACAAAATGCCGATTCAATGATCGATCTTGAGGATTATTATGAAAAATTTCGGCCAAAGAAAACAACCCGGGCACAAATGGCAAAGGAAAAAGGCCTGGAACCTTTTGCCATATTCCTTTTGAATCAATCAGACCATGATCCTTTGGTTGAAGCTGAAAAATATATTTTAATGGAAAAAGAAGTTGAATCTGTTGAAGATGCTCTATCAGGTGCCAGGGATATTATTGCGGAAATTATTAATGAAGATGTGCAAATAAGGGGTAGTGTAAGAGAGTTGTTTTTAAAGAATGCACAAATTCGATCCAGGGTAAAAAAAGGAAAACAAGAGGAGGGTATAAAATTTAAGGATTACTTTGACTGGACTGAAATTGCCTGCAAGGCGCCGTCCCACAGGATACTGGCTATGCTCAGGGGGCAAAAAGAGTCGATTCTTACTATGCATATTCTGCCCGGGGAAGAAACAGCTTTATTCCTTATTGAAAAACTATATATAAAAAATCAATCCAGATCAGCACTGGAAGTTAAAAAAGCCATCAAAGACAGTTATAAAAGATTATTATCCAAATCAATTGAAAAAGAATATATTCATCAATTAAAATCAACAGCAGATGAAACTGCCATCAGTATTTTTGCAGGAAACTTAAAAGAACTTTTATTGTCCGCCCCCATGGGTCAGAAAAAAATTCTTGCCATTGATCCAGGATTTAGAACAGGCTGTAAGGTGGTCTGTCTTGATGCTCAGGGACAACTTGTGCATCACGATCTGATCTTTCCCCATCAAAATAATGATGGAAAAGCAAAAAAAATCATATTAAATATTGTAAAAACATATAAAATTGAGGCTATTGCAATTGGTAATGGAACAGCAGGACGGGAGACCGAGGCCTTTATAAAGGGACTTGACTTAGATACCAGTATTCATATCGTCATGGTGGATGAGAGCGGGGCTTCCATTTATTCGGCATCAAAAACCGCCCGGGAGGAATTTCCTGATTACGATATCACGGTCAGAGGAGCTATTTCCATTGGCAGGAGGCTTCTTGATCCATTGGCTGAGCTTGTCAAACTGGATCCAAAATCCATTGGAGTGGGCCAGTATCAGCATGATGTGGATCAAAAATTATTAAAAAAATCCCTGGACGATGTGGTGATATCCTGTGTGAATAAGGTCGGGGTTGAGGCCAACACAGCCAGCAGGAAATTACTTGCCCATGTATCAGGTTTCAATGATACCATTGCGGCCAATATGGTGAGGTTTCGCAATGAAAATGGCCCTTTCAGATCAAGAAGAGAATTTTTAAAGGTGCCAAGGCTTGGACCAAAGGCATTTGAGCAGGCAGCAGGTTTTTTAAGAATTCATAATGCAGCCAGCCCTCTTGATAGAAGCGGCATACATCCGGAAGCCTATCCAATTGTTAAAAAAATGGCCGCAGACGCCGGGCTCGGCATGGAAGATCTTATGAGCAATGCCTTTGAGATCAAAAAGATTAAACTGACCTATTATGTTAGTGATATAGTTGGTATGCCCACACTAAAAGATATTGTAAAAGAGCTTGCAAGCCCGGGGCGTGACCCCAGAAAAGAGTTTCAGGCATTTTCCTTTGATGATACCATCCATGATATCAAAGATCTTGTACCCGGGATGAGGGTACCGGGTATCGTGACAAATGTTACAGCTTTTGGTGCCTTTGTGGACATCGGGGTTCATCAGGATGGCCTTGTTCATATCAGTCAGATGGCAGATCGTTTTGTAAAAGACCCCAATGAGATTGTTCTTGTCCGGCAGACGATTATGGCAACCATTCTGGAAGTGGATGTAAAAAGAAAAAGAATCTCTCTTTCCATGAAGGAAAAAGAAATCCTGTCTTGAAATAGTTAATCCAGCCATTACAATTAGAAAAGAGAAAATTTTAGATACCTTTAAATTTAAATAGTTTTTATAAAAAAGGAGATATACATGGCCACTACAAAATTAGCAGGAAACAAAATCCATTTGGCAGGAGAATTTCCAGGTAAAGAAACAAGTGTGAAAAACTTTATTGCAGTCAAACAGGATTTATCAGAATTTTCACTGGAGGAGTTTTCCGGGAAACGAAAAATTTTAAATATTTTCCCCAGCATTGATACAGATGTTTGCGCAACTTCTGTCAGAACCTTTAATAAAAAAGCATCAGAACTTGAAAATATTCAGGTTATATGCCTTTCCTTTGACCTGCCCTTTGCATTTAAACGCTTCTGTGGTGCAGAAGGAATAGACAATGTGCTGACAGGTTCGCTGTTTCGCCACCCAGAGTTTGCAGAGGATTATGGCCTTTTGATTCAAGAAGGCCCATTAAAGGGATTGACGGCAAGAGCCGTTATTGTTCTGGATGAGAACAATATTGTTTTGCATACTGAACTTGTGGATGACATCACCCATGAACCCGATTATGGCGCAGCACTGGCAGTTGTATAAGCTTAAATAAATATTTTTTATTCAGGTGATCTTAAGTGTCAATGGTAATCACAGGTTTTTTGCCGAGGCAAACTTTGATCTTGACTATAGATATCCCGGGCTATAATAAAAATGACAGGGTCCTGGTTTTGCCTGTCTTAAAATTATAGTGTTTTTTTGATACTAGAATATTTAAATCCTTAATCATAATATCTGGAGATATACCATGAAAAGTGTATTCAAGTGGTTTTTCATTATCGGCACAGTTTTTTTCGTCATTATCGTTGCCGCCGTCCTTATTATTCCCAAATTTGTTAATATACAGAAATACAAACCCACAATTGAACAAAAAGTTGCAGAGGCAACAGGTCGATCGTTTACACTTGGCGATGATATTGACCTGTCTGTTTTCCCCTGGGTGGGTGTAAAGCTGACAGATCTTCATCTGGGAAACCCTGAAGGGTTCAATGAAAAAGATATGGTATCTGTGAAGAATTTTGAGGTCAGACTCAAGGTGATGCCGCTTTTGTCAAAGCGAATAGAAATTAAAACATTTGTTCTGGATGGGCCTGCAATTTATCTGGAAAAATTAACAAATGGCAAAGCCAACTGGCAGGGAATGGGTGGAAAGCAAGGCAAGAAAGCAGGTAAGAAAAAGGAAAAAACTCCATCAGAACAAGGATTGCCCATTGAGAGTTTGATGGTGGGTAATTTTTCCATTACAAATGGTAGTTTGATATATGTGGATCAAGGAGCGAATGTTAAAAAGCAGATATCAGACCTGAATCTGAATTTAGAAAATATCAGCCTTGAAAATCCTGTTGGAATTTCTTTTGCTGCAATGATAGACGGGAAACCGGTTTCCCTTGAGGGAACCGCAGGTCCCATTGGAAAGGAGCCGGGTAAGGGTACAATGGCAATTGATTTTGCTGTAAAGGTTTTAGAAGAACTGGAAATAACATTAAAAGGCAATATTGTCGATTCTCTGACCAGCCAGGCCTTTGACTTAGAATTTACCCTATCTTCTTTTTCACCCAGAAAACTTATGGCAGCACTAAATCAAAAGTTTCCAGTTCAGACAAAAGATCCTAAAGTATTGGATGCTATATCTTTAAAAACACGTTTAAAAGGGAACCCGGCAAGTGTGTCCCTGTCCCAGGGAGAACTTAGGCTGGATGATTCAAAAATTTTATTTTCAGCTTCAGCCAAAGAGTTTTTAAAACCCAACCTTAAGTTTGATCTTACATTGGATGAAATTGATCTTGACAGGTATCTGCCGCCCCCCCCGGCAAAGGAAAAAACGCCTAAGGCAGAAGGCACCATGCCCTCGAAAAAAACAGATTATGGTCCTTTAAGAAAACTGGTTCTGGATGGAAAGGTCAAGGTAGGCAAATTAAAGGCCCATGGTGCAATAGTTGAAAAGGTTGATGTCCATATTCTGGCAAAAAACGGGATTGTCACCATAGATCCCATGGATTTAAATTTATATGATGGAAGTGTTGCATCAAAACTTGTGCTCAATGTTCAAAAAAATACCCCGCAGACGAAAGTGACCCTTGATGCCAAGGATATTCAGGTAGGACCTTTGATGAAAGATGCCCTTCAAAAGGAATTGATTGAAGGAACCCTGAAAGCCAAGTTAGAAATTGCCATGACAGGTGAAACCCCTGATATGATCAAGCAGACATTAACAGGACAAGGGGAACTCTTATTTAATGATGGTGCAATTATCGGTTATGATCTTGCCGGTATGGTGCGAAATATCAAGGGCAAGTTTGGAGTTGGAGAACAGGTAAAAGAAAAGCCGAGAACTGATTTTGCAGAATTAAAAATTCCCTTTACTGCAAAGAATGGTCTTATCAATACTGTTGGTACCAGTATGACGTCTCCTCTGGTGAGAGTTATTGCAAAAGGAAATATCAATCTTGTAAAAGAATTGCTCGATTTACGGATAGAACCTAAATTTGTTGCCACCCTGAAAGGCCAGGGGGATTCAAAACAAAGATCGGGTTTGATGGTACCGGTTCTGATCACCGGTACTTTTACTTCTCCTAAAATCCGCCCTGACCTTGCGGGCATGGTCGGTGGACAGGGCCTTCCGAGTGCAGAAGGATTAAAGCAGGCATTGGGCTCAAAAGAGGATCAGAAAGCAAAAGTTGAGACTGTTAAGGAAGATGCGAAAAAGCAGCTTAAAAGCCTGTTGCCAGGTTTTACAAAATAGAATCAGAATAAATCACCAAAGGAGGTGGAAAAATGAAACATTTAAATATTAAATTCCTATGGACGCTGAATATTATCTTCATATCAATGCTGATATTATCAGGACAGGTTTATGCTGGGAATTCCTGGTTAAATAAAGGCAGTGACCTTTTAAAATCATTTGGCGAAGGCGGGAAAACAAGCTCTCTTACGACTAATGAAATCGGTGCAGGACTTAAAGAAGCCCTCAGGGTAGGATCAGGAAATGTTGTGAAACAATTGGGAACATTAGACGGGTTTAACAATGATTCAAACATCCATATCCCCCTGCCGGAAACCCTTGAAAAGGTAAAATCCTTTTTGAGTAAGGTGGGTAAGGCATCTTTGTTTGAAGACCTTGAATTAAAGTTGAACAGGGCGGCAGAGGCTGCTACGCCAAAGGCAAAAAAATTATTTTCAGACGCCATTACAAGTTTGACAATGGAAGATGTGAAGGGCATTTATGAGGGACCCAATGATGCAGCCACTCAGTATTTTAAAGGGAAGATGTCACCGGAGCTTTCCAAAGAGATGAAGCCTGTTATTGATGAGGCTCTGTCAGAAGTGGGTGCAATAAAATCCTATGACAATATGATAAAGCAATACAAAAGTATTCCTTTTGTACCTGATGTAAAAGCAGATCTTACAGAACATGTGGTTGAAAAGGGAATGGACGGTATCTTTTATTATATGGCAAAAGAAGAGGCGGCGATAAGGCAAAATCCGGTTAAAAGGACAACTGAGCTTTTAAAAAAAGTCTTTACAAAATAGGAGTATAAGTGGGGTCATCATATAAGTGGGGTCAGGCTTGCGTTGTTGCGTGTAGGAGTGGGGGTCAGGCTTGCGTTGTTGCGTTTATTGAAAAATAAACGCAACAACGCAAGCCTGACCCCATCTACGGAAGCAAGCCTGACCCCATCTCCTGGCCCATCAATTCGCCAACTATTCAATGGGGGTAATTATGGATGTAACTTTCTTAGGCGCAGCAGGTGAAGTAACTGGATCAATGCATCTTCTTGATACAGGTAAGGATAAAATTCTTTTTGATTGCGGTATGTTCCAGGGCAGGAGAAAAGAAAGTAAAGAAAAAAATAAAACCTTTAACATAGATAGAACCCGTATCACCAATATGATTCTGTCCCATGCTCATATTGATCATTCAGGTCGTATCCCCGTGTTGACTGCTGATGGTTTTTCAGGCCGAGTGGTGACAACCCGGCCCACGGCTGATGCTCTGGAATATATGTTGATGGACAGTGGCCATATCCAGGAATCAGATGCGCAATATCTGAATTATAAGTCTCTCAGATCTTTTTTACGCCAATTGGAAAACAATAATGTAAAACAAAGTGTTTCCAACAGGGAAAAAACTAACATAAAAAAATTGTTAAAAAAAAATCCCTATGAACTAAATATTGATGTCATTCATAAACTTCAAAACCAGTATGAACTTGATATTGTCACACCACTTTATACTATGAATGAGGCAAGGCAATCCCTTGGGTTTATTGATGGATATCCTTTTCATTATCCTGTGACCATTGGTGAACATACCACGGTAAAGTTTTATGTGGCCGGACATATTCTTGGATCAGCTTTTTCAGTGGTGACCATTAAAAGAAATGATAAAACATCCCGTATCCTTTATACCGGGGATATTGGCAGGTTTGGAAAACCGATATTAAAGGATCCAACCCTGGTGTTTGATGAGGAAGACAGGGATATTGACCTGTTTATTACGGAAAGCACCTATGGCGACAGGGAGCACGAGCCAGTTGAAGATCTTGCATCAAGGCTGAAAAAGGTTTTGAATGATACATTTGAAAGAGGCGGGTCTGTGATCATTCCTTCCTTTGCCTTTGGCAGAACCCAGGAATTGATTTATATCCTTCATGAGCTTTATGACAAAGGCGAGGTACCAAGGCGCCCTGTATATGTTGACAGCCCCTTGGCATCAAATATCACAAGGGTATTTGGCGAACACCCTGAAGCCTATGATAAGGAAACCCATGAAACCTTTCTTGAAAAGGGGAAAAATCCATTTCATTTTGATAAAATCAGATTTGTTCAGACTGTGGAAGAATCCATGCGGCTTACAAAGGATAATTCTTCCTCCCATGTGGTGATATCTGCTTCGGGAATGTGTGAAGCCGGAAGGATACTGCATCATCTTCGATATAGGGTCCATGATCCTAAAAACACAATCCTGCTGGTGGGATATATGGCGGAAAATACACTTGGCAGGCGGATTGAGGAATTAGGTGCTAAAGCCTCTGAATCAGGGAATACGGGGGAAGCGCCTGAAATAAAAATACTTGGAAAAACTTATCCCCTGCATGCAAAAGTTGAAAAAATCAGCGGATTCAGTGCCCATGCAGACAAACATGAACTTGAAAAAATTATCACTCAATCAAATCTTCGAATAAAAAAAATCGGCGTTGTCCATGGTGAAGAAACTCAAAGTGCGGCTTTTGCAAAGCGTCTTCAACAAAAGGGCTATGAAACGATTATCCCTAAACCCGGAGATAAGATATCATTATAAGTTTAAAGGTAATTGTTCAGCCCGTTAAAAAAAGTTATCCCCAAAGCCCTGTCTGATGGATATTTGCAGGAGGTTAAGCGTTTAGCATCGAAACAAATATCCATCAGACAGGGCGGTTTCAAGCGTAAGAGCTGAATAATTACGTTTAAAGTTCTGATTTTCTATATAAATAGTTCTGAGATTTTTATTCCAGGGCAATCGCATGTAACTTTTTTATGATTACTCCATACCCGTTCAGGTCAGCTTACCTTTCCTTCGCTGGATGGGTCATGTTGACAGGCTCTATGTCGGGCTACACCTATGGCGGAAAAACTTAGGTTCCCTCAGACTATTCCCACCACCTATGGTTACGCCCGCCAGAGCCTGTAACAACACGCTCCAAAATGCTCATCCAAGGCAAATTGACCTGAACTAGTTACTTTGCCGATAATTACAATCATTGTAGCGAATAGTAGAGCAAAATATTGTTTACATGCGATTGCCCTGATTTTTATTCTTATAATTATTGGATTTTTATTATTATAGTGGTATGAATATTGATAGAATATTGATAATTGATAGAGGATCAGGATAAAATTTATTCCACAGGGGGCAGTTTGGGGTTTAAAAGATATCAATTATATCCAAGGGTGATTGATGATTTAAAAAAAAGATCCACCATCGGTATTATTTTTTACCTGACCACTGCCTGTATAGTCATGTTTACAGATAAATATTATATCCGCCATCCTCAATTTTCCAACCCGTTTTTATTTACCCTTTCAGGGGTTTGCCTGGCAAGATTAGTTCACCTGTCGTTTGCACAATGGGCACAGCCAAAATTTAATAAATTCAATAATAATATTTTTATTTTAAGTGTTGCCCTGACAGCATTGATCTGGGGGATCGGGTTTGCAAAATTTATGATTCAGGATGGAGAACTCAGCTCTACGCTTTTAATGACGATGTGCACCATTGGCCTTTGTGCAGGAGGAGTAGTTGCATTTATTCCGGATTTAAGGCTGTCAATTTCCTTCAACTTTTTTACTCTCATGCCGGCTATAGGGATAATGGTATTTTATCAAATGAATATGCCCCTGGTTATGTCCCTTAGTATTTTTTTTATTTATCTTTGTTTTATATCCCATAGAGGTAACAGGGAATATTGGGATGCCCTTGAAAATGAATATTTACTGGAAGAGAAATCAAAAGTTCTTGAAGAGATGAGCCGGGTCGATGATCTGACAAAACTTTACAACAAAAGATATTTTGATGAAACTCTTTGTTTTGAATGGAACCGGGCTGTCAGATATCAAACATCAATATCGATTATTATCTGTGATATTGATCGGTTTAAACAGATCAATGATAAATATGGCCACCTGGCAGGGGATAAATATCTAAAAGCAATAGGAATGCTGCTTAAAAATGTTTTTAAACGCCAGACAGATATCACAGCACGTTATGGCGGTGATGAATTCATTGTTCTCATGCCAAACACATCTTTGGAAGATGCCGGCAGGTTGTCTGAAATGATTCGGGTGAAAACACAAGAATTACATTTGGAATATGAAGGTCAAACTATTAAGACCACCATGAGTCTGGGGACAGCATCCTGTGTCCCCGATCAAAAAACTAAACCTCAATCCTTGATAATGGAAGCAGATAAAGCACTTTATCAATCCAAAACAAGCCGCCGGAATCAAGTTATTGAAGACAAATAATTTGCCTGACAAAATAGTATGGTCCACTTGCAATGTTAATTGCGGCAGTAGATGTCCTGTAAGGCTGCATGTAAAAAATGGTATAGTTGTGAGGGTGGGGACGGATAATACAAAACAAGGTTCATCCGGAACACAGCAGATAAGGGCATGTCTTCGAGGCAGGGGAATCAGGAAATGGATCTATTCTCCTGAAAGACTCTTGTATCCCATGAAGCGGGTGGGCAAAAGAGGTGAAGGCAGATTTGCCCGTATAACATGGGACCAGGCCTTTGAAGAAATTGCTTCCAAGCTTGAATCTATTATAGCTCAATACGGTAATGAAGCCATTTATCGCAACTATGGGACAGGGAACCTTGGAGGTGTTGTCTCTCACCACAACCAGATTGAAAAGCTCATGAATGTTTTGGGCGGTATGCTCAATTATCATAATTCATACAGTACTGCACAGATTTTTCAGGCCATGACCTATCTTTATGGTAAAAAAGACACAGGCAATTACATCAGTGATATGGTTAACAGCAAACTGGTTGTGCTGTTTGGAAATAATACGGCTGAAACCCGCATGAGCGGTGGTGGAACTGTCAGAGACCTGGTATTGGCCAAAAAAAATAAAAATGCCAGAGTCATCGTAATAGACCCTTTGTATACAGACACGGTAACAGGGTTTGCCGATGAATGGATACCAATAAGACCCGGGACTGATGCTGCCCTGGCGGCAGCTATTGCCCATGTGTTGATCATAAACGATATGGTGGACAATGATTTTTTGACGCGCTATACCATTGGATATGATAAATCTTCCATGCCAGAAGATATCCCGGAAGGTAATAGCTACAAGGAATATATCCTGGGTTCAGGTGCGGATGGAATACCAAAGACGCCTGAATGGGCTTCTGTCATAACGGGCATCCCTGCCAAACGGATTTTGGAACTGGCCTATGAGATAGGTGGCACAAAACCTGTATATATCGCCCAGGGGTGGGGCCCCCAGCGCCACGCCAATGGTGAACAGACGGCAAGAGCCATCTGCATGCTGCCGATCCTGACAGGGAATGTGGGTATCAAGGGTGGTAACAGCGGAGATCGCGAAGCCTCCTTTGGCATTGACTGGCCAACGATTCCTGTGGGTGAAAATCGGGTTAAAACATCCATACCCTGTTTTTTATGGACAAAAGCCATTGAAAATCATAAAGAGTTTACTGCCTTGAACAGCGGGCTTCGTGAAAAAAAACGACTTCAAGTCCCTATTAAATTCCTCTGGTGTTTTGCCAGCAATGCTCTTATTAATCAGCACTCTGACATTAATCATACCCATGAAATCCTCCAGAATGAATCCAAGTGTGAAATGATTGTTTTGATAGATAATATTATGTCCTCAAGTGCAAAGTATGCTGATATTTTACTTCCCGGCACCAGCAGCTTTGAGGAACGTGATCTTTCTTATCAGGGGTATGCCGTGGAAATGGGGGCGCTTTTTATAAGGGAAAAGGCCATTGAACCCATGGGTGAATGCTTAACATTATTTGACATCTGTGCAGGGATTGCAAGACAGATGGGCAAAGAAAAACAGTTTACCCATGGGATGAACCATGACCAATGGGTTGAATATATGTATCATCAATGCCGCAAAATAAAACCCCGGCTGCCAAAAGATTTTTCAAAGGCTCTTGAACAAGGCTTTTACAAATGGCCCCGGGATGGCAAACCTTTTACCGGCCTTGCATCCTTTAGAAAAAATCCTGAAAAATACCCTTTGGCCACACCATCCGGCAAAATAGAAATTTTTTCAAGTCTTCTCTGGAAAATGTCGCAAACCTGGGAATTGCCGGAGGGAGATTCTATTCAGGCCCTGCCGGAATATCTCCCAACCTGGGGTACGCCCGGTAAAAAAGATGCTGCCTTGTATCCCCTTCAATTAGTGGGTCATCATTATAAGCAACGTACCCATTCAACCTATGGAAATAATGAATGGCTTAAAGAGGCTTCACCCCAGTCGCTCTGGATAAATCCCATGGATGCAGAATCCCGTGGCATTGTGCATGGGGACCTTGTAAAAGTCTTCAATGATATTGGCACAACCCTTGTTCGGGCCAAAGTCACTCCCCGGATAATGCCCGGCGTGCTGTCATTGCCCCAGGGTGCCTGGTATAATCCTGACCAGAAGGGGATTGATCAGGGCGGCTGCATCAATATCCTGACAAGCCAAAGACCCAGTCCCATTGCCAAGGGCAATCCCCAGCACACCAACCTGGTACAGGTGGTCAAGGAAAAACAAAATAATGTTTAAAACCCCGGCTTTTTTTATTGATATGCAGATCTGTACTGGCTGCAAGACCTGCATGGTGGCCTGTAAAGATAAAAATGATTTGGCACAGGGCATAAGATGGCGCAGGGTATATGAGTTCTGTGGGGGAGACTGGGTAAAAGGTGATGACGAAACTTTTACCCAGAACGTATTTGCCTATTATATTTCCATGGGCTGTAACCACTGCAAAGATCCTGCCTGCGTTGAAGCATGTCCAAGTTGTGCCATGCATAAGGACGCGTCGGGTATGGTTTTGATAGATCCAAAAAAATGTGTCGGGTGTCGCTATTGTGAGTGGGTCTGTCCATACTCAGCCCCCCAGTTTGATGTTTCAAATGGCATCATGACCAAATGTGATTTTTGTCAAGAACTCATCCATGAAGGTAAAAAGCCTTGTTGTGTGGAGGCCTGTCCCACCCATGCCCTTTCATTTGGTGATTACGACGAACTGGAGGCGCTTCATGGCAGAAAAACCATTATCGCTCCTTTGCCATCCCCTGAAATGACGGCTCCAAATCTTATAATTGTGCCCCCAAAAAAGGCACAATCCCCTGACAATACCCAAGGGTTGATTCAAAACCCGGAAGAGGTAAAAAATGAATAATATAAGCCTGATTATTTTTACCTTATTGATTCAAACTTCTGTGGGAATTTTTTCGACAACTATACTTAATATCTGGATAAACAAAACAGGAATAATAGATATCCCTTTGATCATTTTATCAACATGCCTGGGATTACTTATTTTAGGTCTGATATCAGCAATGGCTCATTTGGGAAATCCTAAAAACGCACCCCATGCTGTGGCAAATATGACCCATTCCTGGCTCAGCCGGGAAATTGTCACAACTAATTTATTTGCCGTGGGAATTTTGCTTCTATGGATTTATACTATTGCAGATTTGAAAAAAGGTCTTTTTTTTATTGAAACCGTCACTTTAATTTTTGGGATATCAGCGATTTTTACCATGAGCCGGGTTTATCTTTTAAAGGCAGTGCCTGTCTGGGATTCTATTGCCACACCCATTGATTTTTTTGGAACGGTATTATTAACCGGGTCTGTTGTATCAGCCATTTTAAACGGGTTTATTTTAGATAAGGTTTATGAACCCAACCTGACCCTTTTGACGATCTCAAGTCTTGGGCTGTGCTTAAAACTGACTGCCCTGTTTGTAACCATAAGGGTACAAAAGCAATCAAAAAATCTTGTCTGGTACAAATCCTTTAGAGATAAAATTGATACTCAAACCTTAATCTATGTCATTCGAGCAGGCCTGTATATCCTTGGGGCGGCTTTATTTACAGCAGCTGATATGGGCATGACGGGTCACTCTATATTTTTTGTTTTTATCTCTTTTGGTGTTATCATGCTGACTGAAATCTGGAACCGGTTTTGTTTTTATGATTCTTTTTGTCGGATTGGGCTTTAATCCATTGTATGTTACGCTGACATTTTAAAAAAAGGTAAAAAATGAAGATAGAAAAACACCATAAAATAAATTTTTTTGATATTGACCATGAATTTAAATTAAGGATTCAGTCTGCGGCCAGGTTTTTCCAGGAAATGGCTGTTTTGCATTCAACAAAGATAGGTGCCGGCCCGGATGTGTTATTTGAAAAAGGAGTTGTCTGGCTTCTCAATCGTCTGGAAATCGAATTTTTCCGCTACCCAATGCTTGACGAAGACATTAAGCTTACAACCTGGTCAAGGGGGTTTAAAGGGTATAAAGGATTCAGGGAGTATCATATACACTCATCTGTGGGGGATATTGCCAGGGGATCAGGTGTCTGGCTTTTTTTTGACACCAAACGAAAGAGAATTTCAAAAGTTCCGGCGCAGATTTCCAGGCTTTATGCTGTTGAAAAAGAGAAATGGTTTGAAAAGGAAATTAATGACTGGCAGACCTGTGGAATAATTAATCCTGAAAAGCAAATTGAGATCAGTCTGAGATATTCGGATTTTGATGTGAACGGTCATGTGAACAATACAATATATCTGGGATTTCTGGAAACTTTGTATCATAAAATATTAAACAGCAATTCAAAGCCGATAAAGAATATAAAAATCAGGTTCTGCCGTGAAATAGGCAGGGACAAAGATAAGATTAGAACAGGTTGGTATAAGAACAATGGTGTGTATCAATGCAATATATTTGATGGCGCAACATTATATGCTGATGCAGAAATTATTCCAATGGATTGAGTAATAATATAGCAAAGGGGAAAAACATGGGACAAAGATTTGAGGTTTTGATAAAAGATTTGACCAAAAAATGTCCTTCAGGCCTGTTTGATTTTGAAGATACATCTGAGCTGGAACCTTTAGACAGCATTATTGGTCAAAAGCGGGCTGTTGAAGCCATTAATTTTGGGCTGAATATGAAGGGTTCTGAGTATAATATTTTTGTCACAGGTCTGGAAGGAACAGGTAAATCAACTATTATAAAAAAGCTTCTATTGGAGCATGCTCAAAACCAGGCAACACCGGAAGACCTTTGTCTTGTCAATAATTTTGAGGATAGCTATTGTCCTGTTGTGGTTGAAATGCCGGCAGGATCAGCTGTCTATTTCAGTCAAAGCATGATCCAGGTTATTGAAGTATTAAAAACTCAAATTTTTAAATTTTTTGGAACAACATCTTTTAAGGAAGATCAAGCTATAATTAATAAGGAATATTTAAACCGCAAGAAAGAACTGTTTCAGGGTCTTGAAGATTTTGCTCAAACTAAAGGACTGTTAATAGTCAAAATAGAAAACGATTACCAGGTTGTTCCTGTGTCAGATGGACAGCCCATGCCAAAAGAAGAATATCTTGCCCTTGATGAAGCATTACAAAAGGAAATTGACACAAAAGCCTTACCCGTAGAAGAGAGACTAAATGAATTTCTTCTTGAAACAAATAAGCTTGGGGATGAAATGAAAGCGATCTTAAAGAAGCTTGTTGCTTCAAAAACAGAGCAGCTTATTTCAGAGCAGATTGATCCTGTGAGGTATTATTTCAGGGATTGCAAAGGTATTCAAACATATCTTAAAAAGGTTAAAGAGGATATTATTGATAATATTGCCATGTTCCTTGGCGTTAAAGGTCCTGAGGATAATGAAGACAAAAAAATCCTGGAAATGACGGGCTTTTTTGTAAAAAAATATCAGGTCAACGTATTGGTGGACCGAAGGCGGGAAAAAGGTGCACCCGTTGTTTTTGAGCCAAATCCAAGTTTTCAGAATCTGTTTGGGAAAATTGAAAAAAAGCCGGTTATGGGAGAATTTGCAACGGATTTTACCATGGTTCAGTCAGGTTCCCTGTTAAAAGCCAATAAAGGCTATCTTGTCCTTAATATTGAATCACTTTTAATGAATCCCCGGGTTTGGGAATCTTTAAAAAGAACCTTACAGGACTCAATGCTTCGGATTGAAGATATGCCGGACCAGGCAGATTATGGCATGCCCTCATTAAAACCTGCACCCATACCATTGAAAGTTAAGGTGATCCTTGTCGGGGGATATGAACCCTTTAGGCTTTTGCAGAGTGCGGATTCAAGATTCAATAAAATATTTAAGGTAAGGGCGGATTTTGATTATGAAGCAAGGTTAACAGAGGATAATGTATACAACTATGCCAGATTTATTGCCCAGGTCTGTAAAAAAGAAGATCTGTTAAATTTTTCTGCCGATGGAGTATGGGAGGTGATTGAATATGGAAACAGGATGGTTTCAGACCGGCAAAAACTCTCTCTTAGATTTGGTCAGATACTTGGGATTTTAAAAGAAGCCGATTATTGGGCTAAAAAGGATAATGCTCTTGTGATTTCCCGGGAATATGTAATCAGAGCACACAGCCAGCACAGGTTCCGCAATAACCTTTACGAAGAAAAAATAATGGAGCAGTTTGAAGATTTTTCAGTTCTGCTTGATGTAAAAGGCCGGGTGACGGGCCAGGTTAATGCCCTTGCTGTTTATGATATGGGTGAAATCTCTTTTGGAAGACCCACAAGGATTACAGCAGAATCCTATATGGGCACTCCCGGAATCATTAATGTTGAACATGAATCTGATCTTTCAGGCCAGACCCATGACAAAGGAGTAATGATTGTTGCAGGTTTTCTTGGCAGAATGTTTGCACAAAGTTATCCCTTAAGTGTGAGTATCAGTATTACATTTGAGCAAAGTTATGATGGGATTGATGGAGACAGTGCATCATCTACAGAGTTGTATGCCGTCCTTTCCAGTCTTTCCGGTATCCCTGTCCGTCAGGAAATAGCGGTAACAGGCTCAGTGAATCAAAAAGGTGAAATACAGGCCATTGGCGGCGTGAATGAAAAAATTGAAGGATTCTATGATATCTGTGTGAAAAGAGGACTTACCAAAACCCAGGGGGTAATGATTCCTGCTTCAAACGTGAAAAATCTTGTCTTAAGAAAAGATGTGGTTAAGGCTATTGGGAAAAAGCAATTTCATATTTATAAAGTTTCCACCATTGAAGAAGGAATTGAAGTTCTTACGGGAGTTACCGCAGGACAACCGGATTCAAGCTGTTCTTATCCTGAAAATACTGTTTTCGGAAAGGTACAGGAAAAATTGAAAAAATATCATGAATTATCCATGCAATACGGGAAATAAAATTTCTTTAGATTGCTTTTTTCAAGTATTGTTTTATTTTAACCAGATATGGAAATAAAAAATTATAATTGGAGTATATATGAGCAAGGTAATTGCAATGTCAGGCAAGGGTGGAGTTGGAAAAACAACGGTTTCAGCACTTGTAATGAGATATTTTGTAAATCATCAGAATGATCCGCTTCTTGCTATTGATGCAGATCCAAATAGTAACCTTGGCGAAACTCTCGGGCTTAATATTGAAAAAACAGTGGGCGATATTCGTGAAAATTTTATGAAAGACCCCCAGGGTGTACCTTCAGGTATGGATAAAATACTGTATCTTGAAATGCTCATGAACCAGGTATTGATCGAGCATAAGTCCTTTGATCTTCTGGTCATGGGTCGTCAGGAAGGCCAGGGATGTTATTGCATGGTCAATAATATTCTTAATAGGTTTGCCGAAGAACTGGAAGGTAATTATAAATATCTTCTAGTGGACAATGAAGCAGGTATGGAGCATTTAAGCCGTAGAACCAGCGGCAAGGTTGATATTCTTTTAATGGTGACAGATTATGCCCTGAGGGGATTGAGAGCTGTGGGAAGAATCAATGAAATGCTGGGTGATCTTAAGCTTTCTGTGAAACATAAGGGATTAATTGTTAACCGCGCACCACAAAATTTAAGTAAAGCTTTTCTGGATGAGGTTGAAAGTATAGGAGTTCCCATATTGTGCACCATACCAGATGATAAGAATCTTCTTGAATTTGATATGGAAAGAAGGTCACTTCTTGAACTGGAAGATGATTCTCCGGCAGTTATTGCCATTGATAAAATGATGGAAAAACTAAAAGAGGTAATTGGTTAAGCATGGGTTATGTATTTGATTTTAAAGATGCAGGATTATATGATGCCTGGTTTGACCAGGCCAAAAACAGGTATTGCCTGGATCTTGAAATTAAATTAATGATGGATTTTCTGTCCCCGAAAAAAGGACAGCGGATACTTGATATCGGCTGCGGAACAGGAATGAGCCTTGAACCCTTGTTGGACAAAGGGCTAAATCTAACCGGGCTGGACCCATCCCAATATATGCTGGACCTTGCAGTAAAAAGGCTTGGCACAAAGGTGGAACTTCGTAGGGGCATAGCCGAGGATCTTCCATTTGAGGACAATGCATTTGATTCTGCATTTTTTTTTACAAGTCTTGAGTTTACAGACCGACCTGCCAAAGCGATTGAAGAAGCCTGCAGGGTGGCAAAGGATTCAGTGGTTTTATGTGTTTTAAACAGGCATGCACCATTAAATATGATCCGGCGGATGAAAAGTTTTTTTGTGCCCAATATTTATACCAATGTCCATTTTTTCAGCATCTGGGAACTCAAACATATCCTGTTTGCTATCCTTGGAGAGGTTCCTGTTAAATGGAAGACAACCCTGCAATTTCCTTTTGCCTGTGGAAAGATACCCGGTTTTATAGAAAATTTTCAAATTGTTCAAAAATCATTTTTCGGGACACTCATTGGTATGAGGATCCAACCTGTGCCTAAATTCAGGACCAAACCCTTGATGCTGTTGGCGAGAAATCCAAAGTCCTATAAGCCGGCATCTGGACTGGCTACACGAATGAGGCAGTAAAAATGGAAACCCTGATTTATGAAAAACTGGGGAAAAAAATAGTAAAATGTAGTATCTGCCGTCATTTCTGCGTTATCCGGGAGGGAGAAAGAGGAATCTGCGGGGTGCGCGAAAATAAAGGGGGCAGGCTTTTGTCCCTTGTATATCCAAAATTGATTGCCGCATCCGTTGACCCCATTGAGAAAAAGCCTTTGTTCCATTTAAAGCCGGGATCATTTTCCTATTCCATTGCCACGGTGGGGTGTAATTTTAAATGTTCCTTTTGCCAGAATTCCAATATTGCCCAGATGCCTCAAAATTACAATTCCATGATTCCAGGAGAAAATCTATCTCCAGAATCCATTGTAAAACAAGCCATAATTAAAGACTGCAAAAGCATTTCATATACATATACAGAGCCCACAGTCTTTTTTGAACTGGCCTTAAAAACAGCTAAACTTGCTAAAAAACAAGGGTTGTTCAATGTTTTTGTGACCAATGGTTATATGAGCCAAAAGGCTCTTGAAATGGTTGCCCCCTACCTTGATGCGGTTAATGTTGATTTAAAAGCATTTAATGAAAGATTTTATAAGACATATTGCAAGGCAAAGCTTGAACCTGTAAAAGAAAATATTAAAATAATGAAAGATATGGGAATACTTGTGGAAATAACAACTCTTCTCATTCCCGGCCTTAATGATGATAAAAATGAAATTTGCGCAATGGCAGACTATATTGCCAATGATCTTGGAAAACAAACACCCTGGCATATTTCAAGATTTCATCCCAGCTATCTTATGAACGACAGGCCGGCAACTCCTGTTTCGTCCCTGGAAAAGGCATATGCTGCGGGTAAGGCTGCCGGTCTCTCTTATGTCTATATTGGAAATGTACCAGGCCAATCTTCTGAAAATACGTATTGCAGTTCATGTAATGAGCTTTTGGTGAGAAGATATGCTTTTCAGGTTGAAACTTATTATAATGAAAACGGGAAATGTCCTAAATGTAGTACAATTGCTTATGGAATATATTAAAAAAAAGATACTGGATTACGGGAGAATGATTAAGTTTTCCCATACCATTTTTGCCCTGCCTTTTGCATTGTCCGCAGTGGCACTGGCCTGGGAGCATCACTCACCTTTCTTTTCGGATTTTTTTTGGATCTTAACGGCCATGGTAGGAGCAAGATCCGCCGCCATGGGGTTTAATAGGATTGTGGATGCGGATATTGATTCGAAAAATAAAAGGACAGCCATACGGGAGATCCCTTCTGGATTATTGTCAAAAAAGGAAGGCCTTGTTTTTGTGGCATTGTCTTCACTGATATTTATTTTCAGTGCAGCCATGCTGTCTTCCCTTTGTTTTATCCTTTCATTTCCCGTATTATTTTTATTATTGTTTTATTCTTATACAAAGCGGTTTTCAAAATACTGTCATCTATATCTTGGCTTTGCTATAAGTCTTGCCCCTATTGGCGCATGGGTAGCAATTACCGGAACCCTGTCATGGAATATTATTTTTTTGAGTCTTTCCCTTATGACTTATATTGCAGGGTTTGATATCCTCTATGCCTGCCAGGATATTGATTTTGATCAAAGCCAGGGGCTTTTTTCCCTGCCGGCAAGAATCGGCCCCCAAAAAGCCATGCAGATTTCTTCAATGCTCCATGTGGCCACCTTTATTTTTCTCTATATCATGTATGTCACCTTTGATATGCACCCTGTTTTTTTAGCTTTTTTAGGGATCATAGGACTCCTTCTTATAGCAGAGCATAAACTTGTCACCCCTGATAATTTAAAGCATATTAATATTGCTTTTTTTCATGTTAACTCTGTAATTTCCGTTCTTATTTTTATCGGCGTTCTTATCCAGGGCTTTTTTAGATGAGCAATGATAGCATAAGCTTTGCCATAACCTTATCATGTGTCCATGGCCGTTTATTATGAAGGAGTTTTTGACCCTTCTGAAAGAGAATCCCGATCTTAGGTTTATCATTGATATCCTTGGGAAGAATGGATTTCAGGCCTATGTTGCCGGGGGTGCAGTAAGAGATATCCTGCTTAAGAGAAAACCCGATGATATTGATATCCTGACCAATGCATCCATTAAAGAGCTGATTTCACTTTTTGGGGGCCAGAAGCTTAAAACCATGGGGAAAACATTTCCCATCTGCACTATAAACGGCATTGAAGTCTCTTCGGGACGGGCAAAATCTGATCCGGCCAATTTTCCTGAATCAGACCTGGCCCAAAGAGATTTTACCATTAATTCTATGGCCTGGGATCCTATATCCCAAAAAATTATTGATCCCTTTAACGGAAAAAAAGACCTTGAAGATGCAATTATCAGATTTACAAAGGATCCTGAAAAAAGAATTTTAGAAGATCCTGTAAGAATGATCAGGGCCTGCAGGTTTGCAGCCCTTATTCGCGGATCTTTTTCTCTTTCTTCCCTTGAGCTTATCATGGAAGGTAAGGAAAAGATTGATAAATATGTTGCAAAAGAAAGAATCCTTTGTGAAATTATGAAGGCAATGGCCTTAAAAAGGCCTTCCCTGTTTTTCAAGGCGCTGAAAAAGACAGGTCTGTTATCCAAAATTTTTCCAAGCCTTGATCGCTGTCATGGCCTTGACGGCGGCCCCCATCATGGTGAGACTGTTTTTGAGCATTGCATGCTGGTGGGAGATGCCCTGCCGGAGAACCTGCCCATTTTAAGACTTGCAGGATTTTTACATGATGCGGGCAAGTTCGATGCAGCAAAAAAAACGGATGGTAAATTAACATTTGCCAATCATGAAAATCATACAGGGGCTGTGATCCAGGATCTTACAAAATTAAGATTTCCTCTTAAGGATATTGCCTATATTACATCTTTGATTAATACCCATATGAGGCCTTTGACGGACCAGACCACCCCGAAAGCAACCCGAAGGCTGCTTTTCATGCTGGATAAATCAGGACTTGATTATAAAGATTTCATGCGCATGAGGATTGCAGATAAAAAAGGCAACCTGGCTAAAAGACCGTATACTATTTCCCAAATTCGGTTCAGACTTAAAAAATTGTTCACTGAAATGGCTGGCCAACCATCGGGTTTTAGTATAAACAATCTTGAGATCAATGGGAATGATATTATTCAAATTCTTGGCCTTTCACCCGGGCCTTGTGTTGGTAAAATAAAGCAGCAGCTGTTTGAAATAGTTTTGGATAACCCTTTAAAGAATAATGTTAATGATTTAAAAAAAATATGCCTTTCCTTAAAAATAAAAAAATAATTCTCATACTAGGATGCCTGACTATTTTTTTCCCAGGGGCCTTTGTTTTCGGTTTCCCAGGTGTTATGGCTTTAGAATGGCAGACACTTTTTCATGTGAATAAGGCGCAAATCGGACGATTAATGTTTTTTGTCCTTGCCGGAACAGGATTTTCAATGATTCTGGCAGGCAAACTACAGGAAAAAATCGCCGGCCGCTATATTATTTTTATCGGCAATCTTTTTTGCGGTGGTGCAATGTTTTTTGTTGCCCGGGCAACGGCTATTGAACATGTATATATCTGGGCTTTTACGGAAGGGTTTTTCAGCGGGTTTGTCTATATCCCCTGTCTCACTATTTTCCAGAAGATGTTTCCGGATCACAAAGGTTTTGCTTCCGGTATCTTTAATCTGACCTTTGGGGGTGCGGCAGCTGTCATGTCTCCTTTATTCACTTATCTTCTTGTTTCAAAAGGATATGTATTTACATCTAATTTCTCCGGTATCATTTCTATTTTTTTAGGCACTTCTCTGGCTTTGTTTGTAAAGATCCCCAATGAAAAAAAAGATCTGAGAATCCATCATTTACCAAGTCTGTCCGTAAAAAAAATATTAAGGCTGCCCTGTTTCTGGTTTCTATGGTGCGTATGGGCCCTTTCCGGTGCGGCAGGCGTTTCCCTGATAGTTCTGTCATCCTCCTTTGGGCAGCACCTGGGATATGAGATCACACAATATGTTTATATATTAACCTGTTTTAATGTGTTAAACGGGATCGGCCGCCTTGTCTGCGGAAGGCTGTCAGACCATTATTCCAAACAAAAGATATTAATGAGCATTTTTATTATGGCCTCAGGGGCGTATTTTATGATGCCGTGGTTCAGCCATCTTTACCTTATCAGTTTTTTAGCCTGTTTTATAGGGATTGCATTTGGAGGCCTTTTTACGGTTTCAGCCCCATTGGTGACAGAGGTTTTCGGACTTGAAAATTTTGGGATCGTTTTTGGGATGGTATTTACAGCATATGGATTTTTTGCAGGGTTCTTAGGACCATGGTTATCCGGGATAATTCTTGATATGAGTGGTGCTGATTTTAAAATTGTGTTCAGCCTGTTTGCCGTCTTTTATCTTATTTCATCCCTGTTGATTCTTGGTGTTAAAAAACCGTCTACGTCTATTATAAGGATATGAAAGATGAGTGATGTTATATTGATAAATATTACAGGCAGGGACAGAAAAGGACTTGATGCAAAATTTACAGGAATTCTGGCAGAATATGGAGTGAACATTCTTGATATCGGACAGGCCGTCATCCATGACCATATCTCATTTGGGATTTTGGCTGAAATTCCTCATTCAAAAGATTTTTCTTCAATTTTCAAAGATATGTTGTTTGAGGGCCACAACATGGAACTTAAGATAGACATTAAGCCTGTTAGCGATGATAATTATGAAAAATGGGTGAATGGCCAGGGAAAAGAAAGAAGAATTATCACCCTTCTTGGCAGAAGCATAACAGCCAGACAGATTTCAGCGGTTGCTTCGATTATAGCTGAAAATCGCTTGAATATAGATAACATAACACGACTCACAGGAAGGATATCTCTAAGGAATCCCAAAACCAATCCCAAGGCAAGCGTACAACTTTCCATCAGCGGAAAGCCTTTAAGCATTCTTGATATGCGAAGAAAATTTATGGAAATTTCACAAAAAACCGGGATAGATATCTCTTTCCATGTGGACAATATTTACAGGAAAAACAGAAAACTGGTTGTCTTTGACATGGATTCAACATTGATCCAGGGAGAAGTAATTGTTGAATTGGCCAAGCTTGCCGGTGCCGGGGAAAAGGTGAATAAAATTACTGAATCTGCCATGAGAGGGGAAATAGATTTTAAAGAAAGTCTTCAAAAAAGAGTGGCTCTTTTAAAGGGGATAAGGGAGGAACAGCTTGCGAACATATCACGAAGCATGACCTTGACCGATGGAGCCGATCTTGTTGCCAAGACCCTGAAAGGCCTGGGATATAAACTGGGTATTTTGTCCGGGGGTTTTACCTTTATAGGGGAATATCTAAAGGATAAGCTCGGGTTTGATTATATGTATGCAAATGAACTGGATATTGAAAATGGTGTGTTAACAGGTAAGCTTGTAGGGGATATTGTGGATGGAGAAAAAAAAGCAATACTGTTAAGGCAGATTGCCCAAAAGGAGAATCTTGCCCTTGAACAGACTATTGCAGTTGGTGATGGTGCCAATGACCTCCCCATGATCACCATCGCAGGCTTAGGGGTCGCCTTTAATGCCAAACCTGTCGTTCGGCAGAAAGCATCCAATACCATTTCAAGTGTCGGCCTTGACGGGCTTTTATACCTGATCGGCATTCATGAAAGAGAGATCCGGCACGAAGTCAGGCCGGTGGCAGGCAATTCATATGGATAACCTTAAAGGCACACATAACCTGAAGGTCTCAGGTAAAATGAAACAGCTTGCCTCTGAAGTTAGACAGCTTGAAGATTTGCTTGCTGTTTGCACCCGTTGCGGGATGTGCCAGGCTAATTGTCCTTTGTTTGCCAATACCAGGCAGGAAGCAGATGTGTCACGGGGTAAACTTGTCCTGATTCAAGGGCTGATAGATCAGATGTTTGATAATCCGAAAGGGGTAAAGAAGCGTCTTCAAAGATGCCTCTTATGCGGTTCCTGCTCACATGGCTGCCCCAGCAGCGTCAATACAATTGATATTTTTTTAAAGGCAAGGGCCATCATTACGCAATATCTGGGCTTGTCTTTTTCAAAAAAAATTATATTTAAGAAACTTCTTTGTCATCCTGAAACCTTTAATGATGTAATGGGAATAGTTGCCCCATTTCAAAAACTATTTTTTAAAAAAGAGCAAAATTTCCAGGGAACCTCCTGTGCCAGGATTGCATCTCCTTTGTTGCGGCACCGCCATATCGTACCCCTGAAAGCCATGCCCTTTAATAAAACCCTTGAAAACAAGGATTACAGGGTACAGGGTACAGGAGTAAAGGTGGCGTTTTTTGTTGGATGCCTCATAGATAAGGCCTTTCCCAATATTGCACACAGCGTGATCAAGGTTTTAAAATATTTTAAGGCACAGGTGTTTATCCCTTCCGGTCAGGGGTGCTGCGGTATTCCAGCCCTTGCATCAGGTGATTTTAAAACCTTTGAGGCCCTTGTAAAAACAAATGTAAATCTTTTTTCAAAAGAAAATTTTGATTACATTGTTACTGCCTGCGCCACGTGTTCATCAACCATGATAAAATTGTGGCCCTCTCTTTTAAAAAATGGGGATAAAACTTTGTTGACTCAGATTGAAACTTTGGCCCAAAAAACAGTGGATATCAGCTGGCTTATGGAAAAACGATTTGATTTATCAAAAGGAATGTCAAAACAAGGGAAATCCAGAGAGGTGATTACCTATCATGATCCCTGCCACCTTAAAAAATCCCTTGGTGTATTTAAGGAGCCGCGACAGGTCATTCTTGCCACGGGCAATGAATTAAGCGAGATGAAAGAAAGTGACACCTGCTGCGGCATGGGGGGAAGTTTTAACTTTGATCATTATGATCTTTCATCCCAAATCGGCCTTATTAAAGCTAAAAATATTATGGATACAAAATGTTCAACAGTGGCAACCTCATGTCCTGCCTGCATGATGCAGATTTCTGATATGCTGGCAAAAGAAAAACAATCTATTGGGGTTAAACATCCTATTGAGATTTATTCTGAAGCGCTTTTTCACAAATAGTAAGGAGTTGGATCACAAATACCGGCTTCTTTAAACCCTTTTATTCTGTGAAGGCAGGAGTCACACCTGCCACAGGACCTTCCCTTTTCATCCGGGTCATAGCAGGACAGGGTCAAGGCATAATCCACACCTAGTTTTATTCCTGTTTTAATAATCTTTGCTTTGGAAAGATGGATCAAAGGGGTTTCAATTTTCAATTTGATTTCTTTTGTCAATCCTGTTTTGGTGGCAAGATTGGCCATTTTTTCAAAGGCCAAAATAAAGGCGGGCCTGCAGTCCGGATATCCTGAATAATCAACTGCAGTAACTCCGATATAAATAGACCCAGCCTTTAATACTTCAGCCCAGGCCATGGCATAGGATAAAAAAATGGTATTCCTGGCCGGAACATAGGTGATGGGGATCGTGTCTGTCTTTATATCATCAAGTGTATCATGCTTGGGAACAATAATGTCATCGGTCAGGGCGGATTCACCAAATTGCCTTAAATCAATATCAATAATTTTATGGGCCTTTGCACCCAGGGATCGGGCAACTTTTTTTGAAGCGTCAATTTCAAGCCAGTGGCGTTGTCCATACTTGAAGCTTAAGGCATAAATCTCTTTGCCCTTTGATTTTGCAATGGCCATGGCAGTTGTGGAATCTATTCCTCCGCTGGAAAGAACAATGGCTTTTTCTATCATGTTTTTATTTAAACTCCTCGTTTGGAAGGATCCCATATGATCTTGTGCTGCTGCAGAGAAAGCCTTGCAGGCAGATGATCATCAAGCATCCAGGTTGCAATGGTTTCAGGTGAGATACAGCCAAAAACCGGTGACAGGTGGATTTTTTCTTGTGGAATCTTGGACAGGTCATTTTTAATGATTGATTTTGCAAATGTATAATCTTTTCGGGATCCAATGACAAATTTGATTTCATCCTGCCTGGTTAAAAAAGAGATGTTTCCTGATAAAAAACTATCAGATTCATTACTGGAAGGACATTTGATATCCATTATTTTTATACATTCAGGGTCAAGGCCTTTAATACTTTGACTTCCGTTGGTTTCAACCAGGACTTTATACTTTTTTTTTATGAGCATGGAAATAAGGGCAGGTGTATTCTCCTGGAGAAGAGGCTCGCCACCCGTGATTTCCACCAGACGGCACTCATAGGATTCAAGTTTTTTAAAAATTTGATCAAAGCTCATAACCTGGGACTCTTTTTTCGCATAAAGGGTGTCACACCATGAACAAGCAAGGTTGCATCCCGACAGTCTTATGAAAATACAGGGAAGTCCGGTAAAGGTGGATTCTCCCTGGAGACTGAAAAAAATTTCACAAATATCGAGCTGCAATCAGGCCTCCTGAAAAGAAGATCCGCATCCAGGGCTTTCTAATACCATTACTTTTTTGACCTTTATGTGCTCGGTATTAAGCCGTTGGGAAAGTTTGTCAAATAAGAATCTGGAAAGGGTTTCCGAGGTTGGGTTAATATTTTCAAATGCCGGATTTTCATTGAGAAAGCTATGATCAAGTTTGCTTAATACATCCGTGACAGCATTCTTGACATCCTTGAAATCAATGCCGATCCCCAGATGATCAAGCTTTGTGCACTGTATATAGGCCTCAACGATCCAATTGTGCCCGTGCATATTTGCGCAATCCCCGTCATAGCCTTTCAAGACATGGGCAGCTGCAAAATAATCTTTTATATAAACTTCATAAATACCAGGCATAAAGCCTCCTTAAATAAATCCGATTTTTGATTTTATACCACATTCTTATGGTTTGAAGCTAAAAAGCCGGCAACCATGGAAACCACCATGAATACCGGCCATTATAATTTTCTTGGTAGCGACGCAGGGAATCGAACCCCGGACACTGCGGATATGAGCCGCATGCTCTAACCATCTGAGCTACGTCGCCGAAAAACCCAAAAAGAATATCATAGATATACTATAATCGTCAATATTTAATTTATGGATTATTTTATTGCTTTATCAAAGCCGGCAACTTTAACCGTAAAATTCTGTAATTTTTCCGGAAGATCGGAAAATACAACCATAAAAGGGACATTTGCACCGGGTCCTATATTGACATTGATTTTATGGGCCCCTTCTTTTAGGCTAAGAAGGGTATTGATGTCTGAAATATTTCCGGTTTTGAGCATCTCTTCGGTGATGATGTTTCCACAAAATGAATTTTTTACTTTTGCTTCCTCTTTATTCTTCGTTATCAATGCCCCCCGAATTTCAATATGGCTATAGGCAATATTTGACGGATTTTCTACCCGTCCTGTAATTATAAAAAGAGTTCCTGCAGTGGAATTGGTCACAAAACGGCCATTCACACTTTTTTGATTGGGAATTGGCTTGGCTTCTGATATTTCCGGGATCGGTTTTTTAATATACTGATCAATGACAGGCAGTTTATATCCGGTCATGATACTTGCGATATAGGCTCCGATGGCCAAAAGGAAGATCAATATCAATATGATAATAATTGTCCTGAAAGATGACTTCTTTTCTTTCTTTATGGGTTTAGGTTTTGCACTAACAACGGGTTTTTGCTTTGCACTAACAAAGGGTTTTGGTTTGACGATTACTTTTCTTTCTTTTTTGGGGGGTAAAGCGATTTCTTCGATTTCTTTTTCAGGCAGGTCTTTTTTAAGTTCTTCTTCTAAATTATTATCATTTTCAGGCAGGTTTTTCTCCGTTTTAACAGGTGGCTTAGCTTCTTTGTCCTCTTGTGGATCAGGCGAAATAATGGATTCTTCATTTTCCGGTTCGTCTTCATCAACGGCTTCTAACTCCAGTTCATCTAAAGGCGTATTGTCGTCGAAATAAATCGGGTCATCTTCAATGGGCTCCGGTTTAATATCATCATCTTCAATATCCAGATGATTTTCTTGAACTTCATCTTTTTGGAACCCGTTTTCCTCTTCCATTTCAAATGTATCTTCTTCAAAGGAGAAATCGTCATCCAGGTCAAAGCCGTTTTCATCCAGGTCAGAATCAGTTTCATCGAGTTTGGAATCAGTTTCATCAGACCCGGAATCAGTTTCATCAATCTCAAGATCAGTTTCATCAATCTCAAAGTCGTTTTCATCCATCTCTAGATAAGGATTGTCCATTTCAATATCAGAATTTGTTTCAGAAAGGTCGTCATCATCCTCGTCGGATTCAAAATCAAAGTCTTCGGATATTTCAGGTTTATGATCAGGCTGAAGTGGTTCCGGATCATTATAGTCAAATGACTCTGACTCTGTTTCCTGCGGCACGAATTGCTCTGGTTCTATTTCTTGCGGCTCAAATTGCTCTGGCTCTGTTTCATGCGGCACAAATTGCTCTGGCTGTGTTTTTTGCATTTCTAATGCACCTGGTTCAGGCTGCCAGGATTCCGGTTCCGGGGAAAGTGGATATGCTTTAAAGATATGGCTGCAGACTGAGCAACGGCATTTTGATCCGTCTTTTTTGACAAGAGAATCGTCAAGGTTGAAATGTGTTGAACACTTAGTGCAGATAATAATCATTGGATTCTCCTTATCCCTATAGTTTCAAATCATAGATGGCAGGAAGGTTCCTGTATTTTTCATTATAGTCCAGCCCAAATCCTACAATAAATCCTTTTTCAAGTGAAAAACATGAATAATCTACATCAATTTTTACCTCACGTCGCTCACGTTTGTCAATCAAACTGCAAATTTTAATGGACCTGGGATCTAATAATGTTATGAACTCTATTATTTTTAAAAGTGTATTCCCCGTATCAACAATATCTTCCACAAGCAAAACATCCCTGTCCTTAAGCTCTAAATCCGGTTGTTTGGTAAAAAGGATTTGTCCGGTAGAGGATGTTCCTTCATAGGAGGAAGCACCAATCAGGTCAATCTCATGATCAATTGATATTTTTCTGGTAAGGTCTGCAAGAAAAATAAAAGACCCTTTTAATACCCCCAATAGAACGAGATCTTTGCCTTTATAGTCTTTGGAAATTTGCTGCCCTGTTTTTTGAATCTGCCTTTGTATTTCCTGTTCTTTAATTAAAGGAATGAATTGGGGCATGATATTATTTATAATCCTGTTTTTTCAAGTTGTTGAATAAGCTCTTTCTGTTTTACAGTCAGTTTTTTAGGCATAGATATATTAATCACAACAAAGAGATCTCCGCAACCATTTCCTTTCATTTGGGGAATTCCGTGGCCGGGTATTCGCATTTTTGCCCTTGGATTTGTTCCTGGTGGGACCTTTAGATTGATGGCTTTTCCATCGGGTGTCAAAATTTTTATGGTATCCCCGAGCAGAGCCTGGGAGAGTAAAATCTGTTTGGCCAGTAAAATATCATTGCCATCAATGGTATATTCTTTTTGTGGGATGGGATTAGATCTAATATAGAGATTGCCGGCAGGGCCTCCGTTTGGACTCAAATCCCCTTTGCCCGCAAGTCTGATTTTTTTACCCTGGGCAAGTCCTTTGGGGATTTTTACTTCTATGGCCTTTGCAATGCCGCCCTGATTGATGGTAATCGTTTTTTTTGTGCCGTTGATAATTTCATGGAGGGTTAAAGGCAGTTCATATTCAATATCTTTTCCTTTCACTGGCTGTTGTTTTTGTTGTCCAAAAGAATTGCCTCCCATATTATTGAAAAAGGGATTGCCACCCATGCCGCCTTGTTGTCCTCCCCTGCCACGGGAAGATGCGAATCCTCCTTGCCGGGATCCACCAAACCCGAATTCTTTTAAAATATCACCCAGATCAAAATTTCTGAAAATATCTTCCTGGGAGAATCGCTGTCCAAAATCGGCTGATCCATAGGTGTCATACTGGTTTCTCTTTTCAGGGTTACTTAAAACAGCATAAGCTTCGCTGATTTTTTTAAATTTTTCTTCCAGCGGTTTATCCCCTTTTGTTTTGTCGGGATGATATTTCAAGGCGAGTTTTCGATATGCTTTTTTGATCTCAGATGATCCTGCTTTTTTATCAAGCCCTAGAATTTTGTAATAATCTTCAGCCATATGTCAATCCTTGTATATTTTAATTATTTTAATTAGTTATAAATAAATATAATAAGTTTTAATCCAGTCTGGTCAAGCTTTATTTTTTATCTTAAATGCAGAGATTGCAACCATCAAAACAGATATGGCAGCCGGGGTCATCCCATCAATTCTTGAGGCCTGGCCCAGGGATTTAGGCAAGACCTGATACAGTTTTTCTTTTATTTCGTTTGAAAGTCCGTGGGCCTTTGAATAATTAAAGTTTTGCGGGATATTTATTTTTTCCAGATCTTTATACTTTTTTATTTCATTGTGCTGCCGCAGGATATACCCTTCATATTTTACCTGGATTTCAACCTGCTGCCCCGTCCTTTCCAGAACAGGCAAAGGCAGGGGGCAGATTTCTTTGAGTGAAGCATAATCAAGTTGAGCTCTCTTTAAGAGTTGCTCAAGTTTTATCCCTGTTGTTATTGGATTTGTTTTTTTTGATAATAAAAAGTCATTAACTGTTTGTGTTGGTTTTATTATCGTTTTTTTAAAACGCTGGATTTCTTTTTGTGTCTGGTCCTGAATTTTTCTGCAGAAGTTTAACGTATCATTATCCACAAGCCCTAAGTCATAACCTATCCGGGACAATCTTAAATCAGCATTATCTTCTCTCAGCAATAACCTGTATTCAGCCCTTGAAGTAAACATACGGTAAGGTTCACGTGTTCCCTTTGTTACCAGGTCATCCACCATAACCCCCATATAGGCCTGGGATCGGTCCAGAATAAAGGGTGGTCTTTTCTGGACGGCACAGGCAGCGTTAATGCCGGCCCACAATCCTTGGGCCCCCGCTTCCTCATAACCTGATGTTCCATTAATCTGTCCAGCCAGAAAAAGCCCTTTTATTTTTTTGGTTTCCAGAGTGGGAGATAATTCCAGAGGATTGATAAAATCATATTCAATGGCATAGGCAGGTCTCATTATCCTGGCTTCTTCAAGGCCGTCTACAGATCTTACAACTTCATACTGGATTTCCAAAGGCAGGCTGTTTCCAAGTCCGGACGCATAAATTTCCTTTGAGTCAAGGCCTTCATATTCAAGGATGATATGGTGGCTGTCCCGGTCGGGAAATTTAACGATTTTATCTTCAAATGAAGGGCAGTATCTGGCAGACCTGCCTTTGATATGGCCCCCATAAAGAGCAGAGTATTTAAGGTTGCGCCTGATAATGTCATGGGTTGTTTTATTGGTGTGACCCATAAAACTTGGCAGCATGGGATTAACAATATGGCTTGTTGAAAAAGAAAATGGTTTGGGCAGGCTGTCTGAATTATGGATATCAAACCTGGAAAAATCAATATAGTCTGCATGGATTCGCGGCGGGGTGCCCGTCTTCATCCTTCCAATGTTAAACCCGATCCCTGCCAGGTTTTGTGCAAGACTTACGGATGAAAATTCTCCAGCCCTGCCTGCCGCGGTTTTTGAGGCCCCGATGTGAACCATGCCTTTTAAAAAGGTTCCCGCTGCAATGACGATGGCCCGGGCAAAATATTCAAATCCCGTATGATCCATAATCCCTGTAACCATATTATTTTCAAGCAAAAGCGCTTTGGCCATTGCCTGCTTGAGATCAAGATGCTTTGTTTTTTCAATGGCTGCCTTCATATTTTTTGAATACAGGGCTTTATCGTTTTGAGTCCTTGTTGAGTGAACAGCAGGACCTTTACGAGTATTCAATGTCTTATATTGAATGGCGGAAGAATCTGTGATTTTTGCCATTTGACCGCCAAGGGCATCAATTTCCTTAACCAGCTGTCCTTTTGCCATGCCGCCAATGGAAGGGCTGCAGGGCATGGTAGCGATTTTATCCATGTCAATGGTTAATAAAAGGGTATTACATCCCATCCGTGCACTGGCAAGTGCAGCCTCACACCCGGCATGACCGGCTCCGATAACAATTACATCATATGTTTTATAATTAAAATTCATAGCCTGTTAATATAGGATTGCTTGAGGCTTTGGTCAATGACACGATTTAAAAAATCAAAAAGAATCACAGATTGAAAATGGGTTTAAGATCAACAACGCGTTATCGTATCCACAATAAAGGGGGTGCACTGGACGGCAATGCTCTGTTTTTTTACCCAGATACGGACCATTGGAACGGCGTTCCCGTGTATATCCGTGATACTGGCCAGTTCTTCGGCGCAGGTAATGTCTTCACCCCTGAATTCATAATAAAAGGTGTTGTCTGCAAACGGGTCTGCCACAAGGATGATTCGGTTTTTATCATGGGGATGCTTTTTAGGACAACCGGAAAAGGGGGTATGAAGATTTCTATCCATGTTTTTGATATTTCTGTAGGCCTGAATCTCAAATTTTTCCTTTAATTCAGGAAAATTTATATTCGTCATCATCGTCTCCTTTATCTGAATAGATTTAACCCTGATCGTATAGATCCAGAATAGATGATTTTTTTTAAAATGCCAACTTTTATCTGCTATACAAATTCAACTGCCTGTCTTGTTTTGATTTTCAACCCAGGGCAATCGCATGTAAGTTTTTTTATGATTGCCCCATACCCGTTCAGACCAGTTTACCTTTCCTTCGCTGGATGGGACATGTTGACAGGGGTGCTTTTTCAGGTAAGGCTTTGCTTTTTACCGGCATTTAATGATAAATACGGGAAATAAAATTTTATTAAAACAAGCAATATCAGGATCAGGGGATGGAAAAAAAAAAGCGATATTCAGACTATAATACCTATTTAAGACAGTTGTTTGGTCAAAGGGTTCAGAAAATTTCAATTGATGCAGGCCTGTCGTGCCCAAACAGGGATGGATCGCTTTCCTATGAAGGGTGTATTTATTGTAATTTAAAAGGGTCTGGTTCAGGAATGTTTGCCAGAGGGGTTTCAATAAAAGAGCAGATTGAAAAAGGCAAAATTGGAATGATAAAAAAATATAAGGCTAAAAAATTTCTGGCCTATTTCCAATCCTATACCAATACCTACACAAGTTACGATCATATGCGCCAAATGTTTAATGAAGTTTTCTCCTGTGAAGACGTGGTGGGAATGGCTATTGGAACAAGGCCGGACTGCATTGATGAGCAAAAGCTTGACCTTATTGCCTCATATGCAAAATCATATCTGGTCTGGCTTGAATATGGTCTTCAGTCTGCCCATGATATAACCTTGAAAAAAATTAATAGGGGCCACGGGGTTAAGGATTTTTTAAAAGCAGTCAAGCTTACCTCCAAAAGGGGGATCAATATTTGTGCCCATGTCATCCTGGGTCTTCCGGGTGAAGACAGAGAGATGATGCTTAAAACAGCCAAAATACTGGCTGACAGCCGGATTAACGGGGTGAAAATTCATCTGCTCTATGTGATAAAGGATACCTTTCTTGACAGGATGTGGAAAAACGGTGATTATTTTCCCATGGAGCAAAAGGAATATGTGGATATGGTGTGCGACTTTTTAGAACTTTTGCCCAAACGAATTATTATCCAGCGGATTACAGGAGATCCTCATTCTGATGAACTTAGAGCCCCCATGTGGGCAGGCCGATACAGGGAAACCTTTAACATGATACAGACGACCCTTGAAAACAGGGACACTTTTCAAGGCAGAAAATATAAAAAATAATCATAATTGTTCAGCCCGTTAAAAATAGTTATCCTAAAAAGCCCTGTCTGATGGATATTTGCAGGAGGTTAAGCGTTTAGCATCGAAACAAATATCCATCAGACAGGGCGGTTTAAGGCGTAAGAGCTGAATAATTATAAATAATCATTGCATTTTTTCATATTTATAGTAAAGCTTGATGGAATCAAGTGCTCTGTTTTTTTCTTGTCAGATCCATGTAACTGACAGGACGGAGTTATGTTTCCTCCAAGATCTTTATTTTTTTTTGCCCGGCCCTCCGGCTGCTTATAAAAAAAACCTTCCAAAGAGATAAATCAAATGAAAAAAACAAAACTTATTATCCTGTCATTAGGTCTGCTTGTGCTCGTTGGAATAGTCTTGATTTCCTATGCACAATTTAAAAAGGAGACTCTGAAAAATTACGAGCAGATAAAAGAAAGCGGTAAAAGCCTCATCGGAATGTTGAGTCTGCCTTCTACAAAAATCCTTTTTTTAGAATCAAAGAATAGTTTCTTTCGGGAACTTTCCCAAAATGCATTGAATAATAAGATTGCCTATTGCGTTATACATGATGGTGAACAAAAGCCTGTCCTTTCATTTTCACCGGAAAAAATCGCCATGCAGGTGCCGGATAATATTATAAACAAATCTTTGCTGGAATCAGGCTTTATCATGCAGGAGTTTTCGACCGCGGCAGGCTTTGATGTCATAGAATTTGCCAAACCCGTGTTCAAAGGCGGAAAAATAGATGCTGTTGTAAGGCTTGGGCTTAAAGTGCCGACCAATATTTTTTTTACATATGCAAATCTTGTCCTCCCTTTCCAGATTATCTTTTTTATCCTGCTGGCGCTGGTATTTGGATATTATTGGACAATCCTTACATTTAAGAACCTTAAAAATATTGAAGTGGCAGATAGAGGGATAAAGTTTGACAAAAGCGGCAAAGGCGATGTTAAAGATATTATAGAAAATCTGGAAGCGTATCTGGCCAGTGTAAAGGAAAAGACAAGTGTGGCTGAATCCAAACGTCAGAAACTTGAATCCCGTCTGAAAATCAGCCAGTTTGAAAACAAACAGTTTTTCAATATTTTTGATGCCTTTGATTTTGGTATTCTTCTCATTGACAACAGGGATATGGTTTTCTTTGTCAATACCTATCTTCTGGATCTTTTAGGGCAAACTAAGGAAGATCTTATCAATTTTTCATATGATGAGGTTATCGAGCACGAAGGACTAAAAACCTTTATTTTGCAGCGCAGTTCAGCCGAGGGGCGAGATGCTTCGGGTCATATGGATATGATTTTTGATAAAACCGAGCCTGATCAGTCATATCAGACCTCTTCCTCCAATATAACAGATGCCCAGGGATCATTGTTTATCAGGCTGATAAAGGTGGTGAATATTTCCAGAGAAAAGGAAAATGAAAAACTGCAGCAGGATTTTATCAGTCATATTGCCCACGAATTGAGAACCCCTTTGACCAATATCAAGGCCTATAATGAAATGATGATGGATGGTGAAATCGACAATGTTGAAATGCAGAAGGAATTTTTCAATACCATTAATGATGAGACAAATCGTCTGGCCAAACTTATTTCAAGTATTCTGGAGCTTGCTGAAACGGAAATGGGTCAACTTACAGTTAAAAAAGATATGGTCAAGACGGACTGGCTCATGGAAGGATGTATTGAAGCTGTGGAAGCTGTGGCCAAAGAAAAGAACATTACCATTGAAAGAAAGGTTCCGGACAACTTTCCTAAAATAATGGGGGATAAGGAAATGCTCAAATCCGCCCTGATTAATATATTGGGAAATGCAGTGAAATATTCGCCTGAATCTGCCGGGATTATGTTTTCCATAAAAGAAGTCGATGACATGGTGGTATTTGAGATCAATGATACAGGATTTGGTATGGACGAAAAGGATTTGCCTCATATTTTTGAAAAATTTTACCGGTCTGAAAATGAGGATGTAGTTGAGCAGGATGGCAGTGGTTTAGGCCTTGCCATTACGGCTGAGATAATAAAAACCCATGATGGTTTTATTGAAGTCCAAAGTGAGCTTGACAAAGGTAGCCAGTTCACGATAAAAATACCAAAAGGAGATTTACTCATTGGATAAGAAAAAAACCATTCTCATTATTGACGATGATATCCATATTCGGCGGATACTGGAAATTAAGATCAAGCATAGCGGATATAATACCATTACCGCAAAGAACGGAAAACAGGGACTCTCAATAATCCATGAACAAAAGCCCGATGCCGTGATTTCCGATTTAAACATGCCAAGGCTTGATGGCGAGGCACTTTGCAAGCTAACCAATCCTATAAAAAAAGATCGTCCTTTTTTAACCATAATCATTACTGCCCGGATCAATCCCAGTGAACAGGAATGGATCAATGAGATGCAGGATACCATGTTTATGGAAAAACCATTCAGTCCTTCAAAGATTATAGAGTCCCTTGCCAGGTATTTTGAAAATATAACCTCCTGAAAGTTAGGACACCAGGATTTTTTTGGATTATTTTTTATGAAATCAACCGGTTTTGAAGATATATTTCACGGATTTTCAGAAATATCACCTCTTAAGTTTGAGATGTGGGATGAAAAAGGTGTTATAGGCTCCTTTGATCATGCAGATCTTAACGGGGTAAGACAATTATTACCTGGAATGGCTGCCCGTGTTTATGCGGCTGAAGAATTTCTGCATGAGGAAAACCAGGCATCTGCTGTGTTGTTTGGCATTCCCTTGTTTGACGAGGACACAATTGAAGGTGTTCTTCTTGCCTATCTTTTCAAAGGTCGGACAAGCGCCAATGAAAATAGTCCTGGCCCCGGAGATGTAAAAGTTCTTATGACAAAGATTGCAGACCTGATCGAAGAAAGATGGGAAATGAAAAAGGAATCTGATACATTGATCAACGAGCTTGATCAAAATTATGAATCCCTTCATCTGTACTCAAATGTGGCAACCAAGATAAAAACCCTTAATTTTTCAAGCCAGATGATCCTCCATCTGCTGAATGAAATTAAAGACAATATCAGAATGGATATGGCATTCTCCATCATGCCTGATCGGCCGGACTACTCTGAAATTGTCTGCAAACAGAATATTACCATAAAAGATAAGCAGGGATTTGTAACTTCACTGCTTAAAACGGTTGAAATAAACAATAAAGACCTTGATGAAGGATATTATATTGTAAACAATTCAGCTGACAGCAAATTATTTTCACCCATGCATAAAGAACCCTTTCGGTTTCTTGCTGTAAAGATCTTGAATAACGACATCTTTTATGGGTGGCTTGGCATTTTTTCCTTTGATATGGACGAAATTATTAAGCGCAGTGAACTTCGCCTTTTGATGTCCATTGCAGAACAGATCGGTGTTGTTATTGCCAATACAGACCTGTACCATGATCTTGAAGATTTTGGTATCAATATCGTAAAATCACTTATCGTAACCATTGAAGCCAAGGACGTTTATACGGGTGGTCACTCTGAACGTGTACACCATCTGAGTATGCTCATAGCAGAAGAGTTAGGGCTTAGCGAGAAAGATAAAAAAGTTTTAAACTGGTCTGCCCTGCTGCATGATGTGGGTAAAATAGGCATCCCGGAAGCCATACTAAACAAGCCTGCAAAACTGGACAACAAAGAATATAATTCCATTAAAGGTCACCCTGTAAAAGGAGCTGAAATCATAACACCTCTTGACTATCTTGCAGATTCTATTCCAGGGATTTTCCATCATCATGAGGCCTATGACGGCTCAGGATATCCTACAGGTCTCAAAGGCGAAGAAATCCCTTTGTTTTCAAGGATTATTTCCGTGGCAGACACTTTTGACGCCATTACATCTGACCGTGCCTATCGAAAGGGTGCCTCCTTTGAAAAGGGGCTTGCAATCATAAATGAAGTCTCGGGAACCCAGCTGGACCCGAACATGGTTAAGGTTTTTAACAGTGTTTACGAAAAAGCCAAAACAATACTTTTTAACGAGGACTTAAAATAATATGGAGCCAAGTGTTTCCATTAAAGATATTACCATTAAAAATATTAATGGTAAAACAGTTCTCGGTCCTGTTACCTCCCTGACACATAAAAATTGTGAGCAGCTGGAGCGGTTTTTTAAGAATCTTTTGACCAAGGGGGTTGTGGATATTGTAATTGACATGAAATCCGTGCCCCTGCTTGACAGCTGTGCACTTGAACTTCTGGTGGAAATGAAGAATCAGTTGAAAAAAAAGGGCAGTGACCTGATTATTTCGGATATGAATGATGTGTGCACAGATATACTGGTGTGCGTTAAACTGATCAACGAGTTCAAAATTATCTCAACAAAAAAATCAAGGCTATGAGCCCTAAAAATATGCCAAAAAGAATCATGCTTGGGGAAATTTTAGTTCGAAAAAAAAAATTAACCCCGGAAAAGCTTTTTGAACTTCTTGAGGTTCAATCCCAGACAGCCCAGAGTCTGGGTACCTTCTTATCAAGCAGAAGATCATTACAGAAGAGGAATTAAACCATGCCTTAAGCGAACAGCTGGGCATTTCCCATATATCCCTGAGAAAAGGAATGGTTGATCCGGCAATCGTTGATATCCTTCCAAAGGAAAAGGCCATCCAGATGAATGTGATCCCAATGTTCCGGGTGAACAATGTTCTGACGGTTGCCACAAGCGATCCCCATGATTTTTTCAAGCAGGATAAAATTGCCGAGATAACAAAGTTTCATATCCAGCAGGTTTCCTGTACCCGCAGTGATATCAATAAAGCCATTGAAGAATGTTATCAGGGGCAGATCAGTATTGATGACGTCATCTCCAGCGTTGACGAAGGCGACCTTTCCTTTGTTGAAGAATCTTCCGAGGCCACGGTTAGTGAAATTGCAAAAATGGCCGAGGGAAGCCCCGTTGTAAATTTGACCAACCTGATCCTTCTCAAGGCAATTCGTAAAGAATCAAGCGATATTCACATAGAACCCCAGCAGGACAATTTCATGGTCAGGGCCAGGGTGGACGGCATCCTCTATGAACTGATGACCCATGGAATGGAACGGCATTCCGCTGTTGTGTCAAGGCTCAAGGTCATGGCAAACCTGGATATTTCAGAGAGGCGAATGCCCCAGGACGGCAGAATCCAGGTCACGGTAGACGGCAGGCTTATTGATTTAAGGTTTTCATCCTTGCCTGGCTATTACGGCGAAAAAGTGGTCCTGAGAATCCTGGACCGGAGTAAATCAGTACTGGATATAAACAGGCTGGGGTTTGCCCCCCCTTTGCTGACCCTTTTCAAGGAACTGCTTAGAAGGCCCTATGGCCTGATTATTGTCTGCGGTCCAACGGGAAGCGGTAAGACAACCACACTTTATGCTGCTGTAAACCTTCTTAATACCATTGAAAAAAATATAGTTGCCATTGAGGATCCCGTTGAATACCAGATCCACGGCATCACCCAGGTCCCGGTGAAAGCAGCCATAGGCCTTACCTTTGCCAGAATTTTAAGGCATGTCCTTAGACAGGACCCGGATATCGTCCTTGTGGGAGAGATCCGGGACAGAGAAACTGCAAAAATTGCCATTGAAGCATCATTGACAGGCCGTCTTGTTCTTTCCACCCTGCACACAAATGACAGCCCGAGCACGATCACGCGGCTGCTTGAAATGGGGATTGAGCCCTACCTGATTTCATCCTCCCTGCTTGCATCCATTGGACAGCGACTGGCACGGGCCATCTGTCCGAACTGTCAAACAGATTTTTATCCGCCAAAGCAAGTTATAAAAGAACTGGGATTTGATAAAGAGAAAAATCTTAAACTGATTCATGGACGGGGGTGTACTTCATGTTTTGACTCAGGGTTCAAGGGTCGCCTGGGTATCCACGAAATGCTGGTCAATGAACCAGGCCTTCAAAAACTCATCCTGAATAATCCAACCATTGACAAATTAAAGGAATACCTTGAAAAAAAAGACTTTAAAACCATGCAGCAGGATGGTTATAAAAAAGTTCTTGAGGGATTAACCACCATTGAAGAAGTTCAGATGCTGACCGTGGGAGAAGAGTAAAGGCTTATGTCCATCTCTGTCCAATCCAAAGCCGTACCAGGGTCTGGGATTAAAAAGAAAAAATCTTTCAGTTTCTCCCGTCCTTCCGTTAAACAAAAGGAATTGTTTTTTTTCCTTACCCAGCTTTCATTGATGCTGGATGTAGGCATTTCTCTCAGCCGTGCCATTGAAACCATTAACGGCCAGACCACCAATGATTATTTCAAAGGGGTCCTGGAAGCAATGGTAAAGGATATTGAGGAGGGGCACCAGCTGTCTGCCGCCATGAGCCGGCACCCTACCGTGTTTAAAAGTGTTTATGTCAATATGATCCGATCAGGAGAGACGGGCGGATTCCTTCCAAAGGTAATTGACAGCATAATTGAAATGCTGGAAAAACAACAGGCCATCAGGTCCCGTCTTAGAAGCGCAACTGCCTATCCTCTGGTTCTCTGCGTCCTGGCCATTGTGGTAACAATTTTTGTCCTCATTGGCATTCTGCCTAAATTCATGGTGTTCTTTGAAGGCAAGTATCATATTTTGCCGCCGACAACAAGGGTGATGATGGGCTTAAGTGTTTTTCTGCGATCCTATTGGTGGGTGTGTATCTTAGGAGCTGTCGGGCTTGGAGCAGGGGGCAGGGTTTACCTGTCATCAAAATTTTTTACCAGCCATAAAGACTGGATAAGTATTAATGTTAAATTGTTTTCAAAATTGTTCAATAATATTTATACGGGTTTTTTTCTGCGAAGCCTTGGAACCATGCTTGATAACGGTGTCCCCCTGGCTGAAGCCATTTCCATTGCCGGTAACACCATTGAAAATTCATATTATAAAGCCTATGTGGAAAATATCCGCATCAATATTGAAGAAGGCGGTCATTTTTCAACGGGGTTTGCTTTAAACAAGAATATCCATGAATCTGTAAAACAGATGATCGCCGTGGGAGAGGATGTGGGGAAAATGCCCGAGGTCATGCTCAAATTATCCCATTTATATGAAAGAGAAACCGAAGACAGCCTTAATCAGATAGCTTCCATGATTGAACCCGCTGCCCTGGTTATTATGGGAGTTGTTGTGTTTATTATCGTATCCTCCATTATTCTTCCCATGTTCCGCCTTGCCGGGGCCATGGCATGATTTTTTTTAAAGAAAATACATTTTTCCCTTGAAATTTTTATTTTAATGGTGCAAGAATACCCTCAGCATTAGAAAATCCATAAAAATTAGCTTAAATTATTCATGGAGGAACACGTGATCAATCAAAAAAAAGCTCAGAGGAGAAAATTGGGAAATAAGGGATTCACCTTGATTGAAATTTTGATTGTGGTTATGGTGTTGGGTATTTTAGCCATGGTGATTGTGCCGCAGATTACAGTTTCTACACAGGATGCAAAGGAAAGCACTTTACAGACCAACATCGTGGCCTTGCGAAATGCCATTGAATTGTACTATCATCAGCACAACAATGTTTATCCGGGGTTCAATGCAGTTACCGGGGCAGCATCTACGACTGATGCGCTTTCTGCAACAGCCTTTGTTGCGCAGTTGGTAAAATTTACCGGCCCCACTGGGATACCATACGAAACTAAGGCCTTGGCCTTGGCTGCTGGAGCAGCATATGGCCCCTATATTAAAAGCGATTTGCCGACCAATCCTTTTAATAGTTTGAATACGGTGGTATGTGATTTTGATGAAGCATCTCTTGCTGTAAAAGCATCAAGCGGTACAGCTGGCTGGAAATTCTATCCCGTTACTGGAATTCTTGTGGCCAATGACGGTGCCCATGACACTTTGTAACAGCAATTAATTTTTAATGGCAGGGGGTTCATTAAACCGGAACGGGTTTACCCTTATTGAGATCCTCATTATTGTCATGATACTGGGGATCATTGCCATGGCAGGAATGCCGGTTTTATCTTCAGTTCTTGGCGACAGCAAACTTTCATCTGCAGGAAGGATAATGGTCGCAGGTATTGAATACACAGCAAATCTAAGCATCAAGTATAAGCGTCCATTCCAGTTTGAGGCCGATGTCAACACCAATTCCTTTCAAATTAAAGACTTGGCACCATACCCGGATAATACATCTGGGACCGTCCGGTTGAATAATTTACCGCCCGTGAACGATAGCGATATTATTTTTAACACCTTGTCTGGAAGCTGGTATGTTGTCAACTTTGAAACTACGGGCAATTTTGACGGGGTTTCCATTGATTCAGGCCCTGCTGCCTTGACATTTTATCCCGACGGGCATTCCACTTATATTGACAGCCTGTATGTCTTAAGTTTTGGGCAACTTTCAAATACGATTACCATAAACGGGATCAGCGGGAGAATATCCGTTGAATAAAGGGCATTTAAATTCATATGGGTTTACCTTGTTTGAAATTATCATTGCCCTGTTTATTATTTCCATTGCTGTTGTTCCCATGATGAAAAGCTTTGGTCCGGCAATGAAGGCAGGGGCCTTTGTGGAAAAAACGGCAGTTCTGACAAATCAGGCCAGGGCAACCATGGAGCGCATGCTGGTACTTGATTTTGACACTTTGAAATTAAAAGTTGATGATTCACAACCCCTTTCCGGTAATGCTGTTTTTGGAGATACACAAGAAACCTTTGCCTTTGAAGGCGGTTCCTATTCTCCTGATATAACCATAATTGATTCTTCCGGAGATGCTTCAAAGACCTTATTGACACTGACCGTGGCAATAGACGGTATCAGCGTTTCCACACTAAAGGCAGAATATTGAACCCTCTGAAAAATAAAACAGGATTCACCCTTTTTGAGGTTATCGTGGCGGTAACCATTCTGGGGATCATCATGATATCCTTTCAACAGGTTCTGGGGCAGTCTCTTTCAACCCATAAAGATACCTTGGAAAAACTTGAACAGATCTCCCATGCACGATTTGCCATGGAACGTATTGCTTTTTTGATAAGGCAAACAGGGTTTATTGAATCTCCGGTACAGGGGGAAGGGCCTATAGAGACTCTGGTAATTGAGGAAAGAAGCATGGATGCCTATAACAATGTGACACAGGCTTTTGTTCCCGACGGGGTTATAGATGCAGATAAAGACAGCAACACGCTTGTGAATGATGATACCACAAATGATCCCGTTGATAAGATTTCTTTCAGCCTGGACAAAACAGATCCGGACAATTGGAAGCTTGTGGAAGTTTTGCCTGACTACAGCACTGCCGTTGCATCTGATTTCATGACCCAGAGAATCCTGTGCGAAAACGTAAGTGTATTTCAGGTTACAAGGGGAAGTGATGCTGCAAAACAGCAGAACCTGGTTAAAATCAAGCTTGAACTGGGTGACAACACCAATCAAGTATCCCTTACAACAAGGGCCATTGCCGGAAAAATGCTTATATTATGATGCTGACAAAAAAATATCCCATTGCCTTTGATATCGGATTCCATGATATTCATGTACTCCAGCTTGAAAAAAGACGGGGTAAATTCAAAATACAGTCAATGTTCCATCAAAGATTGGAAAGTGATTTAACGGATATCAAACAAAGCAGCCAGGATCTTTTAAATGCTTTGAAAATTATAAAACAAAAGGGCCGGTTCAAAGGTAACAGGGCAGTTATTCACATCCCGGCCCACAAGGTGTTTTCATTTCCCATTGAGTTTGTGTTAAAAAATGATGAAACAATGGAGGGTGCTATTATTCGGGAGGTTGAACAGAATCTGCCCTACCCAATTGAAGAGGCGGTTATTGATTACCCTTCCATGACAAAATCAACACCCAAAAAACCTCAAAAGGTAATTATTGTTTCCGTCCATAGAAGCGATATTGAAGAACTTCTAACTGTTTTTAAAAAGGCGGGATTCAGGGCAGATGCCCTGGACTTCAGGCCTATTTCCTCCATGCGCCTTCATAAATATCTTTCCCAGATTTCTGATGATCCTTCTGTTATATGTTATGTTGGCCGTAAAGCGTCCAGTGTTCAGATTTTTAATAGAGACCGGATCCTGGCAATGAACAAATTTTCATGGGGTCTTGAGCGGGTTATTGATAAATTGAATACCAATCTCGGATTCAAGGAAACAGATGACAATGCCATGGACCTTCTTTTGCAGCACGGGATAAACTTAAGTGTTGCCGGAGAATCAAACAGGCCTTCCCAAGGTTCCAGTGACGACAATATCGGTTCGATTGTTGCCAGGATTATAACCCCGACTATTGAAGAACTGGTATTTGAGTTTCACAAAATCCTTGGATATATAAGGAATAAAGAGGGGATTCACAAAATCAAGGATATCTCTTTTTACGGTGCTGCAACCAAGGTCACAGGCCTTGATTACTATATTCAAAACCGGATGAACATTCCTGCAAAAACCATCAATATACTGGATCAGATTAATATTCAACCCAACCTTGCAAAAAAGGTTTCAAATGACATCACACCATTTGCCGCAGCTCTTGGCCTTGCCATGAGGGAGATTTCATGGCTCTAAGACAGATCAACATGATTCCTGGCAATATTCTGGCAAGAGCCGCTCTTGCCAGGCATTTATTGTTCTGGGGTAAAGGTCTTGTGGTTATCATTCTTTTATTTTCAATGTTTTATATTGCCCAGGTCAACCAGTTTTCGCGTCAGAAGAAAGTCATGCATTCAGATGATTCAATAAAGGTGAAGATTGTAAATAAAATTGGTCAGGCTGAGAAGGAATCAAATGAAATCAATATTCTGATGCAGGATCTGAAACTGAAAGGCGGATTGCTTGCCACCCTGACAAGTCAACAGTCATATTATGATATCCTTGCTGTTTTTGCAGCAACCTTTAATGATGCCACATGGATTAACCATCTTTCCATTGAGAGGGGAAATAAGGAAGACAAAGACAGTTCAAACCTTATGGTTGATGGATTTTCTAAGACCCACAACAGCCTTGGGGTATTTTTAGAATCCCTTTCAGCTAATTCCAGGATAAAGGACCTTGTTCTTGTCTATGCAAAAAAACAGGAACAAAAATCCATGGACAAGGATCTTTCAAATCTTATTAGATTTCAATTGACTTGTTCCATTATAGGGGAATCATCATAATGAATATGAGAGCTGTTGATATTGCCTGTATTATTGTTTTGTTTCTTGCTGTGGGGGCAGGGGGGGTCTTTATTCAACAGAATTTTTCGCAAAATTCCTCATATATAAAACTTGAAAAAGAACAATTATTGATTCAGAAAAATAATATGAATATAGCTATTGCAAAACTTGAACAGCATAAGTCTCAATTCAAGGAAAAAGAAGGCCGGGTTCTTGACCTGAACAAGAGGGTTCCAAAAACGCCCATGATGGGTGAGCTTTTAAGCAGGCTTCATGCCCTGGTAAAAAAAAGGGATATAACCCTTATTGATTTTAACCACAAACCTGCCCAGAAATTCGAAAGCTATAAAATCATCCCCGTACAGATTAGTGTGGCCGGTGATTTTTTAAATATTTACAGATTGATCCATGATCTTGAAACTTTGAACCGGGTTTTTATTTTTGAAAAGGTCATGATAAAAAGAGATGAAGAAAAAAATCTGTGCCAGGCAATGTTGCTGGCCAGTGTATTTCAGCAGTAATGGAAAAAAGGGGGTAGAAAAAGCCCGATGAAAGATAAGAAAAAGACCATAAAAACCATTGCCCTGGCATTGATATCCATTATTTTTCTTTTCATGCTCTACAATACTTTTTTTAAGTCAAAAAAAAATTCCAATAAAACCTCAATAAAAAAACAGAGCCCAGAGGTCACGGCTATCAGGCCTGAACAAACTATACCGATGAAGACAGATGAGGTAATTCTTCAGGCTACAGGGACTGATTCTGAAGGAAATATTGATTTTTCCATCCCCGGGTTTAAGCCTGATATCAACAATATATTTAAGCCTTTTGTCAAGGATAAACCTGTTCCAAAAAAAGAACAGGAAATGAAAAAACCAAATCCAGACCCAAAACCCATATCCGATATTATAAAAAAGCTGGTTAAAATCATTGACCCCCCTTTTTTGTCAGACCAGGAGAAAATGAATATCAGCCAGGATCTTAATTTTAAAGGATCCATCCTAAGCAGCAAAAGCGCTGTCGCCATAATCAATGATGAATTCATCCATGTGGGGGACAGTGTAAATGGATATAAAGTGGCATCTATTTCCGAACAACAGGTCACTATTGACACAGGACGCGGAACGATCATACTGGAGATTATGACGCATGAATAAAAATGTATTTTTATCCCTTTTATTTGTTTTACTGGTTATCATCTTTTTTGAACAGGCTTTGGCAAACGAAAAATTGCCTGAACAAAGTCAACAGGTAAAAGCTTTAAACGAACAGCTGATTACGCTTAATTACCGGGATATGGATATCAGGCATGCGTTTTCCGCCCTTGCAATGGAATTTAAACTTAATATAGTTATGAGTAACGATGTTCAGGGCAATATTACCCTGCATTTGTTCAAGCTTACCATTGAAGATGCCCTGGAAACGATTGCCATGGCTGGCGGTTATGATTACCAAAAAACGCAAAATCTTTATAAAATTTACAAGGCAACCCCGGAAGAAAAGGCAGCGGCTTCCAAACCCATTGAAACACAGATGAGGGTATTTCAAACCCGGTTTGCTGAAGTTGTCAAGGTAAAAGAAACCCTGGCTGCCGTTCCCGGTTTAAATCCCATAGAAATACATGAAGCAACTAAAACCATTATTGTAAACGATACCCTGGATAATATTAAAAAAATTGAAAAGATTTTGTCTTTTCTGGATGCCGTTCCCAAACAGGTCCTGATTGAAGCAAAAATCCTCAAGGTGACCCTGAATGATAATATGACATTTGGTGTGGACTGGAAAGCCATTATGACGGACGGCATTATTCAGGCCAGCGGTTTTAGCACTGCTGTTATGCCCGACATTGATCTTGTCACAGGAGTCATTACACCCACAGCCCCGGCAAAAGGAGCTGGTGGTTTTGCCAATTATGTTGCTGGTATTGGAAGCACAAGCCAGATTGCAATGGCCATTGATGCACTAAAGACTAAAACAAAGGTGGATACCGTGGCCACCCCTAAAGTCCATGCAATACATGGAAAAGAGGCAAAGGTCCAGGTGGGCGGTAAGCAGGGGTACAAGGTCACAACCACCAGTGATGGGATATCCTCGGAAACCATTGAATTTATCGATACAGGCACCATCCTTGAAATCACCCCCTATATTGATGACCAGGACAATATACTTCTTAATGTAAAGCCTTCCATTAATTCCGCAATAGTTACGGCAGGGATTCCCGTTGTTACCTCCACTTCTGTTTCAACATGGCTTTTGGCAAAGGATGAAGAAACCGCTTTTATTGCAGGATTGATAGAAAGTACGGATACAAAAGAAAAACAAGGCATTCCCATCCTGGGTGATATACCGATCTTAAGTTATTTGTTCAGCCAGACTAAGGATAAAAATGTCAAAGCTGAGCTGGTGATTCTGATCACACCGAAAATTGTCAAAAACAATTTGCCCGCTCCTCCAAAGTCATAGTTTCCCGGGGTGTGATGCCTGACAATCAAAAAGGCTTTCTGCTCATCAGTGTCATTTTCATAATGCTGCTTTTGGCGGTCAGCATATTTTCCATTAATTATTATTCTGTCACCCAGGTTCGGATGGCAGGAAACCAGACTTCTTCCATCCAGACAAGCTATGATCTTAAAGCCATTGTTGAACAATCGGTGTGGAAACTTACACAAAATCCTTTCTGGCGCACCATTGAAACCGGGGAAGATTACACGTTTAACGGCACAACTTACACTCGCATTGTCCGCAATGCAGACACAGCTCCTTTCAACTATCCTACCAGTTTTGACGATGCCGTCACTGTCCAGGTGACGCCTAAAGGCTCGTCCCAATCCTTTGAAAGATCTTTTCGATATTATGCTTCAGAATTTGTGGGTATTGATGTTGACCTGAATGATCCCCAGGGTATTTTTAAGGATTCTTCAGGGAATCTTTATATCGCAAATACAAATAATCATACCATTTTAAAGGTGGATACCTACGGGGTGGTTACCACCATTGCCGGTACAGGCAGTGCAGGAGATACGGGGGATGGGGGACTTGCCACATCAGCAAGATTAGACCAGCCCCGGGGTGTTTTTAAGGATAATTCCGGTGATATTTATATAGCAGATACAAAGAATCATAAAATCCGGCGGATCGATATGTTTGGAGACATTTCAACCGTGGCCGGTACAGGAGACTCCGGTTCTTCCGGGGACGGGGGAGCCGCAATATCAGCGAGACTTGCTGAGCCCAAGGCAATTATTAAAGACAGTTCAGGCAATCTGTATATATCAGATACCAATAATGATAAAATCCGGAAAGTGAATACTTCAGGAGTCATTTCAACCTTTGCCGGCACGGGAAGCGCAGGTTCCTCCGGTGACGGGGGGGCAGCAACTTCAGCAATGCTGAACACTCCCCGGGGTATTTATATGGATTCTTCCGGTAATCTGTATATAGCAGACAAGGGCAATGATAAAATCAGGAAGGTTGATACATCTGGAGATATTTCAACGATAGCCGGCACGGGAAGCTCAGGTTCTTCCGGAGATGGGGGAGCTGCCACGGCTGCTCAGCTTGACGAACCCAAGGGTGTATTTAAGGATACAACAGGCAATCTGTACATCGCAGATTCAAATAATTCCAAAATCAGGAAGGTGGATACATCCGGGGATATTTCAACCATAGCCGGCACGGGAAGCTCAGGTTTTTCCGGGGACGGGAGCCTTGCCACATCTGCCCAAATAAACAAACCCCAGGCTGTTCTGATGGATACAACAGGCGAGCTGTACATTGCAGATACCAATAATTCCAAGATCAGGAAGGTGGATACATCCGGTTATATATTGACATTTGTGAGTAGTTCAGGAGCAGGAGATGAAGGAGATGGCGGGCTTGCCACCCTTGCCCAGCTCAATCATCCGGCCGGGATATTCAAAGATTCTTCAGGACTTTATATCGCCGATACAAATAATCATAAGATCAGGAAGGTGGATCCCTCAGGAATTATCACAACTATAGCCGGTACTGGTAGTTCCGGCTGGACCGGGGATGGAGGCGCGGCCACTTCAGCAACGCTTGACAGCCCCAGGAATATGGTTAAAAGTGCATCGTCCGGAAATCTTTATATTGCAGACACAAAAAATCATGCAATTAGGAAGGTGGATACCTCCGGGAATATTTCAACCTTTGCCGGCAAGGGAGATGCTGGTTATGCCGGGGAAGGTGGGCCTGCCACCAATGCAAAGATGAACGAACCCAGTGGTGTTTTAGTCAGTGGTGCATATCTTTATATAGCTGATACAAAAAATCATGTAATCCGGAGAGTAGCTTATTCAGCCGGGTTGTGGCGTATCTGGACGTATGCCGGAACGGGAAGTTCCGGTTCAACAGGAGATGGAGGGTTGGCTACGTTGGCAAAGCTTAACGAACCCTGGGCTATTGCTCAGGATACGTCTGGTAACCTTTATATTGCCGATAAGAATAATCACAAAATCAGGAAGATAAATACATCTGGAATCATTTCAACATTTGCCGGCACGGGCAGTTCCGGATATTCCGGGGACGGCGGTCTTGCTACCCTTGCCCAATTAAAAAATCCCGTGGATGTTTTTGCAGATAGCAGCAACAATATTTTTATCGTGGAACTGGACGGTAGAAGAATCCGGGTGGTTAATGCAGGTGATAACAAGATTTCTACCCTTGCCGGGACAGGCGCCTCCGGGTATAACAAAGATCTTCCGGCTGTGGAAACTCTATTAAACGATCCGGAAGGCATTGCCATGGAATCTGCTTATGGTGCAACCCGGATCTTTGTCAGCGATACAAATAACCACAAAATTAAGGTTCTGACACTTAAGACGGTTTACGGGTTTTAGGCCAACATTTCCATAGTTCTTGACAGCAGTACTGAAACCCTGTACTGTTTAAACAAGAATATAAAAATTGAGAGTGGAACTATGAATGAAACAACATCAAACGAATTTCGAAAAAAACTCAAACATTATGTGGACATATCGATTTTAAATCATGATGTCTTGAGAATAAAGCGCCGCAATGGTGAAAATTTTGTTGTGCTTGGGGAAAAAGACTGGAAAGCCATTGAAGAAACATTATATCTTAATCAATTTCCCGGTCTTGTTGAAAGTATCAAAGAATCAGCAAAAGAATCTTTAGAGGAGGGGACATCTCTTGAGGAACTGGACTTTTGAACTGGAAAGTCATTCTATCAAAAAAAGCGGTTAAAGATTTAAAAAAACTCAAAGCTGCAGGACTGAAATCTCAGACTGAAAAATTACTTAATTTATTATCTAAAAATCCTTTCCATACCCCACCGGATTATGAAAAACTGGTTGGAAATCTAAACGGGTTTTATTCCAGGCGTATCAATATTCAACATCGACTGATCTATGATATAGACAAAAAAGATAGAATCGTTCATGTGCTCAGGATGTGGACACATTATAAATAAAGCTTGTAATTTAAGGGATAACATTGCAGGCAGACATCCAATAGAGGTCAATAGTTTAGTTTAGCAAATTAAAATTCTATATTATTTCACCACAAAGCGATCAAAATTTGTCAGACGCATGGCTGATAAATATGGTCGTTTTTTTTGGATGATAAGACATTATTTTCTGTAATACAGTAAACCCTTTGAACAACGCAAGCCACATTAATCCATCAACCTAAAACCGTGTATCAGAAATTGTCGGAAATACCAATATGGGTAATATCGATAATTTGATTGTTTGTAATCAAACCGGGTGCTTTTCATCTGGTTGTTGACTTCCCGGGACAGGATGGCAAAGAGATCGGGAATAGACAAATGGACGATTCATAGTCATTTAGGAAAAATGGCAACATCGCCAAATTTCCTAAATGGTAAAATTTTTAGCTTAATCTAAGGAAAAATTGACAAATTGAATAAAATTGAATATATTATGGATAATTAATATTCAAAGTAGAAGGGGTTAATATTATGAAGACATTAACAATGAGAGTTGATGATTCAGTTTATCAGATGATTAAAATTGCTGCAGAAGGTCAGAAAAGAAATATCTCAAATTTTATCGAATTTGCAACGCTGCAATATCTAACCTCAGTGCAATATGTTGATAATAGTGAAATGAATGAGATATTGAATGACAGGGAATTGCTTCAGAATCTTCAAAATGGTTTAAAAGATTTAAAAGCCCGAGATTATAAAATTGTCTGATTTTCAAATTGCAGAATCTAAAACCTTTGAAAAAGTCAAAAAGAAAATTGATTCACAGGTTTATACGAAAATTAAAAACATTGTCTATCCCCAGCTGAAGTTAAATCCATATTTTGGGACAAATATCAAAAAGCTTAAAGGCGGTTTTGAAGGATATTATCGATATCGAGTTGGCAGTTATCGATTGTTCTATTTGATAGATAATGAAAAAATTATAGTTGTTATTGTAGATTTAAAGCATCGACGGAATGCTTACAAATGAAATTGTCGAAAATACTAATATTGATAATATCGACACCTTGCTTTCCAGTATAAATAATTAAAATTATTTTACCACAAAACGATCAAAATTATCAGAGGTATGGCTGATAAATCTGGTCGTTTTTTTTTGGATGATCAGGCATTCTGTATCCTCAAGGGTGTTCACAAGGCTTAGGGCCCTTTGCACATCCATTACCATAAGAGCTGTGGCAAGGCCGTCGGCAAAGGTGCAGTCCTTTGAAATCACAGATACACTGACAATTTTGTTGTCAATGGGGAATCCTGTTTTAGGGTCAATGATATGGGAATAGGTTTTTTTGTTTATTTCAAAAAAATTCCTGTAATTTCCACTGGTGGCAATGGCATAATTATTTAACTGTATAATTTTATACAGTATCTGGTTTGAAAATTGTTTATCAGGTTTGCTTATGCCCACGGACCAGGGTTTTCCTTTTTTATTTTGGCCTGAACCATAAAGTTCTCCGCCTATTTCCACAAGAACATCATGGATGCCCGATGATGTAAAAATTTTCGCCAGGGCATCCACTGCATACCCTTTTGCAATGGAACCAAGGTCCAGGGTTATGTCAGTGGTTTTTAAAATTTTTTGATGTTCTTTGATATCAATGTGATGAAAACCTGTTTTTGATAAGGCAAGGGCAATTTTGTCGGATTCAGGAATACGGGTTATTCTTTTTTTTGTGCCAAAACCCCAGAGATCCACCAGGGGTTTCACCGTCCCGTCCCAGGAACCTTGAGTCAGGTCATATAGCTTTTTTGCAGTTAAAAGGGTGGCATAAAAGTCAGACGAGACTTTCACAAGGGTACCGGCCTTTTGAATGTTAAAAAGAGAAAGTTCACTTTCAGGGTCGTACATGGACAGCCTTTTGTTGATGTCCTTTAATCTTTTATCCACCCTTGCTTTCAAAATGGATACAGATAGTTTTTTATTGGAAATAAATTTTATGGTATAAAAGGTTCCCATGGTTTTGCCTGAAAGGGTGTGTTCCAGGCCTGAAATAGCAGCAAACCCGGTTGAATAAAAAATCAAAACAGACAGGTAAATGCAAAAAATAATGAGTTTTAAATGTTTCACTTATTTAGTTTCCTTTTTTACTATCGATTTATTATAAGTATTTTGCTTTTATTGCAAGAACCTTGATATTTAAAGAGAAAGGATTACAAGGAGATTCAAGATAGATTCAGGAAAAATGCCATTATTGGCATTTTTCCTGAATAGCAGCTTAATCAAAACAGTACAGAGTTCTCTAACAATACTTTAGATGAGAGGCCTATAATGAATAAAAAAATTGTCAGGATAAACAAGGTGCCCGTTGAATTGTATAAAATTTTAAAGTTTGAAAATATTGCTTCCAGCGGCGGAGAAGCCAAATTCATTATAGCTGATGGTTTAGTGGAAGTAAACGGGAGCATTGAAACCCAAAAGCGCAAAAAAATATATCCCGGAGACATGATAAAAATCAATGACCAGATTCTTGAGATACAGCTTATAAAAGACTTATCTCGTGCACAATGATCTTGCCACATGGAAACAGACGATGGCAGCTGCATTGGCAATATTAAGAGAATTTTTCCGGCCGAACATGGGTATATGAACAAAGGCATCACAGGTTTTTCCAACATGTGATGAAATACCATATTCTTCATTTCCAAACACAAGGATGGTGTTATCTTTCCAGGTGTAATCATAAAATGGAAGGCAATCTTCAATGGTGTCAACGCCGATAATTCCGTACCCTTTTTCTTTTTTTTCAACAAGTGTCCTGGCAAGGTCCTGAGTTTTTTCCTGTCCAACCCATTTGTGGGCACCCATGGACGTCTTCTGGACAGCTTTATGTTCTTTGCCTTGGGTGTTTCCAAGAATAATGGATTTAAAGCCCGCAGCATCACAGGTCCTGAAAATAGATCCCACATTAAAAAGGCTTCTGAGACCATCAAGGGCCAGGTGGCAATGAAAGCTTTGATTTACACGGGAAAAAAGGGCATCGCCTGTCTGGATCATTTCAAGTAAATCAGGGTCCCGGACAGGGTCGCCCAGGGCACAGCGGTGAAAGTGAATCTGGTTGGAAATCGTTTCCATCCACAACCTTGTGGTGTTGGATTCAGGTTTAATAAAAGGTTTCATTCCCGCCCAGTTAAGGATTTCATTATATTGGCGGCAAAAAAGATCTAAAGCTTTAGGATTGACACGATTAGTGGTTAATTTTTGATAAAACTCCGATAACCATTCAATAATATGTTTGTTCCGGGTTTCAGGACCGAGTGATACAAACTTTTTTTTTGTAAATCCAAATGTATCCATATTGTGGGTAATATTATCCGCTTTATACCTAAGCCTTTGAATAAAGCACTCTTTTGCCCGCTTGGATTTATTTTGCAGGCGGGGTAAATACCCTCCCTGCAAGTTCGTTATCCAGCATGAGAAGGCCATGCCCTTCACCACCTATCAGTTTTAATTTGTTTAAAATGGTATCCATGGATGCCTCTTCCTCCACCTGCTCTTCCACAAACCAGTTGAGATGGTTTTTAGCGGCATGGTCATTTTCTTTAATGGCAAGATCCATCAGATCATTGATAAGGGATGAAACAAGCTTTTCATGTTCATAGGCCAGTTCAAATACTTCAAGGGCTGATTTAAATTCTTTTTTAGGGGCTTCAATGGCCTGTAGATAAACCCTTGCACCTCTTTCATTTAAGAAATTATACATTTTCATGGCATGGAATCTTTCTTCCTCAACCTGGATAAGAAAAAAATTTTCAAACCCGCTCAAGCCTGCTGAATTAAAATATGAGGCCATGGAAAGGTAATAATATTCTGAAAATAATTCGCGGTTTATCTGATAATTGATGGCATCCTGTAATTTTTGTGAAATCATACGATTATCTCCTTAATTTTTTACAAATTTTTAGCTTGTTATTTCTCTTTCTTCCTTTTTTTGTTTATAAAGTATTTTTTTAAAAAAAAGAAGATTAGCTATCATAGCTCTTTTTTAGAATCGCTTCAACAAGGCAAATGGAATTATTTTTAAAATTAGTATACATATTGTCACCAAAAAAGATTGCGTTTTTACCAAAAACGATTCCAGGAGAAAGGGCGTTGACCCGGGGGCCTTGTTTTTGAGATATGGCTTTGATCTTTTCCCACCATGAACATGCTAAAGGAGTTTCATCAGAATGAAAAAGCGTTTTAAATCCTTGTTTTTCTAGGATGCAGGACAAAAAATCCCAGGGTTCAACAAAGGATATGTCAGAAGAAGAGGCCCAGGGAACTGGAAAAATTAGGGGGCCGTTATTCCCTTTGGTAATCTCGTGTAAAATTAATTTTCCCCCTGGCTTTAATATCCTGAAAAATTCTTTGACTGCCGTTAATTTGTCTTTGATATTCATTAAAACGTGCTGGCATAAAATATAATCAAATTTATTTTTATCAAAGGGCAGATCAAGAATGGAGCCCTGCTTAAAGCTCACAAGGGTTTCAAGTTTCGTACACCGGGTTAAAAAATTTGCCGCATTAATAAATTTGTCAGCAAGATCAATGCCCATAACCCTGCAGTCAAATTGCTGGGCAAGAAGTCTTGAAGACCCTCCAATACCGCAGCCTGCATCAAGAACCTTTGCACCAGAAAACAGATTTGCTTTTTTTAAGAGTTCAATAGTTGCCACAGCGCCGCCCGTGTGGAGCTGGTCAATTGTGGCAAGGTCTTTTGGGCTGAGCTTTGAAATATTTTTACCGGTTTTAATTAATGCGGTTTTAATATTTTGGGTCAGATTATCTGAATTATAGTGGCTTTTTATTTTTGATTCCATAAGTTTAGTGGGCTCGGGTGGGGCTCGGGGTCATAGGGTAGGGCTCGGGGTCAGGCTTGCGTAGTTGCGTTTATTGTTCAATAAACGCAACTACGAAAGCCTGACCCCATTTGTTTCACATTTATTTATGTTTTGAGTTCTTCAATATTACCGAAAAAATCAAGGGACTCTGGATTTTTTAAGGCATCCTTGTTCTTCACAGCTTTGCCCTCAACCATTTTTTTAACGGCCAGTTCTACCTTTTTCATGTTAAGGGTGTAGGGAACATCCGGGCATGCAATGATTTTGGCAGGAACATGCCGTGGGGAGGCATTGGCCCTAATGTCCGCCCTGATCTTGTTTTGAAGATCATCGCTAAGATCAAATCCTGCGGCCATTTTGACAAAAAGAATAACCCTGACATCATTGTTCCAGGATTGTCCCACGATCACAGAGTCTTCAAGCTCTTCCATGGCATCCAGCCGCCGGTAGATTTCAGCCGTGCCGATTCGCACTCCGCCGGGATTGAGGGTGGCATCTGATCTGCCGTACATGATGACACCGCCGTGTTCTGTGACCATGATAAAATCGCCATGGGTCCAGATTCCCGGAAATTCATCAAAATATGCGGAATGGTATTTGGACCCGTCATCATCCCCCCAGAAAAAGATGGGCATGGACGGAAAGGGTGCAGTACAGACAAGTTCAGCCTGTTGCCCCACAACGGGATTTGCGTTTTCGTCATAGGCATATACCTTCATGCCAAGGCCACGGCATTGAAGTTCTCCTGTATAGACCGGACCCATGGGATTTCCCAGGGCAAAACAGCCGTTCAGGTCTGATCCGCCGGATATGGATGCAAGCTGGATATCTTCTTTTACTTCCCTGTAAATGAATTCAAAATTTTCATCTGAAAGGGGGGAACCTGTTGAAAGAACAGATTTTAGGCAAGACAGGTCAAATTGTTTCCCAGGTTTTACTCCGGCGTTTTTTAAGGCTTCAATATATCCGGCACTTGTTCCAAAAATGGAAATTTTTTCATCCTGGGCCATTTTCCACAATGCATCGGGCCCCGGGTGAAATGGGTTTCCATCATAAAGCACAAGGGTTGCTCCTACACTTAAAGAGGCCGTCAACCAATTCCACATCATCCACCCGCAGGTGGTAAAATAGAAAATGACGTCATCTTCTTTTAAGTCCGTATGCAGAACCAGTTCTTTTTTCTGGTGTAAAAGAACACCTCCCACACTCTGTACCATACATTTTGGAAGTCCCGTGGTACCGGAAGAATACATGATATAAAGCGGATCATCAAAATCCATCTGCTCAAATTCAATACTGGATGCTTCAGGGTCTTTAAAATCTTTGTACAATACTGCATTGGCAAGGCTTTTTGTATCTGGTTGTGCCGATACATAGGGAATCACAACAACTTTTTCTATGGAAGGAATCTTTTCAACAATCCCTGCAATTCGTTCAATACTGTCCAGGGGTTTGCCCTTGAAAAAGTATCCGTCAGCTGTAAACAATACTTTTGGCTGGGTTTGTCCGAACCTGTCCAGGACCCCTTTTATCCCAAAATCAGGAGAGCATGAAGACCAGACTGCACCAATACTTGCAGCAGCCAGCATGGCAATGATACTTTCAGGCATGTTGGGGACAAATCCAACCACCCGGTCACCTTTTTGGATTCCAAGTTTTTTTAATGAGGAAGCTGTCCCGGCCACTTCATCATAGAGCTGGTTATAGGTAAACGTCCTTCTGACGGAATCTTCACCCTTGAAGACAATTGCAATTCTGTCGTTTCTGAAGCGCAAAAGGTTTTGGGCAAAATTGAGTTTGGAATTGACAAAGAATTTTGCTCCCGGCATTTTTTTGGGATCATCAATGGCCTTGTCAAATGGTTGGGAAGCCTTGATATCAATAAATTCCCAGGTAATAGTCCAGAAATCTTCAATATTGTTCACGGACCATTCCCACAACTCAGGATAGTCTTTAAAGTCTTTGCCGTATGTTTCATTTACACGATTCATGAATCGATACATGTTGGTGCTTTTGATCCTCTCTTCAGAGGGCTGCCACAAAAGTTTTGACATGGGTATTTTCTCCTTATTCATATAAAACAGCAAGTATAGTGGCTTTATCGGTTTTTGCAGTAATAAAATGGGAAGTGGTTGACAAATAGTAGGCACTGTCGCCTGGCTCAAGATCATAGGTGTCTTTTCCAATGGTCAGGTTGGCAACACCTTCAAGAACAAATATAAATTCTTCCCCGTTATGAACGGATATTTCTTTGTCCGGGCTTTTTTCCAATTGCACGATCAAGGCTTCCATGTGGCGGCCCTGGACTTCAGGGGCCAGGCTCATGTAAGAATAGACATTCCGGCTGCCCGTTTTTGAAGAGGTACGGGCAACTTGTTTTCTTTCATTTTTCCGGGTAATGGAATACAGCTTTGTTCCCATGCCTGATACCAGATGGCCTACAGCAGAATCCAAAGCCTTGGAAAGCTTCATAACCGTTCCAAGCTGGGGTTTTTCTTTACCATTTTCTATGTCTTTAAGCCGGGAAACATCAAATCCTGTCAGATTTGAAAGATTTTCAATGGAAATACCTCTTTCTTCTCTTAACAGTTTGATGCGTTTCCCCACTTCATCCACATCTCCTTTTTCACCATTTTTGATGTTTCCTGTGAGATCTTCAAAATAGTCTAGATTGATATGAGGGATTTTGTCATTCTTTTCCATAGTATCTCCTTATCATCATTATTTGGGAAAATTTTGATCAGGGCTCTCACCCAGTTTTTCTTTCAGTTTTGCAAGCCCGGGCCTGGCATAGTGCATATGGCCTTCCTTAAGGGTTCTGCCGTTAATCATGGCCTCACTCCTTAATCTTTTGCCAACCGTTCTTTCCAATTGTTTTCCAAGCCACAAAATTCTATCAACATCATATCCATGTTCTATACCCATTTCATCAATTTGTACAAGGGTATCCTCAAGGCAAACCAGCCCCACATATCTTTCATCATCATAATAATAATCGCCAGTGCCTTTAATGGGTCTGTCATCCAGGAAGTTAGCGGGTTGTCCGCCAAGACCGCCAAGGGTGGCTTCAAAATGGCAGATCCCGGCCTGGAGAGCTGCAAGGACAGATGCTGACGCTACTCTTTTGGTTTCATGGAAATGGGCAATGTGAAGGCTTGTATCCGGCATTTCATCAAGAATCATGGAAAAATATCGATACACATCTGCAGCAGATGCAGATCCGTCATGATCGGCATGTTCAATATCACTGGCCCCGATGGAAAGCCAGTATTTAGTGAAAGCCACGGCATCCTTTAACTGGGTAGCACCGCCAATTGGGCTGCCCCAGATAGTGCTGACCGTGCCGCACATCTTAATGCCGGCATTTGAACATTTTTTAATACATCTTTCAGCTTCCGCCCAATAATTGGGGAGGGTTGTGCCTGAATTTGCAAAATGGTGCTGTTCTTCAGTGGATACCATCATTAAAACCCTGTCAGGGCCTACACCTCTTCTCTTAAGTTCAATAGCCCGGTCAACGGAAGGCTCCCTGATGGTAATGGCAGTTAACACAACATCATCCATGTTAATGCCTTTTTTAGCTGCGCGGCTGACAAAATTATCCCCTCTAAGATGGGCTAAAAGATCTTCAGCATCACTGAACTGGGGCATACTTCTTGGGTTTCCAAGGTTTGTGACCTCAATGTTGCGGCATCCGGCAAATATCAATTCTTCAAGATAGGTGATTTTGGCCTGGGTTGAAATAAATTTTTCCAGATGCTGAAATCCATCTCGAACGGTTATATCTCCTATGGTGACTTTTTTTGGCATTTTTGGAAATATTTTCCAATAATCATATTCTGTCATTTGTTTTCTCCTTTTTATCTCCTATGGGGTCAGGCTTGCGTTGTTGCGTTATTATTCAATAACGCAACAACGCAAGCCTGACCCCAATTATTTATTAAAATCTGAAATTTCCAAATGTTGGTTCTTCAATGGGTTTGACAAGGCTCACTTCAAAGGCCATGGCAAGCCAGTCACGGATTTCACAAAATTTAACCACCTTATCATTTAACAGCCTAGCGCCACAGAAAAAAGGATGGGCTTCACCATCATACTTATCAATCATTTTTTTCTGGAATTCATTCACCTCTTCCTGTGTCATGGGGCTATCCTGGGCTTTACGCTTGGCCTGCTCAATGCTTAAAAGAACACCGCCCGCACTCTTTCCGCTCATAACCCCGGTTCTTGCCCGCATGGTTGAAAATAAGAAGTTGGGTTTGTAGCCCCGGCCGCACATGCCGTAATTGGCGGCTCCATTATCAGGGCCTATAACAAGCTGAATCCGTGGCACCTGTGCACATGAAACAGCGCGAACCATATCAGCGCCGAATTTGCCTATCCCGGCATGTTCCGATTCTGAACCGATCATGTATCCGGGCGAACTCTGGATGAACAGCAGCGGTATTTTTTCATATGAACACCTCACCACCCATTCAGCAACTTTTTTAGCAGCTTCATGGAAAATGATTCCCGCTGCATTGGAACAGACAATCCCGATTGGCAATCCTTTTATTCTGATTTTGCCAGTTAGAATGTTTGTGCCCCGGCCGGGCGCAAAATTCTTTTTGCTTTCAATAAACTCGGATTCATCAGCAATGGCTTCAATGAATTTTTTACCATTAATTCCCTGATGAGGGGACCTGGGCAGGGTATCATAGATGGTTTCAGGAGATACCGTAGGATCTTTGGCCTCAAACCTGTGAATATGGATTTTCTGCGGTTTTGTCAGAGACAGAAGTTCTCTGACTTTGGTAATGGCCTGGACCTGATCTTTACAAAGGTGGTCTGCACCACCTGAAATTTCAGTGTGGACCTTTGCGCCGCCAAGGTTTTCAGCCGAGATTTCTTCACCCGTGGCCATTTTTACAAGGGGAGGGCCTCCAAGAAAGGAAAAAGACTGTTTATCAATCATAATTGATTCACAGGCCATAAAAACAATATAAGCACCTCCTGCAGTGTTTCCGCCCGTACTTAATGTTACCTGGCGCAGTCCCATGGCTGACATCCTTGCCATGTTATAAAAAATAGAACCAAAATGCTGGTCGTCTGGGAATACATCTGCCTGCATTGGTAAAAACACCCCTCCTGAGTCAGCAATATAAATACAGTTCAAACCGCATTTTTCAGCAATGGCCTGGGCCCTCATGTGCTTTTTAAGGGTGATGGGAAAATAAGTGCCGGCTTTTACCCTGCTGTCACTGGCCATGATCATTGTCCAGTTGTTGTGGACTTTTCCAATTCCTGTAACAATTCCTGCACAATGAACATCATCAACTCCAGGGTATCCCATACCAAATCCTGCCAGGGTAGAAAGTTCATAAAACTGAGTGCCGGGATCTATAAGGTCTGCTATCAAATCTCTGGCAGGGCGTTTGCCTCTTTTGGCAAGCTTATCTACAGCCTTTTGGCCTCCAGGCCAGATAGCTTGCTGCCGTCTTTCTTCAAGTTTTTTTTCTTCAAGTTCCCAGAAGGTTCTGTTCTCATTCATTGGTTTTATTTATCTCCCTTTGTAAATGGGTTTTCTTTTTTCTTTAAAAGCGGTCAAGCCTTCAATTCTGTCCTGGGTGGGTATGGTTACACGATAGGCATTGGATTCAATGGCAAGCCCTGTTGCAAGGTCAGTTTCAATCCCTTTGTCTATGGCATATTTGGCCATCTCAACGGCAATTGGACCGGTCTGGGCAATCATATCCGCCATTTTTATGCACTCATCCAGAAGATTCTCAGGCCGGGTAATTTTATTCACAAGCCCAATAGCAAGGGCTTCTTTAGCATCCACCCTGCGTCCTGTAAAAATAAGCTCCTTGGCTTTTGCCACCCCTATGATTCGTGGCAGACGCTGGGTACCGCCCCCTCCGGGGATGATGGCAAGTCTTGCTTCAGTCAACCCCATACTTGCATTTTCAGAGGCAATACGGATATCTGATGCCAGGGCCACTTCCGTACCTCCGCCAAGTGCAATCCCATTCACGGCACAAATCACAGGTATGGGAAGATTTTGAATTGAGGTCAGAAGGTTTCTGATGGTGATAATAAATTTTTTGACCTCTTCCGGGTTCAGGCCTGCCCTTTCCTTTAAATCAGCGCCGGCACAAAAGGATTTTTCTCCGGCACCGGTGATGATCACAGTTCTTATATCAGTCCTGTATTGAAGGGCATCGATTTTGTCCCTGATGGCATATAAGAGGTCGAAATTCAGGCAGTTCATCACTTTGGGCCTGTTCATGGTCAAAATGACCGTCTGGTCTTTTTCTTCCACAAGCAACAGAGAATCGCTATCGCTTTTTACATAGTTTTTATGGTCTGTGCTCATAGTGTTTTCCTTGAATGATTTATACCTTTTTTTCAGCAGCCAATATGCCGTGAAATTACAATTCGCTGAACTTCCGAGGTTCCTTCACCTATTTCTAGGAGTTTCTGGTCCCTGTAAAATCTTTCCACATCGTATTCTTTCATAAGACCGTATCCGCCATGAATCTGGACGGCATGGTCAGTCACTCTGGACATTACTTCAGAACAATACAATTTGCCCATGGCAGCCTCTTTTTCATAGGGTCGTTTATTACTTTTCAGCCAGCAGGCTTTGTACAAAAGATTTCTGGCACACTCTATTTCCATGGCACTGTCGGCAAGTTTGAATGCTATGGCCTGGAATTTTGAGATGGGCTGTCCAAACTGTTTTCTTTCTTTTGCATATTTCAAGGCAAGATCATAGGCTCCCTGGGCACCGCCAAGTCCCATGGCACCGATGGAAAGCCTCCCCCCGTCAAGGGTTGCCAGCATCTGATGGAACCCGTCGCCTTTTTTCCCCAGGATATTTTTTTTGGGGACTCTCACGTCATCAAAATAGAGTTCTGCTGTGTTAGAGGACCGCCACATCATTTTTTTATGCATGGGGACAGCTTTAAATCCAGGTGTTCCAGTTTCAACCAGGATACAGGAATATTCAGGTTTGCCATTGTCCCTGGTTCCTGTGATTGCCTGAACAGTTACGCCCATGGTCAGGTCACAGGCCGCATTGGTGATGAATATTTTTGAACCGTTAATCACCCATTCATCTCCATCCAGAACAGCAGTTGTTTTACTGCCTCCGGCATCGGATCCGGCCGTGGGTTCTGTTAGTCCAAATCCCCACAAACCTTCACCTGCACAAAGTCTGGGCAGATATTTTTGCTTTTGTTCTTCAGTTCCAAAATAGTAAATCGGCCCTATGCCCAGAGAATTGCCCGCAGCAATGGTGGCAGCCTGGGAACCGTCAATCCTGGCAATCTCTTCAACACCTATAATGTATGAAATATAATCCATTTCCTGGCCTTCATATTTTTCAGACACAAACATGCCGAAAAGACCTATTTCTCCCATTTTCCGGGTCAGCTCTGAAGAAAACTCTTCTTTTTCATCAAGTTCTCCTGCAATGGGTGCGATTTCTTTTCGGGCAAACTTTCTGACTTCCTTACGAATCATTTCCTGTTCTTTGGTAAGGTCAAAATCCACCCTGCACCTCCTTTATATTATACGTTATTTGTTTTTGTTCATGGTTATTAATGTTAAGATCGCCCGACAATTAAAGAAAACTGATCGAGCGCTCAGTCTATATCCAAGATACTATTATTAAAGCGATTATTTTGTCAAATGTTTTTTTGAACAAGCAGGAATATCTTCTTGACACCTGGCTATAGACGGGTTACATTATTCCATGATTAACAAATTCAAACACAAAGGGCTTAAGCAATTATATGAAACCGGCAGTCAAAAGGGTGTCAATGCTGAGCATACAAAGCGGTTGCGGATAATACTTGCCAGATTGGATGCCAGCCAGAGCCCAGAAGATATGAACCTGCCTGGCCTTAGACTTCATCCGTTAAAAGGGAATTTAAAAGGATTTTGGGCTGTTAATGTTTCGGGCAATTGGCGTATATGCTTTCGATTTGAAAACAACAACGCCGTTGATATTGATTATAACTATTATCATTAAGGAATAAAACAATGGTTATGCATAACCCACCCCACCCGGGAAAAATAATAAAAGAACTTTGCATCGAGCCGTTAGGCTTAACTATCACAGATGCGGCCAAGGGCCTTGGCGTATCACGTAAAACCTTATCTGCCCTATTAAACGGGCGGTTCGGCATTTCTCCGGAAATGGCTATCCGGCTGTCAAAGGCTTTTGGGGGTAGTGCTGAAAGCTGGCTGATTCAGCAGAGCCAGTATGATTTGTGGCAGGCATTACAGAATGAAAGCAAAATTCAAGTTAAAGCCTTTGCTTAATTGAACCAAAACAGGAAAGTTTGTTTTTAATGTTTCAGCAGGCTTTGCAACTCAGGGATAATTATTCCTGTACGTAACAAAATTCGCATTTTTCCATATTCCAATATAGCAAATTTATTTTGAGATAATATTTTCAGGTTTGAACAACAATCAATTTGCTCCAATAAAATTTACTGGAAGCATCGCTTGTTTGATTGTGGATAGCTTCCATATAAGTTTATGAAAAGTTTTTGCAAATCAAATATTGTCCATGCCGGATTTTTTTTAACACCTGCTTTATGATCTTCTATCAGGATTCGTCATTTTTTTAACAATATTTGTTATTTTTAAGTTCCATTGTTTTGTCGGGTTTCCAATATCCTTTAATAATGGGCAAGTATTTTTTTTCTATCGATGGGGCACGATGTTTGCAATATTCTCTTAAGAACGTAAGAACGAATACTGTATTTTAAAAAACGGAGGATCTTATAATTAAAAAAACAATGTTTTTCTTTGCATTAATCGTCTTTATTATTTTTAATTCAGCTTTATATGCCAAATCTTCTAACAGCAATTCCAGTAACTCTGGAGCCAGCGGAAGCAGTGGAAATTCAAATTCGTCTCTGAATATTTTTGGTGTAAAAGGTATTAAAAGCGGATTGATAAAAGTTGATAAAAATATTTTTTATTCAACAGATAAACTGGATGTTTCAGTTATTTTCCCAAAATCGTTGAAATCAGTGTGGAACGGTAGTGCTGATGCGTACTTGGTAATATGATTAGCGGATGGAACACTAATGGCTCCTTTTCCGGTTTTGAGTTCCGGCCAGACGCCGGATAAACCAAAAACATTTGTTAGCGTAGATTTAAGTACAACACCGATTCCTACAGGTGATTATCAGCTTGCAATGATTCTTGTTAACCCTGGTGGGGATGCCTTGAATATTGGTGACTGGTATAATGGATTCAGTGGTTTGATCAGTGCGACAACCTTTAAGTTTAAGAGCCAGTGTGATCCGATTGATACTAATTGTGACGGCATGATTGATGTAACCGGGATAGTTGTTTTTCCATCCAGTGTGACACCTTCAGCTGGTGGTGCCACAACAATCACTGTTGGAAACGGAGAAACGCCTTACACGATTGTCAGTGGAGATATTTCAATTGCCACTGTCAGTGATTCTACGCTTCCGGATGATGGTACTTTCATTATTACAGGTGTGGCAAATGGTTCAACAACGGTTACAATTACCGATTATGGTGGTAACAGTGCTACAGTAGATGTCCTGGTTACTGATACTTTACCGGTGACAGTCAATCCGGTGCAGGCTTCAATATTGGTATCTGAAACAACGAATATTGCAATAAGCGGTGGTGTGGGGGGATTTACGGCCAGTTCAAACGATAATACTGTTACAAGCGTTTCCCTAAGTGGAAATACAGCAATTATAACAGGAGTTGCCGATGGCATGTCAACCATAACTATTTCAGACAACAATGGGGAAAGCGTAAATGTGGATGTAACAGTACAATAAATATTTATTAGAATTGTAATTTTAACATACAGAGGTGCTTTTAAAGGAAAAAAGTGCGGCAATAAAATTTTTCAGTGATGACAGCTATCATTTTGATCCAGGTAATCATCCTTATTATTATCAATTTTTGAGAGGAATAATTACACGTGGGAAAATTAAAATTTTACGAAAAAGGCTTTTCATTGTTTGAACTAATCATTGTGATAGCGATGATTGCAATACTGACAACAATTGCCATCCCTCTTTTTTCAAAAATGAATTCGAATATGAGGCTAAAAGGTTCAGCACGTGATATTCATTCATTATTACAACTGACCCGGCTTCGGGCGATAAAAGAACAGGCCTTTGTAGTCGTTGATTTTGATCCTGACCGGGATGGAAACCTTCAAGGGAATTATATTGCCTTTGTAGATGATAATGCTGATTTCACAAGAGATGGTATAGAGGAAATATTTTATCAAAATAATTTACAAGTCGACATTCAGATGACGAGCGCAGCCTTTGGCCCGAGTCCTGCAAAAACATATACTTGTTTTAATATAAATGGTTTCCCGGTTGACAGCTTACTAAATGAATACAGTGGCACAGTTAATCTTTCAAATGCCTATAATTCACACCAGATCAGCCTGAATGCTGTTGGGCTTTCAACTGTACAATGATGCAAGTTTAAAAAATTGCATTTAAGAGGTGGATATTTTAAAAAAAAAAGTGATCAATGAAAACGAAAACTGAACACAGCAAAGGATTCACCATCATAGAGCTTCTCATTGCCATGCTGATAAGCAGCATAGTGATTGCCTCGATATACAGTGCTTTCCAATCGAACTTAAGTTCATATACAACACAGCAGCGAGTGGTTGGAATGCAGCAGAATAGCAGGGCTATTTCCTTTTATATTACCCGGGACATCATGATGGCAGGGTATGACCCGGGGGATGTTAAGGCTGATGCCGGAATTTCAGACGCCAGAAGTGGTTCCATTACTCTTTCAGCTGATTTAAATGAAAATGATGCAATTGATGCAAATGAGACAATTACATATACGGTTGTGGGAACAGATTTGACAAGAAACGGCACAGTGCTTTCAAAAAATGTTAATATTTTAAATTTTGTATACCTGGATAAAGATGGCACTGTATTAACAGATTCAGATGGGGATGGCGTTGTGGATGATATGTCGGATATAGTTTCCATTCAAATTAGTGTAATCGTGCAGGAAGGAGATAAAATCTCCCAACTGGCTCAAAATTATACCAATAATAAAACATATTACAATCAGCAAGGCACTGTTCTTCTTGACAAATCAGCAGCGCCGGACCTGTTACGGAGAAGACTTTATACTGCACAGATCAATTGCAGAAATCTTGGACTTTAAATATTAGGGTGAAACGATGGTAACCAGTAGATCAATAAAGCAAGTTTTCAATAATGGGAACGGGTTCACCATTATTGAAGTATTGATTGCCATTGGCATTCTTTCCATAGGTATTTTAGGAATGGCAACCATGCAAATCTCCTCAATAAGGGGCAATAATACTGCAGGTAAACTGACGTCAAATTCAATATGGGCCATAAACCGGATTGAGAAAATCATAGCCTTGGATTACGATGATGCCGAGCTTACAGGTTCTGTCTATGATCACGATACTGACACTTCCCTTTCGGCTCATTTGGCAGCAAATGTCGGGGTTGGGCTCCATCAAAATCCTGTCAGCTCTGACGGCCTGGATAATAACAGCGACGGTCAGATAGATGAAACCGGTGAAACCGGTGCTATGACCATGCAGTGGCAGGTGGTCGATGATTACCCCATCCTTGATTCAAAATGGATTCAAATTACTGTGTCTAAGGGCACAGGTCTTGCACAAAAAACAGTTTCAATCATCTATTACAAAATTAATACCATTTAACACGGTAATAAAACATGAAACAACCAAAGGACATCCTCAGCAATAAAAACGGTTCTGCACTTATTATTGTATTGTTAATAATGATGTCTATTTTAATGATGGGTATTTTTGCAACGCAGGAAACCACCAATGAACTTCAAATTGCCGGCGCAGATCTGCAAGTAAAAAAAGCTTTTTATGAAGCTGACGGCGGGACAGAATACGGTGCCCAACTTCTGGAAGAAAACATAGCCTGCTACGGTTTTGATCCTGCTGAAACCTATCCAATTGATATTGGAAAAATCAAAGTTAATGATGACGATTTCTGGGGTAACACAACTGTCGGACAGACCGCATTTTATTATCCGAATGATGCATCGGACCCCCGCACCAATATTCAAATTATTAACGAAGGTACCTCCTTTGGTGTTGGCGGGGCAGTTCAAATGGTTTCCGGCTATGAGGGTCTCGGAAAAAGTGCTGGCTCGGGCGGGGCTAAAATCACATTCACAGTGTCCAGCATTCATCAAAAAAACAATCGAAATGCCGGAAGAGTGACTGTTCAGTGGAGACATGTAATCGGTCAGGAAAATGACTGCCGATACAGATAGAAGAACATAAGGAGGTTTTTCATGACTTTATTTAAATGTAAAATTGTCGATATCCTCGTAGGAGTAATTTTTTTGTCTGCTTCAGTTTTATTACCACATCAGGTCTTAGCAGTAACCGAGTGCGACTGCAGTTCAGATGCCGCCTCTCCGCCATTCCTAGCAGCAGGCGCATCACCCAACCTGCTTTTGCTCATCGACAATTCAGCTAGTATGCTGGATATGGGGTATATAGATGACACAAAGGAATCCTGGGAATGTTTTGATAACACCTTTGATAACACTGAGTCCTATACCGGATATTTTGATAATACAAAGTGGTATCAATACGACAACTCGGTTTACGCTGGTGATGTTGCAGCTGGGATCACCACCAATGCCGGTCGCTTTGTCCCATTTTCCGCCGTGCTGCCAGGTGCTGCGCAAAACGTCGGCGGTACGCTCTACACATCCGCTGATATGGTTGTCGAAATGTGGGAGAACCCTGCTACTGTCTGGAATGTTGATTTATATACCACCGGAAAAATTTTAAACTGGGCAACAGCCTCCAAACTTGATGTAGAAAAAAAAATACTGACCGGCGGAAAGTATGATGAAACTAGGGAAGTATGGACTTCAGAAGCCAGGGGCTGTGCTGGGTACCGCTTTATAAAAGAGATCTCACTGGTATCAGGTGGGACGAACTACAAGCTTACTATGGGTATTCTAGCCGGAGATAACGATATAACACAACTTGAAATCTTTAAAATCAGTGAAGACGGATATGATAATTATGGTGATTGCGCAACCGCGGTGGAAGAGGTTCTATTTGGCACTGGAAATCCGCAAAATGCTGTAGGCAACTGTATCGATCCCGATAATGATGCGGACAATTCTGAAAAACAGGTTCTTATCCACTCTACCACAGACTGCTGGAAATACTGGAAAGGGGATCTCAATAACTGGCCCCAGCACACGACAACATTGCTTGACAAATGTGGTGATGTCTATGCCTCCGGTGTGGACCCCAGGGAAATTTCACCTTCTGATCCATCCTATGCCTGTTATGGTGACTCTATTGCGGGAACCGATTATATCGGCCGGTGTTGGACTGTTGGAACGGTCTGCCCCGAAGTGGTCTGTGCAGATGATAATGATCCGGCCGTACCGGAACAAAGCGGCGGTAGTCCGTATTACCGATGCAATACCAACATAGTCCAATATTGTCCAAAGAGTAACTATAAGAAAGGGGCTTGCAACGTCGCCTGGCGGGTGTATTATGCCCCAGGAACCTGTCCTGAGGATGCCGGCGCCGGTTGGGTAGGCGGGTATTCAGGTGTTGGCGTCATACCGGCTGTACTTGAAACCTGCGTAGAAGATGCAATGATCGCTTATTGTCAAGGTATCCAAGCGCCACAGGTTGTTGACCCTTCAGATTTGGTGGTTAATCCCACAAATTCAGCCACCTCGGTAGGAGATGTATATAATCTACCGGCCATTCTTACTGATGCGGGTGTTGTAGGCGGACTGGGAGAACCCATAGCCAAAATGAATGGACTGATCCAAAAAGATGCTGCGACCTCTGTACCTGAAGGGCTGTTGCAAAAATATGCAAGCCAGATCAGAATCGGTGCCATGGCATTTAATAATGACGGGTCTTACAGCGAATGTGATGCCACCCTATTTGATCCTTATGTCACATATAACTGTGACGATGACGACAATGAAGACGGAACATACCTAGTACAAGAAATGGGTGGTAACACAGCTGACCTGATTGTAAATATCAATGATATTAAAGCTGACTCATGGACACCACTTGCAGAAGCCATGTTCAATGCCATCGGTTATTTTACCTAGGACACCAATTATCTTATCAAAACTGATCATTTACAGATTAACGGAAGTGCCGCCCCCGAGCCTATAGAAGAATACTGCCAGGCCAATAATATTGTTATTATTACTGATGGTGGCTCAACTGCTGATTTAAACCCAAAAATGGTGGCAGTGGCAGCAGGGGTTGCTAAAGACGCTGATGGTACGGATGACAGCAATGGTTGCGGAGCCCTTTACGGCAGTACTTATCTGGATGACCTGACCTATTTTGCAAAGGAAAACAATAGCCTTTATAATAACAGCTCCTATGTTTTTACTGAACCACCCGAAAATATCTCAACATATATTGTTTCTAACGGAACACCGCGGAATATAGGAACAGGGGAGTGCAGTCCTGCAACATTGCTGACCAATGCTGCGGACAACGGGAGTGATAAAAGTCTTTTAACTGCAAATAATCCTGATGAGTTGTACACAGAACTGGATGATTTATTTCAATACACACTTGAACGGGCAGCATCGGGATCTGCAGCATCCGTAATTGCTGCAACAAGATCCGGTGAAGGTGCGGTCTACCAGGCTATTTTCTGGCCGAACATGGATGATCCCAGTGGTGATCCGACAGTGACCTGGGTCGGAGAGGTACATGCCCTTATGGTCGATTCACTTGGCCAGTTGTATGAAGATACTGTACAGGATTCAACCCTGGATACAGCCGAAGACAAACGAGTGATTTTTTACTATGATAACACAGAAAAGAAAACCATGGCATGCTGGGACGGGGCTGTCGATATTGTCAGCGGTACCTGTAGCGGTACATCAAAAGATTTAGACGAGGTGAGCTATTTATGGTCTGCTGCTGAATGGCTGGCGGATATAACAGAGGCAGACATTCTTGTGAACCGAATAGCGTATATGTCAAATGAAAAAAGAAGGTATATTTTTACCTGGAATGATTTGAACAATGATGGAAAAGTTGGCACACCAGGCACGCCCAGCACTCAATATGGATTCGAATTTGAAGAAGGAACAAACTGGAATACCTTATCAACCACAGCAACTGCAGCAGGCAGGGATTCTCTTTTTTCCGATTTCGGCGTCACAACTGCTGCCGAACTCAATGAAATTGTCAACTGGATGCGTGGAAAAGATGATTTAACAGATAATTCCGTCAGGGCCAGGCAGGTTCCGACACCTGCTAATTTTAATATTACAGGCAGTCCTGCTAATATTACATGGAGACTTGGCGATGTTATTCATTCAACGCCAACAGCTGTAGGAAAGCCGGTGGAATCATTTCATCTGCTTTACAAAGACGTCACATACGCCGAATTTTACAGCAAATATGAACACCGTCGGAATGTAATCTATTTTGGTGCCAATGATGGCATGCTTCACGCCTTGAATGGTGGATTTTATGACCCGTCATCAAAATCTTTTTGTAAAAACCTGGATAGTGATAACCTTTGTTTTGATGACGGATCAATGCCTGAACTGGGTGCGGAGCTGTGGGCATATGTTCCTTACAACCTTCAGCCCCATCTTAAATGCCTGGTGGACCCCAATTACCGCCATAAATACTATATGGATCTTAAACCCCGAATTTTTGATGTTAAAATATTTTCTGTGGATGCAGATCACCCTGGAGGCTGGGGAACTATTCTGGTTGCCGGGATGCGGTTAGGCGGAAAAGAATTAGAATCAGATGGTGTTGCTGACAATAGAAAATTTATTTCTTCTTATATTATACTGGATATTACCAATCCTGAAGAAAAACCTGTTCTATTAGGAGAGTTGACGGTTAATTCTAATACACATGCCGATATGGGATATACCACAAATATCCCCACTGTCGTGCCCATAAAACCAGATGGAAGTGATGATTCAGAATGGTATTTGGTATTTGGAAACGGGCCAACAAGTCTTGATGGCACAAGCGACCAGAAACCACGACTGGCTGCTTTCAATCTAAATCAGTTAACTTCAGGTTCGTCTGAGCCCTTTCAAATTCTAAGTTCACTTGGGTCAACCCGGGGTTCAATTGAACTGAGCGGTTCTGACAATGGTTTTGTATCAGACCCTGTTACCATAGATTTTTTGGTAGGTGGATCTCTTGATGAAGATTACAGGGGCGATGCCATATATTTTGGAACAGTAGAAGGCACATGGGGAAACTGGAGTGGTAAAATGTATCGATGGGTGACAAACGCCGATACCTCTTCAACAACACCTGATGACTGGGGAAACTCCCTTACGAACGAGCCCGATCTTTTAATCAACACAGGCCGGCCTATTACAGCAGCGCCTACCATCGGCTGGGATGGATTTAATTACTGGATATATTTTGGTACGGGTCGTTTTCTTCACGAGGATGATAAATCCGATGTCAGCAGCAATGGGAAAGATCTTTTTTTCGGGCTTAAGGAACCGGTTAATCTGGATGGCGACTTTACCTGGGCTACAATCGGATTTAATGACTCTACCGGAGACATCAACTCCACAAATCTACCCGGCTCACGTAACCTGGTACGAACTGATCAGATTGTCGTCAGTCAGGCTGATTCAAAAACGCAATCCCTTTTAACCTGCCTGGATGGTACCAGTGACTGTTTAATACCATCAACTAATATAGGCGGCTCTGATGATTTGGTTAATTATTTTTCAGAACTTGAAGATTTCATCTCCGGCACCGGATTTATCTATGATATTATTCTTAATCCAATCGGCTACACTGGAACTGATGGATGGTATCTCAAATTTTCGGAAGACCGGGAAAGAAATCTGGGACAGCCTACCCTGTTAGGCGGGTTAACGACGTTTACCACCTACCAGCCTTATGAAAATATCTGCCTTCTTGAGGGTCTGGCAAATCTTTACGGCCTGTATTTTAAAACCGGCACGGCGTGGCATGAAGCAGTTTTCAATTCTGGTGCTTCGGAAGGTGTTGATCCGAAAGTTATCAGTAGAAAGGAAATCGGCAAAGGGCTTGCAACAACTCCAAACCTTCATGTTGGTAAGGCAGACGGTGCCAAAGCTATTGTTCAGACAAGTACAGGTGCGATTGTAGAAATTGAGCAACCGACACTACCCTTGCAGGAGAGCAAAACCGGGAAGGCATCATGGCTTAGGGAATAAGGAATTTTCTATAAAAACCAAACTAAAGGAGATTGCGACCTCTACAAATGAGAAATGGCTCTATATTTTATCTGACAATGGTAAAATTTTAATTTATTCAATTACCTGTCTCCTAAAAGGTGAGACAACTATTGGAAACGATATCGCGTCGGTTGCAGCAGACCCTGAGAAATATATAATTTTTATATAATAATGAAAAAGCTGTTCATAATCTTTCGTTTGATTTTGTCCAAAAGATCGACACATTCGGCTCTCCTTTTATAGGGGCCCCGAAGAACCTTTAGCCATTATTGTTTTTACCGGCTCTCAGTGGCAGTATTACGTCCAGTACATGGCGTTGTTTGTGTTGGTGTTCAAACAAAATTATGGAATTTTAAAAATCGTTATTAAACATTTCCCATTAAAGATGCAATAAATCTGCCTTATCTGTTGCTGCCTCTTTATATGCTGATTCAGAAGGTAAATTTGCCAAATTTCATAGACTTTTAGAGGATAATTATAAGATCCTTGATGAAGTAAAAAGTCTTGATATTGCTAAAAATGTTGGATTAGGCAGTGAAAAAGTTGAGTTCCAGTTTAAAAATCTGGTATGGTCACAAAAGATTCAAAAAGATATATCTGACAGTAAAAATGCCGGACTGATTTTCTATTTGTCGTTTATGCCACTTTAATTATGAGATTGCAACAGATATAATCAATTCAGATATAAACCTAAAAAGGAGAAAAAGTATGACGGATGAAAAAATAAAAGAATCTATAGCGCCCTGTGGATTGTGTTGTGAAACTTGCTTTGCCCATGTTGACGGCGATATTCGCATGTATAGCATGAAACTCAAAGAAAAATTGGGAAATTTTCACATCAATGCCAAGCGATTTGAAACCCTGCTGGATGACCCTGTTTTCAAAAAATATGCTGATTTTAAAGAAATGCTTGATTATTTGGCATCGGAAAACTGTAAGGGTTGCCGCAATGAGCAGTGTAAGCTGTTTAAAGATTGCGGCGTAAGAGGATGTCACCAGGGAAAACAGATTGATTTTTGTTACCAGTGTGACCAATTCCCATGCGACAGAACCAATTTTGACCCAGGCCTTTATAAAGGATGGGTGGCAATAAACGAAATAATACAAAAAAAGGGGATTGAAAAATATTATGAAAAGGCTATAGTTCGCTCCAGATATGCATAATATAGCCCCTTGGAAGGCCACCCAAGGATCTATACTGAGCATTTTAAAAAATAAACCGAACTTGGAAATATATTATATCAGAAAAGAATGCCACGAATTTACATTTACATCGTATGTGTAAAGATATTCACCCCATAGCCGATAAAAATCAGGCCAAACAACCCTGTGAAAAAACCCATGACTGTGATGACGCGGTACAGATTCCTTTTCGCACCATGGGTTCGGGATGCTTCTATATTTTTAAAATAAACCATACCGTCTGCAAGCCGGTTCTCATCTTCATATTTTTTAAGATTATTGTTTTTATTGCGGCCTTTGATAACCATATATATTCCGGTTGCTAAGATGACACAACCTGTGAAAAAAAACATAAAAATTTTCCGTCCCAGTCTATTGTATTTTGGTTATAATCCCATACATTCATAATCATCATACTTATTTTTATGAAATATTCAATCCATTGTTAAGGAAATGGGTATGAAGTCAAATAAAAAAAATAAATGTAAGGATTACCGTGGCTTCTGGTTTATTTTTACACGCCCTGCAGGCGCATAAAAATTCTCCAGACATGCCAGTTTTTTTTGATTTTAATTTTTTTAAAAAAATTTAGAGCTTATTTTAACATTAAATCTGTTCAGGCTTTGGGGTACACCTAATTTTATTTACGCCAACAGTTTGCCCAATTCACTCACAGTTAGGTTTGAAAGTCCCAATGTTTTCATTGTGCGTTTAGCTTCATCCAAATAATCTCGATTCATCAACTGAGAAACCAGTGTGATCACAGCCGATATAACAGGTGTGCCCACCCCGATCTGTTCTCCAAGTTTTTGGAGGAACACCAGACCATACCCTACATCTTCATTGAAATATCGGTAATCCAGACTAGTGTGGGCTTTGACCCCATCGAATCCTGGCGCAGTGGCAAAGCCTTTATCATAGGTGGCTTCCAGCATATAGCCCTGGATGACTCCTAACTCCGGATCAGGAATTACGTCCACACCCAACTTTTTACCGATAGCGATCCGTTCCATATCAACAGCTTCGATCAATCTGCCAACCGCTGGAGTGACGCCATCATGATAAAAATCAAAATCAAAGTCGGTACGTTCGATTAACGCCACATTCATAAGTGTAATTGCGGGATGGATGACTGGGTTGCCGTTCTGCAGGCTGGTCTGGAGAACATTCTTTACTGCGGTCATCGCCGGATAAACATCGCGGATCTGTTCCAATATATAATTGGTGTTTCGCGCCGGAACTGCCGCCATGAATAAACCGCCTTTGAGCTTATTAAAAATTCTGATTTTACCCGGTTCAAGCAATCGAACGGCATATGGCAATGTCGACGTTTCCGCTATAAGGACTTCTTCGTCACGAATCCCAAGCCCGGAACCGTTTTTAAATTCAATGGCACCCCCGCATGAACTAGGGCACACGATCACGATCTGCCCTTTTTTGAGGAATGGCTTGCAGACTTCTGCAAAGGGTTTGGTGCTGTATGCCGGGCCTACTGCATATATGATATCAGCCCCATCCAACGCTTTTTCAATCTCATGCCCGGCATAGGCCACAGGCTGAAATCCTTCAAGCTCTCCCTCGCAATAGATACCTTTGTTGCTCTGGACAGCCTTGATACTCTCCGGAAATTGTTCAAAATCAAACAGACTGACCTGATGGCCGTGGGCTGCACAGTCGAATGCAACTGCGCAGCCTCCATTTCCCGAACCCAATACAGTAATGTTCATAGTATTGTTCTCCTTCTTGATGCTTTGATCTGCTCTATTCAGGTTAAATTTTCTTGTGACTATTATAAAAATTATTCTATTTTGGAAAAAATATAATATAAAATATATCTAAATCAATAATATGTCAATATAAAATTTTCTATTTAGAAAAATTTTGTATTTTGTAATCATAGGAAATTTTAGAGAATATTTTTTGCCCGGAAAAACAAATCGTTTTTCCGATGACGGGTCATTATTTTAAATGCACTTTAACAGATATGTCCTTTTGTAAAATCGTTGGTCTATGTATAGAAAAGTTGGAAAAATTGACTAAAAAATTATTCTAAACTAAAGAACAAAGGAGCACCTCTTCAATCTGAAAAGTGATGACAGGACGCTATTGATTAAATTTTTTCAACATTTTTGGGTAACCGTAGCCAGTTGTTCTTGGATCTCATGAGGATGAATGTTTCACTTCTTATGACATTGCCAAGTTTGAGGATAGTCTCGCTGGTGAACCGATATAATTCATCTTTTCCTTCCACACAAATGACCTCGGCAATTATATCGTAACGCCCGGTAACCACTGCTGCCCAAGCGACACTCGGCAGACGGGAGATTTTATCCAGTATTTGATCCAGTTTTCCATCCGAACGGATGCTCATGGCAACCAACGCAGTTATCATTTCTTGGTCTCGGTTTGGATTGATCAGTCCTGAAACTTTAAATATACCGTCATTCTCAAGAACTTTTATTCGTTTTCGAATGGTCGGTGGGGTTACCTTGAGTTGTTTTGCCATTTCACCTATTGACATGCGACCATCCTTTGTCAGCAGAGAAATGATTGCATTATCCAATGCATCAAGATTGATCTTTTCCACAACTTCCTCCTAAAGACATCTTTTTTGAAAGATACGATTTATGATACTAAGCAACCGAATAAAAACGAACAAAAGGTAACACTTTCTCCCAGTAAAAAGAAAGGAAAAAGTGAGATCAGGTATCTATATTTTTTAACGATTCACAAAGAGGATACTCAAATGATTCCTTAATTTTATTGATTAAAGTCTATAAAATTGCTTTTTGAGCCTGATTGAATCAGTAGCCAAATTATTTTTAAAAAAAAGTTATTATTAGTAAATTTTTAATTGACAAATACATTATATGGATATATTTGATAATATAAATTTTCCAAATAGAAAATATTTGATATATTTCTAGTACAGGGAATCCTTGTGCTTTAGATGAAGAAATTATTAACTGTGCAAGTCGCTTCGGGAGTCCGCCGCGCTAAAGGTTCCAGCATATCGGTTTTCGTCTTTGCAGGACACCTTGAACAGGAGCATGAATCCAATCAAGACGGTTGGTGGTTCGGTTTTAAAAGAAGAGTATCGAATAGTGATTAAAACACTAATAACAACAGTTAAAAGGGAGGAAAAAATGAAAACAGTTAAATTATTTTCGGTTTTTGTGTCATTGGTTATGTTTTTAGGTTTCCTGGGGATTGCCTCAGCAGGAACTCTTGACGAAATTGCAAAAAGAGGTGAGCTTCGTATTGCATGTCAGACCCAGGGTGCCCCTTTCAGTTTTGTCGACAGAAATGGTGAAAGGACAGGCAGTTCAGTGGAACTTTGTGAAATGATCGCTAAAGAAATGGGTGTTAAAGTAAAATTCCTTAACTATGATTGGGACGGTCTTATTCCAGCCCTTCTTTCAAAAAAAGCAGACATGCTTGCCGCTGATATGACACCCACCCTGAAAAGGGCCATGAAAATCGCTTTTCCCGATCCTTATATGTACACCGGTAGCGTGATCTTCGTCAAACAAGACAGCCCGATCAAGACGCTGAAAGACATTAAACCCGGGACCAAGATGGCCGCTCTTCTGGGTTCAACGGGTGAAACTGATGCCAAAAAAGCCTTCAAGGATTTAAAATTCAAAACCTATAAGGGTGGCGGCCCGCTTTTGATCAATGCTGTCCTTTCCGGTCATGCTGAAGCGGGTGTGAACGACATCTCGGCTGTACGCAGCCAGGTATCCAACTTTCCGCCCAACAGTGTTCGAATTTTAGACGGACAATTGTCAAAATCGCCGCTGGCTTTTGCCGTGCGGTATGATTCTCCGGATCTGCTGCGTTGGCTCGACCTTTATTTCCTGCATATCAGTCTGGACGGCCGTCTGGATAAAAACTTGGATTACTGGGTCAATTCTCTGGATTGGAAGAAAGATCATTAATCCATCCGGTATATTCGAGGCATATTATTTTATATGGGCTCACCCCGGATAAAATAATATGCCTCAACATAAAACTTAAGGATAAATGATATGTTAGAAGCCTTCAATTTTAGGGTAATCCTGGAGTATATGCCGCTTTATGGGCAGTGCTTTCTGGCCACCCTCTGGATGTCTGGTCTGGCACTGCTTGGAGCTATTCTGGTGGGAATTGTCGCCTGCGGCATGCGGCTGGGCCAAGTACGAAGTCTTTCTGTCCTGGCCGGCATTTTTATTGAGAGCATTCGTTCCACACCTTTGCTGGTTCAGCTGTATTTCTTCTATTTCGGTCTGCCCACATTGGGAATCATGTTTCCTGAATGGGTTACAGGAGTTATTGCCCTGACCTTGAACAGCGGGGCCTATTATGCTGAAATCATTCGGTCAGGTATTCAGTCCATTGACAGCGGGCAGACTGAAGCCGGGATTGCCTCAGGGATGAACTATTTTCAACGTATGCGCTATATTATTCTGCCCCAGGCACTTGGAATGACGATCCGTCCCATGCTTGGGCAGGCCATTGTTCTGGTAAAAGACTCGTCACTGCTCTCACTGATTTCAATTTTGGAGTTGACGCGAGCAGGCCAGTTGCTGACATCGGATCGATTCATGCCTGCTGAAGGGTTTCTGACCACGGCAGTTTTTTATCTGATTCTTTATTACATGCTCAAGTGGTTTTCAAGTTGGTCAGAAAAACGGCTGATTTTTAGGGAAGCACATTAAGCTGTGAGGAATAAACTATGTTGAGTTTTTATTTTCAAGAACTGATGCGCAGTCTGCCCTATTTTCTAGAAGGCGCCTGGATGACTATCGCGGTTTCAGGTTTGAGTTTGCTCGCAGGGACTTTAATAGGCTTTGTCTGCGGAATCATAAGGGCAGGCAGGAACAAGTTGCTTCGAGCCATCATTGGAATTTGGGTTGATCTCATTCGAGGGACACCATTTCTGGTGCAGGTTTTTATCATTTTTTTTATTCTGCCCAGTGCCGGTATAGAGTTGGAAGCCTTTCCGGCAGCAGTGATTGCGTTGACCAATTTAACTGCCAGTTTCATTTGTGAGATTGTTGCCAGCGGTATCATAGCAGTACCCAAAGGCCAGAGCGAAGCAGCAACAGCCTCAGGCCTTTCAAATTATCAACAACTTCGATACATTGTTTTACCCCAGGCCATGCGGACTATAGTGCCGCCTCTGGTGGGACAATATGTCCTTTTGGTCAAGGATTCATCAGTGGTCTCGGCGATCGGCGTGGTTGATATAACCCGTGTCGGATGGCTGACAGTGCAACGGGTACCGGAAGGCCTTATGGTGTTCGGACTTGTGGGGCTTTTGTATTTCGCCATTTGTTATCCGTTAATCAATCTGTCAGGTTATCTTGAAAGGCGGATGACGATTGTAAATACAAAGCTTTAATAAAGAATATAAAATATAGCTGTATACACAAAAAGGGGAATAAGTTTATGATCTCTTTCAAAAAAGTAGACAAATGGTTTGGCGATCTCCATGTCCTGAATGATATCAACATAGAGGTTGCCCAGGGCGAGGTGGTTGTGGTCTGCGGTCCGAGTGGATCGGGGAAAAGCACCCTGATTCGCTGTATAAACCGTTTGGAACCTATCCAGAAAGGTGAGATCGTTGTTGATAATATGGCTGTGCATGACAAAAAGATTAATATGACCAAGGTTCGGGCAGATATTGGATTTGTTTTTCAATCCTTTAACCTCTATCCTCACATGACTGCGCTGGAAAACACAACTATCGCACCCAGAAAAGTTAAAAATATGAGTAAAAAAGAGGCTGAAAAACTTGGCCGAAAGATGCTCACCCGGGTGGGCTTGGAAGACCGGATCGATCACTATCCGACTCAGCTTTCCGGCGGGCAGCAGCAACGTGTCGCTATCGCTCGCGGCTTGTGCATGAACCCCAAGATCATGCTCTTTGATGAACCCACATCGGCCTTAGATCCGGAAATGATAAATGAAGTTCTCGACGTCATGCGTGATCTGGCCAAAGAGGGTATGACCATGATGGTTGTTACCCACGAAATGGGATTTGCCCGGGAGGTGGCCAGCCGGGTCGTGTTTATGGATGAAGGAAAGATCATCGAGGTTGCACCGCCAAACGATTTTTTCACAAATCCACAAACAGAACGAGGAAAATACTTTTTAGCCTCAATACTAACCCACTGATTTGGATCAACTTTTGATCTGTTTCCATCCTGTATTTCCCAAGCTATTGGAAGTTACCGACATGGAATTTTTTGGTTATGAAATTAATTAACAGGCAAAATTTAATCACAATTGCCAAGCATTAGGGAAAGGATCGATAAAAAGGAATGTCTAAAGTGAAAACAAAATTGCTTATTGGCCTTGAGGATCGATTTGGAGCAAAAAATTACAATCCTCTGGATGTAATACTCAGCAGGGGAGAGGGAATCTGGGTATGGGATGTGGAAGGGAAAAAATATATGGATTGTCTGTCCGCATACTCAGCAGTTAACCAAGGGCATTGTCATCCAAAAATCCGCCAGGTGCTTATAGATCAGTCAAAGAAGCTGACTCTGACATCCCGAGCATTCAGGAACGACCAACTTGGGCTCTTTTATAAGTATTTATGTGAACTGACACACTCGCATAAAGTACTTCCGATGAACAGTGGTGCTGAAGCCGTTGAAACAGCCATAAAAACAGTTCGTAAGTGGGGTTACGAAAGCAAAGGAATACCATTGGATAAGGCTGAAATTATTGTCTGTGATAATAATTTCCATGGCAGGACTCTTACAATTATCAGTTTTAGTTCAGATAAAAATGCCAGAAATAATTTCGGTCCTTTTACACCTGGATTTAAATCCATCCCATTTGGAGATGCAGACGCCCTTGAAAATGCAATTACCAAAAATACTGTGGCCTTTATGGTAGAACCAATACAGGGAGAAGCAGGTGTTATCATACCACCTGATGGATATCTAAAAAAAGTAAGGGAAATATGCACAAAAAATAAAGTTGTATTTATATTGGATGAAATTCAAACAGGTCTTGGAAGAACAGGTAAGTTATTAGCAGAAGAGCATGAAGGAATCCAGTCTGATCTTACATTGATTGGCAAAGCGCTTTCAGGAGGATTCTATCCAGTATCTGCAGTTCTTTCAAATGAAGCAGTTTTAGGCGTTTTGAATCCAGGCCAGCACGGAAGTACCTTTGGTGGGAATCCTTTGGCTTGCGCTATTGCAAGAAAAGCGTTGCAGGTACTGATAAAAGAAGAGATGATTGAAAATTCGGCCAAAATGGGTGAATACTTTCTTTCTGAATTAAATAAGGTCCATTCTCCAGTAATAAAAGAGATCCGTGGCAAAGGTCTTATGATTGCAATTGAGCTAAAAAGGGAATCACGGATTTCAGCCAGGCAAATTTGTAAAAAATTATTAGGAAAAGGTATTTTATGCAAAGAAACACATTTGTATACGATTCGTTTTGCGCCGCCCTTGGTAATTAAGAAATCCGAAATTGATTTAGCTGTTGGAAAAATTCGAGAAGCTTTAATAGATCAAAATTTGATGTGTTAAAATCAATTAAGCGAACGTCTTTATATATAATAGATTCATTAGCTTTCTGGACTTAAAAAGAACTGTTTTTGAAACAATATAAGGATTAAATCAATAATTTAGAAAAGATATGATCTTCTTGAATATCAGATCCCAAAGCAAAGGTGGTTGAGCCGGCAATCTCAAATTTCATTTTGCTGTAGAATGCATTTCCTCTGGTATTTTTTTTCCAGCTGCTCAACCAGATGGATTTAAATGCATTGTTACAGGCATGTTCTATGCATTTTTCAATGAGAGATAGGCCAATGCCGCAGCCCCAATATTGCTGCAGAGAATAGAGCCTGGACAGCTCAATTGCAGGTAATGGTCTAACACATTCAGGTGTCGGGCCATGGCAAAGTTTTGCATACCCGACCCATTTTTCTTCTAACTTTGCAATATAGAAGAAAGATTCTCTGTCAGAAATTTCTGATTTAATTTTATTCTCTGTAAAGGATTCTCCCACATATTTTTCAAAATCCTGTTTTTTATTTAATTTGGCAAATGCTTCTCTGAATGTTTTCTCAGCCAATTTTGACAGAGAGCAGGCATCTGAAATTTTTGCTGCGTGTAAAACGGGTTTTTCAAATTTCATTATAACCTCTATTATCTCTGATCTATTTACAGTGACCCATACTAAAAAGAAAAGTTTTTGTCTATGTCAATGATTAAGCTCCCACTCAGCTGATTTCTATAGAGAGCTAATTTTTTTTTAAATCCAACTTAAAATAAAAGTAATTATTCAGCTCTTAGGCTTGAACCCGCCCTGTCTGATAGATATTTGTTTCGATGCTAAACGCTTAACCTCCTGCAAATATCCATCAGACAGGGCTTTGGTGATATTTTTTTTAACGGGCTGAACAATTACAAATAAAACAATAATGATCCGGTTGATCCGGCTTAAGTATTATCCTGGAAAAAACTAGTTGACTATCCTGTATATTTTCTTGACAAGTGATTGAATAAATGTAAAAAAAACCATGACTGAGCGCTCGTTCAAATTTCATTAGAAACAACCTTGTTACAGGGAAGGAAGCGATCATTTGGGAAGAATTAAAAAATCCGGAAACGAAATATCGGCAGTAGAAGTCCCGACACAAATAAAAAATCCTGAACTGGTTAGGGAGAGACGGCGCCAGATTATCGATTCCACTGTTAAGCTTTTTATTGAACACGGATATCACAAGACAACGACACGGATGATCGCAAAGGCATCTAACTTTTCAATTGGTTCTTTATATGAGTATGTAAGCTCTAAAGAGGACCTGCTATACCTTGTATGCAAAACTATTCATGAGGAAGTTCAGGATGCAGTTGAAAAGGCCTTGTCAAATACGGATAAGGAAAAAGAAAGACTTGCATCTGCTGTCAGGCAGTATTTTTATGTTTGCGATAAGCTGGGAGATCATATCCTTCTCATGTATCAGGTGACGCAATTTCTGCCGGAAAAATGGAAAGAGGATGTCCTTGTGAATGAGTTGAATATTACAGATATTTTTATAAATGCTTTGTCTTCTTTATCCGGGAAGAATAAATTTCCAAAGCTTGATGACAAAACAATAAATCTTGTGGGCCACAATATCTCTGTTCTGGGTCAGATGTGGGCTTTTCGAAGATGGCATGTTCAAAGAAATTTCACCATTGAGGAATATATTAGAATTCAAACCAACTTTATCCTTGGATTGATATTTTAATATAATGAAAAATTTTTATTTTATAAAACTTTATGTAAATTAAATAATAAATTATAAGTATTTTTTAAGTTTGACCAAACTCCCGAAGACTTTTTTAAAAGGAGAAATGATGAGTATGGAAACCCAAAGTTATACCCCTGATAATTCTATTAAAATTGTTACTGCAACATCTCTTTTTGACGGGCATGATGCAGCCATAAATATAATGAGAAGAATTTTGCAGGATTCCGGTGCTGAAGTGATCCATATCGGTCATAACAGGTCTGCAAAGGAAGTTGTGGATGCAGCCATTGAAGAAGATGCCCAGGGCATTGCCGTGTCCAGTTATCAGGGTGGGCACATTGAATATTTTAAGTATATGGTGGATCTTTTAAAAGAAAAAGGCGCATCGCATATTAAAATTTTCGGTGGCGGGGGCGGTGTGATCATTCCTCTGGAAATGGATGAGCTGCATGCCTATGGAGTGACAAGGATTTATTCTCCTGAAGATGGTTCAAAAATGGGGCTTCAGGGCATGATCAATGACATGATGCAATCCATGGATGTTCCTTGTGTTGATTATAAAAACCTTAATTATGACAATCTTACCATTGGCAATAAATATGTGACGGCAAATTTTATTTCTGCAGTCCAGGAAGCCAAGGCCAATGACCTGGAAACATTTAAAAAAATAATTTTAAATATTAATAAGCTTGCAGATAAAAAAGATATACCAGTCATAGGATTAACGGGGACGGGGGGGGCAGGCAAGTCCTCTTTAACGGATGAACTGGTTATCAGGATTTTAAGGGATCTTAAAGACATCAATATTGCCATTATCTCTTGTGATCCTTCCAGACGGAAAACCGGCGGTGCTCTTTTAGGGGACAGGATCAGGATGAATTCCATTGAAACAGGCCGGGTTTATATGAGGTCCCTTGCAACCAGACGTTCCCAGACAGAGCTTCCAGAGGCGTTACCAGATGCCATAAGCGTGGTCAAGGCAGCAGGTTATGATATGGTGATTGTTGAAACAGCAGGTATAGGCCAGGGCGATTCAAGGGTGGTGGATCTTGTGGATATGTCCATCTATGTGATGACTGCGGAATTTGGTGCTCCTTCCCAGTTGGAAAAGATAGACATGCTGGATTATGCGGATATAGTTGTAGTGAATAAATATGAGAAAAAAGGCAGTGAAGATGCCATAAGGGATGTCAGAAAACAGGTCCAGAGAAATCGCAAGGCATGGGATATGGATCCAAAGGAATTGCCCGTATATGGAACCATTGCCTCAAAATTTAATGATGATGGGATAACTGCTTTTTATCACGGGCTTTTAGACCTTATTTTTGAAAAGAAAAATATTAAATTTGAATCCACTATTGAAAGGACAGGCATAAAAGAATCTTCTTCAAAGACTATTATCATCCCGGGAGAGAGAACCCGATACCTTGCCGAGATCGCCGATTCAATCAGGCAATACCATGTAACGACAAAAGATCAGGCAAAAGCCGTGCGGAATCGATGGCATTTAATTGAGGCTTTAAAAACATTGGAAAACAGGGGTTTTGATCAATTACCCGAGGCTCTTGAAAAGTTTAAGGAGGCTGTTTCCGATGCAATGTCTTTTGTTGAGGATGAAACAGATAAGACCATAAATGAATTCAATACCTGCAAAGCCATGTTTGAAAAAGATGAACTGGTGTATTATGTCAGGGGTAAGGAATTGAAAGTCCCCTTATACAGTAAATCTTTGTCCCATTCTAAAATATCTAAAATATCTCTCCCCCAGTTCATAGATCCGGCCCATCAGTATTCATGGATGAGAAAAGAAAATTTTGCTGGAAATTTTCCCTTCACAGCCGGGGTGTTCCCTTTAAAGAGGGCAGATGAAGATCCTACACGGATGTTTGCAGGAGAGGGCGGCCCCAAAGATACCAATAAGCGGTTCAAGCTTTTGTCACAAAGTTATCCTGCCAAACGATTGTCCACAGCTTTTGATTCAGTTACCCTTTACGGATTTGATCCAGATACCCGTCCGGATATCTACGGCAAGATAGGAACTTCTGGTGTGAGCATATGTACTTTAGATGATGTAAAAGTTCTTTATGGCGGGTTTGATCTCTGTGCTCCAAATACTTCTGTATCAATGACCATTAACGGCCCTGCTCCCATGATGCTGGCCATGTTTATGAATACTGCCATTGACCAGCAGATGAAAATTTTTAAAGAGAAGAATGACCGGGAACCGTCTAAAGAAGAAAAGGAATCAATCAAACAGTTTGCCCTTTCAAATGTGAGGGGAACTGTTCAGGCAGACATTTTAAAAGAAGACCAGGGACAGAATACCTGTATTTTTTCAATTGAGTTTGCCCTGAGAATGATGGGTGACATCCAGCAGTATTTTATAGATCATAAGGTCCAAAATTTTTATTCTGTTTCCATTTCAGGGTATCATATTGCAGAAGCCGGTGCCAATCCCATTACCCAGCTTGCCTTAACCCTGGCAAACGGGTTTACTTATGTGGAGTATTATCTTTCCCGGGGTATGGATATCGACACCTTTGCTCCCTCACTTTCCTTTTTCTTTTCCAATGGAATGGACCCTGAATATACAGTGATCGGAAGAGTGGCAAGACGAATCTGGGCCGTGGCCATGAAATATAAATACAAGGGAAATGAAAAATCCCAGAAGCTTAAATATCATATCCAGACTTCGGGAAGATCTCTGCACAGCCAGGATATTCAGTTTAATGACATCAGAACAACTCTCCAGGGACTGTGCGCTATTTATGATAATTGTAACAGTCTTCATACCAATGCTTTTGATGAAGCCATAACAACACCTTCTGCAGAATCGGTGCGGCGGGCTTTGGCAATCCAGTTGATTGTAAATAGGGAATGGGGTCTGGCCAAGAATGAAAATCCTATGCAGGGAAGTTTTATTGTTGATGAACTAACCGATCTTGTGGAGGAAGCAGTCCTGGTTGAATTTGAAAGAATTACGGAAAGAGGAGGTGTCCTTGGCGCAATGGAAACAGGTTACCAGAGAGGCAAGATCCAGGAAGAATCCATTTACTATGAACAATTGAAACATTCAGGCAAACATCCCATTGTCGGTGTGAATACCTTTGAAGACCCAGATGCGGATTATGCGGAAATGGCAAACCATCTGGAGCTTGCAAGGGCGACGGATGATCAGAAAGATGCCCAGCTTGAAAGATTGAACATATTTAAGCAAAAAAATACAGATAAATCCGGCCAGGCAATTGAAAAATTGAAAAAGGCTGCATTAAATGATGAAAATATGTTTGAAAGATTAATGGATACTGTAAAGGTTTGCAGTTTGGGAACCATTACCCATTCACTGTATGAGGTAGGCGGAAAATACAGACGAAACATGTAAAATATAAGGAGATATATATATGAATAAAGCAGTTATAGTGAGTGCCACGCGGACGGCTCTGGGGAGTTTTGGCGGAAGCTTAAGTAAAATTGGTGCAACTAACCTTGGAGCCCATGTGATAAGAGAGGCTATAACAAGGGCGGGCATTGATGATAAAGAAGTAAATGAGTGTATCATGGGCATGGTTCTGCCATGCGGATATGGCCAGAATCCAGGAAAACTTGCCGCTGTTAAGGCGGGTCTGCCCTGGGAAGTTGAATCCATTACAATAAATAAAGTCTGCGGATCATCATTAAAAGCCGTGATGCTTGCGGCCCAGGCTATCCAGTGCGGAGATGCCGATGTAGTGGTTGCAGGCGGCATGGAAAATATGAGCATGGCACCATATTATATGGATAAGGCCCGCTGGGGTCTTCGCATGGGGCCGGGGAAAATTGAGGATCACATGGTCCATGACGGTTTATGGGATGTGATAAATGATTTTCACATGGGTATTTCCAATGAGCTTTCCAGTGAAAAATGGGATGTATCAAGACAGGTTCAAGATGAGTTTGCAGCCGGGTCTTATAAAAGAGCCAATGCATCAATTGCCAAAGGAAGGTTTAAAGATGAAATCGTGCCTGTAAAAATTCCACAGCGAAAAGGCGATCCAATAATTTTTGATACGGATGAATGCTGCAAAGAGACAAGTCTTGAACTTCTTTCAAAGATGAGACCGGCCTTTAAAAAAGATGGTGTGGGAACTGCCGGTAATGCTTCCATTATCAGTGACGGCGCCTCAGCTTTAGTTGTCATGAGTGAAAATAAAGCAAAGGAGTTAGGGTGTGAAATCATGGCCACAATCGGTTCCCAGTGTTCCTATGGCATTGATATGAAATATGTTTTAATGGCCCCGATTTTTGCCATTCCCAAGGTGTTGAAAAAGCAGGGACTGTCTATCTCAGATATTGATCTGTTTGAAATCAATGAAGCATTTGCAGGCAGCTCAGCAGGCATTAACAAGGTGCTTGATTTAGATCCGGAACGAGTAAATGTTAATGGCGGCAGTGTTGCACTGGGTCATCCAATAGGTGCAAGCGGGGCCAGGGTTTTGACCACATTATTATATGAAATGAAAAAGCGTGATGTGAATACAGGCCTTGCCTCTCTTTGTCTGGGAGGTGGAGAGGCTGTGGCCCTTGTCGTCAATCGGTGATGGTAATAATAAATATACAAGACAATTTGTAATTGTTCAGCCCGTTAAAAAAAGCTATCCCCAAAGCCCTGTCTGATGGATATTTGCAGGAGGTTAAGCGTTTAGCATCGAAACAAATATCTATCAAACAGGGCGGTTTCAAGTGTAAGAGCTGAATAATTACGACAATTTTTATAAATAAAAAAACGTAAAAAAAATATTGAGGAGAGATAATGGAAGTTAAAAAATTTGGTGTTATAGGATCCGGTCAGATGGGTAATGGGATTGCACAGGTTGCAGCAGCCAGCGGCCTTGAAGTTTTGATGAGCGATATAAAAGAAGAATTTTGTGAAAAAGGTATTGCCACCATATCAAAAAATCTTGACAGGATGGTTAAAAATGAAAAAATTTCCGAGGATACAAAAAAGACAATCCTTGGCAGAATTACAACTACCACTGATTTAAAAGATATGGCATCTGTGGATTTTGTTGTTGAGGCAGCAGTGGAAAGAGAGGATTTAAAATTTAAAATTTTTGAAGACCTGGATAAAATATGCCCGCCCCAGGTTATTTTGTCCACCAACACCTCTTCCATACCCATAGGCAGGATTGCCGCCAGAACATCAAGACCAGATAAAGTGATCGGTATGCATTTTATGAATCCTGTACCTGTTATGAAACTTGTTGAAGTCATTAAAGGTCTTGCCACTTCAAAAGAGACTTTTGATATGACATGGAAACTGTGCGAAGACTTTGGAAAAACCCCGGCAGAAGCCAATGATTTTCCAGGCTTTATAGCCAACAGGATCTTGATGCCCATGATCAATGAGGCTGTCTTCTGCCTCTACCAGAGCGTGGGAAAACCCGAAGATATCGATACGGTGATGAAACTTGGTGCCAACCATCCAATGGGTCCCCTTGCGTTGGCAGACCTTATCGGGCTTGATACCTGTCTTGCCATCATGGAGACATTGTATGATGGGTTTAAAGATTCTAAATACAGACCCTGTCCTCTTTTGAGAAAATATGTTGAAGCCGGCTGGCTGGGAAGAAAATCTGGAAAAGGATTTTACGACTACAAATAGTAGTTTGGGGTCAGGCTTTCCTTATTGCCTCAATAACGACAATAAGGAAAGCCTGACCCCATTTGATGACCCCATTTGATGGGGAAAAAGATTATGGAATATGGCCGGAGCACGCCTGAGGAAGAATTAAAATCACGAATTGCCAACCTGCAGAAAAGACTTGGGAAAACAAAAGTTGACGGGGTTCTGATTTTACAGAAAGCTGATCTCTTTTACTATTCAGGAACTGCCCAGCAGGGGTGGCTTTATATCCCTGAATCAGGAGAACCCCTGCTGATGATTTTTAAGGATTATCAGCGGGCCAGACAAGAATCAGGAATAGACAGGGTTGTCAGTATTATAAGCCCTAAAGAAATCCCTGAAACCATTTTATCATCTGGTTATGAGATGCCAAAAAATCTGGGCCTTGAAATGGATGTTCTTTCTGCCAACCAATATATTTTATTTCAAGATATATTTTCTCCTGCCAGGATTATTGATATTTCTTTGCAGATCAGGATGCAGCGTGCTGTTAAATCTAAGTATGAAATCATTTTGATGCGCCAGACGTCGCATATGGCGGATAAAGTTGCAGCCAAGGTACAAGACATCATCGAACCTGGAATGAGCGAGATTGAGTTTGCAGGATTATTGGAAGCCCACGCCAGGAGCCTTGGCCACCAGGATTGGTAACAGATAATGGTCTTGAATCCCTGACAAACTATAGTGATAAAATTACAATATTATAACGGGTTTAGCGCCCATATTTATTATCAAATGAGTTCCAGAAGCTTCTGTCTTTTTCCCTCCATCCTTTGCCGAATGATTTGTCAAAGAAGGGTTTCAGATTGGAAAACCAGGCGCCATAACCCTGTTTGCCTTCTATCCGGGCTCTGATGACATCGGCAACATGATCGGCAAGATTAGCAAGAAAATCTTTGGGAACATAGGAGTCCGCACCTTTTTGAATGGATTCCTTTAAATTTTCAGAGGTCAGGGCATGGGCAGTCAACATTATTGCGGGAATATTTTTTTTCCGGGCAAGCTCAAGCACATCATAACCGGAAACCCCCATAATATCCAGAATCGCTATATCATATGTGTTGTTTTCAAGAAGTCTTTTAGCTTCATCAAAACTGGCTGCAGTATCAAGAGAGCACATGTCCAATAATTCTTCAACTGTTTCCAGAATATCAGGCTCATCATCAACCACCAGGATTCGCCGGTCTTTTAAAAGATCATTTGTTTTAATCTTATTTAGATCAAACTTGGCAGTGGTGACGGGGCAGGGTGCTTTAAGGATAACATATCGGGATGTTGATCCCAGGATAGCTTTTTGAGCTTTTGATTTTTTACGTATTCCCAGAAAGATGTGATCAATTTTATTTTCTTCGGCAAATTGAACAAGATCTTCACCGGGAGAAAGTCCTCTGACGCTTTGTTGCGTCTCGCACTGCACACCTGAATTTTTCATGAGTTTTTTAGCAAAGGCAAGGTTTTCTTCCGCTTTAATAATATCAGACTGTTTTTCAGAAGCCCCACCTTCCATAGAGGCGATTACATAAACAAAAGCATTATTTGTTTTGGCATAATCTCTAGCAAGGGATAAAGCCAGCCTTCCAACTTCTCCACCATCATATCCAACCAGTATTTTCATAATGAACTCCTAAAATTACAGTCTACATCCATCGTTTGCGTCTTTTATAAGACTTTACATCTTTGAAAGATTTTCTCCCGCCGCCTTTGGTAATCCCCATATAAAACTCTTTTACATCCGGATTGTCCTGAAGTTCTTTGGACGGGCCTTCCAGAACAATTTTACCCGATTCCATTATATAGGCATAATCTGATACAGCCAAGGCAACTTTTGCATTTTGCTCCACAACCAGAATTGTAGTTTCAAGTTCCTTGTTAATTCTTTGAATATTTTCAAATATTTCTTTTACAAGTATGGGTGCAAGTCCAAGAGATGGCTCGTCCAGCATCAGCATTTGGGGAGCTGCCATCAAAGCTCTTGCAATGGCAATCATCTGCTGTTCCCCACCGGAACTGTATCCTGCCATCCTGTTGGTGACCTTTGAAAGCCTTGGAAAATGCTTGTACATCAGTTCGTTGTCGGAGCGGATATTTTTTGATCCGTCTTTTCTGGTAATGGAACCCACTAATATATTTTCATTCACTGTAAGATGCTTAAATACCCTTCTGCCCTCAGGCACCATTACAGCTCCAAGTTTAACAATTTGTGTTCCCAGAAGATGAGTCGTATCTGTACCGTTAAATTTAATATAACCTTCCTTAGTTGCCCCGTTTTCAGGTTTCAGCAGGCCACTGATAGCTCTCAGGGTGGTTGTTTTGCCGGCACCATTTGTTCCAAGCAAAGCAACAATACCTCCCTTGGGAACGTTAAGGCTGACACCACGCAGGACCTGAATGATGTCATTATAGACAACCTCAATATTATTGACTTCAAGCAGATTTTTTTCCATATGCACTTTCTTTTTTGTTTTTGGCTTTATTTTTGGGGTTAACTTACCGAAAACCTGATTTGTCTTTATCTGATTTCCGGTAAGTTAAGGTTCAGCTTGTTCAAGGGATTCTTTTTATTGGATTCATTAAAATTAATCCCTTTCTAAATTAAAATACTTTATTGGATTTTTCCCATGAATGCAGACTGTAAAGGAACTCCAACTTTTTTGAATGCACCACCATTTACAGTGTATATCTGAAGCATATCAACTCCTGCATGATCAGTGGGTGAATAGGTCACAGGTCCAACAGTTGTATAGGGATGATATGCATTGGCACCATTCATTCCATTTAGTATTTTATGAAGGTTTGCTTTGTTTACTTTAAGACCGGCAGCTTTTGCTCTTCTAATAGCCTCAGTTGCAACCTGAGCAACCATGATGCCGTTGGCATAGTTGTGTGAGTTGGCTGCTTTGTCATCACGCCCATATAATTTTGCAAGGGCAAGCTGTTGTTTGGTTCCGTCCGTATCTTCAGATGTCAGGTTGTAGGAACATACCCAGAAGTAACCCTCAGAAGCAGCTCCGGCAAGAGCAATAAGATCATTGCCGCCTGTGTAGTGAGCTCCAAGGAAAGTCAGTTTGCCCTCTTCACCAAATGAACTTGCAGAGAGTCCAAGACGCTGTGCATCTTTAAGCATGGTTGCAACGGGTGACTGAATAGTCTGGCTGATCACATATTGAACTCCCTTGCTCATGAGGCGTTTCAGCATTGCAGTATTATCAAGATCTTTTCCATGTTCAACAACTTCAACAATCTCAATATTGAGGCCGGCTTTTACAGCAGCCTGGGTATCTGCAAGGGGTCCACGGCCAAAGGCAGAAGGATGGAGGAAAAGAGCAACTTTTGGGGTGCCCCCGCCTTTATGATTGTTTGCAACATATTCGCTCATAACTATGACTTGCTCTGAATAAGATGCAACAGGCAAAAAGATATAATTTGAATTCTCAAGATTTCCACGGTGAAATGAAGCAGGAATTACAGCAATTTTTTCTTCTTCAAAATCTTTTTTTAATCCCAGGGTGCTGCCTGTGGAATAATTCAGATAAAGAACGATTCCCTGATCCAGGTAATCTTCGAAATTTCTTTTAGTAATGTCGGTTTTATACTGATCATCTCTGATAGTACAGTCAATTTTGTCATCGCCTAAAATTTTTGTTTCATTTGCAAATTTAAAATAATCTTCAACACCTTTGGAATAAGGGTTGCCGGCATCAGATGTCGGTCCTGTGATGGCAAGAGACAAACCAAGTTTATAAACTTTTCCGCCCGCATTTACAGATGAAGTAAATGCAAACATAACGACAAGAACCAGCAATGCAGTAAAAATTTTGTTGCTTTTCATGTTTCTTCTCCTTCTTGGGTTTAGTGAGTAACTAAAAAAAATATATGTAAAGGTGTGACAGTTCTAATATCGGAAAGGCCACAACTTGGTATAGGATTTTGTAATTCTCCACCAGTTTGCAATTCCCCTTGACTCATACATTAAAAACAGAACAATGACCAAACCAAAAGTAAAGGGTTTCATTGCTGTGGTAAGGTTCATACCCGATGGCAGATATTGCCCGATAGCTTCTGAAAGGTGCTCCATTTGAAGGTCCAAAAATTTTATGAAAACAGGTCCCCAGAAAGACCCGTTCAAGGTTCCCAATCCCCCGACAATTGCCATGGCAAGATAGCCAATGGACTCATGGAGCGTAAAGGATTCAAATCCAACCCCCCTGTAGACGTAGGCATGCAAAGCACCTGCAACTCCGGCAAAAAAACCGGCCAGGGCAAAGGCATAGACTTTTGTGAGCCCGGGATTTATCCCCATGGCATCGGCAGCACGGTCATTGTCCCGGACTGCGATCAGGCATCTGCCATAACGGGTTTTAAGAAGATTCCTGAACCCAAAACCCAGCAGGATCACCACCACAAGGATGGCATAGTACCAGAAAAAATAATGATCTTTTCGTCCCACCTTTCCGGTGAACCAGAAAACACGGCCCACAGATATGGTCTGGCCCTGGTTAAAAAAGGTCATAAAATTAATTACCCATTGAAAAATCATCTGAAAAGATAGGGTGGCAATAGCAAGATACAGATGTTTCAGACGTAGGGCAGGCAAGCCGACAATAGCACCGAATCCTGCACCGACAAGTCCGGAAAGTATAATCATCAAGGGCCAGAAATGAGTGATGATAATATGGGTATCACCCATGGTCCTGCAAAAAGATGCCACTGTGTATGCACCAATACCCACAAAGGCGGCATGACCTATGGAAATAAGCCCTGCAAATCCTGTTACAAGATTGAGTCCCATGACGGCAACAACGGCGATCAATGTATTATCAATCACTAGCATAAATTTGTTACTCAAAGGGAAAAACAAAGGCCATGCAAAAAGAATAATCAGGAAAAATGTAAACACGGAACGGTCAAGACTTGTAAAAAATGTCTTTTGTTCCTGTTTATAGGTTGTGTAAAAATTACCAGTTGCTAACCACGTATTTGCTGACATAGGCTACACCCGCTCAATTTCGTGAATTCCAAATAAACCGTGGGGTTTAAATAGAAGAATGATTAATAAAATGATATATGGCATGACATCTCCCGTACCGAATAACCCAAAATTACCATCCAGATAACCGCTGGCAAACTGCTGGATCAATCCCATGATGATTCCGGCCACAACAGCTCCAAGTATGGAATCAAGTCCTCCCAGAATAATAACCGGGAACACGACAATTCCAAATGAATGCAGGGTATCAAAATTTAGCCCTGTGATATTGCCGATGATACATCCTGCAGCTGCAGCAGATAATCCTGCTGTGGCCCAGGCAAGACCAAAGACTTTTGGTACTGAGATGCCGACAGACATGGAAGCAAACTGATCGTCGGATACTGCCCTCATGGATATCCCAACGGTTGATTTCTTGAAAAACCAGGAAAATCCCCCAATCAGGATAAAGGTGATGATAACCCCCACAAGCTGGGTCCATGAAATGGAAACCCCACCAAAAGAAAGGGGTTCATGGGGAAGAAATGTGGGAAATGAGAAATTTTCACTTCCAAAGGGGGTCAGATAAATCAATCCATCAAGGATGGATCCCAATCCAATGGTGACCATAATGACAGAGATAATGGGTTCTCCGATCAGACGTCTTAAGAAAATCCGTTCAACACTCATGGCTAAAAAGAAAGTGATTATCATGCTGGCTAAAAATGAAAAGAAAATGGGGATGGCGAGGGTGACAGTTAAAAAATAGGTGATAAAAGCACCTGCCGCAATAATCTGGCCGTGGGCAAAATTTGCCACCCGGCTTGATTTATAAACCAGAACCAGGCCAAGGGCGGCCAATGCATAGATGGAGCCCACAACAATGCCACTGACTACAATTTGAAAAAAATAACTCATATGATTTATTTGGCTCCTTTCACCGTGTAAAATTCAATACTTGTTTTAACCTTTGTTGATTGCCCGTCCTGATACTGGAAGGATGCTTCAACTTCCTTTTTATTGACGGATTCGTCATAAAGGAAATCATATAGGTTCTGGTATCGTTCCTGTACAAATTTACGACGGATCTTGCCGGTCTTGGTCAACTCCCCGTCATCTGTATCTAAGAGTTTGTAGAGCAAAGCAAAGCGTTTAATTTTAAAATGTTCTTTTTCCGCCCTTGAATTTACATCTAAAACTTGTTCCATCATAAGCTTTGCAACCTCGGGCCTGCTTGAAAGATCCATATAAGTAGTAAATGAAATCCCTCTATCTTCAGCCCATTTGCCTACAACAATGGGATCAACATTAATCAGGCATGCCACATAGTCTTCTTTATTTCCATAAATCACAGCCTCTTTGATATAGGGACTGAATTTAAGGGCGTTTTCCAGGAACATGGGAGAAAACATTTCATCCTTGTTATTATGCATAACATCGGAAAGACGGTCGATAACAACCAGATGTCCGTTTTCATCAATAAAGCCGGCATCCCCTGAATGAAGCCATCCACCCTCTAAAAGTTCTTCTGATTTTTCCGGAAGCTCATAATACCCAGGGGTCACAGAATCAGATCTGGAAAGTATTTCACCTTCATCGGAAATTTTACACTGGGTTCCGGGCAAAGGCTTACCAACGGTTTCAGGTCTTACATCACCGTCTCTGTGCATATAGGCAATTCCAACAATTTCGGTCTGTCCATAGATCTGTTTTAAGTTTACACCGATTGCCTGGTAAAATGTAAAAAGTTCAGGGCCTAATGCTGCACCACCAGTATAGGCTCTTCTTAGACGAAGAAACCCAATCTGGTTGACAAGAGGTCTGAATATCAATTGGGTGCCCAGCCATGATAATATTTTTAATCCCAATGGCATGGGTTTGTTGGTCATCCTGTAGCCTGCTGCTTTAAGGCCTATTTTTATGAAATAATTATAGAAAAGTTTGTTCAACCAATAAGACTGGTCAATTTTAAGCCATATTTCAGAGCGGATGGTTTCATAAATTCTTGGAGCGCCAAACATGAAATGGGGCCCGATCTCTTTTAAGTCTGACATGGCTGTTTCAACAGATTCGGGGAAGTTGAGGGTAATACCCGAAGCCATGGCAACCCCGAATGAGTTCATCTGTTCGCCTATCCAGGCAAAGGGCAGAAAAGAAACATATTCATCCGTGGGCTCAAGATGATCAACCTGGATGAGTTGTAATCCCATATTTATATAATTTTTATGGGTAAGCTTTGTACCTTTGGGTAAACCTGTTGTGCCTGATGTGAGGCACAGATGACAGACATCATCGGGTTTAGCAGAATCCACAAGGGTTTCAAAAAGCTCAGGATTTTTTGTATGCTCGTCCTCACCCAGTTTATAAAGGTCGGTGATATCGATAAACCAGTCATCAGACATATAATCTCTCATGCCCCTTGGATCTTCAAAAATGACTTTTTTAACATTGGGGATCTTGTCCCTGACATCAAGAACTTTATCCACTTGTTCCTGGTTGTCACAAAAAACCGCACTGACTTTCAGGTAGCCCAAGATCTGGGCAATTTCATCGGGCATACTGGTTTGATAGATTCCGGCAGAAACAGCGCCAATAGAGTGTGCACCGATTGCAGTAAACAAAAGCTCAGGGATATTGTCACTGATGATGGCAATGACATCCCCTTTTGCAAGACCGATGGATTTAAGGCCTAGTGCAGTTTTTCTGACATGATCATAATAATCTTCCCAGGTGTAGGTATTCCAGATTCCAAAATCTTTTTCCCTTAAAGCCGGACGCTTGGGCGTTTCCTTGACTCGCCAGCGAAGCAATTGGGGGATAGAGTATTCAAGTAATTTGTCATTCTTGCTCATAGATTTAGTCCTCTCCAATATAGGCTTCAATTACTTTAGGATTCTGGGCAACCTCTTCAGGGGTTCCCGAACCAATCACTTCGCCAAAATCAAGAACATAGATTCTGTCTGAAATATCCATGACAACCCCAAGATCATGCTCTACAAGTACCACTGTTATCCCTTTTTCTTTTTGAATATCCATGACAAACCGGACAATGTCTTCTTTTTCTTCCTGGTTCATCCCGGCCATGGGTTCATCTAAAAGAAGGATATCAGGAGCCAGGGTAAGGGCACGGGCCACCTCGACTTTTTTCTGGACCCCATAGCTTAAATTTCCTACAAGGCTTTTTCGATAGGGTTCCAGCTCCATGAAATCGATGACACCTTCCACAAATGCTCTGTTCTCAGCTTCGATGCGGGAGGCCTTTCCATAAAAGAAAACGGCATGCAGAAAGCTGTATTTTAAATTCTGGTGCCTGGCCAAAAGAAGATTGTCAAGAACAGAAAGTCCGGAAAACAGTTCAAGGTTTTGAAAGGCTCTGGAAATTCCCATATTCGATACTTGGTGTGGAGACGCATGAGTCAGCTTTTTTCCTTTATAATCAATGTCGCCTTGTGTGGGATGATAAAAACCTGATATGCAGTTGAGCATACTGGTTTTACCGGCACCATTGGGGCCGATAATTGATGTGATCAGACCCGCCTCGATCTTCATGTCTACCCTGGAAAGAGCCTTGAGTCCGCCAAAAGAAAGTGTAACGTTTGAAACATTTAAATGTGCCATATAAAATCCAAATTCTATAAGTCAGATTAAAGAGAACTTGCATCCAAAAAAAATTATTGCCAAAAATGATTATTCAAATTGAAACAAAAGATTAAAGCAAGTACTCACCTCCTATCATAAAAGATACGTATAAATTTGTCTGACAGTATAAATGAATAAAGCGTTAAGGCCCATTGTAACCTGATTAATACTGGAAAAGACCCTAAAGATTACCAATAGTAAATCAACTTTCGAGTGTCAAGGCAAAAACCATGTTTACAAAAAAAAAGGAAGTGTTTTAACCATATTCTTTTTTGATTTTTTCACGGTCAATTGAGCCATTCTCTGTTTTTGGTAATTCATCTACAAATTCAACATATCGTGGTTTTTTGTATCCGGCAATAAGGGACCCGCAAAATTTTATCAGATCTTCCTTTGTAAGGTACGCTCCCGGATTAAGCGAGCAAACGGCTTTTATTCCTTCACCAAATTTTGGGTCTGGAACACCAAATACACAGACTTCTTTGACGGTATCGTGTTCAAGAATAACTTTTTCTACTTCAGCCGGGAAAACATTTTCTCCCCCGGGCTTGATGAGCTCTCTTTCTGCTTTTCGGCCCTTAAAAAACAAAAACCCATCGGAATCTATCATTCCAAGGTCTCCTGTATGGTGCCAGCCGTCCCTTAAGGTGTGGGCATTTAATTTATCGGCATTCCAATACCCCTGGAAAACCAAAGGGCCTCTGACTATGATTTCTCCGGTTTTACCCGTGGGTAAAAAACTATCAAAGTCATCTGCAATTTTGATATTGGCTAAAGGTGATATAACTCCTGCTGATCCAGGCTTTGTAAAGTACTCGGTAAAAGAGATCAGGCCGGATGTTTCAGTCTGTCCGTACATGGTCCAGTATTTTGAATCAGTACAGGTTTCCCATTTTTTTGCAGTATCAGGCATCTCAAGCCCGGCAGCTATTTCAAGGCTTGACAGGTCATAATTACCGTTTTCCATTGCATCTATAAGGTTTGATAATATGGGGGGGAAGGAACCAAAAAAATTAACTTTTTGTTCCTGGATAAGATCTAATGTTTCAGGGGGGTCAAATTTTTCCTGTAGTACGTTTTTACCTCCGGCTTGAAGGATTCCTAACCCAAGATTAATTCCCATAATGTGAAATAATGGCAAAATATTTAAATATGTTTTGGTTTTATCAATTCCAAAAGCAGTAATTATCTGCTGGTTGGATAAAATAATGTTTTTTTGTGCCAGGACAGCACCTCTTGGTTTGCCTAACATTGCTGCCGTGTGGATAATCAAAAAAGGATCAATAGAACTGCTTGGTTCGCAAGCCTTAAGCGGGGAAGTGCGGTAAAGATTTGAAAAATTTTTGTCTTCTTCATCAACAACATAAGATTGTTTGAGGCATGAAAAAGACGAAGCAAGCGAGTTTGCCTGGTCTTCCATTTCTTTATCTGCAAAAATTAAAGCAGGGGTAGTATCTTCAATAATATGAGATATTTCATCCTGGCTTAACCGCCGGTTAATGAGAACCAGTACAAGGTTGAGAGCTGATGCCGCACCAAAAAGATGGAAAAAGACGGGGTGGTTTTTGCAAAGAACGGCAACCCTGGTGCCGGCTTTAAGGTCCTGGTTCCTGAGACCGTTGGCAAATCTGGATGTCTGATTAAAAAGATCGGCATAGTTTGTTTCCATTCCCTTCCAGTGAAGGGCACAGGATTTGCCATTATAGAGAGCATTTTTTTCATAGATATCAAAAAAGGTCAGGTTATGTAAGTTGTCCATCACAAAATACTCCTTATAAAAAGGATAAAAATTAATTCATTTTTGTACAAGTTTACCCAAAGCTATCTGTTAAACGGGTTTGCAAACAAACGAGCGCTCAGTCTCAATACATTAGATTGTAATAATTCAATTTTATCTGGTTTGTCAAAGACTTTTTTTATTTTTCTCAAGGGGGAAAAATATGGAAAAAATCGAATGTCCGGAATTTAAACAATCCTCCTGGCTGTTGCAAAAGGGACATTCTTCAATATCGCCCGGACATTTTGTTTCCTTGTTTTTTAAAAGGAAGCGGCATCGTTGCGATACCATATCTAAAACAAAGCCATGTCGATCTGAAAATATTTTCATCCTTAACAAATCTGCGCCTTTGCCTCCGGCATTAAAGGCAAAAGGTGTTTTAGTAGAATACAATAATGTTTCCTGGGTTGAAAAAAAACCTTCAAAAATTCTTTTTTGGGCATCGGCTTCAATCCCTACTCCGAAATCATGGATTTTCAGAAGAATACCTGAATCTTTTGTTTTAAAGGAAATATGAATTTTACCTTTATCCGGAGTATTTTCAATGGCATTTTTAATGAGGCCGCCAATCATTTTATTTAAAATTTCTATGGGTAAAAGAATAGTTGGAAGATTATCTTCAATTGAAATCTCGATATTAATGTTTCGGAATTCAAATTCAGGTTTAAGACAAGTGTAGAGGTCATTGAAATATTCAGAAAAATTAATAGATTTGTAGCTAATAGACCTGGGACCGAATTTTTCATCAATCAATTGGCTGATCGAGTATTCAAGCTGGTCAGAAGAAAGGTTTTGCTGGATAAGCGTTTCAAGCTCATCCTGGCAGGCTTCAAACATTTTCAATAAAAGCTTTTGAGCGGAATAGGTCTTGTCTTCCATTATATCCGCCACTTCATCCTGGATATCAACAATTCTGTCCAGGTTTCTTTCAATCCTGTTCAAAGTTGCTTCAACGTTTAAACCGGGTATAGACTCAAGTTTTTTATTTAATATCTGCAAAGAACCTGTGAGGATAGCTACAGGTGTCTTAAGTTCGTGGGAAAGGTGATTAATGACTTTACCTTTTGCCCGGTTCATGGAAGCCACATCCCTGTAAGCCTCTCTAACTGCCTCTGAGAATCTTGCATTTTCAATTGAAATGGCAACAGTTCCTGCAATCATTGACATCAGTTCCATATCATTATAGTCAAACAGATTCTGTTTTTTGTTAATGGCACAAAGAACTCCAATGATTCTGCTCTCACTTTTAATTGGAACCTCCAGGAGGCTTTTTGTTTTATATCCCAGGGTTGCATCTCTTTCAGGATGATCTTTCATCAATTTTTCAACATCGTTTACCAGGGCATATTCTCCGGTTTTAATAATTTTTCCTGCAAGCATTGAATCAGCAGGGAAACGGAATTTTTTTGCTCTTTTTTCAGTATCTGAATCATCATAGGATGCTCCAGTGAAAAATAACTCATCCGTAATTTCGTCATATAGGAGAACCATTGCTCCTTCAGTGTTCAAAATCCCTTTGACTTCTTTTGAGATATAGTTCATGAGGTCTTCAAGCTCAGGATATTCAGGCAGGAGAGCGGAAATTCTCATAATGGTTTTATTGTTTGCCGCTATCCTTTTCTCTTCGGTAATGTCCCTTAAAATGACAAAATTATCTTTTAAACCCGTTTTAAACCTTTCATGGGATGCTGCCCAGATTACCACATCCAGAACCTTGCCATCCCTTGTCAATCGCTTTGTCTCGTAACGGGTAAGGGATTTGTCTTCTCTGAATTTGTTCAATATTTCATTTGTTTCAGTTGTAAGAGTTTCAGGTACAAAGGGAACAGGTTTACCTTTGAGATCTTTAAGTGACCATCCAAAGGTTGCTGAAAAAGAAGGATTGACATAGGAAACTAATCCATCGTCATTATAGACAACAACGGGATAAGGGATAAATTCAAGGATCTTCCGGTAGATTCGATACAATTCCCTGTTTTTTTGTTCTGAAATTTTTTCTTCTGAAACATCCTGAAGGGTTTCAACTGCACTTATGATATCACCATTTTCATTTGTAATAGTGGAGGCGCAGAATAAAAGCCATCTACCTTCTTCACCCAGATCCGAAAAAAAATCCGTGGCTGAAAAAAGTTCTTTGGATTTGGCTGATCTATTGTATTTGGAGCCATAATGTTTCACAATCTGGTCATCAGATGATCGATCTATTATCAGATCAGCCATAACAGGACGTCTTTTAGAATAAAAGGCTTTCCACTGGTTATTCGTTCCAATCATTTCTTTTTCCGAAAGACCGGTTAACTCTTCGCATGCCTTGTTAAAATGGGTTATTTTATGGTGGTCATCTAAAACAAATATGGGGATGGGAGCGTTTGAGATAATCTCATGGAGTTCATTGTTTTTTTTTTCAAGCGCTTTTATTTTTTTTTCAAGTTTTTTGATGTCATTGGCATCGCTGTTCATAAATAAACTCCATAAAGACTTTACAAGATTGATAGATCCTCGTATAACATAAAGGTCTCACGTAACAAAATGTGAGTTGCAAGATTTTAATATTTTTTAAAAAGATGTAGCCGATACATAACATTGGCTACAATATATAAAATCATTGATTGACATTGCAAGGATTTTAAAAGGTTCAACTAAGAAAATGCCGGATTCCATCATAAAGACAGAAATACTTATTCATGATCTGAAAGTTCCTATTTCAGTAATAGATGCCGGGGCAAAATCACTTTTGAACCGCCGTGATTCTTATGGCCCGCTGACAGATAAGCAGGTAAAAGTATTAAAAAGGATTATAAGAAACACTCTGACCACTCAAAGGCTTGTCAATGATGTATTGGAGCTTGGAAGATCCAGGGAGGGTGTTATGATTACCTCTGATTTTCCCATATCATCCCTTGTGACATCTGTTATATTGGAGATATTTGATCTTTATGATCCAGGCGTGGCAGAGATTGTTCGAAAAATTCAAACCTATGAAGAACTTGAAAAGGCCATAAAACCAAGTGGTGCCAGATTGTCTTTTGACCCGAAAGTATGGGAAAAAATGGTTCACCTTGATGAGGCTAAGGTGAGGCAGATCCTGAGAAATCTTGTTACAAATGCAATTAAGCATCGACTTTCATTAGTAGAGATTTCAGGGAAAATTCAAGACAAAAAACTGATTCTAAAGGTAAAAGATGATGGCCGGGGCATTGCTCCTTCAGACCATCAGAAAATTTTTGAAACCTATTTTACAACGGGATCATCAATTGAGAGTGCCATTATGAGCCATGGCCTGGGACTTGCCGGGGTGATGGTATTATTAAAAGATATGGGTGGAAAACTAAAGTTAAATTCAGACAATGGGAAAGGGGCTGAGTTTAGAGTCACAATCCCATTGTAATGATTTTAAGGCTTCTAATCCCAGTCAAGAATGACTTTTCCTGATAGACCGGACCGCATTACATCAAATCCTTTTTCAAACTGGGTGTAATGAAATTTATGGGTAATTAAAGGTGATATATCAAGTCCGGTTTGAATCATACTGCTCATTTTATACCAGGTCTCATACATTTCCCTGCCGTAAATACCCTTGATTGTCAGCATGTTAAACACAACCTTATTCCAGTCAATATCTGTATTGTCGGGCATAATCCCCAGAAGAGCAATCTTTCCGCCGTGGCACATGTTATCAATGATTGACCTTAAGGCAGCAGGATTGCCTGACATTTCCATGGCTACATCAAATCCTTCTTTCATGCCAAGCTTTTTTTGGGCTTGTTCAATGCTGTTTTTTGTCACATCAATGGTCAGTGAAGCGCCTGCTTTTTTAGCAAGGTCAAGCCTGTAAGCATTTACATCTGTCACCACCACAAATCTGGCTCCTGCATGCTTTGCAATGGAGGCTGCCATGCATCCTATGGGTCCTGCACCCGTAATCAGTACATCTTCTCCCAGAACATCAAAGGAAAGCGCAGTGTGAGTTGCATTTCCAAGGGGATCAAAACAGGCCAGGACATCCAGAGGAATATTTTTATTACAATACCAGACATTGGTAAGGGGTATAGCAAGATATTCGGCAAATGCACCGGGTCTGTTGACGCCTACTCCTTTTGTGTCCATGCATAAATGCCGTCGCCCGGCCAGGCAGTTCCTGCAATGGCCGCACACCAGATGGCCTTCCCCTGAAACCAGATCTCCCGGTTTGAAATCCTTTACATGGGAACCTGTTTTTTCAATTATTCCCACAAATTCGTGGCCCACATGCATGGGAACGGGAATGGTTTGCTGTGACCATTTGTCCCAGTTATAGATGTGAACATCTGTTCCACAAATGGCTGTTTTTTTGATTTTTATTAAGACCTCACTGTGGCCGATCTCGGGAATTGGAACGTCCTGAAGCCATAATCCTTTTTCAGGTTTTGCTTTTACAATTGCTTTCATTGTTTTCATGGTATCAATCCTGTTTTATTTGTATAGAAACGAATATCTTCCCATACAAATTTTTATATCACGAAAACCTGATAAATACTAATTGCAGCATTTTATCGCCAGGGCCAACGGATGTAAACAATATTTTGTTCTGCTGTCCGCTACAATGACTGTAATTGTCGGCACATCAACTAGTTCAGGCCAGTTTGCCTTGGATGAGCATTTTGGGACCTGTCAACATGTCCCATCCAGCGAAGGAAAGGTAAACTGATCTGAACGGGTATGGAGTAATCATAAAAAAGTTACGTACGATTGCCCTGATTTTATCGCTACATAATCGTTCGACCGATAAGCAAATCTGATAGTCCCAGATTTCAAAAGCTGATGCAGGATCATCATTTGTCTATCTCCATTCATGATTTATAAATAGTAATTTACAGGGAAACAATAAATGGGGTTTTATACTTTTCTTGACAACAATTAGTTTTCTGTCCTATTTAGTTGTATTCGGGCTATTGATCTATTAATTATAAGGTGATTAGGTTTAAATGATAACCAAACATTATATGGCAACTAATAGTATATTCTTTTCTCTAAAATTTTTCTGGAGATTTTGTCTTTAATGAAAAGAATATTGACGGGTCTGTTTTTTAACTTAATCTTTCTTACCATTGCTATTTTTTCTATAAAACTGATACCGCACCTGCCTGCTCGATACCTTCCGATATTGGAGCTGTTTCCTTTTATACTGCTGTTAATTTCTTTTGTTATGGGCATAAAGTTCAACCGCAGTCTTGTGATCTTCAGTACAATACTTTTTTCACTGGTTTATGCCTATTTTTTCTGGCTGCCTGCGATAGGTGATATCCATAACACTCTGATTCTGAACAGTATAGCAGTATTGCTTGCTGTAAACATTGCCTTGATTTCTTTTTACTCAGAGCGTGGGATAGCTACATTTATAGGTTTAGCACGGTTCAGCTTTATCGGTTTGCAGGTGGTTGTTCTGATATGGTTGATTGGAAGCAAAAATCCTGAGTGGATTCATATTATTAATATGATACTTTTTCCAGAGTTAAAGGTTGAACTACTGTTTTTTTCACAAACTGCATTGCTTTCAATTTTAATAAGCCTGTTTGTTGTGAGTCTTTCTTATCTATACCGTGCCAATCCTTTCCGCAGTGCTATTATTACATCGATGATCCTGGTGTTTTATGCGATTACATTCCCGGTAGAAGAGATGGTTTCGATAGCAATTTTATTCAGTTTTGTTATGTTGCTTCCTTTATTTACACTGGTAAGTGAATCATATCGTATGGCTTACCTTGATGAGCTGACTAATCTGCCTGGTCGAAGAGCTCTGAATGAAACTTTAAATAAACTCGGCAGTAAATATTGCATTGCCATGCTGGATGTTGATCTTTTTAAAAAATTTAATGATACCTATGGCCATGATGCAGGTGATGATGTTTTACGTCTTCTATGCAATAAATTAAAGGCGGTTTCCGGTGGTGGAAAGTCATTTCGTTATGGGGGAGAGGAGTTCACAGTGGTCTTTCCCGGTATTACTGCTCCTGAAGCTAAATTACATCTTGAGTTATTGCGTGAAAATATTGCGAACAATCGGTTTATGCTTCGAAAACAAGAAAGGCGCACCACGGGGAAGAAAAATAGTACAAAGAAAAATAATCGTGAGGTGAAAGTAACGATTAGTATTGGTTATGCTGAAAGAAGTGAAAAAGCTAAAACACCGGACAAAGTTTTAAAACAAGCGGATAAGGCCCTCTATAGAGCTAAAGGGAATGGGCGAAATTGTGTCAGCAATTAATAAATTCCCGGTATAAATTTTTTAGTAGTTTGGGCATATTCTTTAAATTCCTGACCATATTTATTTAGCAGGTATTTATCAAGTCTTGGAATAATAAAAAAAACAAAATTTAAGGCCATTGCAAGGGGGATGACCAGCATTGACAAATGGCGCGTGAGCATTGCAAAACCGATAAAAAGAAGGATGTCACCGAAATAATTAATATGCATGCAATATTTGAATAAACCCTTGGTATAGAGGCGCCCCTTGTTTTCATCCCGGCTTTTCCACAGATATCGTGTGTATTCAGAAAATGTATTCAACCACGAACCGATCAGATATAATAGTATGCTGAAATAATCCAAAACTCCAATGGGTTGATAAGAGTTGCCGCCATCTTTGGCAAAAGAAAATAAGACAAAGGACATCAGACCTGAAACAATAAGCATTTCACTCCAGGCCATTTTACGTTTCAGAAAAACAAATACGGTGACAACTAACCTTGAAGCATAGAATACTAAACAAAACATCAGAACAACCTGGCGCTTAAAATCACCATTTATTGCATATGGTTTAAAAAAAGAAGACAATTCATCTATATCGTTAAACATTAAATGGCCGGCTAAAAGAGTTACAAAAATAATTGCTGCCAAAAAAAAACATTTTGGGAAGAGTGAAAATTCATTTTCATTTTTAAATAGCATTTTTAAGCTCCATTATTCTTTTTATTCAATTATTATAGGAATCCATTATTTTTTTCATTACAAAAAATTATATCAGGCAAAAAACAATTTCTAATTGTAATTGTTCAGCCCGTTAAAAAAAAATTCTTCCCAAAGCCCTGTCTGATGGATATTTGCAGGAGGTTAAGCGAATAGCCTCGAAACAAATATTCATCAGACAGGGCGGGTTCAAGCGCAAGAACCAAAATAATTACGTCTAATTTTTCTATGATAACAGCTTATATATAATAAGCTCATCCTCCTTGCCCTTAACTTTTACCGGAGCAAGCTGCTTTGTGTTATAGGATCCTGTTAAAAGATTGTATGTGGTCTGGCTTATAATAATATCGCATCCGTAATTTTTAGTAAGCCCTTCAATCCTTGATGCAGAGTTAACAGTATCCCCAATCAGAGCATAAGACATTCTTTCTTTGCTACCAATATTTCCTGCAAGCACAGCTCCTGAATGGATACCGATACCATGGGCCAGGGGTTCAAATCCATCCTGCTCAAGCTTTTTATTTAATAAAACAAGCCTGTTCCTCATTTTAAGAGCCGCTTTTACAGCCATTTCCGGATGGTCTTCAAATCCGATGGGTACACCAAAAGCCGCAAGTATTTCATCTCCCACATATTGAAGGATAAGGCCTTTGTGTTCGTTTATGGCTAAGGTCATTTCGTTAAAATACTGATTTATAATTGTTACGACATGCTTGGGATGGTTTTTTTCCACAAGACCTGTAAAATTTCTCAGATCTGAAAATAACAGGGTTGCTCTTTTCATTTCACCATCAAGGGAAGGATTTCCCGCAAGTATTTCATCCCGGATTTCCTTGCTCACATATTTCCCAAAAGATTTTCTTAATTTCTGGCTTTCCTTTAAACTTTTAATCATCAAATTAAATCCTTCTGCCACATCTCCGAACTCATCATTGGATAAAATTTTCACCCGGGTATCCAGATTATTGTTTTCAATCTTTTTAATAGCTCTCTTAAAACCAAGGAGCGGAACCAGGATACTTTTAGATAAAAAATATGCCAGTATGATGACAATTGCCACTAAATCCAAAGAGATGAAACCCAGTTCCCAGACAAGCGAATCCATGATCTGGTTCCTTGTGATGGCATCAGACATATTCATTTCCCGGATACTTGCAAAAATGGTCATACCCATTGTGGGTAATGGGATAAGGATTATACCCAAAAATACGATTAAGAATCGCTTTCTCACAGTAAGTTTGAAAACGTTTTTTACTCTGTTTAAATGTCCTCCGGGAAAAAAATTATGGATATATGATCGCCATGCATTTTCCATAACAAAATACAGAATCAAAGAAGTAACGCCTCCACCCAGAAGACAGATGCCAAGAAATACTCTTATGCAGGCAATAAGATCAGGCGTCTGAACATTAAAAATCCTGGCTGCGATCAAAGGCTCTAAAAGACCAAAAATAAATCCGGCAAATATCCAGACCATAAATGCTACACTGGAAACAACCATTGGAAACTTAAGCGCTTCTCGTTGAAGGTGATAAATTTCAGACTCTTCAAGGGAATTGATTTTGATTTTTTTAAATGCCACTTCAAACATGGTTCTCAAGGATTTCCGGAAAAGTAAAAATCCAAATAAACACAGTATCATCGTACCGATTGCACTAAAAAGCGGAGTAAAATAATCCGGAATACCAGCAGTTTCCTGGGAAGGCAAGATGAATGAAAAATAAAAATACACAGCCACTGCACCAAAAGTATTGACCAAAGGTATTAAAAAAACAATCCGGTTCATTGCTCCCCCTCTAATTGGTTTTCAATTAATGCAAGTAAGCTTTTTTTCCACCGAAAATTTATCTTTTTTTATGGAGCTTTGCATCATTGATTCTCCCATTGGGTTTTGTCTGCTCTATATTTCAGGTTCATTCTTTTTTAGTCTAAAGCAGATAGATAATCCAGCATGTTAACCTAAAAGAAAAGAGTGCGTCAATATAAAGGGATAAAATTATTATACAAAGCATAGGCTTGGCGTTTTTCTACTATTATCCCAAATTTTCGTTGTTGATATTCATAGGCAGATAATTGAAATAGGTATTTATTGAAAAGAAAATACCTTGCCACTGTATACAGAAATATAGTATTACTTAAATCTCTTGGTGAAGTTCTTGAGCTCGGTTTTTCGGATGGGAGCAATCGATACGATGGGAATAATCCTTACCCCCATCCACATGTTATTTGTATCAAATGTAAAAAAATAGTCGATTCGGACCTGGATAGTCTGGATGAAATTAAAAAAGAGGCCGCATCAGAGACAAACTTTAAAATTTTAAATCACCGATTAGATTTTTTCGGTATTTGCAGCAATTGCTTGGCAGAAAAAGCTTAATATATTTTTCCCCCACCAATTGATAATTATTATCACATAATATTTTATATTTATAATATTTAAAGAACAGGAGGTTAGAATGTCTAATAAAGAAAGCAAGTGTCCTGTAACAGGAGCATCTAAAAAATCCATTGCTGGCAGAGGTACATCAAACCAGGATTGGTGGCCGAACCAGTTGAACCTTAGACTTCTTCACCAACACTCTTCCATGAGCAATCCCATGGGGAAAAACTTTAACTATGCTGAGGAATTCAAAAAAATAGATTTTGAAGCCCTGAAAAAAGATCTCCATGCGTTGATGACCTACTCCCAGGAATGGTGGCCTGCCGATTACGGGCACTACGGCGGCCTTTTTATTCGCATGGCATGGCACAGTGCAGGCACATACCGCATGGGTGATGGTAGGGGAGGGGCTGGATCAGGTAATCAGCGTTTGGCTCCTATCAACAGCTGGCCCGATAACGTAAACCTTGACAAAGCGCGTCGATTGCTTTGGCCCATCAAGAAAAAATACGGCAGCAAGATTTCCTGGGCTGATCTTATGATCCTTGCAGGTAATTGTGCGCTTGAGTCGATGGGATTCAAAACATTTGGTTTTGGTGGTGGCCGTGAGGATGTTTATGAGCCAGAAGAGGATATCTACTGGGGAACTGAGACGGAATGGCTTGACGATAAGCGATACTCTGGCAATAGAGATCTTGAGAATCCCCTTGCAGCTGTACAAATGGGTCTGATCTATGTGAACCCGGAAGGTCCCAATGGAGAACCAGATGCAGTAGCTTCCGGTAAGGACGTCCGTGAGACCTTCGCAAGAATGGCCATGAACGATGAGGAGACTGTTGCTCTCGTCGCAGGCGGCCACACCTTTGGTAAATGTCATGGTGCTGGCAGTCCGACACATGTGGGCCCGGAACCGGAAGGAGCCCCCATTGAAGACCAGGGGTTCGGCTGGAAAAGTAAATATGAAAGCGGCAAAGGTGACGATACAATCAGCAGTGGCATTGAGGGAGCCTGGACACCGAATCCAATAAAATGGGATATGGGTTATTTTGACATGTTATTCAGGTATGATTGGAATTTAGTGAAAAGTCCGGCCGGAGCCAACCAGTGGGTCCCGGTCAGCCCGGATGAAAAGGATCTGGCACCTGCGGCTCATGATTTTTCAAAGAGAGTGACAACAATAATGACCACAGCAGACCTTTCTCTCAGGATGGACTCAATATATAAACCGATTGCAAAACGCTTCCATAAAAACCCGGAAGAGTTTGCAGACGCATTTGCCCGGGCATGGTTCAAGCTGACGCACCGGGATATGGGGCCACGCTGTCGTTATCTTGGTCCTGAAGTTCCAAAAGAGGAGTTGGTATGGCAAGACCCAGTGCCCACAGTCGATCATGAGTTGATCAACGCACAGGACATTGCAGCGCTTAAGATCAAACTCCTTGGATCAGGATTGTCAGTTTCACAACTGGTCTCAACGGCTTGGGCATCGGCATCTACATTCCGTGGCTCTGACAAGCGTGGCGGTGCCAACGGAGCCAGAATCCGTCTTGCCCCACAAAAAGATTGGGAAGTGAACCAGCCTGAGAAACTATCGACGGTTTTGGAGACCATTGAGGGCATTCAAAAAAAATTCAACACCTCTCAATCCGGAGGGAAGAAAGTGTCGCTTGCCGACTTAATTGTCCTGGGTGGATGTGCAGGCATAGAACAGGCAGCAAAGAATGCCGCTCAGGATTTAACTATTCCCTTTTCACCGGGACGAACGGATGCAACACCGGATCAAACCGACGAGGTATCATTCAGAGTGCTTAAACCTGCTGCAGATGGATTTAGAAATTACCTCAGAACTAAATACGCCGTGCCGGCAGAAAAATTGCTGGTTGACCGGGCGCAACTGTTGACACTAACCGCCCCTGAAATGACAGTTCTCATTGGCGGCATGCGTGTTTTGAATGCCAACTTTGAACAGTCCCAGCATGGTGTTTTTACTAAAAGGCCTGAGACCTTAACAAATGACTTCTTTGTGAATCTACTCGACATGAGTACTGAGTGGAAACCATCTGAGGAGGATGAAGATGTATTCGAGGGTCGTGATCGTGAAACGAGTGAACTTAAGTGGACCGCCACCCGTGTCGACCTTATTTTTGGTTCAAATTCTCAACTAAGAGCCCTGGCAGAAATATACGGGTATGAGGATTCTCAGGATAAATTTTTGAACGACTTTGTAGCAGCGTGGAGCAAGGTCATGAATCTTGACCGTTTCGATCTGGATTGATCGTACAATGATATTTTCAATAAGGTTTAGTGCCTTGGGAAAAAATAAAAACAACATTAATGCAAGGTAACCCAAAGGAGAACAATCATGCCGGATGCTGATGATCTTAAAGAAGGAAAAAAATATTATACAGATGTACCCCAGGAAACAGAAGGTTTTTTTCTAAAGGGTTGTGGGCACCTGGACTGGGGCATGAAGAACCGGTTGGCCCGGATTTTCAATCCCAAATCCGGCCGCACGGTTATGCTGGCCATCGATCACGGATATTTCCAGGGACCTACCACAGGATTAGAACGGGTGGATCTGAATATCGTCCCGTTGATTCCCCATGCCGATACCCTGATGCTGACCCGGGGGATGCTTAGAAGCGTTGTTCCGCCGTCTCTGGATACACCCATTGTTTTACGCGCCAGTGGTGGCTCCAGCATACTCAAAGAGTTGTCCAATGAAGGCATTGCTGTGGATGTCGAGGATTGCATGCGGCTCAATGTGTGCGCCATGGCCGTTCAGGTCTTTATCGGTGGTGAATTCGAAAAAGAGTCCATCATGAACATGACCAGGATGGTGGACATCGGAACACGATACGGTATCCCGACATTGGCTGTTACTGCAGTGGGCACGGACATGGCCCGGGACGCCCGGTACTTTCGATTGGCCACGCGGATTTGTGCGGAACTCGGCGCTAATTACGTCAAGTCCTATTATGTGGAAAAAGATTTTGAGACGATCACCTCCTCATGCCCCGTACCTATCGTTATGGCCGGCGGCAAGAAAATTCCGGAGATCGATGCATTGACCATGGCCTATAGGGCCGTTCAGGAGGGTGCCGCTGGCGTCGATATGGGACGTAATATCTTCCAATCTGACGCTCCGGTGGCCATGCTTAAGGCGGTGGGGGCAGTGGTTCACAACAACGAAACTCCGGAAAAAGCACTGGAACTTTACCAGACGCTGAAAAACCAGGAGTAACCCCATGAAAAGGTGCATGTGGTACAACAACAGCGATATCCGGATAGAGGAAACTCCCCTGCCCCGGCCGGGCGCTGGGGAGATTCTAATCAAGGTCATGTCCTGCGGGATTTGCGGCAGCGATGTGGTGGAGTGGTACCGCCTGCCCAATGCGCCGCTGGTCCCGGGACACGAGATGGGCGGCGAGGTGATGGCGTGCGGTGAGGGGGTAGATGCCTTTGCGACTGGAGACCGGGTGTTCGTGGCGCCCAAGGTTCCCTGCAACCAATGCACGTATTGTGAACGAAAACAGTTTCCCCTCTGTACGGAGGTCAAGGAAAGGCTGCCCGGCGGGTTTTCCCAAGCCCTTGTCGTGCCGGAAACACTGGTGAAAAACGGCGTCTACCGGTTGCCGGAAAAGGTCACATACGACCAGAGTACCTTCATCGAACCCCTTGCATGTGTAGTGCGGGCTCAACGGTTGACCCGGGTGGAAAAGGGCTCAACCGTGATGGTAATCGGTTGCGGAATGTCCGGCCTGCTCCATGTAAAACTGGCCAAATCCAGACTCTGCACTGTCATCGCGTTGGATATCAACCCGGCAAAGATTGAGATGGCCCGGCGCAGCGGCGCCGATTTTTGTTTGAATGCAGTGGAAAACGTACCGGAAAAATTGACGGACCAGGGCATAAGAAAACCGGATGTGGTCATTTTGTGCGTCGGGGTTATGGCCGCAGTGGAAACAGCATGGGCATGCGTGGAAAAGGGCGGAGCAGTTGTCTTTTTTGCAGTTCCGTCGCCGGACAAGCGGGTTGTCATTCCCATCAATGATCTGTGGACGAAAGAAGTTCGGGTGCTTACCTCCTATTACTGCGGTCCACCGGATATTGTCGATGCCATGGAACACCTTGACTCCGGCAGAATCAGCGTGGATGAAATGATCACTCACCGGTTTTGCCTGGAAGATATCGCAGAAGGATTCCGGCTTGTGTGTGACGGCCGCGAATCGATTAAGGTCATTATCCGACCCAATGAATGAGTAAGGGAGTCTGAACGGTGAAAAGGTCTGATTTGAAATCTTCATTGCCGACCCAGGCAATGCTCTGATAATATTCTAACAAATTTTAAGCTATAAATATCCTGGCCCTGAGGGCCAGGGTTTGGCTTTATATTATGATCTCGCGGCTGAAGTTTCATAGATCACTCAGATAGTCAGCTTATTATAAATATTTTTTTTTTCTTTGTCTAAACCATATAAATAATTTAGTATGGTAATCTAAAAAAAGAGGGCGTTAATATAAAGGTATGAAATTATCTTGACAAAACCTGTGCTGGGAGCTCATAAAAGTTTGAACAAATAAAGCTAACTCAATTATACTTATGGAGGATATGATGGAAATTAAAGTAACCCAGGTTAATACGACCAGAACAAGGCCAAAAGATTCTGATCTGGGCTTTGGGCAGGTATTTACTGACCATATGTTTGTTATGGATTATTCTGAAAATAAAGGATGGCATGATCCGGAAATTGTGCCCTATGCTGATTTTTCTATTTCACCTGCAGCCATGGTTTTTCATTATGGACAGGCAATCTTTGAAGGATTGAAAGCCTATAAAACTCAGGATAAGAAGATCTGTCTTTTCAGGCCCAGGGACAATTTTAAAAGAATGAACCGGAGTGCAAAAGGAATGTGCATCCCTAAGATTGACATTGATTTTGTTATGGATGCCTTAAAAAAACTGATCAAGGTAGAAGAAAAATGGATTCCTGAAACCCTTGGGACATCTTTATATATCAGGCCCACAATTATTGCATCAGATCCATTCTTAGGTGTCAGGGCGTCTTTTACCTATAAATTTTATATTATTCTTTCCTCTGTTGGAGCATACTATGCCGAAGGATTGAACCCTGTGAAAATCTGGGTTTCAAAAGACCATGTCAGGGCTGCCAAAGGCGGTGTGGGTGAGTTTAAAACCGCAGGTAACTATGCTGCAAGCTTGATTGCTTCTGAGAAAGCAAAAAAGGATGGATATGCTCAGGTTCTGTGGCTTGATGCCATTGAAAGAAAGTATATAGAAGAAGTGGGTGCAATGAACATCTTTTTTATTATTGATGATGAGATTGTGACCCCCAACCTTACGGGGACGATTCTGCCCGGTATCACAAGGTATTCAGTTATAAGTCTTGCTAAAAAATGGGGAATGAACATATCTGAGAGAAAACTCAGTATTGATGAAGTTTTTTTGGCCCATGAAAATGGAAGATTAAAAGAGGTGTTTGGCTCAGGAACGGCTGCAGTCATTTCACCTGTGGGTGAAATAAGATATGGTGACAAGGTGATTTCCATAGGTGATGGTACGCCTGGTGAAATCGCAATGAAATTTTATACGGCCTTGACTGATATTCAATATGGAAAAGCCGAAGACAGTGAAAACTGGATCGAATTTATAGAATAACTTTTTGTAACGGAGACTATATGGCTAAAAAAAAAGGAATCACTCCCATTGGTAAAAGAATAAGACGGATCAGGCTGGATAAAAAAATGACCCTGGATACCATAGCCAATGAAACAGGGTTGTCAAAAGAATTTATCAAGAAAATTGAAGCCGGTGATAAACGGCCGTCTGTTGGAACCCTTTTGCAAATTTCCAGAACTCTTCATATTGATTCAAATTTTTTGCTGAAAGAGCAGGGCGATGCCCTTGAAGAAAGATCCAAGGCCTATACCAAAAGGACGGATAACTATGCCTACACTCCTTTGACACCAACGGCTGAAAATAAACATCTCAAGGCCTTTAAGATCGTGGTTGGAGCCAAGAAAAGCCATGATGGTGTGGGGTTTCAGCATGATGGAGAAGAGTTTACCTATGTTCTTAAAGGCAAGGTGGAAGTTAAGGTCGGTGATCATATCAATAAATTAAAAAAAGGAGATTCACTCCATTTTAATTCTGGCATTAAGCATGATCTTAAAAATACCGGCAAAACCGATGCAGAACTGATTGTTGTGGTATATGCACCATAGCGTTGAAGAGAAATAAAGGAGTCTTTCATGTTATTCAAGCTTACACCTGAACAATTGATGATTCAGAACATGGTCAGAGAATTTTCTCGAAAAGTGGTTGCAGCAACTGCATCAGAAAGGGATAAAACAAAAGAATTTCCCGCTGAAAATTTCAGGCAGATGGGGGAACTCGGGTTAATGGGCATGATGATACCACAAGAATATGGCGGTGAGTCTGCAGATGCCATTTCCTATGTATTGGCATTATCGGAAATTGCGTATTCATGTGCATCAACATCTGTTGTGATGTCCGTCCAAAATTCAATTGTTTGTGAAACTCTCAATAAATTCGGGACAGAGGAACAAAAACAAGAGTTCCTTGTACCCCTTGCCTCCGGTGAAATAATTGGTGCTTTTGGACTTACAGAGCCGGAGGCAGGATCTGATCCGGTCAGTCAGCAGACAACGGCTGTAAGGGATGGCGATCAATATATTATAAATGGAACCAAGCGGTTCATTACATCGGGTGAACATTCAAAAGTGGTTCTGATCACTGCAAAAACAGATGAGACTAAAGGACATAAGGGGATCAGTTGTTTTATTATTCCCAAAGGGACCTCAGGTCTTATCGTTGGCAGGCTGGAAGATAAAATGGGGCTGCGGGCATCTGATACAACTGATTTGATAATGGAGAACTGTGCTGTCCCTGCTTCCAATCGCGTGGGCAAAGAAGGAGATGGATTTAAAATTGCCATGTCAGGCCTGGACAGTGGAAGGATTGGCATTGCAGCCCAATCATATGGTGTTGCAATGGCTGCTTTTGATGCTGCAATAAAATATGCAAAAAAGAGAAAACAATTCGGGGCAGCCGTTTCTAAACACCAGGCCATTCGGTTTCAGATTGCAGATATGGCTACCCAGATTGAGGCTGCCAAACAATTGATATTCTCAGCTGCATCCATGAAAGACCGGGGGGAAACCTATACCAAGGAAGCATCCATTGCCAAACTCTTTGCATCTGAGATGGTGAACGAGGTGACGGCAAGAGCAATTCAAATACATGGCGGGTATGGGTTTACCAAAGATTATAATGTTGAAAGATTCTACAGGGATGCAAGGGTGTTTACAATTTATGAAGGTACCAGCGAGATTCAGAGGATTGTCATTTCAAATCAGGTGCTCAAAGATAAGAGAAAACCCTAAAATAAAAGTAATTGTTCAGCCCGTTAAAAAAAAATATCCCCAAAGCCCTGTCTGATGTATATTTGCAGGAGGTTAAGCAAATAGCCTCGAAACAAATATCCATCAAACAGGGCGGTTTCAAGCGTAAGAGCTGAATAATTACAAATAAAAGAGCAGCCATTTTAATAAAAATTAAAATGGCTGCTCTTTGCAGTTTAATTATAAAATTTTATTAATAACCATCCTTAAAAATATCTGCAGCGGATTTTACATCCTCCGGGCTAAATACAAATAGACATTTACCATCAGAATCAGACACAGATCCGTAAACATAATTGATATTAATTTTTTCATCTCCAAATCTTTTGGTGATTTTTGTAAATTCACCGGGTTTGTTTGTAATATCAATTGTTACGACTTCTTTTGAGTCAAACAGATAATCATTTTCCTTTAAAATAACCATGGCTTTTTCCGACTTGTCAACAATGAGTCGTATCAGGGCAAATTCGGCAGAGTCTCTTCGCATGGAGCTGTAGCTGGCATAGGAGGCAAGCCTTTTCAAGGATCTGCCCCTGGCCTCAAAAAGGTTCTGGACATAGGCAGACGCATCCTGGATGGTTATGGCGTCAATATTGATATTGGCCCCGGCTAAAAGTTCAGTTAGTTTACCAAGTTCGCCAGGTGCATTTTTAAGAAAAAGAGATATTTCTATTCTGATCATGCTGCCTCCTTAATTATTATTTGCGAAATTCACACCTTCATCAAATGCTTTCATATTCAAAGGAATAATTTTAGCCTTGGCGGCAAATTCTCCTTTAATACAGTCTTTTAACAGGTCCAGATCAACTAATTTGCTTTTTGCAGCAAAAGAGGCCAGGGCTACAATATTGGCAGCCCTGACACTGCCGGCTTTTATGGCAATCTCATTGATGGGCACCTCAAGTTTGATGATATCAGTTCGATCGCTTCCTCCTGGAATCAGGGATTTATTGATAAATACAATGCCCCCTGGTTTGACGTCATCGACAAATTTTTCCAAGGATGGTCGGTTCATTGCCACAAGGTGGGTGGGATTTTTAATAATGGGAGATCCTATGAGCTTGTCGCTGATGACAACGGTGCAATAGGCTGTCCCACCACGCATTTCAGGCCCATAGGAGGGTACCCAGGCAACAAATGATCCTTGTTTCATTGCCGCATAGGCCAGAAGCTTGGCGCTCAATAAGATTCCCTGGCCTCCAAATCCTGCAAATTTTATTTCTGTTTGCATTGGTTTCTCCAAAAATAACTAGTGTGTTAAAATTTTATATTCTATTCAGGGATTTTATAATCACCCAGTTCATAATAGGGCAGCAGTGTTTCTTCAGCCCATTTCAACGAATCCAGGGGGGTAAGCCCCCAATTGGTCGGGCAGGTGGAAATAACCTCCACAAGACTGAAGCATTTGCCTTCCACCTGGTATTCAAACGCTTTTTTAATAGCTTTTTTGGTTTTATTGACCTGCTGGGGTTTTAAAACAGCCTGTCTGGTAATATAGCTGGGCGTCACAAGCTGGCTTAACAGGTTTGCCATTCTAATGGGCATCCCGGTCAGGTCTGTATCTCTTCCCATGGGGGCTGTGGATGCACGTTGACCCGGCATGGTGGTGGGGGCCATCTGTCCGCCCGTCATGCCGTAGATGGCATTATTGATAAAGATAGTGGTAAATTTTTCACCTCTGTTGGCGGCATGGATGATTTCCGCCAAACCGATACTGGCAAGATCTCCATCTCCCTGGTAGGTAAATACCATCAGATCCGGCCGGACTCTTTTAATTCCCGTGGCCATGGCTGGTGCCCTGCCGTGGGCAGCTTCCTGAAAGTCAAAGTTAAAATAATTATATGCCAGGACTGCACAACCCACAGGGGCGATACCAACGGTTTTTCCCCTGATCCCAAGTTCATCTATAACTTCTGCAACAAGCCTGTGTACAATGCCGTGGGTGCAGCCTGGGCAATAGTGCGTCATTGTGTCGCTAAGGGCTTGTGGCTTTGAAAATGCTTTTCCCATTATATACTCCTATATCATTTTTTTGATAATTTCGATGATCTTTTCAGGTGAAGGGATGTCTCCGCCGCATTCGCCATAAAATTCAACGGGCCTTTGTCCTTTGACACACCGTTCAACATCTTCCACCATTTGTCCCATATTCATTTCAATGCTGATGACTGATTTACAGCTTTTTTTGGTTGCAGCATCAAAAACAGCCTGTTCCGGGAAGGGGAAAACTGTTTTTGGTCTTAACATGGCAACTTCAATGCCTTCTTCCTTTAAAAGGTCAATAGCAGTCCTGCAAACCCGGCTCATGGTACCAAAGCTTGTGATAAGAACTTTGTAGTCCCCATCTGTGTTGTAGGCTTCAAACTGGATTTCTTCTCGTTTCATCTGGTCGTATTTGGCTTTCAGGGCCAGGTTGTTGTTGTTGAGTTCAGTGGGATCTAAAAACAATGATTTTACAAGATTTCTTTTTTTGCTTTTCCTTGTATCCATTCCATTGGTGGCCCAGTCGTCTTTGTTTGAGGGCTCGGTTTTCAAATTATCGGGAAACTCTACAGGCTCCATCATCTGGCCAATGAGACCATCTCCCAGGATCATGACAGGGCCCCGGTATTTTTCAGCAAGGGTAAATGCCTGCATGGTCATTTCAACGGCTTCCTGAACACCGTCCGGAGCCAGGACAAGCAAATGGTAATCCCCATGTCCCCCGCCTTTGGTGGCCTGAAAATAATCTCCCTGGGAGGGCAATATTCCCCCTAATCCCGGGCCGCCCCTGACGATATTGACAAAAACAGCCGGACATTGTGCGGCCGCAATATAGGAAATCGCCTCGCTCATAAGACTGATACCAGGAGAGGAAGATGTGGTCATGACCCTTTCCCCTGCTCCTGCCGCACCAAAGATCATATACCCAACGGCAACTTCGCTTTCACCCTGGAGAAAAACCCCGCCCTCTTCGGGCAGTCTTTTTACAAGGTATTCGGCAACTTCAGACTGGGGGGTGATAGGATATGCAAAATAATTTAAACAGCCCGCTCTGATGGCTGCTTCAGCTATTGCTTCGTTTCCTTTCATTAATACTTTTGCCATTATTTTTATCCTTTATTTTATGTCTGCTGTCTTGGTTTCAACAATAGTGATGGCTACATCAGGGCACATGATACAGCACATTGTGCAGTGGATACAATCTTCAGGTCTTGCCTGTAAGACTGGGAAATGTCCTTTAGCATTTACTTTGTCCGTGATCTCAAGGACATTTTTGGGGCATATGTTTACACACAGCCCGCACCCTTTGCACCTTTCAGAATCAACAATATGTTCGTACGCCATTTAAAATACTCCTTATATTATCAAATGTTTTTCCAGGGTGGTACCAATAGCCTGTCAATGGTTAATACCGGGCAGGCAAACCTGTCCATGTCAAGTTGTGGTATCATCTGGGATGAAGCCGTTATAAATTCAATTTTCAGACCAGTGGCCTTTGCCACACCCATGACAAGATCATATCCCATGTAAATGTTTTCGGGTATGGTTTCGTCAATGAGGTTGGCATTGGAAACAAGTCCTGTAATTTTTATTTTTGAAGATGCCTCAATCTCCTCTTTGATTTTAAGACAACCTTCAACGGTTTGTGTATATGGCCTGAACAGGTTTATCACCTGTAGCATATGAACAGTTTTTTGTTTCAAATAATCTTCAAGGGCTGCAAGTACTGTCACACCCACGTCATCACCACCTGCATCCAGGATGGTCAGTTCTGAAGGCTGTTGGATCAAGCCTGCCACGGCCGGGGCTAGAATCGGCAGGTCGGCATGCATGTATTTTTTGTCCGGCAGCACCACTTTCACACCAAGTTTTTCCAGGGGAATAATGGCTTCCCTTGATCTGAAATAGGGATTGACAAGGTCAATATCGGCTATTTTAACATCCATTCCTTTAAGTCTTGATTTTGCAGCAAGGTTCACCGCAACTTCGGATTTGCCACTCCCGTAGTTGCCGCAAATGATCACAATGCCTTTAATATTAATTTCCAACCATTTTTCCTTTAATCATAAAGTCTTAATTAAACAAACTAAACTTTGAATTAAATCAAATTAGGATCTGTTTTGCAAATGATTTTTTTGTATGGTTAATTAATCCATAATATAATTAAAAAATACTAAATAAATGAATCGGCAATAATCCTTATTTCGCTTTTTTTCAGCCGTCTGCCCAGGATAAGGCTCTGGCTTTTTATCATGGATGTGATATTTTTGAGTTTTTTTTCATCATAAATAATTTTTTCCCTGTCAAGGTATTTTTGAACCAGGCCCCTGCCGCATAAGATGCTTAAGAAAAATTGTTCCTCCGAGGATATACCATATTCTCCACCTGCATGGGTTCCGGCCACATGGGTTTTCACAGAATCGCCAAATACAGGGGTATTTATGGTCAGCATACGTTCATGGGTTTGTTCATATACAATGGCATCAACATATTTATAATAGTCGTAAAATGTTTTGATGTCATCTGTGTTGAGACGGATATCAAAGCCCTGGTCCTGAAGCATTTTTGCCGTGGTATAAAGGTCTGCGATCCCGTTTCTTTCACCAATGCCCAGGGCAGAAAGTTCCAGAACCCGTCCGCCGGCTATTATTCCCATCACACTGTTGGCAGAGGCCATTCCCATATCATTGTGGCAGTGAATCGATATTTTTGTATCAGCCGTTTTAGAAGAAAGGGAATGTATTTTTTCAAAGACCTGATTAGGGGCCATCATGCCTGAGGTGTCCGGTAAAGAAATCATATCAATTTTCTGGTCATTTAAAAATGAAACGCATTGATCTAAAATGCGGCTTTCAGATCTGCCAATATCAAGCATGGCAATGGAAATACGGGCATTGGGGCGTTGTTTTCTTACAAAATCAAAGGTTTTTAAAAGGTCACTTAAAATTTGATCCAGCTTTTTTTGTCCTGTATCATTTTTTATGTGTACATGGAAATGCAGTTCATTAACTTGAGCGTTCAAAAGGAGGCCGGCATCCTTACGAGTGGCTCTTCCCATGGCAGCAATCCGGATTTTATAGTTATCTTCTTTAGTATGAAGGAAAAGTGTTCTGACAATATCGGCTTCACCAGCATGGGCCGGAGGGTAGCCGGCCTTGCAGATGTCCACACAAAGTCGTTCCTGAAAGTCAAGGATCGCCAACCTTTGCGCAAGTGAAAAAACAAGTCCTCTAAACTGCATGCCTTCCCTGAGGGTGTCATCAACGATTATGACTTTTTTATTTTTCATGGTTTGCCTTACTTGAATATATAGTTTGGATTAACATAGAGGTGGATTAAAATATCCATGAATTAAACTGGGAAAACGGGTTGCCAATTTTTCAATTATGGTTTCCATTCCCAAGGGCCGGCCGCTATCTTCTATTTTTAACATCAGATCGCAATATTTTTTAAGATCAAAGTTTAAATTCCGCCACTGGATCATATCAATCTTATATGTATGGATAAATTCCTTTAATGCGGCAAACTCTTTTTGGGAATCTGTAAATCCAGGGCAGTTAAGGTAATTTATAGAGACAAATTTTCCTTGCTGTTTTGCTATTTGAATACTTTTAAGGACATCAGAAAATTGATAGGATCTGGGTCTAAAATATGCATTATAGCAATTTTCTCTGACAGAGTTTAAACTGACGCGCATGGAATCAAGCCCGGCTTGACAAAGTTGTTCGACACAATCTGGCAGGCTTGCATTTGTGTTCAGGTTAATGGTGCCCTTGTCTGTTTTTTTACGTATAAGACCTATGGCCGGCTCAATGGCCTTAAAAGCTGTTAAGGGTTCACCTTCGCACCCCTGGCCAAAGCTGACAACAGCATTTTTAACGGTGGAAATATGCTCATAAGATACCTGGGCAATCTCTTCAGGAGTGGGGGTAAAACCGATTCTCTCCTGGCAGGCACATAGATTATTCTGTGTTTGAAGAGAGATACAACCTATACAATTGGCATTACAGACGATTGAAGTGGGAAGTGGGGCTTCATACCGTTTAAGAAAAAAGTTTTTTCCGGCAGGACAACCATATTCCAGGGCACAGGTTTCAAGATGTCTGATCAGGCGGTTGTCAGGATATTTCTTTTGCAAATATTTGACGCCCCTGGCAATTTTTTTATGGGGCATTTGTCTCAGGTCCTGCCTCGGTTCTTTGTCCACAAGAAGGGTTGCAGATCTAAAATTATTTTTCCCGAAACCAACTGCACCATAGGAAAATAATGGCAGATAACCTTTTATACCCTCATCATCATAGGCACAAAAATGCCGGTTCACATACCCCGGCGAATTAAACACGGCAACAGGGAAAATTTTTTCATCCGGATTAAAGGGATTTTGTTCAAGGGTTTCAAACAGGTCTTTTGCAATATTATAGACAATGGGTTTTCTCTGTGGCAGCATCATCAGCTCACTGCCATGGGGCATGGGAACTGTCTTCTTTTTTTTCAATACAAAATGCGTACTGCCGGACATACCCACGGCACCATAGCCTTCCAGATCGAAAATATTGCCGTTTTCTGCAGCAACAACTGCGGTTAGAATATTTTTATTGATATATCCGATAGTTTGCTCCGTCCATATACATTGTTTCGTCCCATAAAGCTGAGTGGATAATAACTGCCTGCTCTATCCTATATTTTATTCAGTAGAGTCTTTCCAAGTTTCCTCTGCCTTTTAGCCTATAAAACTCTTCTTATTGCAAGCATCCTTTTCTGTTTTTCATCTTCTGATAATTTATTCCAGGAAGTATTAAAAAAACTGTCAAAAGATTCGGGATTGTCTTCCAGTTCAAGGTCTAACCATGACATGGCATCAAATATCCCGGATGTATTTTCTTTTTTTGCAACCATAGCTGCTTCTCTGACATGTTCCATTAAAGAGTCTGTTTTTTCATTTTTATCCTGTTTTGCTTCAAAAGGATCATACCCTGGTTTTTTATATAGTGCTTCCCGACTGCCGATTATATCAGGTTTATAAACTTTTTCAGCCCAATCACCTGGTTCAATTTCTTCAATTGCTACTGAAACAGATTTTTCTTTGCAGCCTGTTATTTCAACAACATTTTTCACTATTTTTTCGGTAAGCTCTAATTTTTTTAGTTCTGATCTTCCAGGGTAAAGTTTCACAATTATGTGTGGCATATGCTCCTCGCCTATTTTATTTCAGAATTCTATATATTTTTGAAAGCTCTTGTTATAGCTTTCATACGTTCACAACAATATTGCGTTTTTCAACACCATTTTCAACAAAATTCTAATAAGGTATGTTTTATGATTTCCTTATCCAAAGAATGAGTTGTGTAATCGTTGCCGATGCTTAAACAGCCAAAACCAGATAGTAAAACAAAAATTAACATAATTATCATTGGATTGAAAAGACCAAAGTGATCCGCTGCCGTTCAAAAATATCGGATAAAATTCCCTTGCTCATTTGAGGACGGGGTTCTGCGGGATCAGGCGGGGTAAACTCGCAACAAAAAAAGGCGCGACATAATTGGAGATTTCCAGCAGTTCAAATTCTGAAAATAATTTTTAAGCAACTTTTATTCTACATTCAAAATTTGACATTGTTTACTTTTACTCAACTAGGTTTTTGGAGAGATGGCCTTGCAGCATATTGACTGGATTTCAATGATGAGAGCAGGTTAATCGTGTTGAAAAAGTATCTGGCACTAATAGCAAAATCATTAAAAAAACTGCGATTTTGTAAATCTCTGTAAGCACTGCCCGGCAATGGTTTAGGTGAATTCTGGACTGTCAAAAATGTCTAAATATAGACAAAAGACTCTTCATTGACTTTTGCTATTTTTTCTCTCTATCGGTAAATGAATAATAAAATTTGTGCCTTTCTCGAATGTAAATTTAATTTCCATTGGATCGCTTCCGAATGCAGTGTCAGGGAGGCATCGGAAAACGTCCTGATTTTTATCAATAAATTTTGGTCAATGATCAGAGAGAATATGAATGAATATTGTACGAAGGCATGGGACATGGTATAGGACAATTATCAGCTATATAAAGGTTTCTTTTGAATAAATTTACTCATTTGTTTTTCGATAAAAGGGATTATGACCTGATCAGGATCATCAATATCATCTAAGATCTGGCAACCCATACCGATTTGAAATAGTCCATTTTTTATTTCAGAAAGAAATTTCAAATTTTTATTTTCTATCAATTCTGGTATTACCCAGGGTGCCTGGAAAAGAATTCCTGTTTTCAAAGGATGTACGTTGCACAAGACATCTTCCGGTTTCAGAATTCTGCCGGCTCCTTTCTCTTCGGATGCTTCCTGAACACCGCTTTTCAGCAATGCTTTAAGGGATGCTGTATTCGCCTGCAAAATATGATCAAAAGAAAATAGTCCTTCTTGATATCCCTTATGCATAATTGTGACAAGGATGCGGTCTGAAACCATGATGTCCAGGATAGAACGAAACTTTGCAGCATTTACAGGCAAATCAGTATCAAGCGTTTTTTTATATTCATTGTCAAGGATATTATCACAACCCGTAACCATACCCCTTAAACATTGATTTATTGCAGCAAAAAAAATTCTTTTTGATTTTGAAAACCCGGCCCTGAAATACGAATATAGAAACAGAGCAGAAAAAAAATTATTTTCCAGGGAAAAATAATCCTCAGAAGGCTTATAAAGTTTAACTCCGCTTGTATCCAGAATTTCATTTGCACAGCTCCAGTAGAGCATCAAGCCTTCTTGTAATTCTTCCTGTAAAGGAGAATAAAAATCTTGCATCTGAGATCCTGCAAATGCTTTTTTTTACAGCCCCCTCAATCATTTTGCCGGCGGCATCAATTCCTATTGCTATTCCATCCTCTTTTGAAGAAACCTGCTCGGAGATTAATTTTGTTACGACACCGGTCCCACAACCAATATCAAGAATTTTATTCCACGCCTTAATATCCAGGAATTCAACAACCTGCCGGTTGATTTTACTTTGTTTACCAAACATTACCCAGGGCTCGAGTATATCATAAACCCCTGCAGCATAATCAAGCGTCCTTCCCCTTGTTGGAATTGATGTATAACCCATTTGGCAATTTTCTCCTGATGAACGTTAAAATGCAAATAGTAAAACCTGTCAAAACTATATCCTACTCCGATCTCAATGAAAAATCTCTAATTTTCAAAAAATATAAGAGTTATCTTGTCAGGCCCAGGGTCATTAGTATAATTCCAAATAAACTAAATATACTCCAGCACAAGATAATTTAGATCAAAAATGCGGCTACAGAATCAGAAAACAAAGGGATCCGGTTAAAGATCCCTTTGTTTTATAGCTCAACTCTTTATGCTTTAAATCAATTTGACTGCCAGATTTTTCTATCAACTGGAGGGAGATGGCGGCATTTTTAACTACCATAGGATTTTAAATTTACATAAGTTATGCAAATTTATATTTAATTGTGAATGTACATTTCGTATCCATATTTAGCAAGAATACCTAAAGCAATAATAGCAACAAACACGATAATCGTTTTTAAATCGTTATTCATAATAAGCTCCAATAATTTATCAAATATTAATACTATGGAAATAAATATCGCTATTGCGGAAATTTCAAACCGAATAAATTTCAAACGTTTTTAAAATTTTAAATTGTCAACAGGCTGGTGGAAGCCGGGGTGTTTGGCTTGAATTTGTGAGAAGGCTAATGAAGTAAAATGTAATAGGGAGAGAAAATGTAATCAAACAAAATTCTTTTGTGTCGTCTGGCAATGAATATGTGAAAAAAAAGCTGTTCTTTTTATCATTCTCAGAGATATTATTATATTTCAGATCTAAAAAGAGCTCTTCTTCAGTCACATTTTCGTTTAGTGAAAGAAGAATATTATGAACATTGTCCAGGAAAACCAGATGTATCCCAGAGAGCAGTAAAATTAATAAAATGCAAAATTTATTTTTATACCAAATCATTTTTGCTCAATATAATCCTTCAATTTATATCGTTTATTTGATTTATTAAGATTATTTTTCAGCATTGATCTGTTTGAGTTTCCTCCAAAGAGCTCCTCGGCTTATACACAGAATTTCGGCAGCCTTTGACTTGTTTCCCTTTGTGAATTCGATTACTTTAAGGATATGATTTTTTTCCATTTCTTTAAGAGTGAAAAGTTGTTTATTTTCAGGTGAAGGAGGGGCTGGGATTTTTTTGCTGAGCCGTTCAGGAAGATGCCTGATTTCTATTGTTGAACTATCTGAAAGTATCACAGCTCTTTCGATGATGTGTTTCAACTCTCGGACATTACCCGGAAAGGGATAAGACAAAAACAGGGAAGACACTTCATCTGAAAAAGATTCTATATCCTTTTCAAACTCTATATTTAATTTGCTCAGAAAGTAACTGCATAACGGGAGAATATCATCCTTTCGTTCTCTTAAAGAAGGCATCATCAGCTCAATTGCATTCAGTTGATGATATAATTTTTTGTTGAACTTCCCTTCATCAACTCTCTTTTTTAAATCTTGATGCGTCGCAATAATGAAACGAATATCCAGCATCATTTTATTAGAATCTGTTGAATAACCCGCGGTTTTATTCTCTATAATTTTGAGCATTTCACATTGTGTTTTCTCGGGTATAATTTCAAAATGATCCAGCAGGATTGTCCCGATAAAACCTTTCCCCATTCGGTCTGTTTTTTTTAAACCTTGATGCAGTGCAGATTGCTCAATCGAACTCAAGAGTTCTTTGAACTGGAAATCATTGCTGAAACAACCGCTGTTGAATGCCAGAAAGCGTTGATCTTTTCTATGGCTCAATGTATGAATAGCCCTGGCTGCCAATTCTTTACCGGTGCCGCTTTCTCCCAGTATAATAATAGTACAGTCCAGGCCGGCCAGCCGTTCAATATTTTTTCGCACCCCTTGCATCTCGGAGGTTTCGCCTATAATTTTTGGCAGTCCTCCCAAACTTCTGCCGATGGAATCGACATTGCTTCTTGAGGGTTTCTGATCAATCATCTTTTCGTATGGGTCACTGACAATGTTTATCCGGTCGGGGATAAAATGATCTTCTAAATATTTTTTTTTGGATTGAGAAGTTGTATCTGAAGGCTTAATGACAACAAGATTACCATGGCTGTTTAATCCTTTGATCAAGTTCCAGAGATCACTCATTGAATCTTTTTCAAAATAGTCCGAGCCAAGGGTTTTTGTTTCCTGTTCTGTTTTTTTGCTTCCATACCCGGTTAAAAGGACCGTTTTAAGATCCGGAATGATTTCTTTTAACTTGGTGATCGTCATCAAGCCATCCATATCAGGCATTTTTAAATCAACAATAGCCATATCAGGCTGAGTTTTTTTTGCTATTTCAACGGCTCTTGTGCCGGAAGAGGCTTTCAGGACATCAAACCCCATCAGCAACAAGCGTTGTTCCATCGAATTCAACAGTCTTTTTTCATCATCAACAAGTAAAATTTTTTTTACTGAATTCACCATCTATTTTTTTTTCGGGGGCCCTTTAATTTTTAAAGCATCTTTGTAATCGCCACCTTCAGCCATTCCGGCTGCGGCCATAGTCGTTTCGAGGTTCTGTAGAATTTTTCTGAAGAAACCCCAAAAACTTCCCATGTCATCTTTTTCAAAGTAAGAAGAATTAAGTGCTTCCGTCGCTTCTTTGAGTTTTTCATCCCCATGGCCCGTCAATAGCATTGTCTTGATGGTCGGGTCAATCTTTTTCAACTGGGTAATCAGGACCAGACCATCTATATCCGGCATCCTTTGATCAACAATGGCAAGTTGAATACGGTTGCTTTTCATGATCTCCAGAGCTTCTTTTCCATTCAATGCCATCAATGGCTCATGGCCTTTCAATTCTATTCTATTGGCCAGGGCTTTAAGAAATTTGAGGTTATCATCCACAAGTAAAATAATAATTTTTCCCAATGAAAGATTTGCTAAAAAATTCCAGAAACCGGCAATATCTTCTTTATCAAAATAAGCAGAATTAAGTGCCTGGGTTGCTTCTTTGAGTTTTTCATCCCCATGGCCCGTTAAAAGCAGTGTTTTAATGTCAGGAGTAATTGCCTTTAACCTGGTGATGACTTCCAACCCTTCCATTCCAGGCATCTGCTGATCGACCACTGCAACATGAATGGTTTGTCGCGATGCAATTTTCAATGCCTGTTCCCCGCTCGATGCTGTTAAAACATTATATTTTCTTATTTTTGCTCGTTCAGCCATTGATTTAAGAAATTTTTCATTGTCATCTACCAGCAATATTGTTAATGCGTATTTTTTCATAATCCACCTTTTAAATTATCCTGTCTTAAAGGTATTTAACTGAGCCCTAATGGCCTCCACTTCCCAGCAGCCCTGATGCTGCAAGCGATAAAACCAGAATTTCAAGAAAAGCGATCCCGGCATAAATCCAGTCTTTTTTTTGAATGTAACCTTTCAATAATACCAAAAAACAGAGAATCGTCATTATACCAAGGAACGCAAGACCGACATAGTTCAAAAAATCCCCTTTTGCCAATAATCTCAACCATCCAATACCATGAGGGGAATGAGTAATCGCCAGATATTCATCGACCCCCTTGTCCCAATTTCCAGTAACCAGATTGATATCCACATGGGAAGGCAATATGCCTGAAAGATATATGGCATAGGTTACAAATAATAGTGTAAGGCCGATCCATACACCAATCACCAGTATATTAGCATAAATGACCTGTTCTTTTGAAGGTCTTGATGCTTCATTTGCTTGTGCAGTCATAATATTATTTTACTCCTATAATGAAGTTTATGGTAATTAATATTCGATCAGCCCAGTATTCCAAGGCCCAGGCCTTTGTCCATAGCCTTCAAGCCTGCAAATAACAGGACAACAATCACAAAATAACGAATCATCTTGGGTTTGGCTATGGCGAGCAGTTTCACACCCAGCAAAGAACCGAGCATCAAGCCTACAATGGAGGGGACTCCGATCAGGGGAATGACGCATCCCCGATTCATATAAATCCAGGCGGCTGATGTGTCGGTAATAGACAACAAAAATTTGCTGGTGGCCACGGAAACTTTTAACGGTGCCCCCATCATAAGATTTAGCACGGGGACATTTGCCCATCCTGCTCCCAGTCCAAACATCCCTGCCACAAGTCCAATCAGAACGAACATGAACATGCTTAATATGGTTCGGTGAGTGGTCCATTCCACATTTTCTCGGTTCCCTTCATCCCAATAAACGCCGCCTAATCCCAATGCCATACTAATCGCATCCTGGTTGGTCACGATTGGTTTTTCAGAATTTTTAGAAAAGGCAATTAAAGCTGTTATGGCAACGATGGTTGCCCCAAGGCAGACCTGAATAATATCCGGATTCAGTGCGGATAGATATAAACCAA
>Ga0233446_1000034_pt1 | contig 202643 bp, 186 predicted proteins | sample SI_124_October20_4_FD_182780 | JGI IMG/M metagenome (GOLD analysis project Ga0233446, IMG submission 182780) | Seawater microbial communities from Saanich Inlet, British Columbia, Canada - SI_124_October2016_120_MG | ecosystem: Environmental > Aquatic > Marine > Inlet | place: Canada: British...
CCTAGATTTTAGTTGTTTTCAATAGTAGTGACGATTTAGTGACTCGTCCCCGTAACTGCCTGATACATAGAGCGAAGCAAGGTACTGAAAATCCCCGTGTCGGCGGTTCAATTCCGTCCCTGGCCACAGACTAAAGCCTCCATTCGGAGGCTTTTTGATTTCAGAACACTGAACAGTCGAATATCCTATAATAAAGTGCTTTTGCCTTCGACATTCTCCATTGGGTATTCGGTGTTCTGAGATCCGCCAAAGGTCCTTCGGGGGTCAGCTTCCTTAAAGAATTCATTTCTGTTAGTTTTACATACGGTAGTGGCGGTTAAAGCGGGACATGTTGCACATTTTTGACTGCTTTTCTATAATTTTCTAGCCAACTGCCAAAAATTCAACTTGTCTCAAATACGTTTAAAGCGTAGAACTATGATACTTTGAATTCGAGACGGGTATTGAGACACGGTTTATTGGATTTCTGAGGAGTTTGCAGAGCTCAGGAATTTTGTCTCATAAACGGCCGATATATTGACCCCCTGGGGCTCGAAACGCAATTCGAGGTTTATGTCTATATCACAACTAATTGTACATGACAAGCATAGTTCATTTTCATATAAGGAGGGAATTCCTTCATTAGTAAAATTTGATATTGACAACTAATATAAGTCAAGTATGTTGCCACAGCTACTTAATATGAAATTCCTCTGCATTATACTGTCCTTTTACATAGCAACACTCTCTGTTGATCTCTGTTGCCAGGAGGACTACTGTGGTGATGAAACAGAAATGAAAATCGCAGATCAGCACGCAGATCAGCATGATGAGGACTCCAGTGATAATTGCTCACCTTTCTTATCCTGCGGAAGCTCTACAGGATTTGTTGCTGAGGACATAAATACCTATGCAACTTATTGGACGATTGAACCAGCAAACATACCTTCCAACATCCCATTTACCCGAGACTACACGCCAAATATCTGGCAACCCCCCAAATTAAGTTAACAATACTTGAGAATGCGAGATGGTCACGATGTTATGCATCGTAAGTTCCTCAAAATTCTAAAAACTACTTTGTTAACTATTTAAGAAGGACAAACCACATGATTAAATCCATTTTAGCACTGTTGGTGCTGATTTGTTATGCCTCAGTTTTAGGTCAAACAACATTTACTGCAACTATCCATGAAGAAGAGCACAACGAGCCGCTGGTTGGAGCCAACGCCATCGTGGAAGGAATGACACTCGGTGCCAGTTCTAATCTAGATGGACTTGTAGAAATACAGAATATTCCCGATGGCCGTCACGTCATCGTTTTTACTTACATCGGATATGAAGAAAGCTCCTGGACATTCACATTCCCACTGTCACAAACTGGACCATTTGAAGTCTTCTTGCACCACGATGAAGAACATACAGAAGAAATTTTCATCTCAGCGACCCGTTCAAGCCGAACAATAGCTGATATTCCGACCCGCATAGAAGCAATTTCCGGGGAGGAGCTAAATGAAAAGGGTAACATGAAACCAGGTGACATCCGTATGCTGCTCAATGAAAGCACTGGAATCCAAACCCAACAGACTTCGGCAACCTCATACAATTCAAGTATTCGTATACAGGGTCTGGATGGTAAATATACCCAAATCCTAAAGGACGGTTTTCCACTTTATTCAGGATTTTCTGGAGGTCTAAGTCTTTTGCAAATCGTTCCCCTGGATTTATCCCAGGTTGAAGTGATCAAAGGGGCGTCATCCACTCTTCATGGTGGTGGTGCAATTGCAGGTTTAGTCAACCTGGTATCTAAGACACCCACAGATGAGAGACAACTCAGTGTCCTACTTAATACCACATCTGCTCTTGGTTTTGATGCGAGCGCCTTTTTTTCCCAAAAGGCTGGAAAATTTGGAACAACTTTATTTGTTTCCTACAATTTGGGCACAGCATACGACCCCGCAGACATTGGATTAACTGCCATTCCAAAATTCAAACGTTATACCCTCAATCCGAAATTATTTGTCTATTTCTCAGACAAGACTATTCTCGATATTGGATTGAATACCACACTAGAAAATCGAATTGGTGGAGACATAAACTATATCGAAGGAAATCAGGATAGCATTCACTCCTATTTTGAAAATAATGAAACGACCCGTTCCAGCTCTCAGATCGGATTGGTTCATCACTCTTCAGAATCATCTAAATTTTCTCTAAAAAACAGCATTAGTTATTATGATCGAACGGTGGCAGCTCCAGAGCACACATTTTCAGGTATCCAGTATTCATCTTTTAGCGAAGTGAATTATAGTCATCAAAATAATAGCTTTGAATGGGTTGCTGGGATAAATCTCTGGACGGATCAATTCGCACAAAATCAACCTGATACTTCAACAGTGGTGGATTATAATCACCACACAATGGGGGCATTTATCCAAAGTACATGGAATGCTTCTGAGCGGCTAAACCTTGAAACGGGCTTGAGATTCGATCGCCAGAATGACTACGGCAATTTTTTATTACCCCGTGCTGCTGTCCTCTGGAAAATGAATCAAAAGTTGGTGCTCCGCGTAGGAGGAGGGCTGGGGTACAAGACGCCCAACGTATTTACCGAAGATGCTGAACGATTGCAGTTCAGAAATGTGTTACCCATTGATGTCTCTAACACAAAGGCTGAGAAATCTCTGGGAACGAATTTCGATATAAATTATCGCACACCCCTTTCAGATGAGATTTCACTAAGCATCAATTCGCTGCTTTTTTACACACGCATAGATGATCCCATCCTGCTTGGTTCAAACGGTTCCGGACAATATGAATTTCGACAGCCCAGTGGGGTGATCGATACCAGGGGAATTGAGACAAACATAAAACTCTCTTATGATCAAATCAAATTATTTATTGGATATACCCTCGCTGATGTTCAACAACACTACAACGAAACCACCACAAATATCCCACTAGTATCCAGACACCGGCTGAATAATGTTTTGATGTATGAAAAACATGATGATATAAGAGTGGGCCTGGAAGCCTACTACTTCAGCCCCCAAAATTTAAGTGATGGAACTACCAGTAAGGATTATTGGATTTTCGGCTTGATGACGGAGAAAATGTGGGAAGATTTCTCGATATTCCTGAATTTTGAGAATTTCTCGGATACAAGGCAAACAAGGTTTGAATCCATCTATACTGGCCCAATAGCAAATCCTACATTCAACGACATTTATGCGCCTGTTGATGGATTTGTGGTAAATGGTGGTATCAAAATCAAATTATAGAATCGTGCTACTGTCAATGCGAGAGATATGAATAAAGCAGTACGCCTTGCACAAACGAGGTCCATCATCTCCAGCTTGAGAGTATATGAGATGGACTCAATGTAACGCACTGGCTTTATTTTCATTCATTCTGATTATGTAAGCGGTGCTTAAGAAGCCTCGATCTCCGAGGCTTCTTAAATTTAGTGACGAGTTAGTGATGCGCTCCCATAACTCACTGATAGTCAAAATGTGTAACAGCAGCTTTTTAGCAACTAAAACCCGCTAGCCCCTACTGTATAAGGGTCTGTTTACTACTGAAAATCCCCGTCCCGACACTTCGTGTTACCCTTCGGCGGGATAAATTTCGGCGGTTCAAACGATCCCTGGCACGATGTAATTGATTAGCACAGGATTGAGTAAGGCGAGGGAATCCCGGAGGGATGACGCTCAGCCAATTCCGCCTGCCTTGGCGTAGCTCGAAGAGCGTAGACAGGGCCCTGGCCACAGATTATAGCCCCGCCATCGGCGGGGTTTTTTGATTTCAGAACACAGAACAAGGGTTGTAGAATCGTGAAGGAGGCACTCAGAGATTTAGTCTCATAAACCGGGTTTTTGAACCTCACGTTTTGGTGAAAAAGAAAGCCCCAGACATGTGTCCAGGGCTCTTATATTTGTCCAACTATTTCCAGTTATTTGAGATACAACATCTTGATAGTTTGGCTAAAATCTCCAGCCTGTAAACGAGCAAAATACACACCCGTACTGACCTGATTGCCCCACCTATCCTGACCATTCCACTGCACCTCATGGTTACCTGAAAGCCTTGCCTGTTCCTCCAGCGAAATCACCTCTCTACCTGTCACATCGAATACAGTCAGCTTGATTGAGCCAGCCTCAGGCAGACTATACTGAATAGTGGTTATGGGGTTAAAGGGATTGGGATAATTCTGATGAAGTACATAATTCAAGGGCACAGTAGGTGAGCTAGCTGTGCTAACAGTTCCATCATATTCATAAGCTCCCATATCTGGAGCTAACCCGATATATTCATCAGAGGAAAGATCGATTAATGTTTCACTGTTCCAAACATAATTGGCAATTCCTACATCGATGCAGGGAGAACTTTCTGTCAAGCTAAAATCACCAAGTTCGGGATGGATGAATAGTGGATCCTCCAACAAGTTGTTTTCATAAAACATTAAACCGCCTAGCTGTAGGACGAGATCCAGAGCGCCCCCTTGAACATTCGAGTTTGCAATACCAATATGACTAAGTATCCAGTTCTCTGGAACATAAATATAAGATTCGATCTGATTCGGTGCATTATCCCAGCAAATGGAGTTGACCAAGTATAAATCGTTATCATCGATGGCAAGTATCCCACCACCTCCAAGGACACCATCATTCCCGTAGATGGTAGCTTGATTTATTACTGCTTCGGATTCCTTCACGAAGAAGAACCCACCACCACCTTTGTCCGCAATGTTATCGTACACGAGAATATGGTTAATAATGGGAGTACTTGTTTCGAAGCCTGCCCCTCCACCACAGCCCGCAGCATGATTATCTCGAAATGTCACGTTATTCAATTCTGGAAAAGCGTGATATGAGAAAAATCCAGCACCATAGTTTGCAGTGTTGTTGTGGACAAGAATATCTTCTACTAAAAGATCAGATTCAAAAGCGACAGCGATTCCACCTCCAGCCGATGGCTCTGGACCGTTAGGTACCGAATTGTTGGTGATGATTAGATGTTTTAATGTTGCACTGGATACAAAGCGTACACATATCCCGCCACCATACCTTTCATTTGATGCAGTTCCATATTTATCAAAGCCACTGCCTCCCTGAATAGTGAATCCATCCAGGACAGCGGACCGGCTTTCTCCGTTAACGATGAGCACTGTGGCCGTATCTTCCAGAGAACCATCAATGATGGTCAATTCAGGTCCCGATTCTGACACGAGCACAATGTCCTTACCCAAATAATTGATATTTTCATAGTAGGTACCTGCTGCTACAACGATTGTATCTCCGTCAATGGCATAATCTATGGCAGCTTGAATGCTGGTGAATGCTCCCGGAACTTCAAGTACCATGATCGGTCTTGGTGATTCCCAGGCACCCATATCAGGATTTACCCCCCAATATTCTGGGTGGCTCATATCAATCAATGTGTCTGCACCTACAAGTAATCGGGGTGTTCCTGCATCAATGCAGGGTGAAGCATCACCAAGTATCAGATTTCCATCATCTGGAGCAATAAATTCAGGATCCTGATTAATATTACCCAATCCCCAGGTAATGGTGCCGTTTTCATTGGTTTCGATGGCAGCTTCTCCACCTTTTATATCAGAAGCATAAACACCTACCTGGTTTGTCGCCATTAAATTGTAGAACTCGATTTCTATGGGATAATTATCCCATAGAATTGAATTAATGAGAGTGGCGGCTGATCCTCCACTAATACCCATTCCACCAGCAGTGATGTATGAAGTATTTGAATATGTACAGGCATTCCCAGTTACAGTGACCTGATTAAAAATAGGTGTGGCAAAATTATGAACCCAAATTCCTGCAGCCGAATAGAAAGCTGTATTATCATACACCTGTAATTCATCAACCCGTGATGCTGAAGTCCAGAAGGTGAGACCTCCACCTGTGACGCGAGCATGATTGCCATATACTTCAACGCGCTCCATGGTTGGACTTGCCTCATAGGCACAAAAGCCACCGGCATAATCTGCTTCATTATTACGGATGATGACATCTTGAATGTGGGCATCTGATCCCATGGAACATAAAATCCCACCACCCATTGCTGAATCACCCACAGCATTATTACCCTCTATGATGAGGTTCATTAACGTTGGTGTTGAATTATAACGACAGGCTATTCCACCTCCAACATGATGACCACTATCATTGAGTGTTCCACTCCCATTGGTAATGGTAAAGCCATTCAGAACAGCACTTGTTTCCCCAGAAGCAAAGGTAACCGTGCTACCATTCTCATTCCCATCGATAATCGTCACTTCAGGACCATTCGTGGACCTCAGGGTAATGTTCTTGCCATTGAAATTAATGTTCTCTACATAGGTGCCAGGATATACCAAAACAATTTCACCCTCGACTGCTGCATCAATTTGTTCTTGAATTGTTGCGGTCACCATGGCAGGTAGCATTAAACCCAATATTAGTGCTATCAAAATTTGAATTCTTGACTGTGCTCTCATGTGACTTTCCTCCTAATTGGTGCAATTACCTGACAGGATATATGACTGCACCAGGTTGATTGTGATTCGCTGGTATTTTACCAACAGAAGGCAGATTTGTCACCTTTACAAAATCTGTATAAATGCAGATTTATGGATTGCAGAGCCGCTTTTGAATAGCAACTGGAAATAATCATAAATTGATGGTAAAACTCATTTATTTCAGACTGTTGTCACTCAGCTAGACTCTCCATTCTTTTAATCTTCAGATATTATCATACATTGGGGGAAATATATTAAGCTGACCATATCGATAGTGGCCAACGGGGGTCGTCTTTGCGTTTATTCCGGATACTTTTTCTACTATTTGTATATTTATTTAGCTACGGCCAGAGTAACTCACTCAAATTCGAACACCTAACGGTTGAGGATGGCCTCTCCCAGGGAACTGTTTATGCTATCCTTCAAGATAATCGCGGCTTTATGTGGTTTGGAACCCGCTTTGGCTTGAATCGCTATGATGGCTATAAATTCAGATCATTCAATACTGATCCCAATGACCTCACCAGTCTCCCCGGTTATCGTGTATTGGACTTACTTGAAGATCACAATGGGTCCCTTTGGGCTGCTACCGAAATGGGTGGCTTGGCCAGATATAATCGAAATACAGAAAATTTTACCAATTTTAAACACGACACAACCGATCCAGGCAGCCTGAGCAGCAATCTTACCACCACCCTCTTCGAAGATTCTGAGCACTCCCTCTGGGTAGGGACTCAGCAGGGTCTCAATCGCATGGATACGGAAAAACTTGGATTTGAAAAATACTTCCATGATGAGGAGGACAGTTTAACACTTTCCAGCAGCCACATTTCAGCCATCGCTGAAATCATTCCAGGGACTCTGTTGTTGGGACTGGGTAATGGTTCTATGGCAACATTGAATTTTCGGTCAGGAAAAATCACGAATATCCAAGATGGATTATTTCGTCCCTCCCGGACCGGAACACGCCCTATCACCTGCATTATCAATGATATAGACCATGATTATCTTTGGTTAAGTCGCTTCGGATATGGATTGGTGAAATATGATCTAAATGATGGAGTCCTAAAGAATTATAAACAAGCAGATAATTCGCAAAATGCCGCCGGAGCGAATTTCATTAACTCTTTTATTCAAGATCCGGAGGGCAAGATATGGCTGGCTTCAGTTAGTGGACTTACAGTTTTTAACCCAAAGACTGAATCATTCAGTTTCAATGAACACGACGATCAGAACCCTGAGAGTATTAATGATAAGATGTTCCAATCATGCTTTATTGATAAGCAAGGGTTGGTGTGGGTAGGTTCTGAGTCGAAGGGCATCAATATTTACAAGCCTAAACAGATCCGTTTTGATCACTTCCGTCATGAGGCAGATAATCCACAAGGACCGAGTGCAAATAGTGTCTACTCCATTGCTGAAGATAAGAGCGGGGACATCTGGTTTACTACCATACCTGGAGGAACAAATCGCTTTAATCCCAGTACTGGCAAATATCGATATTACCAGACAGATGATAGTAAACCTGTCTGGAGTCTAAATTATCCAATGCAGGTTATGATTGATCGATCCGGCATGGTGTGGATGGGGAGTGCCATTGCAGGGCTGTCTGAGATAGATCCAAATAGTGGCGCCCGTTTGAACCTATATTTTAACCGCACTTCAGATCCAATGAGCATAAGTGAATCTACTATCCTTTCTATCACTGAGAGTCACAGTGGGACGATATGGATAGGGACCAAGCATGAGGGTTTGAACCGCTTAGATCGAGAGACAAACAAATTCACTCGATTTCAATATGATCCAGATGATCCATCGAGTATCAGTGGGGATCGCATTTATGTAATTTTTGAAGATCATGCTGGTGTACTCTGGATAGGAACAGGTAAAGGTGGATTGAATCGATTTCATCCTGGAACTGAATCATTCGCTTCTTTTACATATTCGATTGATGATGATAATTGTCTTGGGAGCAATAATGTATTAACACTCCACGAAGACAGCCGCAATAATCTCTGGATTGGTACCCGAGGGGGCGGTCTAAATAAACTTGACTCAGCCCGCCAAACATTTTCCACATTGGATATTGGCTTTGATAATATTGATATCATCGTTTACAAAATTCTAGAAGATGATCATGGGTTTCTCTGGATATCTACTAATATTGGCATCATTAAAGTTGATCCTGAACAGGGTTTTCTCAATCGGTACACACTTATTGATGGACTCCAAGGTCCTGAGTTTTTTTACAACTCCGGATTAAAGGATTCACGAGGTAACCTTTATTTTGGTGGTCCTAATGGTTTCAATCGTTTTAATCCAGATTCCGTATGGAATAACCCCCATGTTCCTCCCGTTGTAATAACTAATTTCAAAATCAATTATGATGAAGTTCCTGTTGGAATGATGCAAGATGGTCGCAGCATATTGACCAGATCCATCACAGAGACTAAAAGTATAACTGTTGGCCCTCAGGATAAAATTATATCCTTTACCTACACCTCCCTTGATTTTTCAGACCCTCAACGGAACCGTTTTGCCTATAAGCTTGATAATTTTGATGATGACTGGATTCAGGTGGGTTCTGATCGAAGTGTCACTTACACCAGCTTAGACGCTGGGGAATATACGCTTCAGGTTAAGGCCAGTAACAACGATGGCCTATGGAATGAGGAGGGAGTATCCATAGCCATTACTGTCCTACCACCTTTCTGGCAGACTTGGTGGTTCAGATTAGTTTCATCCCTGGTCTTGATTGTTGTGATTCTCATATATGTCCAACTCCGATTTAGGAGTATCGAAGCCGAAAAGCGAAAGCTTGAAAAACTGGTGATTGAACGAACTGCAGAGTTAAAACTGGAGATTGAGGAACGCCAACGAGTCGAATCTGAGAAGATGCAGTTGAAAGTTGATCACTTAAAACGAGAACTGGTCAGCAAATCAGTGCACGCTACTGAAAAGCAGGAAATTATGAATAATCTGTTCACAGAGCTGAAGGAAATCCAGAAAATGGATGCCAATGCGATGCGACAACGGTTCAACCGTATTATTCAACACTTTAAAGAAATGTTTAAGTCAGGGCAGGATTGGGATGAGTTCGAGAAATGGTTTACGGAAGTCCATACTGATTTTTTTATAAATATAAATCAAAAGTATCCAGAACTTTCACCTCGTGAAGTCAAGGTCTGTGCCTTGTTGCGTTTAAATCTGGTAACTAAAGATATAGCCGCCCTTTTGAACCTGCAACTGAACACGGTGGATATTTATCGTCATCGCATCCGCAAAAAGTTAGGACTAACACAAGAGACGAATCTGAATCAATATTTTACTCAATTTTGAATCCAATATTTTCTCCATAGATCCTGTAACGACTCTGTTTAATGTAGTTTCAATTGGAGGGGCACACAGCCACTAACAAAACCTGACAAATGGACTGAAATTTCCACGTCCCAACATTCGTGTCAAGATAAATTCTGGTGGTTCTCCATCTACGCACTAGGTGCACGATGGATAAAATTCCGTCTGCCATGCAGTAGCTGAACCCCGCCAACGGCAGCGGGAGGAGCCACGGCCGGCCCCGTATACTATCAGGTACAGATTTATTCATCTGCAAGAATTCCATCCTGATCTAATGTTCGATCATTATCTAGTATATCACCTTTACCACACGTAATCTTGATTACCTTACCATTCGGACTTCCATAATAGGTATATGATGAATCTGTAAAGTATTTCCCTGTGAGCTCACCCGGATTGATTTCGTTCCATGAAGCACCGATCACATATTCTGCGATTCTCTCTTTGGGGTATCTGCCAAATTCTGCCTTAAAGATATCAAGCTGCGTGCGAATACTTCCAAGGGCTGCATCAGCTTCCGCTCTTTTCGCTTTTGTTACATTATTACTGTAGACTGGAACAGCAACAGCCGCCAACACGCCTATGATCACTATAACGATCATTAATTCTACGAGGCTGAAGCCTCTAGATCTTGAGCTTGAGTTTTTCCTTAAATATTTATTAGCCATATGCACTGCCTCATTAGCTGCCAAAAGATATGCCAATATGTCGGGACTCCCTTAAACACATAATTATCAAGGCTTAATGTGACTTTAATATCCCGACTCAAATTCGTTTTATGTAATTACTGTAGCCAAAATGTAACAATTCTCAGCAAAAGGTGTCGTTAAATAATGATACTCATGCAAAATGGATGACTCAAAGCCCCTCTGAAGTCTATTCTTAACACGATCTACAAAGAACGGGGCGTTTATTGGTAAGATTGCAGAATTTCGAAGTGATTTTCATCTCTTTTCTAGCCAGGGGAATCCACCTTGCTTACATATTATGACTCAAGTACTTTATATTGCTGATGGAATTAAGAATAAGGTAAATTTAGAATAAATTGACTTTACCATTCAATCGTAACTCACTACCAAATGATATCTTTTCTCAAAAGAATAGAGTATATGATTATTACCCATGCTAGTAATCTCTAACACAAATTGAAAGAATGTGGCATCGAGTCCGTAAAATGAGGAAATCTCAGTGAATTTAGTTACGAGTGAAACCTCCATCATAATCCCCAACCGTACAGAATATCTCCACGAACAAGCTCGTCAGGGTCATAAGATCATGGGTGTCCTCCCAGCACTTTATCCTAGGGAACTTCTTTGGGCTTTCGATATCCTACCAGCTGAAATCTGGGACCCACCTGGTGACATTTTACTGGCAAATGCACATTTGCAGGCCACTATCTGTCCAGTGGTTAAACGGAGTCTGGAATTTATCCTCAAAGATCCGGAGCTTGTCAATTCCGGGTACCTGTTTCCTCATACATGTGACTCGCTTCAAAATTTGGCGACCCAGGTGAAAGACCTGATTGGAGTGACTGTTCCCGTTTATACCTTCTATAATCCCAAAGGAAACTTCAACAAGGTGACCCGCATTTTTTATAGTGATATTTTGAGTGATTTGCAGGAAGCTCTTGAACAGTTCCATGGCCCTTTAGGTTCTGATAAATTAAACGCTGCCTGTGATCTGGGCTTCAAAATCGATAATCGACTGCTCGCTTTGCATAATGCCCGTAAAACGGATTCCCTAGACCTGAATAACCATGAATATTTTCTGCTCCTTCGGGCTGGAGAATACCTGAAGCCCGAGGACTATCTGGAAGTACTAAATCAGGTCAAGATTCAAGACCAACCACGGAAAAACGATCAAACCCGCCTACTGGTTTCCGGAATTCTACCACCCAATATTGATACACTCTGTTTCTTAGATGAACTAAAAGTAAGCATTGTAGCTGATGATCTTTTATCCGGAAGTCGACGGTTTCCTATTACCACTATGGATGCGCCTACTAATCCAATGGAGTACCTTACAGATCGGTTTTTTTTGTTACCCCCCTGTTCTACGAAAGCAAACAGCCTTGAAGAACGACTACATCACCTTAACAAATTAGTGCTTGAAAGCCAAATTGATGGGGTACTGTTTAACATTGTGAAATTCTGTGAGCCTGAGCTGTTTGATCATCGCTTCCTTGTTAAAGCAGTTAAGGATATGGGCCTGCCTATTCTCAATCTGGAAACAGAATTACAGCCAGGACTTTCCGGTCAGGACAAAACTCGAATTGAGGCTTTCGTTGAAATGTTGGGTGGGGGGGGTTTAGCATGAGTCTTCGGGGACAGCTAAAATATAAATTCATGAAAGACTTTGGCGCACCGGCTTTAATGTCATTGCAAGATATGATCAAATCTAAACCGCGCCCCGTGCCAAATGTGTTTGGTCCACCCTTAAAAACCAACAAACGACTCAAAGAAATTTTAACCCGTCATTATTTGCTGTCAAGATATGTCCCCGGCGCAAAAAAGGTAGCCTGGGTTACTAGCGGTGCACCCGTAGAACTGTTGCGGGCCTTTGATTTCTATACCATTTACCCTGAGAATCACTCCGCCCTTGTGGGGGCGAAAAAACAAGGTGCCGCTTATTGTGGCATTGCCGAGAGTGATGGCTTTAGTCAGGACCTCTGCTCCTACGCCCGTATCGATCTGGGACACATCCTGTCAGGGAAATCCCCTGCTGGCAAACTACCCAAACCGGATTTATTGTTTTGCTCGAATAATATTTGTCAAACCGTTCTTTATTGGTACAAAGCCATCGCCCATGAATTGGATATTCCCCTGATCCACTTCGACGCTCCTTTTGTTTCCACCGAGCAGTCAGAAACTGATGTTCACTATATGGCTCAGCAGCTTCAGGATATGATTCCCATTCTGGAGCAAGTCAGTGGGAATAGTTTCAATCTACCTGATTTTGAGACTATTCTTAAGCGTTCTCAGGAGAGTTCTCAAACCTGGGGAAATATTCTGGAATCCATGCAGGCCAAGCCCGCCCCCATGACCATTTTTGATGCTTTTGGTCACCTGGCTCCAATTGTTTCCCTAAGGGGCTTACCCGTAGCACAGGACTATTACAACATTCTACAAGAAGAAGTTGAGGAACGTGTAATACAGGGAATCGGCGCCATAACAGATGAGCGATATCGCCTGATCTGGGATAATATTGCCATTTGGTACAAGGTCAGGTTTCTAGCTACTTTTTTTGCAGAACGCAGAATGAATTTTGTTACGGCTACCTATACCAATGCCTGGGCGGAGACCACCGGCCATTTAAATGTCAAGGATCCATGGAACTCCATGGCTAGGACCTATGGTCAGATCATTCTCAACAACAACCTGAAACATCGCCTTGATTTAATGCGCAAAATGATTACCAATTTTTCAGTAGATGGGATGGTGATGCATTCAACCCGTAGCTGTAAGCCATATTCTGTTGGGCAGTTTGACCTACGTAAAACCTTGAGTGCTGAGCTTAATCTCCCCGCCGTCATTCTTGATGCTGATATTGCTGATGAGCGGGTTTGGTCTGAACAACAGATTCAAACTCGACTGGAAGCATTTTGTGAAACTCTGGAGGATACAATTCATGGCTGATATTTTTTTCGCAGGTGTAGACGTTGGATCACTGAGCACAGATGTAGTCATTATCGATTCCTCTAGAAAAATGTTAACTGAGGTTGTATTGGCAACTGGAGTAAATGGGGCAGATGCAGCAAAAACAGCTTTCAATAGCGCCTTAGAGTTCGGTGGAATATCGAAAGATCAGATCAAAGGTGTGACAGCTACTGGATACGGTCGTGGCTCAGTGGCATTTGCCACTGGCAAGACAACCGAGATCAGTTGCCACGGAGTGGGTGCTCATCATCTGTTCCCTGGTACGGGGACAGTGATCGATATTGGCGGTCAAGACAGCAAAGTCATTCAAGTGGACAATAGAGGACGTATGCTTGATTTCACCATGAACGACAAATGTGCTGCAGGAACGGGTCGTTTTCTGGAGGTCATGGCAGACCGTTTGGAATTCGGGTTGAATGAATTGAGCGATCCCTTACATATTGCCGGTGATTCCGTGCCAATCAGCAGCACTTGTACCGTCTTTGCAGAGAGTGAGGTTATCTCATTGCTGGCCAAACATACCCCTAGAGAACAGATTGTGAACGGATTGCAACGCTCCATTGCTAATCGGATCTGGAGCATGGTGACCAGTATAGGAATACAGGGTGAGGTGACCCTGACAGGCGGAGTGGCAAACAACCAAGGGCTGGTGATAGTTTTAGAAGAGAAGCTGGGACGGAAGCTAAACCTACCAGAAAACCCTCAAACAGTCGGTGCGCTGGGTGCCGCTCTTATTGCTGAGCAAAGCTATACTCGGTCTAAAGCAAATTAGAGTATCTTAACGATTACAGGCAATCGTTTACTTTCAACGTTCAGAGCAGCAACTTTTTAACAATTAAATCATATATCAAGAGGTGGATCACCTGCCTGCTCTCTAGGTTTTAGCAGAGGCAACAACAGCAAAGGGATAAAGGCGATCCAGCCATCCATGAATAACACTTTAGCATAGCCATGCAAGTCCGCGTATTTACCCTGCCATAAGCTGGAGTAGGAATACACAAAGTTATGAAGCGCCATATAACCAGTGAACTGTGTAGCGGCGACTGCCGGGCTGGTCAAACCCATGAATACAGCAGTACTGGTTCCCTGCACTAATCCACTTGTAAAACTATAGGCAATGGAAACATAGAAAAACATCTGGATCGTGACACCAGCCGTTCCCTCCAAACCGACGAATTGACGTGCTAGAAAAAAAGTGGGAATGGTGGTCAAGATGTACCAAACACCCAGCGCTTTTCTATGTCCTACTCGATCCGAGATCCAACCTCCCAGGACACAGCCGCCGGCAGCAAAAACAGTCCCAAACATGGTCAATTTTGCGATCTGGGTCTCATCCATTCCCAGATCTACTTGAAGCGCACTTCCAAGCACTAGGCCTAGAGCCAAGGCTCCAAAAGGGAATAGTGAAAAGATGACACCAGCTATTGGACCAACACCAGATTTGAAGAATCCCTGGAACAGATCGCTGAAGAATTGCTTCAAACTTAAAATAATTTGTCTTGCTGTGCTTGCGTGAGAATTAGGATTATCGACAGCTACTTCTGCAGGTTCTTGAAGTCTTAAAGTCACAAAAACCAGAATCAACGTAAGTGACAGTAATACAAAAGGGAACGATAGAGCAAAACCATATTTTCCCGCTATTAGCAGTGCTCCCCCACCGCCGATTGCCTGTCCCAGATAAGACGAGCCAAACATGAAACCGTTTGCCACACCTCGTTCATTTTCCGGAAGGACCTTTATAGCCAAGGCATCAATAGCTATATCCTGTGTGGCTGCAAAAATGTTGTGGATTACGATCAGGACGGTTAGGAGCTGAATATTCGTGGAATAATCAAAAAACACGACAATACCAAGGGTACCGATCATGGCAGCTTGAGCAAAGGCAATCCAGGTCCTTTTTGCTCCAAAACGTTTAAATTTTACCAGATCCACTAGGGGTGCCCACGCCCATTTCAGACCCCAGGGTGCATAGAGTGAAGCGGTGAATACACCGATTTCAGTAAGTCCAACACCGCTCATGCGAAGGTGTGTTGCTAATGCAATTGCACTAAACCCAAAGGGAATTCCTTCCGATAAATACAGGAGGGAAAAAGCCAAGAGCCTTCCCCTTTTTGTCGTAAGAACATTTTTTGACAGCATATTTTTATATCACCTCAGCGTGGACTCAAGATTGTTTTTTAAAGTACTTCTACATCACTCCGGGAGGATGTCTGGCATTATATAGAGACCGAGTTCATACTTCAAGCTTGTTTTTCTACTCTTGTCCCCCGCCTTGAACAGATCTTGTGTTATACTTCACTTTGAATGCATTTCAAGTGTGTAAATTTTAGTAAATACTAATTCAGGTGTTAATCTCACATGCCGGATGATTCCTTGTAGGAACAATACTGAGCTAGAGGAAGCAAAAATAGCTATATCTGAGACCAATTAAAGTGGAATACGGATATTTTCACTTTTAATTAAATTTTTCACTATATTGTCGGTCAATCAACGGGGTTGGAGTCTACTATGAAATATGAAGTATCATATGATGAAAAGCTTCGAATCATTAGAAGTCACTCTGAAGGTAAATGGAACGTTCCAGATAGCGATGCTGCAACAAAAGAGATCGTCAACGTATCACGTAAGCATGATACCGTTCACGTCTTAATTGATCACAGCAAGTTGAATATAAACATTCCACAGTATATGGCTTTTAATCGTCCCAATGACCTAAAAGCTCAATTCATAGATCTCTATCCAAAAGTTGCTTTTATTAGCCCGAAGGGACGTCATAAACTTTATCAATTCTTTACACTCGTGGCTCAAAACCGAGGCATTCAATTCAAAACTTTCAGGGAGAATGAAGAAGCAATGGATTGGTTGTTAAAGGATTATGAAGAGTCCACCCTTTTCCCTAGCCTGTTGTTAATATATAGCTTCAATTCAAACTCTATCTTCAACTTCACAAAACATCCCACCGAATGGATTTAAACATATGGGCAGTATAATTAGGACACTTCCTAGTTGCTTATATATTTCAAGCAAGGGGTAGCATTATATTATCGACCTATGCATGAGGGTTTTCTTATATGAGTGATAAAACTGTCAATCCAAGTGAGCTGACGGATGAGCTTCAGGCGCTACAAAAAGAGAATCTCCTTCTAAGAGAAGAAGCAGGACACCATAAGCTTCATTACGATATCATCTTTCAAAAAGCCCATGAAGGGCTAATCCACCTAAGTCCAAAAGGTAAAATTCTTGCTGTTAACAATGCTTTCGAGAAAAGCACTGGGTTATCCGCGGCTGAGATTGAAGGTAAATCAGCGGCTTTTATTGCTAAGAGATTCTTAAAAGCCAAAGATCTTGCAAAAATGCTCGTTATCATTTCAAAAGCGTTGGCCGGAAAACCGATTGACATGTTTGAGATTGAAGACAATGATAAAATTTTTGAGATAAGCCCTCCTGCACTTGTGGATTTGCGCTTCGGAAGTATTGTCATTATCAGAGATGTCACCGAACAACGATACCTTGTTTCAGAGCTGGCAAAGAGCGAGGAGCAGTACCAGGCAATATTTGAAGGTCTGCCTGAAGGCATTGTGTATACGGACAAAAAAGGGAAGGTGTTGAAGGTTAATCAAAGATTAGCAGATATGTCTAGTATCCCAAAACAGGATCTTATTGGACAAAATGTGAGTGCACTCGCAAAAAACTTTCTTTCAGCCAAGACCTTATCCGCTGCTTTAAATCTGATTGCTAACGTCTTAAAGGGAAAAGCGGCTCATATGGAACTGGAGTGGGATGGTACAATCATAGAAGCCACCGCACCCTTCATTCAGGAGGAGACTCAGGGCATGACATTTATCTTGAGAGATGTTACTGAATCTAGGGAAGCAGCAACACAGATTAAAAATCAACAAACTGATCTTAAGAATTTAAATACTCTGCTTGGTGAAAAGAATACTGCATTGCGGGAAGTCATCAGCCAACTCCAGCAGGAAAAGGTGAGGATTGAGGAGCGGGTCCTTATTAATGTGGAACGACTCCTGCTTCCAACATTGGAAAACATGCAAAAGAAGGGCTCAAGCTTCGACCTGGAATACATAAAAATGCTTGAAAAGGGTCTTCATGAACTTGTGTCGCCCTTTGGTGAAAAATTGACAAGCAAAATGTATAGTTTAACAACCCGGGAAATTGAAATCTGTAATTTGATAAAAAATGGTTTCTCTTCTAAAGAGATTGGTGCTCAACTGAATATCTCCTATCGCACAGTTCAAACCCAAAGGAATGTCATTCGAAAAAAACTAAACATCCTGAATCAAGACATAAACCTGCGGACTTTTTTACACTCCTTATAATTTTCTGACTCCAAAATTATAATGTGTATAGACAATACACATTATATAGGCAATATTATCACATCTATTTGCTCTTAATTGTATTGCCAAAATATGGTTGGTACCTACTTTAGCAAGGATGAACAAAAAGAGTCTTAATAAAGTAAGCAATATTAATAAGCTCATCTTGTTTACCGTGGTCACATGGATTGTTGTGTTGCTGTTGGTTTATACAACCATCTTTGCATAAGTGCTCACCAGAGATTTAAACGGAGAACGTTTTTTAATAATTTGTAGATAGAAAGCGAGAGTCCATTCACTCTAAAGTTAATGAGGACCTTCGATTTCATGATCAGCCCTTGAGAGATAGGACTGGTACATATCTACCCAAGAACCCTCATGGCCCTTGTAGCATTATTGTTGCAGGGGCCTCTCCATTAAGTTGAATCACTTTCCGATAGTATCTTAGGGTAATAAATCAAACTGCATGAATCGCTGGAATACTGTATTTGCTCAGTCCCGATTCTTTCTGAGTCTTAATTTCGCTTTATCCAATCGTTTGTGCTCACCACGGGCATGAGCCCCTTTTACCCGTACACCTTTTGAAGCAGACATCAGAATAAAGGCGATTAGAAATATTATGCCTGATAGAACAGTAAGTGTTATGATTGTTTTTGGCAATTGAATTTATCCTTATAATATTACTTGCGTAATAACAGATAATAACCTTCTATTCCCAACCCATATATTTTTATCCCCTAAAAGGTACTATTATAGGATGTCAAGATCGATTGACCCAGGTAAATGCGTGACTTTACCATTGCGATTGACGCATGACACTTAACATATACTCGTTGTTGTTCTGTAACAATCCATACATATATTCATCTGTGATTAATAAGAATTCAATTAATGGTACAAGTGAACAGGTGGGCATAGAGCTTGGCTATTGATCACATATTTCCCATTATTTATGACTATCTCGTAAACAGAATCTCTGGTGTTTATATCGGGTCAAAACCGAAAAACCCAAATAAGTTGATTATCCCTCAGTTTGTGGTTATCCAGAAAACCTCTTTTAGTACCATTGATCTTCTAACCTCCAAATTGACCCTGCAACTTTTGAAGCGTCCCCTGATAATTTCAGATAAAAACACCTGGAAAATTGCTGGAGAGAAACTTTTTGAGGAGTTCATCTCAAAAAATATCTTTCCGGAAAAGTACATCGCCTCCAGTAATAAATACTCCGAAGTGATAGAGGCAATCCACGGGGTCAGCAAAAAACCACGTTTCTGGAAAAGAGATAAGGAAGCCCTTGGGAATCATCTGTATTCAAAGAAACAGATCTCAATCGTGATTTCAGCAGGCGGTGGAATGGTTGTTGATTTTGGAAAATTATTAGCCAAAATAATGAATGTTCCCTTTATCAGCATCCCGACCTCATTAGCCAATGATGGGATCGCATCACCTTTTGCAGTCATAGATTCAACGGGTTATTCTGATACTGCTTTCCAGAAGTCCATGGAAACATTTACTCCTTTGGGAGTTATTATCAATATCTCTAGCATTAAGTATTCTAGCAGTAATGCTTCAGATGGGTTTCTGCGTGATATGATCAGATCTGGTATTGGAGATGTTCTCTCCAATGTAACAGCCTGTCTGGATTGGCAATTAGCATATGATCAAAAGATGGCTGAAATGGACTATCTTGCTTTCTCCCAATCTTCAAGTGCAGGGGAAGCTATCCTGGCAAAAATTGATCTTTATGATGATATCCTGGAAGATGATTTTTTGCTGTATTTGGGGGCGGCATTGACCACTAGTGGTGAGGCCATGACCCGTGTTTCCTCTTCCAGGCCAGCATCCGGGTTTGAGCACAAATTTTACCACGCCTACAACATGATCAATGGCAAATCAAGTCCTGTGAGTCACGGTATGTTGGTTGCCATCGGCGCTCTTATCTCCGCAAAAGCACATGGAGCATACTATGACCAGTTAAAACGTGCTTACAAAAAGGTCGGGTTACCCACAACAGTTGAAGATCTTGAAGCTCTCTCAGTCACTGAAAAAAGAGTGGTAGAAGCCATTGGTAATGCCCATAACGTAAAACCTGATCGATATACTATTCTCGAACATGTTGGGCCGGACAAGCTCATCGAGTCCTACTACAGCGCCTTCAGCAGCACATAATAACAATCACCCAGTTGTAAGAATTAAGCCAGTTGCTATAATGACTTTATAGCATCCCTCACGTAGTGATAAGTAGACCATGCTGTTACGCTAATGACCATGATAGATATACCTGCCGGGTAGTATTCGATAAATGCAGGAAAGAGTAGTGGCAATAGAATTGATGTAAAAGCTCCAACACCCTGAAATACCGCCTTTAGTTTCCCTGATAGTCTTGCAGCAGGATTTTGATTGTTTTGAACCAGAACAATTCGTGAATATGATACGGTGACATCTCTGATGGCCATCACAATAGGGACAAGCAGCCAGACATAACCATGAAATGATAGTGAAAAATAGATCAGGAGTCTGGAGATACTGTCAGTATACGGATCAAAGACCTTCCCGAAATTACTGACTAAGCCATATTTTCTGGCGATATATCCATCAAGAGCATCAGAAACTTCAAGAAATGTGAGGATTAGAACAGCGACTACAATATAATCTGCAACAAGGCCAAAATAATATTCCCAAACAAAGAATAGGACGCCCAATAGGAGTCGTGAGGCAGTCAATAGTTGCAACATCACATTTTTATTTAACATCTAACAGTTCAACCTTTTGATATATGTATACTGATCAAGCGCCCTCTAAGCGGCTGACAATATATTCATATCCACCTGAAAAACCTTTTATTCTTATAACTAAACAGTCCCGAATATTAGTGTTGAACAATGATCTCTATGGTGACATTAGCAAAACTTGATCGGCTTCGATCTCCCTGAAAACGTCGCGCAGAAATGCTACATAAACTTCCTCGGTTTTGCGCTTCTCTGTGTGGAATGGATAAACTGGTAGAAGCAATGCTTCTACCCATTTTGTGGTCTCAGCGCTTCTAGCATAGGTTTTCTTTAAACGCCCACCTTCATCATACACGTCCACGTTGAGATAATATTCCTGAGTATATGGTATGGGTACAATTGTTAACGAAAGAACAGACCCAAGGGTACCGAGGAAATATTTAGAGAATGATTTCTCCTTACGAAATTCTATGACCATTCGATGTTTATAGTTCTCCATAAGGGAGTCTTTTAGGGCAATCCGTTTCGGGTCTGACATATCAGATGAAAACTCAGTATAGGCAGCATAACGATTTAGATTGGATAACTCTTTACTCGCATCCAGGAGAATATCGTCATAGCCATGTAAAATCTGATGCGGTCGTTGAAGTTTTGGAATAGCATCCAAACCCCGCGTCTGTACCAAGTGTCGAGACATGAAAAGGACATCAACAGGCTCAGCACCCATGGTTTTCTTGGCTTCCAGTTGGCTACTCCCCTCAATATCTGAGCGAAAGGTTGCACAACCTGCAGTAAAAAGAATGAGGACTAAAGGTATAATACAAAGAGCACAAGCTTTTCTCATGGATTCCTCCCTGGTAATTAATTAACTCAATTGCGTCTTTTTCTGGCCGCGTCTTCTTAGCAGGATATTACCACCAGCTACCATGAACCAGATAATTACTGCATAGAGGATAACTACCCTGCTAATATAAGTGGCACTTATAAAATAGGCACTGCGATTCGAAATCTCAACCAGGTCCATTCCAATCACCAGGACGGTGATGGATGAACAAATGTCTATGAGGGCCACACCGATAGAGAATGTGGGGAACAGAAAGGCTGTTTTATAGAGTCGTGAAGAGCTTGGAATCTGCCTCCCAAGCATCAGTCCAATTGCCAGAAATGCCAGCATAAATCCGCTAATTGAAATGATGTTGAGTTGATGAGTGAACAGGAAGACATTCAAGAACCCCTGCTGGTTAAGATTCTGGAAAAAGTTTTGGAATTGAACCACTTCAAATGAAAGCCAGATACTATTGAATTCATCTGTTTCAATCCCCATTTCAGAAAACAGTCCCATCATATAGGTGTAAATAGCAATGAAAGTAACCATTCCCGTAGCCAAAAAGATTCGGGTAAGCAATTTCGATGGTGTATCATTTAGGAACCCGAACATGCTTATTTCCCCCTCAGCGCATCTGTTGGCTTCAGTTCTGCAAGCTTGCGAACAGGAATATAACTGGTGATGGTTACCACAATCAGCACAATGAAAATGGTCCCCAGAATCAGATCGACGGTGTATTCAGGATAGAGGATCTGTGGGAAGACCATTCCGAAATTATCAACATCCACTGGCATATTCAAACCCTTCAGGTAACTCAAGTACATGATCGGGGCTCCATACAGTGTGGCCAGCAGAACAGCAAGAACGCCAAGGATCCCACCTTCCAGGGTGAAAAGGGTAATGAGTGTTGTGCGTGTCATCCCCAAAGCCATCAATGTTCCCATCTCCTGTTTTCTTCTCCAGATGGAGAGGACCTGTGTATCAAAAACTGCTAATAAGGCCATTGCCATCAAAATGCCGTACATAATCGCACCACCGATGTTCTCCATCTCCATCATTTCACGCAAATCTTTTGTCAGAACTGACAAGCTCATGAATTTCCAAGAGGATTCAGGTAATTCTAAATGGTAGCTCTTGTCCACAACCAGCATTGTTGCTTCGTTTTCAAGACGCGTGATTTTCTGGAGTAGAGCCAGATCTAACCAGACATTTCCAATGTCAATGGTTCCATTTTCTGTGGTCATGATATGAACGACTCTGGCATCCCGGGCATCATAGGCACCCTTTCCATCCCGCCATTGCATGGTGAAAACATCGCCCTCCCTGGCGCCGATACTCTTGGCCATACGGTGACCCAGCATCACAGGGATGTATTCATCAGATGCCTGAGCCAGCTCATTCGTGGACACATTCATGACTGTCTGATATGGATTCACTCCGCGAATGATGACATTTATCATTCGATTATCAGGGTAAATCGCTCCTTGATACAGCATCATTGGGGTTATGACACCAGCCTGGCGAAGGGGTGCAAATATTTCCGGAATTTTTCCATGAGCATCCGGTAGGGAGAGCGGATCGTAGGGATCATAGCCCTCGCACCAGAATTGTCCGCTACCAAAGTCCGTGTCCTCCGAGATATGGAGGGTCTGTGCTTCCATACCGTTGTACATCCCTTTCAGATATACAATTGCGAAAAAAGCAATGGACAGAATGAATACATTGAGCCAGGTGCGAATGCCTGCACCCTTCAAATTCAGCAGGGCTAGCTTGAGAACAACCATCTAGTGTACCTAAGACACATGCCTCATTTCCGAAGTGCCGCCTTAGTAAAAAGATGCTCAGGAATATCCTGATTGAATTTGATGGAATCGATGATGAACTCGGTTCCTTTTCCCTTCTTGAGTACATCCTTGAAAAGCATATGTTTGGGATACCAACGACCTTCGACTTTAAACACTTCAGTGATCTCAGTGGTTTTTAAAAGCTTTCCACTACGAGCATAACGTTCTTCTTTAAGAGCAATCCAGCGTTTTGAGTCCACCCAAACTTTACGCTTGGCGTAGGCAATATCATCCTTTTTGGCAATGAGTTCGACAACCAGTGCTGGACGATCGCCAACTGTTTCTTCAGCTATTACTGTACAATCATAAGCTTCTTCCAGCTCTTCAGCTTCAGTGAAGTCCTCATAGGACAAGTCAGACCCCATGACAGATTGACGCAGCATATGGCCTGCAATTTGGATAACTCTATTGGTCCCTGGAGAATAAATCCAGAGTTTATCATCCAGCCTCAGCATCTTTGTGCCCTTTTCACGTGGGGGTGAGAGATATTCACTGAATGATTTTTCATCGCTAATCATATATCCGCGAGATGTGATCGTACGACTACTACGGCGACCATGAACGATCATCGTAGATTCAACAACCTGGTTTTCAGATACCATATTCATGTCAATTTTCTTCATCACCTCGAGTCCATCAGGCCAGTTTTGCGCGAGTGCATCCGAATTCGGAACAATAAACAGTACTGCGATCGTTAAAATTAGAATTCGATATTTCATATATTTATTCCTTCAACATCTCGTAACGTCATCCCGAGCGGAGTCGAGGGATACGAAAAATGGTTAAATTCTGATGCAATGATGTCCGTCGTACTTCGTCTCTCGACTCTGCTCGAGATGACGCGCTCAGCATGACGGACAATGATTTCACCTCTATCTATCATGTTTCCAGTTCCTTGAATAATGAAGCTGTCTGTCGTTTATAGATGCCGCGTCCGGATACCAGAGAGCCCAGAAATGGTGCTATCAGTCCAGGGATAAATCCTGCATAGAAACAGGCTGGTATGATCTTTCCTTTGATAACATTGGGATAGTAAATCCCGTCTCCAGTATTAGACGCCATATTTCCAAGATCAATTCCGTATTCTTGGAGCAGCCATACGCCTATAAGACCAAATGCAGTTCCAAAAATAGTTCCTATGATACCTATGATAGAGGATTCTATCAGCATAGATCGATAGATGTGGCCTTTTTGTTCCCCTACAGCCAGTCGCAGTCCCATTTCACCATAGCGACGTAGCCCGTTCATCAGCCCTGAGTTCCAGAGCACAATAAACATGATCAAAATGAATACCGCGGAAATAATGAATATAAAAGACCCAGCAAATTGTAGCATGCCAGCCATCTCATTTGAATCTTCAAGGCGTAAGGCAATGGGTGAGTATGGATCATTTACATCTTTCAGATTACTATTAACCCAGTCTGTTACCGCAAGAGCTCTCTCGCTTGTATACTCATCATCCTTAAAAAATCCTAGAACCTCAGTACTGCCTCCATTCATGTCCAAAGCCATCCTGGCGCCCTCAAGATCAGTGATGATGGCGCCTCCTTTATCCAAAGCAGCAATCCCAAAAACGACCATTCCAGCCACCTTAAAATTCTGAAAGGACATAGAGCCATTCACGGTGGAGGTCATGAGAGTCACCTGATCGCCAACATTAATATCATAGGATTCAGCCATACTTTTTGCGATGAGAATATCAAATGGATCTTTGGGCAGACCGCCGGCAACAATAGATTTTGTCAGATTCAGATAATCCAGTTCTGTACTATTTGGGCTAATGAGGTCAGCAGATAATGCGGCAACAGTGGTCTGAGCACGTGTTTCTCCATACTCATCAGGAATATCCAATAAACCACCAAATCGAGTCCGGGCTTTCCACATCATATCAGGAAATTGAGCTTCCAGTTCTTCAATCAATTCATCCGCATTATCCATAGCTAGGTCTAATGGCATTTGATGACGATTTTCATAGAAGCTCTGAGACATGAGCTTGACGTGGCCCGCATCCATATGAGAACTCAACCGTATCATATCCGGTAAAATACCACCAATATACCCGGTCATGACAACAGTCAGAGCGGCTCCAATGAAGACGGTTAGAATAGGAAAGAGACTTCGAGAACGATCGCGAAGAATTCCGGCTAAAAGAAATTTAATCATGACATTTTCCCCCGGAGTGCATCAGTCGGCTTCAACTTGGCCAGTTTGCGTACAGGAATAAAGCTGGTAATAGTGACTGTAATGAGGACAACAATTATTGTACCCAATATCAGTCCTACGGAATACTCTGGGAATAGGGTTTGAGGTAATACCATCCCAAAACTATCTACATCGATTGGCATTGTTAAACCATTGACTGCATTTAGATAGAGCAGCGGTGCTCCATAAAGTGTGGCTAATACAGCGGCAAAAAAGCCATGCATACCACCCTCCAGCGTAAATAGTTTTATCAAGGTGGCACGGGTCATTCCCAAAGCCATGAGCGTTCCCATTTCACGACGGCGTCTCCAGATTGAGAGAACTTGAGTATCAAAAACCGCAAGCAAGGCAAGAGCCATGAGCACACCGTACATGATGCTGCCTCCGCTACTTTTCATTTCCACCATATCTCGAATATCTTTTGTGAGAGCGAAGAGGCTTTGGTATTCCCATGTGGACTCGGGTAATTCGCCTGAATATGATTTATCAATAACCAACAAGGTGGCTTCATTATCAAGCCGTGTAATATCCTGGAGAACTGCCAGACTCAAATAAACGCTGCCTATATCAATGGTTGAGTTCTCCGTCGTCATTACATGAACAACCTGGGCATCCCGGGCATCATAAGCGCCATTCCCATCACGCCATTGCAAGGTGAAAATGTCCCCCTGCTTGGCATTAATGCTATTTGCCATGCGATGTCCCAACATGATAGGCAGGAAACCGTTGGATTCTACCTCCAGCTCAGATGTGGGAATATTCATTACTTCCTGAGTGGGATCAACACCCCGCAACATGACATTCTTCAATCGATTATCAGGATAGATCGCTCCCTGGTAAAACATGACTGGTGTTATGACTCCCGAATTTATAAGTGGGTCAAAAACCTTTGGTATCGATTCATGAGCATCAGGGAGGGATAGTGGGTCGTAAGGATCATATATTTCACACCAGTATTGACCACTACCCATATCTGTATCTTCTGAAATACGGATACTTTGATCCTGCATCCCATTATACATCCCTTTAAGGTAAATAATGGACAGAAAGGCCAGTGAGAGCACAAAGACATTCAGCCAGGTTCGGATCCCGGCCCCTTTTAAATTTCGATATGCTAATTTGAGGATGACCATGTTTTAATCCTCCTATTTAGTTTCGTCTTTGACCACTTCTCCATCTTCCAGAGAAATGATTCGCTTCATATACTGCATCACCTTCTCGTCATGGGTGGCAAAGAGAAAAGTCGTCTGCAATTCAGCATTCAACTTCTCCATGGTTTGCAGGATATGGTGAGAATTTTTAGCATCAAGATTGGCGGTGGGTTCATCAGCCAGTACAAGTGCTGGCTTTTTAACCATAGCTCGAGCAATAGCTACTCTTTGTGACTCTCCACCCGACAGCTGAGCAGGGCGCATATCCGCTTTATCTTCCAGACCAACCCATTCCAGGGCATCGTTAACCATCTTTTTTCGCTCGTCAGCACTTTTCCCAAGTAGGAGTAAAGGAAATTCAATGTTTTCGAAAACGGTATACACGGGCAACAGATTGTAAGTTTGAAAGATGAAACCAATGTGTTGATTTCTCAACTTGGCAGCCTGTTTATGCGAAAGGGCGCCAATATTGTGATCGAGGACGCTCACAGAACCACTGGAAGGGATATCAAGTGAGCCAATCACATTCAACAAGGTTGTTTTACCTGAGCCACTAGGCCCAACCAGTCCGGCAAATTCACCTTTTCCAATATCAACGTTGACATCTTTTAGCGCCACAAACTCACGATCTGCCACTGGGTAGGTTTTTACAAGATCGTGGGTGTGTATCAGTTTTGTTTCAGTCATTTTCAACTCCTATTCAAAATTCTATTAGTGGTTATAAGCCACTGTCAATTGTATTCCTTTTCCTGAAAAATCTGAACTAAAGGCAGAAGTATTACTCTGTGTTTCGTCAAGTTTTGTATAGAATGCTCCCGCCGAAAACCTGAAATTATCGTAGGTCCTTCCCCAACTTAGATAAGCCAATGGTGTTTCATTTTCCCAGTTCATAAGAACCAGCAGACTCATCTGGTCAAACATGGTGGGAGAATAGCTAAGCATAGCTGTGGTAAGCTGAAGGGTTTGATCTTCAATCAATGGGCTATTCCAGGTATTGACCACCATGTGTTCAGCCATGAGATGCAGCCCATTCCCAACCCAGATTGTATAGTCTGCGCCCAACGTTGCTTGAATTTGTTCCAAAAATGGCTCAGTGCTTAGTTCTTGATGTTTGTAAACAGATTCAACCCAGAGACCAATACCTACATCCCAGAAGCCATCCAGCCCAATACGGCCTTCATAGAGGTCAAGATCATCAGAATAGAAAGTATCAATATCTGCAATTCTGAAATGGGTGCTAACTCCAATTTGTCCCTGATTGCTGGGGATATTAATTCTTCCTCCTGTTTCCACGGTTCCGGACTTATCAGGGAAGACCTCCCAGCCGATGGGATCGTCCGCCAGCAGGATCCACGCTTGTGAAGACCATCCAAAATCATAATGGTATGTGGCAGATAATCCAGTGACTCCGCTAGTGAGTTCTAGTGGATCTGTGGGATCAAGTGCATCAAACCACATGAGAGGTCGTAGAATCCTGGCCGGGCCAAAATTGATCTTCTGTAAACCAATGATGTATTCTGAATGGCTACTCTGGAGGTTTAATGCAATTCTATAAGGATCCATATTGAAGGAAGACTCAGAAAAATCGAGGGTGTCCAGAGTACTCCCCCAGTTTAGCTGCCAGCGAACTTCCAGGTCATAATCCCACGAGCTATTTAAGGATTTCTGAATTTCGAAAGCAGGTAAATACCGGGTAATGATATAAACATTTTCACCTTCTGTACTATTTGCTGTAGTAGAGAGCGATAATTCTCCCAGGAATGGAGACGCTATCAGGGTGGAAATTATTAGAAGTTGCGAGAATACGACTTTTAAAAGAGTTAGCACTTTGTTAGTCCTCTTTGGGAGGTCCCGTAGTTCCATAGAACAGGAAATTCATAAAATCTTTGGACAATTTAACCATATCATCATTGTACATTGCCATCATAGCTTCTGATCTGGCATCTGTACCAAGAACCATCCATACATGGAGTAAAAAGTCGATGCTGTAATCGGGGTGTATCTCACCCTTGGCTTGAGCATCGCTAAAGAACTGCTTCATCGCTTCTGTGGTCATTTGCGCCCAGCGCTCCATGAGTTCCATAATTTCTTTATCGGCACTCATCAGACTGTGCATAAATACAACACTGAATTGACTCACAGCCGCTTCCTTCATAGCAACCATGGCTTGCATCTTTTCCTGCATGCTTGCGTCAGCCGTTCTAATGCGATCAAAGGTCTCCATGCCCAGCTTTAGGCGTGTACTCATATAATCTTCTAATACAGCAAACTTGTTGGAGAAATACTTATAGAACGTAACCTTAGAGACATTAGCCTCCCGGCATATTTCTTCTACGGTAACTTTGTTGTACCCGAACTGCATGAATAGGATCTCAGCAGTGCGGAGGATATCACCTTCCTTTTGAGGACGATCCTGAAAGTCTGGTAGTTTTACATCTGTAAGTATTCGATGTGGCATAATATGTACGCTTTCCGTTACTTATTTCTAAATACGTACAGAATATGGATCGACAACATTAACTTGTCAAGCGTAAACTTACGATTTATGTATTATTGTTGATTATTCGTAAACTATAAAAAAAAGGAAGAACGTGTACTAAGTCATCACCTTGTTTAGCTCCGAAACATTCCAGCGCTTGGTTCCATCTAGAACCACCACATTGTCATGCTCCAACAGCCATTCATCATGTAAGTCTTCCAGCTGTTTTAGATAATCAAGAGGTACGGCCTGTTCCTCGCTGCGCCCCCTCATTTTAATCCGCTCCAAACAAACTTCAGCAGGGGTTCGTAAATAAATGATCTTTGAAGGTCTTTCACAATAATTCAGAGCCAGAAAATCCCAAAGTTGTTGATAGAGTTGCCATTCAGAATCATTCATGGCACCTACGGCATAGAGGTTTTTGGCAAACACATGACGATCCGTAAAAATTGACCTTTCTAAAACCACATTGTCCCCATCAATTTCAGCCAGGATTTCAGCCCAGGTTTTTGCCCGTGTAATAAAAGCCATGATCTGAAACGTGAATGACCAACGCTTCATATCAGTATAGAACATTTCAAATAGGTTGTTGGCGAATCCACCCCGCCATTTATCTACCGGTTCTTCCAGGAATTCAAACCGAGTTGACTCCTTGAGCGTATTCCCAAGGCTGGTCTTCCCCGCTCCAATATTTCCTTCTAAAAAATACATGGACCTATTTGTTGCTACATCTGGCTTATTCATGAATGCGATTCCCTATGGCTTTGGCTTTTAATCTAAGCGGGAATAACTGGTATAAAATATTAGGTTTTCTAGCGGCGGGACTGGTAGTCCAAATAGTTATCCAATGGATCTGAAGCACTGGTGTTCAAGGATTTAATGTAATCCACTGTTGGTTGGTGGTAGTTCATACCTGTGTAATATGGATCGCTATCATAAAGCCTAAAATTACTCGCATCCTGGATATACAAATAGTCTGTGGTCAAGACTGAATAAACATTGTCTGCCTTCAAAGGAGTACCATCAGCATGCAGATAAGCACCACCTGTCGTTGTAATTCCTGCAACCACATTGTTCCCCAGACAATTAATCACCTCAGATCCGGTAAGTTTTAGCTCAAGGATATTATTGTCAAATGGTAAAACACCAACAATGTCACCCTTTGTAATATCACCGATATTGATCTGCTGACGGATGCCACCTGAATTTGTTATTGCAATATCTGCGCTTGAATAAGTAGCCAGCCATGAGTCTGTAACCAGGTTATGCATCTGGGGAGAATATCTTGGGATTTCTGTATCCACATAGCCAACCACTTCTCCTAATGCCTCATTGGCGGCTTGTTGCCAAACGTTCACAATGCTTTCGATATCTGTATCAGCCACCCCGTTTATATTTGCACCAGTTTCAGCCTGTAACCCAATTACACATATATCATCCTCGCTAAATGAAATATCCAGACGGGCGTAGTTTGCCATTTGCCATCCTCCTACAATCAGAGCCACATTTCCATTATAGATTTCAGAGATTAATTGATTGCAGTGTCCCCCGCCAATCATGCTTATGCCTAAGGCTTCAGCAGTTGGAGCCAAAGCTCGCATTTCACTATAACAGATGTGAGCAATGCACAATACTATCTCTGCTCCATCTCCCCAGATTTGTGGGACGATTTCCTGGAGAGCACTTTCATAATCAATAAAATCAAAATCCTCTACAAATGCAGGAAAGGCGGAATAGGAGCTAGTGGTGGTTGTCAATCCAATAATCCCTACTTGAATATTATTGGCTTCGATGATTGTGTATGGCAACACAAAGTCTGGAATACTATCTGTACCCTTTAGACGGATATTTGCCGAAAGATAGGGGAACAAGGCTTGATCAATTCGTGCTTTTAAACCACTTACATTAAAATCAAATTCATGATTACCAATGGCTGCGGCATCATAATGCATTGCATTCATAACCTCTATCATGGACTCCCCCTTGAACCAGGTTGATATCGCCGGTCCAGTCCAATTGTCTCCACCACTCAGGATTAGAAAAGCATCATCTTCAATATATCCCTCCCTATCTCTCCAGATGCCCATGAGTTTTGCTGCTCCATCAGTGGCATCAGTCTCTTCCATCCATCCATGTTCATCATTTGTATATAGTATTGTTAGATCAATAGCCCCCTCTTCAGTCGAAACCTTGTCTTTTTCACAGGTAACTAATAAGAATGGGAGAATCGATAAACAGGTCGCAAAAACTATTAATCTAACACGCAAGAAATACCCCTTTTGATCTTTACATAGCATGGAGTGATCACCAAACACAATATACTGCTAAATGTTTATTCTTCAAGGCGCTAGGGCATTTTACACGACTTTAACCTTACCCCCAGCCTTCAATATCTTATATATCAGCTTAGACAGTCACATATTATATTTCAGCCACTTATGTTCAGGCAAGCAAATATTTATAGAAACCAGAGGGGTCAGATTGATCTGTGACAAGGGAACGGTATTGGATAATGATCGAACACTCAATGAACTGGGTGAATTTGGTTATGACTAAGCTTCACTATCAAAGACAGCCACTACAGGCAAACTTTGAAGAGTTGCTTACGGTTCTTCACGGTAAGATACCTGTTAAACCAGTTCTGTTTGAATTCGCCATGAATGATCGGCTTTTGGGAATATTGTCTGGTGAAAAGGATGAAGATAAGTCCTCCCGCATGGCTCCCTTTAGGCGCTTGATCAAAGCCTTCTACAATGCCGGTTACGACTATACAACAATCTCCGCATGGAGAACAAATACGCTCAATTTTCCCAAGGGAAATATAGCGGAGAAGGCAAGCCGATCCCTCAATTCTGGCCACATGATATCTGATCGTGAAAGTTATGATAAATATAATTGGCCGGATCCCGAGTTGGGTGATTACGACCTCTATCATGATCTACACTCTGAACTACCAGATGGGATGAAGTTGATTGCCAGTGGAAATGGTGGTGTTTTAGAGAATGTAATTGACTTGGTAGGGTTTGAAGACCTTAGCATGATGATGATGCTGGATGAAGACTTAACCACCGACATTTTTGACGCTGTTGGTAGTCGTCTCTTACGATTTTATAAAATAGTGGCTCCTATTGAAACCATGGGAGCCTGCATTGTTAATGACGATTGGGGCTTTAAAAATCAGACCATGTTCTCCCCTGACATGCTGAGAAGATGGGTTTTCCCTTGGCACAAAAAGATAGTCTCTGCCATCCATGATGCCGGAAAGCCAGCTATTCTTCATTCCTGTGGACAGCTAAAAGATGTCATGGATGATGTGATCACTGATCTGCAGTATGACGCCAAGCATTCATTTGAAGATCAGATCACACCTGTGGAAGATGCCTTTGATCTCTGGAGTGACAGAATTGCCATCCTTGGAGGTATTGATATGGACTTCCTGGCCAGATCCACTCCAGATGAAATTACACAAAGATCAAAACTCATGCTAGAAAAGAGCCTATCACTGGGTGCTTATGCACTGGGGTCTGGCAATAGTATCCCAGACTACATTCCAGATGAAAATTATCTGGCCATGATCTCTTCGGTTAACCTGATCTAAGGCTCTCTTCATTTGGGATATGCTTTCCCATAAACAAGAATTAATATTTCCTATTATAAATAATTGAAGTTCAGTTCTTCAGTCATATTTACATAAAACAAAGATTAAACTATTTTAATCTTGCCTATAATAAGCAATCATCCCGGCATACATCAACAGAGGTATTTAACTATTATTGTTAATTTTACAGATATTGTTGATGCCAAACTAATATTTGACAAGTGCACTAACCACTAACTGTGATTTACAATCAATTGATATACCTGAATCTATTTGGTATTGATATTGCAATTTGTTGACAATGTTAAATAATAACAGGAGGAGATATGTTTAAAGGTTTAAAAATTTTGTCACTCATGATTTTGTCACTGATGGTGATGTTCACTATTTCTTGTGAAGGACCAGCTGGTGCTGATGGTACCGATGGAATTGCTGGCGCAGATGGAACTGATGGCGTTGATGGAGCTGACGGCAATGTTACCTGCCTCGAATGTCACAGCGATGCAAATATTGTTGACAATCAAATCGAACTAGCCCGCTCACAACATGGTGTTGGTGAGTTTATTGCTTATGGTGATTATTATGGTGGTGGTTGTGCACGTTGCCACTCTGGTAATGGCTTTGTTGAATTTGCAACAACTGGAACCGTGGCAGATAATGTTACTGTCCCTGAAGCCTGGGAATGTGGAACGTGTCACGGACTGCACAAAACATTCGAAGCTACTGACTATGCATTACGCATCACTGATGCTGCGGCAGCAACTTTTGATGCAACAGTAACTCTGGATGTTGATCCTAGCAGTAATCTTTGCGTTTCCTGTCACCAGGCACGTAGAGGACCTGCCGAATATTGGGATGGAATTGCTGATTCCGTAGAAGTTGGTGGACATGATGGACCACATCATGGACCACAATCAAATATCTTGCTTGCTAATCTTGGTGCTACCTCAACTGGAACACCAAATGCCAGCCATCTTGATGCAGGTTGTGTGGGTTGCCATATGACAGAAGCTGCCGGTGATGGTATCAACGCTGAGGGTGGTCATACATTCTGGGCTACCGTAGAGTCTTGCCAAGCAGCTGGATGTCATACCAGTGCCACAGATTTTGATGTCTTTAGTGGACAAACCAATACTGCAGCCAAGCTAGCCACTCTAAGTGGTCATCTAATTACCGCGGGCATTCTTGACAGTACTGGCCATTTACATGATGGTACCTATACGAATGCTGTTTACCAAGCCTGGTGGAACTACACCGTTATAACAGAAGATAGAAGTCTTGGTGTGCATAATCCAGCATATACAGCCACACTACTCGACGAGGCTATTGACTTAGTCGATTAATTCTTTTGATCTTAGCCTGATTTTGATTTTCGATTTCAGGCTGAATTTATAGCTCAAGGCCCCAAGTAATCATTTGATTGTTTGGGGCTTTTTTTGTTTAACAAGAGAAATAATATCATCAATAGATCATATTCATCAACTCTTGTGCTTGATGCAATAGTTTGGTATGGCATTTGTTGTATTTATTATGAATGAAGGGGGTCTGATAGACTTGACAAGAAAGAAGGGATACCCTGATCGTCAATTCAGAAACACTTATAACAATCAACCTATTGCACATCTGTGTAATCAATCAATACGGAGCTAATTAAGATGAAGAAACTTCTCATTTTGGGGGCTGGAACTGCCGGTACCATGATGTTAAATAAGATGGAAGCCCTCTTGGATAAAGAAGAGTGGCATATCACCATTATTGATCAGTATGAAACTCACTATTACCAACCTGGATTTCTATTTATCCCATTTGGTATTTACAATAAAAGAGATGTTATAAAGCCTAAACGTGATTTCTTCCCTCCGGGGGTGGAGGTCATTTTCTCAAAAATAGAAATGATCGAAGCAGAGAAAAACCAGGTTCTTCTAGATGGCGGAAAAGTCCTTCCCTATGATGTTCTCATCGTTGCTACGGGTACCAAAATCAATCCCGCAGAAACAGAAGGCATGCAAGAAGGCAGCTGGCATAAGAATATTTTTGATTTCTATACCATCGAGGGAGCCACAGCCCTACAGCAGCACTTAAAATATTGGGAAGGCGGGAAAATGGTTCTCAATATTGTTGAGATGCCCATCAAATGTCCTGTTGCTCCACTGGAATTCGTTTTTCTGGCAGATTGGTGGTTCACTGAGCAAGGCATCCGGGATAAGGTAGATATTGAATTTGTAACACCCCTTCCAGGCGCTTTTACCAAACCAAGAGCCTCCAAAGTTTTTGGGGATTTTCTTAATAAGAAGAATATTAGTCTAACCCCTGATTTCAACACAGCTCGAGTTGATCATGAGAACAATAAGCTGGTTTCATGGGATGAAACAAGTATCGATTACGATCTACTCATCACAATTCCAACCAATATGGGTGATGAACTGATCGCTCGTTCTGGCCTTGGAGATGAGTTAAACTTTATTCCAACCAATCAATTCACACTGCAATCAGATGCACACGAGAATATCTTCGTCATCGGCGATGCGACCAATCTACCAAGCTCAAAGGCTGGTTCAGTTGCTCACTTCCAGGCGGATATTCTTCAGGATAACATTCTGAGTTTCATCGATGGAAGACCACTCAAGGGCAAGTTTGATGGACACGCAAACTGTTACATCGAGTCAGGCTTTGGAAAAGGGATTCTCATTGATTTCAATTATGATACAGAACCTCTCCCTGGAAAATTTCCACTCCCGGGTGTGGGACCCTTCTCACTGCTAGAAGAAACTCGGATGAATCATTATGGCAAAATGATGTTTCGTTGGATGTACTGGAACCTGCTATTGAAGGGGGCTGAACTTCCTATCGAATCACAAATGTTAATGGCCGGAAAGCGAGCCTAATATGGCCGAAGTTGATATAACTCAACAACTGGCACAGATCCAAGCTTCTCTGGATAGCATCTCGGAGGAGATGGCTCTGGTTAAAAAGCAACGCCAGGAGATGGAGGATCTAAAAGAGGACCTCACTCGGGTTGCCAAAGACCTGTTTGCTGGGGCTATTGAAGAATTTGAAGATATAGCTCCTTTTGTCAAAACTGGTGATTTTCTTCATTTGATGAAACTGGTTGCTCGAAACACAAATAACATCACCGGTGTGATCGGAAAGCTAGAAAGCACACTGGATTTCTTTGAAGATTTCAAGCCCATTGGGAAAGAGCTATTTAATGACACGCTTGAGAAGTTGGACAGTCTCGATCGAGCTAAGTATTTCGAATTTGCCGGTGAAGCAGTCCAAATAGCCGACAATGTCGTGGAGCATTTTTCAGCCCAAGATGTCCGAGACCTGGCTGACAATATTGTTCCCATACTGGAAACAGTAAAAGCTATTACTCAGCCTGAAATGGTGGGTGCAGTTAAAAATGCTATCATCATTTTTGACAATCTGGATACTGAAGGTATCAAGGAAGTATCGCTCTGGAAAGCCTTTAGGGAACTCAATACGCCTGAGATGAAACGTGGCCTGGGTTTTATAATTGCCTTTCTAAAAAATATAGCAAATAATGAACAAGAACGAGATAAAGGAGAATAAATATGACTACAAAAGAACTTGCAGGTATATCTGTTGACGTGGATGGTGAAGGATTTCTCAGTGACCACACTGTTTGGAATACAGAGATTGCAATCGCCATTGCCAAAGAAGAGGGTATCGACCCACTTACAGATAGACACATGGAAGTAGTGGATTTCATGCGTAAAGAATTTGAAGCAAATGGTACAGCACCTTCAATTCGTAAAATGAATAAGCTGAATGTTGTCCCGACCAAGGAACTGTATGCACTCTTTCCTGGTGGTCCAGCAAAAAAAGCTGCTAAAATCGCCGGACTAGGCAAGCCTCAGGGCTGTATCTAAGGAGATCTATTATGAGTGAACAACCTGAACCAATCAAAAAAGTGTCCCTGATCGTATCCAAAGGATCATTGGTAGATGTATATCCAGCCCTCGTCATGGGGAATGGTGCCCGCATGGAAGGCATGGAAGCCTCTATCTTCTTCACCTTCTTTGGATTAGGAGCCTTGATCAAAAAGACTCAGAACTCCTTAAAAGTGGCTACTGTTGGAAACCCGGCGATGAATATGGCTATGCCCATGTTGAAAATGCCTATTACCATGCCTTTCCCAACACTCATGGGAGCCATTCCCGGTGTTTCTAATTTTGCCACCTGGATGATGAAGAATGAGATGGAAAACCTGGACATTCCTACGATCCCAGAATTTATAGAGATGTTCACAGATGCCGGTGGCGAAGTATTCGCATGTAAACTGGCCATGGATATGTTTAAACTGACCAAAGATGATCTTGATGATCGGGTCTCCGAAGTACTCACAGTGGGTGAGTTCTACGAGAAATCAGCTGGAGCATCCATTATTTTCACTTAATAGTTGACTTTCCAGGCGGGGATTCAAATCCCCGCCTGGAAATGTAAATCCTACTTCAACTTTAACATCTTGATCACTTCTGAATGACCCCTTGCCCTGAGATGGGCAAATACTTCGCATATTGAATTTTCTATGAATAGTGAGATAGCTATCAGCGAGACTTGAAGAATACCTGATAATATCTAATTGAACTCAGGGATAAAGCCGTGCCAATGGTGTAATACCCTGGTGTCTTCAAGATCATGGGAATAAAGCCCGTGTTTCTGACAATGATACCCATGGACATCATAATTAACACCAGCACATAGCTGCGCCAATCCTGGAAGGCAAAAATGGAAACGGAGGGCTCTAAATCATTGATACGTTTGATATTCTTTTGGACAATTCTGGTGAAACCAAAAGCTGCGATCAAGAGACCTGGAACAATCCCTGCCAGAATAATTAACCAATGTGTTTCATATTCAAGGTTTTGTAGCCAGCGGGTTGCCAGTGAGAGCAGCATGATTCCCACCCCACTCCACATGAGTCCGGAGACGAGTAATAGATATCTTTTAGGGACGTGTAAGATAGTTTTCATGTGGTACAAGATAGATCAAGTTTTAGTCTTCGCGAGCGAATGTAATGAACGTGGCGATCTCAGTCTCGAGATTGCGTCTTCGTTTCTCTCCTCGCAAAGACGATATATGAGATTTTCTGGAAGTGTATACATATGGGGCAGGTTAAAAAACCTGCCCCATAAATCAAGCTTTTAACTATTTACCCTGACTATTTGTCACCTTTTTTCAATCCCCACATATAGGAGAAAGCAGTCAAAAACAGCAGTGGTGCCAGAATCATTAATACGAACTCTGGTGAAAAGAATAGTAATTGTTTTCCAGCGGTAAGGAAAGCTAATGCAATACCACCCAGGCCTATGAGAGTACCACCAAGTGTAACCCATAAGAAACATTTACTCATCGTACCCTTTTTGAACTCCATAATAGGAATAACAAAAATGGTGAGGCCAGCGATACTATGGAAGATCGGATAAATGATCTTTGCAAAAGTACCCATATCTGTGAAGCGGCTAACAGCGATTAAAACCACACCAAGAATCATTGCACTGAGATACATTTTTTCATGTTCAGGGTAGAACCTGGAAACCAGACCTGTTGCCAATGAAAATGGAATCAATGTTGCAACAACGGCTACAAACCTGCTTGTTCCACTGCCGTGCCCCAATAGACCAAGAATTTCCCAGCCTAAGGCAATTAGCATAAGACCTGAAACCAGTAACACGGCAAATGAGATCATGAAATAGATGTTTGCGAAATGCTTGGTTGCCTCATCTTTCTGACGCCCCATGAGCATCCAAATAGCGTAAATAGCAACCAAACCTGTTGCCAGTAGAACCAATTGATCAAATAAATTCATCTTTTTCCTCCTCGTTATTTAAGATGTGTTTTGCTACTCTTGCGAGTATACAATTATATATTTTTCAGAGTCTAACGATTGCCTATGCCTAGCGAAAATCCTAGGATTGCCAACAACAAAACTCCTGGAAAAATTGAATATATCTGATCTTTACTAAGTATCGGTTTACCGGATTTTAGAAAGCCTAGAGCCATTCCTCCGATCGCAACCAGACCGGTTCCAACACTAATGCCTAAGAAACCTACTTCAACGGTTTCTTGAATAAGTAGAACCAGGGGCATAATAAATAAAACCAGACCGGTCAACCCATGTAACAAAACCTGAAACAATAGTGCCGATTTATCCCGGCCCCTTAATTTTTGAATGATCAAGCCTCCGTATAATACAGAAACCAGGGATGAATAGGCCAGGTGATACTCCAACATAAACGCTGCAACCAGCCCCATGGAAAAGCCCAAAGGGAGTGTGCTGGCAGCTAATGCAGCAAAATCGTGCTCAATGATATCAACTCCCATGAGCAGCATAAGCAGTGATGACACCAGGAAAATTCCATATGAGAAAGTGTAATAGGCAATCGGAATGGTTCCACAGTGTTCAATTCCTGAAACAATCTGAATGCCGGCAACCACAGCCACCAGCAATAATATAATTCGGTTAATATTTAACATAAGTTTTAGCGAGCCCCCAGGAGAACCACAAACATGCTGGTCATCATAAATAGTGATGCATACTTAAAAAGTCCGAAATTAATTCGTTCTGATGCTGTGAATATAGTACTCATCGCCAGACCTAACAAGCCCACTGCCAAGACTAAAATTAGTCTCAAGTACCCTGCTCCCAGCCCCATCATAACACCTGATAAAAGCATACTAAAAGCCGCAATAAAGCTTGAAATTGAGATGATTATCCGAGTGGTGCCCACACCATAAGTAGATGGGAATGTGGGTACGCTGGCGGCAGCATAATCATCAGCATGCTTGATACTAAAAGTCAGTATATGAGTGGGAATCCAAAATAGAATGCCAAACATGAACAATATTCCAACTTCATCTATGCTACCAACACCTAATGCACGACCTGCTAGAATGGGCATCCCGCCTGAGATACCCCCCCAGACTATGGACCAGGCAGTTTTACGTTTCAACCAGATGGTATAAACCACCACATCAAAAAATAAACCGCCAAAAATAATCAGGGCATACAACAAATTCAGAGAGGCAGCCCAGAGAAGACCTAAAGCGGAAAGACTCAAGCCAACAAACCATGCTTCCCTAGGATCTATTAGGCCCATTGGAAGGGGGCGTTGCTTGGTCCGATCCATTTTAGCATCAATGTCCCGATCCCAAACCATATTCAGGATAGTTGAGCCGCTAACGGCCAAAAACAAACTCCCAATTACACTGAGAATATCTGTAAGATTATAAACTGGGCAGCGCGCAGAAACATAGCCGGTTAGACCGGTCAGGACCAGCAGTCCAGTTTGAAGGCTCTTAATTAATGGCCAGTAGTGTTTGACTTTAGTGGAGATCGTTGTCATTTTTCTCTATCCATAGATTAGAAAACTCCTGATAAAACTATATCCCCACATGGTATAAATTAGCCTGCATCGATCAATCTCTAATCTATGCAGGCTAGCTAGCTATTTCGATTACTCAGTAACCTCAGCGTCTGTTGCTTCAGTTTCAACTTCAACAACAGGATCCCGAGCACAACGGAAACCCAGGCTCATACTTGTGTGTTCCGGTCCTGCACTATTGCGTGGCCAAACCCTTAAACTGTACTCGTAACTTTGATATGATCCACCACGCATATATCGGTAATGGACTTTGGGATGATCATCACCCGTCCACTGATAGACGTTACCAGCCATGTCGTAGAGTCCATATGGCGTGATTCCCTCAATAGTCTCGTAGCCATCATAGGTTTTCCCATTGTAAAAGCCAACTGGAGTTGTCTTTACGACATCACCAAACATTTTTTTAAACAAATTGTGACTACTGACAAAGTTGGCCTGGTTGCGCTCAACTGTATTGCCCCAAGGATAATCGCTTGTCCCGGATCCTCTGGCAGCCTTCTCCCACTCCATTTCAGTCGGAAGGCGATAGCCGTAGAAGTCGGCATAAGCTTTTGCCCCAAACCAACTAACTTCAACCATGGGGTGATTCCCATACCCAGTTTTGGACGTGAATATTCCATTCTTGTAATCCAATCTTAAACCTGGATTACTCACAGGAACATGAGGATAATCTCCAGCAGGAATTTCCCATTCATGTAGATAGGCATCAAAAGGATCACCTGGATGATGACCCCAGATTGTATCATTCTTGATATAGACGGTACCGCTATCCAGGGCTGCATTGAGATAGTCAGCGTACTGTTGGTTGGTCACGTCTGTAATCATGATCTCGTAATCATAATCTATATTTTTTTCATGCTGATGCTGGCCAAAATAGAATTCACCGGCAGGAATCATGACCCACGCATCCGGATCAACTCCCGTTTCAACATATTTCATAGGTTTTTCTGCAATCAGAGTGCCACTAAATAGCATGGTCATGAGTAGGAAATATTTTAATCTTTTCATATCTCCATCTCCTTTTTGATAGCGTCTCGCCCCTCTTGGGTCAAAACGGCGGTCCGCTCAAGTTCCAATTCTGGTGAGGCCGATTCTTTGGCCCACAATCCGTTTGCACTAAAAAGATCTTTCAGGCGCCAGATTAAAATTCCACCGACAAGTACCAGAATAATGCCTAGCCCAAAATCCATAGCCAACATTGTCCAGTTCACTAGAGGAGTTTGGTAATATTCACTCACGAACAAACGTTTCATGGAGAATATGGTTGCGGCCGCAAAGGCTATATCTGAACAAATTATAATAGTCCATCCCAACCATTTTCTCAATTTCCCTTTTATCCCAACAATATCGATATAGTACATCAGGATGATTGTGGCAATGATAGCAGAGAGAATATGCCAGTGTCCTGTAAGAGTGATACGTTCTTCTCTTGCCGGCCAGACTCGGAATATTTGTTCCAGCTTAACGGCCATGAAGATTCCAACGCCACTGACTGTGAAATTCATAAACACCATCTGCCAGAAAGGACCAAACTTGATTGGATCATGAAACAATGCGACAAACTTTTGCATAAAACTTGGGTTCTCTATCCCCTGTTCTGCAATCCTATCCTTTATCAGTCTTCCCCAAGCATAGATCACCAACAATAAAGCAGCAAACATAACAAATACGGACCCTATATAGATAAATGTATGAGCCATATGTGTCCAGACTACGGACCATACACCACCGGAGATAATTGCTGTACCAACCATCATCGTAGGTATGGCAACCTTATGTAGCTTTCCCTTAAAGTCCATCCAGCGTCCCACAATCAAGGTGATGGCAACTGCAATGAGTGTCAGCATGATGTGTAAATGACCGATAACAGCTTTTTGAAGGGCTGTTTTATCTGGTTGTCTAATAAGGTCTTCAGCCAGGAATGTCTCGTGGCCATTGCTCCAGAAAGAACCTGTAACAGCACCGAAGCCTGCTGAAACCAACATGGCAACGGCCATAACGAAAAAGGCCATACGTTCTAGGTCATAACCACTTTTAGTGTGTGCATATTCTTTTTCTTCAACCAGGAAGTGTTTCTTCCAAGGATACAAGGCTGCTGTAAGCAGAATACCTGCAAAAAAGATCAATGATTGACCTACCAGAAACAGACCGTGATAAAAATAATTATGCCCAAAATAGCCAAAGGCCAAACCAAAGATAGTTGTGGTAATCCAACCAACGGTTATGGTGTTATTGATATTGGATCTCTGATGTTTTCGCATAGGTACGATAGAGGTGATCATGTACACTTCGATAGCTACAACGATCATCGCTATTACGTGATAGAGCATAATGATACGACCAGAGCGCTCAACGCTCTGCATATCCATCCCCAATAAATCGACAACGAAATCTCTTACCCCCCACTCAACCATGGGTCCCGATAACATTCCCCACACAGCTGTAATCACACTGATAGAGGTGATTCCCAACAGGATTAAACCTTTGGTTGATTGAAAGAAAAAGTGAAATAGTTCTTTTAATTTTTTCATATTTCTTCAATTCCTAACATTGAATTGTTCTTGCGCTTAACTCGAAATGATGACAATATGCATCTTCTAAATTTGTAATTAACATCAGCAACTACCGTGCCGTATGCATATTTCCCGTCAATTGTACATACATATTTTGACTTGCTTCAGTGTCTGAGGTAAACATAGACTCTTAATAAAACAGCTACAGCCCCATGCTAATCACAGGGCTGTATATTGCTGTTATTTAATTAACTTAAATATCTTCTGCCTTCAAATAGAAAGGCTTGAAGATAGGTAGTTGAAAGATAATGAATAATGCCAGGGACATTACACCACCAACCATCCATTCAAAAGAATGACGAACGATATAGCCATCGAAACCAATCAATGCAGTTGCTAGTGCAGTCGTCAAAACCATGTAATATCCGATCTTTTTCTTAAGAGCGAGAAACGGGATTGCCAAAACCATTAGCGCGGAGGATAAATAATTCATAAATCCACCTAACAACAGTGTCAAAGTATTTGGATCATATACTGCTTCGACTGTTTTGGTAATCTGACCGGCATTAATCTGGGCTTGAGAAGTTTTCACTAACTGCAACGCATCATAGTGATCAAGGTTCGTATAAAAATTGCCTAGTGCATGGAATGAAGATGTGTATTCAAGATATTCCGGGATGAAGATAAAATATCTTACACCGTGCTGTCCGTTCATAAAGACCATTCCGGCCACAACACCAATAGCGGTATACGGGATGAGTTTTAGGATTTTATTCTTGATAGTATCCTGATCAGCAAGCAGAGCAATAAAATAAAAGATAAGACCGAAGATCATGACCGGTAACACTGGTGGTACAGGAAGGTTAGCTGGTGGTGGTAAGATTCCAGCGACAGGGCCAGAAGAGTAATCACTTACCACCAGCACCATCCAAGGGATGAACATGGTCATGCCAGCGACAGCAGGAACAGCAAATAGTCCCAACATAGTTCCACGTGCCCACTCTGCTCCTTCATAGACTTTCTTGGCTATGACAAGTGACATCGCACCAGCCATCCAGAGCAGTACGAACCAAACACCATAAGTGGCACCCAGGATCGGTACAGCGGGATAAAAGTCCGGATCAAAAGGAATCAGACGTTCCATCACATTCTCAAGAGCAATCTTGAGGGTTTTCATTCCCATGGTCGGTGCCAGATACATCATAAAGAGACCAGCAAGAACCGCAGTTACCCCAAGAATCGTTCTTTGGAGTTGGGTTGTCTTGTTAAGCATTAGGTTTTCCTCCTATTAAGCTTGAATATTCTTATTCAAGTAGATTGTCTAAAGAGCTGCGCCCGTGATGATCATCATAGATCCCATCATGTAGAGCGATGCGTATTTGAATAAATAGAAATCATGTTTCTCGGATGGTCTGAGCAGAATATAGGCTGACAAAACCAAGAGGCCGGTCGACAGCACCGCCAACAATTTTAAATATCCCCAGGAAAGGCCTAGAGAATATAAGCCTAGAGCAATGGCTACCGTTGCTCCTACACTTGAAATGGCAATGATCCAACGTGTAGCCATAAAGCCATAACGATCTGCAAAAGTTGGTATACCGGCTCTGTTGTAGTCTGCATGGTTTTTTATATTAAATGTGAGGATATGGGTCGGGATCCACAATAGGACAGCGAGAAGGAAAAGCAGACCCAACCCATCAATTTGACCAACAGCCAACACTCTTCCGGCCAGAATGGGCATCCCGCCAGATATACCACCCCAAACAATGGACCATGGCGTTCTTCGTTTGAGCCACATAGTATAAATCACGACATCGATAAATAGTCCCCCGCCAACGACCAGTGCATATAGTGGGTCAAGGAGGTAGGCTGCACCCAATCCGGCAACAGAGATAATTACCCCGAACATCAGAGCATGGCTTGTTTGTAGAGCCCCGTTTACTAGAGGTCTGTGAGCCGTCCTTTTCATCCTGGAATCAATATCTCGATCCCATACCATATTCAGGACGGTACTGCCAGCGATGGCCAGGAAAAGACTCACACTCAGACCTAATATCTGTGATGATTCTCCAACTGGACATTGGGCACTTGTATACCCCGCAATTCCCGTAAAGAGCAACATGGCCGTTTGTAGGCTCTTTATCAAGCTCCAGTAATTGCCAATGATGCCCTTTTGTGGAATAGGACTTTTAGCCTTTATCATACGAATGCCCCCGCTTCATAATCTATTAAGTTATGTTTGTTGATAACAACTAACATTATTGTATAAAAAAACTCCCCTTCAACTAATCAATTGAAATAAAGTTGCTTTCATGGACTCACCCCTGACTGTGAGATCATATTTGAATCCCCCCAGTCTCCATGTAGTTACCATGAATCTCAGGCTACCCAATAGAACGTAAGCAATATCATTTGCCACCAGGTCTTTCCTGAATTTCCCATCGGCTTGAGCTTTTTCAATAAAACCGGTTATGACCTCAATGCGATGTTCCACTAGAGCGTTAACTTTTTTTGCTAACGTGGAATCATACTGAAATATCTCCTCAGAAAAGATGACTGCCGCGGTAGCGGGATTGGCCTGAAAGTATGTTAGATGACCATCCATAAATGCTTGCATTCTATCTTTAATATTGTCTATCTCACTCACTTCTTCAAACACAGATTCAAAGTGGCTATTAAAGTAATTAATAATGGTACAGAGGATGTCCTGCTTGCTCTTGTAATGCCTGTAGATGGCTTGCTCTGAAATTCCAACCTTCTGAGAAATACGCTTCATGGTGAGATTCTGGATACCACCCTCCTTGATCAAATTCAATGATGCATCGAGGATTTGTTTCTGGCGTGTTTTGGTGTCAAGCTTATTCATATTTCGCAGTTAGTTTATACCTACTAACATCTATCTGCAAGAACTATCTTATTGTTAATAGCAAAAGTTTATTAATGACATATTTAGTCTTATTTCTGTCGTGCTCAATATACCTTATCCTCATTATATATAAATATTTATAACTGCTTTTATCTGAAAGTATGATTCAGCACAACTCTTAAAGAGCTTCGACACTTTTGTCGTAATTTTGTGCTTTTTATCACATTAAAATGGAATGTTTTTTATTTGTTGTTAGACATTTATTGCTCATAAGGTATCAGTTGTTTTGCCCATAGGTCGCGGTACGAGAACAAAAATAAAAGTTGGCATAACCATTGATACTATATCATTGACAACATTTCACTAAAGGAGAGACACAATGTCATACCATAAAATTATCAGCCCAATAATTATCTTGTTGCTTATGCAGTCAATCGCCTTTGCTCAATTACAGTTTTCTGGCTTTGCTGACATACAGTTGGTTAGCCCACTGGATGAACAAGTGAATCCAGAAATTCAGTATGGTCAATTCGAACTGGATATCACCGCCACACTCCGTCCTGGAATTAGTTTTGAAGGGGCCTTTGCCCTTAACCCTGAAACCGGAACCTTTGAAGCCGGAGCCGGTTTTATTGAGTTGACTCTTTTTGAAGAAAATGGTCAGCACGCCGTACGAGGCGCATTTTTCAACCATACCGGCTTCTCCCTGGGTCAATTTGATGTTCCCTTTGGGGTTGACTGGCAGCATAATGCCTCACCTGATCGTCGTCTGGTCACAGCCCCCCTCTTGAATGAAAAAAGCATAAACGGTATGAATGACCTGGGTCTCAACTTTCATACTGATATTGGGAAAGCCACTTTAGTCACTTTTCTAGTGAATGGTTCTGACAATGGTTTCGCATTGGGTGGTCGTGTCGCCTATGCTCCTTTTGATGCGGCGGAAATGGGTTTTTCCTATCTGACTCAAACTCAAACTAATGAACAAGGCTCCAAACCTCGAGTTGTGGGTGGTGATTTACAGACTCAAACTGGTCCCCTAGCAACCCGTTTGGAAATCCACTATTCTCAAGATCTTCTGGATGGGGATTTTTCTGCCATTGACAGCATCAGTACCCATCATGGACTTTATCTCCAGGCAGATCTTGACCTGACTGATATTCTAAAATTACCTCTGGTGCTTATCGGCCGATATGATGACTGGTCAACAGTCAACAATATTGATGAAGCCCAGCGCACCACCGTTGGACTCGCTTACTCCATGACGGAGGAACTTGAATTTCGTGCGGAGTATCTAAGTGATTTCGCCAATGGTGACCAAGACAACCATCAGCTTTCGATTCAGACAGTGGTTAGTTTTTAGGCTGTCCTCACTCAGAATGACTAATTGAGAGCACGGACTAAAGTAATTTTATCGTCATACATTCGGCGAGAGTATGTTGAATAGGTTTTACCATCCTTGCCCAATTGTGGAAGAATGTAGATTGGCTTTAGGGTTGCCTGCCAGTGAGCGGAATCCTGAGGAACAATATCTACCTCAAGATGACCGTAGTGTTTACCACCGTCTAGCAGTATTCCACCTTCCCACTTTTCGGGTACATCAGTATGAACCAAAAATTGCTGATAGGGATTTTCAAGACCCTGAATGGGAGCCCTTAATCCATCTCCACCAATTCCCACATCATAAAATTGAATTGAGTGTTCCGATTTACTTCCATCTGGCTTGAGCTCAAGCCCTGATATTTCGGATCGCTCCCACATCTCATCATGACCATTAAAAACAGCATCAACACCATACTGTAAAAACATTGGAGTAAGTATTCTGGTTGCTCTTCCAGATTGTGGGTCTGTTTTTCCATCTTCTCCGGGTGGAACTCCATGAGGACCGCTGGAATACGGAGCGTGATGAAAAACTACAAATGTGAACAGACTATTCTGCTGCGCCTCAGTCAGTTGCTTCTCAATCCATTTATACTGTTCAGAATGAGGTCCGAAATCAGGAGCAAAGCCACCCCCGGGTTCGTTTTCTCCCAATAAAAAGAAATTTGTATCCTCGGCGGATTTACCAGGACTATTGTTGCAAAGATCGACGACTATGAGAGTAGCAGGTCCATACTTCAAACTGTAATAGCGACTATTCTGCTCCCCACGTTGAGCATGGTTAGAAGGGTATTCAAAATAACTCAGGTATTTACTTGCTGCCCGCCCTGATCCAGGTTGATTATAACGACCTGTTTTGGGACCTTCAAAGTATTCATGATTACCCATGGCTGCTAAAATCGGAATTCTACTGGCAATACTGTGTTCATGTCCCGGGCTGGTATTATGGAGCCAAAATTCATCCCAGTCTCGCTGCTCCCCACCACTTTCAACCAAATCACCAGCAATGATAATCAGGTCTGGTTCACGATCGTTTATAACTTGGAGATTATTATGATATCCATCCGTCTGGTCAATGAGGTATGTACGAGGCGCATCACTTTTGGGATCATCCCATTGAGTATGTTTGCCAGTGGATTCAGGCTCAGTTTCGCTATCAGCATATACGATGAAACGTACAGGAACATCACGATCCGGCGCAGTCATAAAAGATGAACTAAAACTGTCAGCTCCCTGAGCAACGGTATATTCATAGCGTGTAGCTGGTTTGAGATCATCAATCTTCACTCGGTGGCGAAATGGAATTGCAGGGGCACCATCCTCAAAAAAGGTGGTATCTTCCCAGGTTGAATATTTCAACGCATCTGCAAAAGTTGGTGTTGATTTTATCTGCGAAGATTTTGTCCCACCTTCCTCCGTATATGTCAATTGTCCGGATGCATTTGTCTCAGAAAACCACATGATGATCATAGCTGTTGAGCCAGGATTTTGCAGGTAGGGATAGTGTCGAAAACCAGCTTGTCTTTCTGAAGCACAGGAAAATATCAATATGAGACTAAGAAGAAGCCAAAACAGAAAAACCAGACGATTTGCAGCGATTTTGTTTAACCTATACTGAGTCTTCCGTGGTATTGAGATCATATTTATTTTTCATTTATCATCAAAATATTTCTTCACTTACAATTGTCTCAATCTATATCTATGAGGTGTTGGTGCAAGCTGTGTTTGTTAGCGAACCCTTATTCATGCAGTAACTCTGGGTAGACTATAGTTTTTCCCAAGCCATTGTTTTCCAGAAAAGATATTTGGAGGCAACAACCCTGATCTCATTTTGCCCAGCTTCGGTAATCTTCAAATTGAAAACCAGTCCCTTTTCAGGACCATACATGCTCCCGTTCACCCACTCTTTCTCGGATTCATCAAACTCTAGATTTTTAATAATGGTTTTTCCTAGCAGAGGATCATCCTGATTCGATTTGTTAGGATTATGGATATCATTTTGTTGTCCATCAGCAAATCCATCGAGTCCAATAATTTTTCCATAATATTTTCCATCTGATTCAAATATTTCAATATCCAGTTGATTTGGTAGATGGTATTTACCAATTATTGTATCGCCAGTTTGTGCCCAGGCAAGGGATACGGTTAGTAGGACTGTCGTGATGCTAGCAGCTAGTGTCTTCATAATTATTTTTGCTTTATGTTTTATGGAATTATTTGGGCTACCTTAGCTAAATAAACACCGAATCAGCCTTACTATGTCTTCGCGAGCGAACCCTTCGACAGGCTCAGGAACCAGTGAGTGTGGTGGTCTGCGGTTCGAGATTGCTTCCCTTCGACTATGCTCAGGGCAGGCTATCACTTCTCGCAAAGACGGTAATGAATTATCTATGGTTGGAACAATTTGTCTACTTTACCTTCATTTGAACAGCCTTGTTTAGGGTTACAAGGAATTCATCCAGCGGTACTTTATGGATTTTTGCAGCCCGTTCAACCGTGAGGAATCTGGTAATTACCTTTCGGATGGAATAACGACCCACACTTTTTATTCCAAAAGCTGTCATTACGTCTTCTATATCACCGTACTCTTTTAAAATATCTGCTACAATTGTCTCTTTTGTGATTTTCATTTTTATACTTTCTTTATTTTAAGTTTAATTTTCTGTTTTTGTTACTGAAACTGTATGATAAGCTATGCCAACCCAAACCAGGCTTCGGACTGCCATCACTTTAACGGTTTTCATCTTCCAAATTCCGCCTAAAGCAATATTGACTCCAAATGCTGCATACGTGAGCAGGGTTATCCCGGCAATTACCAGGGACAGATTTTTAGCCCAGGCTTTTCCCTGAAAGATGCCAACCCCAGCTATGACATAAACAAAACCCATTATGAAATTTATCCAGAGGACAAATAAAACAATGTCTCCGGCTGCCGCTCGCGTCTCAGGCACAAAGAGGTTTGCGAACCCAGATTTTATTGTCATAAAACCAAAACCAATGGCTACCAAACTTATTATCCAGGTGACTACTGATCTATCTTTTATTTTCATTATATTGCTCCACATAGTTTAAAACACATTTCATACTCATTTGTCTTTCTGTTTTTGTTAAGTCTTTCATCCTCTTTTGAATAGCGTATCAGCGATATGATAGTGGATATAAAAGCGATAAATGCTTCCTGTCTGCAAATTATCCCTCCAAGATTCATCCAAATAAGTGACAGATCGACCCACTTTACCGTACTCACCACCCAAAGAGTATGCATTTAGAAGCCGGGCTTGGAATCCCACATTGAGAATGTTTATGTTCTCAAAGCCTTCAACCTCAGTCTCGTCCATGACATAAATAAAATACCGCTTTAAGCGTAGATATAGTTCACCCCGATCTACCCAGTTAATTTTAGTCATCAATTTACCACTAAAGCCCGGACCAAAATGATAGTCCCTTATTTCGATACCATCTTCAGGAATCTCATCGCTAATATCACCAGCACTGCCCATAAAGATGAATGAAGTTGCCAACTGGGTTCGAAATGAAAGTTCAGGACTAAATGCAAAAATGTGCATCATTCCAGGGCCAATACTTGAGCTAGAGACCTTGTAATCATCATTGTTCATGAAATCATAGTTTTGGAAAATACCCAGGCTTGCCTTATGCCTTTTCTGCTCATATTGGTGTAATCGGAACACCATACCACTGGCATAGATCTCACCTACATAATCTTCTCGTCCAACATTCAAAACACTAACAAACATGAAATTATCAAATGGCTTAAAATTTTTATGCTTAGAGAAAGGGTTGCCATAAATAATATTAAAGCGAGCAAATCTTCGTGGGGCTTTATTTTCCGGTGAATCAGCTTCAAATCCAGGACCGACCCCTACAGAGACACCTGCCATTACAGGCCTTGGTTCATACTTATAGTTATTATGGATATCCGACCCAAAAATCAGCCGATTAAATCCATATCCAACTGGATTGATCACCCCAGATAAAACCTGGCGCCATACTGGTTTTACTTTGCCTTCACCCAGTGTGAGAATAGACATACGGTGCATAATTTCACCGAAAGCTACGCCACTGGTTGGCGTTGTGATCATATCATTGACTGAGGGGCTCTCATTCTCCAGACCAACCTCCCAGATTAAGCTGGCTAAGGTTGGATAGGCCAACGACTCCCAATAGCCAAGACCCTGAGCACGTGCAGCAGTATAAACCAGGGCACCTTGAGTCGGGTGTCCCACTTGGTTTACATCAAACCCATCTTCATCCCAGACCCAGCCATTTTCAATATTGTTTTGTAGGGTCTTAATACTGATATCAGCCCAAAATTGATCAAGCAAATACCAATTGACAGCCCAGATAGCAGCGGGTTGTCCTAAAGCATGAAAAAAAGCGTTTCGATGTGGATGCGCTATGGTAGTGCTATCGGAAGTTTTCTCTTGGCCAAAGATGGAAAGGCTGCTCACCAATAGGATCAGGCTGAGTTTAGAAAAATGGCTCATAAGGTGATCCCTATCCGGGTCCATGATGTACCTTTGTAATTTTCCAGTTCTGAAAATGACCAGCCAACACTCAACTTGCCTACAATCGTTAAATAATTTATTGAAATATCCAGGGCTGAAAGACCCTTGTCTTCATATTCATCTAAACCGCTCCATACTGGGTTTTGAAACCGGGAGTGGCTTAACTTAAGCTCGCCTTTCAAGTCATCTCTAATAAGGGAATGTGAAGCCTGTATTGACACATTCAATGTCTTTTCTGCCCATAAGTACATATAATATTTTTCACTCAAAGCCACTGGACTTGAAATGCGACCCATCATTGATACCGGAAGGCTTCTATCACCACTGTATAGATCAAGGGTGAACATACCGGCCCATCCAAAAACCAGATTACCACCAAACGTAGTCCATAAGTGACTCTGGTTTAAAATGACTTCGCTCTGCCAGATCCAATCACTCTGGAGTCCGAATTTCCAACCCATCATACTGGGAAGATTCCGCTCAATATGATCCTCTTTAAACATCATCCGCACAAAGGGCGTTGTTTGATTAAGCTGTGGTGGAAAATTAAAGTTCAGACTCGTATCAATTACTTGTCCTGGTTCATCGCTTCTTATTCCTCCATAGATAAGCATCTGACGATTCCAGCCTCCAATGGTTGCTGAGTTAATGCTGAACTCATAGGAATGGATGCGATCTGCCAGAGGTATTGCAGCGGGTAGATTGTAATTATGATAACTAGTCTTAGCCTCAATTGCCGGTCTGATTGAGAAGGGTAAGTGAGTACCGGTTTTATGATATGAGATTGGATATATACCCAATTTCACGCCACCTGCAACATTTCCAAAATTCACATCAAGCTGTACTAGCCCACCAAAGTGTGACATGGGCTTGTCAGTACGAGTAAACAGTGTCATCCCACCCTCGCTACTGATATTTATCCTACCTCGAGTACGAACATCAGGTTTTTCTAGAAGGGTCAGGGTTATGATATCTCCATCCCGATCAAGTGATGGGATCACTGCTTGATAAATATCAGTCGCATAAACATCATTAATGAGACTCTCTATATTCTTTTGGTCGAATCTAATGGAGTCCGGCATTTTGAGTTTACGGCGAATCAAACTTGGATCAAAATTCGCCCCCTTAGATTCTAGGGTGAGCGCTAACATTTTTCCAAAAATTGCATCCCTGTACGTATCACGATTTCGAATCTCTCTCTTTTCAATTCCTCTTTCATCTAAAATCTTAATCAAGGCCAGGGCAGCCTCTTTCCCGGCGATATAGCCTGCCTCCATAAGTGCTTCGCCAGCTGGAAAATCTAACACATGATGGCCACCAGTGGGTATCCTGAAAAAATAGTCCCAACCCCGAACTTTACTTGAATCACCGCTTGCTAAAATAGTGGAGTTAATCTCTTCAAACATGCCACCTATTCCATGAATCTCACCATTCTCTTCTGGCGCATCTTCGGCACTAACGGCAATGACAAAATCAGGCTTTTCATTTAAGGCAATTTCCACTGGTAATTTGACATAGACTCCGCCATCTACCAGTACCTGCCCATTTTTCTGAATCGGGGAATAGATCAGTGGAATAGACATTGAAGGCCTTAATCCGTTGGCTAATGGACCAGAATTAAAAACAACCGGTTCTTTTTTTCTTAGATCAGAGGCCACTGCTCGAAAAGGGACATAAAGCGAATCAAAATTCCAGCCTGCTTGATAATCAGCGGCTGCTGTCAATAGAAACAGTTCTTTCCAGATTAGCTTGTCATCTAATAAGCCAGAGGAACTTACAATTTGACGATTTGTTACCCCAAGAGATAGGTTCCCTAAATAGAGTTCATCTCTCTTCCAGATTGGTAAGTCGGATCTTTCAGGTCGGCCCACAAACAAATGTTCGATAGTTCCATCGCGAACCATCTCCTCCATCTCTGCAACAGTAACTCCTGCTGCATAAAGTCCTCCAACTAAAGCACCAGCGCTACTTCCTACAATCAGATCTATGGGAATATTGTATTCTTCAAATGCCTTAAACACACCGATATGAGCCATGCCTTGAGCACCACCACCACTTAGGACCAGGGCAACCTTTTGCTGCCCGATCGCAGATGCGGACATGAGCACCATCAACCCCATTTGAAGCAGATTGAGTTTTTTGTGTGTTAGAATTTTATTGATCATTATTTATTCTGTCTGCGAGCTTGGGATTAAGTGCATAGACTGGGTGGCTTGCAGGGCAAGCTGTTCTGAGTGAAGCTGAAAGGTTCAAGTCCTAACACACCCAGTCCACACCTTATTGTTAAGCTCAATAATATTTATGTCGTTTCCCACTCTTCGATGAGTCTCTTGGTACCGGGAAGCAATAAGTATATGATCAATCCTGTTCCAATAATGGGCGCCGGGAGAAACATTGAAAAGCGCTGAACTTCAATAATATTGATTATAGCTAATGGGTAGCCACCGATCATGGACATCATACCGGCAAAAATACCAAGCGGAACAGCCCAGGTTTTATGCTTCATCACGGCTATTGCAAATACTAGCCAAGCCGTGGCACCGAACCATAACACCATCTGTGCCATCATATACATTGACTTCCACAAATCATTGTAGGTTGTTGTCTGATACTTGGAAATAGTTGCTACACCATCCACATAGGTCAGCACATAAGCCAAACCGGCAACAAACAACAGGCCAATGACTTTCTTATCAACCTTCTTAAGCAGCAGGACTGCAAACCACAGAATGGTGGCAACATAAAACACCGGTAAAGTTGGCGCTGGCAGATCAATACTTTTTGCCGGGATGGAGGGGAAGAATCCCGCTAGCATCTGGAGTGAGGCAGCCAGGGTAGCAACGATCCAGGCCCACTTTTCTTCTTTCAGATAGCCATACAGGGCGGCACCCCAAATTCCGGCAGCAGAGATCCCAAACCAGCCTAGCATTGAGTAGGTGATGATAACGGCAATTGCTTCATCTGGTCGGCCCCCGGCATGTTTTCCATCGATGACCGGCATATAGCTAGTTGATAATAGATAGAACAACGCCAAACCTGTAAAAATACCGATAATGGAAATCACGGCACCTAGATATTTGTAGTTTTTCATTTTTCCCTCTTTTTATTAAGTTTAGAAACTGTACTTAAGTTTTAGATAGAGCATGTCATTGTCATCGTAGTAACCAAAATAGGCCAGATAGTCATTGTTGATCCCCGGCATGAAGATATTTGCACCAGCCAGAATCTCGAAGCCATCAGCTAAGTCATAGTTAACCGATGGCTGAATCAAGGCATCTTCATTGGTGAGGTCATAATAAGAAAATAACTGTAATGTGAGCAGGTCGTTCATGAACATCCGATTGATCAGGAAAGTAGACATGTTGCTAAACTCTTCCTGAACAAGTGCTTCGTCATAATCAAGAACATATTCCTGGATGAATTGGGTGCTTAACTTGGTACTACCCAATGAGAAATCCAGACCTACTAGATAATGCAGATAATCCTTCTCTTGTAGACCTGATGGAAGGGTCATGCTGGCAGGGCCTAGCTGGTATGTGTTATTAGCTTGGAAGTTTTTTCCTGAATAATAGGCCAGTTCGCTACGAACAACGTATCCCATAATATCCATACTGGTACTTCCGCCTACTAATGATAAGCGGTTATGTTGAGGCGTCAATGTCAACTGAGGTTGAGGAACCCCATTTGAATCTGGTGTCAAATCCGCAGCTACGTGCATACTGGGATCATCATCGAAGATATAGCCACCCATGAGTTCATAATCGATGAATGAAGAAACACCTGAAAACTTGACGAATGTTTCACTGTTCTCCAGGGTAGTGGGAACTGCTTTTTGTGAATAATCATAGCTCAGGGTTGGGATAACTCCGGGAATGGGTGATTCAAACTCAGGAGAGCGACCCCACAGCGATGATTCCTCAGCCAGCTGAGTCGGTGTGAATGCTGGAGCCCAAACCAATTCTAGCGTTGAGTTTCCGATATAATAATCTGCCTTGAGTGCGGTTATTCCCATACGAATCTCTTCAAAATCCCGAAGTAGGAACTCACTTAGATTTTTGGGAGAAATGATGTCCGTGATAAAGACGCCATCCGCCTTGCCCCAGATGATCTGCTGTTTACCCAGGCGCAGATCCATATTATCAAAGTAAATATCCAGATAGGCTTCACGAAGACCGATAATCAAATCTTCATTTGTATAATGATAGATATATGGGTTGATCTTGAAAGCCACATTTTCCCTACTATCCTCAATGTTCAAGTTGAAGGTGTTTTGTAGGATGGAGAATTCATTGGCATCATTTAATAGAAGACCTGTATAGCTCCGCGCATACCCCGAAAACTGCAGGCCCTGGGCCGGAAGATTTACTACTACAAATAGAAGCAGGAGCATTAAAATTCCAGCTTTTTTATTTCTTCCAAACATTTACATACCCCTTTTCATCATGCGTTCGCTGAATTTTGAATCGCTGATTCCTGCATCCACTTTCACACCTTTGAATTCCATGCGAGTCATATGATTTTTCTGATCATTTTTCATTTCTGTACCAGTAATGATCCAAAAACCGTTGATCTGTTCAACATTTAGCAGAGTAAGTGTTTTTAGAAAGTCCTCGTCTTCATCATAGAATTCTTTCTTCAGTCCATACCATCTGTCTTTAACCACCCAGGTCACGGTCTTGTAATACATATAATCTTCATCTTTAGTGACACTCTCAACCACATAACATTCCAAGCCCTCAAGCATTTCTGTTCGCAGGACTGTATGGGTATCATCTCCAACTTTTCTATCACCTAGATCATCATAGGTGAAATCTGATCCCATGAAATAATCACCACTACTGTCACTGGATATACGTTTGACCTTTTTCAGAGCTGGTAAAAAGATCCACTGATCATCATTTTTGGTTTCATCGGTATAACTCCAGTTCATAAATGATGTGTTTTTGACATCGGCTGGCTTCAAGAAAAACATGATCTTCTTTTCTACAGCACCAAAATCCTTAATATACTGTTTAATTTCCCTGACCCTTTCTCCACCTTTTGAGTTCAGTAGGGTCATAGTTAAAGTGCCCTCCATTTCATCCCCATCGGCTCGCTCAGATACCTTTTGCATGATCTCTGTACCGGTCATTTCTGTCTGAGCCATAAGACTCATTGAACCCAGTAGAAGCATTCCTACTGTGATCACTAAAATTGTTCTCATTTTCATTTTTTATCTCCTTTTGTGATAAAGATTTTTGAATAATACAGGGCAATTGCCATTACCGAAAGCGTACCTATGAAGGAAGTAAGCATGTTGAGTGAGATCAGACCACCCAGAATGCGGTTTGGTGGAAATACTGACGCTAATAGAACCATAAATCCAGCGATAACAACGATGGCATTAAAAACAATGGCTCGACCTGAATGGAACATGGTTTGTCGGATTGCCAGTTTTCGATCTTGTGAATCCACTGCATAGATTCGATAGCGGTCAATAAAATGGACAGCATAGTCGATACCAATACCGATGGCGATACTCGAGATAAGAGCCGTGGTTGAGCTTAGAGGTATATTGAATAAACCCATGACACCAAAGCTGATGAAGGTTGTCACAACAATAGGTATGGCACCGATAAAACCGAGTTTATAGTTTTTGAATATCAAACCCAGCAGAATGACCACAATTACCAGAGACATGAGTAAACTCGATACTTGCCCCTCTAGAATGAGATCCGTGAAGACTAGTGCTTTATATCCAGAGCCTGCGTAGTTAATCTCAATACCCAGTGAAGCAAATTCGTCTCTATAGTCCTCAACAATATCCATGGCGGAATTCAATGCTTTCGAATTATCGCTTTTCAATTGAAAGGTGAGATTCACTTTCCGAAAATCATCTGTAACCACCTGCCATAGATTCTCAGGATCACCCGACATCTCATAGAGCAACAGATACTGGGCTATCAGTTCCTGGTCATCAGGGATGATATTATAGGCTTCATCATCGGCATTCATAACTTTGTTCATGCGTTTTAGGAAATCGGCTATGGAGAACGAATCACCAACAATTGGCAGGGTGTTTTCTACATCATCCTGCATCTTAACCAGGGCTTTCAAGGCATCCGGCTCTTTAAACTTATCCGGCTGATTGCCTTCCAGGATGACATTGAGTGTACTGGTTCCACCAAAATTCTCATTGATGAATTTGTCAGTTAAAACAATATCACTATCTTTCTCAAATTTCTCAAGAAAGCTGGAATCGATCCACACCCGAGTAATACCGAGAATAGATAAAAGAATAACCACCGCAGTTGCCAGATAGGTCTGCTTTTTATTCTTGATAAAAAAGTCGGCCGAGCGATGGGCAAAATCTTCAACCTTGGAAACCTTAGCTTCACCACCTGATTTTTGCTTCACTTTTGGTAAACCAAAGAGCAGAATTCCAGCTGGAATAACCAGGATTGAAAGCGCAAAGGCAACCAATACCCCAAAAGCCGAGAAGGCTCCAAAGTATTTGATGGGAAAGACCTGGGACGTTAGGAGCGAGATAAACCCTACAGCTGTTGTGATAGCTGCCATGAGCACCGGATTCCACATCTCTTTGATCATGTCAGTCACTGCTGTTCGCCGATCAGTATCTGGGTTCTCCAACTGGAACATGTGCAAGTGACTGTAAAGATGGATACCATACGCCACCCCGATAGCAATGAGCATTACCGGTATCATGGTTGAAACGGCGTAGATGGGAATATCCATTGCCGCCATTAGGCCGAACGCCCAGATGGAGGAAAATGAGACTACTGAGAGAATTAAAAAGGTGCTTTTAAGGTTCCTAAGCAATGCGAATAAAACAATAATAATGACCAGGAATACAATAGGAACCATACGCTTCATATCAGCTGGCCCCAGAACGGCCATAGTGCCCTCCACAATGGGACGACCTGCTATATAAACTTTTTCGTTACCTGTTTGCCCATATTCGTCTGCGAGATCGAGCAACTCCTGATAGAATTCTTGTGAAAATACATCATCTCCGATGCGGGCAACGATAACGCTAACCGTTTCATTCTGTGAAACAAGCTTTCCGTATACCATGTCATTGGCTTTGACCTTTTCGCGTAAGTCCTGCAGTTTTTCTTCGCTATTGGGGACACGCTTAAAAAAGGCTTTTACATCCATACCGTCTTCAGTACCAACAATATTATCTGCGGTATAGATTGATGTCACATCCACTTTTTCAATCTCTTCGAATTTCTGAAGTCGTTTGGTGAGATCTTTTATTTTCTGAAGGGTCTCGGTAGTATAAATGCCATCAGGATTTTCAATGGCGATGATAATACCATCTTTGATATTGAACCAGCCCTCGGCCTCATCGCTGTAAACAAATGCGGGATGCTCTTCAGGCATATACTCATCAAGATTGGTTTCCATGCGGGCGTTTGATTTCATGGCTTGGAAAAAAGCCACGGTAATCAGAACGGTAACAAGCAGTATCAGTTTGGGATACTGGGTTAACTTTTGTATGAAACGTTCCATATTATTTCTCCGTTAGTTAATATTAACTCACTTCTAAAGTAAAAAATTTTTACTTTAGAATCATTTTCTTAAAGGTCTCAATTAATCGATCAACTTCCTCTTCAAGATTAACACCACAATCAAAGAGATGGCATTTGGTGACAGTAAAGCGGAAAGCCCCAATAATCATTGTTGCCAGTTGATCTATCTCAATATCATCACGTACTTCACCGACGGCCTGACCTTTTGTCAGGAGCTCAACAAACATGGCTTCTCTTTCATTCATAATTGCACGAATTTCCTGGGACAGGTGGTTGTCGCTGATAAAGATCTCTTCTGAAAATATGATAGCTGCTAGCGCAGGGTTACTTACAAAGGCCTCTGTACGGTTCCTCAGGGAAAGTTCGAGGCGCTGCATAGGAGACAACTCAATTTTACTGACCTGAACATTTTCTTGGGATTTCATTCTCATCAATTTGATGATACCGGAGAGGATTTCATTCTTACTGGAAAAATGTCGATAAATGGCAGGCTCAGAGATGCCGACGGAGGCTGCAATATTTTTCATGGTCAAGCCCTGAATACCTTTTTTGGCAATAATCGCAATTGAGGCTTGAATGATCTGGGTCTGTCTTTTTGAAAATTCACTTAACATTTTATCTCCGTTAGTTATCAGTCACTAACCTATTCTATTTTTCCCCCATTGCAAACATTTATTGTGATTATTTATACAGGGTTATTCCTTACCATCGATTGACACGATGATATATAATATATATTAATAATTTCGTTTTTTCTTCTTGCGTTCTAGCTTTTCATTTTATATAATTGAATCAATCAACCCTACAAAAGGAGGACTTATGCAGCGCAATAGCGTAAACAAAGTGCTATTGGTTGGGCGTACCGGCAGTGACGCCGATATGAAGTATACAACCAAAGGCATGGCCATCGCCAACATCAGTGTGGCCACAACAGATACCCGAAAAAATGGAAAAGGTGAATTTGAAGATACCACAGAATGGCATAGAGTTGTCATCTTTGGCAAGATCGCTGAGTTTACCGAGAACTACGTTAAAAAGGGCGCTTTGATCTATGTTGAAGGACGATTACAAACCCGCTCGTGGGAAGATAAAGAGGAAAAACGTCACTTCATGACTGAGGTTGTTGCCGATAAACTGACCATGCTAGGTGGTTGGAAAAAAGGTGATGGCGGAAAAGAGCCTGTAGCAGTCGCCGAGGGAGAAGAGGAGGTTCCCTTCTAGAATAGTTTTAATCCCGGGAAGTCACGCCGGCCGGCGCCTCCAAATCATTAAATAACTTCCCAACCAAGATCAGCGAAAATACTTATAAAAATTATTACCAAAGCTAATTAACTACAGCTTACACCTTGAAAGAATCAACCTTACGTCAAGCCCTATGACTAAGAAGATTTCTATGTCTTTCATGAATCGAATCGACCAGATAAACGAGTACTCCGCCCATCAAATACGCCAGTCCATCCATGGGGTCTCTAGTAGACGATTCTACAAATGAGGGTAGAAATCCTTCAAAGATTAAGCTAAATAGAATTGTAGAAATCAAAACATGCACAGCAGAAAATTTAAAGGAACTCTTCACGATATCTAACCTCATAGCTAGATAGAGTGTAAGCGGCAGATAGACCGGCAAGGCGAGCATATCTCCCAGATGATCCCGCAAGAAATTAATCTCATTGTAGCGGGAGATTAAGAACCAACTATTTATGAAATATAGAAGTGCTGCAACAAGCGCCAATATTACTAAATGCCTAACACTGCTATCAGGGTGAGAGCGATGATATTGAGTCCCAGCCATATAATGCGATTCCTGTTTTTTGGATTCATAAATTAAATTCCTTTGCCTTTTACCTTCAATGGATATCAGTATACACTGGATAGTATCAGATAAAACTGAATTCCTTTTATCCATGATTTCATATCTACTTTGAATACACCTTCATATCTATCATATTCATCTCTATGAATTTTATCCTGACAAAACTTCGACTATTTTTGCATGCATCGATTGTCTTTCTTTTTCTGCTAACCCAGAGTTTTGGGGATATTTACCATCTCAAAGTCCCCTCACTGGCACTTTCAGATAGCAATAAGGTCATTGTTGCCACACCGACATATTTTGAAATACTACGGGAGACAGAATATCCATTTATCATCATGCTCCATGGCTGGAGTGGGGATGAAACTCAATGGGAAAATGATGCAAATCTCCAGGAAATATGTGACACCCACGATATTTTGCTTGTCCTACCAGATGGTGGATATGATGGATGGTGGGTAGATACTGAAGTACAGCCTGGCCGAGATTATAGTACACATATTCGGCAAGAACTTAAAATTTGGCTTATCGAAAACTTTAATGCCTCCCAAAGACCAACTCAACATGGAATCCTTGGTCTTAGCATGGGCGGATATGGGAGTATGCTCCAGGCATTGAAACATCCGGATGAATACGCCGCCGCAAGTAGCTTAAGTGGCGTCATGGATATCCCCCGGCATAAGCATAAATGGAGACTAGAAGGCGCCCTTGGGAAGTTCACTGTAGGGGCAGAGACTTGGAGTTCAAACAATCCTATTGGTCTACTTAACGAACATGGGTCGAAGGGAAGTCCACCGCTTCAACTTATCTGCGGTAAAGATGATTTTGCATTTCCTGAAAATGTGGATATGGCGGCCAAATTAAAGCGCCTGGGGTATTCAGTGGATTTCCGCAAAGAAACGGGCACTCATTCACACACCTTTTGGAAGACACATGTTGAAACTGCAGTAGCTTTCGTTGTTTCTCACTTCAAGAAGAGATGAGTGTTCTCCTTGAGATTACTGTAGCTTGACTACTTTTTGAATTATCTCATCCATTCCAGTTTTAACTCTGACAAAATAAATTCCTGGATTTATCTCCTCTCCCAAAAATATTGTTGGTCTGAAATTATGGATCGGCTGCGGACTGACATTTTCCGGTATTTTATAACTTTATATAACATACCGCCGATGCGTGCCAATTATCCGCAGCCAGAATCCTTACCGATATAATTTACAGATGATACTACATGCTTGTGTCATGCAAATGACAGAAGCGGTCTTTTGTAGCGACAAAGGGTCTATTGGTTGGATGTATGGTCTTTTTTACGGATAGTTTGCAGCAGAAGTGTCATACCTGCTGATTGACATGGCTTCTGATTCATTGCTCATAAGTTGAAATAGACGTATATCCCCCAATATTTGGCGGATATCCATAACGATTCCGTTGACTTCACACTTTTCAAATACTGGTCGAATACCATGACTATAATCTGCATACCAGTTCACATGGCCAGCGTACACTGGCTGTATAGGATTTCCATTTAAATAATGCCAACCATAGATCACGACCTTGTCAGCTTTGGTGGCTATCTGATTTGAGAGAATCACATCTTTTTTATGTCCACTCACCAATTCGCCCAGGGGATGTTCACTTAACAGGGCGTTTCGGTCTTCCCTAACCAGTGCATTGTGCTGGGCAAATACAGGAGTTGTCACCATGGCAGAGCTTGGTGGAATGGGTTCGGGCTGTATTTTTACCGAGGCCGCTTTCCATATGAGATCAACCATTTTTGGTGTCGGCAGAATACCCCCAATTTTATCCAGTACTCTTTGAGCAAGGATTGGAGTCATTGGCATAAGGACATGATTCTCGTCAGTGCCAATTGACAGATAGTCAGGTGTTACAAAAAACTTTACTGTATAAAGTGTATCATGAAGATTCTCTGTAAATTGTATCGGTGTAAGCTGTCTTAGAAATGCTGGCAAATTCCCAGCCAGAATCTGAGCATAAATTTCTGCTTCCCTCTCTTCCAAGTCCAGAGGTTCAAGTTCATCAATGAAATCATCCCCAGATAAAGAGTCACCTTGGGGCTCATTTAGATTAAGCTTCCAAACAAAGGCTTCCTCTTTGGGGCTCGATACTTCCCCACAAGAAACGAGTAAGAGAGTTAACACAACAGCTGAGATTATTTGGCAACGCATTGACTTAATCTATTCTATCCTGGGATTTCAACCAAGTAGATATGTTTTTGTACTTTGCATGGACACTTCTGTGCTCTTTTCCCTTCCACTGGTGCACAATCCCCTTATTTTGTTCCTATGATCACATCTTTTCCAGCAGAAATCCCCATGAAGCAAAATGGCACAGCCAAGCAGGGGACCCTTTTGTTTTTACATGCGAATAGCTACTCAGCTGATTTGTATCAACCATTCTTAGATCCTTTGTATCAGGACTTTGAAATTTGGGCTCCCGACCTACCGGGACACGGTGATTCAAGATGGATTGGTCGTATTCAGGACTGGAATGATCTAGCTAATTATTTTATCGAGCATTTGGAACAGAATGACCGCCCAAAGAAGCTGATTGGAATGGGCCATTCTATCGGGGCTATCTTAATAATCATTATGGCTATTAAACGGCCCAGGTGGTTTTCTAAAATTATTCTTTTGGATCCAGTATTATTACCCAAGCCAATATTTTGGGCTATCCGAGTGCTTCGCTTATTTTCCCTATCCCATTTGATCCCACTGGCAAAGGCTACAAAACGTAGAAAGCAGATTTTTTCCTCACGCGAGCAAGCACTTGAGCACTATTCAAAAAAGGTAGTGTTCTCCAGATGGAAGCCGCAGTTTCTTAAGCAATATGTTGATACATGTCTCTATCCAACGGCAGATGGTCATTATCAACTGTCCTGCGCCCCCCAATTAGAATCCAGTATTTATCAGTCAATCCCTGCCAATGCCTGGTCATTATTGAAACGACTATCAACACCAGCCCTCTTTATCATTGGTGAACACTCTGATACGGTGAATCAACGTGGGTTTCGAAGAATTCGGAAAATACGTGGGGAGCAAGAGGTCAGGAACATCAACGGTGGCCACCTCTTTCCTTTTGAGCAGCCAGAGGCAACGATGGTACTCATAAGGGAGTTTCTCGGATGATGAGAATTGAGCTTCATGGGAATAGCATAAACTCCCAGGTCGTTGATCAGGCTGTGGAAATCCTCCGCAATGGGGGGCTAATTATTTACCCTACAGACACGGTTTATGGAATCGGCTGTGATATCACCCAGAAATCTGCCATAGAAAGAATCTATCGGGTCAAGGGCATGCAGAAACAAAAGCCATTAAGCTTCGTATGCTCTGACATTAAGGATATCTCAAAATACGCTAGGATATCCACTGCAAACTATCGTGATCTTCGAAGATATCTACCGGGGCCATACACATTTATCTTACCCGGAACCAAGGAAGCTCCAAAAGTGTTGATCTCGAAACAAAAAACAGTGGGAATCCGAATCCCTGATCATGCGCTCACTATGGCTATTGTGGAAGCCTTGGGAAATCCTATTATTTCTACCAGCGTAAATATCAGTGACCAAAGCTTTGCCAGTGATCCCCAGGAATTCTCCGAATATTATGAGGGAAAAGTAGATCTCGTCCTAGATTCAGGCCCTACCTGGGCTGAATTATCATCAGTAGTCGATATGACAGATGATGGACAAGCTATTGTGCTTCGTGAAGGTCAAGGAGATATTAGCTGGTGTGTGTAATTATTTTTAAGAAAGGATGCTGTCATGGCTCAAGTAACACTTAAAAATCTTGATAAATCTTATGGGGAAACCCAGATCCTCCATGGCATTGATCTACATATACAGGATGGTGAATTCGCCGTTCTTGTAGGTCCATCCGGATGTGGCAAATCGACAACCTTACGTATCGTGGCAGGTCTCGAAGAAGCCAGTGGTGGAGATGTGTTTATTGGTGATACACGTGTCAATGATATTGAGCCTAAAAACCGTGATATCGCTATGGTCTTCCAGAATTATGCTCTCTATCCTCATATGAATGTCTATGAGAATATGGCTTTCGGATTACGGCTGCGTAAATATTCTGACAAGGAAATCAAAGAGCGTGTGGATGAGGCGGCTGAAATTCTCAGCGTGCAAGACTATCTCCATCGCCGTCCCAAAGAGCTCTCCGGTGGTCAACGTCAGCGTGTTGCTGTGGGCCGCGCTATTGTACGTAAACCATCTGTGTTTTTGTTTGATGAGCCCCTATCTAATCTTGATGCGAAACTTCGGGTGCAGATGCGTACAGAGATCAAAAAATTACATGCCCGTCTTAAAACTACAATGATCTATGTGACCCATGACCAGGTGGAAGCCATGACCATGGGTGACCGTATTGTGGTAATGAAGGACGGCTATATCATGCAGGCTGAAGAACCGCTAAAAATTTATGAGAGGCCTGACAATCATTTTGTTGGGAGCTTCATTGGATCACCTTCTATGAATTTCTTCGAGGTTGAGGTCAAGAATGATACTCTGACTAATGAACAGTTCTCACTTCCATTAATAGACATACAAACACAACTATTAAAACCCTATCTCGGGCAAAAGGTTCGACTTGGAATTCGCCCGGAGCATTTAGAGTTGACCAAGACACCAGCTGCAATACCAGCCAGGCTTGAAGTAAGTGAACTGATGGGGAATGAATCCTATCTCTATTGCAATACCGGTTCTGATTCATTTATTGCTCGTGTTTCAGAGAACACTCCCAGAAAGATTGATTCGGAGCTGACTTTGTACACTGATCCAGAAGCTTATCATTTCTTTGAGATGACCTCAGGAAAGCGAATCATCTAAAGAAACCAGATCATACAAAAGATTACGGACAAAAAAGGCCCCGACAATATCGTCGGGGCCTTTTTTTGTGATAGATACTTCTGTATTGGATAATACTTTAATCTAGAGTAAGGCTCATTATTCTTTCAGTAACTGTTGATACAGGTAAACATATTGGCGATACTGCCGCTTCGACTCCAAGATAGCTTATTTGTGAAACTAGTCGCTCATCATCCCCATTTACTGATTCATATCGGACAACAAGCTGATCGCCAACAAGAGTATAACTACCATCAATATCTAAAGCATCGACCACCAGATTAATAGAGAAGGTTCCTAGACTGGTATCAACTGACCAAACACCATCTGAACCCAATCCAGCAAGAACGAGTGTGGGTTTGCAGCCATTTGGAATAGGCAGGGATCCACTTAACCTCGCACTTTCATCGTTATTTAGAGTTATGGTGCCGCCAATGGGGATGGAGTCCTGGGTAGAATAGACTGTCGATGTTTCCAGCACCTTCGTTCCTGCATCCACTGAGAATGAGATAATTCCATTTTGTGCTGCAATAAAATTTACTATAGTATCACTCAGGGTATTAGCTACCTCATTGATTTCTATTTGTGTTAATGTGTAGGTTCCTGACAGTGGTAGTTCAATCTCAGGGGGCAGCTCTTCTTCACACCCCACCACAAGTATACTGAGCACAAGAACCATTTTGTTTAAGAAATTAATCACTATAATCCTCCTGAGATTAAAAAGGCCGCTAAATGCGGCCTTTTTAACAACATTTACTCTTTACTTAAAAGCTCTTTTGAAGACCAATAGCAAATACTGTTGCTGTTTTCATATAGGTTTCATCGCCTGTCAGTGTTGGTGTGACAGTTCCAGTAGTAGCATCTACATCAGCTGCATAAATCACACCCGATTTAGATCCCTCTTCATAAGAAGTACTGGAGAAGCCTAGCGTCAATGCCATCTGTGGGTTTAGATTGTATTTAGCACCTAAACCAAATGTGCTGGAGTTCAAACTATAACTTAAATCAGTTTGATAGGCGTCCATGGCACCACTGGTTGCTATGAGATAGCCTCCACTAAGTACTAGAGCATCTGAAAGTGCATACTCTGCACCAAATGCGATCTCATTGCCATTTTCTACATTAGCTTCTTTGCCATCCCAATCCACGCCCTCATTAAAATACATATTATAATCGAGTGCAACATTCAGTGCTGGCATCACCAGGTATGATAGACCAACCCCAAGCATAGCAGGCATATCTGCATTGGTCTCTGCACCATTTGGAAACAGACCTGATCCATCTACTTCAGTCTCATTCGTGAGCAGAAGAGGAGCTAATCCTTCATAACGGATGCCAATATTTAATTTGTCCATAAGGCTGATATTAAGACCCAGGATAGGGGCAAAACCAGTTCCTGTTTGTGCGGCGTCAACTTCAATATCTTCTGTTTTAGCAGCGTTTTCTGTCATATCGGCTGCCTGTGCTGTATAGCCGGCTGCTGTAGTAGTAGCAGAAGTAGCAGCACCTGAATAAACTGCCGCAGCAGTATTCAAATCATACCCCGTTGGATCAAAACCAAAGGCTATTAGTCCATTAATCATGGAGGAGTCAGCATCAATAGCCGTTAGCGGTGTTGTTCCTGCAAGACCACCAGCGATTGCTGCTGAAAGACCATCTGCAGCTGCCTGAGCACTTGTAGCAGCAGCGGTAGCTTGAGCAGCACCACCATTAAGTAAGGCGGCCATGTTTGTAAAGAAAGCTGTTGCTGAAGTCATTGAACCATCGGCACCGACTGCAGCATATGTAGGATCGATCATAATGTCTTTTAGGTGACCCTTATAGGTATTTGAGGCACTAAAATAGCGAACTCCAGCAGAAACTGAGATCATATCATTGATAGCATAAGAAGCTGAAAACTGTCCGCCCAAGTAAGTAGATGAACCATTAAATTCAACATCTACGCTGTATGCTGTCGTAGGAATACTAGCCGCTGCAAGGCTCAATGGAATAGCTGAAACTGGAGCTACAAATGAGGGGAGTCCATCTTCAAACTCAGCACTTCCACCGCCACCAATGGGTACAAAGCCACCAGAGAGAACCAATTTGTCCATTTTATAGGCAAAATAGAAATTTGGGAATACGGGAGCAAATGTGGTTCCTTCAAATGTTTTGTCCATAGTTGTTAACCCCACAACAGGTATGCTTGCCAATCCTGTGATCGTTCTACTCTGTGTGATGGTTTGACTACTTAGATAGATGTGCATCCCATTATCTAACTTTGTTAAACCTGCTGGGTTAAAAAATACAGCATCAAGATCTGTTGATGCACCCCTGGCCAACATGCGAGTAAACTCAGCACTCTGGTTTGTGTTTTCCACCATACCACCACCAAGTGCAATGCTTGCAATTAGAAGTAGAGGTAATAGACGTAGTAACTTACTCATTCTTGTTTTCTCCTTCGTTTATTGAATCTCATATTGTCTTTAACGTGATCATGTAAATTAGAAGTGCTTCGCAGTTAAGCAAATCAAAATATGCGATCTCTAAATCACCCTAAATTTGCTTTAAAACCTGATAAACCAATTGTCCTGCTCATTGATTTGCTTTTCAAGTATTCTAATACCTCTCGGAAAAGATGTCTCCGGAACTACAATATAATCCTGTATGTTTTGAAATAATTCATCATTAGATAACAGCTTGGCCGGCTCCAGCAGTAGACCCACAACCATCCCGTAGTAATCGCCTGGTGCCAATTGAATAAAATACTCTGCCATTTCTGTACCGGGGTTGATAGGGTCACCAAAGGTAACAAAGTGGCTGACCACTGAATATCCCGCCACATCAATACTATCAAGTGTTAAATCTTTATCAAAAATAACCACTACTGCAGATTTAACACTATCTGGCCAAATCGTATCAAATTCGACTATTCCCTGGACACCTGAAACAGCACCCAGATCAGTTGGATCATCACAGGCGCTAATCATCAGGAGGCTGAGCAGGCTGACAATGAGCAGAGTGTATAGTATAGATATGTTATGAGTCTCACGTTGTCCTTCGACACTTCGACTTCGCTCAGTACAGGCTTGCTCAGGATGACGCTTAAAATGTTTCAGCATGACACACCCGCTCTATCTAATATCCGCTTCAAAATGTTTTCTCCACAGAAAAGGTAAATATTCGTTCCTCTTCAATATTTCTTTCCAGCTGGGTATAATAGTATTGAAACATATTTTCCACTCTGAATAGAAACTGCCAAGATTTATAGGCTGTACCCAGTCCAGCATTCCAGACGTGAATGGGAACCCGTATATCCTGGTCCGTTAATTCATTTTCTTGAAATAACTCCACACTCTCCATGCGGCTGAGATAACGATATTCTAGAGCTGCATCCAGTCCCCAATGATGTATCCCCAATGAACTCACCCAATGATATCGATGACGATAGGATAAGGTATCCAGAATCTCGCCCTTCTCATCTAACTCCACAGGATCTAAAACCGTGAATGCGGACTTGTAATCAACCAAATTGTTAAACGCACTCAGGCCTAAACCCATTTCCATTCCCAGAATACGCGCATCAGCAATATTTCTAAAATGGATCACAGCACCACTGTCAGGAACAGGTTCAATGAAATCTTCAAACCTATTATGGAAAACAGCAGCATCAAATTTGATAAGATCGATAACACCTAATTGACCTGTAAGTAAAACTACACCAAATTCTCGATTAATGCTGGTCTCTGAGACCAGGTCCGGATTTGGCTCTACGGTAAAAATACTTCTCTGGGCTGAAGTAAACATCTCAGCCACGGTGGGTACCCTGAATCCACGACCGGTTGATATCCGAAAAGCAAGCCAGGGCGATGGTTTCCAGTTTAAAGCGATCTGAGGTGAAAAGACCTGATCCTGATCCTTGCCATCCACCTGGTAGGCTTCCCACCGACTGCCGGTAGTCAACGTGAATTGGCGAAACCCTTTCTCAAATAGCAAGAAAGCTGCAAATGAGTTGCTGGTATGATTCCCAAAAATCTGCGCATCAACCCCATTCTGCTGTAGTGTGATTCCAAAAATACTGGTGAGATCACCAGCCCAGGTTTTGCTAGCTTGGGCCTCTTCATAATAACGACGCTCTGTGGATTCATTAGGGTCCGCCCCAGATGTGACCCAGGCATTCCAATAGCCGCTTGCCTTGGTCTTGAATACCAAATCAGGAGAATACACATAGTTGTAATGACCATTAAGAACCGTTTTCCGACCTTCTGTTTGATCATTCTCCGATCCACTGGGAGCTTCAAAAGGACTAGCTGAGCTTTTCCAAATAGAGACCAACCCGGTTCTGTCATCAAGCAGATTTACATAAACAGCGGCACTGTGAGCATTGCCGAAATTAAGTTTTAACTTACCAGAAATATTTACTGCTTCCTCCCAGTTCAACTCCATAAAGCCTTGATCCTGACGCTTCTGAACCCTGAGCCAGGCAGCATGTTTTCCTATATTTCTTGAATGGGATATCTCAGTATTGTACATCAGTGCACGAGACTCTCGCCATTTCCACTGATCAACTCTTGGATGGCTGTAGACACCTATTTTGGTTGAGATTCGGGTTTCAGGTTCAGCGGGAGCATTCCGAGTAATAATATTCACCACACCACCCATGGCACTGGATCCATACATAGCGGAGCCACCTGATTTTACAATTTCTACTCTAGCAACTTCTGAGGTCGGGATTGTTGCCCAGGTTACATTCCCAGCAGCGCTCCCCAACATGGGAATTCCATCCAGCAAAAGGAGTGACCGTGTGCCAACACCCAAGGTATAACCGGAAGTCCCTCTGATGTTTAACTGTCCCTTAATCGTCGAGACACCTGATTCATATGATAGAATGTCCACCATATTGACAACCGCCTTGGCCTGGATCTCTCTGGGGCCAATGGCTGAGACTGAAAATGGAGACTCAAGAATATCCTGTTCTTTGCGACTGGATGTGACCACTACTTGAGGGGATGCTAGAACATTCAGTTTTAACCCAATGCTTAGCTCAACTGGAACACCCGCTACGACTTCAACATCTTTTGTTGTATACGGGGCATAGCCCATCATGGTGAACGAGAGTTGATAATTCCCTGGGGGAAGATCATTTAATTGGAAATATCCCTCAAGATCTGATGTAGTTCCCAGATTACTACGCTGAATTTGAATATTTACACCCGGCAGTCCTTCACCAGACTTTTGATCAAAGACCTGGCCTTTGATCTCAGTCTTGGATTGGGCCATAAGGTTTCCACCCAAAAGCGTTAGCAACAATATTGGGGTAATTACTATCCTTAGCAGATAACCAGGTCTTGTAAAGTTTTTTATCATTAAGTTTTTCAATATAGAGTGTCCAATGAAGTGACACAACGACATTCAGGGTTGAATATCCCGGCTAAAAGTTCAATTATTTGACTGAGTGTCGTTTATTCAAGTAGGCCAATAAAGCAATATCAAGTGATTGATCGGTGGTAAGAGGAATATAATCAACATGCTGCTCTCGAGATCGCGCACCCAGCGTGCTGCGAAACTTTTCAACGGCTTCCTGGTAATCTTTCTGAATATGCCAGGGTTCAGTTGCTTTAACTTCACCCGATTCCATATCTTTGAATTTCGCGTGTGCATCAAAAGCTAGATCGATCTCTCTAGGATCAAGGACATGGAAAACGAGTACTTCATGATGGTCGTGACGAAAATGCTTCAAACCATGCATGATATTCTCTATATCATCCAGCATGTCCGAAATAATGATCACAAGTCCCCTTCTGTGAATTCTGTCCGCGAGATGGTGCAAACTGCGGCCGATGGCAGTCTCTTCTCCCGGCTCAATATTCTCCAGCTGAACCAAAATATTGTTTAGCATGGATGGGCGCGAAGAGGGACGAATATGAGTTCGTACTTCCGTGTCAAACAGGGTGAGACCCACAGCATCTTGCTGTCTCAGTAAGAGATAGGTTAAAGCCGCTGATAAATAGCTCCCGTACTGCAGTTTTGTAATCTCTCCAGAACCATAAGCCATGGATTTCGACTTATCCAACATGATATGAGCTTTGAGATTGGTCTCTTCTTCAAATTGCTTGATATAGAAGCGATCCGTTTTACCGTAGAGTCGCCAATCCAGATAACGCAGGTTATCTCCAGGTCCATAAGCTCTATGCTCAGCAAATTCAACGGAGAACCCATGATAGGGACTTTTGTGAAGACCCACAATAAATCCCTCAACCACCATTCTGGCTCTGATCTGCATATTCGACAGGCTTGCCAGGGTTTTTGGATTTAGATATTTTTGTTTGTCTAGGGCCACTGTTGGTATCTTTAACTAAAAAGGGTTCACTAAAGCTAGCCTGAAGTAATGGTCATCTTTAAAATCTAATAGGTCAGGATCCTCAATGATCGGCTCCCAATAATCAGTGTCCCCACCCACTCCTGCTGAAAGTGTCAATAGTGCCATTTTACCCAGGCTCAGATTGAATTTTAATTCTGCTCCCATGGTTGTCAGCGTAGTGGTCGATTCAGGTAAATAACCCAGATCATGGAATAGTGCTCCTGTTATACCTGTAAGTTTTATCCCCAGAATATGAGCGGGTAGAGCTTTAATCAGCTGAATTCGCAATTCACTCACATTGTAGATCAGTTCTGTCGCCGGATAATTCCCTTTTTGACCACGAAGATTATAGCTCTCTGGGAGATCATAGATTCCAGCACCTGCCATATTCAGGATCGTTCCTGGTGAAAAATAGAGGGGTGATGTAGACATTAAACCGATGGAGTCCTGGGCTAAGATACCCCCACTGTGATACTCCCACTTCGATCTGTTATAAAAAACCAGCGGCGTTTTTGGGATAGCTACATTGAAGAAACCTTCCAGCCATACTTTGGAATAATCAGCCTCGCCCCAGATCTGCGGTATAGTTTTTTCGATATGACCCAAAATACCATACCCACTCCTGGGAAGAGTGAACATACCAGCCTCAGGTCGACGATTCAGCCATTGCCAGGTCAGGCTCATATTGGTTTCTGTTTCTTCCGGGAAGGCTAGATCTGATTCCCATTCATCAGCTACTAACTTCACCATCTTACGGTTGACCATTCTAAAATTTGTGCTGATATTGTGGTTCGAACTTAGAGAATTACCAGAGTTCATAGGCAAAATAGCGCTCACTCCAGCCCCATCCAGAACTTCAAAATTAGTTGCTCCCCAGGTCCTACGCAGATTGAAGCTAAAATTCTTGGAAGCATAAAAATTTAGAGCTGGCAAATACTGAAGATTCAGATAGCTAACATAACCACCAGCAAATGCTCCGGTCCAGTCAATCACTCCACCGCCCTGGATAAGGTGTTTACCCAGTGCATCATTATACGCCGCTAGTCCAACCAAACCAGCGTCATCCGGCAGGAGCAATCTCAAGAGTGGTCTGAAAGAGTTACGCGCTCTATATGGATACTCCGAATTGATCACGAGTTCCGATTCATAGTCAATCACTGGAACCGAAATATCAGGTGACTTAGTCCGCCAGGCAATAAATGGCTCCCGAATATTGAGGATTAATTCTGGTGCTTTACGATCAGGATGTACCGCACGTATTCTTACGGTATCGACATCAGCCAATGTGGAAGCCAATATCATGTCAGTCCCAGCTAACCTTTGACGAGAATAAATACCCTCAGCCACATCTGTCATTTGAGTGATTTTCAGACTGTCAAGATCAACATGATACAAGTTGGGCGTTGAATTGCGGAAAGAGGTATAAACGATTGCTTTCCCATCTGCTGTCCAGACAGGCAATAAGTCTTCCTCTGGATCACTGGTGACTCTTCGAAAATCTTTACCGTTTGTGCTCAAGATCGCGATGTCCACATCTCCGCTTTCATCCTGGATCATAAATGCCAGCGAGTTTCCCTCTAGCGACAGGTCAAGACTCTGAATCTGTACATCTCCCTCAAATTTACTCAGCTGGACACGTTTATTCGAGGACAGATCCTGATAATAGATATTGGTAGTTTCACCGGGGTGTGCCACGAAGAATATTCCCTTCCCATTTTTCGAAAAAACAGGATGCAAGGCTCTGAGATCACGAGTGATCCAGCGAGCCTTCTTTGTTTCTACATCAACAAGCCGAAGGTCATTCAATATTGAGCCATGGCTCCCACGATGATATTCTGCAACAACGAGTTGTTTTGTGTCAGGAGACCAAGCTGGATCACCATTAAAGTTCCCAAAATGCACCTGCTCAATGGTTTTATTTGAGTCGGTGCTCAGGGTATAAAGACCATAGTCCCTCATTCTTGATTTCTGTCGACCAATAACTGCGATCTGGGATGAATCTGCTGACAGGGTGGCGGCTTGGACTCTAGCGAACCCTTTTAATGGTTGTGGCTCTCCGATCTCTTCGATCAATTCTTTTTGAGCCTTATATCCATAGTAGTAGGTATTCATTACCCGGCGCCACTCTTCATCGAAATCTTTTAGGGTTTGACCCGTGGCGTCTTCGAATGCTGATTTGAAATCGTAAGCATATGGATATCGCAGGCTGTCTTCCTGTAGATATTTTCTGTGTTTGGAGATATTGACCAAAGTAGAATCGCCATATTTCCAGGCAATATATAGAACTTTAGCGTATCCATCATCATGGGCATCGAGTTGATGCATGGTATTGCGATAGGTGTGGATCTTCATTCTTGAATCACTACGGCCCACTCGCCAAACCTCGGTCATATACTCAGCCATACCCTCCATCCACCATGCTGGAATCGTAATGGCACCGAATATTCCCATCCAGGTGCGATGTGCCTGGAACTGAACCACATGTTGGAATTCGTGGGTGACCACGAGCTTTAACCATTTTTCAGAGCCACCAAAATTACCGGCAACATCGTTCTGGCTAACCCAGATGAAGATCTGATTCGTTGGCATGGCAAAGCCATTCATGATCTCATCTTCGGCTGAAAATACAATATCAGTTTTTCCAAAATCCTCAACCTGAACCTGATCCATAATTGGTTGATAACTCTGCTCCGCAATGAGAGCACCTTTTCTGGCGATCTTCTCCAGGCCTTGATGATAATGGATATTGAAATGATCTGTCTCCAGGGTCTGCCATTCTAATTCAGGATGAGTACGTTGATTCCACAACCACATGTTTTGAGCGGTTATGGTTTGAGTGAGCAATAATGCAGCAATTATCCAGATCTTAAGTTTCAAGTGGAAACCTTCCCTTTCACAACAATTTGCCAATGATATCATCAATCGAAACACCATCAGCTTCTGCGTTAAAATTGCTTAACACTCTGTGACGTAATACAGGAAGAGCGACTGCCTTAACATCATCAATTGAAGGCGTGGGGTTACCGCTCATGGCGGCACGGGTTTTTGCACCCAAAATCAAATATTGTGATGCTCTGGGACCTGCTCCCCAGGCAATCCAATTTTTAATAAACTCAGGGGAATCATCACTATCGGGTCTTGTCTTACTGACAAGATCTACGGCATAGTCAATCACATTGTCAGCAACGGGAACGCGGCGAATGAGTTCCTGATATTCCATAATGGCTGCCCTATCCAATACCTTCTCCAATTGTACACTGGCACCGGATGTGGTTTGCCCAACTATTTTGCGTTCCTCATCTTTGCTGGGGTAATTCACTCGCAGGTTAAACATAAATCGATCCAGCTGTGCTTCCGGTAGAGGATATGTTCCTTCTTGTTCGATTGGGTTTTGGGTGGCCAGAACAAAGAATGGTTCTTCCAGAACATAACTTTCCACTCCTGCCGTCACTCGGTGTTCTTGCATGGCTTCTAATAATGCTGCTTGAGTTTTAGGTGGCGTTCTATTGATCTCGTCTGCCAAGACTATGTTTGCGAAGACGGGTCCTTTGACAAAACGAAATTCTCGTTTCCCCGTTGTATGATCCTCTTCAATAATATCAGTTCCTGTTATATCAGAAGGCATTAGGTCAGGCGTAAACTGTATTCGTGAAAAACTTAGGTCGAGTACTTCTGACAGACTTTTGATAAGCAGTGTTTTTGCCAGGCCAGGGACACCGACTAGTAGTGCATGACCGCGAGCCAACATAGCAATGACCAACTGTTCGATGACTTTATCCTGTCCAACTATTGCTTTGGATAATTCATTCTTTAGTCGGTCAAATGCAGCAACCATATCATTTAATTTTTGAACATCACTATTTGTCTCTCTATTCGTTTCGTTCACGCATCCTCCGGGGAAATTCAATCAGTACTTTTATTTGTCTTCGCGAGTCCCAGCTGTAAGGTGGGACGTGGCGATCTCTAACTTGAGATTGCCCGCCTTCCTCAAGTACGCAGTACGGCGGACAGGCTTCGTCACTACGTTCCTCGCAAAGACGAGTCAAATGGATCTCAGGTAAGATAACAGTATACAATATTTTTTAAATTAACAGTCATATCCTCAGTTATTATTCACTGGGAAGTTATTTGTTCATGAAGTCAATAAAATAAAAATCCCCCGATCACTCGAGGGATTTCAAACCACTAAATATGAAACAGGTTTATACTTCTGGGTAAACGCTGACCTGTTTTCTTGTACGATCCTTGCGCTCGAAAGTCACAATACCGTCAATTTTAGCAAATAATGTGTCATCACCACCGATACCGACATTCTGGCCGGGATGGATAGCTGTACCACGTTGGCGAACAATAATGCTGCCGGCTGAAATCCACTCACCGCCATAAGCTTTTGTGCCTAGACGTTTTGAGTGACTCTCTCTACCGTTTTTGGAGCTACCAACACCTTTTTTATGAGCCATGGTTACTCTCCTTTATCAGCTTTAGGGGCTTTTTTAGCGGCCGGTTTAGCTGCTGCTTTTTTAGCGGCAGGCTTTTTGGCAGCCGTAGCCTTTTTAGCAGCGGGCTTCTTAGCGGCAGTTGTTTTCTTGGCGGCTGGTTTAGTAGCTGCTTTGACTTCTGCGTCGGCCTTGACTGCTGTTTTTTTGGCAGTTGGTTTTGCTGGTGCAATACCCTCTACCTTGATCTGTGTATAACCCTGGCGGTGTCCCTGTTTCTTCTGGTATCCCTTGCGGCGTTTCTTTTTGAAAACAATGATCTTTTTAGCGCGGCCATGAGAAACAACTGTTCCATCAATAGCTACGTTGGTCAGCTCCGGAGTGCCGACCTCAAGACTTTTACCGTCAGAGTATGCCAGTACGCGCTCAACATTGACCTTATTACCAGGTTCAATATCGAGAGTCGGAACGTTCAGGACCATACCAGGTTTCACCTTGAACTGTTTCCCTGCAATTTGGATAATCGCGTACATTAGATTTCTCTCCTTATTAAAAAGCTCGCGAATATAGATGGCGCCCCCACGCCTGTCAACGGATTATCTGAAGTTCCTGTAGAAGAATTTTCTGACTCGTGATTGTTTGTTTTTACTGGAGCTTACCCCACAGAAGTTTCGAGACCTCTCTGATGAGAACATATCCTTCATTCTCTTCTGCCCAAGACTGATCAGTCTGCTTATTTGTGATCACACAAAACACGTAGTCTCCATGCGGCCCATTAACTAGGACGACTTCTGATCGCGAATCACTCACAGCACCCTGCTTTGAGGCTACCTGCACTGTCCTTGGAATCTGAGATAGTGCTTCATCATCCCAATAAATCCGTGTTAAATAGCGATACATTTCTTCACTCGCCCAGGGTGAAACAGCCTTATCCTCATGAATCAATGTGAGCATTGTCGCCATCTCTCTTGGGGTCGTTTGTCCCCAGCCATAGACTTCCCAATCATCCTGTCGATCAGGCGTGCGTGAGTTCATGCGGGTTTGTTCAAAGCCATTTTGTGTGAGCCACTCGTTGATGGACAAACCACCGCCAGCCAATTCTTGACACCATAAGCTGGCATGATTATCACTATAAGTGATCATTAAAGAGATAATCTTTGTAAGTGATATCTTTGAGCTGTCTTTGAATGAACTAAGCATGCCGCCGGCTGAATAATTCACGATTTCTGGGAACCACATAAAGGTGGAGTCATAACCCAAGCTATCTTTCTCTATCCTGTCAAACAGAGTCAGTAGAATTGGAATCTTTATCATGCTCGCAGTTGGAAAAAGAGAGTCGGCATTAATACTGATCTCTTGATTAGAGTGCAAATGTTTGACATAAACTCCAACATCACCACTGAAGGTGTTTGTCATAGCTTTCAGGCGATTTTCTAACTCGGAAATGTCTTGTGGGATGACTGCTGGAGAAGATGTACATGATATGATTATCTGAACAAGTAGTCCGAAAAGAGTATGTTTGATAACTGATTGAAGTTGCATGACCAGATTACCTCCATCGGGTTGGTTGATTTATTCGTCTGACAAGTGAATCAGTTCGATGCCAGCTTCTTTAGCATGGGTCTTGATCCGTTCATCTCGATATAACTCACCATAAAAAATGCGTTTGATTCCGGAATTGGCAATGAGCTTAAAGCAATTGTAACAAGGGCTGGCAGTGACATAGATATCAGAGTCTCCAATTGTGACACCATTACGGGCAGCCTGGACAATGGCATTGGCTTCAGCATGAACGGTCCGGACACAATGACCATTTTCCATTTCGTGGCCTATCTCATCACAATGAGGTAAACCCCTGATTGATCCATTATATCCAGTTGATAGAATCATTTTATCACGCACAATGACAGCTCCGACATATTTTCTGTCACAGGTAGAGCGAGTGGCAACATCATCAGCTATCTGCATGAAATATTTTTCCCAGGAAGTTCTCTCTTTTACCATCTCGTCTATTCCTTAGTATTAGTCTTTAAGTATTGTACAGCTTGTCCCAACAACGTGTTTTGCGTGGTTTTTCAGCTCAGGCTTCCACCATTTATTTAAAGCATCTGGCATCGCTCCCTGGATGAATCCAATATCCTGGAGCAAGCTTAACACCATCTGCCCAATTGCCCGGTAATTCCCATCTAACACTTTAACTGCCAATCCATAGATCTGTCCGTCAGGCATAATAAATCCTGCAGCGGAGACTGCCTCTGCGCCACCCTTAGACATGATCTTTCCTGGAAAACTCTCCATCAAAAGTGTGTCAAATCGACCATTCCCACCAATTAAATAGGGGTTTGAAGTCATAGCCTGAAATATTTGTTGAGTTTCATCTGATCGTTGGCTACTAATAATGGCAAAAGCCATCGCCAGCTTGGATAATGGCAAATAGAAAACAGGTGCAGAACAACCGTCCACCCCCCTGTGAATGTCCCCCACTAGAGTATACTCTTTGACGATATCGTAAATGTATTGCTGGACAGGATGTTCAGGATCCAAATAGTTTTCTGGAGTCAAATCCATCTGGGTACATGTACACAACATCCCAGCATGTTTTCCGGAACAGTTATTATGAATCTGTTGTGGCTTAAGGCCATCATCAATCAATTGATTTGCGCTTATTCTATCTATGGGAGGATGTACGCCACAGGCTAGATGGCCAGGTTCTATTCCGATCTTATTAAATATACTGGCAACTGTTTCTGTGTGAATTTTTTCACCGCTATGAGAAGAACAAATGATCGCTAACTCTTTGGGATTTAGCTTAAAATTCTCATACGCCCCAGATCGTAAGGCAGCCATCGCCTGCAAAGGTTTTGCTGATGAACGTACATATGTTGAATAATGAGGGTCGCCAAAAGATCTTACAACTTGTCCAGAGGCATCAGTTATTACGGCGTACCCCTGGTGATAACTCTCTACTTCTCCTGAGCGAATAAACTCTGTGACCAGTGAACTCATAGCACCTGAGATTTGAAATCGCGAATGGCTGTCTCCAGTCCCACAAAAATGGCTCGATTAAAGATGGACTGGCCGACAACTACATTTTCAACAGCCTCAATATTTACAATAGGTGTCACATTCTGGAAATCAAGACCCCCATTAACTGCAACCCCAAGTCCATTCTTTTCCGCTGTCTTTGCCATGAGTGCTAATTGTTCCTGTGCTTCAGCTTGTCCAGCAGGATTGGCGTTTTCCGCATAAGGTAGCGTATTTAGTTCTATCAGATCTGCCTGAAGGCGATAAGCCTTTTTTAGTAGTGATAACTCTGGGTCAAGCCTGAAGGAAACCAGCTTACCGGCATCTTTAAGTTGTGGAATAAATGTTTCCAGGTCTGCCCCATAGTCTTCAAAGATATTGGGTGCGCTAAAAGTGACCTGCTTGATTGGTAAATTCAATGCGAGCTGCAATAATTCCGCTCTAGGAGCTATTCTTAAAGCAAATCTAGCGTTCATTGCTGATGCTATTGTCAACTGAAGATCATTTTCAGAGAAGGATGGTGAACGCCCATCATAGGAGAGGCTAAAACCATCTACTCCCGAAAGACCCGCAATGGTTACCACAGCCGGTAGACTTAGTCCTTGTCCTTTTGACTGTTGACTAATTTCCAAAAAAACATCCAGATTCAATTCCATTTGCGCCATAGTAACTATTCCTTGAGCTTTTATATATTTATGAGATCAACGGACCAGTTTCGAGACTGGGACGAGATCAAAACCAGCTTCTGCTAAAGCGGGTAAATACTTTTTCATTGTGAGTAATGTGTTTGGGCGACAATGCCCAATTCCAATAGCTTCTCCACGTTCCTTGGCAATCCGGGCCAAGCGAAATAATTCATCGGCAATAGCCTCTGGGTCATCGACCTCATCCAAAAATACGTCTCTGCTATTAGTTGGAACATTTTGTTCTCTGGAAACCTTCTCAGCAACTGAAGCGGCAATGGTCCTGCTATCGAGGAAGAACATGTTTTGCTCAGAAAGAAAACCAGTAACGCCCATCATAACCTTACGGCTTTGTGTTCCCCCACTCCCCTGGTGATTATTCATACCCAAAGCATTGGGTACCTCTTTCCGGGCTTTTCGCAGACGGCGCTGGATCTCACCATCACTAAGATCTTCCGATAGAGCGTAATCCGGCTCACTAGTTGTGTTTGTTACCGTTACCATGGGCATATGAATTAAGGTCTGTATTCCTCGTGATCGTAAACGTTCATCTACTGGTTTAGAATAAGCTCTACCTGGAATGACAGCAGCCGTATACGGTTGATTCAAAGCGATAAATCCATTAATAGTTTCATTCATGGAATAGCCAAAATCATCTATGATAACAGCTAATCGTGGTCTTTTGGTTACCTTTGCCAGATCAGCTGGAAGAATAGAAATGGGTGCTCCCTTTTCTTCAAGAAACTCAAACCGATAAAGGGACCAAACTGTTGAATCGCTAATAACTTGAAATTCCCAGAAATCATTACCACCCTCTGTCTGCTTAACCATAAAGCCAAATCCACCCAGTGTACTCTCTAAGAATTTTTCAATATCAGAAGAACGCACCTTTTTGCTGTCTTTGACGTGGAAATTTCGCGTTCCCATTCCATCATCGCTTAATCTTGTGTCAACGAATTCAATATCAGGGAATCGCCGGGACAGCGTTTGGTCCATCCGTGTGTTAAGGGTAAAATAGCCTTCGTAAAACGCTTGTTCCGACATGAGTTCAGGTTCAAAAGTATTCGCGGAATTCCACATGACCACCCAAACCACAACCACGATGAAAATCGAGGCTAAAAGACCAATTTTAATGACGTTTCCGTTTCTTTTGGGAGGTGTTGGCGGGTCTCTGTAATATTCATATCGCATGGGCGTTGCCTATATTAGTTTTCTTGCCGCCTGATTCCACCGAAAAACTAGAGCTATCACAGAAAAATCAGCACAGGAATTAGATGAAGAGTTAAAGCTTTAAACTCATAATAAGTTCACCATCTTCTATCTCTCCAGTTTCCTCAAATCCCAATTTCTCATAGAATTCCTTGGGATTTCCTTCACCAGGCACATAACTCAGCAAAAACTCATTTGCTTGAGGGAGATTCTTTACCTGTTCAATGAGCAATTTCATAGCTTGATAACCATAGCCTTTGTTCTGGAATCGCTCATCGATCATGAAGCGCCATAAATAGTACTCCGGTTTTTTTGTATCGATCTCAAGCATGGCAAAGCCAACAGCCTCTTCTCCAGCATAGACACCTCGAAACCAAGCTTTTTTATGAAAATATGCCTGGGCGATGGAGATAGCATTTGTGGCTACAAAACCCTTTTGATTCGCATTGACTGAAAGTTTTAATATATCACGGTAATTGGTCTTATCTAATTCCCTGAGAGAAACCATAGCTTGAGAATTATCAGACATTCTTTTCCTCGAGTATCGTGTTGATCTTCGCTTTGATCAAATCAATGGCAACCAAATTCATCCCTCCTTCAGGAATGATCACGTCGGCCATGTATTTGTTTGGCTCCACAAATTGATAATGCATGGGACGAACGGTCTTTCGATACTGTTCAATCACTGAATCAACTGAGCGACCGCGTTCCATAATATCTCTCTTTAAACGCCTGATAAAGCGGATATCAGAGGGTGTTTCCACGAAGAGTTTTACATCCATTTTCTCAGTTAATTCTGTAAAATATAGTGCCATGATCCCTTCGACGATGATGACCTTATGAGGCTCTACTTTCTGGGTCTCCTCGGATCGGTTATGAGTGGCAAAATTGTAAATTGGCACCTGAATGGTCTTGCCCTGACCTAACTGATCCAAGTGCTCAACCAATAGTTCGATTTCCAATGAAGCCGGGTGGTCAAAATTAACTTTAGATCTTTCCTTCCGCGTCATGTCCGACAGATCTCGGTAATAGGAATCCAGATCCAGACGCACGACCTCTCCTGGTCCGTATGCTTCAGTGATGTTCTTTGCAATGGTGGTCTTGCCTGATCCAGTTCCACCCGCTATACCAATAATAATTGATTTCATATCATTCCTTAAAAAAGAACCGCTTTGAATATGTAGGCAAATGCGATCCCGAGATAATTTCCGATGGCGTAGCCTATGATCCCGGTTGTCAATCCTGATAAAATGATCTCTTTGTTGTTCAAGGCCTTAGCCACTACTGGTACAAAAGGTGGCGAGCAAACAGCTGCCACGGATGTGATGAGAAAAGTGTCTGTGTCGATCTTCATCAGCCTACAAAAAGCAGCATGGAGCAGCATGGTCCCAAAGACCACAAAGTTGACAAAGAACATCATAGACCAATTGATATTCACCAGTTGCTCTAAATTTGCCATGGAACCAACAATAAGGCTAAAAACCAAGATGATGTACATCCCAAATTGAAAAGTCATGGGAATACGACGAATTTTGTTAACAAAGGAAGCTCCAATTCCTAGAGAAGTGATCATAAGCATAATTGAAGCAGTGGAATATTCTTCTGGTATCATCATAGAGAAGCCAAAACTGGCACCCAGGATCAGGATCGAGATCCCCAAGCCACGGATCAACCCCCAGATTATTTTTGATTGAAAAATGCCTACATAGCTATGAATATCTTCTTCCTGGGTAGCTGATTCTCCCTGAATACCCAAAGGCTTGAACTTCGGTAATACACGGTTGAATACTTTCTGCCCAACACTCATAACGAACAGGAGATAAATGATACCATTGACGGCATCATAGGTATGCATCATGATAAATTGTGTGGAATCAACATTCAGCGCTGTCTTTATTGCTGCCAGGTTTGGTGTTCCACCTGTATAGAGCCCAATCGCCATGCCACCAAACTGCCAGGCATTATCAACGCCATTTCTTATAAACCAACTTCCCAGTCCAGCTACCATAACGACCAGGGCTGTTGCACCCAGCATGGATAAAATTGCTTTCCCTGCTGAGTGCACCCAGGAGCGAACATCCAATGAAAAGAGTAAAAGGGGTAATGCCAAAGCAACGGTAACACCACTAAGCGTATCCTGTAATTCTTCGAATCCCTCAGGTAAGTAGCCACTATTCCCCAACAAGATTCCAAAGAAATAGGCTAGAATAACAGGACCAATTTTGTTTATCATGGGGTAGCGGTGACATAGCCAAAGAATGATTGCTGGAAAAATAAAATAAAAGCCAATTAGCGTGTAAGTCAAGATCACTGATTTGTTTCCTTAGTAGAGATTAGGGACTACAATATACTCACAGCATTCAATCTCCAAAATGTTATGCACGCTACTCTACTTGGCATAGGATATCTGGCTCAAGATATATCGAATTTTATGAGCTAATTACGAGAAAAAACTATTGAAATAATAGGTGATTTTGAAGTAACTCTAGCGACAATGATTTTACAGAATTCTAGCATATTCGAGATAATAATAGATGTCCTTGAGAAGGCAAGCCTCATTGGTGTAGATCAAATTATCAAGGGTACGAGTTAGAGCCATGCTTCTTCGCTGGCTGCCATCAATCGCAATACTGCTGGGTCTAGTCTCTCAGCTAGGCTACAACCATAGCTGGATTATTCAGCCCTGCCTCGCTCTCATAATGCTCTCAGCATTTATCGAGACACGTGGTCTATTGGCTATCAAAATCAACATTCCTCAACTTTCCTTGATCCTGATCCAGATTCTGTTGGGACTCATTTTCTATACCCTCTTTTCCTTCATCTATAAACCACTAGCCTTTGCTGTTCTAATTTTGGCGATCACACCAACCGCTGTTTCATCCGTTGCTGTTGCTACGAGTTTGGAAGCAGATGTTAGCATTGTCGCCACGTCGGTAGTACTCACCAATTTAATGGCGCTCATTTTATTTCCACTATCACTCTTTTTCTTACCAAATGATGTCAGTATTTCGATCAACTGGATTGATACATTCATATTGCTGGCAAATACAGTCTTCCTCCCTTTATTGGTCTCACTGATTTTTCTCAAGGTGTTTGGACAGTACACTCATGTTTTTAAATCGCGAGCCTGGTATATTATTATTCGACTAGTGTGGTCAATTATTTTGGGTGTGTCGGCTTCAAAAATTAGCTATTGGTACAGCACGATCACATCCTTCTGGACGGTTGAAATATTACTACCCATCATTACTGCAATGATGGGGTTCTTGGTATTTATCGCGATTGTAAAAATACTGATTAAGCAGAATACTCTAGAAGCTAGAATTTATGGTTCTCAGAAAAATACTGGCCTTGCATTACTTTTTACTATTAGCATGAACTTACAACCAGCCGCTGTTTTAATATTGAGTTATGCCCTCATTCAAAACCTGTATTTTTCATACCTCACTGGTCGACGAGTTAAGTGATAATCCGCAATAGCCATTCCCTGAGTTTTATGTTGGAGTATTAAGCATAACCGTGTCGAAAATTGAAAATACCGCCCATCTTCCAAACCCAGCTGATTTTGAGCAAGAGACCCTGCACTTTCTTAAGAGTTTTAATTTTGATGGAGTAAAGCCTTCCCTGGCTCACATTACAGCTATAGCCAGACACTTTAGTCGCCTACCCTATGAGAATATAAGCAAGATTCTAAAGCATAGTCAGCATCAGCAGGAGAACATGTTCAGACTGCCGGATGAATTGATTGCTGATCATTTTGAATGGCATGCAGGCGGCACTTGCTTTTCATTAACCTATTTCCTCATGGGAATCTTTGAGCTTCTTGGCTATAGGGCACAACCTTTGATCTGTGACCTGAATTGGGGAAGCAACAATCACTCAGCTGTTCTTCTTACATTCTCAGGGATGAATTATTTGATTGATCCAGGCTATATGATCTTTAAACCACTCCCTTTTACTGGAGAAAACATACAGAGTCAAATCTCATCAGACACAGGTATATCCCTACAGTTTCAAGCTGAGGTAGATAAGTACGCCCTATACACATTTCGGAAGAACCAGTATACTCGGCGATATCAATTTAGCCCAAAGCCTATCAGCCTGAACAAGTTTGCTGATTACTGGAATATCTCGTTTGAGTTACCTGGAATGGATGACCTGATCCTCACTCAGGTGAGTGGATATGAGATGTTGTATATTCAAGGTGATTTTGTCAAAATTACAAGCCCTCAGCAGATTCAAAAATTCAGGGAGGCTGATCGGGCTGAGAGCTTGATCCAATCTCAATTCAAGATTCCTATGGAAAAGGTGGAAGAGGCGAGGCACATTTTACAGCAGAGGAAAATTCAGAATGAAAGTTAAGAACCCGCAAGCAGTCAAGTATTTCATCGGTGCTTTATTCTCGGATAAAGACCGACTGGAAAATGCTAAACAGGTTTGGGTCAATAGAATTGGGGAGATCGATATGGAGAGTAAGTCATTTCCTTTCGATGTCACCGACTACTATGAAGCTGAGATGGGTACCCCCATTTTCCGTCAATTCTTTAGTTTTGCCTCATTGATGAGTCCTGGTAAGTTGGCGGACTTAAAACTCATCTGTAATGATATTGAAGAACAGTTTGCTGTAGACAATCACCGAAAAGTAAACCTAGATATTGGCTATCTTGATTTTCATAAAATGGTGCTTGCTTCTGCAAAATATAACGGGCATAAGGTATACTTGTCGGAAGGGGTTTACGCTGATGTAACTCTGGTGTTTGAGAGAGGTGAATTCCATTCTCTGGAGCATACTTTTCCCGATTTTAAATCCGGGCAGTATGACGAAGTGTTTATGAGATTCAGAAATACCTATAAATCACAACTTAAGGTAATGCAATAAAATTTGAAGTTTCGTCTTCGCGAAGGAGGGACGACTGCGGCGATCTCAAATCCGAGATTGCCACGCTCATACTTCGCTCGCAAAGACTATGACAGGTTTTTACAAAAATTAAAACAGATTGATCATTGAGTGACTGTTACCAACAGTGCCTATGTGAGCAACTATTAAGTCTTTTACTCCGTCGCCTTCTGCAATTCCCTGGCGCGTGTATAGAACTCATCCAATTCCATTTCCTTGATGTAGACCAATCCTTTGGCAGCTCTAACACGGGGATGTTCATGCTCATACCAGTATTTGCGACCCATGATACGCTTTATGTCCTCTAATTGCTGAACTTGAATTGCCTGTGCTAATTCAGAAAAGGGTCCATTATGGGCATAACTTGGAAAAGGTGCGTCGACTTGAGATTGAAAACAATGGCGAAATGTTTCTCTCATGATTGCCATTGAATTTAAGGAAACAGGGACAAAGATATTAGCATCTGCCGGCTGGAATTTGAACCAGACATTGCGGTAACCCCAGACTCGTAATGGAGCATCAGGATATTTTTCTTTATATAACCTGATAGCCTCTGCAACTGCTTGCAGCACTTTATAGTGCGTATCCGGGCCACTGGCTTCAGGGTCTAGTGCCAAAGTTACTACTGTTGGTCTAATCTGTTCCAAGTACTCAAGAACTGGCTGTACATCACGGTCCATGGTTGGATCTTCTGTGAAGATATCACCCTTATAGAACCCTAATCTTAAGTGGTGAACATTTTTTAGATGTGTACCGTAGTGACCCCAAACCAGGTCTGCTTCCCACTCTCTGATCCGACCCTTAAGGTTCTGCATTAAAGGTTCATCTTTCTGGCCAGGATATCGGGAATCGAGGTAATCAATCAATTCCTTCATCTTGGCATCCAGGATATCTAGATCCTGTTCTGGAAAGAGAACCAGTAGGTTACGAATCAGACGCCTTGAAGAACCTCTGTATTTAAGTGTTCTGCTACCTGCTGCCACACCATCCAGGTAAGTATGAATATCTCTCTGAGCGGCCATGATATCATCTGAGTCGAAATAATTCTCACCCTTCAAGCGTATGAATTGCTCAGTTTTCATGTATTCCCGGGCATGACAGATCTGGTCTTTTACGAATTCGTTAGTTACTGCATTAAAACCACTGGTCAGATAGGCAAAATGGTGTTCATTCTTTGGTGTCCGCAGATTGCGACCAATTTGAGCAAGGTAACCGAGCATGATATCATCGTGATGGGGAGCTGTGTGAAAGAAAACTTCATCCTCGATCCGTTCAAGCCCTCGATCTATCTTTACCTCTAAATCTTTAAGTATTCTTTCCTTGACCTGCTCTAAGGAAGCGGTGCTACGTTCAAGTGCAGCAGCTGGGACACATTTCTCGGCGACTTGTTCAGGGGTAATTTTTTTGAGTTGGGTCTTTGAGCGCATGGAGAGTGTCATTAAGTGCTGATCAACAATATTTTCGGAGACTTTTATGCTGGTTTTTAACTCCTGCTCCTGACGGCGATCCAGGAATACAGCGGCGCCTGAAGTGAGATAGAAACGAGCATTTGGCATTGTATGCAAAGAGCCGGCTGGATGAATATTAGCAGGTTCTTCTTGAATTGCATTTGATACAATGGTGGCCTTGGCTTCTCCTGCCGCAAAAATGAGTGCAGTTGCATCTGGATTATAAGAAATGGTTTCCAGGCCAATTGTGATAACCAATCTATTCTTAGCAACCTCGATGCCACCAAGATCAGCGGCTGCAGCTGCCTGTGTTTCAAAATTGGTGGGTGTTAGTCGGGTTGTTGAATGATAATCCGATCCTCTCACATTAAACGCTATGTGACCGTCAGGACCTATGCCTCCCAGAAAAAACCCAATCCCGCCTTTATCTCTAATTTGCTGTTCGTAATCAGAACAGAAATCATCAACACGCTCAATGGCTTCCTTCTGCAGACGCCCAAGGGTTGAATTAGGCTGACGAAAGCGTAAGCTCAGGTCTACTTTCAGGTCATGAAAGACCTCTTGAAATGTCCTACCGCCAGGATAAGGAATGGTCGTTGCATCAATCAGTTGAGCACGCTCTGGACTGATTCCAAAACCATTGATATAATATTTCATGACATAGTCATAAAAGCTGTTATGCTGAGTAGGTGGAATAGGGAAAAATTCATCAATCTGGACAAACTGAAGATCTTGGAGAACAGGTTTGTTACTATGTTGTATTCCAACCTGTTCAATTAATTCTCTAGTTGGTTTTTTATCCCAAGTTGAGAGATAGTGTTCCACATATCGAATGAAGTATTCAGGTGTCTTGCCCGTTGGTAATGAGACAACACCTCCAGGATTGTTCTGGACCCACTCTATGAAGCGGAGTGCTGTGAGTTGTCCAAGGAGGGGGAAATTATTGACCTGTACAGCAGGTATCTTTTCATCAGGTGCATACTGAAAATCGAGTCCAGAACGCTTAAGGAAATAGCTTTCAACGGGAGACGGTGGATTGAATATATTTTTTTTCATCATAGCGCCATTATGACATGTAAACCGTCATTTTACAATGATTATTTACCAACACATCATCAATTAAGTCTATAAATAACAACAAGTGACTGTTATTGTTAATAAATATATTTTACTAACCGAGCTGTTTTTCAAGACATCAATCCAAAGCAATCGTCAAATTGTAAATCCACTGCTTTTCTGCTATGTTAAACGATATGCCAAAGACCAAAAATATCGTCATCATTGTTGCCGCCGGTACAGGGAGTAGACTAGGGTCTGAAATACCGAAGCAATTTCTACTGCTAAACGGTAGAGAGATTCTCAGTTATTCCATCGAAACCTTCATGCAACACTCGAAAATTGACAGGGTTATCATTGTGACATCTGAACAATATCTTGATCACGTCAAAAGCAACTATCCTGATTGCATGGTTGTTCTTGGCGGATCAACACGGCAAGAATCTGTCTACAACGGGATGCAAAATTGCACGGAGGATACGCTTAACATTTTAATTCACGATGCCGCTAGACCCCTGATCCGCGCGCGCGTTATCGATGATTGCCTTAATGCCCTGGATGAATATGATGGAACTGCTCCTGCGATTAATCCTTCTGATTCTATGATCCAACTCGTGGATGGTGGCTTCCTTAATCTTGACCGTGATAGTTTAAGAATTGTTCAAACCCCACAGTGTTTTCGTTTCGATATTCTAAAGCAGGCACATGCCTCAAGTTTTCGCGATACTGATGAGATCGGACTGGTAAAACAGGCACTCCCAAAAGCAAATTTATATTTTGTAGAAGGAGCTGGTGAGAGCATGAAGATCACAGAATCTAAAGATATTAAAATCGTAGAATTATATCTGAGTCTGACTTAACAGATTCCCTGTGTAGGTATATATGAATCCCTATCTTGATTTGGTCTACTCAACAACAAAAGGCTATGCCAGTCTGCTACCTTTGTACAACTATATGAAACAGCAGGGCCGAGCTGTGCGCTTAACAAAAGTACATCGGAACTGTTTTAGAAACCGCAAGCTACTGAAAACGATTTCCTCTACTATTGTCATTTCTTACGATAAACCATTGAATCGACTGGAGAGATGCGGCTGGAAAGGTAAATTTATCTACATCGAACATGGTCTCAGTCCCATGAAATATTATACCTATAAGTATGCATTTTTCCAGCGGGCAGCATTACTTTTTTATCCAGGTCCGGTTTTTCAACGAAAAATGGTTGCCATTAATCCTGAATTTGCTCACGGGCTTTTGGGTGGCTACCCAAAAATTGATGATCTACTAAACATGCAAATAGACAAGGTTGCTCTTTGTCATCGACACTCCCTGGATCCTGAAAAACCGATTATTCTTTTTGCACCATCATGGGGCGGTAAGAGAAACCCAGATGCGGGCATTCATAATGTTAAACATCTATCAATGCTGGATAACGTCATAACTGTTCCCCATTCAGCTGATTACAAGCTAGCCAAAAAGTATGGAGCTGTTCGCCCGGATGAAGGTAACATTAATCAGTTTCTCCATCTTGCCGATGTCGTAGTAAGTGATGTATCTTCAGTTTTGGCGGAGGCCTCCATATTGGACAAACCCGTTATCCAACTCATCCTTCCCCACTATCCTGGCTGTTTTCCAGAAAAGGAAAAACGGTCCTCCGGAATATGGGTGAACGACGATATCCTAGCCAAAGAGCAACTCACTGACCGCTTAGTTAGGCCCTTTAAGATCCCGTATATTGATGAAGATTGGATCATGGGTCATACTGCTCATCCCGGTGAATTAAGATCTGCAATTCAAGATGCCATAGATCATCCTGGAAAATATATGGAGGCACGCAGTTACTGGGCTGGGCAAAGCAGCTGGAAGGCGGATGGACAATCATGTCGACGAATAACTCACATGATCGATCATTTCTTAGAGAAGGGTGAAATCATTCAGCTGAATGATTAAGAGTGCCTGGGTGCATGAGAAACGCTTGCCTTTTTTGTTTGTATTCCTATATACGCTAGAGACTGGTATATTAGTAGGCCACCTGTAGAAACTGATTGGGCAAAAGACACCACAAATATGGATTCTAAAATTGAGGTAACACTGTGAGAGCAATTATTCTAGCGGCTGGTATAGGCTCAAGGCTTGGCAATCCGCGCCCAAAACCCCTTACCCAACTCTCAAATGGCGAAATGATTATGGAGCGGCAAATAGATGCTCTTCAGAAATTTATGTCTATAGATGATATATTGGTGGTAATAGGATTTAAAAAAGATCTGATCATGGAAGAGTTTCCGGATCTTACTTATATTTTTAATAATATTTATGACCGTACCAATACATCCAAAAGCCTCCTGCGAGCACTAAAGAAGGTTCGTTCTGATGATGTTATTTGGCTTAATGGTGATGTCGTATTTGACTCTGAAGTATTAGCCCGTCTTGTCAAGTCAGAAACATCGTGTATGGCAGTTAATACTGCCTCCGTGGGCGAAGAAGAGGTCAAGTATACAGTGGCAGAGGACGGCTCCATTAAAGAAGTCTCCAAGACGGTAACAAATGCCCTGGGAGAATCTGTGGGAGCAAACAAGATCATCGGCCAAGATATCCCGCTTTTAATTGAAATGCTTAAACGCTGCAACGACGATGATTATTTCGAACGTGGAATTGAGTTTGCCATAGATGAGGGACTTAAAATCTACCCCGTGGATGTTTCAGATATTTTGTGTATTGAAGTAGATTTCGCGGAAGACCTGGAAAAGGCAAACAAAGAACTGGGAAATGCATGACCCCTTTCTTTCAACGTACTATAACCATCCTCAATCGTTTAGACATCCCTTATATAGTTGGGGCAGACTCACTGGTCGGCCTGTCTGAAGGGGATATCTGCAAATACTCTCATAACTTGAGACTCTATGTCTTTCCAATAAATGCAGCAAAGCTATTACAGTTGTCAATGGTGTTTTTATCTCATAGAATCATCTTAAAACCCAAGAGCAAGAATGGACATCGTTTCTATAAATTACGCTTCAAGACCAGTCTTTGGAGTAAAGATACATCACATGTAAATTTGACTCTTCTGGAACCTACAAAGGGTGGATATCTTGCTTTTGTCGGTGGTCATGATACCTTTTTCTCAGCCTCTGATTTGGCGCCTGGCTCTATAAACCTGGTTAGTCTCGACAGTGCTCAAGTGCCTGTACCCATTCAGCATGAGAGCCTTGTAAAGAAGTACAACAAAGAACTGATGGCTGGATTTTATAAAAAACATGAGGTTTCCTTTGATTCTAAATCAGAGCAGCAGGCTGTTGATTTTATGCACAAGAACATAGCTGTTATGAATAAAGTCGGCATCAGTTTTTGGGTTGAGGGCGGCACTCTACTCGGGGCTCTCAGAGATCAAAAGCTTATTCCCTGGGATCATGACCTTGATTTTGGAATGAGATTTGAATCAGCCAGCCAGATGAAAAAATTGATCCGCCATCTACGCCGTCATTTCTATGTTAGTGTTAAGAATTTTCCAAAGGCAAAGAAACTCTGGCAACTGGGTGATTATCGGGTACTCAAAATCTATCCTCGAAGATTTTGGTTCCTTAGAGAACCACTTTGTCTGGATCTCTTTGTCTATTATGAGGGCAAACTTCCTGATAGTGACGAGTTGGTCTACAAATATGTTGTCTGGAACCGTAATGCTTTTCATCGCAAAGAATTTTTGGATAGCCAAGAGTCTCTTTCATTCTACGGAAAGGATGTGCCTGTTCCTGCTAATCCCGAGAAATTTATTGAGGTCAAATATGGTAAGGATTGGCGCACTCCAGTTAAAGAGTGGAATGTTGCCCTTGATGATGGATCCATCTACAGGTCTGAATAAGCAATGGCTGACTTCTCCTTATTAGACCTGCCTGAACATTTTCATTCTCTAAAAGACAGCTCAATTTTAATCCTTGGCAATGGACCCAGTGCAGCTAAGTATGACCTGGGGAACGAGATTGATAAGTTTGATCAGGTTGTTCGGATCAATAATTACAAAACGACTAATCTTGAAGCTCAAGTAGGGTCGAAGACAGATATTTGGGTCAACGGTGCCAATCAAGGTTTAGCTAAACGAAAGACGCTCGCTCACAATATCCTGGTGATGATACCTTCAGTAGTTTTAGACCATAAGGGTGCCCTCATCCATAAGCGAATTCAGCATAGATTAGGTACAGACCAATATTATATGCTTCCAGTCGATCTCATGCGAAAAATGGAAATCCAGTGTGAAATAGCTCGGCCAACAACCGGATTTTTCACAATTTATTTCTTCTATTTATTGGGATTTGATGTGACACTTCACGGCTTCGATTTTTTTGTGAGTAGCACCAGCCATTATTTTGACTCTCCCTTTAAACGCTGGCTTAAAGATAAAAGAATTATCCGTAAGGCCGGTAAGCATGATGTGAGCGTGGAAAAATCCTTTATTGAGGCTTTGATTGAATCCGGAAAGATCAAACTTCTAAAACCTTAAGCCGGCTCCAGGATGTTATTATTCCCGATTTAAGGTAAGCAGTACCAGCCCTGTTAACGTTACCCCACCACCAATTACGACCGATAAACCAATCGTCTCACCAAACAATATCCAGGCAAGAATTGTTGCCAGAATGGGTTCACCAAATGGCATAGAGCCAACAATGGTTGGTCGCAGGTATTTAATTGCATAACTCATACTATTATGCCCAATAAGAGTTGGCAGAATCACTAGCGCAAGAATCCAAATGGTATCAGAAGCGCTAAATGCAAGATCTATACCCGTTAACAGAGCGATTACTCCCAAGGTAGTAGCAGCGAAAAGATATAGCCAACGCGTGTACATGATGGTGGTGACGGTGCTGCGTACTCTTTCTCCAATAATCAAGACAACTGACATAAAAACAGAACTGGTCAGCGCCAACAAGTTCCCGAGAGTTGTCTCACTACTTAAATCTAAATCACTTCCCTGAATAATTATTGCACCACCTATAGCGAGCCATAAACCAAGCATTGCTGCGGTGGATAGGGTCCGCTTTAACGCAAAGCGTTCATAGATTAAAGTGAAAATGGGAGCTAAGGTCGCAAACAGCGTAGCATTTGCTATGGGTGCCAATTTTACCGCAGAATAAAAGCAGAAAAAATGAAGTGCCAGAAAGATACCAGCAATAATGACCAGGGGGAATTTAACCCGACTTAGAGTTCCCTGTGGCTTTATAGGAGCTGAAGTCCAAAGCAAGGCTGAGGCCCCCGCCATTCGCCAGAAGGCAATGGTCAAAGCAGCCAGCTCTGGTAGGTAACGAGCCAGCGGAGCTCCAAAGCTTACCCCCAGAAGACCAAACACCAATACTATAAATACTCCACGTTCCATAGCTGAGAACATAATCTTAATTCTGAAAAAGGACACTGTGACTTTATTCGTTATTGACACCTGTTTTGAAGGAATGACAATTTTAAATTGTGGCCTGACATGGGCAGATGAACGCGTATATTGCCAGATGGAAATTTATTGCATTATTCCGGCTCGAGGTGGATCGAAAGGAGTTCCCAAAAAGAACAGTCAACCCTTCATGGGAAAACCACTTATCAACCATTCCATTGAGTATGCTCAGGAATCAAGATTAACTGAGAAGGTCTTTGTCTCAACCGATGATGACCAAATTGCATCCATCGCTAGTCAAGCGGGTGCTGAAGTTATTCCACGACCGGATGATATCTCTGATGATTCTGCTACCACTGAATCTGCAGTTTCGCATGCAATGACCTGGTGGAAAGAACATAAAATGTTTCCGGATATTGTCGTTTTGCTACAGGCAACAAGTCCATTGCGACCCAGCAAGTCATTGGATGGAGCCATAGAACATTTTGAAGAAGCTGGTTTTGATTCCCTTCTCAGTATCTCACCAACACATCGATTTTTCTGGCAGATTGAAGGCCAGGAGGCACGGGCTGAATATGATTTTGCGAATCGACCAAGACGACAGGATATGACGGATGCAGATATTCGTTATGTGGAGAATGGATCACTCTATATTTTTACCCGAGAACATTTTGAGAATACCGGTAATCGCCTTGGTGGAAAAATAGGATACACTATTTTTCCTGAGGACTATAGTGGTGAGATAGATACGATGAATGACTTTTTACTTTTAACAGATATTGCTAAACAATTGAAAAATAAATAACAAACTACATTTCTACGGAGGCTGTGTTGCCAACAATACAATTAGGATCAAAGCTCGTTGGTGGGTTTGAACCCACATATATCATTGCTGAAATTGGAATTAACCATCAGGGTGAGGTTGAGATAGCCAAACAGCTTATTAAGGAAGCCGCAAATGCTGGTGCTGATGCTGTTAAGTTTCAAAAACGGAGTATTAATCGCATCCTAACTCATGAGGGTCTTGAAATGCCTTATGAAAATCGTAACTCATTTGGCAAAACCTATGGTGAGCATAAACATGCCCTAGAGCTTAGTGGGGCTGAATACAAGACCTTGCAGCAGTACTCAAATGAATTGCACGTAGACTTCATTGCTTCAGGGTGGGATGAGGAAAGCATCGATCTGTTAGATGGGCTAGGGGTTCCTTTCTTTAAAATGGCTTCTGCTGATTTGAGTAATATCCCACTCCTGGTACATACAGCTCAAAAAAAGAAACCCATGATAATTTCCACCGGCATGGCTGATATGGAGATGGTCAAAACAGCAATTAATGCAATCGAACCATACGATGTCCCACTGGCTATTTTACAATGTACTTCTACTTATCCTTCAGTCTTTGAAGAAATAAATCTTCAAGTGTTAAAAACTTTCAGCCAAGAGTTCCCCAATGCTGTCATTGGTTATTCCGGTCATGAGTTAGGAATTGCTATTACCGAAGCAGCTGTAGCCATAGGTGCTAAGATTGTAGAGCGTCACTTTACTCTTGATCGCACCATGAAAGGTGGTGATCATGCTGCCTCGCTTGAACCTTCCGGATTTAGTAAATTGGTTAGGGATATTCGACATATTGAAGTCGCCCTTGGTCTTGGTGTTAAGAAAATCCAAACTTCAGAACTACCGATAAAGAAGAAGTTGGCCAAGAGTGTGGTTTCAGCTGTTGCCATTCCAGCCGGCACCCAGATTAGTCGTGATATGTTGACGACTAAGGGACCAGGGACTGGCATTTCTCCAGCACGTCTGGAAGAATTGATCAATAAAAGTGTTGTCCGAGATATTGAAGCTGATGTTGTTTTAAACGAAGATGACATCAACTGGTAAACAGATTCTTGATATTCAATAGGCTAATTATACTAAACTGGAGTTTAAAATGATAGCCGAGATCCTTAAGTCCAAAGCAAGTAAAATCAAATTGGTTGTCACAGATATCGATGGTGTGTGGACCGATGCCAAGATGTACTATACCGCTGATGGTGAGTTCATGAAATCCTTCAGCACCTACGATGGAATGGCAACTCACCTCCTAAGACAAGCCAATATTGCTACAGCTATTATCACTGGAGAAAATTCCGGCCCAGTAGCAGCGCGGGCAAAAAAGTTAAAAATTGAGGATGTCTTTCTTGGTATCCAAAACAAGCTAGAAGTCTTTGACTCCTTGCTTGAAAAATACGACCTAAGCCCGGAGGAGGTTGCCTACATAGGAGATGATGTGAATGACTTTGATGTGATGCAGGTGGCGGGACTAACTGCCTCGCCCTCCAGCACACCAGCTTTTCATCTTTTAAAACCAGATATTCTACTGGACCGCGTTGGTGGTGATGGAGCCTTTAGAGAATTTGCAGATATTATATTGGCATCTCAAGATCAATGACCTTTCTGTTTTACTTTTGTTATAACCTTATACTTACCCTGGCACTTCCCTTTATTTGGATTGGTGCTTATCTTAACGATAAACTTGGTGCGAGTTTATCCGGTCAGAAAAAGATATGGGCAGAACTTACACGTTTTAAGCAAAAGGTTAAACTCGACCCAAAACCCATCGTTTGGTTACACGCAGCATCAGCTGGTGAGTTTGAACAAATAGTACCTCTGTTAGCGCGATTAAAAGACATGGATGTTTATGTTTTCCAGACATTAACTTCTGCGACCATATATTATAAAGTATCCCAGAGTGATCAATTTGATGGAGTGAGTTTTCTTCCCTGGGATATCTACTTTAGAGTGCATAAATTCATATCTATTTTGAACCCGGCTATCTTTATTAATACCCGACATGATATTTGGCCTAACCTGCTTTTGGCGCTTCATCGAAACAATATTCGGAATGTATTGATCAATGCTAATCTCTATCGTGATTCAAAGCGTCTCTTTCCTGTCATTAAAAGCATCAATAAGATCGTCTTCAAAAATATGGATCATATGTATACAGGATCGGTCTCATTACGTGGCTTGCTCAAGCAACTATATTCAGGACCTATTGATGTTGTTGGGGACACACGCTTTGATCAGGTATTTGAGCGATCTCAAGTAAATGACCAGGAGTTGATCTCAGAAACTATCGTCGTTGACCGGCGAGTCATTGTTTATGGTTCTACAATCACTTCTGACTTGGAGGTGGTTACGGGAGCCATCGCGAAGGCCAGTAACGACGACAAGCTATTGCATATCATTGTTCCGCACGAGGCACACGAGCGAGATGTTATTCCATGGGAATCCGAATTCTTCAGAGCAAAAAGGAAGTCAATCCGACAATCTGAGATTGAACACTATCAGGGTGAAAATATTATCATTTGGAACCGCGTGGGTCAACTGGCCGATTTGTATAAATATGCTGATTTGGCATTTATCGGTGCCGGATTTACAACCGGGGTGCATTCCGTGACAGAGGCTGCGATTTACCATGTACCATCTGCACACGGTCCAAAATATGATATCCTGGCAGAAGCTATTGAGCTAGTTGAGAGTGGGCTTTCAACTGTCGTGACCAATAGTGATGAGTTAGCAGCTTTTCTAACGCTTGAACAGATGACAATTGACACATTATCAAATCAGATAGATATTTTTACCAAAGCTCGAATTGGCGCCACCGATAAAGTAATTAAAACTGAGTTTCCATTAAACTAAGTTTGTAATACTGCAATTGGATATCTCGAAGATTAAGCCTTGCAAAACTACCCTAGTGCGGTAACGACCTCATCATAATTTGGTTCTTCAGAAATCTCCTGCACTTGTTGTGTATAAGTGACTACCCCATCAACATCCACAATGATTACTACTCTGGAGAGGAGCCCCTTCATAACGCCATCAGAAACTAGCAGACCATAATCTTTCCCAAAACTCCCTGTCTCAAAATCAGAAAGCGTAATAACGTTATCTAGGCCTTCAGCGCCACAGAATCTTGCTTGAGCAAAGGGAAGATCTCGTGATATACAGAGCACTTTTGTATCTTCGAGTTTTCCTGCGAGTTCATTGAAATACCGTACCGCGGCAGCACAAGTTCCCGTGTCCAGGCTTGGGAAAATGTTCAGAACCAGTCTTGACCCTTTAAAATCTTTCATTGAAACACGAGCTAGATTTCCTGCAACTAACTCAAAATCTTTAGCCGTTGATCCAATGCTCGGGAGTTCGCCACTGGTCTTTACTTGATTGCCTCTTAGTGTAATGATAGCCATTTAATTTATTCCTTAATTTATCTCTATATTATTTTGATGATTGTTGATTGAAATTGGAAACAGGTTGAGTCTTTAACCTTCTTCTTCAAAATATTCGTAGGCGTCTATAATATCTAAATATACGCCATCAAAACCAGCGTCCATGATTGTAGTGAGGTAAGAACTCGATGTCCCATAGATGATGTTTTGCCAGTCCTCTGACCAATACTTTACTTTATAGTTCCCCTGCCAATCAGGATTTTCCTCAAGTAACCAATCTGGCTCATCATTAGACCAGCTTAAATTCCAGTAGAATCGATAGTCCTCAGCTTCTCCAATACTCATATAACACACGACCAGACGGGAGCCGCCATTTGCTTTAATTTTTAGTGCTGCGATCTCATCGCTGGTATAAGCAAGATCATCATGATAAAGATCCATGATGATCAAATCATAATTTGTTGCAGAAACAGCTGAGGCAAGGGTGTCTTTATCTGAGTAGTTTTCACTGTTGATCAGGTAGAGAAAGTTTTGTGCGTCACTTATAGTCAAAATGTTATCCGCATTTTGATTATATAGGCTATCTGGGTAAAGAGGAATATTATTCAATTCACGCTCATTTGCTGCAAATGAAATAAAACCATATTGTTCATTCAGAATGTAGGATGTATCCATATTACTTTGAGTCGAACGATAGTCCGTTGATAAAACCTCTATTCCGTGTGACTCGTACAAAACACAGAGATCAATGAGGCTCTGCTTATCCTCTTCCGGTGTTTCTTGATCATCTACATAATAGCCGAAAAACATATTCTCTCGCCCTGAACCATCAATGGCCTCTATATAGTCTGTCTGCAGTTCTCCATTGGTTTCTCCGGATGCAGTAATGAGTGCTTGGCCATTTTGGGGAATGATGATAAAATCAGATTGCTGTGCTTTAGACCATTGACTTAATTCAATAACAAGCTGACGCATTTCATGTCGAAAATCTACATCTTCAATAACTGAGTCTGAGTCCTCGCATGAGAAAATGAACAGTAGTGCAAATATGGCGATAATTGGTTTCATCATCAGTAAATATACTTACAAGCTAGGCCTCAATCACCTTTTTTTACGGTTTCTACGTCCACTGCTGGCTGGCTTTTTTCCTCTACCACTTTTACCATCTCGTTTTGGATAGCCTCTTTTCTTCTCAGGCCATTCGTTTGGGCTTGAGGATGAGGCCCCTGGTGGTTTAGCCTGGGAAGCTTCAACACTTATGGTGACACCTTCAAAGACAAAGCCATTTAATGCCTTAATGAGTTTTGCTTCTACTCCACTCTCAATTTCAAAAAATGCGAATTTCTTCATGACCTCGATTTCACCTACCTGGGCATCGCGTGAATTCAGAGCCTCATTTATTAAGCCGATCAGTCGAGCTGGATTCAAACCATTGGTAGATCCAACATTGATAAATAGGCGAGCAAATAAGGTTTTGCGGCGTTCTTTTCTACTTTGTTTCTCTCGTTGCGCTCGTTGCGGTTGATTTGAAACATTAATGTCCTTAGCGTTCCTATAGTACTCTAAAAAGCTATTAAATTCAGCTGAGACAAAATGCTTGATGAGGTCCTCACGACTTAACCATTCTAATTTTTTTAGAATTGCCGGTAAGAAAGGTTCGATCTGCTGCTCATCCACTTTGATTTTTTCGATCTTATCGATGAGAGTATAGAGCTGTTTGGTACAGATATCTTTTCCACTTGGAGCTAACTCTTTGGAAAACGAAATTTTGAATTTCCTCTCAATATCATTTATCTTACGATTCTCTCTCGTATTGATAATTGCAATTGAGATACCTTTTTTCCCTGCTCGACCCGTTCGACCACTTCTATGAACATAGATTTCAACATCATCTGGCAAATTCAAATTAATAACATGTGTTAGATCATTGACATCCAGCCCTCGAGCAGCCACATCCGTTGCTACCAGTATTTGTAATCGATGACTCCGAAAGCGACCCATGACCTCATCACGTTGACCTTGTGATAATTCACCGTGCAATGCATCTGCATTATAGCCATCATGCATGAGCTTACTCGATATCTCTTTCGTTTCTCTTCTGGTTCGACAAAATACGATCCCATAAATATTGGGATTCATGTCAGCAATCCGCTTAAGTAGCTCATATCTGTCGCTGGCGTGAACCATATAATACAAGTGCTTCACATTTTCTGTGGCAGTATTCACCTGGGTGGCAGCAATTTTCACTGGATTATTCATGTATTGTTTGGTGATGGAGACAATGGCCTTGGGCATGGTAGCTGAAAACAGGAGGACTTGTCTCTCCTCAGGAGTTTCAGCCAGGATAGATTCAAGATCCTCTTTAAATCCCATGCTAAGCATTTCATCCGCTTCATCCAGAACAACTCGGTCCACATTTTTCAAAACGAGTTTCTTACGCTTGATCAGATCCATGGCTCGACCTGGTGTTGCCACGACAACTTGCGCTGCCTTTTTCAATGCTCGCAACTGTGTATCGACACTTGCTCCACCATATACAGGAACGACACCTAGGCCCTTATAATTCTTGGAGTAATTATTAAAATCCTTGGTGATTTGGATACATAATTCTCTCGTGGGGCAAAGCACTAGAGTTTGAGTCCGTTTATCCTCAAGCTTAGTGAGTTGAATAATAGGCAACCCAAAAGCTGCAGTTTTCCCGGTACCTGTTTGAGCTGATGCGATCAGATCTCGATCAGAGGATAGCAAGTGGGGGATGGTTTTTGCTTGAATTGGTGTGGGTGTTTCAAAACCCAGGTCTGCGATTGCAGTGAGCACATCATCTAATAAGCCCATTTCGGCGAACGTGGAGATGGTAGGTTTATCCACCTTGGGTTGATTTGATTTTGTTTCAGTCATGTTTTTTTCCATATCGTTTATATATATCTTATTATTTCTACCATCATTCTATCGTTAGAAATATACAGAATATGGAGAGGGGTTACTATGGGTGTGGGTGATATCAATTTAAGCCTGTTTATTTGGACGGGTTCTTTGTCGTCGTCTGGCACCACTACCATTTTTCTTCAAGGCTTGATTCCTTTGCCTGGGAGTCTGAGTTATGCTAGTCTTTTCGGGGACTGTACTTTCAGTGTCATTTTTAAAGGGATGATTGTCAACGATGGGGATCTTTTGACCAATGAGCTTTTGAATATCCTTAAGAAAGGGACGTTCATCAGCATCACAGAATGAGATTGCAGTTCCACTTAGTCCAGCTCGTCCTGTCCTGCCTATTCTATGTATATAGGTCTCAGGAATATTTGGTAGATCATAATTGATTACGTAAGACAATTCATCAACATCGATACCACGAGCTGCGATATCCGTTGCTACAAGTACGGGGGTTGTCCCTTTTTTAAAATTTCCCAGGGCGCGCTGTCGAGCAGTTTGTGATTTATTGCTGTGGATTGCTTCAGCAATGACCCCAGCCTTATCCAATAAGCGTACAATTTTATTGGCACCATGTTTTGTTCTGGAAAAAACCAGTACTGAACTTGGTGAGTCAACCTTCATCAAGTGGACAAGTAACTTGATCTTGCTCTTTTTAGTGACAAAGTATACTGACTGTTCTACTTTTTCAGCTGTGGTCTGCTGTGGGGTTACGGAGACCTTTGCCGGATTGCTGCCCAGCAATTTTTGTGACAAACTCACAATGTTTGGAGGCATGGTGGCTGAGAAAAAGAGCGATTGTCTTTTAGCCGGAAGTTTTTCAATGATTTTGCGAATATCGTGAATAAATCCCATGTCTAACATTCGGTCCGCTTCATCAAGGACTGAGAATTGGACGTCTGTAAGTGAGATAAATCCTTGTCCCATGAGATCCAACAATCGACCGGGTGTAGCAACTAAGACATCAACGCCCCTACGTAATTCGTCTGTTTGCTTGCCCTGCTTGACGCCTCCAAAAATAACTGTGTTTTTTATTCCTGTATGTTTGCCATAGACGGAAAAGCTCTCGCCAATTTGGATTGCCAATTCTCTCGTTGGTGTAACAACTAGCGCACTAATTCTACGCGGACTTTTTGCCCTGGCTTTCTGTAGATGAAGTAATTGCAGTATGGGAATAGCAAAGGCTGCCGTCTTCCCGGTTCCGGTTTGAGCACTCCCCAGAAGATCTTTCCCTTGCAGTAAAATGGGGATGGATTGTTCCTGGATTGGGGTAGGATGGGTATATCCTTCTGAGTTTAGCGATCTCAGTATAGGTTCTATTACATTTAAATCTTTAAAAGTCATAATTTTTACTAACGACTCTCCTGGTCAATTCTTGGGCATAGTTGCCGGCAACTACCCAAATTTAGAGTGTCGCTTGTTCTAACTCTCGCTATATCATTAACTTCAGGGATATGCAAGAAGTATTCTAGCTAGAAAAAGAAGGAATATTTGTCTCCCTTGGCTATCTAAAGGAGGCTAATGAGTAGGATTATAGGCATCTAGCCATTGTACTGTAGCTTTTCTTGTTGAAAAGTCTTGAACCGATAGCACTTTGATTTAATGAGTTCTTCGAATAACAACTAAAAGCCCTCGAGCCATTCTGTGGCAGCTTCTCGAGTTGAGAAAACCTTAAACCTATACTTTTGGGATCGAGATAACTCCTTATATAATAATGATAAGGCTGTCTCTCTCGGACTATCTATAACAATAGCATCCACAATAGTATCATATCGCTCAAGTGACTTATTGTTTTCGTCTACAATAGTAGATAAGGCGTCTCCAGGAAAATTCATCTCCGCTTGTGTTGCATCGGATAATATTTTGAGGAATCGAGGATAAGAAGTGTTCTCTTTTGTGGCAACGATATAATCCACGATCTGATCCAGGGTTACCACTCCAGTATATTTTGAATCTAGGATACCCGTTTTTGAATCAAACATTACACTTATCATTTTGACGCCTCATCCTTTCGAAACGTGATATACCAGAAGTGTCCCGTTAAAAAATAGATTAAAGCTAACACCAGCGCTCCAAGGTACATACTATTCCCCAGAAGGTGATCCAGACTATAAGTGTAGAGATATAATCCGATTGAAATAGCAAAATTTAAAAGGCCGTAAAGAATATTTTGTACGTTTCCCATGCCGAAGCCACTGAACATCCGCCCTTTCCATATCCCCAAGACGAAATGTGGCATAGCATTCATTAAGGTTAAACCGATAATAAAATCAATCCAATTCATGCAGCTAGCCCTCTGATTTCGATTTGAGAAAGAAGGCCACAATTGCTGAAGTAACTATTCCCATGAGGGGTGCACCTATTGTGCTTTGAACAATGTAGTTTTTTAGGTTGAAGTACTCCTCCGCTTCAACACGGATTTGTAGCCCGCTCTCAACACTATATTTGATCACATTTGAAAAATATTCAGGACTGATGACGTAATGAGTAATTAATTGTCCCAGTGGACTAAGTAGCATCACAATAATAGATATCATTACACCACGCAGGAAGCCCTGTTTCCAGGTCATAGAACCATCAAATCTCTTATTCCTAATATCACGTAATGCAAAAACATATACTAGGATGGCAACAATAGAAAATAGATTTGTGTATGTAGGGTGCTGATCAATATGGGTGCTGTGCAAACCGACCAGCCTCTCAAAGGTCATCCAGATTAACATGGATGCCATAAATACAAACCCCCACTTAAGTTCTAATTTATATCGCATAAAAGTCCCTCATATAGATATGCATCAAGGTGATTGTTATTATCACATAATAATATGTAAAACATGCACCTAATGCAAAGCGTAATCCTGCACACTGAGTTTCATCATTATTGGTGGATTTTTTTTGGGGGGTGTTTGGTATTCAAGGTCCTCCTGTGCATAACCAATGCTAACCAATAAGATAATGATGGGGAAAATAGTGGAATTCCTGTTTTAGCTTTCGTCAGGTTTTAGTTTCCTTGAAACTTTTTATGACTGTCACAATATTAGTTGGTTCGCTTATAGCCAGCCCAACCCTAATCCGAAAACAAGAATCAGCGCCTTGTTTTTACTTCCACCATTTTGGAATTTGATTTTTCTCTATAGCTTCCAGCTCAGCCGGCAAGCCTCCTGGATTGACAACTGATCTCTGATTTTTCCTCACAACCACGGTTGCTTTCTTCTTTATGTCAGAAAACTCTACTTCGCCGTCAACCACAGTAAGGATAGTGGTGCCGTCTTTTTCTACCTTTGTTATAAATGTAGTTCCTCGGACACTCAATACTGCTTGAGGAGAACGACACCTGAAATTATGCCCTTCTTCTTTCAATTTTTCAACTTTTAGGAAAAATTCACCCTGTATTTGTTCAAGAGATTTACCATCTTCAAATTTACATTTGGAATTTGTATTAACAACAACCTCGCCAACACTCAAAACCACAATTTCCCTCTGTGTAAATTGGTCAGTTCTTATTGGTTCATTTATTTGAACGGTTTTTCCAAGTGTGTCTTTTTGAACATAAATTCTGTGCAGCTCACCAGTTACGCTTCCCCCCTTCCAAAATAATGTTTTTTCTCGAGAACTTAAAAAGGAAAGTTTCTCGTTTTTTGGCTCCATTTTAAATCCGGTAACAAAAGCTAACTGATATGCAGATAATGTGTTGAAATCTGAGATAATACGCTTGCCAAAATCTTGTGAAAAGTTAAGAGTAAAAATTGGAGGGTTAGATTTAAAATATATGGCACAAGGAGCTTGAGTATCAAATACAGTAATAGGTGCTAGAATAAAATCACCAGTTTCATCCATGCTTGTACGAACTGCGTTAAGTTTTAAACTTGCTGTATTCTTGCCTGGATTGCCGATTAGTTCTAAATCGAAGGGAAGATTATCCTCACCCATTTTTATCCTACCAGATATAGTTCCTCCCCACTTACCTCCAAAAAAGTCTGTGGGTATCTTTTGTATCTCTTGTGCGAAAATTGGATAAAATTCTAGTATTAATATTGCATGAAGAAAAAAGATAATTAAATGTTTTTTCATGTTTTTCTATCCTTTAAATATTCTATAATAAATAATTTAAGGGGTGTTTTCAAAAAATTCAAACGGTTTTTAATAAACATTATTCACTGTCTTTACTTGAAAAAAATTTTGCAGTATTCCAACCTCTTGCTACGCAATAATCTGCTTTCTCCCAGGTCTCTTCTGTAAAGTATCCTCCAGCTATTGTTTCCATTCCTGAATTCAAGATTTCTTTAATGCTAGCTTTATCCATTCAATCGTATATATGGATATATTTTTTTTATTCTATGTCTATTTGCCCTTCTTCGGGCGCTGTGCCTTTTCCTTTCCAGAGTCTCCAGATATCCAAGTGGTAATATTTCAAATGTTCTGCTCATTACTTTATAACCAACCCAATCCCAAACCAAAAACTAGAATTAAGACTATATCAAAGCCCCAGATTGCCGAAACTGCAATCACCCTCTTTTTCATATTTGTCATATCATAAACCCAAAAAGCTGCTACAAAAAATGTGAGATAGCCAAAGAGAAAAATCAACCAGGGAGTTCCCGTATCCCAAAAGGCATAATCCCAGGTAAGTGCGTCAACTGCATTCAATAACATTTCCACAAAAACACTAAATATTGATCCAGCCACGGCAATAAACCAGCGATTAGGAACCCCAAGAATCTTGTCCTCCTTGTTGGGTAGCAGCATTTTGGTCCAGATAATACCAGCCACAGCAAACATGAACATAATCTCGATATTCAACCCAATTAAAATCACGTAAGCCGAATCACCCGGTGTACACCACAAAGGTGCATAATTAGTAAAGTGGAATATCAGGGAATTGATGATCTCATTGAACCAATCCATGCCCCAGAAGGCCAGGCCAGCCAGGATTAGCGCGTAGTTCTTCTTTTCCATCTCGCTGACATAGATATAGAAAACAAAAGATAATAGTGGTATGACATACCATTGAAACTGTGAACCATCACGTAGAATACTTAAGGCTTGCTGGGTAAATTCGGTGGGCATACTTCCTCCCTTATTTTTGGATTTCCTTAACTGCTAGTACGTCCTAACGTCCGCTACTGTGGACTAATCTATTCAAGAAGCTTGATTTGAGGGGTTTAATTGCCAGCAATGCCTGTATTGGCGATGACTTTTCAAGAGCGCTCAATATCCGACCCATGGTCCTGTGGTTAAAACTATCATAGTCAGAAAAGATCATTTCTGCAAGCTTCCCTCTTTCAATAGCCATGTTGGCGTATTTGTCAAAACTGTTTTCAGGAGTAAAAACACGTTGTTCTCGTGATTTCATTTCGGCTGAACCTGTTTTACATACTGTGGGACAAATTCCACACCCCAGACAGACATCCTCATCCCTTACCGCACATTGACGTTTTCTTCCGTCTCTTGTGTATTTTTCCATTTCAATAGCATCCACCGGACAGGCAGTGGCACATTTTGCGCAACCATCGCAGGTGGCACTATCAATCTCAACTATCCAATTTGAAGACACTATGGCATTATTAATATCAAAGGTTTTTATGGCCTCAATCATTCCACAGCAACAGCCACAACAATTGCATATATAGCCCAACTTGTTTTGAACATTGTCTCCTGTTTGGGCCAGCCCAGCTTCTTTACTCTGCTCCAATAATTTCATGGACTCAGACATTGAAATAGATTTTGCCAAACCATTATGAACAAGAACATCTGCTGCACTACCAAACGAGAGGCAATTGTTCTGATCATGTTCGCAGGCTTTCCCAAGATGTTCGGCCTTATGACGACAGGCACACAGAGAAACAGCATGAGCAGAAGCGCTCTCAACTACATGGGAAGCTCTCTCCCAATCCAGGATCTCAATATGGTCATCTTGAGGTAAGGACTCTTCCCTCACAAGAGATCGTCCTATCTGAGTTTGTTTCTGAAATACAGCCCGACTAAACCGATCATCTTCAACCATGTATTGATCAAATAAGCGTGCAATCTCAGCCATGGGGACATCACCACGTGAACGCATAAAAGTGTATTCAAAAAAACCAATCACCACTGGAGGTAGAGCCGCATACTTCACCCCTTTGTGTTCAATATCGATCATTAACCCTCGCTGAGCCAGGTCTTGGACTAAGTCGTTTAATTCTTCCTCTTCTATCTTTAGTTTTTTGGCAATTTTCGATAGTGGTTTTGGTATTGATGGGAATCGTCTGGCAAGCCGGGCCTCTTCCGGAGTAAAAAGAATTTCAAGAATTTTAGTGAAAGTTGGTGAAGCAGGAGCACCCGTTATGTGACGATCAAATCGCTCCTGCAACAAACGATAGTCCCGATGATTATTGACAATATGTCCCATAGCGTCCCCTTGATTGAGTCACAATATAAACGCTATTGAGCTCTTCATTAGCTATAACTGTCATTTATTACCCCGGATAAAAAAACTGTCCTTCCCTCTTGAAATGATTTTCCCTACTACATCTTATCCCTATATTGCTCCGCATGAAGACGAGCTCTCTTGCAATATTCAAACTTAATTTTTTAGATCATGATTCTGCAACCGCGGGGCTTGTTTATTTCATCAAAAATAGATCTAGAGAGCAGTTAAAACGTTAGATCATGGTGTATCAGGTGAATTATAGAATGGACTTCCACTTCTCACCTGACAACCGCACCGCCACCCCTAACAATTATTATACATTAGCCAAACGGTCTATTGTTGAGACATAGAGGATATTATGAGTGATCATCAGGCAAAACACATTATTGTAACCGGAGGCGTTATTTCCGGATTGGGGAAGGGAATTGCTGCTGCTTCCCTGGGAATGCTTCTTGAGCTAAAGGGGAAAAAAGTCACCATCCAAAAACTGGATCCATATTTAAACATTGATCCAGGGACTATGAATCCATTTCAGCATGGAGAGGTTTTTGTTCTGGATGATGGAACAGAAACTGATTTGGATCTAGGTCATTACGAACGCTTCATTAATGTCAATATGACTAAGGCTAACAATAGTACAGCTGGAAGTATCTATTACGAAGTGCTTGAACGAGAACGCCGTGGAGATTATCTGGGCGGAACCGTACAGATAATTCCGCATGTAACTGATGAGATCATCAAACGAATTGAGACACCTGAAGCAGTCGATCCTAACTTGGATATCGTCATCACCGAAATTGGCGGAACTGTAGGAGATATTGAAAGTCTTTCTTTCCTTGAGGCTGTTCGTCAGTTCCAACAATCTCGTGGTCGCGAGAATGTGATTATCCTGCATGTAACACTCATCCCATATGTGGGTGCCAGTGAAGAATTGAAAACCAAACCCAGTCAACATTCAGTCATGCGTTTAAGGGAGATTGGTCTCCAACCTGATATTCTATTCTGTAGAACTGAGCATCCGTTAACAGATGATGTGCGCGCTAAGCTGGCTCTTTTTACCAATGTTAGCACCAATGCGGTGATACAAGGTCTTGATGCTAAATCCATTTATGAAGTCCCCCTGCTCCTCCAAAAAGAACATTTGGCTGGAATCGTCATGGAAAAGCTGCGCCTTGAAAATGTGAATTCGGATACTACTCAATGGGAGATTTTCGTTGATCGCATCCTTAATCCAGAAGATGAGATAACCATTGCTATAATCGGTAAATACACTGCCATGCTGGATGCCTATAAAAGTATCATTGAATCATTTATCCATGCCGGTGTAAATAACCGCTGTAAGGTAAAGTTAGAGTTTATCGAAGCCAGTGACCTAGAAACAGATGCCGGTCTAGAACAGGTTCTCGGTCATGTTCATGGTGTTCTGATTCCCGGTGGTTTCGGGTCTAGAGGAATTGAGGGCAAAATTAGGGCATCTCAATTTGCACGCGAAAAACATATCCCCTTTCTTGGACTCTGTCTTGGACTTCAGGTGGCAGTCATTGAATACGCTCGGAATGTGCTTGGACTCACTCAAGCAAACTCCGAGGAATTTGATGACAAAGCCGAGCATCCTGTTATTCATTTAATGTTCTCCCAGCATCATGTCACTCACAAGGGTGCCAGCATGCGTTTGGGTGCATATGACTGTGTCCTCAAGCCACAGACGAAGTCCTTCTCAGCCTATGGTGAAGCACATATCTCGGAACGTCATCGTCACCGTTTTGAGGTAAATAATGACTATCGTGATCAGCTGGAAAAAGCCGGAATGCTAATTTCTGGTGCATCTCCTGACGGTGAACTGGTAGAGATGATTGAAATTGAAGACCACCCATGGTTTGTGGCCACACAAGCTCACCCTGAGTTCAAGTCCAGAGTAGCAAAGACGCATCCACTATTTCGTGACTTCGTGAAGGCTGCTTTGACTTTTAAGAATAAGTGACTAGGCTAGTCATTCTGAACCGTAGGTGAAGTATCTCACTTTGCGAGTAGACTCTTGCTGTCAACTGGAGATCCTTCACTAAGCCTGTATTAAACAAAGTCGAAGTATTCAGGATGACAACATCGAGTGTTTTTCTGAGTTTGTCGAAGAGTCTCTCTTTAACGCCATACGATTACACGCAATTAGATGCCCTTAATTTCATTCAGGGTAACAATGTAGAAAACCAATCAAAAATAACCCTTTCCAAAAACGATATCTTCCCCAAATTAGAAGCCTGATTCATTAACCCCACAATCAGTTAAAGATCAATTTTGGGCATCAAGCATGCCTATTTATTCAATTTTAATTGGAGTTAAACTATGGTATCAAAAGCACCTGCACATGTCGGGCATCGGCAAAGATTACGAGATCGGTTTTTTCAAAATGGATTGGAATCCTTCCATGATTACGAGGTATTAGAGTTGCTGCTCACTCTGGCGACACCCCGGAAGGACATGAAACCCCAGGCCAAAGAATTGATCCGTCGTTTCGGTTCCCTAGCCGGGGTGTTAGATGCTCCAATGTTGGCCCTTCAAGACATTAAGGGCATAGGAGCAGCGAATATCTTTGCTCTCAAACTTCCCCATTCCATTGGTCGTCGCTATCTTTTCGAGCAGACCAAAGGGAAGGATTACTTACGCTCCAGTAGGACAGTGAAAGACTACCTGACACACAATCTACGTGAGCGGAATCGTGAGGTTTTTATGGTTATTTTTTTGGATGGCCAAAACCAGGTGATCAAAATGGAGGAGTTATTTATCGGGACTCTGACTACCTCAGCTATTTATCCCAGAGAAGTGGTCCAAAAGGTCCTTGATTATGATGCAGCAAATGTGATCCTGGTCCACAATCATCCGTCTGGAAATCTCACACCATCAAATAGTGATCGTGCAGTGACCAAAAAATTACAAACAGCCTTAACCGCAATCGATGTTGATATTCTGGACCATCTCATTGTTGGGGGAAACGAGTTTTTCTCGTTTGCGGATCATAAGCTGTTGTAGCGTTCTTTCCCAGTCGTGTCATTCTGAGCAACGCGAGGAATCTCTATCAAGCCCTAGATTAGGGCCCTTAAGCACAGGTAGATACTGAGATCCTTCACTCGCGTTCAGGATGACACCATCTGGGTCTGTCTGAACGTAGTGAAGAGTCTCGCTTTAAGGACAATGACTTGCAGTTAGTTGGGAATCCTACACTCCTCTCCATGATGACTAATTTGACATTTCTTCCCTGAGAATAATATCAGACTCCAATTCAGGGTTCCCACCACGCATGTCTTTGTAGAAATCCCGGATCAGATCCATGTCTTTTTTAATATCTCCTGAGGGAATAAATGAGGGACCTGTTCCAGCTTTCTTGTTCTCATAATCTGCGAATCCCAGCAATACAGGTATTTGTGCTTTATGGGCAATATGGTAAAATCCAGATTTCCAATGATCCGTTTTACTACGAGTCCCTGGTGGTGTTACCGCAATAATAAGATCATCCTGCTCTGAATAACGATCAACAATCTGATCAACAACACCATGGGCACTGCGACGGTCAACGGGGATACCACCCAACCAACGCAAAAAACCACCGAATGGTTTTTTGAATATAGTATGTTTGCCAATCCAGGAGACTTTGATACGTAACATGAACATGATCGCTAAGAGATATATGAGATCCCAATTACTCGTATGAGGAGCGCAGATTAGTATGAACTTGCCCTGGGGAGGCAATTCTCCCTCAAATTTCCACCCATTAATTCTCATCCAGGATTTACCTAAGAAGTATTTGAATCGTCCTGATCGCCTACTCTTATTCATTTCGCTCTCCTTCCAAGTCTTTTTCTCTCATCATACGCCCTGCCACATATGCTGTTGCCCAACTTGAAGTCAAATTATAGCCGCCTGTCTCACCATTCACATCGATTACTTCTCCTGCAAAATAAAGATTCGATGTGAGTTTCGACTCCAGTGTGGTGGGGTTGATTTCTTTAAGAGAAACACCCCCCGATGTTACAATTGCATGATCATAAGAGTCATGTCCAATCACTCTCATGGGAAATTCTTTCAACAGCATCCGCAATTTCTTGCGTTCTTCCCCCGTTACCTGATGCAGCTCTTTATCAGGATCTATTCCTAAAATATCCAGAAAGAGAGCTATCATTTTTCTGGGTAAAAGTGATTTTAGCATATTCTTAAAACTCTGTTTACTATGCTCCTCTATCTCCCTCAATAATCGTTGATCCAACTTTTTGTGATCCAGTGCGGGCTTTAGGTCAATCTTGATGTGTACATCCTGTTTTGCATCTAGCATACTCACCAGTGTTTCACTCAAGGTGAGGATAATGGGGCCCGTCACGCCTTTTCGGGTAAACATCATTTCACCGAATAGCTCGGTCACCTTTTTGTTCTCAGACCAAACCGAAATAGATATGTTCCGGAGACTCACACCTTGAACTCGTTTCGCTGTATCTCCAGCCGTAAGCACAGGTACCAAAGATGGAGCTGTGTCTGTAATTGTGTGTCCAAAAGATTGTGACATCACATATCCTTCTCCGGTAGAGCCCGTTGATGGATAAGAAAGACCCCCTGTGGTAATGCAGACCTGGTCTGCCGTTACCTGAGCTGGTCTGCCGGAATGAGTCATCTCCAGCACAAATCTTCCTTCACTGTCTTTTGAGAGTCCAGTAACATGAGCTTGTGTGACAATGGGAATCTTTAGTTCATTCAACTTATTGACAAAAGCATCTACAATATCTGTGGCTCGATCACTTTGAGGAAAATAGCGCCCCCCACGTTCCAGCTTAGTAGGAACATCCATTTCGTGTAGATAATTCAGGAGGTCATGGTTGAAAAATTGAGAGAAGGAATACTTGAGAAAACGCCCTTTTTTACCAAATCGATTGAGAAAGCTCTGCATCCCTTCCTCATTGGTAATATTACAACGCCCTTTTCCTGAAATACGTAACTTGAGCGCCGGTTTTCGCATTTTTTCAAACAATACGACGCTATGTTTCGGGTTATAGGCTTCAATAGCAGCCATGAGGCCGGCTGGACCAGCGCCAATGACTATGGTATTGTAATGAGATTCGAGCAAAACTATTCCTGTTTTTGTTACATCAAGTTTTGGATCTCTGTTTTAAACTCATCTACAAGTGAAGCTGCAACCATTCGACTGCTGCCTTCAGCAAAGATTCGGACAATCGGCTCTGTGTTAGAAGCTCTAAAATGGACCCACCGATCTTCCCATGTAATCTTGACGCCGTCCTCAAGATTTGGATCCAGACTAGTGTATTTTTCTGCTAATGATTTTAGAATCTCGGCTGGTTGATAGCCCTGAACATTGATCTTATCCTTAACCATTTCATAACGAGGTAGATCATTAGCGATCTCTCTAATAGATTGGTTTGTTTCTGCCATGAGGGACAGGATCAAACCCGATGCCACCAGTGAGTCTCTCCCTAAGTGTGATTCTGCCAAAATAACACCACCATTCCCCTCGCCACCGATAAGACTATCCTGCTGCTGCATCCTACGGGCAACATGGATCTCACCCACAGGTGTCCGCAACACATTCCGACCGTAGCGTTCTGCCAATTCATCTAAAGCCATGGTGGTACTCAGGTTTGTTACGATGGGTCGCTTGTCTGTGTCTGCTGCATTTCTTAATGCATGATACGAGGCCAACACCAAAGTGTATTCTTCAACCAAAGGATTCCCGTTTTCGTCAATCACTGCCAGGCGATCAGCATCGGGATCTGTGGCAATACCAATGTCGGCTTTTTGCCGTACAACCTCATTCCTAAGATCCATCAAGTTTTCTGGAAGGGGTTCCGGTGTGTGGACAAAATCTCCATCATTCTTACAGTTCATTTCAATCACTTCACAGCCGATACGCTCCAAAAACATGGGTAAGGCTTCTGATCCAGCTCCATTAATCGCATCAATTACTACCTTGGGACGGCTCTTTTTAACTGCTTCCACATTGACCAGATCTAAAGCCATGACATTTGCAATATGTCTTTCAATGCGATCATCTAATATTGTTGTCTCACCACTTGGTTCGGCCTGACTTTGACCCGTCTGTTGTACATTGAACAATTCACGTTGTAGCTGTTCATGTTCTTGTGAATCAAGGAATAAGCCTTCTGCACCAACGAACTTTAAAGCATTCCATTCGATGGGATTATGACTGGCAGTCACAATGATGCCACCACGTGCATTCAAGTCCTTGACCATCAATTGAGCTGTGGGTGTGGGACAAATACCGCAATCGATGATCTCACAACCCATGCGTTTCAGGGTCGTTTCAACAACCCCCTTAAACATTTCTCCCGATGGACGGCTATCTTGGGCAATCACAATACGACCATTATCCATAAGCTGCGCAAATGCCTGCGTGTAGGTTTTTACAACCTCTACATCAAAGCCATCATCTATTATCCCTCTCACACCAGAGATTCCCGATATCAATATTGGCATTACTCTTTTCTCCTCCATATACTCGCTGATCCCTTAGATCAGTTTGTATCCGATCAAATCATCAATTGTTGTTTTTCCAATAGTGAAGGGTCTATTCTCTACAAATACAAACCCCTGTTTATCGTACCATTCTATGGCAGGCCTATTGTCAATCATTACGCCCAGCCAGACCCGGTCAACTTTATATTTTCTGGCGGCTGTTATCCCAAACGCTAACATTTTCTTACCTAGCTGCAATTTCTGAAATTCTGGTAGTACATATAGCGATGTGATATAAAACTCACCCCTATGTTCATTCCAGTAGGTTTTACTATAGCCCACAATCTGTTTATCAACCAGAGCAACACAGCCTTCCACAACTTTCGAATCAAATAGATTTCTCAATTTGTTCAGAGCATAATAGGCGATATGGAACTCCCGTCGATCTTCTTCCGGGATAAATGGCCCATACGCATCTGCCCAGGTGTCCCAAGCTACTTGCTGGATTGCTGGAAGATCAGATCTGCGCCAGGCACGCACTCGTATCATGATCGAAAAGCGGCCTTGAACAAGGAAATTGCTAAAGCACTCCAAGCAATAACGAAGGCCACACCACCGAATGGTGTAATGGCACCGAAGTACTTTTTACCAGACAGGGCCAAAATGTAAAGGCTTCCTGAAAATAGAATGATACCAGCAATCAATAGATACCCCGTAATATTCAGAGCTTTGGGAGTCATTACATTTGCTAGACTGGGTAAGAGCAAGAGCGCTAGAGAATGAATAGCTTGATAAAAGACAGCCTTTTGCCAGATAGTTTGGCTGTAAGCATCAAGAATTGATTTTAAGGCATGGGCACCAAATGCACCAAGAGCAACGGTAAGTCCAGCGAGAATAGCTCCCATAAAAGCAAAGAAGTAAGCTGACATTATTTAGTCCTTTATATCGCGGGCACGTTTTTCCCCACGTAAAAAATATTGAAAAAAGATAGATCCACCGTACATCCTTTTCAGGGTAGTAGAAGCAGCAAAATCAGCCCGTTTCTTTCTGGCTTCCATATGTTTGTTAAAAAGCATAACTGGATGAACAAAATTCCATGCCAATGCCATAATAATGGCTCCCATCCGTTTCCAATCCCCAATCAGTGCTGAAAAAACAAAAGCCACACCTTCAAGGGCAATTCGTGCTGGTAGGATGGTTGCCAGATAGGCGGTAGGATAATTTTTTATGAGCATCATCAGATTATTCCGATGATTTAAATATTTCTTCTGATAGCGATCTGGAGGAAGCGTCCATCCAGAATGATGATATATCTTTGCCGCAGGTGCATTCACAACCCGCCAACTGGCATTATGGAGTCGCCAGCAAAGATCGATCTCTTCCATGTGGGCAAAAAAGTCTTCATCAAAAAGACCAACTTCTTTTAAAGCGCTCCCGCGGAGTAATAATGCGGTACCACTTGCCCAGAAGATGTCTCTGGGAGTGTCATAAAACCCATCGTCTTTTTCCATGGTGGTAAAAATACGTCCCAAAGCGAAAGGAAAAGCCAAAATATCCATGAGTCCACCAACGCCTCCGGCATAGTCAAAGAGTTCAGGATTCTGGGCAGACATAATTTTTGGTTGAACGGCAGCAATCTTTGGATCGGATTCTATTTGCTCCACCATATGGCCAATCCAGTCTGGTTCGTGGGTGGTATCATTATTTAAAACAAGATAATGATCTGACTCTATGCTCCTCAAACCAACATTACAGCCACCGGCGAATCCAAGGTTCTTTGTATTCTCAAAGACATGTACTTCAGGAAAATGTTGTTTGATAAGTACCACGCTATCATCGGAAGAGGCGTTATCAACTACAACAATTTTCAGATTTTGATAAGTGGATGCTGCTAAGGAACGTAAACAGGGTTCAAGAATATCCCAACCATTCCAATGAGGAATAACAACAGTGACTTTTGGTTGAGCAATTTCCTTGTGTGTCATAGCTTTAAAGATACACATGAGAGACTGGGATTCAAATCATTGTGCTGTACTTGAGCATTGGTTTTATGGTTTGATCAAATAGTAGCATCAATTCCTACGTCCTAAAGCCACAAGCGCTGCTCCACTCCACAAATTTAAATCATAACTACCTACCATTATGGCCGTATTCTTTTTGAAATCTCCACCTCTCATAATAATGGAGGTGTACTTTTGTTGTACTGCATCGACATACTGATAACTAACACCATTGTAGTGAATATAGTCAAATTTTGAGCCACCAAAAAAGACGTCATTTTCTGTTTCTGCTTCAATAAAATTATAGACTTCGTAGATATGGTCAATTTCAATGATAAATTTAGAGACTCTCGTAAAAATATTGTATTCCCACAACTCATATTTTTTTGAGATATATAACTTCTCGCCAGCAATATAAGCGCTATTGGCTTCCAGTGGTTCGTTCTCCAAGTTTGGCAATGATGGATAATTTATTTCCTCCCAACTATAAGGTGAATCACTTGAATGCAGGACAACATCTTGTCCCGGCCGCAACACTGGATTTCCAATGATATACACGTGTTGACCATCTGCCGTACCTATAATATCGATGAAGTCAGTATCAATCCTGGTATCGTATCTAATAAAAGTTGATCCATCGTAGTGTACTGTTGTCCCGTTATACCCGGCAAAGTAAATATTGCTTGGTGAACTGCCCCAGAGAGTCACTATCTGGCTAGAGCCTCCCTCTCCCAAATTCAACTCATACATTTTCTCAAAGTTGCTGCCGTCATAATGCAGTATTGAAAGCCCACTCACAAACCAGACATCGTCTGATCCAAAAGCAAAGACACCATAAAGGATTGAATGGTCAACAGCTTCATGAAGGCTCCACTCATTACCATCCCAATGGACTGCATTGTACCATTTTGTTGTGAGAATGCCCTGGTCGTCAGGTTCTTCAACCCGAAGTTGTCCTGCTAGCCATATATCGTCATCACTAATGATTGCAGCATCATACAATTTGCTACCGAGTATACCCAGGGTATCAAATTCCCAGGCAAAATCATGAGAGGTCGTGTCCGGGCAACATCTTTGCAAATCTGTTCCACAGGGATAATACCCTTCATCACAGACGATGGAGTCTAGATCTTCCGGGGGACCAGGACACCCCACAAGCAGTAGTAATAGTATGGGAATAATGAATTTCATCGAAACTCTTAAATATGATTTGAGCATTACTCTCTATGGCCTAGAGCAACAAGAGCCTTGGCAGGCCACACGTTTGTGTCAAAAGTACCAACCATGACTGCTATGCCGTCTTTGAAGTCTCCACCGCTCATATATATTGATTTATAATCCTGCTGAATTGCATCTACGTATTGATAACTACTTCCATTGTAATGAAGGTAATCAAACTTAGATCCACCAAAAACGATGTCATTCTCTGATTCCCCTCCGACAAAATTATATTTTTTCTCAATATGATCTATCTCTGAATCCAGTCTGGATCCCTTTGAAACGATATTGTACTTCCATAATTCAAGGTTTTTTGGAATATATAAAATATCTCCAATTACAGCTAAACCATGTAAATCTGGTGGATCAAAACCTAAAAGTGAATTCAATGGATATTTTATTTTCTCCCAGGCAAATAGACTACTCCCTGAATGCAGGATAATGTCCCCTGATTGTCCTAATTCAGAACTACCTGCGACAAAAACATGTGCACCATTGGAGCTTCCTGTGATATGAGAAAAGTTTGATTCTAGGTAAGAATAATCCCGAGTAAAACCTGAACCATCATAGTGAATGATAGTACCATCATGCCCGGCAAAATAAACATTTTCTGATGACGTGCCCCAGATTGTAATAACCTGATTAAATTGTCCATAGCCCGCATGCCATAGCCTTTTGAATGTACTCCCATCGAAATGGATGATATCCTCACCATTCACAAACCAGACATCATCTGGACCAAAGGCAAAGACATTCTTAAGGGTTGTATTATCATAGGCTACATGAAGACTCCATTCGCTACCATCCCAATGAACTGCATTGTACCAGAGCAACTGCGTATTCTCACCAGAAGAGTCCACTTCTTCTACACGAATTCGACCTACTATCCAGATATCATTCTCGTTGATTATTGCTGCATCTCGAAGATCGCCACCGTGTGAACCAATTGTATCAAGAACCCAAGTAAACTCATGACTAGTTGAATCCATGCAACAATCTTGGGAGTCTGGGCCGCAAAGATAGTAACCTTCATCGCAGACCACTGGGTCGAGATCGTCGGGGGGACTTGGACAGCCTACCAGGAGAAGGAGTAGTATTGGAGGTGTGATTTTCATAATTTATTAAAAGGTACTCGATTTGAGTATTATTTCAAAGGCATAGAAGAAATCAATATCTATGGTAATCTGGGGCTAAAAAATGCTGTCTTTTATAAGACCTTACTTTAAGCCTGAGATTAATACAAGTATTTGATACTGCTCAATTATTTTGTAAATGTGACGTTCGACAAATTAGGCATGCAATTTGCCTTAACCAAGGGAGCTGGAGGAGTTTATGGATAACCTCAATGTACGTGATTTTATGACAAAAGATTTGATCGTTTTCAAACCATCAATGGATATTTATTCTGCTATTGATGTGTTGGTCAAGTCTGAAATCTCCGGAGCTCCAGTCGTTGATGATAATGGCAAGTTAATCGGTATCATTTCTCAAAAAGACTGTCTGAGAATTCTTGCCAATGGTGTTTTTCATAATGCTCCAGCTGGTCCTGTGAGCGAGTATATGACCGAAGCTGTGATGAGTATTGATCCTGGCATGGATATTTTCACGGTGGCTGATCTCTTTTTGAATAATGTCTATCGTCGTATCCCCGTTGTTGAAAATGGTGTTGTTGTTGGACAGGTTAGTCGACGTGATATTCTACGGGCAATTCAAAATAAGCTTACCAACACCTGAGAGACTTCAGGGACTCTGTTTGCCTATGACTCGGCTCCATTGATAAAGGCTTCTAGGTGAAACAGTCTCGGCCATATTCTTTTTCAACCTTCTTAGTTTTCTATATCCGAAAAATACATAAATCACATATTGCTCTACCAAAAAGGCCAGATATCTTGGCGCCATGAAATTAAGTATGTCTAATTTAACAATAATCAAAACAGGAGAATCCAAGTGAAGATCGGTATTCCCGTTGAAACTGTTGCCGGAGAGACCCGCGTTGCCATGGTCCCCGGAAACATCGCCGCATTTACCCGTTTGGAGCATGAGATTATTATCCAGAAAAATGCCGGTGCCAGGTCCTTCATCTCAGATGAAGAATTCAAAAAGGCCGGTGCCAGTATTGTGGATGATGCTCAATCACTCTATGCACAGGCAGATGTTGTCTTTAAGGTTCAGCCCCCCAGTGCTGATGAAGTCAAGTTGATGAAAGGTGGAGCCATCTACATGGGAAATCTCGCTCCATTAAATAACCATGATACCCTGATTGCCATGAATGAAAAGAAAGTGACTGGTTTTGCCACTGAGTTCATTCCCAGGATTTCCCGTGCCCAGAGTATGGACACACTGAGTTCTATGGCAACTTTAGCTGGCTACAAGGCCGTGTTAATTTCTGCCAATCATCTTGGTAAAATTTTCCCACTGCTTATGACTGCTGCTGGATCAATTCCACCAGCCACAACTTTTGTTTTAGGTGCAGGAGTCGCAGGACTTCAAGCTATAGCTACAGCAAAACGTCTCGGCTCCAAAGTAGAAGCCTTTGACCCTAGACCAGCAGTTGAGGAACAGGTCAAAAGCTTGGGCGCCACTTTTGTGCACATGGAAGTCCCTGAAGAAAACGTAGAGACATCAGGTGGTTACGCTAAGCAACAGTCCGATGCTTTCCTCATCGCAGAACAGAAAGCAATCGGTGCTCGACTGCCTAAAGTGGATGTTATTATTACCACGGCTCAGATCTTTGGAAAAGCAGCTCCTATCCTCATCACTGAAGACATGGTGAAAATGATGAGACCCGGTTCTGTCATTATTGACCTGGCCATTGAAGGTGGTGGAAACTGTGAACTTGCTGAAGCAGGTAAAACGGTTGTCAAACATGGCGTGACCATTGTGGGAACGCTTAATCTCCCAGCCACTCTATCTATTAACGGTAGTGCAATGTTCTCCAAGAACTTGCTCAATCTGTTCAAGAACATCTTCCAGAACGAGGATAATAGTCTCGATTTTGATGAAGAAGTGACTGCCGGTGCTTGTATTACTCATGACGGTGAAATTCGGAATGAGTTGGTTAAAAATTCTATGACTGGAGGGAATGCATAATGGAAAGTCTAATTGTATCCATCTATGTTTTCACCCTGGCCGTCTTTATCGGCTTTGAGTTGATCACAAAAGTTCCACCATTATTACATACCCCACTGATGTCGGGGTCCAACGCAATATCTGGTATTACTGTAGTTGGTGCCCTACTGGCTGCAAATGCTGATAATTGGGCCATAAGCACCATTTTGGGTGTCTGTGCCATCGTTTTTGCCATGATCAATGTCATCGGTGGTTTCATGGTGACTGATCGCATGCTAGGCATGTTCAAAAAAGATAAAAAGACTGAGAAGGGAGCCTGATCATGATCTATTTAGAACAGTTCACATATCTCCTGGCTTCAGCACTTTTTATTATTGGATTGAAGTATCTTGGTTCGGCTAAAACTGCCCGCAGAGGTAACCAATATTCTATGATGGCTATGGCCATCGCCATTGTTATCACTTTGATAGTCTCTGGTATAGCCGGTCCTGTTCAAATCATTGTCGGTATGGTTGTCGGTGGACTCATCGGTGGTATTGTTGCCAAACGGATCGAGATGACCTCCATGCCACAGATGGTTGCTCTCTTTAATGGTTTTGGTGGTATTGCCTCCACTCTGGTAGCCTTCTCCGAATATCTTGAGCCAACCACAGTTCCAGTAACGCTTGATGTGAATGTTACCCTTATTCTCAGTTTATTTATTGGTACAGTGACACTGACAGGATCTTTGATCGCCTTTGCTAAACTGCAAGGGATTATGCCTGGTAGACCCATTGTATTACCCCTGCATCAAATTATCAATAGTATCCTGATGCTTAGTGTTATAGTCTTTGGCGTCATGTACATCATGGCTCCCGATGTACCAATGTGGCCGCTACTTATCATTGCTGCTGCTGCAATTTTTGGGGTTACCTTTGTAATTCCCATTGGTGGTGCAGATATGCCAGTGGTTATTGCTCTCCTGAATTCCTATTCAGGTTTAGCTGCTGCTGCTACGGGTTTTGTCCTCTCAAACAATGTCTTGATCATTGCTGGTGCATTGGTTGGTGCTTCAGGACTGATCCTGACCCAGCTCATGTGTGAAGCCATGAACCGTAGTCTGTTCAACGTACTCTTTGGTGCCGTAGGAACAGATGATAGTACCGGTGACGCTGGCACTGGTGGTGGTGAGCAGAAAACAGTAATCCGTTATACTGCTGAAGATGCGGCCATGATCATGGATAACGTTCAGTCAGTGATTATCGTGCCTGGTTATGGTCTCGCTGTAGCCCAGGCCCAGCACGTACTCCATGAAATGGGTGAGTTATTAACAGCCAAAGGTATTGATGTCAAATACGCCATTCACCCAGTTGCCGGTCGTATGCCCGGACATATGAATGTGCTTCTAGCTGAAGCCAATGTCCCCTACGATGTGCTATATGAAATGGATGACATCAATGATGAATTCCAGAACACAGATGTTGCCTTGATCATTGGAGCAAACGACGTGGTCAACCCATCTGCCCGCAGCAAGAAGGACAGTCCATTATATGGTATGCCTATTCTGAATGTGGATTATGCCAGGACGGTTATGTTCGTGAAGCGATCCATGGGTGCCGGTTTTGCCGGTGAAGCCAACCCATTATTCTTTGATGATAAGACCATGATGGTCTTTGGTGATGCTAAAGCAGTCGTCACCGGATTGGTAAAATCCCTTAAAGAAGAGTAAAAAATACGGAGGCTGAGGCTCTCGAAGCCTTCAAGTGTCCGATATAAGATTAATAGAAAGAGCCCTGGAATTCCAGGGCTCTTTCTATTTACTCAAACTATCAGAAATAAAAATGGAACCCAAACCCTGCTGAATATTGGTCCTGGGTAAGTTCATGATCACGGTTAGTGGTTCTGAAGTCTCCATCTTCATACTTTCTCGAATAGTGATATGTTGCCTTAACAAGCGAACGAGATAGAGTTCCCCTTACGAAAAAGGAAAGGTCTGAGTTGAATTGATACTCTGCCCCGGAGGCAAAGCTCATTATGAAAGGGCTATTTAAATCTGAGTTAAACTCATCCCAGTTTTCCACGGTGATTGGAAAGGTTTTCTCTTCTTCATAAAGATCTTCTACTGTTGAAACAGATTTCCCATAACTTTGCCCCACACTTACTGCAAAATAAGCACGTGATCTTTGCTTATCTGGGTTTCCAAATAAATATTTAACTCCTAACTGAGGAGTGAAAACTGATGTTTCAGAAGAACTTATTGTATTTGCAGTATCACTATAAGCAGAATTATCCTCTTCATAAGTATAGTAATATTCCTCACTCAATACCATAGAATGATATGATGCATTAATAAAAACACCAATCTTCTTGGATACATAAAATGTGAACTCGGGGACGACGACCACTTTGTCCCCGGAGAAAATACTAATAGAATAAGATGGGGGGTAATATGAAGAGGCAACCTTAACGAATTGTTGTGCATGGATGGGATTATAACTAAAACCAAATGAAAATCGGTTTACAGGATGTTCAATTGTCTTAATATCCTCAAGCATCCCTGGAAGCGTAAATGTCTTGCCAATATCCTCGTTCGCTTGACCCTGCTTCTTAGACTGAATCGATTTAATTACTGGCAGGATACTCTCATCCATCACTCTCTCAGAACAAAATTCACTTAGCTCCTCTGGGCTTATTTTGTAGCCATCCTCTTTTGTAAAGACCTCTCCCTTGCCCTGTAGGTATACTCTGCCAACAATTGATGTCAGCATAGGTTCTATTTTGCCTCGACCAAAATTTCCGGCGATTGAACTGGGTGAAAAGGTCTCGATTATACAGGGGAAGCCAAGACCGCTAGTCGTATATACGGTGTCTGGCGAATCAAAACTCTGGGATGATAGCATCAGGGGCAGGATAACAAATAGAAGTTTTCGCATGATTAGTACCTCTCTACATGGTTAGTTTTGTTTTGCAAATAATGGATATCGATCCACCACTTGCCACTGCTCAGGAGATCCATTTGTTTTCATTAGGACTATTTCATCAATGGTAACACATAATGGCAGGTCAACTTTATAACTTTTTAACACGCGCTCCTTTTCCGTGTTATTCAAATGACTATATATCAAGCTCAAGTGTGGTTCGTAGAGATCCTTCTCAACTTGAAGTCGTACCACTGCATGATGCCACAGTTGAATTAGGTGTTGGGTTAAGGTAACATTGAAAAAGATACTGCGAAAATATTGATCCAGCGTGCTAATACGATCCAATTCAAGGTCAAATGCTGTGAATACTTGGCTAATCTTAGTTAGTTCATTTTGTAAATGATTAATTCGTTGATCCAACTGACCCAATAATGTGATATGCGGCAGAAAAGTCGGGGCGTTCACCTCTTTTGCTATTATATCGATGGTTGATTTCAAATAACTGAATTGCGGTTCAGACGGGATCAACCAAATTGAATATCCTGCAGCTGTATTAGTATTAATAATACCCCCTATTATCACAGATATATAAATATAAGCAAAAAATAGCTCTTTACCATACATTGCAGCTATTCTATTTATCTATGCAAGTACACTTTTCTTAAAGTCTCAGAAACATTCCCCTGCAGGTCATCGATAAGGAGCTTACAAATATATAAACCGGTTGCTGCAATACCCCCATAACTTGTCATTCCATCCCAACTCACTTGCCCCCTGTGGGCGATAGCCCTTATCTGCACTGGTTCAGCGATCTTTCTGCCGGCCATATCGTAGATCATGATCGACATTAAGGCCTGCTCCACAGGAAGTTCATATCGAATGATCAGCTCATCTTGTTGCCCATCTCCATTGGGTGTAAATGGATTGGGGTCAAGTTCAATATCCAGCTGTTGTGATAGTGCTGTCAAATGTAGACTGTTTTCATAACCAGGTGTGGCACCTGATTCATTGATGCAAAGCCCCCAATTGTCTGAATCTGTCTTGGTTGTCCGAATCCGTTCTCTGGATCTTCCCTCCACCAAAGCTGAAAACTCATCATAAGAAACCGTGTCCATCTCACTCCCTAGAGGATCAAAAAGCACCACTATATCAGCCGAATTGTTTAGGGTGGGAAACCCAGCGATAGGAAGTGTGAAACAATCCCAGGCACATGCATTGATCTCTGGTTCATCGCTTAATAATAGATATCCCCCAGCCTCAAGTTTCAAGCTACTGTCAGTCCAGGTTTTACCGGAAAGACTGTTATCTGAGAGTTGCCAACCTTGAAGGTCGACAACTCTCTCGCTCCGATTAATGACCTCCACCCATTCAGTTTGACCCGCATAAGGGACAGGCATGAACTCGTTAATGATTAGGGGCGACTCCAAACAGCTGACATAGCTTCTGAGAGTTCTTTTATTGTCATCGGCTAGATCATCATTTACACTAAAAACCTCAGCGGTAATATTGAGCCAGCCACAGTGCTCAACCTCTAGCTCCACCACTTGTCTGAGTGTGTCCTGTGATAAGATAAGTGGCAGTGAGAAATCAAACTGAACACTCCAATTGTCTCCCTGATCAATCTCGACTTCTATTTCAATGCTAGTTTGTGGTATGGCTCCAGCATTTACCACTTCCAATTCCAGTTGAATGTTTTCTCCAGCCAGAGAATCAGATTCAAGCAATCTGATCTCTGATAAAATCAAATTGTCAGGTGGGTTTTGAATCGAGTTCAGTCTGCCGGGAGTTATTCCTTTAGGATCTATACAGGTTGACCAATTCCACCAATCCTCAGCCGGTTTCCATAAAGCCGTGCGCTCCATGCTTCTCCCGTATTCTCCACCCTGATCTTCTTCATATTCATGAGTTAGTTGACGAATCCCAAGTACATCAAAGATCAGTATAGAATCTGATGAATTGTTCAGAGAGGGCCAAGGATATACTTCAATGATTCGTGCATTGACAGGGGACCAGTCTGCCAGAGCCAGGGAATCTTCACACAGAAGAAATAGGCTATCAGGTGGAATTAACACGATTGAGGAGAGTTTGCCCGTCGTTCCACTGCGATCCTTGAAGATCCAGTCATTTAGATCAAGTGTATCATCACCAATATTTATGAGTTCGAGAAACTCTGTTTGGTCTTCATGGGGTAAATAATGAATTTCATTCAGTGCAAGTTGGCCTGGTGAGAACCCGAGAATAATTGTCAGACTTGTATCAGCTAGGAGGTGCTCTTCGGTAAAGATTCGAATAGGTACGTGCGAAACACCAGCACCCAGTTCATAGCTGAAAAAGTTGATCGAATCAGATTGAAAACTTGGCAGTTCTCCCGCCCATTGCTGCACACCATTTGATTCAATTGAGAGCGTCCTCAAGGTATCCAATCCAAGATTACTAAAATGAAGCTCAATTTCCACCGCTGATGGGGCAATGCTCTCCTGCAAATCCACATTGATACGATCTATCCGAACATCGAGGCGATCCAATAACTGGGAGTTCACCGCGGAAGGAGTGACACCATCCACATGAATACTGCTAGCCCAATTCCAGGCTTCCAGCGGGAACAGTCTGGGATGCCTACGCTCCATACTTTTCCCGTATTCTCCACCCTGATCATCTTCATAGGCATGAGTTAACTGGCGCATCCCAAGAGGATCAAAGATCAATATAGAATCTGAGGAATTATTCAGTGAAGGCCAAGGAGAAACCTCGATAATGCGGGCGTTAGCAGGCGACCAACCTGCAAGGATCAAGGAATCTTCACAGAGCGTGAAAATGCTATCAGGGGGAATCAAGAGTGCTGAGGACAGTTGCCCTGCTGTTCCACTGCGATCCTTGAAAATCCAATTATTCAAGTCAAGTGTATCATTGCCAATGTTTATGAGTTCGAGAAACTCTGTTTGGTCTTCATGTGGTAGAAAATGAATCTCATTCAAGGCAAGCCGTCCAGGTGAAAATCCCAGTGTAACTGTAAAACTTGTATCAGTTAGGAGATGATCACCAGAATAGATCCTCATGGGAACCATGGAAACCCCAGAGTTAAGCTCCTCACTAAGAAAACTGATGTAACCGGGTTGAAAGCTAGGAAGCTCCCCCGACCATTGATGCAAACCTTGGGATTCAATCAAAAGCTCTCTCAATGTGTCTAGTCCAATATTTTTAAAGTACAAATTGACTCTTACTGACGTAGGTCCAATGGGATTGTACACATTTAAAGCAATTTGCTCGACCTGGATTGCCTCATTGCCCATTATTTGGGTGTTAATCGCCGCCGGTGTTGCTCCATCCAAATGAGTGCTACTACTCCAGTTCCAGGCTTCTAAAGGAAATACACTGGGATGCCGCCGCTCCAATGATTTTGCTGGACTGCCCCAGCTCCCTTTGTAATAAGCTCGACTGACTATATGGTCTGTAGCATCATACAGACGAATGGAATCGGAGGTGGAATTTAAAGTCGGCCACGAATCTAGCACCCAGGCTATTTCTGACTGAAGGGTAAAAAATTGGAGCGTCTGTTGCTGAGCACAGAGAACGAGCATACTGTCTGGTGCTAAAAACTTCAGGCTATCAGTGATCTCATGCCTGGTTGCATTCGCATCTGAAATTGACCAGCCCTGTAGAGACACAGGCTCATCTGAGATGTTCAATATCTCGATCCACTCACCACCTTGCTCATCAGACGGACTGGCCATAATCTCATTAATACTGATCACCTCTCGTCTATATGAGCCAATAACCTGGAATTGTAGGGTATCGTCTGAGTTTACTTCATCAAATTCACTCACCAATCGCAGGCCAACTTTGTGAACTCCTGGAGTCAGCTTAAAAAGACTGATCGAGAGTTCCAGCTCAGCTTGTGGTTCAACAGGCTCGAATACTTGAAGTGAATCACGCCATTCAGAATCTTCCTGAATCCCATTTTGATTCTCATCCTTATGCATCATAATGGAAAAACCATTCACTCGTTCTTCGCCAGTATTGCTTATGGCCAGAACAGCATTCACCGGCAAGCTTGTCAGGGCTTGGGTAAGCTCAACCCAATTTAGTGCCAAATTAAAAGCCGGTTTGGCTGCCGAATTCCTGAATCCGGGTGTTCCATTTTCTACCAAAGATTGTTGCCACTCAGCAAGGGAGTCTGGCACATCTAAGGAAATGCGTTCCCAGGAATAGCCATTCTCTGAGGAAGAAGTCCATGACATCTGACTCACCATGGATGAATCCTGGTTGCGAATAATAGCTGATTCTCCAGAATTTGTGAATCCACCACTGCCAAAAGTAGCATCTGTTGCGATGGTATAGATGGGAATACTATCTGGAATTAGACCAAGATATGGACCTGCTGTAGACGAATACCCTGGATCTAAAATTAACGCATAAGACATGGCCTGAATATTCACCGGACCTGATAAATGAATCAACGTATCTATCCCGGTTCCATCACTGATTACCCAACCATTGACCTGTATCACATGCTCTGAATGATTGTAAATCTCTATAAATTCGTTTTCATATTCTGATCCCTGAGGATTAGACATGACCTCAGAAATGCGTATGTCGCTAGCCTGCAAAGAGATTGCAAGGGCAACAAGACATAGCTTGTTCATAATAATTCCCATTGTTATACGTGAGGTTTACGTGATGAACCGAAGGTAAACCCCCTTCCAGCAAATGCCAAGTTTTTCATGAAATCATGGCGGACTTATTGTATATTCACCTCGCTTCGCCATGAGCTTGACAACATTTAGGAGGAACAATGAAAATATTGAAACTGAGTTTAATGCTTGTATTTGCCGCACTGGTCATGATCAGCTGTTCGGGAGCACCTGATGTAAATGATATGCCGGAAAGAAAAAATGCAACTGATCCAAAAACCCCCATGGATCTACCTGATTGGTATATCAATATCACAGAGGAAGATGATACCTATATTTATGCTGTAGGTATGGGCGAGTCGCGCAAAATGGATTTGGCTATCGAGAAGGCTAAACAAGCCGGTAAAGTAGAATTGTCAGAACGAATTTCTGCCAGCGTAAAGAGTCTGGTGAAGAGCTTTACCCAGGAGGCCGGAATGACAGAGAACACACAAATTGTTGAGTTCTACCAATCCACCTCTAAGACCGTTACTAATAATACATTAAACGGTGTGACTGTTCTTAAACGCTACCCCTATCAGAAAGCTGGCGGAACCTGGATTGCCTATGTTCAGCTGGGACTAAAAAAGGATGCTGTAAGTACTGAAGTGGTGAACTTGATCAAGAATGAAGAAGCGCTTTATGCTGAGTTCAAGGCCTCACAAGGTTTTAAGGAATTGGAAGCAACTGTTGCCCCATAAATAGCCTAGCATAAGTGTTGAACATAAAAAGGCTCCCAATTGGGAGCCTTTTTATGTTCAACACTATATTCACCAATTAATTCCCTATATACTTCACGTGCTTAAAGAATTGCTGCTTGAAGGCATCTCCAATAGGAATTTCTTTATTACCCATCTTAATAAACTGCTTCTGAATCACCTCGATCTTGTCCACAGAGACGACATAGGAACGATGAACTTGAATAAACTCACCTTCGGGAAGCAGTTCCAGAAGTTTTGCAAAGCTCATTCTTGAGAGCAGGTCTTTCCCATCCACTTTAAAAATGATGTAGTGACCATCTTTTTGTATATATCTGATGTTACTTGAGTTTACCTGATGGATCTGCGAGCCACTTTTAATAAATATTTGACGATGACCTGATTCAAGCTTGTCTTTAATGCCTCCGTCACCATTAGCTTGTGTGGCTTCCATTTTGTTTGCAGCTTCCAGAAAACGTTGGAATGGGATTGGTTTTAGTAAATAGTCCAACGCCTCCACTTCATAACTTTCCAAGGCATACTCTGCATAAGCAGTACAAAAGATGATGGGAATCTTTTGATCCTTGATAAGCCGTGAAAGTTGGATGCCACTTAGATCCGGCATATTGATGTCCATAAATATGAGATCTACTGAATCTTGGGAGATAAAATTGAGTGCTTCAAGTGGATCAGTAAAACTGGCGGAGAGCTCCATCCAGCCAACCTTGCCAACGTAGTTGCTCAAGATATCGATGGCTCCCTGTTCATCATCAATGATGATGCAACGTATCCGACTTTTCACAGTGTTATCCTCAGTTTAATTCGATGTTCAGTTTCACTTGAATTTATCTCCAGTAGATGCTTATCCTTATATATATATTCCAGTCGTTTTTTAACATTTTCCAAGCCGATTCCCTTATGTTCTGGAGAAGCTTTTCTATCCGGAAAGTGACTGTTGACCACTGAAAATTCTAATTCCTCAGCAGAAGTTTTGAGTAGAATCTCTATCTGTCCCTGCCCCTGATTGTCAATTCCATGCTTAAAGGCATTTTCCACAAAGGGCAGCAAGATCAAGGGCGCTACTTGACAATTCATGGGATTTCCATTAATCTGGAAATCTACACCGGGTGGATTTGTAGCTTTATACTTCAGCAGCATGAGATCCATATAGTTCTGAAGATGCTCAATTTCTTGTTGCAGGCCTATCTTATTCCCTGAGCTTTCGTAGAGCATATAGCGCATGAGGCCGGATAGTCTCAATAAAGCATCACTGCCTTCAGGATCATTATTCCGCTCAGTGATAGCAAAAATATTGTTCAGGGTATTAAATAGAAAATGCGGATTGATCTGGGAACGGAGATATTTGACCTCTGCTTCCAGGTTTTCCCGTTCTAAATGCTCTCGATGACGAATCTGTCGACGATAATCTCCTACAAAGCCATAGGCTATTCCTATGAGTATGAGTATGAAGTTCCCTCTCACAATGCTCAGTGATAGGGTCTGCCGATTGGGCGATGCCAACATTTTATCTGATACTTCTCCGACAGCAATGGGTAGATTAAACATTCTCAATGTGAGCGCATCCCAAGCCCATTCCATAACCGAAACCGCTAGCAGAACAGCAATCAGCATAAGGCTGTTCTTTGCAATGGATCTCAGGTTCAAACTTTGGGGAATTAACCACCGCGAGCCAAAGAGAATTAGGCCTACTGAAATAAGTAGATCGAAGAGGCGGACAGCATAAAGACTGCCATCAAGATTATTGAACTGACCTGCGAAGACGGGTAATTTTGCAGATTGGATGGGCACAAAATAGACCAAGCCAATGATGGTTATGAATATGCCGGGTTCAATCCATTTTCTATACATAAGGTGGGAATATATCCTTTTTTGAGCCTTCTTTGGTGAATAAGGCTGTCAATTACATGATTCATGTCATGAAGCCAGTCTGGCATGTCGCGAACGGCTCTGTGACTGAAACTAGCTATTTGGCACCATGTTTCAGTCTATTGATGCCAAAAGGAGAATTTATGCCTTTTCATCCCTTATTCTCGATGGTCAAAAAAAAGGAGCAATACATGCAATATCAAAAACGTTTAACCCTGGGGCTGATCTTGGTTTTACTCTCAACTCTTTCATTTGCCCAGGAAAGAAAAGTCATTACAATTAAAGCCAGCGGTCATAAAGATTCGATTCGGCACGAAATATTTATTGATGAAGACATGGAGTGGATTGACTCAACGATGGGAAAGGTCTTTATCCATAAAATGCCTCGCCACGAAAAAAAGGCTCGGATTGTCATAAAAAAATCAGGCTTTTTTCGTAAAGGCAAAATAGTCATAGATTTTGACCCTCGTAGTCAGGAGATCTCACACGTCACGGACAATGGAAAAGAAGTCCCTGAGAATAAATTTCACAAGTATCAGGATTACCTGGAAGAAGCGGGTGATTTTGCCGACCTCGAGGAATTACATCCCAGGATGGAAGAGCTCGAATGGAAAATGCAGCTAAGTAATTTGTCAGACTCGGAAAAAGTTGCAGATATTGAGGCTATTATCCTGGATTTAGATGCACTGGAATCTGATCATGCAAAATTGAAAAAAGGGCAGTATGCATCATTCAAAAGGATAATCGAGTTAGACTTGTTAACAGAAATTATTCAAGGAATATTGGAAGATGCCGGACAGACACCTCCTCAAAAGATCGAGGAAATCAAAATTGAGGATGGCAAGTTTATTCTAAACGGAAAAGAGATCGGTGGCAAGGTTGGGCAGAAATGTATTCAAGCCTATGCTAACCACTCAGGTCATGAATTCATGGGTGACAAAAAAATAAGTATTCATATGCAGTTTGATTAAGTAACGGATTATGGCCGGGAGTATAACAATCTCCGGTTTCATTTTTTCAGGACTTCTGGACCAAGGCTGAAGGTGTTTGACAACCATTAATCGCCGGTGCTTGCTGCACCAGAGCATCATCTTCCAGGGCTGCTACCATGAAAAGGGCAAAATCCACACGACGGGTCATATTGCTCTCCAGAATGGGATCACCCACATGCTCACTCCAGACAGGTAAACCCTGGCTATCCCCTTCTTCAAGATCACTACCCCGGACGACGGTCCATTTTCTGTCACTTGCAAAAATCCGGTGACACGCTTCCACCTGATCATCTATCTCAACAGCTCGAAGCAGCCGACCGAGCTTGCTTGCAACACTTACCATCCATTTGAATGTTCGTGAGTACACATCCTGGCCATCACGGGTGATATGCCAGCCACAGGAAAAGATGAGCCGTGCATCAGCATCGCTATAATCCAATACTGACTGGGCCGTACCACTTGAATACTGCTTGACGCCCCAGGGAACCAAGACAGTGAGTACACCATCACATCCGGCAACAGCCTGTTTGATGATACCACTATCATTTGTGGGTCCGGGAATGATGGTCATACGGTCTTTGAATTCGTCCAGCTTGTGCACACTCTTCTCTCGACAAACACCAACGACTTCATAACCACGATCCAGGGCGTGCTGAATCATGTATTCCCCCAGTTTCCCGGATGCACCAATTATGCAAACTTTTTTCATATCTATCCTTTTGTGCTAACGACTCTTCATTTTGTCACAACAAGTTTACTAATATAGTATTCATTGGCAATTACTATCGTTGTTTCCGGATAGGGCGAGACGGAGATTAGCTCAATTGTATAACTTCCCACATCAATTATTTTCGGCTCCAGTGTTGTGTTTAATGACACAGTATCCTGATTTGCCAGCAGCACTATCTCTGCATTTCCCTCCCAAACACAAACAGCGTCCAAGGGACATCTGGAATCCTCCACTACTTCCAGAAACTTGATTGATAGATTTTCATTATGAATCTCAGTGGTTTGGCCAAAAGCCAATTCAAATATGTCACCAAGCTCAGGATCTGTTGGATCGGTACAGAAACTGAGCAATAGTATGAAGAATCCGGTTATCAATATTTTAATTATCATTATTTTTCTGGTGTTTCACTTGAGTTACCAAGAACATCATCGTAGAAGGATTTTACATGTCCGTAAAAGATCTCTTCATAATCGTTTACAATATTGTTGTGCCCAGCACTTGGGATAATTACCATTTTTGTTGGGGATTGAGCTAATTTCTCCAGTGTTAGACTCATTTCCAAGGGAAGCACCTCGTCTGAATCACCATGAATAATTAGAATTGGTATGGTCAATTCAGCAATCTTATCTTTATTGTTAAATGGATCTCCAATAAATGGGATCAGATAGCCCATCCCTGAGTTTTTGGCTACATCTTTTCCGGATGAAAGCGGTGTCACCAGAATTAAACCTGCGAAATCATGATCCAGTGCCAGGTCAATGGCAGGTGCTGATCCCAGAGAACGACCTAACAGAATGATATTATCCGGAGTAATGCCCCTTTGCTTGACAAGAAAGGCTAGAGCTGCGCGCGCATCTATATATATTCCTGCCTCGGAAGGTTTCCCTTCACTTAAACCATACCCTCGATACTCAACGAGCAAAACATTGCTCCTAAGTTTGGCTAACGCGGTAGCAATTGGTAATCTCTGTGAGGCATTTCCCGCATTTCCATGGAAGTACATCACTGTTTTGTTGGCATCAGGATTGGGGATATAAAAAGCACTGAGCTTCACGCCATCTGAGGATTCCAAATAGTAGTGCTCGATGGAATCCGGTAAAGCAGTGATATCTAACCTTGATCCAGGCAGAGGATAAAAAGCAGAATTGTTTACCAGGCTCTCACCACAAATTGACAAAAGAAGTAGGGTTGCAATCACTATTAAGATAACAGGTAACACCCTTGCCCTCATATATACTTCTCCTTTAATCTGTGGACTTAACGTCCCGCTTTTCATCTGCTTGGTGTGCAGCACCTTAATTTTATCCACATCATGCCCACAATTCCGTCGAAGGGCAACACGTCCGAGACCCCGCCGAAGGGAAACACGAAGTGTCGGGGAAGTCTCGGGATGGGTCAGCTTTATACGTTTTGACTTTTAACACAGTGCCTTGTTATGCCTACTATAGACCTATCATTAAGATTTTCCAGGTAAGTATCATTTATGACCCAACAAATCTGGAATATCTACGATTGGGTATACACTGTATTCTGGATCATTTGAATTCAAGCTGGCAAATGCGCTACTTACCCCGATGAAATGAACCTCAGCCGCTTTAGCCATCTCATAGTCTGCATGGGCATCTCCGATATATACCACCTGGTTTGCTTGAACTCCAAGGTTCAACAAAGCTAACTCTATACTTTCTGGTGAGGGTTTAGGAGCTTGAATATCATCCCCAGTAACTATAGTTTTGAAGAAACTGCCAATTCCTGTCCGCATCAGGTCCTTAGTCACGCGACTTTTTGATCCTGATGTGACCAACCCCATGGTATAGCGATTATTGAGTTTTGTGAGAGTTTCAAACACCCTGGGAAGAAGCCCTGGATTTCTCTTCTCAGCTTCCTCAACCCAAAATATATCTGCTGCTTTCCAATCTTCCTTTGGCAATCCAAAAGCTTCATAAGTCTGATACCAATTTGGCGAGTAGGTCTCTAGGAACCTCTCTTTATTTATTTGAATTCCAAAATGGGCAAATACTATTTCATAGACTTCGTAATGTGTGGAGAAAGAGTCCAGAAGCGTCCCGTCAAGGTCAAAGAGTAGAACCTGGAAATTATTATTGCTTAGATTCGAGTAGGTCAATGATGTTCCCTAAAAGTGTTAGGCATAACGGGCCAGGCTTGAGCTGCTTCCCAAAACAGATCCGCTCTGTTCGATAATTGTGTGAATCCACTCTATGCCCTCGTTAGCCATGCGGTTTCTGCCTCATTCCCAAAAGTCTGATGCGATTTCTATCAAATTACCGTCCGGGTCAGTGAACATTGCTGACCTTATTTTCCACGGTTCATTTCGTGGCCCGTATACCGGTTTACCACCGTTTTGCGTAATTCGGTCGAATTCTTTGTCAACATTATCTGGCGAGCCAACATTTATCGCCAACTCAAAAGTTCCATTCAATTTTCGTGTAAATTCAGGTTCTTGCCCTAAAAGTTCTGGTAGCATTTTTCTCTCATACATTGCGAATCTTATTCCCTCGTGAGCAAATTCAGCATAAGGACCTTCACCATTCCACTGAATTTCTAGTCCAATCACATTTTTATAAAAGTTGACCATCATAGGCAGATCGCTGACAAAAAGTCCAATCATATCAAAATGTTTTTGCATTTAGTTTTTCCTTACTATTGTCTGACTAACGGTCCTGCGCTTGAATCCCGCCATCGGCGATGACTACTGCGAGGTTTCGACACTTAATGTTCTTGTTTCTTTTGGTCTTTATCATTCAATATCTGAAGAAATGGGTACTAATCGAAGTACCCCATTGTCAACACGAACTTTCAGTAAATGTGTTATTTTTCCTTCTCCTGAAATGGCAAACTCATACACATCACCTTCCTTTTTAAAAGTTAGATGTGGTGTCCATTCTGCCATCAACTGATCTGTACCACACCAGTGATTAATGGGATCACGAGTGTAAGGCAAATTCAGAATCTTCTGCCAGAGTGCATTACCATTTACTTCTCTCGAGATGGTGTACTTAGTGAGGCTAAATACCTTCACCTTATAGTCTTTACCAGAACCTATTCTTCTTTCTCGCGGGGTCTCAGAAAGTTTGACATAACCCAGTCCAAGCAATAGTGAATCTACGTCAGTGAAGCTGTTTGGTGGCTTAGTAGCTCGAAGCGAGTCAAGGAAGGTTCTATCGATCAAAAAAGAAAGGGTCTTTCCCCGGTTGAATGATTTGGGTGCAAGTGGTGTATATATTGGTTTGTATTCACTAACCTCGTCCCAAACCTTTTTGATTTCAGCTAATTTCGTCGAATCAAATTCAATGTCTTTATAAATACGTGTGTATATAGCCTTTGCAGTTTTTAAGGTGTCAGTTTCAATTTTCTTAGGCACTATCAGCCTTGCACGAATAGAGTCTTCTCTGGTAACTGTGTAGGTCTTTTTATCAGTAGCCTTAGCTTTTTCTTGAACAGCATTTGCCGATTGGTTTGCAGTAGGATGTACAGTAGTGTAGCATGAGGAAAGAACTAGTGACACATAAACGATTGCCCACAGAATCAATGGGGTTCGATTAAAACGAATCCATGCTATTGAAGTCTTCTGCATTTTAACTCAGCTAACGTCCCTGCGCTTTACTTGTGTGCCTGTAAACTTTTTCACTGTTGCTCAATCATCGAAAATAGAATGAAACTCCAGCGTTCGCATTGTTTCTGATCTCGTAATATATGCCCTCTGTGTGTGAGTCATACTCTACCCAGTTATATGTTGATCCATTATGATTACTATCGTCAGTACTTCTCCATCCCATTTTTATCGTCGCAGAATACTCAGCATGAAAACTAAGATTCTTATGAAGAAACCATTCCACTCCCACAACTGGTACAAGTCCTGTGTAGATTGCCTTTGTAGCTGTTTTCCTGTCATATGAATAGGTATATGGTAGTATGGCTCTTGGATCACGAGAATTAACGCCATCGTTAACTGAAAAACCGAAGATTGGACCTATTCCATAGAGCAAGGATAAATTTCCATAGTTATCGGTATACCGAATCCATTGAACCGCAAGAGATAGTGTAATCCTGTTTTCCTCTGAAGATAAATCTTCGTAAGTTGTATCTATCATTAGTGAATCACCAATTATCGTCCTGTATTGATATTTTTCCATTTCACCTGACTCATTGGACCCATGCGTGCTTAAATCCAGAATATATCTTCTTGCACGATTGGGTGAAGTGAAAGATTTAAGTGCAAAGGTGTTCCCCAGGTAACCCCGAAAATTGAGTAATCCGTACATACCAAACTCCAGCGCTTTCGAGTTGCTGTGAGGACGAATTACATTTGTGGTGTCAATAATTCCACCCGCTGCAGTTGAAATAACTATTAACACTAGCGCAACAATCATCTTCATTTGTCTCATCTTTTTATCCTCTTTGTGTACATAACGGCCAGAGCTTAAGCTGCTTCCAGACGGTTTATCCTTTTGTATTATTCCTGTATTCTGCGACATCATTTCCGTTAAGCAATCCCATGTAGTGAGTCAGGTTGAAGCCTCTGTTAGGCACCAGATAGGTCAAATTGCTTGATTGCCAGAGCTTGAACTAATGCATCTTCTGTTCCAAATAAAGTGTAATGATTAATGTTATAGTCATCCAATTCTTTTATTGCTGCCAGACGTTCAGAAGCAGGTATGATTATTTTAATATGTAAGTCTTGATTTCGAACATTTTGATCAAGAACAGACGAATGAGGTTTAAAATGTTGTCTTTTCATGCCTTCGTCAAATTGGGTAGTTATAGTGTATTGAGCTTTTTGAGAAAAATGTCTTACATCTGTGGTTACATATGGTCCCAAGGTATGAATTACTGGAGAGTTTCCAGAAAGAGTTTTTGTTCCTCTCGTTGATTCTATGTAGACATGAATAGCCACATCCTCTGCATGCGATTTATTAAAAAACGCAAAATATGCAGCAACATAAGGGGAGGAGGACCAGTCCAGCAGGGGTGATGGAAAGCCATGATGGCGTAGGTAAATTAAGTATTCATGACATCCCAAATCAATAAATGTGTCACTCTGCTTTTCAGCTATTCCCTCAATTAGTTCTCTGAACCCCTTAAGATTCCAATTTTTCCCCGTAAGTGCTTCGATTTCATGGTGACTTTGATGTGCTTTCAATAAATATAGATCTAATGAAACATCTTTATCTTCATATCGCTCGAGAGTAGTTTCTAATTCCCAGGTTGCATCTGAATGCCCTCGAAATAGGACTATGTTTTTATGCTTATAATCTTCAGTATATTCAAATATTCCATATTTATCACGAATATCATGAACTGTAGCTCTGAATTCGTTCCAAGATTTCAATCTAATTTCTTGCATCAAATTCTCCTGTGTTTCTAACTAGTTCTTATATCCTTTTTTAACATATAATAACATTTATGCTTTGCAGTATAAATGCAGAATGGTGTTGTTCTGTTGCGAATAGAATTCCATATAACTTCCTCACACTTTGGTAAATAGTGCTGGAAGGTAGGTAATTTGGATAATATTTCAATGGGTTATAAGGGGAGATTGCTTTGAGAAAATGTGGTGCTATCGCGTGAGAGTTGGGGGATAGGCGTTAGGTGTTAGGTTTGCATGTTTCTAGTTTCATCCATATACCCTTGCTCCCCTCGCGATCTCTGCAGTTTGGCTTTTGACCTTAACACCTAACCTCTAGCACCTAACCAAAAATGGAGATTCTTCACATCCGTTCAGAATGACTAACCAGTGGATGGTTGTGGGTTAAGGATAGTAAAGACGCAACGCATTGCGTCTCTCCAAGAGATAATAAAATCAGGTATCGATGCTCTGCTTCCATAAATGATACAGGTCACTCGTCTCTGAGTTAAATAGGAACAATTACTGTCACCTTTCGTTTGTCTCTTATGTATATTCTTAGCAATCACCTGGAAAGGATTGATGTATGCGTGTAAAACCATTTTTTATCAAGCTGGCAACCCTTAGCTTTAGCCTGCTTTTAGCCATAATTATTCAAGGACAGAAACCTATGAAGAACTATAATAAACTCACCAAAGAAGAAGCCCGAGTCATTATAAACAAAGGTACCGAAAGACCTGGTAGCGGGAAATATGAACATCTCGAAGAGGACGGAACCTATACCTGCAAACAGTGTGATGCCCCACTCTATCGCTCAGGGGACAAATTCGATGCTCAATGCGGCTGGCCAAGTTTTGATGATGAGATTCCAGGTGCTGTCAAGCGTGTGAAAGACGCTGATGGACGTCGGACGGAAATTGTCTGTGCTAACTGTGATGGTCATCTGGGTCATGTTTTCTTAGGAGAGCAATTCACTTCCAAGGATACACGTCATTGCGTGAACTCTATTTCTTTGAATTTTGAGCCTGCTACTATCAAAACGGAACGGGCAATTTTTGCCTCAGGTTGTTTCTGGGGTGTTGAATACCAACTTCAAAAGATGGATGGCGTCATCTTTACCAAAGTGGGTTACACTGGTGGATTCGTTCCCAACCCAACCTACAAACAGGTCTGTACAGGCACTACCGGTCACGCCGAAGCCGTGGAAGTTGTTTTTGATCCTGCAAAAGTCAGTTATGAAGAATTAACCCGACTCTTCTTTGAAACTCATGATCCAACCCAGGTTGATGGTCAGGGTCCAGATATTGGGACACAATACCGAACCGAAATCTTCTATTTCTCAGACGAACAGAAAGCCACGGCCGAGAAACTGATTAAAATTCTAGAAAAAAAGGGTCTCGATGTGGCCACAGATTTAAGCCCGGCGACAACCTTCTATGATGGCGAAGAATATCATCAGGATTACTACCAGAAATCAGGCGGAACTCCTTATTGCCATTTATACACGAAGAGGTTTTAATTTTTCCTCTCGCGGAGACGCAAAGGCGCAGAGGATAGTGATGCTATTTTTTTACAACGAATTTGACGAAAATTACGAAATATATTTTTAAGCTTTATTCAAAGGGACAAAAGTTCGTCTTATTCGTTCGTTTCGTTGTGAATCCAGTTTCCAGTTTCCAGTTTCCAGTTTCCAGTTTCCAGTTTCCAGTTTCCAGTTTCCAGTTTCCAGTTTCCAGTTTCCAGTTTCCAGTTTCCAGTTTCCAGCGTATACCCTGACACCATCTAGTCCAAAGGGAACATTATGCATTCATACTATACTGGTCTTTTAAGGCATAAACATCATTTTCCCAGACACGGGTGAAGCGCTCATGATTCACCACCGGTTTTTTAACCATATGGGAACAGAGATACATCTGGATATTAGTGCTGCTGGTTCTTGAGTAAAGTGTCAGGGCATTATCTGAAAAATCTCTCACCATAAAGTCAAAGATTTGATCGAGAAGATCATCCTCAATGCCATACAATTTCGCATTTTCAATAATGAGCTGGCCATAAACTACCAAGGTGAACAAATCCCCCAAGGCCAATAGAAAATCAATATCTTTTCGTTGTTCTTGATTCGGTTTTGCCAGCACCAGCAACAACTTCAGCAAACGGATCTGCTTTTTAAAGATGTTTATATTGGGAAGATTCACGCTTGCATAGACAGCCTTGTAGTCGTGAAATTTAATTTTCCCCAGTCCACGAGTTGGTCCTTGATTGAAAAGAAACTCATCATGCTCTTGCTGAGATTGTGTTCCCACTTCAGGATAATTACCCGGCTTAAAGAAATAATTCGCCATGAATTTTACGATGAGGGCAATATTGACATGGACTGTTCCCTCTAATTTTGGTAAGGCCCGAATGTCCCGGGCTGCCATTTCGAAAAAGGTATCTTTTTCAAAACCCTTAGCGGCAATCACATCCCACATCAAATTAATGACTTCCTCGCCTTGGGTAGTGACCTTCATCTTTACAACCGGATTATAGAGTAAATATCGTTTATCCTCCGGTGAGGCAACTCTCATGTAATCTGCTGCTCTCAAGGCAAATAGCTTCATGGCTATCAAACGTGAATAAGCATCCACAAAGAGCCGTTTAACATGGGGAAAATCTGTTACATACATATTGTAAAGACTACGTTTTGAGGCATGATCTATGGCCTCATACATGGCGTGGGTACACATTCCAATAGAAGCCCAGCCCAGGTTATATTTTCCAATATTCACAGTATTTAATACAGCATCCCAGGCATCTCGGCCTTTTGCCAGAATATCTTCCTCAGTTATGGGATAATCATGGAGGGCATATTCAGCGACATAACTCTGACTATTAACCACATTCTTGACACAGTCATAATTTTTATGCTGAAAGTTTGCGATAAAGGAAACATAATCATCGGTATCTTTTATTTTGCCAAAAGTGGAAACCATTTTGGCCACATTCCCGTTCCCAATATAATATTTGGAACCATTAGCTTTATAGGTTCCATCACTCTGCGGATTTAATGACATGGAAGTTGAATATATGTCGGCGCCATGATCCTTTTCAGAGAGACCAAACGCAAAAACTTCACCTTCGTCTAGTTGCTTCCCTGCCATTTGTTTCAGGTGCTCGTTTTGGGTCATCCAAATGGGGCCAAGGCCAAGAATGGATACTTGCCAAGTATACCAGTAGGCTAATCCATAAAACGCCAGGATTTCGTTGTAGTGAGCAATTCGCCAGGTGTCCCAGCGACTATTTTTATCACCGTATTGAGTTGGTCGAAGGAGTGCTGCAAAGACCTTCTCTTCCTTAACGAATTTCAGAAAATCGGCATACCAGATTCTATTATGATCATCATCTTTGATTTTTACGAGACCCTTGCTCTCAAAAAAATCGATGGTCTTTCGGATTATTTCCTGAAAATGTTTATCATTATGTTCAATGGTATATTTTTTGGGATTTAATAACACTTTGCCCCCCGCAATAAAGATTCTTTTGTTACCTTACAATACGCGCATTACACGTATAGCTGAATGAATACAACTTAAACAAATTGTATCCATTTCCCCAGGCTAAAGGTAGTATCGAGAAGCGGGAAAGCCTTACTGCTTAGAACTAGAGATACTGGGCTGCAGACATTCCGAATAAAGCGATAACCATAAAGACGATCGCCACTTTTCCAAAGATATCCATGCGTGAAGCTAATGTCTCCATCTGAGCCAATTGATCTTCACTTGGTGCACCCTCTTGAGACTTAAAGGTCTGGCCCAGTTTTTCTGTCCTATTGATAAGGCTTCTGATCACAAAGATAGCCAGAATCCAGGCAATAATACCCGCCAGAGAGCCAATGCTAATAGCCATTCCATACCCAGTATTTATAAGTGACACTATTGGATGAAACATTCCCAGACCTGAAATAAGGGTCAATGTTGCAGCTATATATACAGTTGACATCAATCTGGTCTTGCCACCCAGATAGCGCATGACTGACTGTCCATCAGATCCTGTGGCTTGAAAAGCTGGCTGTAAAAAAAGGAAATTGGTTATGGCAAAGCCCACCCAAAACACACCGCTAAAAATATGGATGACTCGGAAAATAATCATTACAGTATTCATTTAAGCTCCCGCTTTATAATTGGTCACGACGATAGGTGACTTCTGTTATCGCATTTAATGGGAAGCGCTTAAAAAGTCAACTGTAATCGGTTTGGATAGTTATGGTTTGCGGACTATTCTAGATAATCGTCGTAGATCTCCAGGTAGTGTTTGACCTTCTTGGCATCTTCAAGCTTGCCTGATTCTGAGAGCGCCTGAACTGCTGGAATGTAGCCGGTTAGGTACACGTGTAGCTGGTTATGGGCTTCTCCTGTCATGGTGCAACCCTTGATCAGACCATCTAGATCAGTTTGTAAACCGGCACCAACCTGTTTTAAGCCTTCGCCTTCCAGAGATATATGATCAGCTGTCAAAAATGACCCAGCCATTTGGGCAAAACTCGAGCGAGTATGCTCATCCATTTCCCATTTTTCACCATTATTCAAAACCAGACCATCTGGACTGGATTCATGAGTTGAAGTTTGATGTGAGTCATGAGCATCAGCCTTATGCTGCTCAGCTTTTGCAGGTTTATCACTACAGCTTACGAGAAGACCTGCGGTGACTATAAGGCTTAGAGCAATATGTGTTGATTTCAATTTTGAGTTCCTTTGTAATTTTATATTGAGCAGTTGTAGAATGAATTAAAGAGCATCAGGAGCATTAAGTTCCGTTTTGATATTTGGTAATTTCACAAAATAAATTTTTCCAAGAATGACCATCAAAATTCCACCCAGAATGATCATCGTGGACACCCCTAAACGGAAAGTGATCATTTCTGACACAAAGAGAACACCCCCAAAGGCCGCAATGACCGGAACGGAGAGTTGAATGACTGCCGCTTGAGTAGCCGATAGTCCTCGCAAGGCCATATACCAGATCGTGTAGCCAATACCAGAAGCCAGACTGCCTGATAAGACTGCAAAGAGGATCCCCTCAAGAGAGTAATGAGCCGTTTTTATACCCACTAAAAAAAGAATCAGGATTAATGGCAGGGTTCTTAGAAAGTTGTGCGCTGTATCTAACAAGGGGTTCATAGATCCTCGGCCTTTCAGCGTATAAACACCCCAGGCAGCACCCGAAATAGACATAAGTGCAAAGCCCATTACAGAAGGTGTACTCAAGTCCGGTAAAATGAGATACAAGAAACCGCCAAAAGCAGTCAAGAGTCCCAACCATTCACTAAGATGTAATTGCGTTCCCCGGATGACTGACAGCAATATCATGGTGGTCTGGACAGATCCAAAAAGGATCAAAGCTCCGGTTCCTGTATCAAGTGTTACATAGGCAAACGAGAAGGTAATTGCATAAAGGATTAACATGAGGCTAGCAGCCCAACTACCCTTTGTCGGTGGATAGACTGGTTCACGATTAAGCTTTAAAATGATCAGGAGTGTCAGGACGCCAGCAAACAGCCGAATGGTGGTAAATCCCATGGCGTCAATGGCACCCTCTCCAAGTGCTAACCGACATAGTACCGAATTTGCTGCAAAAGCACTGAGAGCTAGTGCAGTCAACAGAATGGTTTTCATTGATCCAATTCTGACCAGACGGAAAACTCGTTACCATTGGGATCAGTAAAGTGAAAGCGGTAACCGCCAGGAAATGAGTAGATGGGTTTGATAATCAAACCACCTGCGGTTTCAATATCTGATTGAGTTTGCTTCAATTGTTTACTATAGAGGACCACTAGAACACTTCCATTTGCTGTGGTTGCGGCTATATCAGATTTTGCGAAGCCTCCCTCAATACCGGCATCAGAAAAAGCAACATAGTCTGGTCCATAGTCTACAAAAGACCAGGCAAACACATCGGTGAAAAAGGTTTTTGTCGCCTCTATGTCTGTAGCTGGAAATTCTAGATAATTGATCTTTTTATGATTATTCATTTTGACCATCCCTATCCTATTCTCGGAATATCATATAGTTTCGACTCCACCATACTTAACTCCTGTTAAATAAGCCATATCTCGCTTCCAGGTCGTCAGATCATCTTGACTAAATTGATTGAGATGATCATGTCCGCAAGCCCGAGCCATAACCTGCATTAGTTCGGTTGAAGCCTGGAAAAAATTATTGAGCTGCTGAGCTCCTTTTTCAATCTTTAGACGAGCACGCAATTCTGGTTTTTGGGTGGCGATACCAACTGGACAATTGTTGGTGTGACAGGCTCGCATACCCAGACAGCCAATGGCTTGAAGCGCAGAGTTAGAGACGGCAATTGCATCCGCACCCATTGCCAAGGCCTTAATGAAATCAGCCGGTAAACGCAGACCGCCTGTAATAACCAGGGATACGTCTGAACGTCCCTGTTGATCCAAATAGTGACGAGCACGGGCTAAAGCAGGAATCGTCGGGACGGAAATGTTATCCCTGAAGATCAGTGGTGCGGCACCCGTACCGCCTCCGCGACCATCCAGGATAATGTAATCGACACCAATTTCTAGAGCAGCCTCTATATCTCGTTCAATATGTTGGGCTGAAAGTTTTACTCCGATGGGGATACCTCCGGTAGCTTCTCGAACTTCCTCTGCAAATTTTCGGTAATCCTCAAGATTCTCCCAGTCTGGGAAGCGTGATGGCGAAATAGCTGATTCACCTTCAGGTAAGCCTCTTACCTCAGCAATTTTGCCTTGGACTTTACTGCCGGGAAGATGTCCTCCCGTACCCGTTTTGGCGCCCTGACCCCCTTTAAAATGAAATGCCTGGCATTTCTGAATCTTGTCCATGGAATATCCAAAACGAGCTGAAGCCAATTCATAAAAATACCTGGAATTTGCCGCCTGCTCTTCTGGCAACATTCCACCTTCGCCTGAACAGATACCTGTCCCCGCTAATTCAGCTCCCTTTGCCAAGGAAATTTTAGCCTCCTCTGATAGGGCGCCAAAACTCATATCTGATACAAAAAGAGGTCGTTCCAGGACAAGGGGTTTCTTTGCATTTGGGCCAATGACGACTTGCGTACCAACTGGAGCATCATCCAGCAAAGGTACTTTATAAAGCTGAGCTGTGAGTAGCTGGATATCTTCCCATTTCGGCAGTTGATCATAGGGAACGCCCATAGCATCCATGCGTCCATGGTGGCCTAATTCTGACAGACCTTTTTCAGCTAAGTGTTGAATATACTGGGTGTGCGGTTCTTCTATTGTACCGTGAATATCTTTATAGGTACCCTGATAAGCTTCTCTGTCATAGGGTTGAGGATTGTCAGCTTCCCAGGCTCTGATTTCATCTTCATCAACCCATACCTGTCCATCTTCTATCCAAGCTGAAAACTGCTGTAATTTTTCTTCAGGGTTGTACGAGCTGATCCCACTTTTATAGTTATAGTCCCAGTTGTGGAGGCCACAGATAAGATCATCCCCACGGACATGACCATCAGCCAATATGCCTCCTCGATGATGGCAACGTCCATAGAGGACAGAGACTTGATCATCCCAGCGAGTGATTACCAGGTCAACATTGGCAACCAAAGCGTAGCTCGGTTCTAAAGGTTTTAATTGGCCCCAATCTGCAATAGCTATTTTTCTCATAGTGTCACTCTCTTTTCCAAAGCAAATGCTTTCATTTCATCAAATGATAGATGATCACCCTCATCTTGACCATAATATGCCTTTTGTATAACCCCTTCGGCATCAACCAGAAAATCGGCAGGCATGGTTAGCCAACTGCTGTTTAGTTCCTTAGGTATTAATCCACTAAAAAATGCTCTCAATAAGGTCGGGAAACGCAGGGTCATTCCTTTTACCATTCCCAATACTGACCTTTCGATGCCATATTCTTCATAATAGCTTCTGGACTCATCAGCCAAAATGTGAAACGGTGCTTTCTGATTACCTGAATGTCGAATCAAAGCATCAAGGGATGAATCAAAAACCGCGATTAGGGTAAAATCTTTCCCAAATTCATCAAAATTATTTATAAGCTTATTAACCCGTAAATTACAAAAAGGACAGCTGGCAAAACGATAGAAACTCAACATAAACGGCTTACCCTTAACCATTTCCATGTTAAACATGGATCCGTCGATGGCTGGCAGCTCTAGTCCCTTTACTTGGTTCCCAGGTTTTAATCTCATGTCTTTCCCCAAATTGTATTCGAATCAATATGGATCATTTGACCTGTATTAGTGTCTTGGTCGTTACAGTAAAGCAGATGATTATTACTGTTTGGTCTTTTTACCCAATAATTCCCATATCCATCGATGGAATTTGTGGAGACCTCGTGGATCTGCGTACATGAGGATACATTCTCCTGAGACCAGATCGATGTTGTTCTTTTTGCAAAACTCAATCGCTATTGATGATTCTGAGCCTTGCTGCATCCAAACTCGCTTGATACCTGATGTAAAAATCTCTTGAACAACTTGTTCTGTTTGATCAGGTGGTACAATTAGGATCAAGTTCTCCACCGTGGAGGGTAATTTTGCTATTGATGAGAAACAGGTCTTATCATTGATCTGATCCGCCCCCGGATGTACGGGCAAGATGTGATATCCCTTTTTTGTCAGTGTCTTTAGAACAATATTACCAAATTTTTTACCACTTCTAGAAGCTCCGGCCAATGCGAATGTCTTCGCTGATAGAAAACTATCAATCGAAACCTGTTGATTCATTGTTCCCCCATAATTGCATTGTCACACCCATGATTTTTACCTGTTGTGGCTTTTGCCGAAGATATTCTAGAGCAGGCTTTACACCAAGAATCCTTTCCATAATTAGTATAATTAGGCTAACTTGCATACTGGCTCAAAATTGAATCAGTTAAAATGACAATTATTATTCATAAAAGAATACGACTATGAATCAAAATAACTTTTCTCTATCAGGTAATATCGTGGATGTTTTAAATCAACGCATCTTCGCTGGCACACTATCCATTGAAAATGGAAAGATAACCAGTATCACAGAAGAAGAAGTTGCCGAGACACACTATATTCTTCCTGGACTCATCGATGCTCATATCCACATTGAAAGTTCCATGCTCATTCCTAGTGAATTTGCCAGAGCAGCGGTTACTCATGGAACCGTGGCTACCGTTTCGGATCCTCACGAAATTGCCAATGTCCTGGGCATGGCTGGCGTGGAGTTCATGCTGGACAATGCCAAACAGACACCTTTTAAGTTTCATTTTTCTGCGCCTTCTTGTGTTCCCGCGACTCCCTTTGAGACTGCTGGAGCAACCCTTTCAGCTGATGAGGTTAATGATCTCCTAAATCGATCAGATATTGTGAGTTTGTCTGAGATGATGAATGTGCCCGGCGTGTTGAATGACGCTCCGGATGTGATGGAGAAACTCGATCACGCTAAAAAACTTGGCAAAACGATTGACGGACATGCTCCTGGATTACGAGGTGAGGCCGTAAAAAAATATATCCAAGCCGGGATCACGACTGATCATGAATGCTTCACTCTGGAAGAAGCCTTGGAAAAGCTGTCTCTGGGAATGCAGGTTCAGATTCGGGAAGGATCCGCAGCCAGGAACCTGGATGACCTTATGCCGCTCTTAAATGGCCATTCTCGCAACTGCATGCTTTGCAGTGATGATAAGCATCCAGATGATCTGGCTGAAGGGCATATCAACGAAATGGTCAAGCGTTCCATTAACGCTGGGATTGATCCTCTGAAGGTTCTATGGAGCGCTTCAGTTACTCCGGTCAAAACTTATGGTTTAAAAGTGGGATTACTGCAAAAGGGCGATGCCGCAGACTTCATCATTGTTGACGCACTAGAGAGCTTTCGCGTTCAAAAGACCTTTATTGATGGACAATGTGTTTCTGAGCATAGCAAGTCCAAATTAAGCTCCGTTCCCAATGAACCCCTAAACCAGTTTGAAGCAGAAGCCCAGGCGCCAGAGAATTTCAGGATAAAGGCAAAAACTAGTTCTGTGCCGGTGATTGAGGTCATTGACGGGCAACTGGTGACTCATAAGTACGAGTGGAATCCAACTCTGGATGGAGATGGCTTTATTCAGACAGATCTAGAGAATGATATCCTTAAGATAGCAGTCTTGAACCGATATTCTCTTTCAAGGCCTGCAATAGCCTTGATCAAGAATTTTGGCTTAAAAGAGGGTGCGATTGCCTCGTCCGTTGCCCATGATTCACATAATATTGTTGCGGTGGGGACTTCTGATAGTGCTCTGGCAAACGCTATAAATCTAGTGATAAAAAATCAGGGTGGAATTTCTGCTGTTACAGATCAAGCAGATTATGTGTTACCCCTTCCGGTTGCTGGAATCATGTCCAATGATGACGCTTTTGAGGTTGGCAAAGCATACGCCAACATGGACAATAAAGCCAAAGCCATGGGGTCACAACTAGGAGCTCCCTATATGACGCTATCATTTATGGCTCTGCTGGTCATTCCTGACATCAAACTCAGCGATAAGGGTTTATTTGATGGTGTTGCTTTTGAATTTATGGATGTGTTCGCTTGAAACTGGAAATTAGAAATTTGATTTTTTCACAACCAACGGCACGAATTGAACGAACAACTCTTTTAAGCTATAGCTTGATTGATAAATTACTTGAAAGCGTCAGGAATGGAGGTTGGTTATGTTATTAATTTTGGCCGAATACCACTGCAGTTCAAACGTTTATCCAAAATGAATCATCAAACATCTGAGCAAACCATAAAATGAAATTCGTAAGTTTCGTAAAATTCGTTGCTTAAAAAAAGGATAGAGCCCTAGTCACCTAAAATGAACACACCAACCAACATAATTGGATCTCGATTAAATCGAGTGGATGCCACCGGTAAAACTACAGGCGCTACTCGATTTATTACTGATATTCATGTTGATAATATGGTACACGCCGCGCCTGTATATTCTCCTTTCCCTTATGGACGTTTAACTGGAATTGATACAAGTAATGTTCTAGATGACCCCGACTTTGTAGCATTTTTCACCGCCCAGGATATTCCCGGTCAGAATCAAGTAGGCGTTATTTTGGAAGATCAGCCCTTGATAGCAGACGAAATTGTCAGATATATTGGTGACAGCGTTGGAGTCCTGGTTGCGAAGACAGACGAAGCTGCCCAAAGACTAGCGGCTCTTATCAATGTGACAATTGATGAGTATGAACCTGTCTTATCCATTGATCAAAGCCGAGATGCTGTAGAACATTATCTTCATGAATCAAATTTGGCCTGTCAGCATCAGGTCAAACGGGGTGATCCTGAAGCTGGCTTTGAAACAGCTGATCAAATTATAGAGGCACGATTCGAGACACCTTTTCAGGAACATTATTATCTGGAACCTCAGGGGTGTATTGCTCAACCAGATGGCAAAGGCGGCATCTCAATCCTTGGTTCAATTCAGTGTCCCTTTTATGTGCAGAAAGCTGTTTCTAAAGCTCTGGATATTCCCTTTGCAAAAGTCAAGGTGGAGCAGGCACCCACAGGTGGTGCTTTTGGTGGTAAAGAAGATATTCCTTCCGAAGTATGCACTCGTGCTGCTTTGGCTGCCTTAAAATTAAATCAAGCCGTGAAAATGGTGTATGGCCGTACCGATGATGTCCAGTTAACCAGCAAACGCCATCCCTTTCAGATGCATTATAAAGTTGGGGTTTCTAAAGAGGGTGAACTTCTGGCCGCTGATATCAAGCTGGAAGAAAATGCTGGTGCTTATGCTACGCTTTCTTCTGTTGTATCTTATCGCTCAGCCATGCAAGCCATGGGACCCTATGTGATCCCAAATATCTCTGTAGAATCAAAATCTTATTACACCAATTTACCTCCAACCGGAGCTTTTCGTGGTTTTGGTTCCCCGCAAGCAGCATTTGGGCATGAGCGTATGATGGATGTCATCGCTAATGAATTAAAGATGGATCCCGTTCAGCTAAGGCTGAGAAATATTTTAAAGATCGGCACCGAAACTCTGACAGGACAACAGTTGAACGCTAGCGTTGGTGCTGAAGAGACACTTCTAACAGCGACTGAGGCGGCTCAATGGTCAAGCCAGAGCGTTTCTAAGAATGCTCGTTGGAAAACAGGATATGGTGTCTCTCTCATTCATTACGGCAACTGCCTCGGTGCAGCAGGTTGGTTCATGGATGGCAGTGGTGCTAAGATCAAGATTCATCGAGATGGAAGCATCTCTGTTGCCTTTGGCCTGGTTGAAATGGGACAAGGCGCTCTGACCGTGGTGACTCAAATGACAGCCGAGGCCTTAGGTGTTGAACCCTCAAGAATTGCTGTTTTACCCACAGATACAGATCAGGTTCCAGATAGTGGTCCCTCTGTTGCCAGTCGAAATGTTGTCATGACAGGCAATGCAATTCGTGATGCAGCCAGAAAAATTATACCGGTCTTGAAAGAGGCTGCGGCTGAACTAATGCAGTGTGACCTCAACGAAATTAAGATCGAAAAGAGTGTGGTTCACAATTCACGAAATGATGAAACCCTACCGTTTGAGGAACTCACTAATTATCTCTATCTTTCAAACAGACCCATGGATGTTCTGGGCTGGTGGCATGTCCCCCAATTGGAATACGATGCAGTCAATGGCATTGGTGAAGCCTATTTTACCTATTCTTATGCAACGCAGATTGCCAAGGTGGCCGTTGATACACTTACCGGGTTGGTTAAAGTAGAAAAAATCTGGGCTTCCCATGATGTGGGTCGAGCTATTAATCCTGCGGGTTTAGAAGCTCAAATTGAAGGTGGAACCGCTCAGGGTATTGGCTGGGCGCTGACTGAGAATTTTAAATTTGAATTGGGCAAGGTTCTCACTGATAACCTTACCACCTATCTATTACCAACGGCTCTGGATGTTGGTGATATTGAATCAATCCTAGTAGAAGATCCTGAACCAGAAGGCCCCTGGGGAGCAAAAGGGATTGGCGAGCCGGCCATTATCCCTACTGCTGCTGCAATAGCCAATGCAGTTAGTGATGCTATTGGCAAGCCTGTTAATAGTATCCCTATTATCCCTGAACATATTTTAGAATTATTGGGTGATTGATATGAGCCAACTATTATTAACAAACTTACGTCTTATGGATCCTTTCGGTGAAACTGAATTCCTGGAGAACTGTAGCATATTGATAAAAGATGGTGTTATCGAATCAGTTGGGGATCCACCCAATGATTTCAGTGGTGAAAGCATTGATATGTCTGGGAAAACTGTGTTACCTGGCATGATCAACGCGCATACCCACTTATATTCTGCTCTAGCCATGGGAATGCCAGCGCCAAAGAACACACCACAGAATTTCGTGCAAATTCTCGAGGAAATCTGGTGGAAGCTTGATTTGGGATTAGATCAGCAGTCCACCCAGGCTTCATTTGAAGCAGGATTACTAGATTGTATTCAAAATGGTGTTACCACTGTTATTGACCATCACGCCAGCCCAAAACATGTCGCTGGTTCGTTAGATCTCCTGGTTGAGACTGCCAAGCGTTTTGGAGTCAATATTGGTGTCTGTTTTGAGATTTCAGATCGAAATGGTGAAGTTAATTTTCAGGATGAGCTAGCTGAAAACCTGCGTGCTATTGATAAGTACAAAGGTGACTCTCAGGTACTTCCATTGCTTGGCCTGCATGCATCCTTCACTTTATCTGATGACTCACTGAAACAAATAGCTGATAATCTCCAGAAGCGTGATGATTGGGGAATCCACATCCATGTCGCTGAGGATCTCGCTGATGAAAAAGATGCTCAAACAAAAGGTTACGAATCTGTTGTGCAACGTCTGGATCATTTCAGCTTGCTTAACAATCGCTCAGTGATTGCTCATGGTATATATATCACCAGACAAGATCGCCATATACTATTACAGCATGGATGTAAGCTCATTCATAATCCTACCTCTAACGCCAACAATCAGGTTGGAATATTGGAGACTGAAATCATTGAATCGCTTAATCCAGGATTAGGAACTGATGGTATGCAAAGCAATATGCTCTCCGAAGCAAAGGAGGGTACCTTGATTCGGTCTGCTATTGGTGGTGAACAGATCAATTATCTACAGCTCCTATTCAGAAACAACCCGACTATTGCTTCCCGGTTATTCGGGAAGGAGTTAGGCCACATAAATGTTGGTCATCAAGCCGATTTGGCCTTTTATGATTACGACTCCCGAACCGAACCTCACGGCACAAACTTCATGAGCCACCTTCTTTTTGGTTTTGGGAAACCAAGTGACGTAATGAGTCAGGGAATATTCAGAATGCATAACTATGAAATCCCCGGTATTGACACTAAAGCAATATTAAAAAATGCTCGTACACAATCCATGAAGCTGTGGGCTGCAATGCAGGCAATAGACAGTTAGGATGGAAAGACATATATAATGAATATTAATTTTGATAAAATACTGAAACAGGCTGAAACTTATAAAGCGGATATTTCAAAGTTTTTGCGTGATATGATTGCTATCCCCAGTGAAAGCTGTGAGGAAGAGTTGGTCATTCTGAGAATCAAAGAGGAAATGGAAAAAGTTGGTTTTGATAAGATCGAAATCGATGAGATGGGTAATATTTATGGCACAATTGGACATGGCTCTCATGTGATTGCCATGGATGCTCATATTGATACCGTTGGCGTAGGTAATATCGATAACTGGAATGTTGATCCCTACGAAGGGTTTGAGGATGATGAAATCATTATGGGTCGTGGAGCCTCTGATCAAGAAGGCGGCATGGCCAGCATGGTATATGCTGGAAAGATCATTAAGGATCTGAAACTAGAAGATGACTACACTCTGGTTATTACAGGAACGGTTCAAGAAGAGGACTGTGACGGGCTCTGCTGGCAATACATCATGGATAAAAAGAAGATTCAGCCTGAATTTGTAGTAAGTACTGAACCTACCTCTTGCCGCATTTATCGTGGACAGCGTGGTCGAATGGAGATCAAGGTAAGCACTTCAGGAATTAGTGCCCACGGGTCTGCTCCAGAACGGGGAGACAACGCTATTTACAAGATGGCTCCAATTCTACTTGAATTACAAGAATTGAACAATCATCTCGGTGATCATGACTTTCTCGGTAAAGGCTCGCTAACCGTTTCAGAAGTGTTCTACACATCACCCTCACGTTGTGCTGTTGCAGATGGGTGCTCAATCTCCATCGATAGGCGCCTTACCGTTGGAGAAACTGCTGAATCGTCAATCAAGGAGATTCAGGAGCTTCCAGCAGTTAAGGCCGCGGGCGCTTTTGTGGAAATGTATGATTATGAACGACCCAGCTATACTGGTTTCGTGTATCCTACAAAAGCGTACTTCCCTACCTGGCTCATCGATGAAGATCATATAGCAACAGAATCACTGGTAGATGCTTATAAAGGACTTTTCAAAGAAGATCCCATCGTAGACAAGTGGACATTTTCCACAAATGGTGTAGCCATCATGGGTCAATATGGTGTTCCCTGTGTTGGTTTTGGACCTGGTGCTGAAGAGGAAGCACATGCACCTAATGAAAAGACCTGGAAGGATCACCTTGTGAAAGCGGCTGCTATGTATGCGGCTATACCATTAGCATATTTAACAAGAATTAACAGCACAAGCTAGGCGGGGATTCAAATCCCCGTCTCGCTGTGCATTTGCAATATATTGGAGAAAAATGAACACACTTATTGATAAGATAAAAAGTCTAAACCTGGGGAACTATGGTCACGATTTTCTACTAACCTGGGATAAATCCCCAGATGAAGTAGAAGCGACCCTGCTCCTAGCCGAATTACTAAGGGAGAGACACCGCCTCGGCAAACCAAACCTGGTTTTTGATTCCGGTTTAGCGGTTTCCATCTTCCGTGACAATTCTACCAGAACTCGTTTCAGTTTTGCATCGGCAGCCAATGCTCTCGGGCTAGCTGTATCTGATATGGATGAAGAAAAATCACAGGTTTCCCATGGTGAGACGGTCCGAGAAACGGCTAACATGATCTCCTTTATGACCAGAGCCATTGGTATCCGAGATGATATGTATCTTGGTGAAGGTCACACCTACATGAAAGAGGTGTCAGAAGCTGTCCAAACCGGATTTGAAGAAGGCGTTCTCCACAATCGCCCTGGTTTAGTCAATCTTCAGTGTGATATTGACCATCCGACACAGAGCATGTCTGACCTGGCGATGCTCAAAAACCATTTCGGCTCATTGGATGCCCTTAAGGGTAAAAAGATCACTATGTCATGGGCTTATTCACCCAGCTACGGTAAACCTCTGTCAGTACCCCAGGGGATTATTGGTTTGCTCACACGCTACGGTATGGATGTTACGCTTGCCCACCCCGAAGGTTATAATCTGATCACAGACGTCGTTGATCTGGCCGGCAAACAGGCCCAGGCTTCAGGTGGCTCTTTCAATATTGTAAATGATATGGATGAAGCATTTAAAGGTGCTGATATTGTCTATCCTAAATCATGGGCTCCTTATCATGTCATGGAAGAACGTACCGCTCTATTAAAGCAAAGTGATAAAGCCGGCTTGCAAGCTCTTGAGCAAAGTTGTCTGGCCAATAATGCAAAATTCACAGACTGGGAATGCACTGAAGACAAAATGAAATTGACTAAAAATGGTGAAGCACTCTATATGCATTGTTTACCTGCTGACATCACTGGTGTGAGCTGTGAACAAGGTGAGGTCAGTGCTTCTGTCTTTGATAAATATCGACGGGACACCTACATGGAGGCTAGTTATAAACCATTTATTATTGCTGCCATGATGTATCTCACCAGCCTTAAAGACCCCATGTCAGCCCTCAGTAAACTACAGGATTAATAATGTCTAACTTTTCACAACGAAGAAAACGAACAGCACGAACTTTCCGCTTTTTACATAATAAAAAGCATTCGTTTCTTTCGTCTGGTTCGTTGTAAAAGAAATGAACGATTACATTAACACGAGAAAGAAATAACTTTATGAATACCGACCAAGTCTTAAAGAACACCATCCAGCGCTGCAAAGAGCAGAATATTATCCTACCTACCTATAAACAGATGGCGAATCCTGAGCTGATTCCAGAAGGAATCAAAGCCGAGCTATCCCAGATTGGACTCTGGGACCTGAACCCTAGGAACCTTTTTCGCCTCACTTGGCAAAATGAGCCTGTCAAAACAGGTGGTGGTTTTGGTGATGTGAATTATTTGGAGTTACCCACTGAATTGACCGGAACGAAAGCCAGAGTGATTGTACTTATTGGTAAATATTTTCCCACAGGTGCTCATAAAGTCGGTGCAACATTTGGTCCTTTGGTAGAAAAACTGATCTCAGGTCATTTCGATCCCACACACCAGAAGGCTCTCTGGCCATCAACGGGTAATTACTGTCGTGGCGGAGCTTATGACGCCTACCTACTGGGCTGTCCATCTATAGCTGTTCTCCCAGAGGAGATGTCTAAGGAACGCTATGACTGGCTCGAGAAAGTTGGCTCAGAGATTATTCGCACATCGGGTGGCGAAGCCAATGTCAAAGAGATTTATGATGAAGTAAGGCGGCTTAAGGCCGAGCGTGGTGATGATATCGTGGTCCTGAATCAATTTGATGAAATTGGGAATCCCTTGTGGCATTATGCAGTCACTGGAAGCGCTATGGAAAAAGTATTCAATAACATGAACACAGGCACTCAGCGTTTTAGTGGTCTATTCCTTACTCAGGGATCGGCAGGCACTTTGGGTTCTGCCGATTACCTGCGAGCAAAATTCCCCTCGCTAAAAGTTGCTGCTGGAGAGGCTTTACAAGTTCCAACATTGCTACAGAATGGCTATGGTGCACACAGAATCGAAGGTATTGGTGATAAACATGTGCCTTGGATCCATAACATGAAGAATATGGATATGGTCATTGGTGTTGACGACAATATTTCCATGAATTTAATTCGACTCTTTAACGAATCTTCTGGCCATGACCTTCTCAAAACGAAGGGCATTGATCCTGATCTTATTTCAAAATTGAATTATATGGGTATCTCCAGTATTGCCAATATTGCCGGTGCCATTAAGATGGCAAAGTATTATGAGTATAATGAAAATGATGTGGTCTTTACAGTCGCTACAGATTCAATGGAGATGTATCAGTCACGATTGGCCGAACTCCAGGATGAACATGGCGATTATACAGAGATCCAGGCCAATGTGGATTTTGAACATTTTCTGAAGGGAATCAACGACGAGGGTGTTTTAGAGCTCACATACCGTGATAAAAAACGGATGCATAACCTGAAATACTTCACCTGGGTCGAACAACAAGGAAAGTCAGTAGAAGAACTTGACGCTCAGTGGTATGATGACACTTACTGGACTTCCAGATTTGATCTAGTAGATGACTGGGACGCTAAGATCGAAGCTTTTAATGCTGAAACAGGAATGCTCAAAAAATATGTCTAAGTTCTATAACCACACAAATTTGGCAAGTCTTTGCGAGGAGTGAAATGACGAAGCAATCTCACATTAGAGATCGCCGCGCTGCGCAAACATTTCATGTTTGCTTACTCGCGAAGACGATGTTTTACAATCTTCCACGGGAAGGGAATCGCCGTGAAACCTAATGCTATAAAAGGGCTAAAATGTCATCACTGCGATACAATGGTGTCTGCAGACCCTTTTCACTATACCTGCCCAGAGTGTGGTAGGAATCTTGATTATACCTATGATTATGATCAGATTCAAAATTCATGGTCAAAAACAGATCTTCAGCTGAACCACGATCTATCCATTTGGCGATATTTACCACTATTGCCTGTTATGAAGGCACCTGAAAACACATCATTAAGAGTTGGTGGAACACCGCTGGTAGATTATCCTGAAACTGCCAAAGAACATACTTTGATGTCCTTCCAGATTAAAGATGACAGCCGGAATCCCTCAGGTTCGTTAAAAGACCGGGCCAGTGAACTGGGCATACAGCACGCACGCGAATTAGGGAAGTCAACATTAGTTGGAGCGTCAACAGGAAACGCTGGTTCTTCCTTGGCTGCATTATCGGCTCATCATGGGATGGAGAGCATCATCTTTGCTCCAGCATCTGCTCCTGAGGCGAAACTGACTCAGATCCGCCAACATGGTGCCAGGCTTGTACCTGTTGAGGCAAATTATGATCGCGCATTTGACCTCGCCTTCGAATGGGCTGAAAAACACAATCACTATTCTCGAAATACGGGCATTAACCCTATCCTGGCAGAAGGTAAGAAAACCGTGGCACTGGAAATCGCCGAGCAAAACAATTGGCATGCACCGGATCATGTGTTTGTGCCTGTGGGCGATGGGTGTATCATTTCTGGTGTCTACAAAGGATTTTTTGATCTCCTCTCTATGGGATGGATCAACAAGATGCCTCGAATACATGCAGTTCAAGCTGAAGGGTCTGCTGCCATCGTTAATAGCCTTAGCATCAGTGGAGATATTACTAAAGTTGAGGCAAATACCATTGCTGATAGCATTAGCGTTGATCTTCCTCGTGATGGTGACAAAGCTCGACGAGCTATTCTGGGTAGCAATGGTCTTGGTATTAAAGTCAGTGATGAGCAAATACTGGAAGCTCAATATGATTTGTCGAGATCAATGGGCATCTTTGCTGAGCCTGCAGCTGCCACAGCATTTGCTGGTTTTCTTAGTGCATCCTCAGAACACTTATTTAATGCCGAGGAGCATGTCGTCGTTCTAATTACGGGAACCGGTTTAAAGGATATTCCATCTGCCCAAAAAACTTTGGGGAAAATTAAACCAATAGCTGCAAACATGAGCGAAATTGAAACCTTTTTAAAGAAATAATTATGCTGAACCATGATAAACCACACGCTTTTAAACTCTCGTTAACTATCAATGGTCATTTGGTAGAACGTGAGATTCCCACACACCTCCGCTTGATTGATTTACTAAGAGATGATCTGCGGTTAACTGGCACAAAAGAGGTTTGTGGTGAGGGTGAGTGTGGCGCCTGTACTGTCATTCTAGATGGACAAACGGTTAATTCTTGCCTGATCCTCGCCGTTGAAACTCATGGTCGCAACATTACTACCATTGAAGGGCTGGCTGATATTGGCGACTTAACCCAGCTCCAGAAATCATTTGAAGATCAACACGCCGTACAGTGCGGCTACTGTATTCCAGGCATGGTACTCACTGGTGACAAACTGCTGGAGCGTAATCCACATCCATCCAGAGACGAGGTGAAATACGAACTCTCAGGCAATATCTGTCGTTGTACTGGCTATCATAAGATCGTGGATGCCATTGAATCCGCTGGAGATGGTAATTGAAATACTACGCCCCAACTTCTGTGAAGGCATATTTTGAACTACAATCTAAGCTGGATAGTTCAAGCGCGGTCGTGCTAGCAGGTGGCACAGACTTAATGCCACGCTTTGAAAGAGATCTACCATTACCTGATCATCTAATTGATCTAAAAAAACTATCAGAATTAAGTTCCATCGTTGTCAGTGATGAGCAGATTGAAATTGGAGCCCTGGCTACGATTCAGGGATTACACGACCACTCAATCATCCAGGATGAGTTTGTGGCAATCTATGAGGCAGCCCATGAATTCGCTGGAGCTCAAATTCGTCACAGGGGAACCATTGGCGGGAATATCTGCAACGCCTCGCCAGCAGGGGATCTCCTACCCCCGTTGTATGCTTTTGGTGCTGTACTTACTTTAGCAGGACCCTCTGGAAAACGACAGTTACCGATCCATGAATTTATTCTCGGCCCTGGTAAAACCGTTCTCATGGATTCAGAGTTACTAGTATCAATCACACTGGAACGGAAGCAGCTTCAGTCTCAGTTTCAAAAAGTAGGATTAAGACAATCCATGGCTATCTCGGTGGTTAGCCTGGCTTTTGTCTGGGGTGAAAACATGCAGAATCTGACCATTGCCATTGGTGCCGCGGCACCTACGGTTGTGACTCTGGATTCAATCAACCCAGCCCGGCTTTCAAATCAAATAGACTTGATTGATATTGCGATTGCACCCATTGATGATATTCGTGCGACTGCTAAGTATAGAATAAGAGTGATCAAGAACTTGATCCTAGAATTTCTGAGGCAGCACTGACATGAGTGATAAACTATATCCTGTTTCCATTCAACACCTGATCAAATGGATGATGGCAGAGCTAAAAATAGATCATCTCTTTGGTATGCATAAAGACCTGTTCTTCACTCCAAAGAACTCAGACCCATTCCGGATGAATCGCTATGGGCAAATGCTGGAAACTCCAGTTGGTGTAGCGGCTGGTCCTCATACGCAACTTTCCCAAAATATTATTGCTGCCTGGCTCTGCGGTGCCCGGTACATGGAATTAAAAACGGTTCAGACCCTTGACGAGCTAGAAGTCAGCAAGCCCTGTATCGATATGCAGGATGAGGGCTATAATTGTGAATGGTCACAAGAACTCAAACTTGAGCAATCTTTAGATGAATATCTAAACGCCTGGATCGCCATCTACATTCTCAGAGATCATTTTGGTTGGAGTTCAGATCAGGGGCCTGGTGTTATTTTCAACATGAGTGTTGGGTATGATCTGGCGGGAATCATGAAACCCAACGTCCAACATTTCATGGATCGCATGGAAAACAGCCAGGAATTACTTGACCACAAGCTTGAACTCCTGGAACCCATATATCCCAATATTATGAATCTGTCAATACCAGCTCGAATGACTGATAGCATCACCCTGTCAACCATGCATGGATGTCCCCCGGACGAGATCGAGCGTATTGCAACCTATCTCATCACTGAGCGAAAACTTCACACAGCAGTCAAGTTGAACCCGACCCTATTAGGACCAGAACAATTAAGGCAAATTCTGAATCATGATCTAGGGTATGATTCTGTTCATGTACCAGAAGCTGCATTTGACCACGACCTTAAATATCCTGATGCTCTAAATCTGATCAATAACCTTCAGTCACATGCAGATGAAACAGGTGTGGAATTTGGTCTCAAGCTGACCAATACTTTAGAGGTTGAGAATCATCGTCCGATCTTTCCTGAAAAAGAGAGTATGATGTACCTCAGCGGGAGAGCACTCCACCCTATCAGCATCAACCTTGCAGCGAAACTTCAGAATGAATTCAAGGGCAAGTTGGATGTCTCCTTCTCAGCTGGTGTGGATGCCATTAACGTTGCTGACACTTTGGCGTGCAATCTGCGCCCTGTCACCACATGCACTGATGTTCTTAAACCAGGTGGCTATACTCGGCTGGGCCAATATTTAAGTAATCTTTCAACTGCCATGCAAGCTGTGGAGGCGAATAACCTTAATGAATTGATTTTGACCAAAGCTGGTGCTGAAAAAGATGTATCGCAGGCAGGATTAGACAATTTGACCCAATATGCTGAGCAGGTTATTCACAATACTCACTATCATAAACATAGTCACCATTTTGACTCTATTAAGACCAAACGACCGCTCAATGCATTTGATTGCATATCAGCACCTTGTATTGATGCCTGTGCAACGGACCAAAATATTCCTGAATACCTTTATCAGACCTCACAGGGAAACTTTGATCTGGCTTTCAAAGCTATTCAGGACACCAACCCCCTACCTGGTGTCACGGGTAACGTTTGTGATCATCTCTGCCAGTTAAAGTGTACCCGAAATAATTATGATTCACCTTTGTTGATCCGAGAGATCAAGCGCTTTGTTACCGAACACGAGATCGCCAAGCCAAACACTTTGGAGTTGAACTCTCTTGATCTACGGGTTGCCGTCATTGGTGCTGGCCCTGCAGGACTCTCCTGCGCCTATTTCCTGGCAAAAGCAGGTGTTGCCGTAGAGGTCTTTGAAAGCAAACCCTTTGTCGGGGGCATGGTATCAGATGCCATACCAGAATTTCGACTACTAAATGAAACCATAGATCTGGATATCTCGGTCTTGCATGACTTGGGGGTTCACTTTCATTTTGATCACCCTATCAATAAGGACCAATTCCAGCATCTACAGAAGTCTCATGAGTTCATTTTTATCGGTGTGGGCGCCCAGAGTGCTCTTAAGCTTGGAATCGATGGTGAAAATTTACCTGGGGTTTTGGATCCACTTGATTTTCTCTCAGAAGTTCGCAGGGGAGCCAAACCGGATCTGGGTAAAAATGTGGCCATCATTGGCGGTGGAAATACTGCCATGGATGCTGCCCGCACGGCGCTTCGATTGTCAGAAGGAACTGGTAATATCAGTATCGTTTATCGCCGGACTCAATCTGAGATGCCAGCAGATATTGACGAGATCGAAGCTGCGCTGGCTGAAGGCATCACCTTTCATGAGCTCGTAGCACCCCTGTCTTTTAGTGGAACTGATCATATCACGCATATCCAATGCCAGAAAATGGACTTGGGTGAGCCTGACGCCAGCGGTCGCCGCCGCCCGGTTCCCATTGCCGGTGAAACCTTTGAATTTCAAATGGATACTGTGATTCCAGCCATTGGTCAATCCATTAGTGTAGATTTCTTAGATGATGATGGACTAAAAGTCGATCCAGAGACTTGTGCAACGTCTATGGCTAAAGTCTATGCCGGCGGCGATGCCGTGCGGGGTGCCTCCAGTGTGATCAATGCTATTGGAGATGGCCAGATAGCAGCTAAACATATCCTATCACATGTTAATTACCCAATCCCCACTATCGACCAGGAACCACGGGTAATCACCATCACTGATTTAAAGAAAAAAGCCGCACTCCGTGAATATGGGGTTGAAATGCCTCCTGCTTTAAAAGATCTTTCTTCAGCTTTCCCACTGGTTCACCGGTCCCTCTCAAAAGAAGAAGCTATTGAGGAGGCAAGCCGCTGTCTACTCTGTGATGATTATTGCAGCGTTTGTGTCGGCGTTTGCCCCAACCTGGCAAACCTCACCTATACCGCCAAAGCCGTGACAATTCCAGTCCAGGAAGCTTCATATATTGAAGGAAAATTAACGGTAAAAGACCTAAGTGTCTTTACAGTCAAACAGGAACCCCAGATATTGAACGTGGGTGATTTCTGTAATGAATGTGGTAACTGTACGACATTCTGCCCAACAGCTGGTGATCCATATATAGACAAACCACAAATACATATTTCCAATCAAAGTTTTGAAGATGCTGAAACAGGTTATCACTTCAGCAATAATACCCTTATCTACAAGCGACCTCATTATGAATCTGTGATATTTTTTGGGGGTGGATCATACCATTATAAAGCTCCAGATGCCCAAGTAAAGTTCGATGGAGTAGAGAAACAAATAGAAGTTATTGATTTGAACTCCAATACTGAGAAATTTAATACACATGAAGCTTTAGAGATGATGGTCTTGTACGATAGCTTAAAAGACAATCCATTACTACAATAAGGAACGCATACTGCGAAACTGGAATATTGAAATTTGTATCAATAAGTACTTGGATATGAGAGATGATATGTTGATAATAGATACACGGTTCAACAACAATCAACCCATACATAACAGACATATTCGTGGTCACCTCAACGACACGAATAGATACGAATTGAGATCGAATATGGTCAATCTTATTTACAAAGAATTATCCTACAAAATCACCGGTTTAGCGATGAAAGTACACGGTCAGCTAGGCTATGGTTTTCTTGAAAAAGTGAATGAAAATGCATTGTCAATACTGCTACGCCGGGAAGGACTAAAAGTACAAACCCAGCACCCTATTACTGTACACTTTGAAGGCGAGGTTGTTGGTCAATATTTTGCAGACATGCTGGTTGAAGATAAGATTCTTTTAGAACTTAAGGTTGCAGAGAGAATCTCATCAAGACATATGGCACAAACACTAAACTATTTAAAGGCAACAAATTTAAAGTTGGCACTTATTCTTAACTTTGGACCAAAAAGGTTGGAGAGCCATCGTGTTGTCAATTAGTCTTACAAATTTTTGCTCTGGCACGAATTACACAAATGGACATGAAATCAATTATGCTTGAGTCTTACAAAACTTATTCGTGTGAATTTGTGAAGAATTCGTACAATTCGTGTCTAAATATGAAAGCCCGTAATTCATGAAAACAATACTCATAACGAATCCACTCCATGTTGCCACCATGAATGATGAACAAGTGGAATTCGCTGGCGGACATATCCTCATTGAGGACGGGATCATCAAATCTATCAGTCCTGAGACCCTGAATATAAACGCTGATGAGGTCATTGACGCCAGCGGTATGCTTATTACCCCAGGATTCATTAACACCCATCATCACCTGTACCAATCCTTGACCAGAAATATTCCTCTAATGCAAGATCAACCCCTATTCTCATGGCTAAAGAACCATTACGAGGTCTGGAGGGAGATCACAACGGAAGCCATTCAGATCAGCACTCAGGTTGGATTATTGGAATTAATGAAGTCTGGCGTTACCACGAGTTCAGATCATTTATATCTCTTTCCCGCACAAGCTAGTCCTGAACTGATTGATACAGAAATCGAAGCCGCAAAATCTTTGGGAATCCGTTTCCAGCCAACCCGAGGCTCAATGTCTCTGGGGAAATCATCTGGAGGACTTCCACCTGATGATGTGGTTCAAACAGAAGAGACGATCCAGAAGGATACCGAACGCCTCATTGCTAAATACCATGATTCAAGTGATGGAGCTATGACTCGTATTTCATTAGCTCCTTGTTCTCCTTTCTCTGTCACGCCTAAACTCATGAAACAGACCGCATCTTATGCCAGGGACAACAAGCTCCAAATTCATACTCATCTGGCAGAAACCCTGGACGAAGAAAAATTCTGCGTCGACACTCTAGGACATCGCCCTGTTGGACTCATGCAAGAACTTGACTGGATGACATCCAACTCATGGTATGCCCATGCCGTTCACCTCAATGATGCTGAGATTAAAATCATGGGCGATAATGGCGCAGGCATCTCCCACTGTCCTTCATCAAATATGCGACTGGGCTCTGGCATAGCTCGAATCAGAGAACTACTGGATGCAGGAGTCAAAGTCAGTCTTGGAGTGGATGGAAGCGCCTCTAACGACTCTGGAGATATGCTTTTGGAAATGCGTAATGCGTTGCTGATTTCGCGACTTCGTGATGAACAATATTGGTTAAAAGCCAGGGATGTTCTCGCAATGGCAACCCGAGGTGGTGCTGCGGCTCTGGGACGAAATGATATCGGTGAATTGAGTATTGGTAAACAGGCTGATTTAGCACTTTTTGGCATGGGAGGAATATCCCAGTCAGGCAGCCGTTCAGATCCTTTAGCTTCTTTGATATTCACTACCCGTCATCAAGCTGTTGATTATCTTATCGTCCGAGGGAAGATTGTGATCCAACATGGAAAATCCGGGACAGATGAGGCTGAGTTAGCTTCCCAGCAAAACAACATTGCAAATTCAATGCTTCAGCGCGCCGAAGAGCACTCGGGCATAAACTTTAAGAATCGTTAGGTGTTTTATGTGGTCATCAATTGAACAAATCATTAAACCGGAGAGTTTTGAAGAAGCTCTTGTTCTTCAGGAGGACTCAAGTTCCACCCTATTTGCTGGTGGATCCTATGTGGTAGCAAAAAAAGACCTCCGCATACAAACCTTGCTGGATATCAATCACCTGTTATCAGATTCCATGGAGAATCTCGACGATGGACTACACTTAGGCTCTGGTATCACTCTCCAGCAAATGCTTACAACAGAGAACGAAACTTTATCTAAAGCCATAAAATCATCCTGCCCGTCCAAAAACATTCGGAATCAAAGAACACTTGGTGGCGAAATTGCCGAGTCTCGCCCTGACTCTGATCTGCTGGTTTATCTCAATGCAGCTGGGACCATGCTACAACTCAATGACACTGATACATTTGTTTCATTAAATAACTGGCCCGGCCAGGGAGTCATTACAAGGGTTCACATTCCAAAGGGGAATATTAAGATAGAGCGAGTCGCCGTTTTAGATTCAGCACCTGCATTTGTTATTGCAGCTCTCCTAGAATCCAGCGAACGTTTGATTCTTGCAGTCGGTGGAAAGTCCAGCAGGATCTGTACTTGTGAGACTCCAACCCCACCCGGAGAAGCTGATATACGCCATTTTATGGATGAGGTTGAATCTATCTTTGTAGATGATCACCTGGGCTCGTCCGCATATAAACGTCAACTGGTTTCAAACCTATTTCATGAAATATCTATTACACTATGAAAATTACATTTGAACTAAACGGTAAATTACATCATGCAGATGCAAAGGCAGGCATGACTCTTCTGGAGTACCTTCGGAGTATCCAACTTTACAGCGTTAAATATGGGTGCGACCATGGAGAATGTGGGGCTTGTACTGTCCTCATCAATGATGTAGCTATCAATGCCTGTCTGACCTTAATGCATACTGTTGAAGGTAAGCGAATCGAAACGACAGAAACCTTTTCGTCCCACGAAGAACTTCACAGCCTGCAAGAGGGCTTTCTTCATGCAGGAGCCGCTCAGTGTGGGTTTTGCACACCGGGAATGATTAATTCCCTAGAGGCTTTAGATCGTGAAGGACTTGAAGTTAATGAAACTGCGGTCCGTGACGCTTTAAATGGGAATCTTTGCCGCTGTACCGGTTATCTAAAACCGGTAGAGGCTGCCCTTGAGGTTTTGTCTAAGGACAAGGGGGCAAAATCATGAAGGTGATTGGGAAAGATGTCCAAAGAGTTGATGGACGTAGTCTGGTAAGAGGAAAACCTGTTTTTTCTGATGACATTCAGCTTAAGGATGTCCTATATGTGAAAATTTTACATAGTCCAGTTGCTCATGCAAAAATTATAAAAATAGATACTACCAAAGCCGAAGCTCTGGAAGGAGTCATTGCTGTTTTCACCTACAAAGATTTCAAGCCTCACTACTATACAACGGCAGGGCAGGGCTACCCCGAACCGGGACCAAGGGATATGCTCATTCTCGATTCCACTGTGCGATATGTCGGTGACCGTGTGGCTTTTGTTGCTGCTGAATCTGTGTCAATCGCTGCAAAAGCACTTGAGCTTATCCATGTAGAGTATGATGAGTTACCCTGTATTTTTGATGCTCAGAAATCCATGACGGCAGGCTTTGCCATACACCCTACTGAGGGTACAACTGGGATTCATGATGTCGCGCATAATATTGCTGCTCATCTAGATGCTGAGTTAGGAGATGTTGAAACTGCCCTGAAAGATTCGACCCACGTATTCCAGGGAACCTATAGCACACCCTTTGTTCAGATGGCCCATATTGAACCCCATATTTCGCTTACCTGGTTAGATAACAATAACCGGCTCGTGATCAGAACGTCTACTCAAGTACCCCATCACGTTCGTCGCATTGTTGCTGAAGTTTTAGATATTCCAATTGCCCGTATCCGCGTTATCAAACCTCGGATCGGTGGAGGATTTGGTGGTAAACAAGAGATCCTCAATGAAGAAGTTGTCGGAGCAGTTACCCTCAAAACTGGACGACCGGCTCGTATAGAATATACCCGTGAAGAAGAACTCTTTGCTGCCCGCGTTAGACACCCTGAGCTGATCACCTTTCGACTGGGTTTTGATAATGATCACCTGCTTACTGCCATTGACCTGAATATTCTTGAAGATTGTGGCGCCTATGGGCCACATGCGTTGACCGTCATGTCTGTAACATCACAAAAAGCACTCAGTATGTATAAGGCACCCAATATTCGAGTAAATGGAGATGGCGTATATACCAATCTGCCAATTGGTGGTGCTTACCGTGGTTATGGCGCACCTCAGGCCTTTTTTCCCTTGGAAAGTCTTATGGATGAAGCAGCCGAGAAACTTGGAGTTGATCCCATAGAACTACGTCTCAAAAATGTTTTTCAAGTCGGCGATGATGTACCCATTGCAAAGATTTTGGGTGAAGGTCGAGAAGGTTTTCCAATGGTGCTCTATAGCACCGAGATCGCTGCCTGCTTAAACGAAGGACGCAAACTTAGCAACTGGGATAAGCTTAAAGCTCAAAAACAATCCGGTCGCTATCGAACAGGTATTGGAGTAGCCATAGCAGGTCAAGGATCTGGAATTCCCGGAATTGATATGGGTGCCGCTTTTATCAAAATGAATGAAGATGCCAGTTTTAATCTTCAAGTGGGTGCTACTGACCTGGGAACCGGCTCAGACACGGCACTGGCGCAAATTGCTGCAGAAGTTTTAAATGTTGGCGTGGAAAAAATAATCGTCTATTCATCTGACACGGATATGACGCCATTTGATACAGGCGCTTATGCTTCAAGTACAACTTATATCTCTGGAACCGCCGTTTTGAAGGCGGCTGAAACCTGTAAAGCCATGATTCTAGTCCAAGGCAAGAAACTATTACAGGTCGATGATGCAAAGATTGTAAACATGGATGTTGTCGCAGCTGATGGTCAAAGTATCTCCTATGCTGATATCTGTATGAAAAGCTTTTACACTGAAGAACAAGTACAAATCATGGGTACAGCCTCTCATTTGAGTTATGATTCCCCTCCACCTTTTAATGCAACTTTCGCAGAAGTTGAAGTAGACACACTCACGGGTACCACGCGTGTGGTCAAGGTGGTTTCCGTCACTGATGCTGGTCAGATCATTAATCCAAAAATGGCTGAAGGTCAGGTTGAAGGTGCCATCCCTCAATCTCTGGGTATGGCTCTAACTGAATTCATGCCTTTTGATGAAAAGGGTCGGTTCTTGAATCTTGATTTCAATAGTTATCATATTTACACCGCCCAGGACATGCCTGAGATGGTTGTTCGTTTTGCTAAATCTCATGAACCAACCGGTCCCTATGGTGCTAAAGCAGTAGCGGAGATTCCTATCAATGCCCCAGCACCGGCCGTAACCAATGCAATTTATAATGCGGTTGGTGTTCGCATTAGACACCTGCCAGTTCAACCTGAAGAACTCCTGGCAAAAATCCAAGGGGATTAGAGATGAGTGAATCAGTCCTGCGCTGTGGATGGGTCCCCCTCAACAAACCCACTTATGTAAAATATCACGATGAAGAATGGGGAGTTCCTGTTTATGATGATCTTAAAATGTTTGAGTTCCTGGTCTTGGAGTCATTTCAGGCCGGCTTGAGTTGGGAGATTGTCCTGAACAAACGCGATAATTTCCGGGCAGGTTTTGCTCATTTTGATTTTGCTAAAGTTGCTAAGTTTGGAGAAGACAAGGTTCAAGAGTTACTCCAAGACAAGGGCATCGTCCGCAATCAACTCAAGATTCGAGCTGCTATCAATAATGCTCAACGCTACTTAGAGGTGATCGAAGAATTTGGTAGCTTCTGTGATTATTTTTGGGGTTTTACTTCTGGAAAGCCAATCATAAATAGCTTTAAAACATTGGCTGAGATTCCCGCGAATACCCCGTTGTCAGATACAATAGCCAAAGACTTGAAAAAACGTGGTTTTAAATTCTTGGGAACCACTGTGATTTACGCCCACATGCAAGCCATTGGAATGGTTAATGATCATCTGGAGGAGTGTTTCCGATATAAGGAAGTGTAACTATTTTTTGGACGTTGAGGCTCTCGAAACGTTCACTGTCAGACAATAATCCTTGGCTTCGAGAACCTCAGCCATCGTTCAGGTTCCCTCTTGAAAAATCAAAGTTTCAATGATATCTGCCCTCGAGGCTCGGTAAAGCGAGGCCCAGGGAAGCTGGTTCACTCTGGAGTCTTATCGTCTAATAAAGGCCTGTTTTCTTTAAGAGAAAGACAGCAAGATTATAGGATGCGATGATCACAAGCACCCAGGATATCATTAGAATACTGTTCATAATAAACCTCTAATACGCCTTTTCTTTTAAATCAGACAGTGATAGTTTTTTTAAATCCATTGCTCGCCACACATAAATGATATAAGCAATTACAAATGGGATCAAAAATGCAACATACGTCATGACTGTCAACGTGTAATGAGTGGATGATGCATTGTATATCGTTAGACTTGATTGCGGATGGGTCAGGCTCGGATATATGCAAGTTCCATTGTAGCCTACGAGAAAAAAGACAAGCAAACCAACGAGAAAGGTTCCCGCTCCACTATACCAGATGCCATTATTGGCATTCTTAAATTTGGTGATATAGACACCCCATATTACCGTGCTCAGTCCGCCAAGAAGCAGTAGAAGATTCAGGGGATTAGCAAACAGGTTAGCTGAAAACTTGTAAGTCATTAACTCCACTTGTCCGCCCTGCACCACACCATATCCCGACATCAACAGTAGACTGACCAGGACAACCACAAGGAAGACCAATTCAATCATAAAGTTCATGACTGTCGATTTTCTCAAGCGATCCTCAAGTAGCGGAGCAGAGTTAAAATCTAAATTATTCAGCAGGTAAAGAGCACCCAGCACTCTGGCATTAAAAACCAGGAATAAACCGAGACTCACGTTGAAATAATTAAAGGCTGCTTCTAATCCTCTGAGGGGGTGGGTCCAGGTCACAAAATTGTAATCATTCAGGCTAAAATTTGCACCGGTAAAAAACGTTCCAACGGCTGTTCCAATCAGCAAAATGCCAAGTGTCCCATTGATCAAAAGAAACACTTCATAAGTCTTTTGACCCAAAAAGTTATTGGGCTTTTTGCGATACTCATAACTTACCGCTTGGATAATAAAGGAAAATAAAATGATGGTCCACACCCAATAAGCCCCACCAAAGCTGGTTGAATATAATTTCGGAAAGGCGGCAAAAATGGCTCCACCAAAGGTAACCAAGGTAGTGTATGTCAACTCCCACTTGCGTCCCAGTGAATTGACGATAAGGGTTTTTTCATCTTCTGTCTTTGCCACATCAAACAGCAGGGTTTGTCCCCCTTGCACGAAGCTGAGGAAAAGAAAAAGAGCGCCCAGGGTGGCTATAAGTAACCACCATATTTCTTGCAAAGTCGTTATGTCTAGGTTGCCAATCATTTCACTTCCTCCGGACCTTTTTTAATCTGGGTGAGCATAATTTTTACCTCTGCAATGAGGAGCACCGTAAAAAGGGTTAAAAACATAAAAAAGGTTGCTGCAACAGTACCAGTATCCAGATTGGTGCGCGCAATACTCACCGGTAACATGTCCTGAATGGCCCAGGGCTGACGACCTACCTCAGCTACTGCCCAGCCTGTTTCCTGAGCTATTATCCCCAGAAAAAACATGGGAAGGCCAATGATCAAGAGCCACTTGAGTTGTTCAATATTCCCTTTTAAGATAAAGAAGAGAAAGGCGGCGAAAACGGTAACAAAAAGTCCAGCCAGGATGACCATGATATGGAAACTATAAAACATAATTCCTACTGGCGGAACCGCATCTTCCGGTTTCTCAAGAAAACCGTATCCAAAGTATGCTTCATTCTCCCTGAAGTTCGCTAGGGCGATACTAGCCTGAATCGTATCACCAGCTTTTTGGGCCGCTTTGTAATCTGCTAAACTTTTTACCGCAATCTTACCTAATGGAATCTTTTGTTTGGCACCCATGATGCCTTCTGCTTCATTGCCGTAGACCAAATCATTTATTCCAGCTACATACCCCACGGTGGAGCGCTGTGCTAATAGAGAGAGTACGCCTGGTATTTTTAACTTAAAGTGGAAAGATTTTAGACTGTCACCTGGCTTTTTGTTTGTATTAACAATCCCCATTGCCACTAACCCAGAGGGATCCGCTCCATCAAAATGCCCTTCAAAGGCCGCCAACTTCATAGGTTGATGTTGTGCATCTTCATACGCTGCCTCATCTCCTGAAAACCCAACAAAGAGTGAAGCAATCAGACCAAAAGTGGCCGCAACAACAATGGACCGTTTAGCAAATAATTGATGTCTCTTTTTAAGAAGGTACCAGGCTGAAACAGAGATCACAAAAAGGGATGCTAGCACAAAACTAGAACTGGTCGTATGGGTAAATTTTGAAACTGCGACGGGAGACAACAGCACTTCCATAAAGTCCTGCATTTCAAATCTTGCAGTATCAGGATTGAACTTCATTCCGACTGGGTATTGCATCCAGGCATTAGCAACCAGAATCCATAGGGCTGAAAGATTTGAACCGAGAGCCACCATATATGTTGAAACCAGATGGAATTTTTTTGAAACCCGATCCCACCCAAAAAACATGACGGCAAAGAAAGTGGATTCCAGGAAGAAAGCAGCGATTCCCTCAATGGCTAACGGTGCTCCAAAAATATCGCCTACCATCCAGGAGTAGTTTGACCAGTTTGTGCCAAATTCAAACTCAAGAATAATCCCAGTTGCAACACCAATAGCAAAATTGATCCCAAACAGCTTCATCCAAAACTTGGTTAAGCGCGACCATGACTCGTCCCCGGTGCGATAATAAATTGTTTCATAAAAAGCAATAATCCAAGATAGCCCCAATGTAAGCGGTACAAAAATCCAGTGATACATTGCCGTTAAGGCAAATAAGGCTCTCGCCCAATTCACCATTTCCACATTTATGGTTTCGACCATGAACTAGCTCCTATTCGATATCTTTTACAATTATTTGTTTGTTCGTCAATTCATTGAGTACATGTTCTGCTCTTGCTTCATCCGTGCTAAAATTGCTTTTAAGGAAATTCGGAAAGATGAAGACTTTCAGAATGGCAAACATAATCACCAGTTTAACTATGATAATTTTCCATAGAGAACGACCCAGAGTCATGCGCCTGAATCCATCCCGATAAAAACGGTAAATCCTGATCGGTTGTGACAGATAATTCATAATGTAATTATAATGACTAGCTGCCTTTTGGCAACTATTTAGTTTCATTAATTTTTCTATATTTTAGCTTTTTTAACATCAGGACTTTAAGTTTTTAGGGTCAACCGTTTTGTCACCGAGCACGTAGGCCGTGGGAATGGTCAATGATCACCTTGGCAGGGTGTTTTTAGTATATTGAGGTACTGCAATAATCTTGATCTAAGGCTGGGTCTTAATCCCGACGGGGATCCAAATCCCCGCCTTGCGTATACTCATGTACTCAAATTGAACGAAAGTTGCCCACGAGGCTCAGTGAAGTGTGATCCAGCAACCCCCAACAGACGTACAGGTTCTCCAGGTATCCAGTTCCTTACCAGTAACTTGCTTACTATCCTGTAGATTTCGAGGCCATCATCCAATGGCTCTGAAACTGTGTGTTGGCGAGTAAAGGTGGTAAAATCACCATAGCGCATTTTGATGCTGATAGTGGCAGCCATAAATTTTTTCTTTTTTAATTGTTCCGACACTTTGAAACTAAGTTTCTCCAAAATATCCAGCAGTTCTTCCTGAAGGACAATATTTGTCGAGAAGGTACGCTCTGTACTGATGGATTTTGTCTCTCTTTCCTCCTCTACTGGTCGATCATCAATCCCCTTTGCCCAACGAGTCATAGCTTGGCCGAGTTTGCCAAACTGTTTTACCAATTTATCTTCTGATATACTTGCCATATCTGAGATAGTATAAATTCCATATTTTGCCAGACGCTCATTGGTTTTGGGACCAATTCCCGGGATTTTTTTCACAGGAAGGGGTGATAAAAATGCAAGCTCCGTTCCGGGTGTTACCACAGTCAGTCCGTTGGGCTTCTGAAAATCTGATGCGATCTTGGCAATCATCTTATTGGTGGCTATCCCCACTGAGATTGATAAACCAATGTCTCTCGATATTCGTAATTGTATCCTTCGAGCAATCTCAGTTGACTGGACCCACTCATCTATTTCATCACTTAAATCCAGATATGCTTCATCTATACTGACTTGCTGAATAATGGGTGATTCAGCCTTAAGGATTCCCATAATCACTTTGGAATACATCCTATACAGACCGTGTTGAGTGGATATAATGATAAGATCATTACACCGTCTCATAGCCTCTATCATAGGCATGGCTGAGTGAATCCCATACTTTCTAGCGGGATAAGACGCAGCAGCGACCACACCCCGATTTTCACTACGGCCCCCAACTACAATCGGTTTTCCCGCTAGTGATGGATCCCGTAAAACCTCAACGGCACAAAAAAAGGCATCCATATCCAGATGCATGATGGCACGGGGTTTATTTGTGTAAGGCTGGTTGCTTAGCATCTAAAGCATATAATATAAGCTACACCTATTTAAAACTGATATTCAGTTCAAGAGCTGGTATTAATGATAATTTATTATTAGAATCCCATACAGAAAGAGCAGTTGGATTCAGAGAGATTCGGTTTGAGTTAGCTTTGGCTAGGGATCCATCTGGACCGATATCCAACATCTTTCTTGTGAGCCATGTTCCTGTCCCATAACCTGCTAATGCCAATGTGAGCATAGGCTCCTTATTTGTTATGTCCAACAAAATTGCTGTTCCAAATCCGAAAACCACTCCTGAACCTGATCCCAACATCATTAGTGTAGACTGTCCAAAAGTAAAATCATCGTCCTCGATCCATCGGTCATACATATAAACATGGCCAATTGCACCCAGGGAGGCCATGAGGAAAAACATATCCTCATCACCATCATCAAAGAAGAGTGATTGAAGCATCATGGTGTTGAAATATCCGTATCCCCATCCCTGCATGAGCATGAGGGCGTCCCCAAAGGTGTATTGCTTATCGCTGGTTAGATAATAACCCGCCGCGATACCAGCAGGATAAGCAATTAACTGGGTAACCGTCTTTCTTGTATCCCAGTCATCCATTTCCTTATCATGTTCATCCCAGGCAGCCTGATCATAATTTCCCCATTGATCCCAACTGTCTTCTGGCTGTTTTGGTTGCTCATCTACAACGCTATGTGCCAATCCTGCTGTTATACCTGCTATACCTGTCCACATGCTCCAAGCCCAGGCTTGGCCGTTGGTTGGATTATATTTTTCGAATAGAATTTCTCCAGCATAATGGCCCGCTGGTATAGAGCCCATCAAAACCCACATCCAGACGGTTTCCTTTTCATGGCCATCTCCACCATCCAATTCCAGGAGTTGATTAATACCGAGACCATATCGAAGACCTAGAAGTGACCCGTAGCGCATCATCTGTGTTCGAGCATGTGACATTTCCATATCTTTTGTATATTTGTAGGTCAGATAGAAAGCTCCACCTGCCGACATCATAGTGCCACCAACATACCACCGGCCATCATCTGCATGCAGAACATAGGGAATTCCCCAGCCATACAGTCCAGCACCAATTACAATATTTTGAAGAACTAAAGGCCAGCGACCCGATTTATCCAATGTTTGACTAGATTTAATTGTCAACTGTGGTTTCGGTGCTTTACTCTGATCAACAGCTGTGGATTGAGCCCCTATAATATCCAACAAAGCCTTTTCATCAGCACTGATAATACTGTCCTTCATGACTACATCCCAGGCTTGTTCATAGGCTGATTTTACTCGTAAGGAATCAGCTTGTTGAGCAAAAGAAGTTCCGAAAGATATGATCAAAATTATACCAGGCAGAATTGTTTTCAAAATCGCCCCCTTGGTTGAGATGGAAGTTAATCATTTATGTTGCCTGGCTAAAGTATAATCGAACTTATTTAGTTCTATCGTCTATTGCAAATCGGTCATTACTAGCTTATTTAGTATCGAAATTATTGAACTAATTTCAGTTAAGGATATTCATGACGATATGAGCGTTCCTCCAAATAAAGAACAGATAAAAAAACTCCGGCAGCAGCTCAATCAACGCCGTGCTCGCTATGTCGGGCTCCAGAATCTCTTGTTCAAAATAAAATCTTTTGATCAACTATTTGTGATGATCATGGCCATGCTAATCGGCGTCTTTGCTGGGGTCATCTCAGCTGGTTTTCGCACGCTGATTGACTCTTTTCGCCATGGATTGTGGGGTGAAGGCGCACTCATAGATGTTGTTATGGCTGCACCAATATATATGAAAATTGGTATCCCAGCTGTAGGGGGAGCCCTTGTGGCATGGAGCGTTAATCGCTTTGCGCCTGAAGCCAAGGGACATGGTGTGCCTGAGGTAATGAATGCCGTTGCTACTCAAAATGGCTTTATTCGTATGCGTGTTGTTGTGATAAAGGCTTTTGCCTCTGCCATGTCTATTGCTACGGGTGCCTCTGTTGGACGTGAAGGTCCCATCGTTCAAATTGGTTCAGCATTTGGTTCTACAATAGGGCAACTATTTCAGGTATCCATCAGGCGCATGAAAACGTTTATCGGTTGTGGTGCCGCAGCTGGAATCGCGGCAACATTCAATGCCCCAATAGCTGGGGCTATTTTTGCCTCTGAAGTTATCCTTGGAGATTTCAGTGCCGCTGCCATTGGTCCCATTATTATTGCCTCGGTTTTTGGTACTGTTGTGAGTCGTGGTCTATATGGAGATTTTCCCGCTTTTGTCCCTCCGACTTACACCCTGCATTCACCTATTGAAATAATCTTTTATATCATCCTGGGTATTGTTACTGGAGTAGTGGCCTGGTTCTTTGTTCGCTCTCTCTACAAGACAGAAGATCTGTTTGATGCATGGAAAGCCCCTGTAGCACTCAAAGGCCTATTGGGTGGCGCCCTTTTGGGAGGTGTTGCCGTTTATCTGCCTCAAATTTTGGGTGTAGGCTATGAAACCATGGAATCCGTACTCAGTGGTAATCTGGGTTTTGCCATTGCGGCAGGACTGGTCCTGGCCAAAATTTTTGCAACCAGTCTCTCCATGGGTTTTGGTGCATCCGGAGGCGTCTTTGCCCCTTCATTATTTATTGGATCCATGCTTGGTGGAGCTTTTGGGCTTATTATTCATAGTCTTTTCCCTGAGATCACCGCCAGTAGTGGCGCCTATGCTTTGGTTGGAATGGCAGCTATGGTAGCTGCAACCACGCATGCCCCGGTTACTGCAGTTCTCATTATTTTTGAGATGACCACAGAGTACACTGTCATTCTCCCTCTCATGATTACCAGTATCATTGCCCTAATCATATCATCCAGACTCCTGAATGGCTCAAATATCTATACTTTGAAGCTTATCCGTCGCGGTATTGATATCTTTGGTGGCAAGGATATCAATGTCCTCGATAAAATCAGTGTAAGCACCTTGAAGAAAAAGATTGTTGACACTGTTCCGCAGACCATGACTCTCCAGGAACTACTGGAAAAAATATCGGTGAGTGCTGCCTCAAATTTTTACGTGAAAGATGAAAACAATCGACTCAGTGGAATCATTACTCATTCTGCCATGCGTCGCTATTTAAATCATCACGAAGACATTCCAGTGGATGCTACTGTAAAAGACATGATGAACCGGCAGTTTGAAATTATTTCCGATATTACTCCTGTTCATGAGGTGTTACGTAAGATGATCGAAATGGATCTGGAAGCCATGCCTGTAGTGGACGAGGACCTCAAATTAAATGGAGAAGTAGAACGATCAGCGATCGTCCATCAGTATCAGGAATTATTAATTCATGCTGAATCTGCGAAAGCAGTGGCCCATTCCATGAAGTTCATCCAAAAGCAATACCATGAGAAGACAGAAGTTTTGCCTGGTTTTTTTATTGCACGGATCAATGCACCCTCAACTTTTGTGAATCAGTCCCTGAAGTCACTTAATGTGAGACAGACCTATGGTGTTGATATTCTTCTCATACGGAGAGAAGACAGGGATATCATTCCTGAGGTCAATGATAAGCTTAAACTTGCAGATCAACTTCTCGTCTTTGGAGAGCAAGTGCGTGTCGAAGCCCTGTGTGAGCTGCTTTAGCCTTCTTTACTTTTTTCAAGCCTAACCTTCCTTCAGTTCAGTTTCTCAAACTTATTTCATCAGTATAGGGTTATCCACTTTAATTGTTTGCAATTGAGACTGATTCGCGTTATTATTGCGTGTTAATAACAAGAATAAAGGATTTTATCTGTGAAAATAAAACTAGCACTGCTCTTGATCACTGGCCTTCTGGCCATTCAAGTCCATGGCGATGGTCGTCGTTATGTTTGGACCTACGAATATCAAACGCTCCATAAGGGAGATGCAGAACTTGAAAGTTATACGGAATTCTCTCATATGGATACCGATTCAGGTCGTCAGGCAGCAACCTCTTTACAATACGAGTATGAAATTGGGATGAATGAGCGTTTTGATGTCGGAATTTATCAAAAATTCAAGCAAGCTTATGATTCCCCCCTCTCCTATGATGGGTTTAAATTGCGTTTCCGCTACCGCTTGAGAGAGAAACGTCAGTGGTTTATGGATCCCTTGATCTATCTCGAATACAAAAGCAACTCTGCCCTTAATGATAACGTGCTTGAGACCAAACTTATTTTAGCCCGAGATTTTGACAAATTTAACCTTTCACTGAATCCGGTGCTGGAGTTTGAGTTCGGAGAAGATGAAACGGAGACGAAGTTTGAATATACAAGTGGTTTGAGTTATGAGTTGCACCCGCTGTTAACATTAGGCCTTGAGCTTAAGGGTGATACAGAGAGTTACTATTGGGGTCCAACTATCTCCCATGGAAAAGAAGAATTGTGGTTTGCTATTGGCTTGCTAACTCCCGGTACTTCTGGGGCAGAGCTTGACCGCAAGATACGCTTCATTATTGGAGTAGGGTTGTAGAAATTTTTCACACCTCTGTTTCGTCACCCCGAGCGGAGTCGAGGGGCATCAAATGCTGGAGATGTCAATCAAACAACTATATTATTTCGGGAATGAAACCTAGAAATCACTATCCCTCGACTCCGCTCGGGATGACGACAAATGAAAACCGATCTAACTAAGGTTTATTCCAGTAATCTTCCATTAGTTCAGAAACCCAGGGCGGTTGTTTTACATCCTTAGGGAGAAACTCTTGGAATACGGGCTTAATATCCAGGACAGGTGAACCATTCACTGCATCTAAGCCCTGAACTGTAAAAGTCCGCCCTTCCACACTTAGAATACGGACAACAGTGAGTCCAATGGGGTTTGGATGATGCACTGACCTTTGGGCAAGGCGACCTACGTTGGGCCATTCCTGATTGTCTCTAGGATGTCGAGTGGGAGGCAATTCTGGATCTACAATCATACGATCAAAAGAGAAGATGACCTCAGCATGCGAAAATGAGTCTAGACCCTTCAAAAGTTTTGGAGAGAGATTCTCATTCAGAGTGATTTCAGAAACTACGTCTCCCCAATTGTCATCATGAAGTTCATCACGATGATTGGAGACAGTAGCAATAGCTTCGAGTTGAATCAACAGTGTTTCTCTTACCTTAACAGTACGAGTTTTTTGATGGCTGTATTCGACCCGGCCTCTAATTTATAGAAATACACACCAGCTTCTGCAGCTTTTCCTGTATGATCAAAACTATTCCAGTTGGTTCTATATTGTCCACTTGACTGCCATGAGTTCATAAGCTCGATCACTTCTCGACCTTCAACATCAAAAACTCTTAATCGAACATTCCCGTCTTCACCGAGACTATACGGGATAGTCGTTGAAGGGTTAAAGGGATTTGGATAGTTTTGATCCAGCTTGAAAGTGTGTGGTGTCATTGATTCATCATTCTCCACACCTACTGTATAGCTAGCAGTATTTAACACCCAATCGTCGCGATCCAGAACCAGAGAACTTACAAGCTCTCCATCAGCAAGTTCATGAGTAAAGGACATTGTTTGTTGGTCAATTCTTACTACTGTGTCAATTATCGTAGTATTGCTTGAGATTCTCAGATCAACAGGCATGTCAAAAACAGTCCCGAACTGATTGATCTCAACGCTGAGCTCATTATTTGCCTGACTCCAGATAACCTGATATTTTGGATAAAGTGATCCATAGATCCACTGCTGGAAAAATGAGTCTAGATCTATTCCACTAACGTCTTCACAGACCATTTGGAACTGTGCTGTCGTGGCTGTCTTATGCTTAAACCTTAGGTCTGCTGCATAGGTCTGTAAGATCTCAAAGAAGGTCTCATCCCCTACAACACCGCGGAGCATATGTAAAACCCAGGCGGCTTTCGCATAGGAAAGGCTCCAGGTAAAGATACTTTGAGTTTCAGGGTCTTCCACATAGATGGTACCTGTCCCATAATACTCGAAGCTTGCCATCTTCTCTTTATATCCCGAGATGCCGTATCGGTGTTCCCACCACAGTGCTTCCGCATAAGTTGCAAACCCCTCATTCAGCCAGATGTCATGATAACTATTACAAGTGATCATATCTCCAAACCACATATGGGCCAATTCATGAGCCACACGCCTTTCGGTGGGATCTCCCATAGAGGTCAGGGTCTGATGCTCCATCCCATAGTTTTCACCCCATTCAGCATGGCCATACTTTTCATCCATAAACGGATAAGGACCAAACTGTCCTGCGTAAAGCGTCATCATTTCCGGCAGCAATCGATAATTTTGGGTCATATACCAGGGAGAAGGATTCTCTGGCGGGGTATAAGTATAAAACAGAATGGGGAGTGAATTATTGTTTTCATCCACATAAACATCATTCCACTCATAGAAATCATAAATAGACAGAGAGACAAGATAGGTGGCAATGGGATAACCCACATGCCAATGCCAGGTCTTATATCCATCATCAATATCCACAGTTGAATCCAGGCGACCATTTGATGCCACAATCAGATGATCATTAATCCTGACCACCATATCAAGGGAGTCTGCTTTATCTCTGGGATAATCCACTGAAGGCCACCAGTCTCTGGCATCATAGGGTTGTGAGTTTGTGTAGACACCCTCGCGAGCCTTGTCCCAGTTAAAACCCTGGTTGTCAGTACGCTTTTCATCGGCAATGGAGCCTGTATGCGAATAGATTAGAACCGTCATCATTTCACCGAGTTCCAGGCTGTCAATAATAGGGATAGAGATTAGATCGTTATTATGGGAAAATGCTACCGTATCACCGTTTAGGACAACTTCTCGCACAGTGATATTGTCAACCCCAAGGTTATAAGTAGAATAGTCTAATTCGATAGTTTGTAAGCTGGTGTCCAGCACAGAAAGATCGATCTGAAATTCACAACGCATGGAACGGACAAAAATATTCATATCAAAGTAAAGCTTGTAGTAATGGATGTCTATTTTCTGTTGTTCTGCAGAGGAAACAGCCACTTTTGAAAGCGAGTTCCCTGAATGAGCATGACCACAAGGTTTCTCTTCATCTATGATGGCTTGCAGGCTTACAGCCAAGATGAGTAGCATTAACATTTTTTTCATGAGCTAATATCCCCTTTTAAGTATGCTTGTCTCTCCACTTCAGGAAATTTTTCAATGGCGTACCTTAACATGGTACGAGGCATTTGCATATAATGTTTTCTCAGAAATTCCACTTCTGTGGGTTTGGATTTCTTACCCACCTCACGCAGCATCCAACCCACAGCTTTGTGGATCAAGTCTTCGGAGTCGTTTAACAAGACCGCGGAGACCTCCAGCGTATCCTGAAATTCATATTGACGGATGAAATAAAAGGTCGCAATAATGGCAATACGCCGCTCCCATAGATCCTGTGATTTTGCCAGATGAATCAAATGTGAACGATCTTTATCATGGAGATAGTGTCCAACGATCTGCAGAGCCGAGCTATCTACCAGATCCCAATTATTGATGTATTTTACATGATCGAGATAATCAGTGTAGAGTTGCTTTTTACCTTTTTCATTCGCTTGATTATAGAGGTTCACCATGAGGAACAGGGCAGTGAGCCGAGCTTCGTGATACTTTGAATGAAGTAAGTTGATGCCATCCTCACGGGACGCATGTTTATACTTTTTTGCGAGAGCTCTTAGCTTGGGGACACGTATGCCTAGAAAAATGTCACCCTCGCCATACTCACCAGGTCCCGTTTTAAAAAATCCCTGAGAATGTCGAGCTCGAACAGGATCACCCATGTCAATGAGTTCGTTTCTGATCTCATCAAGCAGTTTACTCATTTAAGTGACCATGGTTTACGAGAATTAGAATATTTCACAACAATGCCCATCCCATCCGCTTTCCGAATCTGGCAAGTCTTGAAGAAGGGTTCACCATGAAGGCATGTTCCACTTTTTCCATAATTGGAATATCCAGATGTGAATTCCCATAAGCGTATGAATGAGCCAGATCTATACCTTCAGCATTCGCCAATTTAGCAGACAGGGTGACTTTGTTATTTCCCACACAAACAGGTCCATCAGAACGTCCTGTTAATAGACCATCGGCGCCCATTTCAAGATGAGTACACAATAAATGATCCAAACCTAGATCCTTCATAACAGGTTCCAAATAGTAGTCGATAGAGCCCGTGACCAGAACAGTTTGATGCCCTTCCTGTTGATGCCATTTTAGCCTTTCCAATACGCTTGGGGAAAGATTGGGCTTTAAATATTCCAGGTAAAAAGCGTCAGCCGAATCAATAAATGGTTGAAGTGTTCTTCCCTTGTAGAAACGAAGCATTGCTCTAGCTAACACCTCTTCATCAATAAGACCAATTTTTAATAGCAGCATCACGATGATCATTTTCAACATGAAAAAGTTAGAGATATAACCTTCTTTTTTTAAAAGCTTGAACCCGACACCAGCACTATCGATAGCAAGTAGGGTTTCGTCAAAATCGAAAAAGGCTGCGATGTTGCTCTTTGTGTTCTGCTTTGGCATATCTATCAATAAGCTATCATGTTCTACACGATCAAAAAGTGGTTTTTAAGATATAATTAAAACTCAAACCCGTCGTTCTTATGTATGATGTTTGTTTGTAACTTATACAAACAATGCTTGATTTGCTTGTCTAGACATGTTATCCTCTACATTAATAAAAATTAAAGGTTATACTCATGGATATCGTCCAAAATTTTATCAAAATGGCACAGTCTAAGCCAGCCCGTATAGTTTATCCAGAAGCACAAGACCCTCGTATCCTAGAAGCGGTTACACAGGTTCGTGACAAAGGGATTGCCCGTCCTGTCCTTATCGGGAATAAAACTGAGGTCGCGAGTCACGCAGAACAATTAGGTCTTTCTCTTGAGGGCATCGAGATCATTGATAGCAAAACAGATATACGCCTGGAATCTTACGCAAGCGCCTATGCTCAAAAACGAAATATGAGAGAGGCAATTGCAAAAAAACTTGTCCGAAAGCCCCTCTCCTTCGGCGGTATGATGGTGAGCCAGGGTGAAGCTGACGGCATGGTTGCCGGTGTGGCAACAGCCACAAGCATCGTTATTCAGACCGCAACCTTAACTGTGGGTTTTCAAGAAGGATTATCAACACCAAGCAGCTTCTTTCTTATGATCCTGCCGGAGTTTCAAGAAGAAAAGGATAAAATATTTATCTTCGCAGATGCGGCTGTAATTATCCAGCCCAATGCTCAACAACTGGCGGAAATCGCGGTTGCCTCCGGGACGAACGCCAAGTCTCTACTGGGCATCGATCCAAAGATTGCTTTCCTGTCATTCTCCACCAAAGGATCTGCCACCCACGAAGATGCTGATAAAGTCTTAGCTGCGCTGGCAATTGCCAAAGAAATCCAGCCTGCTTTTGATATGGATGGAGAAATGCAGCTGGATGCGGCCATAGTCCCCTCTGTAGCGGCAAAAAAGGATCCCGAGAGCTCCGTGGCCGGACAAGCCAACGTGTTGATCTTCCCTGATCTAGATGCCGCTAATATTGGTTATAAGCTGGTACAGCGAATGGCAAATGCCAAGGCTGTTGGCCCTATCCTGCAAGGCTTTGCTAATCCAGTTAACGACATGAGCCGCGGTGCTAGTGTAGAAGACCTCATTGCCGTCTCCGCTATAACCTCAGTTCAGGCACAGGGATAAATAATTCATCATGAAAACACTTGTATTCAATTGTGGTAGCTCTTCAATAAAATTTAAACTTTTCCAAATGCCGGAAGAGTTAGTCCTGGCTGAAGGTGTGGTCCAGCGGGTTGGCAGTAACGATGCCTCTGCTTCTATGAAAACCGCCCGTGGAAGCCAAAATATTAGCCAGGCTATCATTGATTATCCCAGCGGGTTTTCGCTGATCAAATCCATGCTCATTCATCCAGAAAAAGGAGCATTATCTTCCCTGGATGAGGTTGGGGCGTGTGGACACCGCGTCGTTCACGGGGGTGAAGCTTATGGCGGCTCAATGCTTGTAGATGAGGACCTTGAAACTGGTATCGAAGCTGTTTTTGAGCTAGCTCCACTACACAACCCGCCTAACCTTACCGGAATCCGTGAGTCCAAGAAAATGTTTGGTGAAATTCCCCAAATAGCATGTTTTGATACTGCCTTTCATCACTCAATCCCTGAAACCGCTCATCGCTATGCAATCCCTGAGAACTTCTATAAGGAAATGCATATCCGGCGCTATGGTTTCCATGGTATGTCCCATCAATTTGTTGCCCGCCGCACTGCTGAAATACTGGGTAAACATAAGTACGGTGTGAATGTAATTACCTGCCACCTGGGTAACGGAAGCTCAATTAGCGCGGTCCGCGATGGCCATTCGGTAGATACCAGCATGGGACTTACTCCCCTTGAAGGCCTGGTCATGGGTAGCCGCAGTGGGGATCTGGACCCTGGCATTGTGTTCTACCTGCATCGTAAAGGCTATAGCACTGAAGATCTGGACACCATACTGAATAAAAAATCAGGCTTGCTTGGTCTATCCGGGAGCTCCAACGATGTTCGTGATCTGGAAGAAAAAGCAGGAAATGGTGACGCTAGAGCCGAAATGGCCCTCAATATTTTCGCCTATCGTATCAAAAAATACATTGGTTCCTATGTGGCTGTCCTGAACAAGGTGGATGCCATTGTATTTACTGGTGGGATTGGTGAAAACGGTTCCAAAATGCGAGCTCGGATTTTGGCTGATATGGATCAACTCGGTATCAAGCTAGATGATGAAGAAAACAGGAAACACATTGGCGTGGCTGGTGAGATTCAGAGTTCTGATTCGAAGATCAAGGTCTTTGTCATTCCCACCAACGAAGAACTTGCTATAGCACGAGATACATATGCCATGACTAATGGAAATTAGCGGTAGTCCAATGATTAGAATTAACATAGTCTTCGCGAGTGAACCCTTCGACTCCGCTCAGGATGAACTTCGAGAACGCGGCGATCCCATACACGAGATTGCTTCGTCGCTCCCCTCCTCGCAAAGACGTTAGCTATATAATTAAATCGCAGTAAATAGGAGTTTTATATGTCAACCATAGACCGAATTAAAAGTGTGTGCACCGAACTACTAAAGGTCGAAGCAAGCCGAGTTCAAGAAAATTCTCGCTTTGTTGAAGACCTAGGTGCCGATTCCATGCAATCCATTGAACTGGTTGCCGCCTTCGAAGAAGAATTTGATATCGAAATGGATGAAGATGCCGCCCTGGGTGTAAAAACCGTAATAGATGCCGTTGTCTTTATTGATAGGGTTATAGCCGAAGGCTAGCGAACTGTGACTCCCGACCAACTGCTAAAAGGGCATCATATTGACAAGAGTGGTTTTGTACCTCTCTATATACAGTTACGCGATATTCTGAAAGAGTTGATCAATTCAGGGAAGCTCACTCCGGGGGATCGGATCCCAAGCGAAAATGAATTGTCCTCTGCCTTCAATATCAGTCGCATGACTGTCAGGCAGGCTATTCAAGAACTCATGCGGGAAGGCTTTATCAATATCCGTAGAGGTGAAGGCACCTTTGTGAATGCTGTCCCCCGTACGCAGATGTTGTTAAAGCTGGAAGGATTTTCATCGGAGATGGCCAAGCTTGGCTACAGAAACCACTCTAGAGTGCTGGACATTAAAAAGATTGCCTCATTTGATTCCTACGAAATGGCGTACTCTGGTCTTGGAAAGCCACCTGGTGAACCCCTGGTTCGAATCCGCCGTGTACGCTATGTAGAAGAGACGCCCTTCGCCCTGGAGACATCCTTTTTATCATATAGAACAGGAGCCGGCTTGATGGATCCTCCTATGGCAGATGATACATCGATCTACAGCTTTATTGAAAATGATCTCCATATTCGACTATCACGAGCAGATCATATTATCCAACCGGATCTGGCCAATAATGAGATTGCTAAACATCTCGAAATTGACACAGGCAGTCCCATCCTCAAACTACACGGGACGACATTCTCCATGACAAATAAACCCATTGAATACCTTGAAGGAATCTATCGGGGTGATCAATACGAACTTAAAGTCGTCATCACCAAATAGGAAGCATGACCATGAATAATAATCAGTATTTACCCTTAAGCCCTGATGCCATCGTCGTTCTCAAGAAAAACGGCTGTTGGTCCAGACATTGGTCAAAGGTCCTGGTCTCAAAGGGGTTTGATCCAACACGTATCGCTGGAACCATCTTCAGAGGTGAAGTTAAGATTGGTCGTCTCGATGGAGAGTTTGTCCCAAGAGATGGTATCAGACGTTACGCGGGAATCTTCGATGCCAATCTTCATAATGTCAGCATCGGCGACAATTGCCATATCTCCAATATCAATGGCTGGCTTTCAAATCTGGTGATTGAAAACAATGTTTTGATCGAAAATGTTGGCTCCATTGTTTGCCAGGGAGAGACCTCCTTTGGCAATGGACATGCCATAGAAGTCTTGAATGAAGGTGGTGGTCGAGAACTAAAGATCACCGAGAAGACTAGCGCCCAAACGGCCTACCTGAACACGCTATATAGACATGATCCAACGCTGATTGCGGCCCTGGATAAACTGGCTGATGATTACGCTAGCAGTGTCCGCTCTGATCGGGCAACCATCGGTGCGGGAACCTTCATCTTACACTGCCAAAATATTGTCAATGTTAAGATCGGTCAATCCGCTGTTCTCCGCGGTATTCAGAATCTAAAGGAAGGGACCGTTGCTTCTTCAGCAGATGCTTCAACATTTGTTGGTGATGGTGTAATCGCTAAAGATTTTATTATTCAAAAGGGTGCCCATGTTTCTGATGGTGCCTTATTAAACAGTACTTTGATTGGTGAGGGAACCCTGATCGGGAAACAGTTCTCATCAGAGAATTCAGTCCTTTTCTCAAACTCAGAAGGGTTTCACTCTGAGGTCTGTTCTATTTATGGTGGACCTTATACGGTCACCCACCACCGATCAACTCTACTCATCGCAGGCATGTTTTCTTTTTTTAATGCTGGCAGCGGGACCAACCAATCAAATCACATGTATAAGTTAGGGCCTTTACACCAAGGCCTACTCGAACGTGGATGCAAAACCGGGTCTTCCTCCTATCTCCTGTGGCCATCGAAAGTGGGCGCATTTTCAGCCATCATGGGTAAGCACTCTGCCAACTTTGACACCTCAGATTTCCCCTTCTCATACGTGAATGAAGAAAAGGGACAATCCACTCTCGTTCCAGGGATGAATTTCTTTACCGTGGGAACCATGCGGGACGGATTGAAGTGGCCCAAGCGTGACCGTAGAAAGAATGCTGACAAACTGGACCAGTTGATCTTTAATGTGCTTTCGCCATACACCGCGCAAAAAATGATCAAAGGACAAGCGACCCTCCTTGAGCTGTACGCTAATGCTGAAAGAGGCCAGGAATATGTCAGTCATCAGGGAATCCTGATCAAGAGACTTCTGCTGAAGACCTGCAGCCGTTACTATCGTTTGGCTCTGGAGAAATTTTACGGGGATGTTTTAGTAGCTCGTCTTAAGGATAAAAAGCCTTCAGACCTGAAAGCCCTTCTCTCAGCCGATGGTGGAACACCCACAGAAGAGGACCGTTGGATTGATATTTCCGGCCTGCTCTGTGGAAAATCCAGACTCAGCTCTCTCCTGGGCAAAATTAAAAAGGGTCAAATTGCTGACCTGGACGGTATGCAAACAGAGCTAAAAGCCATTCATGCTCACTATGGAGAAGATGAATGGGCCTGGGTGTTAAAAACCATGCCTGAGTACTTCGGTTTCGAATCAGAAAACTTTAGCGTAAGCGACCTGCAATCACTCCTAGAGAAATGGAAAACCTCCACATCGAAACTATTGAATATGGTGGAGATGGATGCTACCAAGGAATTTGAAGGTAATGTTCGCATCGGTTTTGGTGTTGACGGACATCAGAATGAAGATTTTGATGCCGTTCGCGGGACTTTTGAATCTAATGCCTTTAAACTTCAACTCGATGAAATGCGCCAAAAGGTAGAACATGATTTTAATAACAGTAATGAACTATTAAACACTTTATAGACAGAGGAAATTATGAGACTTATTATCCAGCCCGATTATGATCAATTAAGCAACTGGACTGCTCACTATATTGCTAAAAGCATCAATGATTTTAACCCTACCAAAGAAAATCCTTACGTTTTGGGGCTACCCACTGGGTCTTCACCGGTTGGGACATATAAAGAAATTGTTCGCCTGGTAAATTCAGGAAAAGTCTCTTTTGAGAATGTCATCACCTTTAACATGGATGAATATGTCAATATTGAAGAGGGGCACCCAGAGAGCTATCACTCATTCATGCGCCAAAATCTCTTTAGTCAGATTGGTATCCCCGAAGAAAACATCAATATCCTCAATGGTAATGCAAAGGATCTGGTTGCAGAATGTGAATCCTTTGAGGCAAAGATAAAAGCCAAAGGTGGGATAAAACTATTCCTGGGCGGTATTGGACCAGATGGACATATTGCCTTCAATGAACCCGGCTCCTCGCTCCACTCAAGGACTCGTGTAAAGACGCTCACCTATGATACGAAAATGGCTAACTCTCGTTTTTTTGGGCATGATATTGATGCCGTTCCGAAACTAGCATTGACGGTAGGTGTGGGAACAGTCACAGACTCAGAAGAGGTCTTACTTATTGTAAACGGTCACTCCAAAGCCAGGGCTTTGTACAAAATGATCGAAGAGGGCGTGAATCATATGTGGACTTCTTCAGCCTTGCAGCTACATCCAAAATCAATGGTGGTTTGTGATGAAGAAGCGACCTATGAACTCAAACACGGAACCTATCGTTATTTCCAAGATATTGAGCAGGAGAATCTTGCTCCCATATCTCTTTAGTCAGATGCTCAAATAATTTTCAGGATCAGGTTTTTATTTTAAGCGCCTGATCCTGAAATCAAGACCTTCGCTTCGCCATTTATGCCGGTTGTCGCTATTTCTAACTGAAGCGTTGTCGGAATAGACTCATCAGGTTTAGAATCCTGGATAGTGATCGAAAAGGTTGTGAACCCCGGGCCCCTGGCTTGAGTATCGATCAGAGATGTAGCTACATCTCCACTTACATCCACATTTTCACCTGTAACAGAAGCTGTAATACTGGTTCCTTGGGTCATGGGATTACCATTTTCATCTGCCACTGTAAAGGTAATGGTTTGACTACCCCCATTAGGAATATTTAAGGATGCAGCACTTACGTCTGAAATAATTGGAGGCCCTGAAAATAAAACCAGCACAGTATCAACAATGGTTTCGTTATTTTTGTTCGCCGTGCGGCCGATGATACTTGCAAAGCCATCTACAAGAGTGGGAAGTGTCGGTGGTCTCGGTGGACCCGTAACCAAAGTTGCAGAACAGCGGCCATCATTGGTTAAGCCCGAGCCCTCGATCATACCCCCGTTTGTGGTAAAGTAAACGGCTACGCCAGGAGCACAAAAGTTCCCATACTCATCACCCACAAAGGCAGTAACACTCGCGGTGAGACCCCACTGATCCCAGCCAGCCACATTGATTGGCTTAGAGGCCAATCCAAAATGCGTCTGATCTGGCAAACCGCCATGAATAGTGATGGGGATGGCCTGTGAACGAATGCTTGAACCAGGCGAGACTATGACTGTAGCCAGAATCTGAACTACACCTGATACAGTTCCAGAGACCAGGTTAACGGACACCTCCCCCATTTCATCTGTACTTGCTATGGCAGGTGATATATACTCACCACCATTCGGTGTAGAACCGAAGGCAAAGGTAACTTCAACCCCTTCACCTACCGGCAAACCGCTGGAATCCTGAACCAGAAATGAAAGGCTGGTAAAGTCTGTTCCGCCAGATCCAATTACCGAAATAGTTGGGGTAGTAATGTTCTGTATCGCAATCGTAGCGGGACCTGAAGTTCCCGTTACTGGTGTTGTGGTTGTATCATCTCCACCCTCCGTTTCCAGTAGGGCAAGATAGATAGTAGTCAGAGCTACATCCCGCTCTGGGATAGCCAGGGTTTCTAATGTATCTGAGAGATACCCTTCTTTTGTAGTAGTCAGGGTTACATCTACTGTCGTATTGCTGTCCATGGGGAATTCGAATGAAAATGCACCTGTAGAATCTGTAAGCTCAACGATTTCCGGCAAGGGCGAGATTATGCGTACAATTGCATTTTCCAGTGGTGCATTATCAGCCAAGGCCAGTACTTTGCCGCTAATGATGATGGGAGCAGTTTCTGTCACTGGTTCCGAACAGGTCTGAACCAATAGCAATATTAAAGTGATAGATAATATTTTAACCAGATAATGTCTCATGGATTATCCTTTCAGAACTCAAGCCAGTTGAATTATACTATTTGTTTAAAGTGTGTCTCCAAAATTTAAGGACAAGCTCCTGTGATTCAATACTATTCTATACTTTGGGATGTGGGTGTGACCTAGGCACAGTCCACGCTAAAATTAAATTTTAAACGTCTCTTTTTCACGCTCATGATCTATAAAAAACCTCAATAACTCCTCAGCATTTCTACCAGCCGACAGAGGCAATCTATAGACAGTGATTCCTTCTCTGGCAATAGCCTCCTTCATGTGTGGACCAACCGCCCGAGCCAGAATTCCATCCACGCCTTTTAATGGTTTAATATGTTGTCTGTGGTTTTCAATTTCTGTTTCATTGTTTTCTTCGTGATGGTGATGACCCCCCTGGTCATGTTCTTTGGCATGCTCATTTTCAGCCAGGTTGATTAGCTTAAACTCAGATGCTTCCACATTGAATATGGCAAACCAGGGTGCATGACCCATTCTCTTGGCGACTTTCATTTTATCAGATTCCACGGCAATGGCAATTTTCATAGCAACCTCTTATTATATGGTATTTAACAATAGATACATGGCGCAAATATATCTATTTAATGGTGTAGATTATAGCGTTTTGTCGGATTTACTTAAGCAATAGGGCTTTTTGGGAAGCTACAAATTGTTCGGTTTCGAGGCGGATGATATAAGTACCACTTGGAAGGATATTTCCGCTTTCATCTAATCCATACCAGGTCAGGTTTTGATCACCTTTTGCCAGATTATTTCTAAAAAACGTCTTCACCATATTCCCCTTGCTATCATAAATGGTCACGTTCACATCACCAACTTCTTCCATCTGAAAGTGAATATTGGTCCCACTATTGAATGGATTGGGGTAATTGAGGACGAGACGGCTAGTTGACGGCTGTTGGCCTGGATTGGTATCTGACGGGCCAGCAAACAATTCGTCTAAAAGGCTTGTTATTGCCGTTTCATTAAAGCCAATAGAGTTGTAGCGAACGATGCCTTCCGAATCGATGATAATATTTCTAGGAACAGCACCGTTGCCAAAGAGACTCCAAATAGCGGTATTTCGATCATCAATAATTGGATAACTGGCACCAAGATTTGCCCATTCTGTACAGGTGTAAAACCTGAAGTCATTCCCCAATGAAATAATTCTCAGGCCTTCTGCTTCTCTGCTATTATGAATCTCTTCCAGATGCGGAACCTCCGCAATACAGGAGCTTCACCAGGAGGCGAATAAATTTATCCAGACGACCCGAATAGCTTGACCATCAACAGGGGTGAGCAAACCGCCAATGGTAGAGCTTTCAGCCATATTTTCACAGACCATAAGTTGCGTATCCAGGGCTTGTTGATCAAGTGCTTCACCCGCCAGGTATTGGCCATGCACACCAGCTGGTGCAATCACAAAAATCCAAAACAACCGAACATAGCTAATAAGAAATCTCATCTTAATCTTGTGACTCATTTGGTTTCTTCCATTCCATACATTTTTTTAAATTTCATCTTCTCCACGCCTATATGTTATATACTCCTCTAGAAATAAATGTCTTTATGGAGACAAAATGGCTCTGTTGTTCTCCTTTTATGATTTTTGTATTCTTGAATATGATTCAGAAACTTACTTAAATTATTTCTGAACACGGATAACTTGATTAAATTATTAAGTTATATTTGCTATTACTTAAAATATTTAGGAATGTAAAATGATCGATTCACGAGATATCCAAATCTTAGAACTGCTCCAGGAAAATGGACGAGCCACGGCCAGCGAAATTGCAAAAATTGTCCAGCTCTCTGTGCCGGCTGTGGGTGAACGCATAAAAAAACTTACTGAACAGGGTATCATCAAAGGCTTTTCCACTGTGGTTGACCATAAAATGGCAGGTCTTGATCTAACCGCCTTTGTATTTATTGTCTCTGAGCACTCTGATCACTATGAGGCTTTTGTAGATAAAACTGAAAAGTCCAATTCTGTCCTGGAATGCCACTCTATCATCGGAACCGGTTCACATATTCTTAAAGTTCGTGCTAAAAATTCTCACGCCCTGGAGGACCTGCTTTACGAGATCCAAAATTGGCCTGGAGTAAACAGAACCCAATCCAACTTGGTCTTATCCTCTTACAAGGAAACAACTTCCATCGACTTGAAAGATCTATTATCAAAACCATAAACCACCTCATTCCTTAAATATAATGGCACCACATACATTATAATTTTAAGTATATAGCAATTATATCTTAAATAATTATTGACTTTGGGCAGATAAACTTATTAATTGTGCCCATGTTACAAATGAGTCATAAACCAACAGTTAAGTGTTAAAGGATTTACAGCATGGCAAAGGTTAAAGCAGAATACATTTGGATCGATGGACATAAACCCACCTCCAAATTACGTTCAAAAACAAAAATTATAGACGGTCCCGTTACCGATATTAAGCAAATCCCGGAATGGAGTTTTGATGGCTCCAGCACCATGCAGGCTGAAGGGAATGATAGCGACCGTGGACTGCATCCGGTTGCTTTTTACCCTGATCCAATTCGTGGGGGTGATCACATTTTAGTCATGAATGAAATTCGCTATCCTGATGGTGAGACCCACGAATCAAACCACCGGGCTAATCTGCTTAAACTAGCTACTCAACATGCAACTGAAGAAGCCTGGTATGGTATCGAGCAAGAATACACGTTTTTTAAAGGACGCAGTCCTCTGGGTTGGCCAGATGGAGGCTATCCTGCCCCCCAGGGTCCTTTCTACTGCGGTGTAGGTGCCGACGAGGTTTATGGCCGTGATATTGTTGAAGACCACATGGAAGCCTGCTTGCTGGCAGGAATCGAAATTTCCGGAGTCAATGCTGAAGTCATGCCGGGACAGTGGGAATTTCAAGTCGGTCCACTGGGGCCATTAGAAACTGCTGATCAATTGTGGATCGCACGCTGGTTACTCTACAGAATTGCTGAAGATTACGGTGTTAATGTCAGTATCCACCCCAAACCAGTTAAAGGTGACTGGAATGGTGCCGGCGCACACACCAACTTCAGTACCAAGTCCATGCGTGAAGATGGTGGCTTTGCTGTTATTGAAAACGCCTGTGAGAAACTTGGCAAAAAACACGAAGAGCACATGGAAGTGTACGGTGCTCACAATGGCGAGCGTCTGACAGGGCTACACGAGACCTGTTCAATTCATGAATACCGTTATGGTATCAGTGATCGTGGTGCCTCCGTCCGTATCCCGCTGGCAACAGCAAAAGACGGCAAGGGCTATCTGGAAGATCGTCGACCCTCAGCCAATATGGACCCCTATGAGGTCTGTGGTATCATATTAGAGACCATCTGTTCCTGATATATCAGATTCACGAGTCTAAATTAAAACCCACTCTCTCAGTGGGTTTTTTTATACCTAAAAACAAGCAGCCTATAGCTCGTCTTCCTGAGCAAGCCTGTCCTGAGCGTAGCCCAAGGGTCGAAGGAGAGAGCGTATACCTGGGTACTGTATCTTAGGACTATTTCAAAAATGACATCTTGATAGTCTTGCTATAGTCTCCAGCCTGAATTCTGCAAAAATACATTCCCGTGCTAACTGAATTACCCTGTCCGTTTATACCTGCCCACTGCATCTCATGGAAACCGGCCCTCTGGTCTCCATTGGCAAGCACAGCCACTTCACGACCCTTGATATCATAGATGATCAAGCTCACTGCGGCATCATAAGGCAGATCATAGGAGATTGTAGTAACTGGGTTAAATGGATTAGGGAAATTCTGATGTAAGGCAAACTGACTGGGCATACCCGAAGTATTACCAGCTGTAAAAAGTGCATCTGCTTGAATCTTGATACTATCAATAGCCCAACCCCAGGCAATGGCAAGACCATCAGCATGTAGTCTATATCTGATAAAGATCTTTTCACCGGCATCAAACTTTTCCAGCAGGTTAATTGTATGGGTATAATACATGGACTCATTCCCCTTGGTGGAGGAGTCCCAACCATCAAGGCCATTTCTATAGGCAGTCAACCAAACCGAGTAGAACCTTGAATCATATCCCGTTTTCAAGGGAATCCAATTGACCCCATCCCTGGTTCCTTCAATGATTACAAAGTCATAGAAATTGGGATCCAGATGACTGGTTCCATAACCTTCCTCTATCAAGGCCACGTCTTGATAACTCAACACCGCATTTTCAGCTTGCACAATGATGGGCGTTTTAAGCTGGATGATATAATCTTTGGAGTTTTCATAGGGGTGTACCGAGTGAATTGCAGGATTGGAAAATCCGCTAACAGGTTTGATACTAAATCCAACACTGGAAAAATCATCCATAGCTGAGAGCGAACTAAGATCGCTTATATAAGAATATTGCGCAGGGGAAACTGAAACCTCCACCGTCTTTTCCGGCGAGCGGTAAGCCCGGCCGTCTTTATAGGAAAGGGCATATACCTGGACCGTCTCATCCTGGACAATGATTTTGGATAGACTGGTATCAAGCGAGGTTTCGGTGGCTCCAATAGTTAAAACTGAAACCCCATTCTGAATGACCTGTGTTGAATCATAGGGTGAACGTAGATTCACATCAATGACCAAATTCCCCTGCGGCGATTGTCCAACATTCAATAAACGCGGTGATAAAGTTACCGCAGGTGACGTAAATGCACCCAACTGATCCACGGCACTCCAGACACCACGACCGTATGTGGCAGCAATGATCTCGTCATCAACAACTGACATCTGGAAAATACCCACATTTGGAAGTCCATTGTCCGCCAGTTGCCAGTTTGCACCGGAATCATAAGAAACAAATAACCCGATCTCTGTTCCAGCCCACAGGGTGCTTTCATTATCTGGGAGAACCAGCAATGAATAGACCGCTACATTGGGAAATCCATTACTACTGACAGAATTAGCAGGTGTAAACCCTGATATATCCACCCAGGTTTGTCCCAGATCCGTGGTGCGCATAACCTTGGGTCCATTGGCTGCCGAGAAAAGCATATAGGCCGTTTCAGGTTGAGAGGGATGAGTCCCAATTCCAGAAGCCTCTACTAGATTCGCAGGAAAGTTTTGTGATATTTCTGTAAATGTGAGTCCACCATCATTGGAAACATGAATACCGCCCTGTTTGCCAATCCATGTTTCGTAGTTCATCCGGGAACTGATCCAGACCACTTGTGGATCCGCCACTGAGATTTCCACATTATCAAAAGCTCGCCAACCGATCCAATTTCCGCTAATGGGTGTTAGCGTCCAGGATTTCCCAAAATCATCAGAGCGTTTAACGCCCGCATTCCCAACGGTGAAGACCAGATCAGGATCAAGTTTACTATGAGCAATTTTGCTAATAAATGGAGCTGCTGTTCCGGCCTTGGCCTCGGGCATAGCTGCAAATGAATACCCACCATCAGTAGAACGATACAGGTTCCCGTTTTGATAACCCAAAAGCATTAAATTTGGATCAGCATAATTCCAGGCAACTTCTACTCCATCGCCACCAAAGGCTCTGGTCCAGTTACTATTGGCACTTGGGTCTGAACCGGAGAACCAGGTACCATTATCCTGCATGCCACCAACATAAGCACTGACACCCGCTTTCTTGTCAGCACCATAGAATTGTGTGGTTCCCATGCCCGTAACCGATGTCCAATTCACTCCACTATTATCAGAATAGGCAAGTCCGCCATCATTGGCATTAAAGATCCTGAATGTACTGGCACCAGTGGGAACCATTTCCAACCAATGATGATCAGCATGAACTTGACCGGTTGATGCGATCTCAGTGGTGGTCCTGGTGTTGTCGACTAAATCTACAATAATACGGTATATCTCAACCCCACCTACATAGACAATATTTTCATCAAAGGGATGAACCGCGATAGTATTGTCAAACCAGCCGGCTGTGTAAGCCCCAGGAACAGCACCGGATGTGGCACTGCTGTTAAACCAATTGGGGTCACTGCCGGTATCCAGAACCTCGATCCAGGTAGCGCCGGCATCTTTGGTCATAAAGAGTTTTGAGACGCCATAACGACGCTCTACGGCGGCATAGACTCTAGCTGAATCTGTAGGGGAAACAGCTAATTCAGTGCGGGTACTAATTCCCTGATAGGTACCTTCACCTATACCAACATCTTGGGCTCTAGCAAAATTGTCAGCTGAGATAGTCCAGGTTAATCCCATGTCGACAGACTTAATGACACCTACTTCATTCACACTGGCGTAGAGCGTATTAAAATTATCTGGGTTGGCAATGATCTGCTGGACACGATTGTCAGTGGCTGGCCCAAAAACATCCTCGGGAAAGAAGGTCTGAGTCCAGGTGGTACCTCCATCGATGGAGCGAAAGATTCCTGACTCACGACTACCTCCATTGGGACCAAAAGAGGTATAATCACCATTACTACAGACCAGTACAATATTTTCATCGCTAGGACTGACCACGATACGATTAATGGCTGGGAGTAATTCATTATTGGCTGTACTGGTCAATTGGTTCCAGGTCTCACCATGATCAATAGTTTTCCAGATGCCGCTACCGGCTAGATCGATGACTCGCCCATAACCCATTCCGGTCCCCACATACATGACATCCGGGTTGGAAGCTGCCATGGCAATGGTGGTTGTGGTCAAGGTAGTCAGGTCGGGAGTTTTGTTCTCCCAGGTCGCACCATCATTGGTGAATTTCCAGACACCGCCACCTACAGTTGCCACAAATCCTGAGCTATGGGTCGGATCAGCAGGATCCATGACGATAGCCCTTGCTCTACCACTGACATTCCCTGGTCCGCGCTCCACCCAACCCGCCGTATTCGTTGACCGGATGCTGAGGCGTTGTACTGAGCTTGTCGAAGTGTTCTCGAAGTGCCCGGTCTGGACAGAACTTTTTTGAAGGATTGATGTCTCAACTGCCAATTTCCTCGCCTTAGCTTTATTCAGCTCAACATATTTGTAATTGGGTGAATAGGAGGTTCCATCAGGAGCGGTTTTGATCTCACTTTGTGCTTTGATAAAAACACCGGGATTCTCAGCTCGAACTTTTTTGGCTCGTTTTTTTATCTGGAGCTTTGTCTGGACTGCTTCCGCACTGAGTGTGGGTTGTTGCTCTTGGCTGGCTGCAAATTTACGCGCCTTGATGGATGCTGTATTATGCTTCACGGAAAATAGAAAACTGATGATCAGGGTCGCTGTAAGGAGTGCAATAAAAAGATTTGATTCGCTTATATTCTTAAGTGATTCTCGCATAAGGGGTCTCGATTCCGGGTTTATTTAGGAACGAAGTTATTCAAAGATGTGGAAAGGGACTAGAGGTTTAGGGATAGATAAAGTTTTGGCTGCTCACTGTTTGCCACCCAGATGGAAACTCTGGACAGTTCATTCTTTTTATCCTTTTGAAGAACAAATCGTACCAGGTGGTTAATACTTCGATTGAGGGCAACCCCCAGCAGATCCATTTTAACATCATTGGCGGAAAAGCCTTCGCCTCCGATGGCTCCCACTCGCTCCCAGGGAAGAGTGATGGCATCCGTTTGCCACCAGAGCAGGTGATCATCCAGGATTCTGGCCAAACCGGCCGAGCCTGCCAGATGCATGATTGAAGCGTCTAGATTAAACTCAATGGGTTCATTGGAGACCCGCCAATCACCAATATCAATATCGGGATCCTCCTCAGGGACATAGCTCTGTCCAGAGAGGGAAATAATAAGGACGAAAAATAGGATACCGTTTTTCATGTTTTGGCAATTCTCGATAGAATGTCTAGAGTCAACTGCTGTTAGTTTGCTAGCGATTACGACTCTGAAAGTAAAATGACCAATTCAAAATAAAAGCAGGAGTTGAGATTAGCAAGGGTGGTATTTCGAGATGGAATCTATATCACAATCCCAATCTCGTTTAATACTAGCTGATTATGCTTGGCTTTACTCCTGATTACGGTACAACATCATTAAGCTAGACAATTTGTTTCAGGAGGTCTTCATAGACTCGAACAATGTGCTCTCCCCCATCTTTACCATAAAGTGAGCTACACGCTTCGTATGAACGCTTAGCATACTCCTCCCTGGTAGTGAAGTAGGCAAGATGGCCTTCTGTTAAACCCATGACCCAGCAAGAATCCCAACCAGCAGCTTCTGATTTCAAGACGAGCTGTCGCCCCAAAGCCGCAGTTGGTTCTCCAGGCCATGATAACATGACCATATTGTCCAGTTTGATCATATGTAGTTTGGTTTTGCTTGGCATCATACGCTTTAATGGTATGAACAATCTCCTTACGAGACGCTTAAATATTCCTTTTTGTTTCGTACATAAAGCCACCTTTAACCTGGCCTTGCCAATCTTAACATCGATTGGGTCTACTTCCCAATTTGCTTTAACTTTCTTGAATGTATCAATATGTCTGGAGAATTCTTGTGTAATTATGTCAGCCGTTTTCGCAATACCGTCAAGACCTCTGTAAACCGGCGTAATATCACCCTCAGCGCCATTGATGAAGAGCATTTCAATGGGGAATTTGCTGGCATTTTGATTGACCTCATCCAAATATTTGGATAACCCAGATTCAATGCCTCCAGGCATATCTGCGCTGAACTTTAAATTGGAGCTCCCTAAAGCGGTGGCATGAATCGCCATATTGACCAGACCTCCCATCCAGTGATTCTGCTCAGATTTGGCAAGCAGGATTTTAACTGTTTTATCAATATACCCATCTTTATCACGTCGGTTTTTTTGGATACCCTCAACCTGAAATGCATCCGTATACAGGGTAGCCGGCTCTCGGTTTTGAATGGCATTTTCTACCGCTTTTTCAATATCCAGCAGAAATTTATCAAAGATCTTTTGTTGAAACCGATCCGACCCCAGGGGTTGCCATATTTTGCTTTTACTCAGGGTGCCTGATCCACTATGGGTATGGGTGGCAGAAATGTTGATCTCAGATTCACTCAGCCCAAGTTTTGATAATCTTTGCTTGATCTGTTTGCTCATCCAGGCGGTTATAGCAACGATATCAAGACTAAGAAAGAGGAGGCGCTGATCGGGTTTTTCCAGGTACATTGCTTTGGCACGAACCGGATCAAGCACGCCAGTTGATGGTTTTAAGTAGGTGCAATAGGAATATTTGTTGAAAATATCCCAGGGAATAATCCGGCGGCGCTCACCGCCATACCCCGCTAACGGAACACCAATTTTTGGTGTCATGTCCACGCTCGCAAGACCAACCTGAAGTTTATTACTCAATGGTAAACCTCCTTTGGAAGCAGTTCTGTATTCGGTTTCAAGTGATTACATCAACCGTATTTTTATATCGCTCATAGCTGTCATTGGTGACCCAATTTACATTATCAGCCGGAATGTTTTTAGGTGCATATGATTCATCACCCTCCTGTTTATCGTGAACACTCCTATGAATGTTTGGGCTCTCTGGAAGATGCCTGTCAACACTGCACCAAATTTTCCAGAATCCTTTCCGCGAGACATGGATCGGTTCCAGTTCATCCTGATTGAGATCATCGCGCCAATTTGACTTTAATTTTAAACCACAGGCTACCGCTTGATCCATCATCCAGGCAAATGCAATATCTGACAGTCCACGTTCATCATAAGAGCCGCCCACATCAGAATGGACACCTGAGAACCAGACCTGTTCCAGAGTTTGCCCCTCAACACGCCTGCTTTCATCCCAGAGACTGACCGGAAACTTTTTACGTTTTTCATCAATTGACATGGCCTGATAGGCATATTTAACATCTCTGTTGAGTTTTTGATCAAAAAATGTTTTTCCGTATATATGTCCCAAGGATTTAACGGTGTCCCAAACACCAATAAAGTGGGGTTTACACTCATGGCAGAAGGTCTTTTTAAATTTCTCAGCTATATCAAATTCACGATTATTATACATCTTGGATACATAGGGAATGAGATTCTTGCTCCCTTTTTGCAAAATGCCCAGTTCATGGATCATCCCGGCCAGTGCACGAGCGGTAAAGGCGCCCCTACTAAACCCGAAGATGAACACTTTATCGCCGGATTCATAATGGTCCATGAGATACTCATAACCGTCCTCAATATTCTGTTGCAGACCCGTGCCAAAAGCCAGGCCCATCCAGATACCAACGCGTCTACCCAAATTTCTGCCGAGGAAACTGAATGTCCCTACTCCAGGGTCATATAAGCCGATCTGGTCTCCATCTCGAACAATGGACTCATACGTCTTTACCACGTTTGTATTATGATTTCCATACTCGTTGCCTGTGCCATCATAGGCGATGATAATATTCTTACTCATTTGTAGTTCCATCCATTTGACGAAATAATGTCTGTTTTGATGACATGAATATAGCTGAGATTCTCAATATATCCATGAGGGTATCCCTATTTCTGTCACTTTGAGTTACTCACTGGGGTTGGATATGTGCACGGGTTCTGAGATTAAGCCGAGTAAGGATTTTGTGCTTGTTAATAATTAGTGGCTGGGTCTAGAAATTTTATCCCGTGCTATTTGTCAACTTGCATGTCAAATTGCTACCATGCGTATTCTACTTACCGGCGGTTCAGGTGATCTGGGGACTGCCCTGGCACCCCTCCTCACCCAGCATGGACACCAGGTCAGCATCCTGGATCCAATTTCACCGACTTTTGACTGTCATGACTATCACCCCGGTTCAGTACTTGACCTGGAATCACTACTTATGGTTTCAGCTGGAATTGATGTTGTGATTCACATTGCTGCCTGGCATGGCATTCATGAGGCATCCCAATTGAAAACTCAGCAAGAATTCTGGACTCTGAATGTTATGGGTACTAAACGGGTTTCAGAGATATGGGCCGCAGGTGTCTTTCCGTCATTGATACATATTTCTAGCAGCAGTGTTTTTAAGACCACAGGATATTATGGTTTTACCAAGCGTTTGGCTGAACAGATCATTACTAATACCGCTAAAACACATGGACTGCAATCAATCACCTTGCGTCCCAGGGGATTCATTCCTCCATGGAATAGAGAGGTTTACGCCTCCTTCACAGAGTGGGCCAGGTATTTCTGGCAGGGAGCTGTCCATATCCAGGATATGGTCCCGGCTGTCCAGAAAGCGTTGAGCAGTCTTGCAAGCGTGGAACCTGGTAGCAATCCCCGACTGATAGTGGATCGCTACGCTGAATTTAGTCAGGATGAATTGGATAATTGGGACAAGCACGGACCTGGGACGAGTTTCTCCGAAAAATTTCCCGAATATGCGTTTGTGGCTGACATGGCTGAACTGCCTATTCAGCTCAAACCGAAGACCTACGATATCTCCGAGACTCATGATCTTCTGGGTTATGAACCTCAGTATTCGTTGGAAAGGATGCTTGAAGAACTGCGTGAGGTAATAGCATCTTAATCTATTTCAATTTTGCGCATTTGAACCGCTTCAACATATTCACCATGAAGATGAAGATGGTCTTTGAGTCCTGCCGTATTAAGGAATATCTGATCCAACTAGCGAATCGGGTAGCGCCCGAATTCTTCAACGGCATCAACCATGGCCAGTACATTCTCAGCGGGCACATCATTCATAACGGTGTGGACAGCGGCCGCCATAAACCCACCTCCTGGTCCTAGGAATTCCAATACTCTTCTCACTTCCTGGCGCACGCTTGCGGGAGTACCATGGGGTAGGATGTTTTGAGAATCAATCCCACCACATAATACCAGATTCTTACCCACGTATTTTTTTAGTCCTGCAAGATCGCTCATCTGACCAGCCGAGGTCTGAATAGGATTAAGAATATCTACCCCTATTTCAATAAAATCATCGATGAGGGGGAATACATCGCCATCTGTATGGAAAAAGACCTTGGCCTTGGTGCGCTCCTTAATGAATTGGATAAAATCCGCGTGAAGTGGTTTTAAGATGTCCCGATACATCTCAGGAGAGATCATCAACTTATCCTGCATTCCCAAATCGTCACCAATTTTGATAATATCTACATTGTCCCCCAGTTCATCCAAAAAGGGACCCATGAGTGACTTGCACACCTCGGTGATCTTTGTTAAGAGAGCGCGAGCAAATTCTGGATACAGGCTCATATTCATCAAGAAAACATCCATCCCCTGCATGGCAAACGCCCGCTCGAATGGAAATAACAACCACGGTGTAGCCATGATAGCATACTCATTTTGCTCGGCCAGGCGCCTCGCTGTTTCCTGCACATGGGCGATCCGGCTTGGATCACTCATATCCGGCCAGCCGGGATAAGCCTCAATCTCTGCTATGGCCGTTGCTTCGGAGAGTGGGTGAATCCCCGGGAACCACACACCAGGAGATGTCTCCATCTGTCCACTGCCCCAGGAGTCAATGAAAGGACTATGCGGTTCGCGTTCCTGGTTGCGTCTCAGTGTTTCCATGGGATGCATGTCCCTGACTCCACGTACATCACTATGCAGGCGTAGCATTGTGGCTTGGTCAATTTTAGCTGTACCCAGTTCGGGCCAGTCATAGATATAGGTGTTGGGTGCCTCAATACCGGCTATTTCCTTTATCCGCTGGTAGGTTCCCATTTTGATGCCTGTGGCATTGCTGACGCCAATCACAATGGGTACTCGGTCAGGTTCTTCATGATTCATAGCAGAAAGGACACGTTCGCGAGGTGTCATTGTCATTGAGTACCGCCTGTAGTGAAATTTATCATTTAAGTTTCTTTTTGCTTAGGTTTCTGATAATCCCAAGAACATGAAAACACGCTGAACGCTACATGGCTGATTTCAGGTGTCAGTAATTATAGCCATTTAAAATTCGAAATCAAAGAAATCAGAATGGGTGTGTCATACTACTGGATAGAACGCAAAACATCATGGTTCTTAGGGTTGCTTGCCTTAGTGAGGATCTCAGCCTATGACAGGTGTACATAAAAAAAGACCTCCAAAAGGAAGGTCTTTTTTTATGTACACCGCCCAGGACTCGAACCTGGAACCAATTGATTAAGAGTCATCAGGTATATTTCTGTATACGTTACTGTATAAGGCTTTAGATAGTGTCTCAAACATGGCTTCCCCGCTATGTCCCCAAATTGTGCATTTGGGAACCAATATCTAATCTACGTCCTGTTACGCTTGAGCAACGATTTGGCTACTGGGCTTTTTAGTCTTTGGCTTGAACATATTTACAAGAAAGTCAGGAGGAAATTTAGTGTAAATCATCGTTGTTTTAATATCCTGATGGCCAAGAAGATCTTTTACATACATTATGTTGTCTGTCTCCACCAGGCTACGAAGAGCGAAAGTATGACGCAAACTGTGAAGAGACTTGTCTTTAGATATTCCAGCATCATCAGCGTAATCCCGGAAAGCGTGTGTGATAGAGTTTGGCTTGTAGGGCTTGTCCATCGCAACTACGTAGTGTGGAATTAGATCAACTGAAATGGGAATCATTCTGAGTCGCCTACTTTTTGAGTGCTCTGCGGGGATAGTAATATGGTCTTCTTCCAAAATACTGTATTGAAGCTCACCAACGCGTAGCCCAAGTCTTTCAAACACTTTGAATGTAGAATACCACTTGGGATTCTCTACCTGCTGATAAAACTTGTCTAATTCATCTAACGATAAAAATTTCGGTAGTCGTTCGTTAATTTTCACCTGAGACACCTTCACTTTTTCAAGAATGTAACCCTCTTGAAAAAGCCAATTGGTGAACGCATTTACAGAACGGATATAGATATTGATTG